>OBAE01000005.1_pt1 | contig 477933 bp, 426 predicted proteins | sample 1517641 | NCBI WGS metagenome assembly OBAE01 (sample SAMN04571701, study PRJEB22368) | human gut metagenome | biome: human gut; material: stool | host: Homo sapiens | place: Luxembourg | collected 2012-08-30 | reverse complement strand
CTTCCGGATCTAATCCCTGCTCTTTAAGTGTCTGTTTTAGATTTTTAATTCCATCCTCATACTTTTCGCCGATAAACCTCAAGAACACTAGAGCGTGTCTGAAAAACATTTTAAGTTGTTCATTTTAACCAAATTAATATTGAGACGATGCATAAGAACCCTAGGTAAGTGAATGCTAATTTGTCATAACGTGTTGCTATCCGGCGAAATGCTTTCAATTTCAGAAAGTAATTTTCGACCAGATGTCTTTCCTTATAAAACCACCAATCGCAGCGACGTTCAAATTTAGCTCCTCGGCGGGATGGAATGGTTGGTTCACCGCCATGATCGTAAATGTAATCTATCAATTGATTACTGTCGTATCCACGGTCTGCCAGAACCTTGCTTCCATCTATTTCGATATGATCCAGTAAAGGAATTGCATAATTGATATCATTACGCTGCCCTTCACTGATCATAAAATACACTGGATAGCCATAAGAATCTACTATTGCATGGATTTTGGTACTGGCTCCTCCACGGCTGTGTCCGATTTCATTCGAGGCCCCCCTTTTTTAGCACCTGCGCTATGTTGGTGAGCCTGAACAATGGAAGCGTCTATAGATAATTCTTCCAGTTCAGCCTCTAGGCTTAGAATGCGAAAAATATTATCCAGAATCCCGTCATCAATCCATTTACGAAAACGACTATATACAGTTTGCCAGGAACCATAACGTTCTGGAAGATCTCGCCAGGGTGCACCACTGCGTGCCAACCAGACCATCCCATTAAGAATGATGCGGTTATCTTTTCGTGGACGTCCCTGTTTTCCTGTATTTTCAGGAGGGAGTAATGGTGCAATACGGTTCCATTCTTCATCTGTTAACTCATATCGTCTCAACATAGTGAACACCCCTTTTTCTTTATTTTATCATGAAAAAGGGAAATGCAACATTTGGTTTGTGCAATTTTTATTTTTCAGACACGCTCTAGTTTTAAATTCGGTTGCTCATTTTGCAAACAAGAAACCGCTTGAGAAATAACAACAAGGATAATGCATATGATTAGTAAAAGTTCCTTCCTAATAAATGCCCAAATCATCCAACTTCCAAAGGAATGTGAATATTCATTCACCTTACTCTCAAGTAATCTTTGACTCAAATCCATTTTGTCAGATGCATTATTACGATTTTCACTTTTCAATCTTTCATTTTCATCTAGCAATTCCTGATGCTTATTATATTCAATCTGCTGCAAAATCTGCTCAATATCTCCCATATTAAGCTTAGTAATATCTCCTTCTGTCTTTTCATATAATTGTCTTCTTGCAAGGAAATCATACTCCAATTGATATATTTGTTCTTGATTTATATCTCCATGCTCCTGAAGCTTTTCCATTTCTCCCACACATTTTTCCCAAAAAGCAAAAGGAACATTTTGAGCCGCCCATGCATCTGCAATAATTTTAGAGTTTAATATTTTATCTCCATCCGTTTCGGATTTAATCCATACAATACTTGTTAATAACGTATCATCTATTATCGCCGGATACTCTTCCGGATCTCTTTTTTCTTTGAAGTATTTCTTAGTTAATGAGACCAAAGTATGATTTTGTGTTACAAAAATAGCTTCACAATTTTCTATTCTTCTAAAATTTTGACGACTTCTTAAATGATATGTGTAGAAAATTGATTTAACATCATTCATTCTTCGAGTATCAGAACGATAGTTCATATTGTCCTTCAAGTATTCTTCAAATTCACAACTTTCAACTAATTCATCTGTCGTCAAATCCGGATCAATCTGTGTCCTTATTTCTCTACTTTTTAAATCTGGAACCAATGTTGCCTTATAACGGCTAATATCAGCTGGAGTTGTTTTCTGAAGTACTAAATATTCAAAATTTCTAGATCTGTCTAATGTTCCATTAACATAGTGATGTTCATACGCCTCTAAAATTGAAGTAAGTTCATCTATGTTATGTTGCCAGTAACATATCTCTACTCCCAAATTTTTTAAAATCGATACCAATTCTGTGACAGATTCTTTTAATTCCTCTCCTGAATATCCCAGCACATGTAACAACAATGGCGTATCTAAATAAACTACTAAGTTATCTATTTTACTATTAGTTTGAATCCTTTTCAGATTATGTTGCATATGTAATGCAGAGGCATACATCGCTCCATATACAATCTCCTTAATATAACAAAAATATTTCTTGTCGTTTTCCTTTACATAAGAAATAAAAATACCAATATAATAATTATAAAGCTCATTTTTAGAATCATCTATTTGAATTTCATTGTCAGAAAATGCAATAACACCTCTTCCATATTTACTTAAGTATTGAATAAATAAATCTTCTAACACTTCTTTATCAAATTCAAACGATGGATACTGTTCTTTTAAAAAATCTCTAATCCGCAGAAACAATTCACGTTGATGTGTTTCTGCAACCAGACTTTTTTCTTCAAAAGACTTTGTATCTATCTTCTTATCAGTTAAATAGCAAACATTCTTTTCAATTCTAATATATCCCTGCGCTGCTAATCTACGCACGATCATTTCAACAACATTAGATGGTAACTTTATTCCAAACCTTTCAGTCAAAGATGATTTAAGCTTTTTTATACTAACAACTGCTTTACTACTTCTCTATTCCTCAAGGCACTGTAAGCAAAATGGAATAAACATATCCAAATAATCTTTTTTTTCTTCATGCCATTCTGTACTTATAATAGCAAAACTTATCAAACTTTTCTCTTCTGTCACAAATACTTCCCCACACATCTACTCTCACCCCAAGAAATATTATATTCTCATTGAGGTGGTATTATACCATACTTTATTATAATTTACTTAACTTCTTTATCAGCATAAAACATTATCCCCTTACCCATTGTCAATCAAAGATTCTTGTGATATCCTGATATCGGTTAACCACACGATAAATCTCTACATATTCATTACCAATCTTATAGATAATCACATAATCTTCCCATATCGCATATTTATAATCTGTCCGAAAGCTGACCCGTTTGGAGAGATCCGCCCCCATTCCCGGAAACATTTGAAGATTTTCAAATTTACCATAAATCTCTTTTAGCGTCTTCGCAGCATATTTCTCGTTATCTTCGGCAATATAATCCCGGATGTTCTTCAAATCCTTTGCAACAATCGGATTGATCCGCAGTTTTAACATCTTATTCCCCCACAAGAGCTTTCAACTCATCCAGATCCAGCCAGCCTTCTCCGTCTTTCACTGCTTCTTCGGCTTCCTGCAACTTCATCAGAAGCTTTTTCTCTGCACGATCACGCTCATAGTCTTCAATATCCATAACAACGAAACGTCCTCTGCCATTCTTAGTCAGATATACCGGTTCTCCTTTATGACAGTTTTTCAGGACTTCATTATAATTTCTCAAATCAGATACTGGTAAAATATTTGCCATATTCTTTCAGCTCCTTCTTAATTTCCATTATTTCTGTTACTTCTATTATACACCAGAAGCTGTAAAATTCAACGTAGATTTTTACAGCTTTCACACGTTTTTATATATTTTTTTTGCTACAGTTAATTTCAGACTATATTTTCAAAAGTTCACTCAAGTTCTATATCTCATCCCCAAAAATGCCACTCCATATAATCATAGTACTAATTGATATAGACTCAAAATTAGAAAACATCCTAAAAAACTACTCTTCAAAAAGATGACCTATAAGTTCTAGTATAAAATAATACTCCCTTAGAGTATTATATCTTCTCTTATAATTTTTTATTGTATTTCTTCTGAATCAAATGCACTTACGCTCGCAATATATTCATAATCGTCAGAACTTGTAGCAAATACAAATTGTTTTTTAGCCTCTGCCAATCCAATAAAATATTCACGAAAAGCTTTAGATACGCCTTCTGCCCATGCTGGTGAGATAGGCTTTGGAATCCTTACTTCCCTATATCGTGTGCCAACATCTTCACGATTCGTTTGCATAAGAGTTACACGTTTCCATTGCATGCGTACTTCTTTCAATGACAGTGCCCAAAGAAGATAAAATGGTGAATAACCTATATCATTCTCTTGTACTCGAATAATAAAAACTTCTTTTGTAAGCACGATTTGCTCTTCACCAGGAACAAGCATAGCAAATTCACCTATATTACTACTTGCTCTACTCGGAGAAATAAGATCCCATGCTTGCAGATTACTTTTTCCAGTTTTAGTCTTCCAGAATTTCTTTGCAAGTTCTAGTGAAATTAAGTTGGTCGGATTTATATTAATTCTCATATTTCTAATATCCGACACTTTAACATATGGTATTGAGCCATTTCGCAAATCATTGCTTGGACTACCATGACCACCTATAACACTAATCAATCCAGCATCACACAGTTCTCCAATAGTTATACTGTCAAATCCATGTTCTTTCTTTAATAAATCAAATGGTTGCTCTAATGTCTTGTCATAATATCGAGGCACCAATACATCTCTTTGATAAGTAGTTTGAATAGGAACATCCACAAATCCTTTTCCACCACTAACTTGATAAAGAGTAGCTTGTTTCAGTAATTCGTTATCAATTTCTTCCGTTCTCTGACCATTAGCGTCTACGATATATCTGTCACTACCATTTTTATAAATTCCACATGTTTGTGGATTCATAATAGTAACAAAATCATGTTCCAAATCAAGATTTTCCACTTCTGAATCTATCTTTTCAAAAATATATAAATTTGTTTTTGCTCTACAAAATCCTTGAAATGCATCCATAGGTACATTTGCAACGCAAACAGGTCTCAATTGTTTTTTTACCCATTCTCGAACATACTTGTACGAAGGAGAAAAGAAATATGTTTCTGGTAAAACTATACACATTTTTCCACCTGGTTTAAGCAAATCGCAACAACGATTAAACATCGCAAGTCCCAATTCAATATCTTTTCCTGTTTCGATATAATCTATGATACTTAACCCTGCTTTCTTTGCATCTGAATATTTTACTTTCAGCGGTGCGCCAAACGGTGGATTTGTAAATACCTTTGTAAATCGCCCATTCTTAAAAGAATTTGTTAACAAATGTGGGAATTTTGTCCTCCATGTATGGGTGAGTACACTATCTCCTCTTACACAATGAGCAGAACCATCTCCCAAAATCTGCATAATAGCCTTCGTTAACTTAATGCCAATTGCATCTTTATCGATTCCATAGATATGAAGTTGAGCCCAGCGTGAAATTTCCTTTTCCTTTGATGGATATCTATCTTTAAGTTCAATTAAACATTGAATAATGAATCCACCTGTTCCACAGGCAGGATCAATTATCATATCATCTAATGATACGTCCATAAGCTTAATAGCCGCCTGAATAACTTGTTTAGGCGTAAAATATTGCCCCTCCTCCTGTTTCAAAGCAGCACTTCTAAGTACCTGAAATGCAATGGATACTGTATCCGCTCCAATATCAATAAAATTAAACCGAGAAATACGATCAACTATATCATGAATTGTTGAGTCGTCAAATCGAATTTCCTGATCTGATTGTGTAACAAAAATATCTGGATACACCTCTATAAACAGCGAAAATTTTTGTTTCACATGTTGAGCCGTCCCATTAGCCGTAGCAAATTGGCGAAAATAGACCTCTGAATCCTGGTCGATTTTTCCTTGTTTATCACTATCCAACTTCAACAAAATTAAGTTACAGAGCTGATCAAGTTGTTCTTCTCGACGAGTCACATTGCCATCTTGTGCAACAACAACATCTAATAATTCAGAAAAAGTTTTATACAAAGTGTCTTTTGACGGTACAATCAAATCGTTAAAAGTAAGTTTTACACTCTCTGGAGATATCGCAGTACCAAATGAAGGAATATCCTTAACAGTACACTTTTTTGGATAACTTAATCCTTTACTATCTTTGTAAACAAACAATGTTTTTGCCGAAATATCTACACTATTCGCCCAAATTCCTAATTTTGCATGAGGTTCTAATCCCAAATATATTTCAAGCTGTTGTAAACCAACATCAATATTTGGCTGCTTACATTCAATGATGAACAGTAAGTGCCTGTAATCCCCTGTAGTTTCAACACTGTCAAAAACCGCAATGTCAACAGGAAAATACTCAAACGATATATTCTTTTCTCTTTTAGATGCTTCAGAGGGTGTTTTGGGAATTTTCCATTCATTTTTACCAAAAATTATTTGATTTTGATTCCACCCTAAATCAATAAGACGTTCAACAATAGGCCCAACAACTAATTTTTGTTCAGGTCCATCCTTTAGCAGTTCTAAAATAGATTCTCTCATTTATTATCCCTCACATTGTCCGTCAGTAATTCTTTTTTCTTTTCACAATCAAAAGTAAATTCCATTATATCACCAATATCAGAATCTAAAACCATACAAATTCGTTCAAGCACACTTAGAGTTACTATTTCATCTCTATTTAAACGTGTTAATGTATTTGGAGCCAATCCTGCTTTTTTACGCAAGTCTGCTTTACTCATTTTCTTATCAATCAAAAGTTTCCACAACTTATTATAGGATATAGACATGTATTTACCTTCCATTATTCAATAATAGTAATTATTTTACCATATCTTTTTCTTCAGAACAATATATATTCGCATGTTAATGCGAATATATATCTTCTTAAGTAGCATATAAATATATGAAATTCAATATCTTTCCACCTACTTATATATCACCTTTTTCAACACAATTTCTTCCGCACATGCTTTTATATTATTCATCAAACAAACCCATTTCAACTGATCCTGCATTTTCACTTGTTCTGTCACACCCTGTTTTTCTGCCATCTGCTTCATTAGGCTTTTCGTATCTTTACTTGCTGACATAACCAGCACCTCCTTCATTGTATATTCTGGTATGGGTTCCCACGCAGGTATCGCAGATAATCATCATGCAAATCTGCCTGCTCCTTCAATGCGCCTGACAGACTCTCCGCATACAGCGTCGATATCAGGTAAGATTCCATATTTTTGATTTCCAAACTGTTATCCACCAATCGTTCCAACAGATTCGCAATATGAACCGGTTTCAGCTTCAGAAACTGACTTTTTACAACCTTCCATGGATAACTCGTACCCTTAATCGTTATCTGCTTTCTTGGAAAGCACACAACATCGCAGATGGTATCATATATTTCACGTATCATTTCCTGTTCGCTGGCATTTCCTTGTGACTGCTCATAAAACTGCTCCAGCTTAATATTCTCAGCTACAAACTTTCTAATCTGCTCTAGGTCATTCTCTCCTTCGCCCTCATCTGAATGATTGATAGATGGATGATTATTCTCTTGGTTATTATTTAATTGATTATTAATATATTGTGTGCGCTTTTCGGATGCCGGCTTTCCCGCCACCGGATTATCGGCTTTCGGTTTCTCCGTTTGCCGAAAATCAGGCAACGGTACAATTGGAGTTTCATGAATCTCTATCGCTATCTTTCCAAATTTGCCACACTCGGCTCTCTCCTGCGTTCTTGAAATATATCCAAGCTCCTCTAAGTGTGTCAGACTGGCTCGTATGGAACTTTTTCCATCAGGAATAATCTTACTCAGCCCCGATATGGTAAATTCCCAATTATCCGGCAGAGAAAGCAGTGTAACCACCATTCCCCTGTCACGCAAACTCAATGAATGATTTTTCAAGATATCCTTGTAAACAATCACATACTGTCCCTGCGTCTTGTTCTTAAATACTGGCATAATCAATCGCCTCCTCTCTTATGATTGTCTAAGTTAGGAAGCTGTGATATATTAAATGTGCAAGCGATACATCACAGCTTCTGATGTGTTGTTGACCTTTCTCTTGCCGGAGAAAGGTCTTTTTTATGCTTGTTTTGCCATACCATAACAGTTTTCCTCGTAAAACTTTCGGTTTGCCTTGCCTGACAACACGATAAGATTCGGATTAATAGCAAGCATGCGATCATTGAGCTGCTTAATAATCTTATAGCCTTGTGCTCGGCTGACGCCCCAATCCTCACAGACTTCAGTAACGTCTACATACATCTTTTTATTCATAGGCTGATTCCCCCTTTCTTCACTCCAATATCTTTTGAAAACATTTGCTTTTATTTAATGCGTACATTTTTGTACTTGTACAATTATGATATAATATCTTTTTTGTTTTGTCAGGTACTTTTTTGTACTTTTATTCTATTTGATAATAACTTTTCTGTTCAATTTTTTATTTGTTCATGGTACAATAATGCTATTAAGCAAGAAAATACTTATCGTAAAGGAGATTTTTATATGACTCTTGGAGATAAAATTAGAAAATATCGGACACTAAAAGGTCTGACACAGGCACAGCTTGGCTCAATGGTCAAGCTGACCGGAGACCGCATACGCCAGTATGAAAATGATGTAAGAAAGCCAAAGGATGGAAAGCTGTTTGAGATTGCAGACGCTCTTGATGTTAATCCTTCTACACTTGCTGAACCGGATTTTGATGATCCTACCAGTGTAATGCATGTACTTTTTGAATTGGAGGATATCTATGGATTACACTTTGAAAAAGTCGGTGATAATTATCAATTAGCCTTTTCAACGGGAGAATATTCGAGTGCTAACTGGATTATTGAGGGACTTTCAGCATGGGTTAAAAAAAGAGACGAATTACAACCGGATATCAATGACTCAAATAGTACCATTGCGGATAAGAAAAACGATTATATCCGTTGGAAGGCAAGATATCCATATAATTTTGCCGAAGATATTACCAACAATTTTGCACTAGTGCAAAAGTTTAATGAAGATGCCTCTTCTCTGCTATCTTCTGACAGGCACCCGATTACTCGTTTTTCAGAATTTTATCGCAGCTTGCTTGCGTTGGAAGATGCCGGAGTCAAATTCACTATATCCGTAGATGAAATTGTGAGCAGACGAAGTGCCGCATTTTATATTGAATTGGATTACATTCTGAACAGTTCAAATGAAATCAAGAAACTCTACATGGAATTCAGGCAGTGCTGGTATGATATGAAAGAAATCGGAATTGAAATACACGAATCGCCGGTTCCTGTAAATGGAAATATGAACATAGCACTATATTCCGATAACATGCAGCTTATAACATTGTTCCATGCACATATGCATCACTTAGAAGAAAAGAATTCATCTATGTATGACGAGGACATGCATAAGGCAGAGATTGAGGATACATTGCAGATATTCAACGTTCGCATCAGTGACTATATATAAATAACTTAGGAAAATAAAGACTATAGCTGATTAAAATTCCAATTTTTAAAAGATAGAGGTGACATTATGAAAAGAAAAGATGTAATATTGAATAACGAAATATCGGAATTGTGTGTATTTACATTGAATGGATATGAACAAAAAGTGTTGATAGAAGGAAAAAGAAAAGATTCTCCAATCATCATCACTTTGCATGGAGGACCAGGAACACCAATCCCATTTTCTGTTGGATGTAGAGGTTTGTTTCCAGCATTTACCGACATTTTTATAATGGTTTATTGGGATCAACTTGGTTCTGGCATTAATAATTATGTGATTGATGATACTTTTTCCATAGATTCGTTTGTGCAAATGACTGAAGAATTGGTAGCGCAAATTAAAAAGAAATTTCCAAATAATAAAGTGATGATATTCTCAACATCGTGGGGCTCTATTTTGAGCACTAAATTATTAGAAACAAATCCCCATGCTGTTGATGCGGTTATAGCTTGTGGTCAGATAGTAAAAAATGTGTTTATTTGCGATGAAGTGAAGAATACATTATGTAAAAGTGGTATTCCTAAAAAGAAATTGGATCGAATTAACAATGTAACAGTAGAGAATTTTAAAGGTAAAGATTTACAGTTAATATCAGATTCACTTCGAAAGTATACAAATGCCTATCAGAATAAGATAGGTGCAAAAGCACCTATGGGACCAATAATTAAAGGATTATTAACAAGTCCAGATTACAAGATGAAAGACTTTAAGGCAATTATGGTTAATGGCTACATGAAGAATACATCGCTATGGAAAGAGATATTAAGAATCAATCTTACTGAGCAGCTGAAAAAAGTTGAAATTCCTTACATTATTTTACAAGGAGATACAGATATAGTAGCATCAACTCAAACGGTTCAAGAATTGGTCTCTACTAGTAGTAATACAAATTTGAGGTATAAAATTGTTGCCAATACAGGACATTTGCCAGGTGTTGAGATGATGGATACATTGTTGTCTGTTTTGCAGGAGACCAGTCAGATGTTGTAGAGTTATAAATTGATATTTTCAGTTCAAAAGGAGGACTTGGAATTGATAAAAAACTATAAATTTGGGGTTGATATATACAGCCTTTTGCTTTTCCTAATAATTATGCTTCCCAATTTCATATGGTTTGCGATTCCTGCTCCAAATGATATTCTGCGAACAGATTCCGTTACGCCCATAGTTGATGCTATCGGGAGCTTTTGCCAGATATTTTTTATAATAGCTCTTTGTATTTTACAGAGGAAAAACACACCTAAAATACAAGTAAATCCACTTATCATCATGGTTATAGAATCAGTGCTTTTGTATTTTACAGGTTGGATATTCTATTATTTCGGAGTAACTAATCCATTAATCATTCTACTATTGACAATACCACCTTGTAGTGCATTCATTTTTCTTGCAATAGATAGAAAAAATATTATCGCTTTGATACCTACTATTGCTTTCACTATTTGTCATGTAACATATGCAATAATTAATTTCATCATTTAAAATTCCAACTGCAACTAAAAACTGCAAGCATTTTGCAAGCACAGAAAACGGGAAGCCGCATAAATACTGGCTTCCCGCTGTTTTCACATCATTCAAACTCAATCGTTCCAGGCGGTTTACTCGTCAGATCATACATTACACGATTTACGCCTTTTACCTCGTTTATAATTCTTGTCATAACCTTCTGCAGTACCTCGAATGGGATCTCGGAGCAATCCGCGGTCATGAAGTCACTGGTGTTGACTGCACGGAGTGCGATCGCATAATCATAGGTACGCTCATCGCCCATAACACCGACACTACGCATGTTGGTCAGTGCTGCGAAATACTGTCCAAGGTTCTTGGCAAGTCCTGCCTTGGCGATTTCCTCGCGGTAGATGTAATCGGCATCCTGCACGATGCGAACCTTGTCTGCAGTTACTTCACCGATAATACGGATACCAAGTCCCGGTCCCGGGAATGGCTGACGGTATACCAGATATTCCGGGATGCCAAGTTCCAATCCGGCTTTTCTTACTTCATCCTTGAAGAGCAGGCGGAGTGGTTCGATGATTTCCTTGAAATCAACATGATCCGGAAGTCCACCTACATTGTGGTGGCTCTTGATCACTGCAGACTTTCCAAGCCCAGACTCGATCACGTCTGGGTAAATCGTTCCCTGTACTAAGAAGTCAACCGCGCCGATCTTCTTTGCCTCTTCCTCGAATACGCGAATAAATTCTTCGCCGATAATCTTACGTTTTGCTTCTGGCTCGGTAACACCAGCTAATTTCTTATAATAACGCTCCTGTGCATTGACACGGATAAAGTTCAGCTCGTATGGGCCATCCGGGCCAAATACTGCCTCGACCTCATCGCCCTCGTTCTTACGAAGTAAGCCGTGATCAACGAATACACAGGTAAGCTGCTTTCCTACTGCTTTTGAGAGAAGAACGGCTGCTACGGAGGAATCGACACCACCGGACAGGGCACATAATACCTTTCCGTCTCCAACCTTCTCACGGATCTCACGGATTGTTGTCTCAACAAATGAATCCATCTTCCAGTCGCCGGAGCATCCACATACGTTATAAACGAAGTTTGACAGCATCTTCTGTCCTTCTTCAGTATGCATAACCTCTGGATGGAACTGTGTCGCATACAACTTGCGCTCCGGGCACTCCATCGCTGCAACTGGGCAAACTGGTGTCTTTGCAACAATCTTAAATCCCTCTGGTGCCTTTGAAATATAATCTGTGTGACTCATCCAGCAGATTGTCTGTGGCTTTACGCCCTGGAAGATAGCACTGCTGTTATCTACATCCACTTCGGTTCTGCCATACTCACTGACTGGCGCAGTTTCCACGGTACCTCCAAGCATATATGCCATCAACTGCGAGCCATAACAGATTCCGAGAATCGGAATTCCCAAATCAAATATTTCCTTCTGATAGCGTGGTGACTCCTCGCCATACACACTATTTGGACCACCCGTGAAAATGATTCCCTTTGGATTCATTTCCTTGATCTTGTCGAGCGACAAGGTGTACGGATGTACCTCTGCATACACATTACATTCACGGACACGACGTGCAATCAACTGGTTGTACTGACCACCAAAATCAAGCACGATAATCATTTCCTTATTCATGTGCGTCTCCCTTCTTCTCTGATTTATTGTATTTCTTGCCACCATGCAATAACGTGATGACCTGCGCACGCATCAGCGTGCCTCATTATATCATGTGTTGTAACCACGATTGTATATAATTACTCATCCTCTTATTATATTTATAAGAAAATAAGCAAGAGTCCTATCTTTCGATAAAACCCCTGCTTATTATACTAATTATTTAGCATCTCTGCAATAACTTCCTGCGCTTTTTGTAACTGTGTATCATCTGCACGGTCAATATTAACTGCGGATGTCTGTCCGTCTGGAAGTTCTACTTGATAATCTGGCGTGATGCCCTTCTTATGAATGTCATTTCCATTTGGTGTAAAATACTTTGCAACCGTAAGCTTCACAGCAGTTCCATCGGAAAGCGGTATGACTGACTGAACGATACCCTTACCAAATGTCGTTGTACCAACCAGCTTCGCCTTACCTGAATCCTGCATTGCTCCGGAGAAAATCTCAGATGCACTGGCACTGTTGCCATTTACAAGTACAACCAATGGAATATCTACGCTGTGCTTTCCCGTATCTTTGTACTCACCAAGCACATTTCCATCACGGTCCTTCGTGGATACGATGACACCGTCGTCCATGATATAATCGCACATATCAACAACGGCTGTCAGAAGTCCACCCGGATTATCACGCAAATCAATGATAGCTGCCTTGGCTCCATTTGCCTGCACCTCATCGATAGCATCTTCAAATTCCTGTGCTGTATTGTCGTTGAACTGTGTAACTGCGATATAACCAACCTGATCATCCAGCATCTCGCTTTCTACCGTGTAATTCTCCACAGTACGACGCTCTACATCAAACTCCAGATAATCGGATTCGCCCTGACGGTAAATCTTCAGATGTGCCTTCGTTCCTTCTTCGCCACGGATCATATCTACTACCACAGAAAGCTCCTGATCGGTAATCTCCGTGTCATCTATCTGAACTAAAATATCGCCTGCCTTCAGTCCAGCCTGCTCAGCCGGGCTGTTCTTGACCGGACGTACGATTTCGACACGCATATCGGAATTCATCGTCACAACTGCACCGATACCTACATATTCACCCGAAGTATCTTCCTGCAGCTCTGCATACTCTTCCTTTGTATAATAGACAGAGTACGGATCATCCAGACCATCCATGATTCCGTCATACAACGCTTCTTCCTGCTTATCCCGGTCAACATCGAAATAATAATACTTGTCAATCAGGGAATTGATCTCATCGACCTTCTTTGCAACTGAACTGTCCTGCCACAGATCCGATGCAACTACTGGTTCTGACGTATCTGCCTGTGTTGCATCCGAATCCGTCTGTACATCAATGGATTCCCGTGTATTCTTCTTTGACTCTGTCTGATTTCCACAACCGATACATGCAACAGATAACGCGGTTGCCAACGCCAAAGCCCATAGTTTTTTCATGTTCTTTTTCACGTCTACTTTTACTCTCCTTTAACCTTGCGCTTTCATCTTATTGTAAATACGGCCATGGATCAACATAGCTGCCATTGATTCTTAATCCAAGATGACAATGTGGACCTGTCGAATTTCCGGTACTTCCAGCAAGCGCAATGACCTGTCCACGCGATACCGTCTGTCCCACGCTGACACACAAGCTTGAATTATGCATATATGTAGTTGACATAGACGAACTGTGTGCAACCGTTACATAATTACCCATCGAGCTTGAGTAAGACGCCGCAATTACCGTTCCAGCCTCGCATGCTACAATCGGTGTTCCTGTCGGACATCCAATATCCAATCCCTGATGATATCTCGAACCAATACCTCCAGGACTCTCTCTCGGTCCAAATCTGGAAGTAACCGTTCCTCCAGTTGATACTGGCCACTGCAGGCTTCCACCTGTATATGTGATATTTACATCTGTCGGTGCCGTTGTTGTGCTTCCTGCAGCTGCTGCCGCGGCCGCTGCGGCTGCCTGCTGCTGTCTATATGCTTCCTCTGCGGCTGCGATTGCCTGATTGGTTGCCTCGATATCCTGCTCCAGCTCTGCAATCGTTGCCTCGTAATCACCGATGGATGATTCGTAGTTTGCTACCTGTACCTGCTTACCCTCGATCATAACCTCGACAGCAGCCTTGTTGTCTTCCACTTCCAGTTTGATATCCTCAACATCCTTCAGATCTTTTTCCAGACCGGCCTTTGTATCTGCGATCGTCTGTCGTGTCTCTACCAGATCATCAAACATATTCTTATCGTAAGAATAAATCTGATCTGCATATTCTGCCTGATTTACGATATCCGAGATATCGGAGGTTGAGAAAAGTACATCCAGATACGATGGATTACCATTTTCGTATGAGTATTTGATTCGCTCTTTCATCGCCTCATACTGTTCCTGTTCCTTCTCCTGTGCAGCCGTAAGCTCAGTCTGCTTCGTCTCAATATCGGCTTCGAGCTGGGTCTGCTGTGCCTCCAGATCTGTAATTTCATTTGTATATTCCGTTACCTGCGCATCCAGTTCTGCAATCGCATCCAGAATTGAATTCTGTTCTTTCTCCAACTGGGCAAGAACGGCTTCTGCTTCTTCCTTCTTACTTTCCTTCTGATCCTTCTGATCTTTCAGGTCCGAAATACTCGTCGCATTTACCGTCATACTCATGCTTCCAGCCACAGCAAATGCAATGATTGCTCTCACAAGCTTTTTACACTTCATATGCTTCCCTCCTAAACTTTCAAATGTTTCCGTGTTGTCAATAAACTACCAATCAAACCAAGTCCGATACCAATACCCGCAGATAATGGAATCAGAACTGCAAATATCTCCTTTGCCGGTACAAATGCAAATAAGCTCTGTACAACGGAGAACCGGCCAATGATGTACTGAACCACTGTATCATACATATAGTAGATCAAGATCAATGGAATCAATGATCCCACAAGTCCGATCACAACACCCTCTACAATGAATGGCGCACGTACGAAGAAGTTTGTCGCACCAATCAGCTTCATAATACCAATTTCTTCCTTACGCACAGTAATACCGATTGTAATCGTATTACTGATCAGGAAGATCGATACGAGCAACAGGATCACAATAATTCCGATGGATGCATAGCTGACAACGCTGTTCAGTGCTGCCACACCGTCTGCAGTTACCTCGGAGCTAAGTACCTTACGTACACCGGTCAATCCCTTTAAGTACTGTACAAATTCTGCCTGATTTGACAGATCCTTCAATGTGATCTTATATGATGCACTGTTCTTCAATGGGTTGTCCCCCTGGAATGCATCAATCGCTGCCTGCGGATCATCAAACTTCTCTTCTGCATACTGCTTCCATGCCTCATCTGCGGAAATGAAATCCAGCGTATTGACCTCATCACGCAGTCGAATCTGCTGACCGATCATCGTGATATTCTCATCTGTTACACCTTCATCAAAGAATACAGAGATCGTAACTGTATTCTCCAGATCCGTCATTGCTGTACGGAAATTCACGATCACACAATAAAATAAACCAAATAAGAACAGACAGGAAACAATTGTTCCGATTGATGCCAATGAGAACAAAAGGTTTCGTTTAATATTTTTAATACCCTGTCTGATACTATACATGAATGAACTAATCCTCATCGATATACCCACCTTTTTGCTCATCGCTGATTATTTCGCCATGCTTCAACGTGATTACACGTTTCTTCATCATATTGACGATCTCTTTGTTATGCGTTACAACGACAACCGTTGTTCCTTTCTTGTTGACATCCTCCAGAAGGCGCATAATTTCCCATGAATTTTTCGGGTCCAAGTTACCAGTCGGCTCATCCGCAAGCAGGATCTCTGGCTTATTTACCAGTGCTCTCGCAAGTGCAACTCTCTGCTGCTCACCACCGGACAACTGCTTTGGAAATGACTTATATTTATCCGCAAGTCCAACCAATGTCAACATCGCTGGTACCTGCCGGCGAATGTAGCGGCTTGGCGTCTCAATGACACGCTGCGCAAATGCAACATTCTCATATACCGTACGATCCTTGAGCAACCGGAAGTTCTGGAATACAACACCGATCTTACGACGGATCTTCGGAATATTTTTTCTCTTTAATTTACTGTAATCTGTGTCTGCAACCTTGATCTTTCCAGAGGTTGGATCTAACTCCTTTAACAACAGCTTAATCAGCGTCGTCTTACCAGATCCGGAAGAACCTACGATAAACACAAACTCGCCTTTTTCTATCTTCAAACTTACATCGTTCAAGGCATACGTCTTACTCGCCGGATACCTCATCTTCACGTGACTCAGTTCTAACATCTTATTATCTCCTTTTGAGCGTATCTTTTAATACTCTAACGATTCCATGTACTTCATATATTTCACAACCATAAGAGCAATCTTGAAGGTAATGGCATCCTCGAATACCCGGAGGTCAAGTCCGGTACTCTTCTGAAGCTTATCCAGACGGTAAACCAAAGTATTACGGTGAATGTAAAGCTGACGGGATGTCTCAGATACATTCAGGCTGTTCTCGAAGAACTTGTTGATTGTTGTCAATGTCTCCTCGTCGAACTCGTCTGGTGATTTACCATCAAAAATCTCCTTGATAAACATCTTGCAAAGTGGAAGTGGCAACTGATAGATCAATCGACCGATTCCAAGATTGCTGTATGCGATAATCTTTCTGTCGCTGTAAAAAATCTTCCCTACGTCCAGTGCAAGCTTTGCTTCCTTATAAGAACGGGACACTTCTTTGATTTCGTTGACGATTGTACCGTATGCAACATTGACCGATGACATGGCTTCTGTATTCAGCATATCCACAATTACTTTTGCCGTCTTGCGCATGTCCTCGTAAGTCTCACTCGGCTTTATTTCCTTGACAAGAATAATATTCTTCTCGTCAACTGCCGTAATGAAATCCTTTGTCTTGCTGGAGAACAAGGTTCTGACTGTCTCCAATGCATTGGTATCCTTCTCCGTCTTTGTCTCGATAATAAACACGATACGTTTTACATCTGTCTCAATGTGCAGCTTCTTCGCACGGTTGTAAATATCCACCAAAAGCAGGTTGTCAAGCAACAGGTTCTTGATAAAGTTGTCCTTATCAAAACGCTCCTTATATGCCACCAGAAGATTCTGAATCTGGAAAGTTGCCATCTTTCCGATCATATAGACATCCTCGGCATCCCCTTTTGCCAGTATGACATATTCCAGTTCATTCTCATCATACACCTTAAAAAACTGGAAGCCACGAATCACCTGACTGTCCGCTGCTGATTCAGAGAATTTCACAACCTCATCCTCATACTCTTCCATTCCGCGCATAGTTGTCGCAAGTATCTTACCTTCGGTATCCATCACACAGAGTTCTACACGTGTAATTGACTTAATTCCAGTAACCGTATCCTGCAGTATCTGATTCGAAATCATTCGTCCACCCCTATTCTTTGTTGTGAATTTTTAAAAATTCTGTAACAAAATTGTAACATTTATATATTCTTCTGTCAATGTCAAATACTTTCCAATTATTCGACATTGCCTATACTCATACAAAGTACATTCTACACGAAAAATGCAAAAAAAAAAAGAGGAAACGCATAATTTTTATGCATTTCCTCTGAAAAATCACACTTTGTTCAAATTTTAGAACCAAGCACCTGACTAGTTGATGATGATCTCCTCTGTCTCCTTATCGAAGATGTGGATCTTGCTCAGGTCAAATGCGAACTGAACTGTATCACCAGGTCTTGCTGTTGTACGTGCATTTACTCTTGCTGTGATATCGAACTGATCGATTGTGAAGTACAGATATACTTCAGCACCAAGCATTTCGTAAATATTGATTCTTGCATCGATAACACTCTCAGGTGAAGACTCGATGAAGAGCTGCTCATCATGAATATCCTCTGGACGGATACCAAGAACAACTTCCTTATCAAGGAAATCACCGCTGATAAGCTTCTGAGCCTTAGCATCAGGAACCTTGATTGAGTGAGAACCGAACATAAGTAATACGTCTGCTCCAGACTTAACAACCTTACAATCGATGAAGTTCATAGGTGGCATACCCATGAATCCAGCTACGAACAGGTTGCATGGCTTGTCATACAGATTCTGAGGTGTATCAACCTGCTGGATGATACCATCCTTCATAACTACGATTCTTGTACCAAGAGTCATAGCCTCTGTCTGGTCATGTGTTACGTAAATGATAGTTGTCTGCAGTCTCTGGTGAAGCTTAGAGATCTCAACACGCATCTGAACACGAAGCTTAGCATCCAAGTTTGAAAGAGGCTCGTCCATAAGGAATACCTTAGGCTCACGAACGATTGCACGTCCCATAGCCACACGCTGTCTCTGACCACCTGACAAAGCCTTTGGCTTTCTGTCAAGCAGATGCTCGATATCAAGAATCTTAGCAGCCTCATGTACCTGCTTATCAATCTTCTCCTTTGGTACCTTTCTAAGCTTCAGACCGAATGCCATGTTATCATAAACTGACATATGTGGGTACAAAGCGTAGTTCTGGAATACCATCGCAATATCTCTGTCCTTAGGCTCTACATCGTTAACCATCTTGTCACCGATCCAAAGCTCACCGGAACTGATATCCTCAAGACCTGCGATCATACGAAGTGTTGTTGACTTACCACATCCTGAAGGTCCAACGAAGATGATGAACTCTTTATCTTCAATATCCAAGTTGAAGTCCTTTACAGCGTTGAAGCCATTTGGATAAATTTTATAAACATTCTTAAGTTGTAAACTAGCCATTTTGATTTTTCCTCCTTAGATTTTAGCTATAATCATCTGACTCATGATGTTTGTATGATACACCAAATGACCCGAAGTTGCCATATTACTATTCAACAAATAAGGCTGAAAAATATTGTGTAATTTGTATATGAAAAATTTTTTCATGATTTTTTTGTGGATTTTTCACAAACTTTACCGAATTCTAACTAGCTATATTTTGTGAAACCTTCACCATAAGCCTCCCGAATATCCCCCACAAAACAGATTGCCCGGTCATCCAGCTCATAAATTTTCCGCTTGACATTTACCATTTCTTTTGAACTAAGTGCACAGAGCAGCATCTGCTTCGGGCAGCCGGTATATCCACCCTGTGCTGGAACCCGCGTAACGCCCCGTCCCAGTTGTCCGGTAATGTATTCCGCAAGTGCTTTTTCTTCATTCGAAATAATATACATAAGTTTTGCATGGTTTGGTCCCTCCAGCACCAGATCAGAGACCTTTGTCATGACAAACAGGACAATCAGTGCATAAATTCCATTGCGAAGCCCAAACACGCCGATTCCGAACAGAATAATGATGCCATCCACGATTGCCATCAGCTTTGGAACGGATACATGCGGAATACGCCGATTGATGATCTGTGCTGTCATATCCGCACCACCCGAGGACGCATTTTGCAGGAAGATCAAACCAAGTCCGCCACCCATGATCACGCCGCCACACAGCCCATCTACCAGTACATCACCTGTCAGAAGCGGCAGTGGACGGATCAATCCGAGAAACACAGACAGACACACCGTCGCATAGACTGTCCGGTAAAATATCAGCTTCCCAAGTACCTTATATCCTATGATAAACAACGGAATATTGACCGCCGCATTAACCAGCCACAGTGGGATATGAAACAAATGCTCCAGTAAGATTGCCAGTCCGGTCACACCTCCAGTTACCAGTTCCAGCGGATTAAAATAGACAACGACCGAGAAAGCCATCAAAAATGCCCCCACAGTCATCAGACCATACCTCTTTGCAATCATCACACAAACCTCCATACGAAAAAAGACTCCATACTAACCTCTAGTATGGAGTCCGCCATTGATTTTTATTCGCTTTTAATGATTGCTGTCAGATGCACCGATAATGATCACGACATCGTAACCGTCTGTGGATTCTGTCACATTGCTTGTCACAGTTCCAACTTCATAGCTGGCATTTGCAAAATACTGTACCAGTTCTTTGCCCACGCCATCTTCTCTTGCTACAATCTTTGTATCAGCGAGTGCTTCTGTGTAATCCGATGCATTTGTGTTTGCATATCCATTTGCATTTAATGTATCACACCAGCGTCCTGCAAGTCCAGCAATATCGGTACTGTTCAGCACCAGGATCTTCCTATCCGTTGCACTGACTGTCTCAGCCTCCTGTGCAGCTTCGGTTGTCTCAGCCTCTGTGGATGGTGTGATCTGAAGATCATCCACCTGAGAATCCGTCAATGCATTCTCATCGAGGGTTGTCGCAGGCGTATCCTTCGCTGTGTTCCCCTTTAATGCCTGCATTACAAAAAATGCGCCAAATGCCACAATGGCAAGTCCTAATATAATAACGGCTGCGCGAAGCAACATTGAAAAGAACAATCCTGCTGCCGTCTGCTGTTTTTTTCCACTCATAATTTTCTCCTATCTACGTCATACGTTGTTTCCATCTTTTTCTATTCGTATCTACCGTCGCTCATTCTAGTCTTTTTTTCAATACATTTTCCAAGTATAGCAAATGTTGTTGTTTTTTTCAACCGTTTATAGCATAATCATAGTATGGATTTTTTGTGAAGAACTTGCATCCTGATCATATATGCTACAACCAAACAAGGAGGTTCCAATCCTATGAAAACAGCACTTATTACCGGTGCTTCCCGCGGAATCGGCGAAGCCACCGCCTATCAGTTAACAAAAGAATACGACTGTGTTGCCATTATGAGCCGGAATACCGACGGAAAATTAAATACCGTTGCGAATCAGATTCACACCACAACCAATTGCGAATGCATTCCATTTACCGGGGATGTATCCGACTTTGCATTTGTCGAAGAATGTGTCCGGTCACTTGCTGCATCCGGACATCCTGTCGATACACTCGTCAACAACGCAGGCATCTCGCTCGTCGGGCTTTTTCAGGACATGACGCCGGATGAATTCGACCGCATCCTGCGCATCAATGTGACATCCGTCTACAACACCTGCCACGCTGTCATCCCAGATATGGTACGAAACCAGTATGGACGCATCTTAAATATCTCCTCCGTCTGGGGACTCGTCGGTGCCTCCTGTGAAGTTGCCTATTCGGCAACGAAGGGCGCCATCAACAGCCTGACGATGGCACTTGCAAAGGAACTTGCCCCAAGCCATATCGCGGTCAATGCGATTGCTTTCGGTGCCGTGGACACGACCATGAACGGTCATCTGTCTGTCGAAGAGAAGAAGACGCTCTGCGAGGAAATCCCGGCAGAAAAAATGGCGGCTCCCGAAGAAGCCGCCGCCTGTATCTCTCATATTTTGGCAATGCCGGATTATATGACCGGCGAAATATTGAAATTCGATGGTGGCTGGATCTAGCCACCATTTTCCTTTTCTGAATTCTTTTCTGAATTCTTTTCTGAATTCGTTATGAATCCTTCTTACGCAGGTTTTTGATTGCTGTTGTAAGCTTGATCGGATTTCCGTAACGCAATGTCGAACTCCGGAAGATCTTACCGCCGATCACACCCATAATGGCAACCGAAATATACAGAATGACCGCAGATACGATGATCTCCCATGTCTGTACATGTCCCATCGCCACACGCGCAAACATGGCGCTGTAAGAGCTAAACGGCAGGAAGGAACAGACTTTCATCGGTACGCCGTCCACCTTGTCAAGCTGAAGCAGCACAACAAAATATACAATCATGATAATCATCTGTGCCGATCCGGCGGACTTATTCAGATCCTCAATCTTTGACACCAATGCCCCGAGCGCACCGTATAGGAACGCATAAAATAGGAATCCGCCAATACCGAATACTGCAAATACAACCAATACATTGGCTGGGATATCCAGGAACATGCCAAGGTCAATGCCCCAGAAATCTTTATTGTACTGGTACGAACCAAGCAGACAGACAGCAATGATTCCGACCTGAAATACCGTTGCCACAGCACCTGCAAATACCTTGCCGAACAACAGCGCCGTTGAATCGGTACTGGTAACCAGAATCTCGATGGAACGGTTGCTCTTCTCATTTGTAACAGAGGACGCAATACTCATGCCATACATGATGATGAGCATAAATATCAGGATTACAAGCACATAGCAGTACCAGAAATTCTGTGTACTGTCCTTGCCAAGCACATACTCATCATGTGTAATCTCCTTATACGATGCCTCCATGAATTCATTCAGATCCAGGTCATGCTTCTCACAGTAATCCAGTTTGACAAGCATCCCCAGATAGCCGTCAAAGACAGCTGCATCGGAATTATCCATGCTCTTGTTATATACATAATAATCGTAGTCTGACAGCGAATGAACCGCGAATCCGGCGGCTGCTTCTTCCTCTTCAACCGCTTTTTTCAAAGCATCCTCACTGTCAAAGCTGACCAGATTTATTCCTGTTTCCATAGAACCCCATACCGAGCCATCCACGTCAATGATCAATATTCCTTCCGGATCGTAGACCCCGTATGTATGCTCTGCATCCGCCTCTGCGGAAGAATCCTCCTTTGAAGTGCTGTCCTGAACGGTAGAATCCTTCTTATCTCCCGTAATTGCATCCTTGACACGCGGAACAAACATGATGCCCGCTGCCAAAACAGCAATCAGGATTGTAGATATCACGTATGACTTGCTCTTAAAATAGTTGTCCAGCTCAAACTTTAATATCGTGAAAAACTGTTTCATGTTATACCGCCTCCTTTGCTGCTTCTGTGTCCGGTTCTTCATCCCCGACACAAGAGATAAAGATATCATTCAAGGATGGCTCATAGGCTCCAAACTGGTGAATTTCAACACCTGTCTGTTTACAAATATCAAGGATCTGCCACATATCAGCCTGGGTTTTCAGTTCAAGCACCACGTACTTTTTAGCCACACGCTCAACAGCCGCATAAGAAGACAACTTCTCCCTGCAGATATCAGCCAGCTCCTGCGGGCTGTAATTATCCGCCGATATCGTCTTTCTGCCACGTCCGTACGTATCCTTGATATCATCAAGATGTCCGGCTAATACGACGTCGCCATGATTGATAATCGCGATATCCTCGCAGAATTCTTCCACATAGCTCATCTGATGGCTGGAGAAAATAACGATGCGGCCTTCACGGATCAATTCCCGGATGACGTCCTTTAACACCTGTGCATTGACCGGATCTAACCCGGAAAACGGCTCGTCTAATATTACCAGTTGTGGCTCACCGACCAGAGTTGCCGCAAGCTGTACCTTCTGCTGGTTTCCTTTTGATAATGTCTCTAATTTCCGGTCAATATATTCGGATACATGAAGACGATCCAGCCATTTTACAGTGCTCTCATTCGCCTGTTTCTTATTCATGCCACGGAGCATAGCAAGATACACCATCTGGTCACGTACTTTCTTCTTCGGGTAAAGCCCCCGTTCCTCCGGCAGATATCCAACCTGGCTTGCCGTCGGGTGAAATATTTCTCCATCGAGCATAATCTCACCGGAATTCGCATGGAATACATCCATGATAATCCGGATCGTCGTCGTCTTGCCTGCGCCATTTCGACCAAGCAGCCCGAGTGCCCGTCCGCTCTCCACCGCGAAGCTGACCCCATGTAGGATTTCTTTTTCCCCGAAGCTTTTTCTTATATCTTTTAATTCGAGCTTCATAACCTCTTCCTTCTTTCCTGTCTACCGATTTTGTTATTCCCGCTTACCGCGTATTATACAAATCCAAAAATCTGTATAAAAATAACATGTCCCCAATATAGCAGAATTAATTGTCGTTTACAACTATCTGCCCCTGCATTTCATCTGTCCGCCAGATAAAATACAGGTCTATTGAAAACATGTTATGATCCGTCACCATGTATCCGCATGATGACCGGCATGCACATCCGTGCATATCTTTCTATTATTATCAACTGTTATGGCAGTGCATACTTCTGTTCATATGCGCGGTACTGTTCGTCGTACCACTTCGCATCCTGCTCTTTCACTTCTTTGCGATGCTCATGTGCATCGAGTTCATCATCCTCCACCTGGATTACGCAGGTAGCAATATTCGAGCAGTGATCGGAGATACGCTCGTAAGTATCCGAGATATCTGACAGACTAAGTCCAAGCTCAATCGTACATTTGCCTTTGCGGAGACGCTTGACATGACGTTTCTTGAGTTCTTTGTTCATATCGTCCATCAATTCTTCCAAAGGCTGTACAAGCGCTGCCTTATAACGGTCATTTTGCTCAAATGCATCGACTGTCATTGTCAGGATATCTTTCAATGCCTTGCTGTAGACAGCAAGCTCATCCATCGCCTTCTTCGAGAAAATCAGTTCTTTCTTATGCATCTGTTCCACTGCCAACAGTATATTCACCGCCAGATCCGAGATACGCTCAATATCTCCCAGCGAATGAAGCATCAGTGACAGGCGGTGTCCATCTTCCTTCGAAAGATCTTTCGTGGAGAGCCGGAGCAGATATGTGCCAAGCTGATCCTCGTATTTGTCGACGGTATCTTCTTCCTTGCGGATCCGTTCCGCTATTTCCTCGTCGTATGCGGTAAGCAATCCGACTGCACGTCCAACAGATTTCATGGAGAGCTCTGCCATCTCAGAAGCTACCTTCCGACACTGCATGATTGCGAAACCAGGTCTCTCTAAGAATACAGGATCCAAAAGCTGCAGTACCTTGTCATGCTTGCTAAGCTCATCCTCTTCCTCGTCGTCATCCTTGATGGTCTTGACAGCAAGAAACTCCAGGAATCCGGAAAGCGGAAGCAGCACAATCGTTGCGGCAATATTAAAGATCGAATGGATCGTTGCAATTCCTACCTCATTTGCCGCCTGCGGCAGGAATGCATAATGTACAAATGCATTGGAGATATAAAATACTAACATGAATACAACCGTTCCGATTACATTAAAGTAAAAATGAACCGCTGCCGCGCGTTTTGCATCCTTACTTGCTCCCACACTTGAGATCATCGCAGTCGTACAGCTGCCGATATTCTGTCCCATAATGATAGGGAGAGCAAGTGCATAGGAGACAGCGCCCGTGGAACAAAGTGCCTGCAAAATACCTACGGACACAGAGGAAGACTGCATGATTGTCGTCAATACAAAACCTGCAATAACTCCGAGAAGCGGATTCTCAAACTTCGTCAGAATCTGTGTGAACTGCGGAACATCCTTAAGCGGTTCCACTGCCGAACTCATTGCGGTCATACCATACATCAGAATCGCAAAACCAAGTAAGATCGTTCCGATGTTATGTTTCTTCTCACTCTTGCAAAATACAACTAAAATCGCTCCAATCACAGCCAGAATCGGCGTAAAAGAGGTCGGCTTCAGCATCTGAAGGAAGAAGCTTCCTCCGTCAATACCGGACAGTGACAGCAGCCACGAGGTTGCCGTTGTACCGATATTCGCGCCCATGATAATACCGACTGCCTGATTGAGCTTCATGATACCGGAGTTAACAAAACCAACGACCATAACCGTCGTCGCTCCGGATGACTGGATGACTGCCGTTACACCTGCGCCAAGCAACACAGCAGACCACTTATTGGAGGTAAGGCGTTCGAGAACCTTTTCCAGCTTACCACCTGACATCTTCGCTAATGCGTCTCCCATTATATGCATACCGTACAGAAACAATGCGAGACCACCAACCATGGATAGAACGTCAAAAATATCCATCTTTTTCTCCTATTCTCTTTATTGACATTTTATAAGCCGGTCTGCTGGATTTTACCCAAAATTCACCTAATTTTTACAGTTTCCGGTCTTTAACAATAATACAACCTTGAAGAGGTCTCCGTCAATCATTATTTCCACTTTGCCGTTCTGTAATTCCATCAGGCTCTGCGCAATGGATAGTCCGAGTCCATTGCCCTCTGTATTTCTTGAACGGTCGCCACGGACAAACCGTTCCTTTAATTCATCGCCAGAGATGTTGAGTGGTTCCTTCGAAATGTTCTTGAAGGTCACTGTGATCTCTCCCGGTTCTGCCTCGTCAATATCGATGTATACCCGGCTGTTTGGCTGGGCGTACTTGATGATATTTCCGATCAGATTGTCGAACACGCGCCACAGATGTCTGCCATCTGCCATGACATGGCAGTCTGCCTGCGCACCATATTTCTTCGTCAGATAATTCGTCACTACCGGTTGCAACTTACATGCCGCAAGCCGCTCTTCGAATTCTCCGAGCGCCTGTTCTAAAAGCATTTCCACGTCGGTCGGTTCCATATGCACTTCCAGATTGCCCGTAGACGCCTTGCTCGCTTCGATCAGATCCTCGATCAGCTTCTTGAGCCTTGCAGACTGTCGCTGCAGCACGGCCAGATATTCTGCTTCCTTGTCACTTAAGTCTCCCTCCTTGGAGAGGATATCCACGTAATTGATAATAGACGTAAGTGGTGTCTTGATATCATGGGAAACGTTCGTGATAAGCTCCGTCTTCATCCGCTCACTCTTCATCCGCTCTGCCACTGCCACGCGCACGCTGTCCTGAATGCAGTTTAATGTCTCGCCATGTGCCGCAAATTCCGGCAGCATATGTGTCGTGTCGATCTTATAATCGGTCTCGCCGTCCGCAATCTTCTTCGCGCCATCCTTCAGCCGATACATCTGCACGATCACGCGGATCAGGAATACTGCAAGCAAAGCCGCACATACAAGATCCAGCACGATTGCCAGTCCGGCAGAACCACTCGCAGCCACGAGAATAAACCGAAGCAGTGCGATTCCTGCCAATCCGCCAATCCATTTCCAATAGAGGTTAAAATGTCTTCCAAGGAAACGGAATGTATCCCGAAGCTTGCCAAACACCCATTTCACAAACCGCACAAGCAGTTTACAAAGCCGCCAGATCAATGTGTTTGCAAACATTGCCCAGCCGGAAGCCTTCAGTCTGGTTGATGTCGTCATCAGAAGCGGTGGAATCAGAAACGCCACAACCGCCGTACAGATGGATGCTAGGAAGATTTCATCCCGTGTGGAATAGCTATACCACGTAAGCAAATTAATTCCACAAGCAACAAGTCCGACCGCGATTGCAATGAATAAATCATATGGTATCCGGTCAAATACATTGCAGGTGATTGTCTCCTGCCCTTTCCGGTGTCCGGACGCTGCAATCAGAAATCCGCCCATAAAAAGAATCATAATCAGCGAAATCGCAAGCACATAAGGTGCCATATTCACAATTGGCTTGCAATACCGCAGCACGATCGACTCTGCATAGATATCACGTGCAGTCAGGTCGGATCTGACATAGGCATACAGCGTGTAAGAAACCGGTGTATACATATCAATGCCCTGCGTCAGGCTGCCGTCATAATCCAGCGTCAGGCTCTCATTGTATATCTGCACATCACCGGCTTTCTTCGTCGCACGTGCAACTGCCTTCTGATAAGCGGAATTGTTCGAGAGATAATAAATAAAATTTGTGTTGTCAAGCTGAATATACGGATCCGCATTGCCTTCGTCATCTACGGCACTGTCAACCACGGTCATATCCGCAAAGGAAATATTGCTCCAATCCCAGTACACGTCACGGATTGACATAGGAACTTCCCCGGATGTTGCAAATACAGTTTCGTCCGCTTCATAGCTGCTGTAATCCTCATCATATTCGTCCGGTACATAATTGTTCTTCCAGAAATCAATGATATCCTCCAGAGAAAGCTTACAGGTGATCGTCGTCTGTCCGGTATAGGTCATTATCCGCCTGGATCTTACGTCATGATACTGATACTCTTCTGCCTTATAATTCGACAAGGTTGGATACTTCTTTGCATCATCCGGTACGACCTCGAAGTAGAAATTGCTGTTTTTCTCATTGAAATAATCCTTATAATACCGTATCGTATGATTCTCCTGCGTATCATCCTGACTTTCCACATATGCCTTGTAGTATTCGTCCACCTGATACGAGGAATTATCCACGAGATTTCCCATATAGCCATCGTAAATCGCCTCCGCCTGCATCTGGCTGGAACCGCCGTAGGAAATCGCCGCAACTACCACACAGCTGGAAACCGCTGCCATAAAAAGCGATACAGAAAGCAGGATTGCAGCAACCACCTTTGCCACTGCACTTTTCTTTAATTTGTCCATTTTATCATTCCTTCCCAAACATATACCCTTGTCCCCAGACTACCTTGATGTAGCGCGGTTCCGAAGGGTCTGCCTCGATTTTCTCACGCAAGTGGCGAATATGTACCGCAACGGTGCCCTCCTGTCCGAACGGTGCATCCTCCCAGACAGCCCGGTAGATATCCTTCGGTGCATAGACCGTATTCGGATGTTCCATCAGGAATTTTAGGATTGCATATTCTGTCTTCGTCAGGTTCACAGGTTCTCCATCAATCGTAACCTTCTTCGCCTTGTCATCCAGACACACTCCGCCAATCTCGAGCGTATCTGTCGTCGGTTCCTTCGGGACATTTCCGCCAAGCATCATGTAACGACGCAGCTGTGCCTTTACTCTTGCGATCATAACAACCGGGTTAAATGGTTTGGTAATATAGTCGTCCGCACCAACGGACAGTCCGAGAATCTTGTCTGTATCCTCACTTTTCGCTGTAAGCAGGATGACCGGAACATTGGAAGTCTTACGGATCTCGTTCATCGCTGTGATACCGTCCATCACCGGCATCATGATATCCATCAGCACAAGCTGCACATCCTCGGTTTTCAGCTTCTCACAGGCTTCCTGTCCGTTGTACGCTTTCGTCACCTGGTACCCTTCTGCAGACAGGTAAATACCAAGTGCCTCCACGATATCCTTCTCATCATCACAGACTAAAATGTTATACATATTGTTCTCCTCTTCCCAATCGGTAATCTCCGACCATACAGGTATCCCTGTTGTTATGATACCTGTATTATCGCAAAATGAATTTTAAGATACTAGATTTCATATATTTAAGATTTTATTAAGAACGTTAAATTTCTTTTCGATCCTGCAACACAGGAAATGCATCCCGGATCTTTGTCACATCGTTTTGTATATCATACACAAGTAGTTTTTCTTCCTTGCAGGAATCATCTGCAAGCCGGATTTCCCTCATCGGCACAAGCAGGCTGCCATCCGGAGCATACACCCCCGAATCCCCGGAATAATACTGTCCGTCCATATCGCCGCAGCAGTTCACCCCTGCCACATAGCACTGATTCTCGATTGCGCGTGCGGCAAGAAGTGCTTTCCAATGTGATACACGTGATTCGGGCCAGTTCGCAGGCACAATAAAAATCTCAGCCTCCGGAACCATCGCCCGGAACTGTTCTGGGAAACGCAGATCATAGCAGATGCCAAGTCCCGCCCGAAACTCTCCAAGTGTTCCAGTACAAAGCGTCGTTCCTCCTTGGAAATGCTCATGTTCCTCGCCATAGGAAAATGGATGGATCTTAGCATAGTCCATTGCAATTTTACCGTCCGGCGTCACGATCGAATAATGGTTTTCACAGAGTGGTTCTGTCTTTTTCACCCAGCCGATACCAATTGTCGTGTGGTGCCGATCTGCAAGTGTTTTTATCTGTTCAATCGTCCAGCCGGTTGTTGGTTGGTTCGTCATGTCCGGAGTGCTATCCATTTGCGCACGCGATTGTATCTCAGCATACGGTTGACAAATTTCTGCCGTCACATCGGTATGCATCGAGAATCCCGTCAGACTCATCTCCGGGAACAATACGATCTCCGCGCCCGCAGCTATCACAAATTCCTCTGCCCGGACGAGATTCGCCTGTTTATCTTCCCATAGGATATTCGTTTGTGCCAGTGCGATCCGCATACGCTGTCTACCTCCACAATTTTACCACTGTCCCATTACTTTATGCATAAATGCGCCCACCTCTTCCCAGGCGCGCTTTGACTCCGGTATCACTGTGCCGCTCATCTGAAACACATGAAACATTCCTTCATATACTGTGAATCGTACCGGAACGCCTTGTTCTTTTGCCTTCTTCGCAACCGATGCCGCATCATCATACAGCATCTCGTGTGTCCCGACCTGAATCAGCATCGGCGGAAATCCGGTAAAGTTTCCGTACATGGGTGAAATCAAAGGGTTCTTCGCATCATTTTCCCCGATATAAGGGCTGTGCAACAGCATCTCTCCACCGCCATCTGCACCAAAGACCGGATCGATCTCCCGGTTCTTCGTGTACGATTCTCCCGTGATCGCCAGATCCGTCCACGGCGACATCGCAACTAATCCCGCCGGCATCGGCTCGCCATTTGTGCGCAGTTCCATACAGAGTGCCATCGCCAGACCGCCGCCCGCCGAATCGCCGACTACGATGATTCGATCGGATTCATAGCCTTTATCGCGCAGCCATTTATATGCGGCAACCGCATCTTCTAATGCCGCCGGAAATGGGTACTCCGGTGCCAGCCGGTAATCCACAGAAAGCACTGCCGCTCCACTGCTGATCTCGGCGTAAAGCCCTGCCATCTTCCGGTACTGTCCCTGCAACCCGGACATGTAACCACCACCATGAAGCTGTAGGATCACGTATGGATTCTCCGAGCCGTTCCATGTCAGATATTCCATCTTGAACAGTCCCATGTCGATATGTTCTACGGAAAGGTGCTCCGGGTATTCAAATTCTGTGTTCTGAATAGATTTTTCCTTTTTTCTCTGCCATGCCTGCTTTAAAACCGGGTTCTGGTTGACCATGGCTACGATATCACGCATCAGTTCTGCGCGGTGACTTGTCTTGTCGTTCTCCTTCATACATACCTCTCTTTTGATAATGATACTACACACGGAAGCGGCGGTTTAGTTCGAGCGTAGTGCTTCGCCCGCCAATCACGAAAATTCCGAAGAGCTGGACGAGTACGGTAAATACTGCAACCAGTGTCAGAAGCTTCCATGTGACAACTTCCAGGCTGACTAACAGCAGCTCAACGGCTGCGATCAGTGTCAGTTCGAGCTGCGGCATAATATAGCTTCGCCAGTCACGGCGGCGCACCATCATGAATACGAAGATTGTAATATTCGTCGCAATCACGACAACCGGAATTCCGATATTGACCGACCAGCCTGCATAGCCAAGAGCAAAATCGACCGCAAGCACAAGTGCCGCACTGATCACTCCCTGAAATATGATTTTCTGCTGTTCATCTGCAAGTGGCTGTGCAGTAAACGTAAATGTAAAGTACAGATACGCAATTCCTGCAAGACTTACCAGCGACCAGCGAACACCATGATAGGTCATATAATTTACGATGCCAAGCACGACCACACCGACAACCACGCAGAACGTCACGATGCGGATTGCGAGACGCATCCGCTGTTGCTTCGGGAACATGTCCGGATAGACCGGCTGCACATGCTCTGTCTCCGACAGCGCGCCCTTGCAAAGTGGGCAGATCAGGCTGTCATCCTTCACTTTTATATTACAGCGATTACATTTACTCATAATACACTCCATTCGTCTCTACCGAGACATCAATTCCATCTTCTGAAAGCTTGCGGAAGAATACCTTCTGCACATCGACTTCCCGCACTGCCGAGCTGAATGTGAACACCAGCGTATCCTTATACGACACAACCGCTGCCTTCAGGTTCTGATTCTTCGACATGGACAAGGTTGCATACAGCGACTCCACATACGCGTCGTACGGGCTTGCAAGCTTCACCAGACCAAGGTTCGTCACACAGCCGGAGTTCGCCTTTGCAGACATCTGATAGATGATCTTCATCGCAATATTCTTGATAAAGAGCGGCGTTGCACGCAATGCCTTGTTCTTCTCGTTTGACACATTGTATGCCATGATCTCTTCTAGGTGTTCCTTCGTGATCTGGCTTTTCAGGCTCTCTGCCACCTGTGCCAGCACTTCTTCAAATGTATAATCTTCCCGCTCCGCCCGGAACATTGCCGACACGACAGCGAAGAAATTCTTCGTTGTTGCAGAACCATAATATGGACGCAGATTTACCGGCACGCATACCGCAAGCGGACGCCGGTGCGGGATACTGTGCATATAGCCCTTATATACCGACCATGCAAATACACCGATCAGATACTGATTGACAGTCACGCCGTACTGCTTCGCCACGCGCTTGACATCCGGCAGATGCAGATAGCCGTGCATGATTCCGAAATATTCCCGCGGGAACATTTCCCCACGGATCACAAGTGCCTTCTCCGTCTTATAGCTCTTCTTCGCCGGACGCTTATAATGCTTCAGATAGCTGTCCTCCCGGTCGACAGTCGTCTCTTCATGCAATTCCATCCGGTCGCCCTTGCCGATCTCCGGATGCACCAGACGCAGATACTGGTACACGAGTTCTTTTAAGAACATCAGCGCACCATTGCCATCGGTCAATGCATGAAAGACTTCTAAGCTGATTCTTCGTTCATAATATAACACCCGGAACAGATACTCCCGGTTTAACAGCGGATTGATATACTGGCAAGGTCCCATGTCCTCCTGCATCACACGCGGCGCCGGGTTCGGATTATCCTCGAAATAATACCAGAATACACCAGTCTTCATACGCACATGCATGACATCAAAATACGGAAGCACCATGTCGAGCGCCTGCTGCAATTTCTCCGGCTGGATCTCCTCGGTCAGTGTTGCCGCGATCCGGTAGACATTGCTTGATTTGCGGCTGGCAATCACTGGGAAGAGATTCGCGGTATTATCCAGCTTGTCAAATCGCGCTTCACGGATTCGTTTTGGCTGTCTCTTTACAGATTTCATCTTCGAATCCGTCGGTTTCACTTCCGGCTTTGTGTCCGATTTTTTCTGCGTATTCTGCGCTGTTTTTTTATTTGTCGTTTTCTGTCTTTTCTTACTCATTTTATTCAGTCCCAACTTCATCATGTACCTGCATGCGTCATTTTGTATCCATATCCTGCATAAATCTATACAATTTCATACATTCCCGCTCGCAGAACTTACACTAAGAAAAAAGCGGGCTGACATATCGTCAACCCGCATATCTCCAAGCTACTGATCGGATTCGAACCGACGACCTATTCATTACGAGTGAATCGCTCTACCAACTGAGCCACAGTAGCATGACAACCATCTTTCTATTCGCATAGAAATCCCAGCTGCATGTGATACTCTACCACACTAACTCAGATTTGTCAAAGCATAAGTTGACTTTGTATCCTTTATTTTTGACACCAACTGTTTATCATCCGTCAGAATCAAAATCTGCTCGGATGGAATCTCCTCTATACTCGCAAAAAATCCCTGCATCTGCGTATTGTTCATCTGCGGCAAGCCGTCGATCACAACTGGCATATGCTCTTTGCATAACCGTGTTGCAATTCCTACCCTCACTGCCATCCGCACCAATGGTAAATCCGTCGCATCAATCTGTGTAATATCCGTAAATGCGCCATTTTTCTTAATCACCAGTCGAAGCTTTTCATCAATCTTCGCGTCCTCATACAATCCACCTGTCACGCGCTGCATAATATCCGTCATGTGATCATTGATAATATAATTCCACTCTTCTACATAGCTTCTGGAAAGCTCCTGAATCGTATTGATAGCAAGCGTCGTCGCATAAATCTCTCGTTCAATTGCCTGTTTTCTGCCTTCGCACACACGGATTTCATCCTCCAGCTGTGCTTTCTGCTTCTTTCGCTCCAGAATCTCTGCCTCCGTTGCCCGCAGATCTTCCTTGAGATCCATATATTTCCGCGCGAAACTCATGTCGATCTCGACATCCTCATACGCCTCATTTTTACGTTCCAGTTCATAGACAATCTTCTTGAATTCTTCCTCCGAAGGTGCCTGATTTTCTCCATCCAGCGCGCCTTTTCTGTGCAAGCCGTCCACGATCGTCATAACTACAAACAATGCTGTACACACAACAAAGAGCTGCCGCACACCATCATCAAATGGAAGGATATATACAAGTGCGGCAATTACACCAATGACTAGCAATCCCGTCAAGGCAATCATCCACCAACGATCTGTCAGCTTCTTCGGTGCCTTATAATCCTTCAGCAAATCGGCATCCAGAAACACACTGTTTTCCTGCAAGGAATCCAGATGCTCGTTTAACTCATCGTCTTCCTCATACTTCGTGCCTTTTTCTGTATCAATTAACCGTCTGGCTTCGCGTTTCCGCTTCGCCGTCTCGATTGCAAACTCCTCATCATTGTCCGCAATCTTCTTACGGACTTCCTTCAGCGCTTCTTCGTCACCATCGTATTGTTTCAGTTCTTCTTTCAGCTCTGCAATCTGCTGCTCCGTCTCCGTCACATCCAGTGCATTTTTCTGGTCGCGCAGGATTGCCAGCGCCCGTCTTTTATCCAGATTGGAAGAACCGGTGGTTGCCAGATTGGTAACAAATGTATTGAGTTCTTCTGCTTCATTTTCTGTATCTTTTTGCTGACGAATATAGAGTGCATCACTATATGTCTTTTTGTCTACACCTGTCAGCGACTCATACAAGCTGTTCTTGTGCTTGAGCTTGCCAACACGACCATTCTTCACATTTAAGACCTGCGTCGTCATATTGTGCTTGCGGAAGCTGCGCTCCACCAGATACTCGTCTCCATCCTTTATCACATATGCCTTTCCAGAAAAGCCGTGTCCATCCATCGGCTTATGATGCGCCAGATCATCGTCCTCCGTCTCTGGAAATGTACCGATACCGTACAGCGTTGCATATTCAAAATCCGCGACCGTACTCTTGCCCGCATTTCGCGTGCCATACACAACATTCACACCCGGCTTCAAATTAATATCGCGGTTATGAAATTTTCCAAAATCTTTTAATAATAATTTACTGAAATACATCGTTATTTCTCTCCTGCTCCAAGCAGGGCTTCCATACAATAATGCAATGCCTTATCCCGAATCGCCTTATCGCCGCCTTTTTTATCGTCTGTCAGTTCGTCTATCAGTCTGCCAAGCAGATTGTCATGATTCGACACGTGCAGCTCGTCCATGTCGTAGTCGCATTCTGTCTTATCGATCACTTCGTTGATGCAATAGCGGCGTGTCAGTTCGCTTAAGTTGATCTCCATATTCTGAGCGGCACGTCCACGCAGCAAAATCCGGTAAATGTTATCCGCCCCCAGCTCCTGCATCTTTCCTTCTACAAGATTGCAGATATCTCCATTTGTATAGGTCGAATTGATATCCATCGCCATATTCACATATTTTCTGCATGCAAATGGCACAAATGTGATCGTCGTCTCACCTGAAGTTGACACCTCGCCTAAAATATAGCCGTGCTTTCCAGTCTCTGTATAAGAAAGCGGCTCCAAGGTTCCGGCAAATGCCATATGATTTTTCAATATATGTGCCGGCTTGTGCATATGTCCAAGTGCCACATACTGGAACCCCAGCTTCGCGACATGTTCTTTCGAAAATGGCATATGTTCCATGTCTCCGCCATGTCCAAGCAGAATATTGTATGCATCCGGCTTACCCGGTCGCATGCGTTCCAGAATCCGTCCAGTGTACGTCGCATGTCCATAGCTGTATCCGCTGACACAGACATTCAGATCCTCAAAATACACGCTTGCCGCCTGATCCCGTGGCATCACGATCGTATTACTCTCAAATGTATATGTCTCCCATGCGGAACCCGGATCAATATAGTCCTGATCGCCAGCAATAATTACCGTCTTTGTATTTGGAATCTTCCGAAGCTGGAAATCCAGTTCCTTCAAATCCTGTTCCGTCGGCTTTGTGTAAAACAGATTTCCCGCAATCAAAAGCAATTCAATTTTCTGTTCTTCGCATACCTCAATCACACGGTGAAAGGTACTGTAAATCTCCTTTGCCCGCACATCGCTCCAGATTCTTCCGCGATCTGGCTGCGCGCCCAGATTGACATCTGCTATATGTATGAATTTCATAGCGTTACCTTGCCTCCATGCAGGCTCTCATGTTCCTGCACCAGTTCCTGATATAAATCCAACACATTCCAGTGAATGTTATGTTCTGTCACAACTGCCCGATAATCGATCTGCGGCATGCCATCTTCTTTACATGCCGCAAGAAAACGATTCAACAACCCATCCGAAAACTCTGAAAATAATATCATCGGATCAGGCAGATCTTTTCCTTCGTACCAATCCCCGTTCTGTTCAAATCCCGGCAATCCGGCATGACAGCCGATTGGCTGTAAAAAGCGCTTGCGCGCAATCTTCTTGCAGGAATATCCAAGACGCATGCCAAGTGCTTCTAATTGTCTGTGCTGTTCCGCTGGAACACTGTATAAAAGTATCGTTGGCATCGCATCCGCCTCCATTCCCACATTACATACTTCTGATTATTTTATCGCATCGGTACATTGAAATCAAGCTTTTCCAGAAATTCACGAGAGTTTCACAAAAGAAAGGACTGTCCACCCTTTTCGCGAACAGCCCTTCTTAATTCGATCCATCACCCATGGATTTTCCTTTATTCATTTAACTCATGAATGTTCTTTGAAAGTTTCCGCAACGAGTCCACAATCTGGGAACTTGCCTGGCTCATACCATCTGCCAGCTTCTGCACTTCCGATGCAACTACTGTAAAACCACGCCCGGCTTCCCCTGCACGTGCCGCTTCTATCGCGGCATTTAAAGCAAGAATTCTCTGACGGCCGCTGAATTCCTCGATTTTCTGTGTCTTCTCACTTGCATCATCAATGTATTCCACGCACTCCTGGATCCCCGTCTGCAGTTTATCCAGCAAACGCTTATTCACTACAGAAGTATAAGATGCGCGCACAAACATATTAATCACATCGCCAAGCAGCGTCGCTGCTGCCTCGATTTCTTCCCTTGTCTTAACATTCACCTTGTGCAATGCCCGAACATAGGCCTCTGCATCGATACCAAGCTCTCCCGCAGTCTTCCGGAATGCATCATCATCCGGATGCTCCGGCAGCACCTGTCCGCCAATTACACTTCCCAGCACCGTTCCATCATCTAGGGTAATCGGTATTCCAAAATCCACGAGTCCTGCATGGCAGGAATACACGCCCTTTCCTTCCCGGTCACACTTCTCGCAGCGTCTGCGTCCTTCTGCACTTCCACGAGTCAGATCAATACAAAACTCTGTAAAGTTGTAGCACTCACTGATGTACTTTCCATCTGCCCCAACAGCCACCGTTGCAAGTCCGGTACTCATCGCCCAGTTCTTCATGATGTCCTCAAACTTCTTCATGTCACAAAAATCTTCGATACGAATCATATACTTCCACCCCATCTCTCATGGCTTCGCCATTTCGTAATATTATACAAATTAGTATATCATTTTTGGTGGTTTTTTACAATCTTAATCAATGTTCCATATGTGCATATTTTTCTTTCGTCGCAAGTCCTCCCCGGATATGACGCTCGGACTTGTTGACATCTAACACCTTCCTTGCCTCGTGTGCAAGACGCAGATTGATCTGCTCTAAGCGTTCTGTGACGTCTTTATGTACGGTTGACTTCGAAATACCGAACTTCCGCGCAGCCTGTCTGACCGTTGCCCCCTCCTCAATGATATATTCACCAATTTCAAGTGCCCGTTCTTCAATGTAATCTCTCAACTATACAAACCTCTGTTTGACTGTTTGTACAGTGTATGAAGATGGTTACGGTAATATGATACCGATTGCGGTTACATTATTTTGTTGTAATGTTCTATCATCTTGTCATATCCGAAAACAATATCAAAATATTTATATGGTGTCCGGCGAAACTGATTATCAAGAAAAAACAGTTGGTAGCAACTATCATATTATGTTATAATTTAATATAAGCAAGGAACAAATGACTACATATTGTATATATGATGGTTTGTCGCTACTAGATGTAATAGGTTGAACACCCCTCCAAAAATAGTGTATCGTTCAACATAATGATTTAGTATCAGGAAAGGAGCGATAACTTATGTCTAATTATAAGGATTATAAAGATGCCTATATGGTGTGTTTACGTGCATTGTTTGGCGATGTCTTGACACTAGACGAAGAAACGTTTGTGTTATTAGATGCCAGTTTTGCATTGGTGGAAAATGATGGCGATTATATTTGTTCAAAAGGTTTTGAACGTTGGCTGCAGGTGCAGTTACCATATATTTATGGTGCTTTCTTATCCAGAGAAGATTTTACAAAGAATGTATATGATGTAATGTATCATTTTGTAGCAACTGGGAAAGAATCGGCTTTAGAAAAATTAAAGGCAAAGCCTGTTAATGAAAAGATGGCTGACCGTGTTTATACAGTAACATTTCAGAATTTTAGTCAGAATGTATATATGCAATGGCTTGATTTGATTCAAACATGTATTACGTATTTGAATGGTTTGTCTGAATGGATTGATGAACAGGCATCAAATATGAGCGCGTCACATAGATATATGCTTACATTTATTTTGTTCAATTTTCCTGTTTTTGTACAGTTATTAATGCGTGATGAGAATTTTTTACAGGCATTTGAAATTGGTACAGAATATATGGCTGATAGATACCAATATGTTCATTATGAATTGCATGGTGATATGTTTGAACTGGCTGATGACGAAAAATGTTAAATGGATGAAAAGCACTCACTTTGGTTGAACACCCCTCCAAAAATAGTGTATCGTTCAACAAACATTTGCCTCAAGCTTTGTCAACGCTTCCAACAGGATATTTTGTTGCATGTTATTACACAGAATCTTTAACCTCTATTCGAATAACTACTACTTTTTCATTACAACAGTTTCTCAATCTTCTTTATTAACGCCGCCAAATTGATCGTTAACCTGCCATCATACAGACTGACCGGGATATCCGCATCAATTCCATAAATCACAGGGAAGATTTCCTTGTTGAACTCATACACCATAATGCGCTTCTGGTATGGGTCCACAATCCAGTATTCCTTCACACCGGCATCCATGTATTTGGAAAGCTTCTTTCCATAGTCGCGAAGCCGGGTAGATTTGGAGATTACCTCCAGCACAAAGTCCGGCGCACCATATATGCAACGCACCTTCATCCGGTCAATGTCGCACAAAATGACGACGTCCGGCTGCAGCATCGTCTTATCATCACAGTCAAGCTGTACATCCACCGGCGAGATAAACGGCATGCACGGTCCATCATGCTCCAGAATAAAATTTGATATCTGCCTGTGAACTTCCCCTGCAATCAACTGGTGAATCGTCGAAGGTGCCGCCATATCATAGATACAGCCATCAATCAGCTCTACCCGGCGATCCTCCGGCAGCGCATAATAATCATCCAGCGTATACTGTCCCTGAACCTTTGCCGCGTATGCTGTTCCGGAATCCTCTACCATATCCGCATACAGGTAATCACGGTCGCCATTTTCAAAGATACGTGCCAATGCCTCAAGCGTATCATAGCGCGGCGATTTCGTCTCACCCGTAAAAATCTTCTGCACGGTTCCAAGCGGAACTCCCGACATCTGCGACATCATGTTATACGTGTACCCATGTTCCCGCTTCTTTTCTTTCATTTCTTCGATTGTCATATGCATCACTCCTTTGAAAAATTCTTTCATTACCGATACCTTTATATTTAGTATAATACTCTTCTATGTATAAATCAACCGTTTTTTACCCTTTTTATATCCAAATATTTGATTTTTTTATTCTATGTTACATCCGTTAAGTATCCGTTTTTATTCAGTTAAGAACTCGTTTCTACTAAAAATGCAACTTATAATTGACATTTTTTCTCGGATAGTGATAGTTTAATAATGAATAAATGGACATACTACAGAAAAATGGTGAAAAATATGAATGAGAACATAAAATCTGCCAATCCACTTGGCACACAGAAAGAATCCAAATTACTTGTCAAATTCGCAATTCCATGCATCATTTCGATGCTGGTAACTGCCCTTTATAACATTGTCGACCAGATCTTCATCGGGCAGGGGATTGGAATCAACGGAAATGCAGCGACAAACATTACCTTTCCACTGTCTACGACATGTACAGCAATTTCCCTGTTGCTCGGAATCGGAAGTGCGACCAATGTCTCCCTGAAGCTTGGCGCAAAAGAGGAGGAAGAAGCTGCCAATTACGCTGGTTGTGGTATCTGCCTGATGACGATCTTCGGCCTTGCATTATTCGCATTTACCTCGATCCTGCTTACACCCATGCTGAAATTCTTCGGAGCAACAGCGGAAGTTCTGCCGTATGCACAGGAATATACCCGCATTGTTGCGATTGGATTTCCATTTCTGATTGCAAACACTGGTATGAGCAAGCTGATCCTCGCCGACGGAAGTCCGCGTTATTCAATGATTTCCATGCTGATCGGTGCCATTGTAAATACGATTCTTGATCCAATCTTCATCTTTACATTGGACATGGGAATGCGTGGTGCCGCACTTGCAACGATTCTTGGACAGATTGTATCCTTCTGCATCAGTTTGCGATACATGTTTCATTTCAAGACTATCCGGTTGCGCAGACGGTGTTTCCGCATCCGTGGAAATAATTTTGCAAACATCATGCGCCTTGGTGCCAGTGCGTGTTTCAACCAGATTGCTATGACTGTCGTGCAGATCGTGATGAACAACGTCCTGTCACATTACGGTGCATCATCCGTCTATGGAAGTAATATTCCACTTGCCTGTGCCGGTATTATCACAAAGGTCAACATGATCTTCATGTCGTTCGTCATCGGTATCTCACAGGGCATCCAGCCGGTCATCGGATTTAATTACGGTGCAAAGAAATACAACCGTGTGAAGAAAACATATCTTCTGGCACTTGCTACCGCAACCTTCCTGTCGCTGATTGCATTTGCATGTTTCCAGCTTTTCCCAAGACAGATCATCCGTGTCTTCGGAGAAGGAAGTGAGCTGTACTATCAGTTCTCCGAACGGTATTTCCGGATTTATATGTTCTTCACCTTAATCAACGGCATCCAGCCTGTAACTGCGAATTTCTTCAATTCCATCGGCAAATCGCAGCTTGGTATTTTCATGTCACTGACGAGACAGATTCTCTTCCTGCTGCCGCTCATCGTGATCTTCCCGATCTTCATGGGAATCGACGGTGTCATGTATGCTGGCCCGATTGCAGATGTCGCAGCCGCTGTGGTCTGTGGTGTATTTACGATCAAGGAATTGCGCGAGCTGTCGCGGCTGAATTCACAACAAACTGTATAAATTACAAAAGCCGTGCATGGGTATTTCTACAACCCATGCACGGCTTGTTTTTTATTTTGTAATCCGATCGATCTTCTCGCGTTCTTCCTGTGTAAATGTCATATTTGCGAGCATGCCGATGTTGTCTAAGATCTGGGATGGTCTGGATGCACCAATCAACACACTTGTAATGTCGTTATCACGCAGAATCCATGCAAGTGCCATCTCTGCCAATGTCTGACCACGGTTTTCTGCAATCACGTTGAGTGCACGAACCTTTGCAATCGTCTCCTCATTGATAGCAGTCTCCTTCAGGAATCTGCCATCGGTACGGATACGGCTATCCTCCGGGATACCATTTAAGTAACGATTTGTAAGTAAACCCTGTGCCAATGGACAGAATGTGATGATACCGATGCCGTTTGCGGCTGCGTAATCTTTTAATCCATCCTCTTCCATCTCACGGTCAAACATATTGTACCGTCTCTGGTTGATAATAAATGGCGTTTTCATCTCCTTGAAAAGCTTTGCAATCTCGATTGTCTGCTCTTTATTGTAGTTGGAGATTCCGACATACAACGCTTTTCCGCTTCGTACAATGCCATCCAAAGCGCAGGCAGTCTCTTCCAGCGGGGTATTCGGATCCGGTCTGTGGTGATAGAAGATATCCACATAGTCAAGTCCCATCCGCTTCAGGCTCTGATCGAGGCTTGCTACCAGATATTTCTTGCTGCCCCAGTCGCCGTAAGGGCCCGGCCACATCGTATATCCGGCCTTCGTAGAGATGATCATCTCGTCCCGATATGGACGCAGACTCTTATCTAAGATCTTGCCAAAATTCTCCTCAGCAGCGCCATCATATGGGCCATAATTATTCGCCAGATCGAAATGTGTGATACCGTTATCAAAGGCTGTCTCGCACATATCCATCATCGTATCAAAATTTCCGTTCGAACCAAAGTTGTGCCAAAGCCCAAGCGATACCGCAGGAAGCTTCAAGCCACTTGCGCCACAGTAATTGTACTTCATATTGTCATATCTTGTTTCTTTTGCAATATACATGTTGTACCCTCCTCGTATACCCAACTAATTTTTTGCGAAGCAGAAAGTCCCATGTATATGATATATTCCGACACTGGCTTCGTGTTATATGAATATGTTTGAAGCTTAGAGATTCTTAATGTTCTGTAAGTTATCAGCAATGTTTGAACACGATGTTCAAACAAGCCGCCACTGAGCCACGGATGGCGAATTGGCGGCGTTTGCGTACGTTTTCGATGTTTTCAACAGAACATTTAGCATCTCTTAGCTTCAATATATCACATATTACACGAAGCCAGTGTCAGAATATATCTATAAAAACCTCGTCTGCTTCGCAATTATTATAAACAAAAGGAAAATCGAAAAGAATATAATTTCTTACGATTTTCCTTTAAAATTTTACCCTGAACGAATTCTTGGAGTATTCTTACAGCCTCAACTTTTACTTCTTCAAATATTTCTTGAGATACTGCCCCGTATAACTCTTCTTGCACTTGGCAATCTCTTCCGGCGTTCCGGTTGCAACAACTGTTCCTCCGCCTTCGCCGCCTTCCGGTCCGATATCAATGATATAATCGGCGGTTTTAATGACATCTAAGTTGTGCTCAATAACTACAACCGTATTTCCACCCTCACACAACCGACGCAGAATATCGACCAGACGATGTACATCCGCAAAATGAAGTCCCGTTGTCGGCTCATCTAAGACATAGATCGTCCTGCCTGTGCTGCGGCGTGAAAGCTCTGTCGCAAGCTTGATTCGCTGTGCTTCTCCACCGGATAATGTCGTCGATGGCTGACCAAGCTTGATATAGCCAAGTCCAACCTCCTGTAAGGTCGAAATCTTGCGCAGGACAGATGGCACATGCGCGAAGAACTCGCACGCTTCATCGACTGTCATATCAAGTACATCGTAGATACTCTTGCCTTTGTATTTCACTTCCAATGTCTCCCGGTTGTACCGCTTTCCATGGCAGACCTCACATGGTACATATACATCTGCTAAGAAATGCATCTCAATCTTGATGATACCATCACCACGGCACGCCTCACATCGGCCACCGGCAACGTTGAATGAGAATCGTCCTTTTGTGTAACCCATTGCCTTTGCATCCTTTGTATTCGCAAACAAGTCACGGATCAGATCAAAGACACCCGTATAAGTCGCCGGGTTCGAACGTGGGCTTCTGCCGATTGGAGACTGGTCAATGTTGATAATCTTGTCCAACTGGTCAAGTCCTGTGATATCGTCATGCTTGCCCGGTTTTACCTTCGCGCGGTTCAGCGTTCTAGCAAGATGCTTATATAAGATTTCATTGACGAGGGAACTCTTTCCAGAGCCTGATACACCTGTCACGCAGGTCATCACGCCAAGTGGGAACTTCACATCAATATTCTTCAAATTGTTCTGTCTGGCGCCAAGTACCTCGATATATCCGGTTGGCGTTCTCCGCTCTTCCGGTACCGGAATCTTGATTCTGCCGCTTAAGTAGGCACCCGTGATAGACTCCGGACACTGCATGATCTCCTCTGCGGTTCCCTGAGCCACGACTTCACCGCCGTTCGCACCTGCGCCCGGTCCGATATCAATGACGTGATCTGCCGCAAGCATCGTATCCTCGTCATGCTCTACCACAAGCAATGTATTTCCCAGATCCCGCAAACGCTTCAGTGCCGCAATCAGCTTATCGTTGTCTCGCTGATGCAGTCCGATACTTGGCTCATCCAGAATATACGCAACCCCAACCAGACCGGAACCGATCTGGGTTGCCAGACGGATACGCTGCGCTTCTCCACCGGACAAGGTTCCTGTCGCACGCGATAATGTCAGGTAATCCAGACCAACATTGATCATGAATCCAAGTCTCGCCTGAATCTCTTTTAACACCTGTGCGCCGATCATCTTCTGCCGGTCGGTAAGCTCTAATTTCGAGATAAAATCATGCAAGGCTACCACAGACAGATCTGTGACATCCGCAATGTTCTTTCCACCGATCGTAACTGCCAGCGACTCCGGCTTCAATCTCTTACCATGACACACCTCACATGGTGTCACAGTCATATAGGTCTCATAGTCCTGCTTGACCGATTCTGCAGTCGTCTCTCTGTACCGGCGCTGCAGATTCCGAAGCAGTCCTTCGTAATTTGCATAGAATGCATCTTTTCCGTTATACGCACTCTTATAGTGTACATAGATTTTCTCGCCTTCAGTTCCGTATAGGATCACATGCTTTGCCTCTTCCGGCAGATCCTTAAACGGCACATCCAGAGAGAATTTGTATTCTTCTGCGAGTGCTTCGAGGCATGCATGTGCATAACTCTTCTTATCACCACTCGACTGCCAGCCCGGTACGGCGATTGCACCCTCATTCAGAGTCAGACTGTCATCCGGAATAATCAGGTCAATATCAAATTCTGTCTTGAATCCAAGTCCCGTACAGCAAGGACATGCGCCAAATGGGTTGTTGAACGAGAAGCTTCGCGGCTCGATCTCCTCGATGCTGATGCCACAATCCGGGCAGGAAAAGCTATCCGAAAATAACATCGTTTCTCCGCCGATCACATCAACCTTCACCAAGCCTTCTGCCAGCTTCAGGACAGTCTCAATGGAATCCGTCAGACGGCTTTCAATGCCTTCTTTGACTGCGAGTCGGTCCACAACAATATCGATATTATGCTTCTTGTTCTTATCAAGCTTGATCTCCTCTGACAGATCATACATACTGTCATCCACGATCACGCGCACATAACCGCTTTTCTTTGCCTGCTGCAGCAGCTTGACATGCTCGCCCTTCCGTCCACGCACAACAGGCGCAAGCAACTGGAATTTCGTACCCGCAGGCAGCTCCATAATCTCATCGACCATCTGATCGACGGTCTGTCTGGCAATCTCTTTGCCACACTTCGGGCAATGCGGGATTCCGATACGTGCGTACAGCAGACGCAGATAATCGTAGATCTCAGTCACCGTTCCAACCGTGGAACGCGGGTTCCGGTTCGTTGATTTCTGATCGATGGAAATGGACGGAGAAAGTCCCTCAATCGAGTCAATATCCGGCTTGTCCGCAAGTCCTAAGAACTGCCGTGCATAGGACGACAGAGACTCCATATATTTCCGCTGTCCTTCCGCATAGATCGTATCAAAAGCAAGAGAGGACTTACCGGAACCGGAAAGTCCTGTCAATACTACAAACTGATCACGCGGAATCTGGATGTCAATGTTTTTTAAATTATGCTCTCTTGCACCTTTGATGGTGATATACTTATGTTCACTCATGACGTCTGTTTCCGCTTACTCCTTTTTCTAGCTAAATTTCTTAACCTTATCCATATACTTGTCTGTATATTTCTTCACGTTATCTTTCACCATGTCCTCTAAATCTGACATGCTGATCTTCTCCTTCTTGTCAAGGACAAAAAGTGCACACACTGCACCTGCAAGGAATATTGTGATTGTTCCAAGCATGCACATCTTCTTTCTTCTCTTCTTTTTCTTCATCTGCTGTACAAATTTTTCTTCCTCTTCGAGGCAGATTGCATCCTCCTCATCTAAGATTTCTGCAACCTCTTCCATCGCAATTCCTTTTCTTCTTGAGATCTCCTCAATCAATTCATCTCTTTCCATCGCAAGCTCCTCCTTATTCATTTTATTTAAGACTTAGTATAACTAAAATAATTGTAAACTAATCATCATAATCCCGCAAGGCAATCTTTAATTCTTTCAACTCATCACGAAGCACGGCTGCCTCCTCGAAGTTAAGCTCCATCGCCGCCTTGTTCATCTTCTTCATCAGACGTGCAATCTCGGCGTTCAATTCCTTCTTCGTCATGGATTCCGGATCTTTCTCGCGTTCCTTCTTCGCTGTCACGCTCTCACCCGTATCCAGACTGATCAGATCGCGGATATCCTTCTTGATACTCTGCGGTGTAATGCCATGTTCCTTGTTGTAGGCGTCCTGAATCTTCCGCCTGCGGTTCGTCTCGTCGATTGCATGCCGCATCGAATCCGTGATTGTATCGGCATACATGATCACATGTCCATCCACGTTACGCGCAGCACGTCCAATCGTCTGCACGAGTGATGTTTCTGATCGTAAAAATCCTTCCTTGTCCGCATCGAGAATTGCAACAAGTGTGATCTCCGGGATATCGAGTCCCTCACGGAGCAGGTTGATTCCGACCAGCACATCAAATACACCCATTCGAAGATCACGTACAATCTCCAATCGTTCCAATGTATCAATATCGGAATGCAAATATTTGACCTTGATATCAAGCTGCTTCATATAGTCGGTCAGATCTTCTGCCATACGCTTCGTCAGTGTCGTAACTAATATCTTATTGCCCTTTGCAACCTCTTTGTTGACTTCTGATACGAGATCATCCACCTGTCCTTCGATCGGTCGTACTTCTACTTCCGGGTCTAACAAACCGGTCGGACGGATAATCTGCTCGACGCGGTTCTCCTCGTGTTCCTTCTCATAATCGGACGGTGTCGCAGATACATATAAGATCTTATCGATCTTAGACTCAAACTCCTGAAAATTCAGCGGACGGTTATCCAGCGCTGACGGCAGACGGAATCCATAATCAACCAATGTCGTCTTTCTGGAACGGTCACCCGCATACATGCCTCGTACCTGTGGCAATGTGATATGCGACTCATCCACGATAATCAGATAATCGCCATCGAAGAAATTGAGCAGTGTGTTCGGTGTGGCACCCGGTTTCATACCCGCCAGTATCCGGGAATAATTCTCGATGCCCGAACAAAATCCTGTCTCCTGCAGCATCTCCATATCGAACTCTGTCCGCTCACGGATACGCTGTGCTTCCAGCAGCTTGTCATTCTCCTTGAAATATGCCACCTGCTGCTTTAGTTCCTCTTCTATCTCCACGATCGCATGCTTCATCTTCTCCGGTGCAACAACATAGTGCGATGCCGGGAAGATACAGGCAAAGGAAAGTGCACGCTTGATCTCACCGGTCAATGGATCAAACTCCACGATCCGGTCAATCTCGTCGCCGAAAAACTCAATCCGGATACCATCCTCAAACGTCGATACCGGAAGGATATCTACGATATCGCCCTTCACACGGAAAGTTCCTCGCGTGAAATCCATCTCATTCCGTGTGTACTGAATATCAATCAACTGCCGGATCAGTTCATCCCGGTCCTTCTCCATACCCGGGCGGAGCGAGAGCATCATGTTCTTATATTCTTCCGGATCACCCAAACCATAGATGCAGGATACGGAAGATACGACGACTACATCCTTCCGTTCGATCAGGGCTGATGTCGCGCTGTGCCGCATCTTATCGATCTCATCATTGATGGCAGAATCCTTCGCAATATACGTGTCCGTCGACGGCACATATGCCTCAGGCTGGTAATAATCGTAATACGATACAAAATACTCCACCGCATTGTGCGGAAAGAACGCCTTAAACTCACTGTAAAGCTGTGCCGCCAATGTCTTGTTGTGCGATATGATGATCGTCGGTTTATTTAATTGGGCGATGACATTCGCCATCGTAAATGTCTTTCCGGAACCTGTGACACCGAGCAGTGTCTGGCATTTCTTTCCTTCCTGAAAGCCCTTTACCAGTCCTTCGATCGCCTCCGGCTGATCGCCGGTCGGTGCATATTCCGATACTAATTCAAAATGATCCATGCTATTCTCCAGTTTCTAATCAATCAAATCTGCTATACGGTTCATTTTACCACATCTTTTTTTATTTGTATAGAACAAACGTTCTTTTTCGATAAAATGCACTTCGAACTCCATACCATTGATTTCCAAACACACATAAAAATAACGGGAATGCCCTGCACTCCCGTTATCCTCTGCGTTTTCCATTCTTTTTATTCGTTACACTTCGTAATCCATGCACATACGCACATCTGTATATGGACGCACATACGTATTTGCAACTTCTACATGCGCCGGATGCTTCTGGTAGCCCTTCAGCATTTCCTCGTTTTCCAGCGTTGTGTCAAGCATAACCTCTGCATTCGAAGATGCAAGCGGATTTGTTCTTACATGCACCTCAAGAAGTCCAGGCACCTTACCTGCCAAGCCTTCCAGATGCTCCTTCATATTTGCAAGGATCTCTGCCTTCTTGTCCGCGTCTGTCTCTTTCAATGTCCACAAAATAATATGTTTAACCATAATTGCCTCCTTGATCGTATCGCTTATCTGTATAAGAAATAGCACAGGATGTCCCGGCTGTCAACCAATTTTATCGTTCTGCTCATATGCTTTGCGCATCTCCCGGATTCCCTCGATCATTTTCACAAGATAATTCATTTCCTCTATGGAGAAATCACGTGTCATCGTCTCAATCCGCATCTGACTGCTGGCGACATCATCTTCCTCCAGAATATAATCTGCATTTACATGCAGATATTTACACATATTCCGAAATATCTCACACGAGAAACCTTTTCTTCCGCTCTCAATCTCATACAGGAATTTGGAGGAAATGTTGATCTGCTCCGCCATATGCTCTCTGGTTATCTTCTGCCGTTCCCGTTCACTCTGAAATTTTGCTCCTATGCGCTCATAAAAAGCACGATCCTGCATGTTTTTACACCTCGTTTTCCACTGTGTCTATATATATTGGCAAACTACTCAGGACTTCTTCCCCCGCTTTCGTTCCTGAAGCATCATATATATCAAAATACCTAAAATCAAAACGACAAGCGTCAGGCATCCCCATGCAAGATATAGTTTTAACGACATTAGCACCACTTTATGCATACCCTCGCTTTTCGCAACAATCTGTTTTTATTCTCACATATTGGGTTTTTGCATAAAACTAGCTAAAGTTCCTTTTGATGCAACTATGGGTATAAAAAATCCCTGTTCCGTTTTCGAAACAGGGACTCAAATTATATATCATTTTTAATTTATACAGAAGGCTCTGTATATTTCAGTACAACCGCTGAAATCGGTCCAACTGTAATTTTCAACTTGTTATTTGCAACGACATATTCTGTCTCATCCATCTGATAGCCACTCTCCGTCGTCGTGATACAGGCTTTCATCACCGCACCATCCTGTACACCAAGTCTGCGCACATGCAGGTTCAGCTCATGTGGTTCGTAATCGTTGTTCAAAATCACAACCACTGCCTCGCCCGGCAGGAACCGCCCATAGCTGACTACCTTATATTCACCATGCAGGAACATCACAGATCCCTTCATCAGCGCCGCACTGTCTTTGTGTACCTTGATGATATCACGGTGGAACTGAATCAGCTCCTGATCCTCTCTGCCCCACGGATATCCACGCCGGTTATCCGGATCGGTCCAGCCGCAAAGTCCGGCTTCATCACCATAATAGATTGTCGGTGCACCCGGCCACGTCATCTGGAATACAACTGCCTCACGGAATACACCCTTGTTGATGTTCTCACCAGCGGCTTCCGGTCCCATCGTATGGATTCGTCCAACACGGCGATTTGTACGTGTCAGGAATCGTGAATGATCATGATTGGACAGCTCATTCATCGCGATTTCCAGAGAGTTCTGATTAAACCGCGACATATGGTGGCGCAACGCACCAGTAAATGCATCTGGATTTCCAAGCAGGTCACCGCGGAACTCATCACTGTGCTTCTCCACACCGGTCAAAAACCATGTAATCGGCTCCATAAATGCATCGTAGTTCATAACGGTATCCCACTGATCGCCCAAAAGCCATGCCTTTGGGTCACCATAATGCTCCGCAAGGATCAGTGCATCTGGATTTGCTTTCTTCACTCTTGTCCGGAAATCACGCCAGAAACGATGGTTAAACTCTTCAGTATAACCAAGGTCGGCAGCCACGTCCAGACGCCAGCCATCCACGTTGTACGGCGGAGAAACCCATTTTTCACCGATACGCATAATATATTCATATAATTTCTCAGATTCTTCGTAATTTAATTTCGGAAGAGTATCATGTCCCCACCAGCCATTGTATGTGCCGTTGTATGGCCACTGCCAAGGGTCCTGGAACTTGAAGAAACTTCTGTACGGGCTCTGATAATCCACATAAGCGCCCTTCTCATAGCCCTCCTGATTCTCGTAAATACATTCTCGATCCAGCCATTTGTTAAAAGAACCACAATGGTTAAATACACCGTCCAAGATTACACGCATGCCGCGCTTATGAATCTCCTCCACAAGCTGTGCGAACAACTCGTTGCTGGCCTCCAGATTCGCCTTATCTGTCACACGCATAATATACTTGCTGGCTTCCTTATTGACCTTGCAGCCCTCCGGCAGACATTCTCCGCCATCCTTGACGATCTTTCCAAAATGAGGATCTACATAATCGTAATCCTGAATATCATATTTATGATTGGATGGAGAAACAAAAATCGGATTCAGATAAATGACATCCACGCCAAGTCCCTGCAGATAATCAAGCTTATCCATAACACCCTGCAGATCACCACCATAGAAGCTGCGGACATCCATATTGTCCGGATACTTAAACCAGTCCTTGACCTTGCGCGTGCCTTCCCCGATATAGCAGTACTCGTTGTCCTCGACATCATTGGACGGATCTCCATTGTAGAAACGATCCACGAAAATCTGATAGAACACAGCACCTCTCGCCCATTTCGGAACCGAGAATCCCGGCGCAATCTGGAAATTATAATCTGGATTCAAATCCTTCTGTGTGCCAAGCTTGTTATAATAGCAGATAACATTCCCGGCAAGCACCATATAATAATAGTCTATGTCATCCGTTACCTCAGAAATGGTATATGCATAATAATCAAATAACTCGTCACTGCTTTCCACCTGCATGTTACAACGCTCCCCATTGTAAACCAGATAGACAGCATCTACATTGTTTCTTCCTGTACGGAACCGCAATGTCACCGAATCTCCAATCTTTAACTCTGCCGGATGCCGGTAGCTATCCGTTCCGTCCGCAAACAATGCACCGAAATTCAATGCAGTCTTTGTATTATATACATACTGTAATACTTTGAGAGCCTGTCTCTGATTCTCCACCATCAAGAGTATCCTCCCTAATTCTTTTTTGACGACTATCTATTATTTTAATACAGGACAGGAATTTACACAATAAAAAATTAAAAATAGAAAGGGAAAAGGACAGCCAACGATCGGCTGTCCTTTTCGGAGAAGGTATTTTGTTACTTTGGGGTGTAGCAAAAAACTATATAATGTATTGGGGGGTTACAAGTATTATTATACATATAAACCCTAAAAAGTCTGCCCAAACATTTAATTTTTTTCAGATTTTTTTTGTGCATATTCTCTTGAATCATGTCGCAAAAATTCGTTTTTTGTCGTCTTTTTGTGCATCTTGCACAATTCCATAGTTTCTATCACTACATTTTTCACAATCGATTACAGATTCAATCCGGTTGTATCCAGTCCATCCGGATAAGTTTCTGTTGGACTGACTTCAAAAAGTGCTTCAAATTCTGCACGGTTGATACGTTCTTTCTCCAGCAAAGCAGCTGCACAACGATGCAATACGTCAATATGACTCTCGATGATAAGCTTTGCTTCCTGATAACACTCATCCATGATCCGGCGCACTTCCTTATCGATCATCGCGGCGACCTTCTCGCTGTAATTTCTTGCATGCCCGAGATCTCTGCCGAGAAATACTTCTTCCTCACTGTTTACCTCGTAGTTAATCAGCCCAACCTTCTCAGACATACCATACTTGACAACCATCGCCTGTGCGGTCTGGGTTGCCTGCTTGATGTCTGCAGAAGCACCGGTTGTGATATCGCCGAAGATCAGTTCCTCTGCGATTCGTCCACCAAAGCTGACCATGATATCCTGCAGCATATGCTTCTTCGTCATAAACACATTATCATTCTCCGGCAATGGCATCGTATATCCGCCAGCACCACGTCCATTTGGAATAATGGATACAAGATGCACCGGTCCAACCTCGCTCAGTAAATGGAACAAGATCGCATGTCCACTCTCGTGGTAAGCGGTAATCTTCCGCTCCTTCTCCGGTACAAGACGGCTCTTCTTTTCACCGCCAATTCCAATCTTGACAAAACACTTGTCAACATCTTCCTTCTTGATAAACTGCCGATTCTGTTTAGCTGCACAGATAGCTGCCTCATTCATCAGGTTCTCCAGATCCGCACCAGCAAAGCCTGCAGTTGTTCTTGCGATCTCATGCAGATCGACATCATCAGACAACGGCTTGTTTCTGACATGGACACGAAGGATCTCCTCACGTCCCTTAACATCCGGTCTGCCGACCATAACCTTACGATCAAAACGTCCCGGTCTCAAAATCGCTGGATCAAGAATATCCACACGGTTTGTCGCCGCAAGCACAATGATACCTTCGTTCGTACCGAAACCATCCATCTCAACAAGCATCTGGTTCAATGTCTGCTCACGCTCATCATGACCGCCACCAAGACCAGAGCCACGCTTTCTGGCAACCGCATCAATCTCATCGATAAACACGATACATGGTGCATTCTTCTTTGCATCCTCAAACAGATCACGCACACGGCTCGCACCAACACCGACGAACATCTCGACGAAATCCGAACCGGAAATCGAGAAGAACGGAACACCAGCTTCTCCGGCAACTGCCTTTGCAAGCAGTGTCTTACCTGTTCCCGGAGGTCCCTCTAACAGAACGCCCTTCGGAATACGTGCACCCAGCGTGTTATATTTCTTTGGATTCCGCAGGAAATCTACGATCTCCGCCATATCCTCTTTTTCTTCTTCCAGACCAGCGACATCCTTGAATGTATACTTCTGATCGTTCTCGTTTGACATATGTGCCCGGCTCTTGCCAAAGTTCATCATCTTGCCGCCACCGGCACCACCACCGCCACCGGCACCAGACATATTTGCCATGAATATCATAACAACGACCAGCAATACCACAATAAGCACGACTGTCGGCAACCATGTCCAGACGTTGCTCTGACCACTGACATCATGCAGCTCCAGGCGGATATTTCCGTTTCCTTTGCTCATGATAATCTGCTGTACCTTATTGACATCCGACACATAGAATTCTTTTTCTTCGTTTGTCTGACGATACGTGATGTATACCGTTCCTGTCGGTATCTCCTTATTCTGATAGATCTCAACGGAGCCTATCAAATCCTCGGATACTTCTGCCTGAAAATCGACGATCGTATAACCGGAATCTGTCTTTGAGTTTTTGTTCATGTACCAAATAATGCCACAGAACATCGCAAAGAACAGAATCAGGTAGATTCCGAGTCCTTTTTTTAATCCCTTCATGCTATGCTCCCTTCTGGATAAATTTATGTATTACTCAGAAATCACACCAATATATGGAAGATTTCTGTATTTCTGTGCACAATCAAGACCATATCCTACAACGAAGCGGTCTGGAATCACAAATCCGGTGATGTCCGGCTCCAACTCTACAACACGGCGATCCGGCTTATCCAGTAATGTGACTACCTTAAAGCTTGCCGGTTTGCGCTCCTTCAATATATTGATGAGATAAGAAAGTGTACGACCGGAATCCATAATATCCTCAATCAGTACCACGTCTCTTCCCTCGATACTCTCATCGAGATCCTTGATCATCTTTACAACACCGGAAGACTTGGTATCATTTCCATAGCTGGAAACAGACATGAAATCCATCGTCACTGGTACAGTCAGACGCTTTGCAAGCTCACACATGAAGAACACGCTTCCCTTTAAAACACCGATAATATGAATCGTCTTTCCCTCATATTCCTTGCTTAACTGCTGTGCGATTTCTGCAATTCTTGCCTCCACAGTTGCCTCATCAATCATAACATCAATCTTTTGTTCCATTCTGATCTCCTTTGCTTCCATACTGTATTTTCATAATTTTGTTTGTCTGCTCATCCACATGATACGCTGGCGAAAACCGCAGTCCAACTACCCATACGATTTCCTGTCCGCATGCAAGCACCGGCCATCCTGCCCGTTTGGTCCGGTCGATCTTCGCATCGATAAATACACGCGACAGTTTCTTCGTATTTCCAGCCGTATCAATCACGATATAATCTCCGTCTTCCGGTGTCCGGACACACAGAGTACCTTTTATTTTAGCATAGTCAATGAATTTCGTATAGTTTTTTTTCGGAATTGGCTCCGTAAAAGTAAAATCCTCGATAGATACCGAAAGTGTTCCCTGATCCGGGATTTCATAATCACCGGTCTGTGCAATCGCAAACCGGTAATCCGTCATTGCCTGCACCTTATCCGACAGGATCAGCTCCCCATAATTTCTTCTCGCATGGATACCATATGGAAGCTGTACACTGCTTCCAGAATCCTGATAGATCAGTGCCACAACCGCCTGTATATGCCGCCGCGTAATATCCTTCTTGCGCTGTGCGACCTGTCCGATTGCTTCCCATACAATATGCTCCTGCAGCACCGGTCCTACTTTATACAGTTCTGCAATCGAAAGTGTCACCGTTCTGCCAAAGGCATCCTCATCCTCTGTTGTATCGCATTGTTCCATCGCCTGCGTATGAATATAGTCATAGCTTTGTGCCGCATCCTGCGCCAGCTGGCAGATATGCTCCACTGCCCGTTCATTTAATTCCCTCATCACTGGCAATATACTGTGACGGATCTTATTCCGTGCATACGCAAGCTCAGCATTTGTCGAATCCAGACAAAAATCCTGTCCGCATTCTTCCAGATACGCTTCGATTTCTGCACGCGACACACCGAGCAGCGGGCGGATGATATTCCCCCTGCTCGCCGCGATCCCGGCAAGCCCGTTCAATCCACTGCCCCGAAGCATATGGAACAGCACCGTCTCCGCGACATCATCCTGGTTGTGCGCGACGGCGATCTTATCGAATTTCAGTTGCATAACCAGTTCTTCCATACACTGATAGCGATACTCCCGTCCCGCTTCCTCAACAGTCATATTTAACTGCTTCGCATACGCCGGAATATCTTTCCGATATTCCTGATACAGGAATCCAAGCTTTGCACACAAGTCTTTGGTAAATGCGGCATCATGATCTGCCTCCGCGCCCCGGATGCCATGATGCACATGCACCACAACGATGCCCTGCGAAGGGATATGCAACACTGGCATAAGCGCCTTTAACACGCGTAGCAGGCACACGGAATCCGCACCACCCGACACACCGACTACCAGTCGATTTCCCGGTTCGATCAATCCGTGTGTCTGTATATAATTGTAGACTTTTTGCTCAAAATAATTCATACATACTCCGTCATTTGTCAGTTTTTACCATCCTTATATTAGCACAAACGATACCTTTCGTATAGCGATTCACAGATTTTTCATGACCTTGCACACAATAATCGTTGCATCATCCTTCAATCGTTTTCCACAGACGCTTCGGATATCCTGGATGACCGCCTCCACCACAGTCTCCGGCTCCTCATCCTTTAACGCTTCCAGCAGTGTATGCATATAGTCGTCTTTATTTTCAAACAAAATACTGTCCAGCACGCCATCACTCACCATGACAATCAGATCGCCGGCATAATATTTCTTACTGCTGCACTCGCATCCAGCATCCTCCATCACCCCAACCGGAAGCGATGTCGATTTGATACACTCCATCCAGTTTCCCCGGCACACATAAGTCGTTGCGGCGCCGTATTTTACCAGATGTCCAACTCCTGTGTACAGATCCAGCAACAACATATCCAGTGTTGTAAAATGCTCCCCCTTATTCTTCTCTGCCAGATACGCATTCACAAGCCGCACTGCCATCTCCTGTTCAAATCCGGTCATGACAAGTTCCTCGACCGCAGAGAGCAGCGCTTCACTGTCTTTCGCCGCCTGCACACCGTTTCCCATGCCATCAGCAATCATCAAAAGCGCCTGTCCATTCTTCAGATTCCCAATATAAAAATTGTCTCCCGATATCACATCTTCCTGACAGGAAAGTCGACGGGCGGCAGTCTGAATGCGGAACGCAGGCTTCTGATTTAATATAACAAGGTCATAGCTCCGTCCAACCATCTGGCGGCTGTCCTCCCCGATTTCAAACGGGATTCCCGTCTCCTTGCTTGCAATCTTGCGCACCGCCTCTGCACCGACCAGTCTGCCACGTCCCACGCGGGCATCCGCATAGAGCTGGTATCTGCCATTCTGCGCCTTTAAGAGCGTCAGCGATTTCACATGTACGCCCATCCTGCCCAATTCCGACACGATCGCCGTCTCCGCATCCTTACGCATCGCAACAGGGCTGTCCAACTGCTTTGTAAAATCCTCCAGCATCGTTCCGATCTGTGAAAACCCAATCCGCTGCCCCTCCGTCCCTGCAAACGTATAATCAATCCGTTTCAACGCATCCGAGAAACTCCTCACGCGTGAAAGCGTAAGCTTGCCCCATTCTGCCCCGGAAAATGTCCCTGCATCCCCTTGGGCACGTACCTGCACAAACAGGCGTCCTGGTAAAAAAAACAGCACAAACACCGCAGTCGCAATCGCCTTGATGCCAGCCTCAGAGAGCATCTGCGGAAACGCAAAATATCCAAGCAGGCAATCGCTCGCTACAAAAATCAGAATGCTTCCGTATCGTCCCATATGCAGAAATTCGGTCAATCCATTTACCAGCACGGCAAGAAATACCCACGCGGCAAGCATCTGCATATCATCTGTCCGGAGGGCATAGATGGCACCAGAGATTGCCGCCCAGGAAACGCCAGCCGAAAATCCAAACCGATACGATACATAGAAAATTGTAAACAGGCACACGCTCGCAAGCACCTCGACGACTCCGCCAAACTGAACCGGCATCCCGGCAAGTACGGTTGTTGCAAGAATCAGCACCGCAAGCATCGTCTGGGTGTCTGTTAAAAAAAGGAGCTTATCCCCACTCAGATTCCGATAAGAAAAGCAATACGCTAACATAAAAGAAAAAACGAGCGCACCTTCTGCGCACGCCAGAGGGATTCCGATTGCCCCTGGCAGCCAGAACGCCGCACCGATCTGGAGAACGATCGTCTCCAGTCCGACAAGGACAGACAATAGAAACGAGCGCGGATATAATAGCTGCAACTTTCTGACGCGTACAAGCACAGCTGCCATCACCCAGATCAGTGGATAGATCATCTGTCCCTGTTTCTCAAAACCACCCTGCTCAAAAAATGCGCCGAGCAATCCGAGTAGCAACATCCACGGACTTCTCCCGCAGGCGCTGCCCGCACCAATGATCGCCGTCCCAAATGGTGCTGTGCCAAACAGACTGCAATGTCCCACACAATATGCAATCAGAATATCTGCAATACCAGAAAAAAGCTTCGCCACTTTCATTTTCTCAATCCCCTCTACCCGATGGTTTCCGTCTGTTTCAAATTTGCCATACAAGTTTATACAATTCTTCCGACTGTGTATGTCTAACAGTGACAGCTGGGAGATAAAATTTATAGACATTTTTACGCAAAAAAGCTTCCGGCAATCTACCGGAAGCTTTCTATCTTCTTATCTCTGATTCATTTATTCTGCCGGACGGATAACCAGCTCATCTGGTTTCACTAACCCGAGCTTGTCCTTTGCCACGTCCTCTATATATTCATTCGTCTGCATATATTTCTCCTGTGCATCGAGGTTCGCCTGCTCCTGCTTTGCCTCTTCGACCTTCAACTCCATCGTTTTCTCGGTCTCTGCCAGCTGCTTACTCTTCGTGTGCAGACTTGTCGCACGCACAATCGAAGTCACACATATAAATATAACCGCCGCAACAACCAGAAATGTGATCACCGGCGACTGACGATATCGAACTGATTTTTTTGTACTGCTTTTTGCCATTTCCATACCCACTTTTCATACCTAAAGATATTTACATTTTACCCTTATTATCGCTATTTTTCAACAATTTCTTGTGCTTTTTCGCGGATTTTTTTACCTTGTACAAGATGTTGTTTACAGATTTTAACAAGGCACAACTTATAGTGTAATGGAACAATACAACGCCAAACAAAATGCCAACCGCCATATACCAGTGCAGCACACCATCCCCATATACGTGGATGCACTCCAACGTCACATAGGTCCAGATCAGCCAGAAGCAGACATCTTCCATTGCTATTAAAATTGAATTATGAGATACCACGCGTCGAAATACACGCAAAAGATCATACGACAGTGTGAGGGCGATTCCCACGGCAACACTCATGATAAACATGGCACCCTGTCGTATCAATACATCTGTCAATTATCGAAACAGCCGTTTGGCGATCGCCGCGGCTTTCTTCTTTCCCTTTTTGTCCGAATAAAGCATCCCCTGTATCGTTCCGGTCAACTGGAGTTCACCCTTCTCCATATCCAGCTTCTCTGCGTGCAGATTCTGCCCCTTGATGGCAAGATGATCTGCTGTTGTTTCTACCTCAACAAGCTCCGGTTCCATCGATATCACCTTTTCCAGTCCGGTGAGGCTCATATGTGCGCGTTGTGTAATATGTATCATATGACTTTCCATGTATGCTCCTGCACACTTGTTATAGCATAAATATATGCAGGCACTCTGCGATTTATGAGCCTTCTACCTTCCATCAGAGATATTCAAACATCTCTTTTGCATCTTCCTTTTTCGTAGAATCCGCGATCATTGTCACCTTAACCTTCACGGATTTATTACCAAACGATATCTCGATCACATCGCCAAGCTTCACATCATAGGATGCTTTCACGACTTTATCATTGACCATGACTCTGCCTGCATCGCATGCATCATTTGCTACGGTACGACGCTTAATCAGACGCGATACCTTTAAATATTTGTCCAAACGCATAGCACGTTCCTCCTTACTTTCCTCTCATATGAAAAAGCTGCCGCAGCATGCGACAGCTTTTCACTCTTTATCGAAAAATCTTTTCGGATAAGAATCAGATTAGTTTAAAGAATCCTTTAAAGCCTTACCAGCCTTGAACTTAGGAGACTTAGAAGCAGCGATCTTCATTGTCTCGCCTGTTCTTGGGTTACGTCCCTCACGAGCAGGTCTCTCAGCTACTTCAAATGTACCAAATCCAACTAACTGGATCTTCTCACCATTCTTTAACTCTTCTGCTACTGTCTCTGTGAAAGCCTTAAGTGCCTTCTCAGCTTCTGTCTTCTTAAGTCCAGCCTTCTCAGCCATCTTTGCAACTAATTCATTCTTGTTCATCGAAATTTCCTCCTATAATAAAACGATGTTTCCTGACCACATCCCCCGCGGTCGAATCTTGTTTTTATCAGCTTTGCCAACAAAGCCCTACGCATATTTATACCTTGTTGCCCTTTGTTTGTCAAGGAAAAAAGCCAAGTTTTTGGCACTTTTTGGGAATTTCGATGTCAATTTTACCCTTCCATCTGTTTCCCAAGGAATTTCGCTGCAATCGCCGCCGCTTTCACCTCAGATTCGCCGATTTGCCTGCTTCCTTCCCGGCTGAGCAAAATTACCGCGCCAATAGCATCGCCCTCGCAGATGATCGTCTGCACGATCTCTCCATCATACTCATTATCTCCGTGCCCGAGAATCCGGATAAACTTCTTTTCACCTTTCCGCGCCAGAATCGCTTCCCGGTCATTGATCGCATCCTCCAGTTCCCGGTGCAGGGATTTGCCGAGCAGATCCTTCTTGGAGATTCCCGCGACCGCGATGATCTGATCCCGGTCACAGACGCACACGCCACAACCGAGACTTGCTGCGATCGCATCAACATACTCCTGCGCAAATGCAGAAAGCTCTCCGATTGGTGAATATTTTTTCAGGACGATCTCACCATCCTTGTCGGTAAATATTTCCAATGGATCGCCTTCCCGAATCCGTAACACGCGCCGGATCTCCTTTGGAACGACAATTCTGCCAAGCTCATCGATCCGTCTGACAATTCCTGTTGCTTTCATTTGATTATTTCCTCCTGTTCTCCTGACATACTTCCATTTTTGTACTGTATGGGTAGTATGTGGAAAATCGAAAGAAATATTCGATTCTTATTTGAACAAATTAATAAACTTTTTTATAATACCTTGATTAACATTTTCCGAAGTTTTGCCATAGATTCCTCTTTATTTTACTGCAGTTTACGGATTGCATTCACAGTAATGTCATACTGCTCCTTTACTTTTTCAAACATCACATCTGTACCATCTAACTCTTTTGCACGAAGCTTCTCCGTCAGCGCTGAACTTACCTCATACAGCTTGTCAAATCCGAGATTGACACAGACACCTTTGAGCGTGTGTGCTGCACGAAATGCACTATCCACATCCTTCTCCTTAAGTGCTGCCTCCAAAGTCTCATAGGACTTGTCGTTCAAAAATTTGATTGCAAACCGCTGCACCATCTGCTCGCTGCCGAGACGGCTCAATACCTCATCGAAATTTGATCCCATCTCCTCATAGCATGCTCTTACTTCCATTCCTGTACTCCTTTCATGTCACTAAATGCTGTCTCTGGGTTTAACCCGTATTTCTCTATAATCTTCCTTGTTGTTCCATCTTCCTGCATCTCATTCAATGCCTGTGCCAATTTCCCAATCACTTCGTTATCGCTTCCCTTTATAAACGCGATTCCAAGTTCTGAATTATACAAACTCTCGTCCAGAATCCGGTAAGCATCCGGATCGGTCTCTACAAATGTACGAAGCGCACTTTCATGCCCGGCAATCGCATCCACATATCCTTTTCTGAGACTCGCGTAAATCTCATCCATAGAAGAAAAGCTGAACAGATCCCCCACCTGTGGTGTCGCCGGATTGTTCTGATTTAAAAATTCCCGTTCTGGTTTACTCGTCGCCTGTACTGCTACACGCGTTCCTTCAAGATCGGATAGTTGAAAAATATTACTGTCCGCATGCACCACAACAACCTGCCGACTGTTCAGATACGGTCCAACCCATGTATACTCTTCTTCCCGACCAGTCATCGTGAAGCTACCCCACAGACAATCCACGCTTCCTTCCTCCAGATATTCGTCCTTGTCCTCCCACACGATCTGTGTAAAGACCGGCTCGTATCCGATGCGGCGGCATGCCTCCTGCGCAAGCTCGACATCCACGCCTGCAAATTCACCATCCTCGTTGATATAATTAAACGGTTCATAGCTGTCACTGCCAATCACCAGCTGCGGCAGTTTTGACGACTGCTGTGTGCTTTCTGTCGCGGTTGATCCACAGCCCGCAAGCAGTACACACCCCGTCATACATGCAGCTATGATCTGACGAAGTTTCTTCATTCTCATTGGTTCTCCCCCTCTTTTTTCTCCCTACAATATTTTCTTATCATCGCGAACATCTTCTGCTCATCGAGTGGCTTTGACAAATGTTCACTCATCCCCGCTTCTTTGCTCTGCGTTCCCTGAAAATCCTGCATTGTATTATCTTTACTATTATCCCCTTTTTCTGTCTCTGGCGCAAGTAAAAATCGAAACTCGATTGTAAAGGTCGTCCCCACGCCCTCTTCACTTGTAAAAGAAATCGTGCCACCAGCTCTTTCGCGATGGAAAGTCACACCGGCTGCGGCTGCCTGCGTCTCAACAAGCTCTCCCATCGTCTCTCCGCCATGCAGATGAACTCCAACATTCTCTGGAATCTTCAATCCCTCCCATGTATTTGTCTGTGGGAACAGAATGATATCCGTTGAATAAATCGTGCTGATTGCCTGTATGATCTGATATTGTTTTTCTATGTATTCGGTGTTTTTTCGTGCATATCGATAATGAATCATATGAAAAAATGATACAAACAGCAAATACAACAAAACCGCGTACGCCATTGTCGTTGTACGATATGTAAACATTTCGCCCGACGTATAAAATACATACAAATGATTGTCCTTGTAGCTCCGACGCATGACATACCATGTCTGTCCGTCCGACTTTATCTTCTGCATCGTATTATCCGTCCCAGCCCTGTTTTTCCGCTGTCTCTACGACTGTTCCTGAAATGGATTTATTTTTCTTTGTTTCATCATTGCTATTTATGATAGAAGCGCCATCAGTGATAATGATGGTCGCCTCCATCGTAAAGTTATTTCCTGATAATAACGTATCTAACGATAATTCGTTATCTACTCCCTTATAGCCGGTGACATCCTCATAACAAAGCACCAATCCCGGCTGATCTTTCCGCGCCACAACCGCATACGCATAGGTTTTCCCATCCATCTCCGCATGCGAGAGCACCGATTTATTTTTTTATGTAAGAATTTCCCGAACTTCCGTGGTTGACAAATAATCCTTCCACATGGAATACTGGTTCGTGTCCGACTCTCCGACCGCATTCAGGTTCTTATCTTACATGTTGCATTACAGTATAAACATCAAATCTCCATAAGAAGGCATTGGCCACATCTCCTTATCGACGATCATCTCCAATGCGTCGACTGGAGTACGAAGTTCTGTCATGGCTGGCATGATCACATCCAGACAATATCTTGCACGTTCCGGACCTTCTTCCTTCTTCTCGATCTCAGCTGTTACCTCTGCCAGATGATTAAGTGCCTCGTAGCTTTCTGCAAGCAGGGCTGATGTCTTCTCCAGAAGCTTCTCCTGTACGCTTACATTGTAAGTCTTGCCAGCTGCACGTACCTGGTTGACAGATTCTGCAAGTACGGTTGTGTATTTGACAACCGCTGGAATGATCTGCTTCGTTGCCATATCGATCATCGTTCTTGCCTCAATGTTGATTGCCTTCGCATAAATCTCATACTGGATCTCCGCTCTTGCCTCAAGCTCTGCCTTTGTAAATACCTTGAAATGCTCAAACATATCAATAGCTGCATCCGTCGTAAGCGCCGGAATTGCATCGACCATTGTCGGAAGGTTTGGAAGTCCTCTGCGCTTTGCTTCCTCCTGCCACTCCTTGGAATATCCATTTCCGCTGAAGATGATACGCTTATGCTTTTCTGTATATTCTACAATCAGCGCGTTTAATTCTTTGTCGAAATCCTCTGCCTTCTCCAGTCTGTCGCAGGCTTCTTCAAATGCCTCCGCTGCGATCGTGTTTAAAACGACGTTGCAGTTTGACAAAGAATCCTGGGAACCAAGCATACGGAACTCGAACTTATTTCCTGTAAAAGCAAACGGTGATGTACGGTTACGGTCAGTTGCGTCCTTGCGGAAATCTGGAAGCGTTGTAACACCCGTTGCAAACTTCTCACCCTTGATACTATGGGTTGCCTCTCCATTCTTCAGAATCTGGTCAAGCACATCCTCGAGCTGGTCGCCAAGGAATACGGAGATGACCGCTGGTGGTGCTTCATTGCCACCCAGTCTCTGATCGTTTCCGACATCGGCTGCAGATACACGAAGCAGATCTGCATGCTCATCAACCGCCTTTAAGATACATGCAAGTACAAGAAGGAACATTTTATTCTCATGTGGATTCTTGCCTGGATCAAGCAGATTAACTCCATCGTCAGAAGTGAGTGACCAGTTGTTGTGCTTACCGGAACCATTTACCCCTGCAAACGGCTTCTCGTGAAGCAGGCAGCGCATACCATGACGACTTGCAACCTTCTTCAAAATACGCATCATGATCTGGTTGTGATCCTGTGCGATATTGACCGGTGCATAGATCGGAGCCAGCTCGTGCTGTGCCGGAGCAACCTCATTGTGCTGTGTCTTCGCAGCGACGCCAAGCTTCCAGCACTCCTCATTGACTTCCTTCATATAGGCACTGACACGCTGACGGATCGTACCAAGATAATGGTCATCCATCTCCTGTCCCTTTGGTGGCATCGCACCAAACAATGTACGTCCAGTGTAGATCAAATCCTTACGCTTTAACCATTTTTCTTTATCAACAAGGAAATATTCCTGTTCGGCACCAACGGATGGTGTCACACGTTTTGCAGTTGTATTTCCAAATAATCTTAAGATACGGAGTGCCTGCTTATTAACTGCCTCCATCGAACGAAGCAATGGTGTCTTCTGATCGAGTGCCTCGCCAGTGTACGAACAGAATGCGGTTGGAATACAAAGGATCCCGCCTGCAGAGTCATGACGTACAAACGCCGGAGATGTACAATCCCATGTCGTGTAACCTCTTGCCTCAAATGTCGCACGAAGTCCGCCAGATGGGAATGAAGATGCATCTGGCTCTCCCTGGATCAGTTCCTTACCGGAGAACGATAACAATACCTTTCCATTTTCCTTCGGTGCTGTAATAAATGCATCATGCTTTTCAGCAGTCACACCGGTCATCGGCTGGAACCAGTGACTGAAATGTGTTGCCCCCTTCTCGATCGCCCACTCCTTCATCTCGTGGGCTACCACATCCGCGATCTCCAATGACAATTCCTTGCCCTCTTCAATCGTCTCCTTGAGTTCTTTGTAAACCTTCTTCGGAAGTCGTTCTTCCATGACCGCGTCGTTAAATACGTCACAGCCAAACAGCTCTGTTACGTTTACATTTTCTTCCATGTTGTCTTCTAAACCTGTCCTTTCACGTTTCCTTAATTAATTTTGAAAGTTCTCCCCTTGTATTATTATTTTTTTTATAGTATATTTTATGAAGTTTGCTTTGTCAAACAATATAATAGGTAATATGCCGCAATCTTTTATTATCTGACGGCATTTTTATTCAGGAGGAAAATATATGCAACGGGAATCTTTTAAATCCCGTCTTGGTTTTCTGCTTGTATCGGCAGGATGCGCTATCGGTATCGGAAATGTCTGGCGTTTCCCTTATGTCGCAGGCGAAAACGGAGGCGGTCTTTTTGTGCTCTTTTACCTGATTTTTCTGGTAATCATGGGACTACCTGTTTTGACAATGGAATTCGCGGTCGGGCGTGCAAGCCGCAAGAGTGCGGTACTCGGTTACAAAGCGCTTGAAAAGCCCGGCAGCAAATGGCATATCCACGGCTGGTTCGCCATGGTCGGATGCTATCTGCTGATGATGTATTACACAACCGTATCCGGCTGGATGCTTTCATATTTTTATAAGTTTGCAACCGGCGCATTTCATTCCGGTATGGACACAGACGCAACTTCTTCGGTGTTCACCGATCTGCTCGGTGATCCGCTTCAGATGACGCTCTGGATGGTAATTACCGTAGTCGCGGGATTTCTCATCTGCAGCCGTGGCTTGCAGAACGGATTGGAACGGATCAGTAAGTTCATGATGCTGGCATTGCTTGCACTGATCGTAATCTTAGTTGTACATAGTCTGACATTATCCGGTGCAAAGGAAGGCCTGAAGTTCTACCTTGTACCAAATGCAAAAACCGTCTCTGAAGTTGGTCTTAAAAACGTGATTTCCGCTGCGATGAACCAGGCATTCTTCACCTTAAGCTTAGGTGTTGCGGCGATGGAGATCTTCGGAAGCTATATGAGCAAGGACAATACGCTCGCCGGGGAGGGCGTCCGTATCTGTGCACTTGATACATTTGTCGCAATCATGGCAGGACTGATCATCTTCCCGGCATGTTTCAGCTATGGCGTGGAAGTCGGTGCCGGTCCGAGTCTGATCTTCGTCACACTGCCAAACGTATTCGTGAATATGGCAGGCGGCAGGATCTGGGGAACATTGTTCTTCCTGTTCATGACATTTGCCAGCTTCTCGACGGTCATCGCCGTATTCGAGAACATCATTTCCTTCTGTATGGATATGTTCCACATCAGCCGGAACAAAGCATCGCTTATCAACTGTGTTATCATTCTGATCGCGAGCATGCCGTGTGTCCTTGGCTATAACATATGGAGCAATGTGCATCTGATTGGCGGTCGTGACGTACTCGACACGGAAGACTTCTTAGTCAGCAACCTACTGCTGCCGCTTGGATCACTCATCTATCTGTTGTTCTGTGTTACCAAATGGGGATTTGGATTTGATAACTACATCGAAGAGGCAAATACCGGAAAAGGGCTTAAAATCAGCCGGAAATTAAAGCCGTATTTCCAGTTTATACTGCCGGTTTTGATTCTGATCATTCTGATCCAGGGATTGCTGTAACCGGATCCGGGGAGATCGTTATACTACATTTTAAATAAAGTGAAAAGGATTTTACTGATATGGAAAAGCTCAAATATATAAAGCCGAAACTTTTTAGCACTATGAAAACATATACAAAGGAACAGTTTGTGAAGGATATCGTCGCAGGTATCATCGTGGCGATCATCGCATTGCCTTTGTCGATCGCACTTGCCATCGCCTCCGGTGTCAATCCGGAGCAGGGCTTATACACCGCAATCATCGCAGGATTCTTCATCTCCCTGCTCGGTGGCAGCCGCGTGCAGATCGGCGGTCCTACCGCAGCATTCGTTGTTATCATCTACGGCATCATCGCCCAATATGGCATGCCCGGACTTACAATCGCTACTTTTTTGTCCGGCATCATCATGATCATCATGGGACTGTGCCATTTCGGCAATCTGATCAAATTTATCCCGAAGACGATCACGGTCGGCTTTACATTTGGTATTGCCATCGGCATCTTCGCCGGACAGCTCAAGGACTTCTTCGGTCTGACCATGGGGGCTGTGCCATCCGAATTTGTTGATAAATGTGCTGCCTATGCGAAAGCATTTCACACGATTGACTGGATGACATTCGGTATCGGTATGCTCGCGCTGCTGATCCAGATCTTCTGGCCGAAGGTATCTGCGAAGATTCCGGGCAGCCTGATTGCAATTCTCGTAACCACACTGATTGTCCAGCTCGGCAAGCTTCCGGTTGCTACGATCGGCGATCTGTACACGATTAAGGCAGGCTTCCCGAAATTCGCCGCCCCGCAGCTTTCGTTCGCACTTGTGAAAGAACTGATCTCACCGGCATTTACAATCGCAATCTTAGCTTCGATTGAATCGCTACTTTCCTGTGTTGTATCCGATGGTATGATCGGAGGGCATCACCGCTCGAATGCTGAGTTAGTCGGTCAGGGTGTCGGTAATATCATGTCATCGCTCTTCGGCGGCATCCCGGCAACCGGAGCAATCGCCAGAACCGCAGCCAATGTCAAAAACGGCGGACGTACCCCAATCGCCGGTATCGTCCATGCGATCACCCTGCTGTTGATCCTGCTGTTCCTGATGCCGTATGCATCTATGATTCCGATGACCTGCCTTGCCGCAATCCTGATCATGGTTGCCTACAACATGAGCGGCTTCAAGACATTTGGCCACATGATCAAAACCGCACCGAAAAGCGATATTCTCGTCCTGATCACCACTCTGCTTCTGACGGTATTCTTCGATCTGGTTGTGGCTATCGAGATCGGTATGGTCATGGCAGCATTCCTGTTCATGAAGCGAATGTCCGATGTCGGTGAAGTAAAGCCATGGATCTATAAGGAGGATCTGGACAAAAATGAGATTTCCGAGCACACTGACCTGAAGAATGTACCACGCAACACAATGGTATATGAAATTCTCGGTCCGATGTTCTTTGCGGAAACAAATGACTACCTTGCATTTACACACGAAAAGCACAAGAATGTTCTGATTCTTCGTATGCGCGATGTCCCGGCTATGGACATCACCGGACTGGAATCACTGGAAGAAGCATACAAAACATGCCAGAAAAAGGGCATCCATTTACTGCTCTCCCACGTGAATGAGCAGCCGCGCCATGTAATGGAGAAAGCCGGCTTCGTAGAAAAACTCGGCGAAGAGAACTTCTGTGAGAACATCGATGTTGCATTAGCAAAAGCGGCAACGTTTGATAATTAAACATTCTGCTTACCATAACAAAAAGCCCCGATTGCGTCTGTGGATATATTTCCAATCACACCGGACTGCAGCAGGGGCTTTTGTATTATATAATTGCTTTGGTCTTCTCCATCACATCCTGCAGGATTTTCAGGTTGTGCATGGTATCATTTGTCTCCAGTGAATGGTTTGCATCCTCATAGACATGCATCGGAACGCCCCGCGCTTCACTCATCCGGATCACCGCAGGCACATCACTCCACGGATCTGCCGTTCCGATAAATGCAGCCGCATGCTTCGGTGCAAAGTTGTAGGTTGCCTCAAGCGGCGTATATAAGATATGGCGGAGTTCTGCTGTCATTCCCGCTTCTTCAAGCTTCTGTGCATAGGCAGATGCGATAATCGTGCCAACGCTCTTCGATACAAACAACACTTCTGCATACGCTGTAAAATCAACCTCGGCAAGCTGTTCTTCCGCCTGCGCATACAATGCATGGAAAGCCACTTCCATCTTCTCTTTGTTCCCGCGGATATTCCCCGCCTGATAATCGTATTTCAAAGCGATCTGCTCATAGCCTGCCTCGCCCGCCAGCTTCCGGCTGTAATATAGGAGCGGTTTGTCCGCATGGTATCCGATTCCCGGGAAAAATATTGCCAGTTTCTTCATAGATTTGTTCCTCGTTTTTCATTTTGATTTGGTATTAGAACTTCCCATCCGCATCCGGAATTGACGGATCTTCGTTCAGAATTGTTTCGTTCTCAAACAAAGGATGCCATTCCAGTTTTTTGTATGTAAATGACGCTTTATACGTCTCAAACTCCGAAGCGGAAACCTCCTGATAATAACCACTATAGTTTTCATCCCTCATTTGTCTTAGCAGAAAATCATAATCATAATTATCGTAATTGACTGTTCCATCCGAACCGCCATACACATACCATGTAGTGGCAATTACCTTGTAATATTTTTCACCACCACCTGTATCGATTTTCAAATATCCCACGCCTCCGCTAGACTCGTTATCCATATAATCAGAAATCAGTTCAAACTGGCTGTCTACTTTATCATACAAAAAATCTTTTGCCTGATCCGACAGATACAGATCCCTTTGGTAATATGTAACGATTCCGTCAATATCATCCCGTTCATAGGTATGTCGTATTTCAACCTGTCTTGTCTCACTATTCCAATATCCAAAGTAAATGTCTTCCATGCCATCTCCATTGATATCCGCCACAGCATAAAAGCAATTCTTCCGCTCATATGGATCCAAAGACTCGCCAACCTCAGCATCGTCTCCCCGTGTACCACTTCCGGTTGTACGATAACTATCTACATTTTGACGCGTCTCTTCCAATTTTAAGTCAACCCAAGAAACCTCTTCAGTTGTTGCCTCCTGTACGGGTGCCGGTCCATCCTCCCACATAAGTGCGCCACTGCCATCCTCTTCTTCTATTGCTACAATGTGTCTTTCCGGTTCGGACGATGCATGATGGATTCCCAGACCGATGCCGACAACCGCTGCAACTCCGACAACTCCAACTGCCACTTTTCCGCCAACCGTACCAAGGAATTTTGCAATCCCATGTGCGGATGCTTTCGCTGCTGCACCTGTAGCTCCGCCTGCCTGTCCGGTTACCGCTGCACTTGCAGCACTCCCTGCCTGTCCTGCCGTGGTTCCTGCAATACCTCCTGCCTGTCCGATTACCGCAGATGTTCCTGCCACGCCACCTGCCTGTCCGACCATCGCGATTGCACCAGCCGCACTTCCTGTGATTCCGACATGCGCGATGCCCGTCACCTTTCCAATATAATTCTGGAACAAAATATACATCCAAGGTGTATCCTTCAAGCCGAATTTATGCGACTTCTCCTGCTGTACCGCATATGCAGGTGCCTGTCCATACGCGGTGATTGCAGAAAGCAAGGCTGTCCGTGTCTGTCCGATGGTATGCTTTACCGCCCGCGTTGTACATCCCGTTTTTTCTACGATCGCAGGTACGCTCTCGCCAAAATAATAATACGACTGGAATACGACCTTTTCCATCGGTGATAACGCCTCGATCACAGCCTGCACATGCTCTGTAAATACGCGATCCTCAGATAAATCCTCCGTAATCGCAAGGGCTTCATCCTCCGCTGCATAATCATAGAACGGCATATCCGAACTGCTGTCTGCCGATTCCATAGTCTGTGCATTTACAGAATCCGTGTCTGGCTGCATGTCAGAATTTCCTATCGATACAGCATTTCCCTTTAAGTACTCCAAAGCTTCCTCATTTGCAAGCTTTGCGCTCCACGCATAAAATGCCTCTGTCTGTGGAAGCGTCTGCACATTCGCATAGATTTTCTCATATACCTTCGGCATCAGCTCTGCCGCAGTGTTCTCATCCGGAATAATCGTATGCAGCATCGTATAGACCGTCTGCGATGTCGCATAATAAAAGCTCTCATATCCGCTGAAATCTCCGGACTGAAATTTCTCAATTTGTTCTGTAATAATTGGTTCCATCTGTACTCCCTTTACTTCCCATCACCTTCAACGGTCCGATCACATAGGTAAGCGCCCCCATATAGATCACCAACCCGTGTTCACATTCTACCACACTTCCCGGCTCCGGGTCTGCTAACTTCATCCGGATATCCCCATCCACGATCAGGAATTTGCTGTAGCCTCGCGAATCCATCGCCCGCCACGGCGCATCATAGTACCGCGTCCGGAAGAACGCCCACACCGTTGCCGGACTTACGACCGCATCCTCGCCGCCACCGAAGACGAACACATCCCCCGGCGAAACCATCACCGGCTTGACGCGCCCATGCAGCCCGGAAGATAATTTCTTCCAATTGCGGATCGTACCATTCTTCGGGTTTTCATCCATGTAAAACCAGATACCGTCCATATTCTGAAACCGCCCATGCCTACGGCTGATTGTCGTTGCATGCATCGGGATATCCGGTGTATGCTCCTTCGACATCCGTCCAACCTCCCAGACGACCTGATTGTCCAGCAAATAGATATTCAATTGTCCATTTTCAATTACGATTAAATTATTTTCCATCCTACCATATATCCGTATCAAGATCCGGAAGCTCCGCGAGAAATGCGTCAATCTCCGGCAGGTCAAGCTCCAGCAGCACCTTGCGCGCATAGCGGCATAACTCATCCGGATCGAATTCCTCCGATTCCGTATCAAGCATATTGTTCAACTCCGCATCATCCAGAATAAACAGGATCACACTTTCGAACAGGTTCTTCGCACACAAAGGTTCCATATGTGCCAGCGTGAGCATCTCGTCGATCTGCTCATGATCCATGCTCAGATGCAGTCCCAGCGAGATGATCTTGTTCCGCGTCGGATACCATTTGTTCTGTCGTATCGCGGACACACACTGCCGCAGCGATGAAGACCAGCCCTGTCCCTCTGCCAGATTCGCCACACTCGACGAATACCGCTGGTAATTGATCGTCACATACATTTTCACATAGGCATAGAACTTCTGATATGCTGAGGAAAAGGTTGCGATATTGTCATAGATAAACTGCGTCAGGGCATCTGCATCCTCTACCTGTGATAGCCGTTCTGCAAACTGTGCCGTATTGATATCCGGGATTTCCATATCCGCATCCGCCGCCATGTTCTCCTTAATCTGCGACAATATGTAATCATAGGCGGTCAGTCCATACGCTTCCTCGCCCTTCTCCGACTCGCGATTATCTACGCAGTCCATATCAAACCTGTGATTTAACACGTAGATACAGACACAGTCTTCCAAGCTTTTCGAATAAAGCTCCGGGTACTGCCCGTATCGACGCAGAAGCTGGTTCATCTTCTCCAGATCATACTCCGCCGCCATGCCGATTCGAAGAAATGTCTCGCGGTTCTTCGGGATCGCTCCCTTGCACCATTTGTCGACTGACACCCGGCTCACGCGGCAACGCTTCGCAAATGCAGACTTCGTAAGTCCGCTCTCCGCAAGGATTTCCTGCATCTTCTGCATCCACAGCTCGTGCTGTGACTGCAGCAGTGGAAAAATCCGCGCTTTCAGCTCATCCAGATCCTCACATCTTCCGATCTCTTCTCTTATAAATCTTGTCTCATAATCATTTTCTTCCATACATCATCCTGTGAGATGCCTGTCACAGGCATCCGTTTACTCCATCGACTGTTCCTTGTACGCCTTACGAATCGGAATAATTGGCAACGCCATAAATACGAAAATCGAAATAAAAAATGCAACCAGACCGGTCACGATATCATAAGGAAACGGCAGAATGATCCAGCCCCATTTTGCAATCTTTCCCGCCATTTTCACTGCGGTTTTGATTCCGCCGAAGAAGTATGAGAGCAATCCGATCATCACACCATATCCACACATCGTCATACTCCATCTGCTCTGTGTGGCGAGGTTGATCACGAACCCCAATACTGTCATACAAGTTGCTCCAAGTGCAATATACTGCGCAATTTCCAATCTTTTCATTTTTACCTCTCCTTTGTTCGTTTGTTTTTCAGCTCTTGCTGATGTCCTTATATTACACGAACAAAGGAAAGGTGTTTTCAGGCAAAGTTTACACCTGCCTATGCATTTCTTCCAAGTTCAAATGCTTTATGGTTTAAAGCACGGAACTTCTCCGCAACGATTGCGTCGATTGCTTCCTCCCATGCATGCGCCGGAATCTCCGAGAAATACTTCGAAAGTCTTCCCATGAGTGCGATATTAACCGCCTTGGCAGAACCCGCCTCCTCTGCGATCGCGAGGAAATCCTTCGCATCGACATTCGCACCGGCTGCCTCCATCTTAGAGACAAGCTCCTGTGGATACTCCGCAGCGCCTGTGATGACCGGCATCGGCTCTACCTCCTGTGTATTCACGATGATCTGTCCACCCTTCTTCAGGTAGGAAATCCATCTTGCCGCTTCGAGCTTCTCAAATGCGACAATCGCATCTGCCTCGCCCTTGTCAATGACCGGTGAATACACCTTCTCACCATATCTTACATATGTGACAACGCTTCCGCCACGCTGGCTCATACCATGCACCTCGGAAACCTTCACATCAAAATTCTGTGAGAGCAGCACATGTCCTAATATCTTGCTGGCAAGCAACGTACCCTGTCCGCCGACACCGACGATCATAATATTCTTTGTTTCCATCTTACCTGCCCTCCTTTGCTGCCGGACACAATGCGCCGAATTTACACATCTGTGTACATACTTCACAACCGATACACAACGTTGTATCGATCACTGCCTTCTTATCCCGCACGGAAATCGCAGGACATCCGATCTTCATACACATCTTACAGCCGACACATTTATCGGTATCCACCTTGATTGGCGGCTTATGTACCGTACCCTTGATCATAACACACGGACGGCGGCTGATAATGATACTTGGCTCCTCTGCGGCAAGCTCTTCCTTCACGACACGCTCCACCTCTGCGAGATCGTACGGATCAACAACTGTGACACGGTTGAATCCAAGTGCTGCACAGAGCGCTTCGAGATTCACCTTACCGGCCGGTTCACCACGCAGATTCTTACCGGTTGTCGGATTCTGCTGGTGTCCGGTCATACCTGTGATTGAATTATCCAGGATAATCACGGTCGAATTGCTCATATTGTAAGCGATATCTGTAATACCGGTAATACCGGAATGAATGAAGGTCGAATCTCCGATTACACCGACACTCATCTTCTCGCCCTGTTCGCCCATCGCTTTATTAAAGCCATGCAGACCGGAGCAAGACGCACCCATGCAGACATTTAAGTCCATCGCATTCAACGGTGCCACGGCGCCCAATGTATAACATCCGATATCACCATAGACCATACACTTTAATTTCGAAAGGATGTAGAAGATTCCACGGTGTGGACAGCCCGCACACATAACTGGTGGACGTCCCGGAATCTCATCGGCAAGTGCCAGCTCTTCCGGTGCATCTCCGCCAAGTGCCGTACGCACCAGATTCTGTGAGAATTCGCCACAGATCGGGAATGTCTCTTTGCCGACAACTTCCAGACCGAGCTTTCTACAGTGATTCTCAATAAATGGATCTAACTCTTCCAAGACTACAACCTTATCCACATGCTCTGCAAAGTCTAAAATCAGCTTCTCTGGAAGCGGCCAGATCATACCAAGCTTCAGATAGCTTGCATTATCGCCATACACTTCCTTTGCGTACTGATACGATGTGGAGCTTGTGATAAATCCGATGGATGTATCTCCCATCTCCACGCGGTTCAGATCACAATTCTCAGCAAATGCGATCAGATCCTTTGTCCGCTGCTCCACGCGCACATGCGCATCGCGGGAATTCTTCGTCATCATAACCTTTGTCGGATCCTTCTTGTAAGGAACCTGCTCTGGAACGATCCGCTCCTCCGTATTTACAACACTCTGTGAATGTGCTACACGCGTGCACATCTTAAGGAATACAGGTGTATTGAACTTCTCAGATAATTCGTACGCACGCTTTGCAAATACGCGCGCTTCCTCTGAATCTGCCGGCTCTAACATCGGCACCTTTGCAGCTTCAGCATAGTGTCTGGAATCCTGCTCATTCTGGGAAGAATGCATACCCGGATCATCTGCCACGCAGACAACCAGACCTGCATTTAATCCCTGATAAGAGATCGTGAACAATGGGTCTGCTGCCACATTCAATCCAACATGCTTCATTGCCGTTGCGCTTCTGACTCCACCCAGACTCGCGCCATGTGCCACTTCCATAGCCACCTTCTCATTTGGTGCCCACTCACAATAGATCTCATCGTATAAAGCGGCTTCCTCTGTGATCTCTGTACTCGGTGTACCCGGATAACTGGAAATCACTTTGCATCCGGCTTCGTACAGACCGCGTGCAAGTGCCTTATTCCCTAACATCAATTCTTTCATTTATAATTTACTCCTTTTGTTCTTTATGCCTCATTTTCCTTCTCTACCAGCTTGTCTGCGCCGTACATCTCACGCAGTTTCGGCTTCTCGATCTTTCCGGTCGCATTACGCGGAATCTCATGGAAAATAATCTGCTTTGGTCTCTTATATCTTGGAAGCTCCAGACAGAAGTTCTCGATTTCTTCCTCTGTGCAGGTCATGCCATCCTTGATCTCGATGATCGCAGCGGTCTTCTCGCCCAACCGGCGGTCTGGAAGTCCAATAACTGCCACGTCCTTGATCTTGTCATGCTTGCGCAGGAAATCCTCGATCTGTACCGGATAAATATTCTCGCCTCCACTGACGATGACATCCTTTTTCCGGTCAACAAGGAAATAAAATCCATCCTCATCCTGTCTTGCCATATCTCCGGTGAACAACCAGCCGTCCTTGATTGTCTCCGCGGTTGCTTCCTCATTTCTATAATAACAGGTCATCACGCCCGGTCCCTTGACACAGAGCTCTCCGACTTCGCCCTGTGGGACTGTCACACCGTTCTCGTCCACGATCTTACATTCCCAACGGTAACCCGGCACACCGATCGCACCGACCTTATGGATATTCTCCACACCCAGATGCACGCAGCCCGGTCCGGTTGACTCGGAAAGTCCATAGTTCGTATCGTACTGGTGATGTGGGAAATATTCTTTCCAGCGCTTGATCAGCGATGGCGGTACCGGCTGTGCACCGATATGCATAAGCCGCCACTGCGAAAGCTCATAATCCTCTAACTTCAGGTCCCCGCGGTCTAACGCGTCCAGAATATCCTGTGCCCACGGAACGAGCAGCCAGACGATCGTACAATGCTCACTCGACACAGCGGAGAGAATCGTCTCCGGTTTTGTGCCCTTTAAGAGCACAGCCTTGCTGCCTGCCACCAGACTTCCCATCCAGTGGAACTTCGCACCGGTATGGTACAGTGGCGGGATACACAGGAACGTATCATCCCGGCTCGTGCCGTGATGCTTCTGCTCCATCTGTGCGGCCTGTGTTAAGCTCTGGTGTTTATGTAAAATTGCCTTCGGGAATCCGGTCGTTCCGGATGAAAAATAAATCGCTCCAAAATCATCGTCTGTGATCTCCACATTTGGTGCATGGCTCGAACAATCTGCTACGAGCTGATGATAGCTCTCTGCGAATTCCGGACAGTTATCCCCGACATAGATCAACAGTCTTCCCTTGGAAAGCCGCTCTGCATTTGTCTCGATTCGTCCGATGAACGCCGGGCCAAACACGATCATATCAACCTCTGCGAGCTCTGCACAATATAAAATCTCTTCTGCATCATACCGGAAATTAAACGGCACGGCGATGGCTCCTGTCTTCAGAACGCCGAAATAAATCGGCAGCCATTCCAGACAGTTATACATCAGGATTGCGACCTTATCGCCCTTCTTGATGCCTCGCCCGATCAGCATGTTGGCAAACCGGTTTGCCTTCTCATCGAAGACACTCCATGTAATCTCTCTTCGATACGGCTCAAATCTCGATGGCTGTATCAGCTCGAACTCCTTCCACGAAGTTCTTCTCGTATCCGGCTCATCCGGATTCAACTCCACCAGTGCAACCTCATCCGGGTACAATCTGGCATTTCTCTCTAGGTACTCTGTAACTGGCATTTTCTTTTGCGACTCCTTAATTTTATATATATTCGCGCACGGCTTCCATCAGTTTCCTTGCACTGACAGGTTTTTGAAGCCTTGCTTTCATTCCATATTCTTCTCCATGAAACTCATCGTCTGCATATAACCGGGAAGACAACGCAATCACCGGGACAGTCCTTCCATCCTCGCGAAGCTGTCGTATCCCCATTGTTGTTGCATAACCATCCATAAACGGCAATCCCATATCCATCAATATCAGATCATAGTAATGCGCCGGTGACCGTTCAAACATGCAGATTGCATCCTCTCCATTGATTGCACGGTCAACAACAAGTCCACGTTCTGTCAAAATCTGCTCCTCAATCGAAGCGGTAATATCATTATCATCTACAACCAGCACATGCTGTCCGGAAAACATCGTTTTCCTCTCGCGCGCAGATTCCCAATCGCTCCAGTCAAAATACTGGATCTCTCCTTCGGCATCCTTGGACTCTGTTCCATATCGCAGTTTCATTCCAACTGTAATCTTCGTCCCATGACCAGTCTTTGTCTCAACCTCAATCTCTCCATCCAGCAGACGAACCAAATTCTGCACGATCATCAACCCCAAGCCAGAGCCTTCCACACGCTCAATCCGGTCTGAATGCTCTCTTGCAAATGGCTCGAACATAATCTTCCGAAACTCCTCAGACATACCGACTCCATTGTCCTGCACATAAAATTCAAAGTATCCGGTCGTTTCGTCCATCGGTTTCTCTTTGATCCCACAAAATATCTCGCCCTGATATGGCGTATAATCAATTGCATTTTGCAATAAATTCAACAATATCTGCTGCATCTTCTCCACATCGCCAATCACATTGCGATGGTAAAGCTGTGCCATGTCCAGATGCATTGTGTGCCGCCGAAGCCGCATGGATGGCTTGACAATATCAAGCGTATTTCTCCACAGATTTTCTACAGATGTCTGCTGCATCTGCAACAGCGTCGTACCCTGCTGTATCGCGTCTGTATTGATCATCTGACGCACCATACGGAAGATTGCCTTTGCTGAAAGGGAAATCTCCTCGATACACGCGGTCACACGTTCCGGATTCGTGACAAATGTCCGCGCAACGGATGCATTTCCGACGATCATGTTGATCGGCATCTGCAATTCCTCGTTCAGCCGCTTGAGATACATATTTTTGATGGCATATGCCTGCTCACTTTGCAGATATGCATCCCGAATCGCCTGCCGCTGTTTTAACTCTGCAGACTTCTTGCTGTCAATATTCATGTGGAACCAGTTCAAAATCTTCGGTTCCTCTTCCTTCCATTCAACTACCCTGAACACATCTCTGCGCCATACATTTTCTCCCGTGCATACAATATACTCGCATTCCGCGGTATCGCTCTGCTTCAGAAGCTTGCGCAGATTATCCCGCACACCGAAATTATAACGATATTCCTGATATTCTGGTGCAACCAGCTCCTGCATCTCGAAATTCTGCTGGCTGTAACTACAATTCCGTGGTACCGGAATCCCCTGCTTCTGCAAATTATCGTGCAGGATTTCAAATGTATCCGCTTCCAGATCAATCTCCTCAATCAACAACCATTCATCGCACATAGATGCGATGGCACGATTCAATTTGTCCTTTGACGATTCCTTAAAATCCCCGTTTTTATCCATTTCAAAATCCCCCATATTCTCCTTTTTTTCTTATGTTTTCCTGTTCTTTATTGATAAAATACTGCCCAGAAATATGTACCATCCTGCGCTCGCGCTACGCTGACGCCAAGATACGCACAACTATCCAAATCCACGGTTCCCTGATTTTCCTCGTTCATCTGTGCAATATAAGTATCCAATGCCTGTTTTACCGTCGCGACATCTTCCTTTAAAGAAAATGTATATGTCACCCATCCGGTATTCGGTATCTTATATGTGGCAATCGCCTGATTGCCAATCTCCGTTAACGCGGCATTTAATTCATCCATGCTGGTATATACCAACGCCGCGCTTTTTGCCGCTGTCTCTTTAGCAGCAACTGTAAATTCATCCCTCTGTGTCAGAGTATTCCCCTTTGCTTCGTGCTGCTTCGCACATAAATCATAAAACTCCTGCGCATATGCAGTACAATCCACTTCCTCCACCGGACTCGCATCTATCTCCGTCTGTAAGATCTGCTGTGTCGTTGCTTCGGAAGCAGCCGTTGTCTCATCCCCATTTCGCATCCTCTGAAAATATATAAAAGTTCCAATACCCAACAACAAAACAATACAACAGACCATACCAATCTGCTTTTTTCTATGTGCCTGCTTTTTCCGGTCTTCCTGCATATCCGCCAACATCTGAGATATTCCACTGTGCGTCATCATGGATACGCTTCCTGTTTGCTCCATCGACGTCTCGTACAATGCCTGATACAACTGTTCCGCATTTGCATACCTCTGTGCCGGATCAATTGCAAGTCCCTGCATCAAAACAGCTTCTTCCTGCGGTGCGATCACAAGTCCCATCGCAGATGGCGGCACAAGTCTGTCCTGCTTTGCCCGCTCGACGGCATGTGGCACCTTCACCCCGGTCATGCAAGTATACATCGTCGCACAAAGCGCATATACATCGGAATACGGTCCAATCTGCGCTCCCGGTGTCACCTGTTCGATTGGCGAATATCCACCCTTTTGCACGCGGAGATAGTTATAATTTCCATACATTCGCGCAGCGCCAAAATCAATCAGCTTCACCTTTCGGTCATGTGTGATCATGATATTGTCCGGGCTGATATCCCGGTGGATCACACCTCGTTTATGTACACCCGCCAACGCACGGATAACCGGACGCATGATTGCCAGAGTCTCGGACACAGATAACCTGCCTCCCCGACCTTTCACATATGCATCCAGCGACTGTCCTTCCACAAAATCCATGACAAGGTAAGCTGTGTTGTTCTCTTCAATAAACGTGTAGACATTTACCACACCAGGCTGCTCTCCCAAGGCAGCCAGCACACGACCTTCCTCAATATACTGCTGTTTCATCTTCTCGAAATTCTCACGTTTTTCACCTGCCTCGGTGTAAACATTCGGATCTCCGGGATTCCGGTAGCAGTACCCGCGCATATAGAATTCTTTGATTGCAACCTTCCGCTGCAGCTTCACATCATACCCAAGATACGTGATTCCAAATCCGCCATCTCCAAGCACCCGCTCAATGTAATATTTATTCTGTTCCAGATACGTCCCCGAAGGTAACTGATGTGCTTCCATGTGCGCTCCTGTTTTTGTCGATGATCGGTTTTATTTTATCACAACAGTCCTTAGAATTCTATCCCTTTTCTGGCAGAAATTCCCTGTTCATACGGATGCTTTTCCTTTTTCATTTCCGTGACATAATCTGCAAGTGCCAGAAGCTTGTCCGATGGATTCCGTCCGGACAGAACGAATTCGATCTGCGCCTGATTGCTCTCCAGCACTTCCATCAATGTACTCTCATCAAGTAACCCATACTTTACAGCGTGCAAAACCTCATCCAAAACAACAACCGCCTCAACCGTATTTTCCTTCCGCACGTCGTCATGCTGTTTTTTCTGTTTTGCAATCCACATTTCAACCTGCGACAGCATATCTGCAAAATATGCACGCGTCTTTGCAAGCTCTTCCTCACACATCCGGCTCACAAATCCATACATCTGCGGGGCATGCAATGTCTCGACACCAAGCCTCTGCAGCATTGCAATCTCTCCGGACGTATCATCCTTCAAAAACTGTACAAACAGTACAGGAAGTCCGCTCCCCACCGCGCGCACAGCCAGTCCCACAGCCGCCGTTGTCTTTCCTTTTCCATCTCCATGATAGATCTGAATCATTTCCGTCTCCTTTATAATCTATTACTGCTTTCTGTATTTCGAGTTTATTTCCGCTTACACAGGAATTACTTTATCCCTGCTTGATTAGTCCCAGAATTTCGTAGATTTTCTCCATATCAAGACTTTCCCGCAGAACCTGTGCCAGCTTGTCAAACTGCTGTTCCCGGTATTCCTGCAAGGTCAAATGTTCACTTTCTCCCCGTGTTTTCCCTTTGCGCGCATACAACAGTTCAATAAATGCCTCACGGAATGCAATTTCATCGAAGATGCCGTGAATATAACTGCCTGCCACAGTTCCTGCCGTATAGCCAAGTACGGTTCCTGCTGAATCGCTGACGAAAGGATAAATGGGGGTTTTAGTTTTGCCAGCAACTTCCGTCCGCCCCATGTGTATCTCATAACCGGCAATTTTCTTATTGCTGAGTGACACAAAATTCCCTTCCAGCATTCCAATCCGGTATGCGCGGTTCTCCAGTTGTTTTTCCTCTTCAAACACAGTTGTGACCGGCAGCAATCCCATACCTCGCACACTACCAAGTGCACTCTCCGTCTGCAATGGGTCCATGAGTGATTCGCCAAGCATCTGATACCCGCCACAGATTCCGAACACGATGGTGCCCTTCTTCGCCAGACGCGTAATCTTTGCTTCCAGTCCGCTTTCCCGCAGCCAGAGCAGATCCTGAATCGTATTTTTGGTACCCGGAAGTAAGATTACATCCGGTTCTCCTAATTCTGACGGCTTTGTCACATAGCGTACTGACACATCCCGCTCCATGCTGAGCGCCTGCATATCTGTGAAATTCGAGATGCGCGGGAACCGGATCACAGCCACATCAATTTCCGCCTGTATATGCGTCTCTTCCAAACTTGACGCAAGAGAATCTTCATCCTCGATATCTACATCTGCATACGGCACCACGCCGAGCACCGGCTTGCCTGCCCGTTCCTCTAACATTGTAATACCCGGATCTAATATTTTCTTATCACCACGGAATTTGTTCATGATCAGACCTTTGATTCGCGCCTGTTCCTCCGGTTCCAAGAGCATCACCGTACCGATTAGCTGCGCAAATACACCCCCGCGGTCGATGTCACCAACCAGAAGCACTGGTGCATCCGCGATTTTCGCCATCCCCATATTCACGATATCATCCTGCTTCAGATTGATCTCCGCCGGACTTCCCGCGCCCTCGATCACAATGATGTCGTGATCTGCAGCAAGCTGCTCGTAGCTTTCCCTGATCACCGGAATATATTCTTTTTTCTTTGCAAAATAATCCATGGCGCGCATGTTTCCTACGACCTGTCCCTGCACGATCACCTGCGAACCCATATCGGTCGTCGGCTTAAGCAGGATCGGGTTCATCCGCACAGATGGTTCCACACCGGCCGCCATCGCCTGTACAACCTGTGCACGTCCCATCTCCAGCCCCTCACTTGTCACATAGGAGTTTAATGCCATGTTCTGGGATTTGAATGGGGCTACCTTGTAACCATCCTGTTTAAATATGCGGCAAAGTCCTGCCGCAATAAGAGATTTGCCCGCGTTGGACATGGTGCCCTGAATCATGATTGATTTTGCCATTTTGTGTCTCCTTGTCATTTAAAACTCATTTGTTCCAACGAACACTTCATATATTCTTTGATATCGATATCCTTTTTTCGAAACCGTGGAATCTGGTACAATCACATGTAAATCTACTAGCTGATCTATTATCCTTGACACAACATTCACAGATACCCCAGACAGATCCTGTATTTCTTTTTTATTAAACACAATCTGCTTCATAATCACAGGCATAATTCTATATATCGAATTTCCTTTTATCTGCTTAATTGTCTCCATATCTTCTTTGTAAATCACTTTAATTCGTTCCAGTTTGTTAGTATATGAATTGCACTGATCAATCACACACTGTAAAAAGAATTTAATATATCCTGCTACATTGCCTCTTCTACATTCCATAAGATATCTCTGATAAGATGGCTTATATAATTCGAGAATCTCTGACATGTACAAAATCGGAGTACTTTCATCCATCATTGCCATTTGTACTGGAATCAATGCCCTGCCCAGTCTTCCATTTCCATCCTTATATGCATGAATCGTCTCAAACTGCATATGGGATAAAGCAACATTTACCAACAAAGGATCTGTAAACGCATCATTCATATAATCGTATAAATTTATAAGCAATCCATAAACTTCTTCTGGAACTGGCGGAATAAATGTTGCTCCCTCAATCGTACATCCTCTTGGTCCGATCCAATTCTGTGTCGTTCGGATTTTTCCGGGCGTTCTTTGCGATCCTCTCACACTATCTAATATAATTTTATGCATTTCATTTACAAGTTCATAATTTATTTGCTTTTTCGTCTGCAAATACGTTTGCGCATATTCGATTGTTTTCTTGAGATTTTGTATTTCCTGATTATCATCTGTTTTTTCCATATATTTCAGATAAAACATTTCATCCTGAGATATCTGTGTTCCCTCAATCTGTGTCGATTTATAACTTTCATTTAATATTACGGAATCCAGGAAATAGCTGGCATCAAATTCCAACGTATTTAACAATGATTTGTATTCCCCATATTTTACATTTGCTTCCGAAATCAGTTTTAACATATCTTTATCTATTTTATAGTCCAAAGGCATACTTTTTGCTTTATATGGTTCCATATATTCACACCCCTTTTTCATTTATAGTAATATAATACCACTCAGGGTCAAAAAAATCACTGTTTTTTGAAAAAACAGTGATTTTTTGATTTTATAATTTCTTTTTTCACTACTTTATATAAATCTAAGTTTATTTTACCACATTTTTCACACGGGCCAATCTGCGGATGAATTCCTGATTCTCACTGTGGGAACGGATTCCAATACGGAAATATGTATCATCGAGTCCCTCAAAATCACCGCACGCACGAATCAAAACACCCACTTCAAGCATCCGCTCTTTCAAGTCCGGTTCATCGCGGAATAACAGGAAATTCCCATATCCATCATACACTTCCGCCACCAGCTCACGTAGCCTCGGCACAAGATACGCGCGTTCCGCCTGCAGATTCTCGCGTGTCTTCGCCAGATACTCTGTATCCGATAATGCCGCGATGCCTGCCAGCTGTGCGGGAATCGATGTATTCCACGGCTGAAGCTTCGCACGAATCCTCGACTGCAACTCTGTATCCCCGCAAGCCAGATACCCAAGTCGAAGTCCTGCCATACAGTAAATCTTCGTGAATGCACGGAGCACTAACAACCGCGGATGTTTCGCCAGATAAGGCAGCATACTATACGAAGCTTCCTCCTCTAAAAATGGCAGGAAACATTCATCCACACAGACATACGCCTGCAGCGCTTCCGCCTTTGCAAGCACGCGCAGGATCTGTTCCCGCGTAAACAATGTTCCGGTCGGATTGTTCGGATTACACAAAAATACAAGCCGGATGGAATCGTCCATTTTTGCAAGCAGACGTTGAATTACGGTTTCAGAATCAAACTGCAGCCTATCCTGTCCGCTCATATCATCAACGTCCCCATCCGCATCCTCGCATCCTGCATAGCACATCTCACCACCGCCGGCAGCAACCGCTTCCGCATCCCCGGTAAATGTCGGTGCAATTGCAAGTGCCTTCCCGGGAATCGTCTGTCCCAGTGCATACAGAAGCTCCGCTGCGCCGTTCCCGGGAATGATCCGGTCTGCCGGTATATTTTGTGCTTTTGCTATCGCACGGCATAGCTGCTCCGCCCTATAGTCCGGATATCTGCCGGTCAGCACGATTCCCTCATGCGCCGCCTGAATGCTTGCAAGCGGCATGCCAAGGGGATTGACGTTAATAGAAAAATCATATTCAATTGGATTTCGGTAGACATCTCCACCGTGGGTATAGTTATATTCCATGTTTTATTCCTCGCATTTTAATAAAACAGATTATTGCTTATTATCTTATGCAGCTTTCTTCTTTTTCTCCCGTCTTACAAAGAGGAACGCACACAAGCCTGCAAAGACAATCGTCACAACTACAAGCACCGGAATCACCGGGATTGGAGAGACGCTTGCGCAAACAAGCTTCAGCCCCTGATACAATGTGTATACACCGAAGATGGAGAAGATTGCAAATGCAAGCATGCTAAGCAGCCCGTCCGGCGTCTTGTTCTTCAGCAGATATCCGATCAGCATACCAAGCATATCCGCAGCGAACAGTCCGAGCGAGCAGCCAATCCATACAACGCATGCCGCACGCATGCCTTCATTTGCGCCAAATGTGATTGCGGTAAGCTGTGTCTTATCACCAAGCTCTGCCACGAAGAATGTACAAAATACCGCAAGCGGCGCAAACTTAATCTTCGTCTTACCATCTTCTTCCTCTTCTTCATCGTCACCGGCAATCGTGGATGCGGCGAAATAAAAGAATGCGAGTGCTGCAATCATCTTGATTACCCATTCCGGCACAAACTCGCTGACAAGTCCGCCTGCCAGAACCGCAAGTCCGTTCAATACAAGAATCGCAACACCGGTACCGAGTATTATGTCCCTTAATTTGTATTTCGAAGTAAGCGCGATCAGCATAAGCTGGGTTTTATCGCCCATCTCCGCTATAAACTCCGTGAAAAACACCTTGAAGAATAATATCATTTGTCCGAGCGCCCCTTTATCTTACTATGATGTAAACCGCATATGCCGCGTAAAGCGCAACCATGCACAGTCCTTCCGCTCTACCGATTTTCTTCTTTGTTCCGGCAAAAATCCATGCACATATGGTAAATACGATCAGTACGCACAGGTCAATGATATTTTCTGTGATAATGCTGATCGGACTGATCGCCGATGCTATACCAAGCACCATCAATATATTAAATATATTGGAACCAATTGCATTTCCAAGTGCCATATCCACTTCATTCTTTCTGGCTGCTACGATGGATGTAACAAGCTCCGGAAGCGATGTTCCGATTGAAACGATCGTAAGCCCGATCAGTGTCTGGCTCATACCGAGATCGCTTGCGATTCTGGATGCGGCATCTACCGTCACATCTCCGCCGACAGCTATCGCGATTGCGCCGCCAATGATAAACAGTATACTCACAGGAACGGAAACAAGCTTGATCTCCTCGTCCGATCCACCTTCGATCTCGACCTTCTTACCTTCCTTACTTGCCTTCATCGCAGTCCGGACCATGTAGATAATGTAACATGCAAAAAGCACTATGAATAACACACCATCCAGATGTCCAAGCGTCATACCGGTCTTGTCGCCAAGTCCGACAATTCCAAGAAGCATCAGAAGTCCGGCACAAATAAGGGATAACGGGATATCTCTCCGGATTGTTTCCCTTGCAACATTGACCGTTGCCAATATCGCACACACACCAATGACGACCATCAGATTAAAGATATTGGACCCGACAACATTGCTGACTGCAAGCTCATTGTTGCCTGCAAGGGATGCAGACACACTGACTGCGGTTTCCGGAAGGGATGTTCCCATCGCAACGATGGTAAGTCCGATAATGATCGACGGCACATGCAGCCGCTTCGCCACGCTGGAACTTCCCTCCACAAAGAAGTCCGCGCCCTTGATAAGCAGTACAAAGCCTATCACAAGGAATACAAGCACAAGGGCAAATGGGGCATTGTTAATGATTTTTTCCATGGTTTCCTCCTTTTCTCGTTCAAAGCTTCCGTCAGCCGAAGTCCTGCTATCGTAAGTATGGATAGCTGAAAAAAGACTCATGTATATCAATCAGCTGCCTGTGTAGATTATTGCACAGACGGTTGATCAATATACATGAGTCTCATTATTTAAGATTTGCCAGATTATACTCTCAACTTATAATCAGAATGTTGACAAACCACACTTTCGCGCTAACTACTCCCTCATGGACTGTTCAATTATCTGATAAATTTTATCAAATATAGCAACGTGTGTCAACAGGGGAATCCGGAAGAAATGCTTCTCATAACCGAAAATCACTGCGTAAACATCACCTCAAAAACCGTTCCTCCTGACGGGTTTGATCGGACAGTAATGCTTCCGTCATGTACTCTCACGATTTCATGAACGAGTGCAAGTCCGAGTCCGACGCCGCCAAGTGCGCGGCTTCTGGATTTATCCACACGAAAGAATGGCTCAAAGACACGCTCCCGAAGTTCCTCCGGGATTCCGTTCCCCGTATCGGCTACCGACAGGCAAACGTGCTTTTCCTTCCGGGATGCACTTACTGTGACCTGTCCGCCCGGATGATTATATTTGATTGCATTCTCAACAAGATTATATACCAGCCTGTAGATGAGAATATCGCTTCCGACTATCGTTATAGCCTCACAGTTCCCGTTCAGTTCTACATCCTTCTCCCTGGCAAGCGGTTCTAAGTCTGCCAATACCTCATCCACAAGAGCGTCGACCATAATCGTCTCATCCCGGCCCACGGTCTGAAGCTCACTCATGTCGAGTAGTGTCTTCACCATCTTGCTGAGTCTGTCGTTTTGTTCCGTAACCATCCTGATTGTCTGTACGGTATCGGCATCGTTGCCCGGATGCTGCCCGGAATTATAGGAATCCAGCTGTACCTGCATTAAAGCTAACGGTGTTCTCAGCTCGTGTGCTGCATTCGCTGTAAATTGCCTCTGTATCTCAAATGCATCCGAGAGACGTCCGAGCATCTTGTTATAGGAGACGCTCATCTGATTCAGTTCCTTTACTTTGTTTTCATCGAGTCTTGAATCAGCCAGATTCTGTGCCTGCACCTCTTCGATCTTATCCGAAAACTCACGAATCGGCCGGAGTGCATGTCCGCTTATAAAATATGTTGCCACTCCGCCAAGAAGCGCCAGCACCGCCGAGATTATCAGACTGTTTTTCCTGTAGTCGGTCTTGTTATTATATACCTGGACGGAAAAATCATTCGCAAACGCATCCCAATTATCTTCCGGAATACTGATATAGATTTCATCTGCATCATCCGCCGTCTCATCTCCCCTGGCATCGACAGTCTCCTTCAGGGAGTCAATATAATACACACCATTTTTATAGACAAGCATAGTCAGACAGCCACATATAACCGCGATATATACAGTAATTATACAGGTCAGTCTCCACTGCAGTGACATCTTTTTCATTGATCGGACTCCTCTCGTATTTTATATCCCTCGCCCACCTTGTTCAGGATCGGATCATATCCAAGCACCGCCTTGAGCTTTCTCCGAAGTGAAGACATATGTACCCGGATGGCTCCGCTGAAGCTGTCCACAGATGCATCCCAGACATGCTCCATCAGTTCCTCCTGACTTACCGGTCTGCCCAGGTTGAGCAGCAGATATTCCAAAATTCCATTTTCTTTTCTAGTCAGAGGAACGATCTGCCCTTTTGCGTATGCTTCGCGCCGGATCGTATCGAACTTTATCCCGCCGCATTCCAGGCATACATCCTTCTGCACGAATTTTCTTCTTGTCAGGCTTCTGATACGTGCCTCAAGCTCCTGCAGATGAAACGGTTTTTCCATATAGTCATTTGCCCCCGCATCCAGCCCTTCAACCTTATCCGCGATCTGTCCTCTGGCAGATAATATAAGCACCTTCGTCTCCTCGTTGCTCTGTCTTAGTTCGCGCAGAATCTCCATCCCATCCATACCGGGCAGGTTCAGATCCAGCACGATCAAATCATAATTCTCTGCTAGAATGCATTCAAGCGCCGTTTCTCCATCATAACAGGTATCCACCTCATACCCGGCATCATACAGGCTTTTCGCAACTGTATCGCATAGTTGTTTCTCATCTTCCACTATTAATAATCTCAAAATATTTCTCCCATTTCTTAACAATAATTTTACAACTGCTATTGTATAATACCGAAGTCAGCTGGTCAACAAATACAACAAACGAAAGGAGCAATCATATCTTGAAGCGCAGAAAAATATCCCAAATTGTTTTGCTCATCACAGGTATCGCCATGATCAGCTATGGTGCAGTCAGAGGAGAAGCTGCCACCGTGCTGGGCAAAGCTATAAAATTATGTCTGGAGTGTGTCGGAATTGGATAAGAAAAAGAAATCACTATCACAAAAAACTGCCCGGATGCGCGGATGGATACAGGCAGCCGCCACGCTGCTTACCAATATCCATATCCCTAATCTGTTTAAGGGCAAAATATACCAGGGCAAAGCAAAAACCGTCTGTGTGCCGGGATTAAACTGCTATTCCTGTCCCGCCGCAACAGGTGCCTGCCCGATCGGCGCCTTTCAGGCAGTGGTCGGATCATCCAAATTTAAATTTACCTATTACATAACCGGGTTTTTTATTCTGCTCGGTGTGTTACTCGGAAGATTCATATGCGGGTTCCTGTGTCCGTTTGGATGGTTTCAGGATTTACTTCATAAAATCCCCGGGAAGAAATTCTCCACAGCCAGACTGAAACCGCTAAGATACCTCAAATATGTCATCCTCGTTGTTTTCGTTATACTTCTGCCGATGCTTGTAACGAACTCCATCGGAATGGGTGACCCATTCTTCTGCAAGTATATTTGTCCGCAAGGTGTCTTAGAGGGAGCCATTCCGCTGTCGATCGGAAACCCGGCTATACGATCTGCATTGGGAAAGCTGTTTTCCTTTAAATGCCTGATCTTAATTACAGTTATAGTACTAAGTATTTTGTTTTACAGGCCCTTCTGTAAATGGATCTGTCCGCTTGGGGCAATCTACTCCCTGTTTAACAAGGTGAGCCTTCTAAGCATCCGGGTAGATGGAAGTAAATGTGTGGGCTGTAATCAATGTGCGAAGGCATGTAAAATGGATGTTGACGTGTGCAAGACGCCAAACCATCCGGAATGCATCCGGTGCGGTGCCTGCATAAAGGCTTGTCCAAAAGACGCAATCCATTACCAGTTTCTAGGCGGTGCCTGTCAGAAAAAAGAGGACAGCGGGAAGCCGCAATCAACCGATAACAATTAAATTTTAATATAATTCAAAGGAGCAATAATCATGAAAACGAAAAAAACTTTTATTCCTATTGTAACACTCTGTGCAGCATTATTCCTTACGGCATGCACCGGAAAGGACGCTGCAACCACGGAAAAACCACAGGATTCCCAGACGGAAGCCAGTACAGAAGCCACAGGGGATTCCAGCACAACACTGGATGATTTATATCAGCAGGAAAACCAGATCTTTGCCGATCATGAGGATGTATGGAACAAAGTGTTCGGCATGATGAACAAAAGCACTGCCGATCCAAGCGGAAATTATGCAGATTTTCTAGCCAGCACCGTTGAATCAAACAAGGATGCTTTTACAAAAGACGAATTGAACACACTTACGACTGATATTGAGACTATACGGAAGATCGAAGAACAGATCGCCGAAATCGAGAAGAAAGACACAACCTCCGAGAGTGCTGACGCAAACGACAATTCCGGATCCACATCTCCGTTTCGCAATTTCTCCGGTCAGGATTATGACGGTAATACGGTTGACGAAAGCCTATTTTCCGGAAATGCAGTCACAGTCATCAATTTCTGGTTTACCGGCTGTAAGCCTTGTGTTGCAGAGTTATCGAAGCTTAATGAATTAAACGATGCCATCAAGTCCATGGGCGGCGAAGTGATCGGCATCAACACAGAAACCTTCGACGGAAACGAAACTGCGATCAAAGAAGCCGCAGCAGTTCTTGAAAGCCAGGGTGCCAAATACCGCAATCTCTCCATCGACGCATCTTCCGATGCAGGAAAATACGCTTCCGATATTATGGCATTTCCTACAACCATACTCGTTGACAGAAACGGTAATATTGTCGGAGATCCGATGCTTGGAGGAATTGATAACCAGGACAACTATGATACTCTGATGAAGCAGATCCAATCTGTAATTGATGCAGATAGCGCAAATAAATAATTGAATCAGGGACAGGCTAAAAGACGATTGTTTTCCAGCCTGTCCCTGAATATCCATTTACATTTCCGGAAATCGCATACAGAATAATGACTACAATTCCATCGTCATACATGAATCCGATGCCTGAAACCCTAATGCTTCATACAAAGGTCTTCCCATCTTTGTTGCATCCAGACTTATCTCTGTCACACCATTTTCCTTTGCCTCTTCATTCAGAATCTCAACCATCTTCTTAGAGATGCCTCTTCTTCTGTGATCTGCACGGGTATAGACATTCATCAAATGCGCCCGATTGCCTGTCGGGTGCGAGAATGTCGGCATAATCCATATATATGATAGGCTTGCACAGCCTACGGGAGTTTGCCCATCAAGTGCAATAACCGTTGTCTGCTCACCTGACTCAAAATACCGCCTGCTCTCAGAGATAAATTTCTCATCATATTCATACTCACCGGACAGATCATTTACCTCTCTAAGCATTTCAAGTCTCAGCTTCATGAGGATTTCCATATCATCTTTTGTAGTCTTTCTGTATAAAATCTCGTTCATTTCCTACTCCCTTAACAATCTATCGAGCAACATCTGCCGATTGTTTATAAACATTTCAGTTACCCGATAGCTCTCTGTATCTTCATATTCACACAGATGTATGCGTCCATTATCAAAACATTAGATCTCTACATCTGGTATCCCTAACAGAATCGGCGAATGTGTAACCATAATAAACTACGTGCCCTCTTTTGTACAGCTATATATGTGTATCATGCGTAGATCAAGTATCTTCCTAAACAGGAAGGCAGAGCCTTTAACTTTCATTATCAAAGTAATGGATACGCTGAAGTAGAATGGCGTTCCCCGTGAAGAAAGCAAATCCGGTTTTGATTTTTTTCTGACGAATTGAGAGAAGTTTTATGGCTGCATGGATCATTTTTGATTCATGGTGCATTTTTCAGGTTAGAGATTGCTCAGTGAACAATTCAGTTTAAGTTCACGGAAATTAGTTTTCATCAAAACTGCTAAAAATTCCCCGGACATTTCCGTCCGGGGAACACTTTTACCAAACATATTCCTATTCTTTACGTTTTTTTGCAAGCATCATACCAATTCCGGCTGCACCTAAAGCAATCAGAAGCAGCATCCATTCGATAGGAGCGGTGTCGCCTGTCTGTACATTTTGGGAACGGTTGTTATCTGCGTCCGGCGTGGAAGTATCCGCAGCCAGCAGCACATAGGCCTTTGATACTTTACCGATATAGTTATTCTTTCCCTCTACGGTCAGCACATAGTTTCCCGCTGTCATCGCCTGATTACCAGTAATTTCATAATCATCCGCCGTAAGCACAGTACCATTCAATGTCACCTTTTCCACTGTCTGCGTCTGTGTCTTTCCATTGGCAGTCAGCGTTGCACCAAGCGTTACCTCTGCTGCCGACAGATCCAGTGGTAAAATCTTTGCGCTTACAGAAGCCTTCGTCTCTGCCAGCTGGTAATTTTCTGCATCTGCACCGGTAAGCAGAATACCACTTCCGGTAATGGTGTTAGCATCTTTCACGTTCGTATTATTGTAAATATATGTTTCGACTGTCGCAGTGACTTCATCACCACTTTCTACTCCGTTTAAATGAACTGTCAATTTCTGCGATTCCAGTACATCTGCTGTGCCATCATAGGTCTTCTCTAACGTGCCATCCAGCTTAGCGGTAATCGTCTTCTTTGCAATGACATAGGTCATCTGGCTGGAAGCGGTTCCTTCGTAGTCACCATTTTCACTTGCAGTCACAATTATGGTATAGGTTCCCGCCCTTGTCGGTGCAGTCACAGCTGTCTGATTCTGTGCATAGCTGACTACATGCTGATTCTGCGCATAGCTGACTACATGCTGATTCTGCGCATAGCTGACCACGTACTGATCTGTACTCAGAACCACACCATTTACAGACACTTCCACATCCGGTGTCTGCGCAGTACTATTGTAAACCTTATCGGCATTCGTTACTGTTACCAGAGCATTCGTTAATGGTATCTTACGAGTCTTCACGCTGAAAACATCTGATTCTTCCGATACAAATCCGACATTATCCTCTGCAGTTACAGTAAATATATACTCCGTATCACTTGTAAGTCCTGTCAGGGCAAATACACCATCCGGACTTATCTGCACAGGGATCTGACCGGATGCTTCCCTAAGGATATACTCCTTCACCCCGCTTGCCTCATCCTCTGCCATCGCCTGTAATGTAACAGTAGTATCCGTTGCTGCTTCCCCAATAGTCAGTGTCGGCTTTGTTGGTGCCTGCGTATCCTGATGAATTGTAATCTCTTTCGTTGTACTGTTCCATGCATTATCCATGGCAGTGATGGCATAGGTATGAGTTCCCTCCTGTGTCTGGAAAGAAACTTCTTTTTCATCCGTCACCATAGGATCATCATAATCTGTCTTTGCCTCGAATAAGGTCTGCTCTTTTCCTCCATCTACTGTATAGGTGATCTTATAGAGACCACTGAATGTATCCCTGGCACTGACATGAACCGTCTGCTCTGTCGTGTACCAGTCATCCGTAAAACTGTCAGTAAGCTTAAGATCCGGTGCTTCATCCTCTGTCGCCATCTTTTCAAACGTTACCGTATCTCCGGCATTTCCGGCCTTGTCATACGGTGTGATCTCAATTTTTCCCTTAAATTTCTTACTGACAGTAATGATAGCACTGCCATCGGCATCTACTTCTGCGATTCCGGAAGCCGGATTCGTACCGATCGTTCCTTCCGCATCTGCAGCTGGCGTTAATGTATAAGTAACATGATCCGGTCCGGATGTGTTGTCCTTGACCCGCTGCGTGATCTGGATATCCTTATTACTCAGATACCAGCCTACCTGATAATGCGTACTCATACTGATCCTACCGACCACTGGTTTATCCGTATCAATTTTTACCGGAATGGTCTTTGCATCAGTGGTATAGCCGCTGTCATTCTGGCGTAAATAGTAAGTATTCTCGCCACTCACATCCGTTGTAAAGTTTTCTGCATATGTTCCGTCCAAAGTGGAAGATATCGTAAATCCTTCCGGCGCCTGTATGATAACCGTACCTGTATACCAACCATTTTCCCCTTTATTGGTATCTGCCAGTGTTGCCACCGCATCTGTTGTAAGGTAGCTGATCGTTGCCTTCACACTTGCAGATGCACTGTCGTTGTGGTTACTGTCACCTTTTACTTTATACCATACGGTGTATTCCTGTGCTGCATTACCGGTCGGAATATCAGATGTATAAGTACCTTCTTTTTCCAGACTGTAAACAAGCTCTCCATCAGAAGTATCTCCTGCTATTACCAGCTCTTGATTCTGACCTGTATAAGTGAGTTCCTTCGCTGCTGGTGCAGTAGTCACTGTAGATGCCGCTTTCGACACTGTAATAGTAGTTTGGACCTTTGCTGTATAGCCATCACAAATAACATGGACACGGTAGGTGTGCTCGCCGGCCAGCAGACCTTCCGGAATAGAAAACATCTTATTGACAGCACCATTCACCAAGGTCTCTGCTCCATTTTCATCTACCTTATACCATTGATAATCTGCTATATCGGGTTCATATTGTCCTTGCATAGTTGCATCGACCTGTATGTACTGTTGTCCGTCTGCAGAATATCCGTATGTCAGTTCTCCGACAGCACATATAATATCCAACTGCCTAATCGGGGCCTGCCGAACTTCCACTTTATCTATCGAAGTTTCCGTAATATCTGTCTCCCAGGCATTTGAATCTCCATAATGCCTGTATGCATATCCTTCCAACAACAAATTCTGAAGCGTTTTACCTGGATTATTAGATATTACACTTCCAAATCTACCATTTTCCAATGTTCCCTGCGATGTTGAATCAAACGCCACAGTCCCCGCAACAATTCCATTTCCCGTTATGATCAGGTTTGCACCGTTTGTAGCAGAAATTCCATTGCCGGATATAGTCCTGTTATCTAAATCCAGCGTCAGCTGTTTTTTGTCTACAATGTACGCTGTATTCTCCGTTCTCGCCGGAATATCCGCAAGCAGTTTTACCGTTGCATCATCCTGCGCTTCATTGAACGCACCCTGCAGTCCTGAATAGTTAGCTGTATTGCCATCTTTGTCAGTCGTTTGGACACAAGCAGTAAATCCCTGATTACAGAAATCGCACAAATTATTGCCATCTTTATCTCTGTGCTCTTCACACTTTTCGACCGTTACATTATACAGGGAGTTTCCTCCGGGAATTTCTGTATTATACTCGACTGCCTGATTTCCCTGTTTAAATACATAACCTGATTCCAGCAGATTACATACTGGAATCCCGCTATCAAAAAAATTTTTTATCCGTTTAAATGTACCTCCGGAAATATTCGAACGAGTTGTACCTAACCCCAGTTCCTCTACGATACCTTTCTTCATAGAAAATTTTGAATTGCGATTGCCTACATATACATCCTCAATAGTTCCTGTCCAGTCGTCTGGTAAATTCAGTTGTCCATATCCTTCTATTATAATAGATTGGCTAATCTTTTTTTCACCTGTAAATGTTAATGCCCCTGTAGTTCGGATATAAATTCTAAGCACATTTATGCTATAGGTTCCCATATTAACTATGAAATTTCTCTTTATTTCGCAAACAGCCCAATTATCATTTATATCCTTCAGAAGCGTCAACGTACTGCCATCAGGTGCCTTCTCAAAAGCCTCCTTCAACGATGAATAATAGGTTATCTCATTCCCATCTTTTTGACTCTCTACCGCCCAGGACATTCCACAATCTGGGCAGGTAACAGTTTTCTGTGTCATACTGGTATGTGGACACTGATAATTACAGTTTTCGCACCAACCAGTTTCCATAAATTGATGTTTCTCACACTTTTCAACTATCAGATTGTACCTCGGACTTGTATTATCTATATCATTATATTTGATCCAGTTACCATCCGTTTTATATCCATATCCGGCTTGTAAAAGGGCTGCATAGGAGACATCTTGCCCATATCGTTTTGTGAAGCTTCCAAACTTACCACCTGTCAGTACTACCTTTACCTTCTCCGGTGACAAATCCAAAAACAGTTTTCGCACATAGCCACCTTCAATTGATACATTCGCCCCCTGGTGCGGATACAGCTCTCCAGCTATACGTCCATCAGACATTTCAAATGTACCGGAAACCTCAACAGCTTCTGCATTCTTATCCTCCACACCAAGGCAGGCACTTTTCAGAACTGCCTTTCCGCCTGCATTTACCGTCACTTTTGAAAAATAATTTTCATCTGCAGGATTTTTATCTTCAAAAGTCACTGTTCCAGCTTCTACCGTAAACTGCTTCACATGAACAGTTTTTCCGTTCAAATCAATATTCAAAGCTGTATCTGCATTGGAATAGCTGAACGTACCAGTATCTGTATCCGTATCCACAATATCAGCCAGAATCGTCATGGTCACATTTTCAGATGCCTTATTTGCAGCTTTCATGGCATCCGCAAATGATGCATATTCTGTCTCACCTACTTTTACAACATTTACCGACTCTCCCGTTTCGCCTTCTTCTGCCTGCACCACGACACCATTTTCTTCCATTGCCTGTACAATTACATTCTGCTCTTCAGTCTGAATTTCCTCTGCCGAAGCCTCTGTCTCCTGTACTGGTGCTGCATCCGTTATTTCTTCTGCAGAGTTTGTTTCTGAAGTATCTTCCTGCTCCACAGGAACTTCTTCCAAAGCTCCTGTCTCCGTCACACTTTCCTCCACAGCTTCCTCATATTCCGTCAGTTTTATCTCTGCCGCCTGCGTTGGAATTGTAGTAAATGTAAGGAGAACTGCTATCGCCAGACTCAGTACTCGTTTTTTCATATTAAATCTCCTCTCCTTTCGTTCCTTTTTATATACCCATTTATAGATGATCGGGAATCAGCCACCGTTTCTTTGCCTCAGTTTTCGCCTCACTGCGGCGGCTGACGCCCAGCTTATCCAATATATGACTGACATGCGTCTTCACCGTTGGAAGCTTGATGTCCATAATTTTTCCGATCTCCGCATTGCTCTTATCCGCACAGATCAGCCGTAAAATCTGTAGTTCCGTGGCTGTCAGCATCTCTCCCGATGCCATCCTCGGCTGCAAAAATGCCGGATAGTATGCTGCCTGCTCCCGTACCGCTGCCATAAGCCGTAGGTACCATTTGCTCTGATCTTCCAGTGTGCGTTCTTCTAGAAGCGGAAGTACTGCCGCACCGTAACTGCTGACGGGCTGGATAAACTGGTATTCTTTTGCAATGGCAAGAGCCTCATCCAAATACGTCTGCCATGCCTTGTCCTTTTTTCTCCAACAGGCAATAGCCCGTATGAGCTGCAGGTGTATACTGTCCAAATGCCGTCTGCAGGTTCTGCAATAAAGTTCAAGGGGTGCCAGCGTAAGCAATGCCTCTTCATTCTTTCCGGCTGCCAGCTCTACCATGGCCTGCGTCAGATACTGGTATCGTTTCATTACATTTAATTTCATCAGGTCGCGTGGGGCTTTCCCCCGGTACCATGCTCCTGCCCGATCCAGATCGCCCATATACAGATCAATCCTGCACCGCATGGCATCCATATTTGGAAGGAATCTGTCCAGTCCATTTTCTGCAAAGCGTGTTCGAAGCTGTTCCATCGTTCGAACTGCATCATCACTTCTGCCTGATGCCATCTGACTGCGAATGAGAAGTCCAGTCACCGCAAACTCAATATCCGGTGTTCCGTTTCTCTGAATTTCTCCTGCCCGCTGGACAAGCGAAAGCATGCGGTGCGTAATGTCCTCGCCTTTTTCAAATTTACTTTCTGCAATGGCGCAGTCTGCGAGTCCTACACCATCTTTTCCCAAAACCGCTTCCACCGGAATCCGAAGTATCTGATAAAGCATATCATCCCTCTTGCTCCAATCGGAAAAATCTTTTCCTCCATTCATAATGGAAGGAAGCGTACTGGTGACAGAAAATGTCGGCAATGAGATTTCCTTTTCCCTTAACAGACGAAATACTGCCGGAATCGTGTCTGTCAGTCCGTTTACCTCCCGCTGCGGGAGCGAAATATCCAGCCATGCCAGACAACTTCTTGCCTGTCTGCCTCCGGCATCCATTCGGTCACACTGCCCTGCAAACCGCTGTAATGCCTCATACCACCACTCCGATTTTTCAAAATTCATTTCCAGTGCGCAGAGCATGCTCATCGCCTGCATCAGCGTCGGAGACGTCAGAATCTCTTTTTCTGGAAGACTGTGATAATATTTTTCCATCTCATAATAGTGCCCCATCCCCGGATGAAGCTCCGCACTGCGAATCAATAATTCTAATACCTTGGAATGATCCCCAGCTTCTTTATAACAGTCCAGAGCCCTACCAAAATCTTCTTTCAGTTCATAACACATGCCGCCCCGGCTGTAGAGTGCTTTCTTTTTTTCTTCCGAGTATTCCCGATCCATCTCCCACTGAAGGAAAGCTCGAAACTGCGGCCAGAAATAAAATTTCTGTCTTCCATCATACCGAAGCATGGTCGTGTTACGCTGCAACCAGTCAAGCGTCTCCCCCGCCCGTGGGTCTCCGCTGACAATTCTCGCCATATCCAAATCAAACTGCTCAAACGGCGCCAATTCCAGAAGAAACCTTCGGATATTGAGATCAAATCTCCGGTAAATCGCTATTTCAAAGTAACGGAACACTTCCCGGAACGCATCCGCAACCAGATCCGTTCCAAAGGACCGTCCCTCTGCCATTAAGCGGATCGTAATGATGACGCCTAGCGGATGACCAATGGATTCTCTTACAATGCCAACAAGCTCCGAGTCGGTCACTGGAACCTTCCACTCTCGGAAGAGCTTTCGAATATCCGCTCTGTCGAAAAGCAGCCTGTCCGCATTCATTACCGTCATCAGCCCCGTATATTGAAATGCCATCAGACATCCCGGCGGCAGACCTCGCGATGCCAGAACAAAACGCCTGTCTGGATTTTCACGAATAAGACTGCACAATGCCTGTTCATCATCTTCCTCCTGCATCATCTGCAGGTCGTCAACAAAGAGAATTTCCCAATCCTCATCCGCCCTCAGCTCTTCAAACGAAACCCGGTCTCCACTCAAACTCCGATACGTTTTTCCAGTCTGCCGGATCAACTTTCTGGCTGTCACTGTCTTTCCGAATCCGCACGGTGCACTGAAGAATAAAACCCTTCCCCGTTCCATACATTTATGAAATTGTACTTCTATTGCTGGTTTTATATGAATATATGTGTCAGGCAATGAAATATCCCCCATCTGTTTCTATCAAAATTTTAACAGATGGGGGATGAATTGTAAATCATACCAAAGTATGAGAAATGTTTCTTATTCTTTTAGAGTCTATAACTTGATAAGCCAAACTTCTCTATTCTAATTCTCCCTTTCCAAAACAAATTAACAAACTGAAATTCAAGAATTTCTAATCTTATTAACGTTCCGATTCATCAAATATCTTCCTAAATTTCTGTATAAAAAAGCCTTCACCGCAGACATTTCCTGATGATGTTCCTTTAGCAGATCATCTGGCGAATCATAAACTCCAAAATCCTGATTGATTCCTTCGCTCTGAATATATGTATTATTTCTGTCAAAATCAATAACCGGATGCTTAAAGTCTTTCACCGCTACACCATAACCACAAAATGCACCCGTGCAATCGCTATTTTTTATTTGCAATTTTCTCAAATATTGCATATCAAGAATAAATGCCTCTAGCTCGTACCATGTATCTTCAAAATACACTTCAACCCAGCTATGCAGCACATTTCGAGGTGCATTTTTATATACTATTCCTGTCATTGCTCCCTTTTGCAATTCCTTATCAATGGTAAATCCATGTACTCTGCATGGAATATTACAAGCTCTTAGCAGCGCCATGAACAATGTTCCCTTTGTATTGCACTGCCCATAACCATCCGCCAAAACCTTTGATGCACAAACAGTATCATCAATATTATATCCAAACAAAATTTCATCTCTTACAAACGTGTAAATTGATTTTAGTCGTTCAAATTCTTCTATGTCGTTCCAGTTTCTTTCCCGTATCAATTGCTGTATGTTTTTACTTGAATAATCCAGCATTTTTGTTTCTCTTAAATATTTTTTCATGCTATTTCTCCAAAATATTTTGAGTTGCAGATTTATATTTCCTATCTGATCAACTGTACAATCAACCAGAAATTTAAGAAATCTTATACATATCGTTCTTGTAGAACATTATTGAATCGCTTTTTTCAGAATTTCTTAAAACGGCAAGAACATTAAACACATCCGGAAATGGCGAAACCATACCCATACATGCCATGCCAAAATTCAATCCATTAAATACTCTAAATTCAGCAGGACTAATTACAAATAATATAAATGGAACTAATCCAAGAACAAATGGCAACAGGCACATCAATATAAATCGATTTCGCTTCAATGGATAGGATGCTAATGCGACAAATGTTGTCTTTCCTTTTATTCTTCCTATTGTTACATCTGCTTCCTTAGGATAAACAATTCCATGTAACCACTCATGAATTATTAACAATAAAAAACCGAAAGTAAATCCAACCACAATAAATATTGGTGAGATTACAACTGTCTTGCATATAATCGTTTTACAAAGCATAGCAATAAAAAGAAAAGCGCACAGAATTGCAGCAATCGGCACTGCTTTTTTCATCAGGTCACCAACACTCTGCGGTGTTTCTATCTTTACTGCGTCATCCGGCAAGCTTCCTGTTTGATATTTATTTATATCATTTATTGACCACACAATTTTTATCATATCTACTTCCTATTCTTTTGTATAATCTTTTGCATTTACACTGTGTACCGTATTATAAAATAATTGCTCCAATTGCTCATAGTCAGTCGTTTTGTATTCTCTAAGTTTTATCCTCATAAGCTGGAATTTTAATATTACTCGACATGATGAAAAATTTTTAATCTTTGTGCCTCATTTGCTTCAAATCCAAATTTTTCGTAAAAAGGTACCTTATCTGGAACCGCACATAACTCCACAAAAATATCAGTTCCTTTCACCCCATTGTCATTCACAAACTTTTTTAATTCATTTATTAACATTCTTCCAATGCCTTTGCCTTGATATTCCGGTCTGACAACAACATCCTTGATATAGTAATTAAGCCCCATATCACCATTCATTCTTGCCATAGCAACAATACAATCCCCATCCCATATAGATACTCTGAATAAGGTATGTTTCATCGCCAACTCTGTTTGTTCAAGAGTTGGTCCATCTCCCCATACTGTTTCCCACAATTCAATAAACTGCTCTGCTGTTAGTTCATTGTATTTGACACTTAAATCAAACATGGATAACCTCCTAACATTAAAAATCTAAATCAACAAAATTCACAAATCCAAATTTGTCTCTCGGTTAAACACACCAGCTTACTGAAATTTGGGCGCGTTTTTAACAACCAAGTATTATTATCAAATACCATTCAACTGCCCTATCAAATAGCAGTTGTTGTTTACTTTTTCTTTTTCTAAATCAGAATACCATTCTTCAATATCTTTTATGGCACTTTTCGCATTGTCCGAATACACAAGACCTAATGTTTTCATCTCATCATTCCAGAATATTACACTATTATTTTCTATCCAAATATATGTAAATTTCTCTTCTGCAACTATAATGTCTTTGCTCAAACTATTCTCTATAATATCACTCAATTTAATGGATACTCTACTTCCATCTGAAGAAGCATAATTTTGTAATGCATATTCAGCAATTGCCTCATATGAGGATATTCTTTCCTCATAGTATTTCGTTCTATCATTTCCACACGAACAAAGCATTATGCAAAGTACACATACTAAAACAATAACCAATATCTTCTTCATTTTTTCCTCCGACAACTTCCGATTTGTTTCTTTACAGTTCCAAGGAATTCTGATTTAACAAAAAATCATACAATCCAATATGCACAATACCGTCTTCATCTATCCATGGTTTTGCATTTGACTTTAATATAATAATCTTCTTGAAAAAATCTTTTGTATTTTTCAAAGGTCTTAACTCAGTTGTCATCTTATCAGGATCACTTACGGATAATGCAGACTGAATATAATATCTTCTTGCTCCCATATTTACAACAAAATCAATCTCACACTGTTTTCTTCTTTTTTTGCCTTCAGCATTTTCAATAATTTCAACAACGCCAACATCTACAGAATACCCACGGATTATCAGTTCATTATAAATGATATTTTCCATTATGTGTGTTTCTTCCTGTTGTCTAAAATTAAGCCTGGCATTACGAAGTCCTACATCCGTGCAATAATATTTCAAAGGATACTCAAAATACTTTTTACCCTTTACATCATATCTCTTTGCCTCGCTGAACATAAACGACTCTATTAGATATTCCAAATATTTTGCGATTGTACTGGTAGACACCTTAATGTTTTTTACACTTTCCAATGTATCGGCAATCTTCTTTGCATTTGTAAGTGAACCTACCGAAGAACACAAATCATCGGTTAGTTCAGTCAAAACATCGGGAAGTTTTACAATATATCGCTCACTTATATCTTTGAAATATACTTCCGAAAACAAGTTTTTCAGATACTTAACCTTTTCCTCATCACGTTTGAATGATAAAAGCTGCGGCATTCCCCCATAAAGAGCATACAATTCATACACTTCCGATTTATCTCCACCGACAAAATCATAATATTCTTTAAATGACAACGGGAATACCCGAACTTGATCGCCTCTGCCCCTGAATGCCGTCATTACATCTTGAGAAAGTAATTTTGAATTACTTCCCGTCACATAAATATCCACATTTCGAAGATGCATCAATCCATTCAAAACATTATATAGCTTAACATCTTCCGGATTTTCAAGTTCTTTTTTTGTAATAGCATATTGCACTTCATCTATAAGAATATAGTACATTTCTTTATTTACAATTTTTGAACGGATGTATTTTGATAATTCATCCGGATTACGATACTGTTCACAAATATCATCATCAAGTGCAATGGAAATAATCTGTTCTTCCTTTACTCCACTCGATATAAGATAGTCACGAAACAAATAAAACAGAAGATAGCTTTTTCCGCACCTTCTGATTCCTGTAATAACCTTAATCAGACCATTTTCCTTTTTGTCTATCAATCTACTTAAATAGATATCTCTATTTATAATTTTTTCCACAGATTTGCCTCCTCAAATTAAAACTTACTGCACTTTTCTCGTAAATTTTAAATTTATTATACTATCCTTATTATGTACAATCAATATTGTAATTAAAACTTACTGCACTTTTTCACTAAGTTTTAATTTCCCATGTTTTCATATCAAACTCCGAAAAAATAAAGACGACCAGTCTTATCATAAGACCAATCGTCTTTAATCTCCGCATCTGGTTGTTGTGTAGCTGGTAATTCTTCAAACAACTTATTGATTAAACAATTACTATGTGCCGAAGCATTTCTTATATCACGCACAGCATTCATAAACTTATTGCTTATAATAGGTTCATTATATAATACTGAATAAAAATCGACCAGATATGCCAAATCTCCAAAAGAAATTTTTTCCTTCTTTTTTGCCTGTTTGATATTTGGGATAATTTTTTCTATACGAAGCTAATTTCATATATCGATTTATCTCTCTATACATCATAAATAATATAGCCTCTATAACATTCATAACGTTTCCTCCTAAATTCCTCCCCTAACGATTTATGCTTTTTCATTTTCCCGTGCTTCCAGCACTTCCGTTGTAATTGCATCCACATCATATTCTGGTGCATACTTCTTCACAATATCGTACATTGGCTGGATTATTTCAATGGATTCTTCAAGTTCATCTGCGATCTGGTCAAGTGTTTTGTTCTTCTGCATCTCATATTAAATAAATTGAATTTAAAAGCATGAATGTTCAAGAATAAATAATTTGACTATTCGTAGAAAAAAGCTGCTACTCACTAAAAATAACAGCCTTTCTTACTATATCAGCCTTTTGGAATTTGACCATCGACATACAGAATGTGATTAACTAACCACTCTGTGAGATATTTTAAAATTCCCATAATCTGTTCATCTTGATCTTCTACCTCATCATTGTGATGTTCCATAAATTCATCAAGTTTATGTATAAATTCCTGATGTTGAACTTTCTGTGTAAATATCTTCTTATAATTAATAGATTCCATATACTGCTCTTCATCATTAAAGTGTTTTACTGTATAATTTCGGAGATTTTCTAATATTATATCAATCCTATCATATTTATCCGGTGTAAACTCATCATGAAGCAGTTCATATGCCTCATCTGCATATTTAAATAACTGCTTGTGTTCTTCGTCTATCATATCTATGCCGATATAATATTCTGGTTTCATTTCATACATAAATTAATCCTACTTTCTGTTTTATTTGTTTTATTAACCTGTTCTATACATATATAATACTTTACTTCCATGCTTATATCTCTTTAATAATTCTCTTCATGTACTTCAAAATAGCTTTGCGGATGATTACATACCGGACATACCTCAGGAGCCTTTGTTCCTACCACGATATGTCCGCAGTTACGGCATTCCCATACTTTGACTTCACTCTTTTCAAATACCTGTGCAGTTTCAATATTCTTAAGAAGTGCACGATATCTCTCCTCGTGATGCTTCTCAATTTCTCCTACTGCTCTGAATTTGGCTGCAAGTTCAGGGAACCCTTCTTCTTCGGCTGTTTTCGCAAAGCCTTCATACATATCTGTCCACTCATAATTCTCGCCTTCCGCAGCTGCTGCCAGATTTTCCTTTGTATCACCAATTCCTGCTAATTCCTTGAACCACATCTTTGCATGTTCTTTCTCATTATCTGCAGTCTTTAAAAACAATGCTGACATCTGCTCGTAACCTTCCTTTTTCGCTACAGAAGCAAAATAGGTATACTTATTTCTTGCCTGTGATTCCCCTGCAAATGCCTCCTGTAAATTCTTCTCTGTCTGTGTTCCTGCATATTTGTTTGCTGCCATCTCTTTTACCTCCGTTTTCTTTACTACTTTTTCAAAATCTGATGCCGGGTGCTTGCACAAAGGACATATAAAGTCATCTGGTAATTCCTCGCCTACATATTCATATCCGCAAATTCTGCAACGCCATATTGTCTGACCATCCTCTGTTTTTCCAACTTCCTGTGGTTTAGGCTTAATATTATTCTGATAATAATCATATGTTACTGAAGGAACATTGCTTAAAACTTCCATATCGGTTATCTCACCGATAAACATCGTATGTGAACCCAAGTCCTCTGTTTTAGTAACTGTCACAGAAATGTATGCATTTGTACCTTCTGTAATATAATAAATACCATTTGTGCCCCTGGCACACTGCTCAAATGCTTCAAACTTATTGGTATCTCTTCCTGATTGGAAGCCAAAATGTTTGAACAATTCAAATTGTGCCTTCTGACTTAAGACTGATACAGTAAATTTTCCGGTTCTTTGAATCATATCATGCGTATAATTTGCCTTATTTACACAGATACTTAACTGGTTTGGTTCCGAAGCTGCCTGAATGGCTGTATTAATGATGCATCCGTTATCTTTTTCTGCTTCTTTAGCGGTCAATATAAACAGTCCATAACTCAACTTATACATTGCTTTCCTATTCATATTTTTCCTCCTTTACCTTCTCCCTGCATTTCGGGCAAATGCCTTTAAATGAAATCAAAAATTCAATTCCATGAGTGTTATAAATTCATACTATTCTTAATAAGGATTGTATCTCTCTTTTATCCTATTGTCAATATAATAATAGTAATTATTACTACGCGAAACATCCGCATCCGATCAGCACGCCGACCCCCACGATCACCATCAACACTGCGGTTCCATACATCAACCGGTTTGCCCGGCGGATATCCTTCGGCTCGATCTGCCTTTTCACATCGCCAATCGTTGGTTTCTCATATAGCTTTCCAAAATAATATGCATTTCCGGCAAGCTGCAATCCAAGCGCACCCGCACACGCCGATTCCGTCTGTGCGGAGTTCGGACTTGCATGGTTTCGTCGATCCCGCAAATGAATCCGTGCCGCGCCAGCCATATCCATACCCAAAATGCCTGCCGCACCAACCATCAGCCACGCGGAAAGTCGTGCCGGAATGAAATTCACGACATCGTCCACACGCGCCGCACACGTTCCAAAATACCGGTATTTGTCGTTCTTATATCCAAGCATGGAGTCCATCGTATTAATTGCTTTGTACACCCACGCACCGACCGGTCCGAACAAAAACATATAAAAAAGCGGGGCAATCACGCCGTCCGACGTATTTTCAGCGACCGTTTCCACCGCGGCCTTCGCGATGCCTTCCTCAGTGAGCGATGCTGTATCTCTGCCGACGATCATGGATACCGCCGTTCTCGCCTGTTCCACATCCCCGGCTTCAAGTGCCTTGCACACCTTCATACTCTCCCGACGAAGCGAGCAGGCTGCCAGCATCTGGTATGACATCCAGATTGCCACAACCAGATACAACGTATGATGAATCCGGTTGCACCCATATAGGATTCCTGCCGCCACAAGCAGCGACACCGTTATCACGATCACAACTGTAAATGTTCCTGTCACCTGTTTTTTACGGATATCCGCGTCGCGATCTTCCCGTATCCGAAACCGCTTGCGCATCCACGCCTCCACATGGTCGATCAGCCAGCCCATCCCCTGTACCGGGTGCCACAGCCAGTGTGGATCACCGAATATCAGATCAAGCAGACATGCAATTATAATGATAAATATACGTTCCTGTAACACGGTCACTTTTCATTTCCTTTCATAGCTGCATTGCATATTTGTATTCCGTACTGTTAGTTACCTGACATACCTCACACGACCTTGCCTTTACATAGTGCCCCCATCACATCTATTTCATAGCATCAGGCACCGTTTTTCATACCGTGCGGCAATTTCATTTTCTCATAAGATACAATCTGCATCCCATCCGCTGTCGCTTCTAACCATCCTGCAATTCCCTCGCCCGGCTTCACCTGCCAGTCAAAATAATCCTTGTGTGGCTCTGACAACTGATCCATCAGTGCCATGATCGTGCCTCCGTGTGCGACGATAATGATCGTGTCTGACAGGGATGTGTGCGCCGTCTCTATTCTCGATGAAACGTCACATCGTAACCGTTTTTGTCCTTCCCTGCTTTCCGCATCCACGAACACCTTCTCAAATCCCCGCATCACACGGTCTGTAAACCCCGCTTTCGTCTCGCCGCCCGGAAACGCCGTCGTGCCGCCACTGTCGATGTAGCGCTGGTAATCGGGATTGCCATTTAATTCCGCATAATTCTTGTATTCGAATTCACCGAACCGGCACTCTGCAAATTCCGCGATTTCCACCTTTCCTGCATCGGGGAACAGAATATCCGCCGTCTGCTTTGCGCGCAGATACGGGCTGACGTAGACAACCTGATTTTTGTTTTCGTTTTTTTCACTATACTGCTCACATGTGATTTTCCCCGGTGCAATTTCGACTTCGTCATGTACACTATCTGTTGCGGTTCTACGATTCATCGGCACCTGTTTCTGCCAGAACTTCTGCATGCCTCGCAGCTCTTCCACACTCTCCGGAAGCATCCCTTCATCCGTCGTACCGACATATCGATGTTCTTGATTTCCCTGCGTCATGCCATGACGGATTAATACAATTTTTGCTTTCATATCACTTAATCCTCGTTCCGATTCCTGCCGTCACGCGGATGACCTGCTCCGCCTGGCCTGCCAGATAGCAATTCACGCGCCCGTTCTTCTCGCGGAACTCCCGTTCAAATGCATCAATCGGCACAATGCCGCTTCCGACCTCATCGCTGACCAAGACGAGCTTGTCCGCATTTCCGGCAAGAACCGCTTTGTTCATAAGCTGCTTTGCCTCCAGCTCCGGGTCTTTGCCCTGCTGCATTGTCTTCCGCACATATTTATGAAAATTATTGATGATCTGATGTCCTTCTTTGAAATTTGCCTTGGCATACTCGAACTTTCCCTGATATGCACCGCCGATTATTAAGATCATAGCGTTCCCTCTTTATACTTTTTATATTTCTTTATACCTTTTTATACTTTTTCGATTATTTTATACTTCTTTATACTTTTTCTGCAAGATACATTTTCATATTGCATAAATTTTTTTATTTTTCCCAACCTTTTCCCCTTCTCGTCCGTCTATATATTGAACGGACGGATTGCAAAATTGTTCCGTATCATTTATATTCAATACATGATTATGTGCAACAGACGATTCTATCTGCGCATAACGCGTGTCTTATTAAATATTTACTTAAAGGAGAGACTATCAAAATGAAGAAAAAACTTACAAAGACACTGGCACTTGGACTGTCACTGGCAGCCGCCCTTACACTGACAACCGGTTGTGGCAAGAAAGAAGATACCACGTCGGACACTCCTGCTCCGGCAGTAACAAGCGAAAGCAGTTCCGATAATTCCGGAAGCGAAACAGCAGCCGGTACGATCGACTACGCCATCTGTCCATGGGTATTTAGCCGCGGGCTTTCAGACGCAGAGACACTGGAATTACCTGAGGGTGCCGGTCTGTACGGACTGACGTTCCCGGTTACGACGGATACGCTTTTTAGCATGCCTTACAGCGCAGCCAGCGTGCCACTTACGGATGCACTGGATGAATCTGCATATTCCGTATCATTTTATGAGGATAGTTACTCCCTTCCCCAGCTGATGATAGACGAAGACGATATGACCATTGGCGAAGCCCTTGACAAGAATCTCTGGTCACTGTTCAGTACATATTTAGATTACGATGCTTTCGGGGTTTCCGAGGATTCTTACAACGACGTCTACAACTTTTACGACGATCCGAATCCTGCATATATCTATATGGATATGCTGACAACCATGTTTGGTACCCCGAATTATATCTGTTTCGGCAACGACTATGATGCAGAAAAGTCAGCTGAAGAAAATACCCAGTACTTCGTTGACACGTTCCTGCATCCGGAAAGATCGGATGACCAGTTCTCATCATATCTAATGTACATTGGCTGGCAATTTGAAGATTTTGGAATTGCGGTAAACTTCTTTGACACTCTTCGTTACAGTGAGACAAGCGGATATTCCATATCTCGAGAGAACGAACTGGGATTCACATACGTTCCTATCGAGAAAGGAACCCTGGAAGACTATTTCTTAGACACCTTTGATGGTCGCTATGGAACAAACATCGTGAAAGAACTAATGGCAGAGAAAACGGCTTTGTTCGGCGATGTCGAATATTTAACCGCAGACGAGAAGATCGTGGAGCTCGTTAATTCTGCCAAAGGAAATGCATCGGCAACCGACGCTGAAACAACGGAAAGCACAACTGATTCTTCCAACTATGTGGATGTTGACCGTGATTTCAGTGAAGCTGCAAATGATGTCTATATGGCAATCACCGACTGCTTCCAGCTCGGCGGCGAAGATACGCTCGTCTTAAATGGCACAACCAATAAGGGCGTATTCAAGACAGGCGATCCTGTCTATGTACAGCTCACAAACGGAAAGGTTGTAGAAGGCACGATCAGCCGCATGGAGCAGCTCCGTCAGGATGTCACGGAATCTACCCTCGGCGAAAGCATTGGTATCATGGTTGATGGACTTAGCATAAGCGATCAGGATTATGTGACTGGTGGTGTCATCGTTGTTAAATAACATGCACCAAAACGACAGTTCCAATTAACATCCAGAGCTCGCACATCTGCAGGAAATATCCAGCCAGATCGCCGGTGATCCCGCCAAAGGTGCGATACGACATGAAACGATAATAGAAAAACATCAGTATGGTGATGCCTGCGACCACAAGTGCTGCAACCGGCTGTATCACACAGCCTGCGGCAATGCAGGCAATAAGCCATACGAACATGATCACCTTCGAGCGATTATTTACAAGGCGTGCGGTATCTGCCAGCATGCCTTCTTTTTTTGCTTTCTGAAATGTAAGTACCGAAAGTCCGGACAAAGCACGTTCCAGCACAAATCCTGCCGCGAACACGCCCATCAACCGCATTGCGTGTGCCGGCGCACCAGACTGTGTCCCGGATTGTATCTCTCTGTTCAGCGCATGCACAACTTCTGCCATGCATCCAAAATAAATCAGGAAATACAGACAGCCGCGGATAATTGCAAACGCCCCGGTATGTGGGTCTTTCAGAATCTGCAGCTTCTCCTCCTTGGACTTATAAGAAGATTTCGCATCCACGGTATCTAGGAATCCATCCATGTGGATGCCGCCTGTGATCAGGATCGGGAATATCGTAAGAAGCGCCGCTGTGAAGACTTCCGACCACTGCAAGAGAAAACCAAAGAGATACCAGATCGCGAACTCACCCGCGCCAATCACAGCCCCAACCAACGGGAACGCGCACATGCTGTACTGCAAGGCTTTCGAATCCCATTTGAAATGCGGCATTGGTATCTTGGAATATGTCGAAAATGCGATTAAGATTGCTTTCATCATGGTTGCTTATCTCCTCTGATCAATTTACTCGAACTTTTTGTTCTTATTTCTCCTACTTGCTATTGTTCCTACATGGGGATTTTTTGATAATTCTAAACTTTTTACCCAATTTTGACTTACCCATTTCTCTGAAATTGGGGATGTTTTTCATATTCCAATTTTCTCCCCAATGATTTCTCATTTTTCTGCATTATGATTGGGGAATTTTCTTCCATTCACAATTTCTACCCAATTCCTACTCTTAACCTTACTTCCCCATTGGGTGATTTTTCTTGACTATGACCGGAATCCCACAGACAACCTCCGTCACGGTTGCTGCCTCCCGTGCGAGTGCACAGTTGATCTCTGCCAGATTCTTCACATACTCCCGCGTGCTTTCATCGTAGGTCAGACTTCCGCCATCGGAGAACACATCATTTGTGACAATCACCAGTTCCTGCACACGCGTAGATAAATCAATGAGCGCCTGTACGATTTTGTTGCTTACAGGGGACATCGTCTCTGCCATATCGGAGCCTGCATTACTATCCGGTTCCAGATACATCTCATTTGCAAGCAGGTTCGACATACATTCAAGCAGCAGCACATCCTGCCGCTTCGCCACAATATGTTCCACATGCCGGTAACATTCGACCGTATCAAACCCTTTGTCGGCACGCATCGCGCGGTGGCGTTCAATCCGCTGCATCGTCTCCGGATCAATCTCCGTCGTATTCCATTTATACGGATACATCGTCGCAATGTAGAGCAGCCGTCCTTCGCCCTGCAAGGACATGGCGAAGCTTTCTGCATACGATGATTTCCCGCTGGCACTTCCGCCATACACAATATGTAACATCGTCTATTTACCTTTCTTTAGAAGCCCATATCCGCAAGGTCACTGCTTGTAGTCGTCCGATCCGGATCATAAGCTAAACTAATGTGCGAAACTGTCAGACTTTCATCAACCTGAACCTGCAGGTCATATGTAGCAAAATTAATAATGTATTGGATCGTATTTCCTGTCTTCAAATATTCCTCCGGCGTCTTATATTTCTCCAGTTCCTGCAATCCGGTAAACGGTTCTTCGTGAAACGTGATAACGCCAAGGTTACTGTCACATGTGTAATATTTCCGGTTATTTTTCTCCTCCAGTTCTCCATATTTCTTGATCTCATCTATATGAAGATACTCGTATACCTGCTCCAGCGAATCCCCGATCTGAATCGGTCCCTTATAATATGTATCATACTCCGGCTGCGATTTATCCTATGCTCATGTGGATTCTTCTGTCATTTTCGCTCTCTTTCGAGACAATATACACGGAAGCTCTGTAGTTTCTATCCCCGTCAATCTCATACGGACACATCAGAACCTGCGCCTTCATATTATCAGCATAGTACACAAAATAATCCCTTGTATCATTCACGCTGTTTGCCATGCCAATATTGTTCTCCATCATAATCGCACTCATTCTGTCACCCTCGGACAGCGTATGCTTCATAAATGTAAACTCATCAAATCCAAACGTAATTTCAATCGAATGCGGTCCCGTATCCTTCGAATTCCAATTTTGTCTTACAAATACAACGCCGAGTACGCCAGCCACAATCAGTACTACACCCGCTATAATTATCCATATCCTTCTATGTTTCATGCGTTCCCCCCTATTCTTCCGGCTTTCCATCCCGGCTGTATGCTTCGATTGACAGATCATCAAACGTTCCCATGTTTTTATAGATGGATAATGTCATATCCAAAAGCGGAAATAACATCATTGCGCCGCTGCCTTCGCCCAGACACATTTTGCCATGAATCACTGCCGGAAGTCCAAGCGCGTCCAGTGCCAGCCTGCCACTCGCTTCCTCCGACACATGCGATGCCAGAAGATAATCTACGATCTCGGCATCCATCCGCATCGCAACGAGCGCCGCCACACAGGTGATCGCACCATCCAGCACGACCGGAATCTGATATTGTCTGGCACCTAAGAATACGCCCACCATCCCGGCGATCTCCAGCCCGCCAAGCTCAGCGAGTAGCTGCTTCGCATCGGTCGTTCCCTGCACACGCGCAAGTGCCTGCGTGATCACCTGCACCTTTCTTGCAAGTCCGGCATTATTGAGTCCGGCGCCGCGCCCGGTCACCGTATCCGCTGGCAGATCAAGCAGTGCCGCAAGCAGGGCAGAGGTCGGAGTTGTATTTCCGATTCCCATCTCACCAACCGCTAATATCTCATAGCCTTTTTCTTTACATTCCCGTACAAGCTCTTTTCCTGCTTCAATTGCGCGGTCGCAGATTTCCATCGACATCGCAGGTTCCTTCGCAAGATTCCCGGTTCCAGCCTGTACCTTCCGGTTTATCATATGTCCCATACCGAATGTCGCATCCGGATATGCTTCTCCCCGCATACCGATATCGACGGCATACACATCCACGCCTGCCATCTGCGCCATATAATTGACACCGGAACAGCCGTGTGCAATATTCTCCGCTACGACCTTTGTCACGCTGGCATCGGTCTGCGTCACGCCCTCTGCCACAACGCCGTGATCTGCGCACAGCGTCAGCAGTGCCCGCCGCTTATAATCACCGGGATTCACTGTCCCGGCGATCGCACAAAGTCTGGCAACCATATCCTCGAACACGCCGAGACTGTCGATTGGCTTCGCGATCGCATCCCATTTTCCCTTTGCCTGTGTATAGATTTTCTGCTGTGTCTCGTTCATAATTTCTTACTTCTCCATATCCCGCAGTTCATACAACAGCGCATTGCAGATTGCCGCGGCAATATTGCTACCGCCCTTCCTGCCTCGTGCCACAATATACGGCACAGGTGTCCGCATGATGAGTTCTTTCGCTTCCACCACATTCACGAAGCCAACCGGCACACCAATAATGCCGCATGGATGCAGCTTTCCTTCGTCGATCAGCTCATACAGACGCACCAGCGCGGTCGGTGCATTTCCAATCGCGAAAATAAGCGGCTTGTCTAACATGCACGCCTTCTCCATACTTGCTACTGCCCGCGTGGAACCTTGTTTCTTCGCAATCTCTGCCACGTCGTCATCGCTCATAAAGCAGTAGACCTCACCACCGTATTTCGCAAGTTCTTTCTTGTTAATGCCGGATTTCGCCATCTGCGTATCCGTGACAATACAGGCTCCATTTTTAATCGCCGTATGGAACTGTTCCACTGCCAGCTCAGAAAATGTCAGATTCTTCAAATAATCAAAATCCGCCGACGTATGGATTGCCCGCTTGATAATCGGTGCCTGAAGCGGATCTAATTCAACATTTCCTAGCTCCTCTGTGATAATCTCGAAGCTTCGTTTTTCAATTTCCTGTGGCAGCACCTGCTGTAACTGTATCTCTTCTAACATAATACCCTCTTACTCTTCTCTTCCCTCATTACTAACCAAAAACTATATTATCTATTTTCATCTATTTTCATTCTCTGTACTATTTAAAAATAGATGATAGAAAAAATTCTCCGCACCCGCGTAATACAGGTGTGGGAATCCGGCGAACGTTCCTTTCTTCTTCACCATACACGGATAGGTCTTCTGCTTGGAAAGGGGCTTCCACGCCAAACAGGCATCGCCACAATCCGTGCTATCCCAGTAGTGAAACTCATGTCCGCGCAAAACCGTATTCACGGCAAATGCATCCGCTTCCTGCGGTGCCAGCTCCACATACCCAAATCGCTGTAGCCGCTCTGTCCGGAATCCTGCACCATCCAAGAAACCGACCATCTCATATACATTTCCCTCTGCATCGGCAAGTGATTTGCCAAGATATAAGAAACCGCCACATTCTGCATGGCACGGCATGCCTGCTTCCAATGCCTGCCAGACAGACGCACGCATCGACTGATTCTCGTACAACTGCTTTGCATAAAGCTCTGGGTAACCGCCGCCAAAGATCAGTGCGTCCACCTCCGACACATGCGCATCTGTCAGCGGAGAAAAGTACACAAGTGTCGCTCCCATATCCTCTAACATGCGCAGATTCTCCCGATAATAAAAGGAAAATGCCGCATCTCTTGCCACGCCAATGCGATAACCGGCTGGGAACTTGCTTTTTTCTGTCTCACCTGTCGCCTTCTGTATCTGCAACATCTCTGCTTGTGCCGCGATCTCCAGAATCCCGTCAATATCAATCGTTTTTCTGGCAGCTTCCGCAACTGTTTCCACCCAGTCTCTCTGCTTCAGCATTTCATCCGGTTGCAGCAGTCCAAGGTGTCTGGATGGTACCGCAAATGATGCATCTTCCGGCAGATATCCAAGCACTGGAATCCCACATTCCGTCTCGATCACATGCTTGATCCGGCTGTAAAACATCGGTGATACACGGTTTAATATCACCCCTACAATCCGGCTGTCCTTCTTATATTCCATAATTCCGCGGATGATCGCCGCAAGCGTGACACTCGCGCCCTTCGCATCCACGATTAGAACGACCGGTGTCTTCGTAACCTTGCTTAATTCATAAGAGCTTGCCATCGTCGTTGTTCCACCAACACCGTCGTAATATCCCATGACGCCTTCCATCACGATCAATTCTGCATCCTTCGTGTCTCGCGCCAGGATGCGTCCAATCGCATCAGCATCCGCAAAGAAGGTATCCAGATTTCCAGTGTCGATTCCGAGCACCGTCCGGTGAAACATCGGATCGATATAATCCGGACCGCATTTATACGCCTGTACCTTTATATTCTGTTTTTTTAATGCTGCCAGCACACCACACGTCACGGTTGTTTTTCCGCTGCCACTCCGTGTCGCTGCGAACATCACGCGTGGGGTATTTACCTGGATATTATTCTTGTGTTGCATTGTTTCTCCCCGACTGTAACTGTACATGTTATACCATTGATTCTTACCAGCTGTTCCTGTCCATTTTCCATACTATTGTTTCTTCTCGGCTGTTTCTGTGCATTTTCTATACTATTGTTTCTTCCGGTCGCTCCTGTGCATTTTCTATACTATTGTTTCTTCCGGTCGCTCCTGTACATTTTCTATCCCATCGTCACGATCCACACCGGATTTTGTGCTTGCATCATATGATACGGGCCAGCTTCGCGGCTGCGCGTCACCGCCATCTGTACCATATTAAAATCCACGTTATGCCGCTTCGCTATGTCTGCCAATGTAAGCATTTCTGCCTGCGTCTCCAATGTGACCGCAGTCAGAACAATGCGTGCGTTCGGATTTTTCGCATAGATCTGATCCATGATCTTGAACAGATTTCCGCCATTTCCTCCGATAAATACATGCGTCGGTGCAGGAAGCGTTGGAATCACTTCCGATGCTTCGCCCGCAAGGATCTCCATATTTCCCACATGAAACTTCTCTCGGTTCGCATGCAACAATTCCACAGCTTCTGGCTTTTTCTCAATCGCATATACCGTTCCCTGCTCTGTCAGGAGTGACAACTCAATGGATACTGAACCCGTTCCCGCTCCTACATCGTAAATGACTGGTGCAGGATTGCTTGTCATGCATTGCCCGCTGTTCTGATCATATTTCACCAGTCCTGTGTCTTCCTGAATTCCAAGCTTTGCGATTACAACCATCCGCACTTCTTCCTTCGTCATCGGCACCTTACCCCGGATAAACATTTCATCTTTGATTCCCGGAGCTAAACGCCTTGGCTGCGGATGATCATTTATAAATATCGCAACCGCCAGCTTATCAAATGTTTCCTCACATAGATTTTTGGCATACTTCTTTGTAATTTTCTCATCAGGATATGACAACCGCTCTCCAACGACTACCGCGATTTCTCCCAATCCCACTTCAGTAAGCCGCTTACAGACCTCTGCCACCTGATTTTCACCGCCAAGCAATGTACCAACCTTCGCATGATGCAGCACCTTCGCTGGAATATTTGCAGAGACGCCATGATTGCTGATAAGCTCTGCATCCTCCCATGCCCAGCCAATTTTGTCAAACAAATACTGAACAGACGAGAGTCCCGGAATATAACAAAGCTCATAAATTGTTTTATCTGCCTGTATCTGTTCGGTTGTTCCTGTCGTGTCATCCACCATATTGCAGACTTTCCCCACAGCCTTCCGCAACATCATGGAAAGCTTCTTCGCGCCAGAATAAAAGCCAATATCCCCGGAGAACACTACCGCAATCGTCTCTCCGACATGATTTTGAATCAGTTCTGCAATTTCTTCTGCCTTATACGCATTATAAAATGTCTGCTCCGCGTCGCGCCCATCTTCTTCACAGAGGCTCTTCCAGATCGCAAGCATGCGGGAAGCACCGATACATACGGTCGCCTGCGATAATGCCTGTACCGCTTCCCGCGTCAGGCAATCCGAATTTCCCGGTCCCATACCGATCAAATATACGATTGTGTGTTCATTATTCCCCATTCTTTTGATTCTCCTTTCTGCCCCTTATCATATCAGACAAATATTTTTCTGCCTGTTCAAGTGACATCACCGGTTCTACCTGCTCCTTCGGACGCCCGATCACAACCAGATGCACTCCCGCGGCAAGCGCAGCCTCACATTTTTCATCGTAGCCGCCGTTCTTCCCACTTGCCTTTGTCACAAGGAAATCAGCATTTGCATAGCGCAAAGTTGCCAGATTCATCTCCAGATCAAAAGGGCCCTGCATGCAGATCAGATGCTTGCCGGTAAATCCCAGTTCCGTACATGCCTCTACCACAGACTGCGTTGGAAGCACACGCGCCGTACAGCGCGATTCATAGTCCGGGATCTGCGTATACAAATGTAATTCTTTGCTGCCTGTCGTAATCAGAATGTTTCCGGTCGCGCCTTTCAGATAATCAACCGCCGCCTGTGTATCCTCAACATAGACACTGTCCGATGCTTCACAGGTATGCATCTCTCGCCGCACGCGAATATACGGAACTTCCACCGCCTTACACGCCTGATAGATATTCTGTGTCACGATCACCGCATACGGATGTGTCGCATCCACACAGAGGTCCGCCTGTACTGCCTGCAGGAATTCCTGCATATCTGCCTGCTCCAGCCGACCCACATGCACCTTGAGCGCGGCATCCTCCGGCAGTACCTGCGCACCATACTCCGATGCCACGCAAACATGGACTTCGATAGTCTGCATTTTCTGCTTCTTGTTTAATTGTATCAGATACTCGGCAAGCTGTCGCCCCTCCGTTGTACCGCCAAATATGACTACTTTCATGCGTTATCTCTTCTATATCCGCGCGGTGTCACCATCGCGTCACCAACTTTTCGTGTCTGGGAATTTCCGATAAATACTGTCGTGAACATATCCACCTGCGTCTCCAGTAACTCATCCAATGTCAGAATTCGTTTTTCTTCGCCATCGCGCCCGATATTCCGCGTGATTCCACAGATTGTATCTCCAGATTTTTTCTGTAACAGAATCTGACACGCTTTCTGCAGATAATCATGTCGTTTGTGACTGGACGGATTGTACAGACAGATTGCGAAATCACCCTCAGCGGCTGCCGCAAGACGCCGCTCTATCAGCTCCCACGGTGTCAGCAAATCACTCAGACTGATCACTGTAAAATCATGCCCAAGTGGCGCGCCAAGCAATGCCGCACCGGATAATGCTGCCGTCACGCCCGGAATCACATGTACATCCACCTCCGGAAATTCTGTTGCCAGCTCCAATGTGATTCCTGCCATGCCATATACGCCAGCGTCACCACTACAGACAAGCGCTGTCTTCTTTCCGCCTGCCGCAGTTTCCAGTGCCAGCCGACATCGTTCTACCTCCTGCCTCATACCATTCACCAGATATTCCTTATCCGGGTAATACGGCTTCAGCAAATCAATGTACACCTTATATCCCGCAATCACTTCGCAGGCTTCCACGACGTCGATTGCTTCCTGCGTCATCTTCTGTCTCGCGCCGGGGCCAAGCCCGACAATATACAATTCCTTCTTACTATCTGCGCTCATATTTCTCTCCGTTATTGCTCTATATTTCTATGTTATAGCTTCCGGTTTGGGTTTTTTCGCTTGTTTTTCGACTTCCAAACCCACCGCGTGGGTTTTTCTGCTTACTTTCCACTCGCTACACCCACATACGCCAGTGCTACCGTCACGCCATCCTGCGCCTGCTTGCGAAGCAACAGCTCTCCATCATTCGCGCCATGCTCGCTTGCATATTTCACTGCACTGCGCTCACAAACATTATCCACGCCTGTCACGCCTGTCACGAACTCGGATGCGGAAAACGTCCCCGACACCGCCTGCAATTCTTCTGCCGTATATGCCTCAAATGGCACTTTCCGCGTCTCGCAGAATTCAAGCAATCCAGCCTCTTCCTTCTTCAAATCAATGCTCGCCACCGCACATAACGCTTCCATCCGCAAGCCTGCTTTCGCAAATGCATCCTGCACCGCATGCTCGATTTTATCCGAAGATGTTCCCTTCTTGCATCCAATTCCTGCTACGATGCAGAGTGGAACAAGCTGCAACATTTTCTCATCTGGCAGGATATCTCGTAGAGTTACAATAACCTGATACGAACCTATCTTTAATCTCCGAACATCGATTCTATTCCCGCATGCGTTCTTCTCTTCTTCCTGCGAAACCTCTGCTTCATCCACCCACACAGGCTTCGCCCCGGTCGCCAGCACCTCTGCGCTGATTGCCTTCGCCTTCGCCCAGTCCGTCACAACTAAATTATGTTCCCGCGCATAATCATCGATAGAAAACTGTCCTTCCACGTCCGTCGCCGTCGTAATAACCGGTGTTGCCCACATCACATCCGCCAGCATCTGTGTGAGTGCATTTGCCCCGCCGGCATGCCCGCTCACCAACGATATCACGTGTTTGCTGCATTCGTCCATGCACACGATTGCTGGATCTTTGGATTTGTGTGTCAGGTGTTCCGCTACACTCCGTACCGCGATTCCACTTGCTGTTACGAACACGATAGCGTCCACCTGTTCAAAATATTCGTCAACACATGCCTTCACTGTTTCCTTCATTGAAACCTCTGGAAGCGCCTCGCATTTTACCTTCGCAATAATTTCTGCACCGGAAATATTTTCCAGCTTCTTCGCCAATTTTTGCATTGTTGCATACCCACGCACACTGCATGTGATAAGCAGCACGCGGCGGATCCCTGCCGGAAGGGCAATCTCCGTCGCACCGCGGTATTCCGTTGCAAATGCTGCGTCATAGAGCTTTGATTTCTCATAGATACTTCCAAGTGCCGGAGATACGATGATCAGTGCCGTCTTCGTAATTCCCGCAGCTTCCATATCTTCCGGAAGCTTTGCCAGTGTCGTGCGGATGATTTTCTCTTCCGGCCACGTTGCCTTATACACGACAGCAACCGGCGTATCCTCTGCATATCCACCGATCAAAAGCTCCTGCCGTACCTTTCTTGCAAGCCCGGACGACAGATACAGCACCAGACTGGCGCGGTGTGCAGCCAGACTTCGCAGATTTTCCTTCTCCGGCACTGGCGTTTTCCCTTCTGCTCTTGTCAGAATCAAGGTCTGCGTCACATCAGGCAGCGTATACTCACACGCCAGCGACGCCGCGGCACCGAACACCGCACTCACCCCCGGGCACACATCATATGCAATTCCATATTCATCCAGCAGATCCATCTGCTCGCGGATTGCCCCATACACCGACGGATCGCCCGTATGCAGGCGCACCGTCCCTTTACCTGCTGCCTCTGCTTCCCGCATCACATCCACAACCGCATCGAGTGTCATATGCGCACTGTTATAGATCTTGCAATCCGCCTTTGCATAGGAAAGCAGCTCTGGATTTACAAGCGAACCCGCATAGATAATCACGTCCGCTTCCTTGATTCGATTCATGCCCCGCACAGTGATCAGATCACACGCACCAGGACCCGCTCCTACAAAATGTACCATTTATTTAACTCTCTTTCCGCATCACTCGTCTGCCCCAGATATCCATACTTCTCCGAAAATACAATAACTCCAAACCGCATCGTATCGCCGACTCTGCCTGCGACATGCTTCTCGATCGCCGCAAGGATACTCTGCATCACCACTTCCCGCAAGCCTTCTCGTTCCAACACATCCAACATCCGATCGGTATTGATACAGTCGTAGATTTCCTGTACCACCTTCGCTTCGGCGCCCGCCATCGCTGCATGCACCGCGAAGATTTCTCCTCGTCCATCTGCCACCTTGGAATGTGTGTTGAAAATTCCTGCCGCCAGCTTCACCAGCTTTCCGATATTTCCAACCAGCAAGAAATCCTTCATGCCATATGAGATTGCAAGGTCAATCGTATCACCGATATAATTGCTTGACTTGACGCTCTTTGTCAGATCAAGTTTCAAATATTCAGACGCATACGCCTGTCCATAGTTTCCCGGTGTGACTAATATTTTCTCTTCGCCGACCGCATGCAACTGCCGGATCTCCGTCTCGATCGTTGCCACAATCGCCTGCTCACTCATCGGCTCTAAGATTCCGCTTGTTCCTAGCACCGACAGTCCGCCCTCGATGCCAAGCTTCGGGTTAAATGTGCGCTTCGCCAGAGCCTCGCCCTCTGGCATCCAAACCGTGATGTGCAATGGCTCACTGACATTTGCTTTCTCGCACACATCTGCCACCGCCGCAAATATCATCTGCCGCGGTACACGATTAATTGCCGCCTGTCCGACTGCCTGTTCCAGGCCTTCTTTCGTGACACGCCCGATGCCGATTCCTCCATCTAATGTCAGATACGGAAATGATTCGCTGGTAAATGCGCAGGACCTGTCTTGGCTTCCATCTATCTGCTCTCGCACACGCTGCTTCGCATACGCCACCGTCACACAGACATCCGTGCCGTTTGTCACATCCGGATCATCGCCGCTGTCCTTCACAACCTTATAGCTTACCCTGTCTGCATCCGCCTCCAACAGATACACCGGAACGGAAACCGTCATCCCCTTCGGCGTGCGCAAGGTTACCGCATGGCTTTCTACCCCAAGCAGAAGCTGTATCGCTGCTGCCTGTGCCGCCGCTGCACTACACGTTCCGGTCGTAATGCCCAGCCGGAGCTTTTTTTGATTTTTGATCACATATTCTTCCATACGCATTTCCAATCTGTAAAATCTTCTTTATTTATACCATTTCATACGGAAATTGTAAATTTATTTCCGTTCCCGCTATGCACCTCTATTTTCAATCCTGGTTTTTCTGCTTACTTTCTTCCTCTCTCGCCCATCGCATGGGCTCCGGTCATATGTTCTCTTTCGCGCTCACTTCACTATACCACATGATTTACTTCCGAAAAAAGAGCAGGACTTCCATCCTGCTCTCATGTGTATGAATTGCACAATTAACTATTTTTCTTTTCTTCTTCGGATCATACCTGTGATACCGACGCCTGCGCCAAGCATAAGCGTAATCATAATCGCTATCGGATATGCATCTCCGGTGGAAACCGTTTTATCCGTTTTCTTGCTTGTCTCTGTTGTCTTCGGGGCACCTGCCTGTGTAGTTGCTCCATCCGGCTGTTCCACGAATGTCTGCTGTGTGGTTGCCTGCTCACCTGTCGTCTGATTTTCTGTTGTTGTCGTTCCTTCTGTCGTCGTCTGCTCGCCTGTTGTGGATGGAGCCACGCCCTTTGCAACAACCACCTTGGTAGATGGCGATGCATAGTAATTGTTTGTTTCCTTATATCTTACGTAATAATCGCCATCGGAAAGCTGCGTCAGCGTCGTGCCTGTGCAGGCGGTCCAGCTTGTCTGATCAACACTATATTCCATCGTCGTTGCCAGATTGGCAATCTGACCATCATTTTTTCCATCAATTGTTTCTGCCGTCGGTGTCAATCCCGTCGGTGCATTCTGATTTGCCTTTTGGATGGTGAAGTTTTTCACAATTTGTCCATGTAAACTATTTATTCCGTCGATTGTGACACTCGCTGTTCCCGCATTTTTGTTATCGGCATAAGTCAGTGTATAGCTTGTGTTCTCTGTCAGTGTCTGTCCGTCATAGGTTACTGTCACGGCAGGTTTTTTTTCATTGCCATCATAGACATATGTATCCGGATTGAGTGTAACGGTAAGTTGTGAATCGGTGAGCCTGCGATAACGAAGTACATAATTTGTTGCATTACCTCCATTTTCATCCAAAATGGTTTGTATCGTATCACTGTATCTCTGAAATGATCCAATCGAATACCCCTCCGGTATATAATCCTTTACTGCATCAAATCCGTTACCAGGCCTGCCATAGTTAGAAATTCCAGAGTCGCAGTTTATTGAAAATATACAATCCTTCTCCATTGTCAGCTTTGTCAAATTAAATGTTCCCTCTCGCAGTTCAACATAACTGCCATTTTTTAACTGCATGCCACCATCGGACAGCCACTGCATACCCGTTGGCAATATCAGCTTGGCTCCATCAACAACAAGAGCTCCATAGTCTCCGCTTGAACTCCCATTGTTAATGTATGCCGTCATAGTTCCATTTTTTATTTCCAGAGAATAACTCACATTCAACGTGTCTAATATAAGGCTCTTGGAATTCAAATCCAGCTTAATATGCTTATTGTCTTCTCCACTATTATATCCGATCGTCAGTGACGAATTGTCTATATCATCCAGCAAACGAATTGTATCATCATTTTGAGCCGCAACAAATGCCTCTGGCAGTGTTCCATATTGACCCTTTAGATTTCCGTTTAGATCCACAACCTCTGCCACTTCCCCCGCAGCCTTGACCGGCACAACCTTCGTCCCTCCGCTTATCGAAAAAATTGTGGCTGCTGCGATTACAACTGCCATCACCTTCCGCATTAACTTCTCTCTTACTTTCATTTTCTCTCCTCCTACTACCTAGGACTTTCCTGTCCTAAATATTATCCTCTTTACATTTTTTTCATTCTTTTTCTTTACCATACCTTTGGGGGGCACGTCAACCCTTTTGGGACGAAATGCATTTTTCTGGGACGAAATGTCATTTTGATACATAGATTCCTATATAAAATTGTGTTACAATGTTAAAAATTGCAATTTAACCATTCATCAGAGAGGAAATGAATATGAACCTTGCCATCGTGGATGACAATCCGGAAGAATTACAGAAATTATATAAAACCATTATGGATTACAGCCGCACGCACGATGTTGCAATCGCCTGTGACTGCTTCGCGACATCTGCCGCATTTCTTTCCGCCTGCGCACAGATCTCATATTCTTTTGTTATCTTTGATATTTATTTACAGGATACAACCGGAATTGATCTGGCGGCAGAATTCCGCAGGAATGCTCCCCGGACACCTATCGTATTCCTGACCAGCAGTCCGGAACATCGGGCAGATGCATTCCGGGTGCATGCATTTGATTATCTCGAAAAACCCGTAACCGGGGAGATGATCGCCCGGCTGTTCGACGAGCTGGCGATCACGCAGGAAGAAGAGACTGACACACAGGCATTTTCAATCTCGATAGACCGGAAGCAGATTCCGGTTTTATATTCTGACATCCGCTATATCACCTCGGATTCCAACTATCTACAGATTCAGGGGCGCGATGTGTTCCGTTGCCGCATGCCATTTCGCGAAGCCGCATCCATCCTCACACAGGACGAACGTTTTCTGACCATCAACCGGGGGATACTCATCAACCTGGACTATGTGCAGCATATGGAGAACGCTTCCTGCACCATGTGCGACTCCACAACATTTTCGATTCATAGGAAAAATGCAGCCGCCATCACACAGGCTTATATCGCTCACCAGTTTAAGCGGCGCACGAAGGCATTGACGAAAGGAGGGCTCTCATGAATTTCTGGAACCTCGTTTACAGAGCCGCCGAATACGGCATTATCCTCCCCGGCATATTTCTTTGCATCATCCCTGTTGCGGACTGGCTCATCATTCCCCAGAGAAAGCTCTATCCGGTGCTGCTGCCATGCATGGTTGCAGTCTGTTTTGTGCTGGCATGGGTGGATTCTTCCGGCTCCTACTACACAAACATATTCTTCTTCCCTCTGCTCGGCATCTGTCTGATTGCGTATTTTTTGACTGTAAAACTGGAGAAGTTGAAATTACTCTATATGTTTTTATGCGCAACCGCTGCGTTATCCTTCGGCTGCATCATGAACTATTACATCATCGCGCGGATCGATCCGCATTCTAACATACACGACGACTCCGTGCCCGGTCTGATCATACAATATGCGGTCAGCCTTCTCATTATGTCTGTGTTACTCCACATGCGGCACAAATTCCGATGGCTGTTTGAGAATTTCAACACGACATTATTCTGGAGAATCGCATGGATGATTCCCGCAATCATCTCCTTTTGCAACATCTACATGATTCCGATTGATTATGCCAACATCCGCGTCGGGCGGATCTTCCAGATTGCAATGGTGATCGAGGGTGTGCTGTTCCTGTTCTTCATGCTGTTCCAGTCCCTGTTGTACATCATCGCCGTCACGACCTCCCGGAAGATCGAAGCAGATTCCACCGCCCTGATGTACCAGCTTCAGGCAGACCAGTATGAGAAAATGCAGGCATATCTGGATGAGACACGCCGTATCCGGCATGATTTCAAGCATACGATTGCAGTATTGAACGAACTTTCCCAGACCGGCCAGTATGAGAAATTACAGGAATATATCTCCAACTATTCTTCCGAGATATCGAATGTACAGGCACCTGCCACCTATTGTGACAACCCCGTGGTCAACGCAACGATTCATTATTATATCGATATCGCCCAAAGCTATGGCATCCGGACGAAGCTGCAGGTTGTTATTCCAAAGGAGATAGCGATCTCGGATATTGACCTGTGCCTGATCTTCGGCAATCTGCTTGATAACGCAGTCACCGCATGCCGCCATGTCCGGACCGATGCCCGTTTCATCCGCTTATCCGCGGATCTCGACACCCCGGGGCACCTGTATATCACAATGGTAAACAGCTTTGACGGCAATGTCTGCACGCGGAACGGAAAATACATCTCCACGAAGGAGCGTAAAAGTGGTATCGGTCTTGCCTCGATTCAGGCAACGACACAAAAATATCACGGTTCCTCGAATTTTTATACCGAACAACATGAATTTATCTCGAATATCATGTTAAAACTAAAGGAAAATGAAACGGAGTAGTTTTATGAATATCACAGTTATCTTCACAGGCGGCACGATTGGTTCGTCTGTACAGCAGAACTTTGTCTCCACTGATACACAAATGCCATATCGACTGCTGGCAATGTACGAGACCGAGCAAAAGAAAAAAGGAGCAGCCATCCCGCACTTTCAGACGGAAGCTCCTTATACAACCCTGAGTGAGTATATGGATGGTTCGCATCTGAACCTGCTTATCTCCTGCATCCGGGAGCAGCTCACAAAGGATATTGACGGCATCATTGTGACGCATGGCACGGATACGCTTCCTTTTACCGCCGCGGCGCTTGGTATGTGCTTTGCCTATGCAAAGGTTCCAATCCTGCTCGTGTCAAGCAATTATATCTTAGATGATCCGCGTGCAAATGGACTGACGAACTTTACCGCTGCCGTTGATTATATCACTTCCCCAACTTTGCCAACAGCCGTCGGCATCGCCTACTGTAACACCGGAAGTACGCCGAAGATCTACAATGCGCTCGGTATCTACAACCATTATCCGTTTGACGATAGCTTGTACGAACGTCCATATAACGAATATGCGGATGCAGTTGCACCTGTCCTTCAGGAGTTTTCCGACCTGCGGCAAACATCCGTCCACTTCGATACATCCTGCCCAGTATGCTTCTTCCAGTCTATGCCGGGTATGCAGTATTATCTGCCGGACAATGCATGCGTAGTGTTGATCCACGCTTACCACTCCGGTACGATCAATACGAAAAATCCATCTCTGCTTGCACTCGCCGAACAGGCGGCACAAAAAAAGATCCCGGTCTATCTGACCGGAATCTCTGCATATTCTACTGATTATGACAGCAAAGAGGTATACGAATCTCTTGGGATCATCCCGCTTCCAGAATACAGTCCGCTTGTTGCGTATATGTATCTGTGGTACAAACACAGCCAAAAACGCTGATTATTTTCCCTGCAGGAAATCCTGCGTCTTCTGCAGGTTAGCTGCCATCAGATCATATCCATTCTGATAGAATGCTTCCTGCTTTTCTTTATCCTGCTCAAACTTGCTGATGCTGTCTAACTCCGGACGGAACACGAGAAGCTTTCCTTCCTTCTCGTATCGGTCGATCCTGTCTAACTGCTTCGCATACATCTCACGTCTGCGCATCAACGTATCATAAAATGCCGGATATTTCTTCTTATAGGTACGCATCAGCACGCGGATCTTTCCATAGTTTGTCGGTGCTTCCTCTGGCTTTCTTGTCAAAATACAGACAACCCGGTCACATCCAACCTCAAATGCACGCTTCACCGGAATCGAATCAGCCAGACTTCCATCCATATAATGGAATCCATCTAATTCAACCGGATTGCACAGCACAGGAACTGAACACGATGCCTTGACTGCCGTCAGCATGCGCTTCTCATCCTCTGTCTTTGCGATATATTCGGCTTTTCCAGTCTCGCAGTTTGTCACTACGAGCTCTACCTCCGATGGTGACGCAATGAACTTCTCAAAGTCAAATGGATACTGCTTATGCGAAAACTCCATCACCATACGGTCTAAATCAAGCATCTTCTTGCTTTTACGCATCTGCTTGACACCATAATATGCATTTTCACCGCTTGCGGTAATCGTCCATTTGGTACGACCTTTTTGCCCTGCCAGATAATTAACCGCGTTTCCAGCGCCGGCAGATACTCCTACCACATAATCAAATACTATCTGATTATCCATCAGGCAGTCCAATGCTCCTGCGGTAAAAAGCCCGCGGAACGCACCGCCCTCTAATACAATACCTGTCTTCACGTTTTTCATCTCCTCGGATCTGCTTCTTTTAATTCGTCAAGCTTCTCCTGAATTCTCTTCTTTACCAATTCGCATACATCATGCTTCCGCAATTTTCCATATTCTTCATATGGAATCGGCGGCAGGAAATGTACCTGTGTCCGAACCTTCTCAAAGGTATTCGTATCCATCGACCTCCACGAATCGTAGATCACAACTGGAACCATTGGTGTCTTGGATTTTAACGAACACGAGAAACACCCGGACTTAAATTCCTGTAACTCATTTTTATTATCCGTATAACCGCCCTCTGGGAAAATCAAATATGGTTTTCCATCCTTCACACGCTCGGAAATCGTCTTGAGTGCTCCGATCTGCTGCTTCGGATCCTCAAAGGAAATCGTGGTTCCCTCCACCAGACCACATACCTGTCTTGCAACCAGACGGTCTGCGGATTTCTCTTCCCACAACATCGCACACGGCTTCGGATGTGCCAGCATAATCCCAAGTGCATCGTATTTGCCCTGATGGTTCGCATACATGATATAACCGCCATCCTGTGGCAGATTCTCCCTGCCATATACATCGGTTTTCGTACGGGCACGTCTGCGCATATGATTCTCGATTTTCATCGCAAATGCATACCTCTGCTGTTCGGTGTATTTTTCTTTGTGTTTTATCATATAATTCGCACGCGGAATATGCGTGGCAACGAACAACGGACTCGTTGCAACAACGAATTTAAATCTCAAATTTTTCAATCTATCTCAACCCTTATATCCCCATGCCATCCTGCATAGTTCTGTGTCTGCCTGCAACCTGGAGCTATCACAACATCTTCTTCTTTCGCAGCACAATTGTCACTACAATACAGATGACAAGTGTAAGCACACATATAATCATAAATCCCCATGGTTCCTTTGAAAACGGCATACCGTTGCCATTTACATTCATACCATATAATCCCGATATAATCGTCGGTATGGACATGACGATCGTAATCGCAGCCAACAGCTTCATGATGTTGTTCAGACGGTTATCAATGAATGTTGACATCAATTCCCGTGTACCCTTTAAGATATCCCGGTAGATCTGCGTCATCTCTATCGCCTGCAGATTCTCGACAATCACATCATCCAGCAATTCCTGATCCTCCGGGAATTTCCGGATTCCGCTATACCGTGTCAGACGGTCCACGACCATCCGGTTCGCACGCAATGATGTATCAAAATACACCAGGTTGGATTCCATCTCATGCAGGTTGACGATATCGGCATCCTCCGTTGCGCCTCCCATACGTTCCTCCATCTCAAGTCTGCGCCGGTCAATAATCCGAAGATACGACTGATATAACATGCTCGTCCGGTACATAATCTGATAGGTAAAACGCACCTGCTTCTTCGTGGTAAAATCTCGTATATTATTGACAATAAAATGCTTGAGCACCGGTGTCTCCGCCGAACACACCGTGATAATTGCATCGTCCGTCCATACAACCCCCAGCGGGATGGTTGTATATGCCTCCTGGTTGTGCCGGATCTCAACCGAAGGAATATCGAATAATATCAAAACATAATCATCGTTGACATCCACACGGGATGACTCCTCATCGTCCAGTGCAGCCCGGATATCTGCGAGATCCACATTATATCTTCTTGCAATCTCGAGACTCTCGTCCTGCGTCGGCGCTGTCAGATTGATCCATGTACCAGGCATAAACTCATCAATCTGTCTGAATTTTCCATTCTCTGTAATGTACTTACTGATCATATCCTTCTCGCCTCATTGTCTCCCTTTTTCATGGCAAAAGCCTCACTGTCACATATTTTATCACGACTTTTCCCATTCGAAAACCCCTAAATATATTTCTTTAAATAAATATTCACTCTGCCCTTTCGCGTCTCACTTCCGGCACCGCAATACCGGAACTTTCCGTACCCGCGGACTGAGAAACTATCGCCATCTTTTAAGACCAGACTGTTGCGTTCCTCAATTCTGCCGTTACGTGTGACTTTCTTCGCCCGGAATATATCCAGCGTCTCGTTGCGGGAGCATTTTGTGACGGCTGCAACGATGGCATCAAACCTCGGTGCACTGACGATCACGTGTATATCCTCAAGTACAGGCTTCAGATCCTCGATCTCACCCTCCACGAGAGAGGTTTTCACGTTCGTATGTTTTATCTTTGTCAGTTGCTCCATAATATATGCAGCGATATTCTCCTGACAGAAAATATATGCCCGCTTTCCATCCTTTACCAGAATGTCACCGAGCACAGACCGTTCAATCCCCAGATTCATAAGCGCGCCGAGAAAATCGCGATGACTCAGATCTTCAGCGAATTTGTCCAGTAATGGTTCTACCAGAATAATCGAGATGGGGAACACGCCCGCATACCCAAACAATTCTTCCGAGCCAAACTGCACCATCTGCCGTTCGCACTCCGGCGTTCCGCCGAAGCAGGTCATCCCAACAAAGGAGAAATCCGCCTGCTTCTCATAGACCACCGCAAGCTCCGCGGGTGTCAGGAATCCGGAGTATGTATAAATATTTTGTCTGTACGCACGCTTCGCCAAGTCCTGCAAACGCGCAATCAATACCTGTTCTTCATTCATAATTCTATCTTACCTGTCACCACGCATAACCATGATGACCTGCACGCAACATCCACGTCGCTCACCCGCAATCGTTCTGTCACGTTCAACTAGCCAAGAATCGCCTTATCGTTCGCGAATTCTTCGCCACTTGCCTCTTCAAACTTGTGAAGCAGATCTGCAACGGTCAGCTTCTTCTTCTCTTCACCACGGATATCGAGAATGATATTGCCATCCATCATCATGATCAGCCGGTTTCCGTGTGCGATTGCATCCTTCATATTATGTGTGATCATCAACGTGGTCAGATTATCGCGGTTGACGATCATATCGGTCGTCTGCAATACCTTCGCCGCAGTCTTCGGATCAAGAGCGGCTGTATGCTCATCGAGGAGCAGGAGCTTCGGCTTCTTCAGGGTTGCCATCAGCAGTGTGAGTGCCTGTCTCTGACCACCGGACAGAAGTCCTACCTTCGATGTCATACGGTCTTCCAAACCAAGTCCCAGTGTAGCCAGCATCTCACGATACTTTGCATGCTCCTTCTTCGTGATTCCGGCTTTCAAAGTACGGCTGTCTCCCCGGCGGAGTGCCAGTGCCAGATTCTCCTGAATCTCCATTGTCGCTGCTGTTCCGGTCATTGGATCCTGGAACACACGGCCGAGATATTTGGCACGCTTATATTCCGGAAGCTTTGTTACATCGGCATCCCCAATCAGGATCTGTCCCTGATCGACCGGCCATACACCGGCGATTGCATTTAACATCGTAGACTTACCGGCCCCGTTTCCACCGATGACGGTTACGAAATCGCCATCCTCCAGCGTCAGATTCAGTCCTCTTAATGCCATTTTCTCATTGACCGTTCCCGCATTGAAGGTCTTATAAATATTCTTCAGCTCTAACATAGTATTTACGCCTCCTTCTTCTCTGCGGTTGCCGCAAGCTTCTTACCCTTGTTGAAATGTTTTCCCTTCCAATAAGGCACTGCAAGGAATACTGCTACAATCAAAGCCTGGAACAGCTTCAACAGATCCGTATCGACGCCGAGCCAGATAACGATCTGCAATACGATGAAATAAATCACTCCACCGATACCAACCGACAGAAGCTTCAATGCGAAGTTCTTGAAGATACGGCTGAATATTGCCTCACCGATGATAACCGATGCCAAACCGATTACGATCGCACCTTTACCCATATTGATATCTGCAAATCCCTGATACTGTCCAAGACATGCACTTGCAAATGCAACCAGACCATTCGAGATCATCAATCCGAGTACCTTGTTGAAGTTCGTGTTAATACCCTGCGCACGTGCCATATTCTCATTACAACCCGTTGCACGAAGCGAACTACCAAGCTCTGTACCGAAGAACCAGTACAAAATTCCGATGACAACAATCATAAATAGAAATACGACAAAGATGGAATTCTTATAGAATGCAACCCTCTTTATGTATCGGAGAGAAACTGCCAGATCATATTTGTCCACATTGATCGGCTGATTTGCCTTCCCCATGATCTTCAGGTTCACTCCCCACAGACCAAGCTGTGTCAGAATACCTGCCAGAATCGCCGGGATTCCCATCGTCGTGTGAAACAAACCGGTTACAAGTCCCACGAGCATACCGGCAAGTGTCGCGATCGCCATCGCGGCTGCTACATGATACCCTTTCTGCATCAACATAATACATACGGCTGCACCGGTACACATCGTTCCATCGACGGACAAATCGGCGATGTCCAGAATCCGGAACGTAATGTACACGCCAATCGCCATAATACCCCAGATCAGACCCTGGGCAATCGCGCCTGGCATGGCATTGAATAAAGCACTTACATCCATTTCTTTCTCTCCTTTATTTCTTCATTAACAAAAGTCGGGTAGAAAAACTCTACCCGACTACTATACTATAATAATACAACAAAAATCAAGTAAATACGCTTGTTTTCGCTATTCTTTTCGATTACTCGTTTGTGATTGCTTCGTAATCATCTGGTACGCTGATACCGAGTTCGTCACAGATATCCTTGTTGTACTTCTTTGTAAACTGTGGTGCATACTCGATTGGCATCTCTTCTACCTTAGACTCACCCTTCAGGATCTTGGCTGCCATCTTACCAGTTGCGACACCCAGATCATAGTAGCTGATAGAAAGTGTTGCAACACCACAACCCTTACAGATACCTTCCTCGCCGGCAACTACAGGAGTCTTTGCTGGCATACAGATATTCTTGATGATCTCTGTATTAGCTGCGACTGTGTTATCTGTTGGAACGTAGATCACATCACTTGCATTGGCTGCAGATGTTGTGACTGTTGAAAGGTCATTGGAATCGGAGAATGAATAATACTCACATGTATATCCAAGCTTCTCCAGAGCTGCCTTGACTGTATCTACCTGATACTGGGAGTTTGCCTCTGCTGAACAGTACAGAAGTCCGACTGTCTTTGCATCTGGGAACAGCTCCTTGATCATATCTGCCTGACTCTCCAGTGGTGCAAGGTCAGATGTACCAGAAATATTTCTACCAACGGTACCATTGAAATCAGAAAGCTCGAGTGCAACACCATATTCTGTTACAGATGTACCAAGAATTGGGATTGTATCTGTACCAGCAGCGGCTGCCTGCAATGCAGGAGTTGCGTTTGCAAGAATCAGATCCACATCACTACTTACAAATCCATTGATGATCGTTGCACATGTATTTGCATCACCCTGTGCGTTCTGCTCATCAAACTTGATTCCATCCTCACCAAATTCTTCGACTAATGCATCCTTAAATCCCTTTGTTGCAGCATCGAGTGCTTCATGCTGTACCAGCTGACAGATACCTACCGTATAAGTATCATCCTTCTTGCCGCCACAGGCGCAAAGGGAAAGTGTCATTGCAGCAACAGATGCAACTGCAAGTAATTTCTTTAATTTTCTCATGATTCTCTTCCTCCTCGACGATATGCATGTCTTCTCTGCATATCCATTTTCTTTACTCATTTATTGCTCTAATAGGTTAATGATTTAGTGTAATAAAGTATTACAGTAACAGATTAAACCACGATTATTTAAAAATGTCAAGTTTTTGTAACCTTTTCGTCCGCCCACGTGTATAATCTGTGAAAGGCCTTTTGAAACAGACGGAGGATGTGACTATGAAGATACCAATACGGATACTGATGGAACGCTATCAGAATCATTTATACCGGATTGCATTCAGTATCTGTCAGAACCGCGAAGACGCAGAAGATGTCGTGCAGGACACCTTCCTGCAATATCATATTCTGAAGAAAGAATTTGAAGACGAAACCCATATCCGTGCATGGCTGATGCGGGTTGCAATCAACAAATCCAGGAATATCGTTCGCGCCTTCTGGCGGAAACACCGGCAATCCTTAGAAAGCTATATGGAGGAGCTGGATTTCCCAGATACTGAAAGCAGTACCCTGTTCGAGGCAGTGCTGCGGCTCCCGGAGAAACAGCGCACCGTCATTCATCTCTTCTATTATGAAGATTACACGATCAAGGAAATCGCAGAAATACTGCATGTAAGCGAGAGCAACGTCAAGGTTCGCTTAAACCGTGGACGCGCCGCTCTTCGAGAAGAAATCAAGGAGGATTGGAACTATGACGAATCATGAAAAATATAAGCAGGCATTTGACTGCCTGACGACCGACGCAGAAATCAACTTAAACCCGGCATCCATCCGGCGCAGCCGGACAACCCGTGTGGTTCGGCGCATGTGCTACACTGCTGCATGTCTGGTCATGATGTTTGCCGCATCGAACGGCATATGTTACGCGGCGACCGGGAAATCTCTTGTGCACACAATCATTGTTATGGCAGATGGCTCGAATGTGGAGATCTCCGAGGACGACAACTCGGTTACATTTACCATCGAAAAAACAGGAGATCTTTCTTACACGACTGCCGAGAACGGACGCCTGTATCTAAATCTGAATGATGAGAAAACAGACATCACCGATCAGTGCAGCGACACAGACTATTTCCGGAAGGATTACACCGATTCCGAAGGAAATAAGCATGTGCTCATCGCAGGCGGAACCGTGGAAAGCTACGGCTGGGCAGAGTATATCTTCAATGCAGAGGGAAAATATATTTTCAACACGATGAATATCCCAACTGACGAGGCGAATCCGGATGAGACGCCTGTATGGTTTGCGAAAGCCGAAAAAGACCTTGGAGTTGACGCAGACGCTCTGTTAGAGCAGGGCGGTTCCTACAAAATAGATGAAACCGGCATCGAACAGACCGAAACCGTGACAGAATCTGCACAATAATTGATTTTGCCGTTGCAACTACCCCCTGTATCCGCTATAATCAAAGTAGACTGTTGTGCAAAATATGCAAATTATCATGCATTTTTTGTACGAATTGATTAGCAACAGGGGGTAATTTTAATGATAGCTGGAAAAGAAGAAATCGAACGCCAGAAAGTATTCGGTCGTGACCACTTTGTATATGAAGAAAATTCCTACTTTATCGATGTCAACGATGACTCCGAGCGTATGTGGTTCCAGAACCGGATTGGTGTACCAAATTATAAATGGTTTCAGGAAGGTACGGGCGACAAGCACTGGGTTCTCTACAATCCGATCTGTTTTATGCCTACCAAGAACTGGAATGGAAAAAAGATTCTGAAATTTAACTACCGTGAATTCAAGGGTGGACGTCTGGAGGTTCCGATCAATGCAAGTAGCTGCTGTGGTATGTTCTCCTGGGTAACGCTCCCGGAAGGCTTCCAGATCGGCGGACTGTTCAACACGCGTGGCATCAAGGACATGAACCTGATGTTTGCAGGCTGTGTTATGCCGAAGGGCTTCTCGCTCGGTGACCATTTCCACACGAAGGAAGTCGAGGATATGCGATACATGTTTTACCAGAGTTCTGTATCCGAGGCATTTGATTTCGGTAAGATCTTTGATACATCGCATGTCATGAACATGGAGTATATGTTCTCTGAGTGCCGTATCCCGGATGGACTGAAATTCCCGGAGCGGTTCCTGACTGCACAGGTAACGAATATGGATCACATGTTCTACGAGAGTGTGTTCCTTGGGAAAGCGGATTTTGGAGACGGCTTTGTTGTATCGCCGGGCACGAACACGAATGATATGTTCACGGACTGCATGTTCGGGGACGAGAAGATTGATAACAAGTACAACCAGGATTTCAACTATGTGAAGTCCAGATTAAGTTGATGGAATTTGCATTTATATAACTAAAAAGAAACCACATGGATACATTCTACGCAGACGCGCTCCCGCTCGGTTCAGCACGTAGCGGTACTAAATTCGCGCTTCGCACTCATTAAGTGCCGACGTGCTTCAACGGTCTGCTTTAGAATTGTATCCATGTGGTTTCTTTATTTACTTTATTGGCTCTGCAAACTCCTTACACTCTACCTCAATCTTACAAAAGCGAAAGAAACACACCTGTCAACTGCATAGATATCCAGATCGGATTCGAGTAATATACATATGTTTAGAACTTCTTAGTTTCAATACATCGTATTTACTCGAACCGATACTGGATATATGCAATTGATATGGTGTGTTTCGTTTATTTCACATATTTCCGGTAGAACGTATCAAGTTCGAGCGGCTTATCGTAGTAGTAGCCCTGGATACATTCGACACCTGCGTTTCGTACGATGGAGAGTGCTTCCACTTTCTCGACACCTTCCGCACAGACAGCGATACCAACCTTCTTGCAGTATGTAACGATGAATTCGATCAGCGCTTTGTCCTTCGGTTTCTCGGTGATACTCCGCGTCATCGTGTGGTCAAGCTTCACCATGTCGGCAGGAATGTCTTTGAGTACGGTCAGCGATGCATAGCCGGTTCCGAAGTCGTCAAGCGCAATGCTGATACCCGCATCCTTGAATGTCTGCAAGACGTCCGATAGAAATGACGTTTGCTCCACCCGGCAGCTCTCCGTCAGTTCCAGCATGACCGCATCATGCGGAAGCTGATAATGATCGAGCCGTTCCACAACATAACCTAAGAGCTCCGGATCTTTGAACTGTACATAAGACACATTGATCTGCAGACGCTTTAACGGCATATGTCCAATCTGCTCCCGCCACCTGGCAAGCGTCTGCAGCGACCGGTCGATCACCCAGTTTCCAACCCGGATGATCTCCTTGGAATTCTCCAGAATCGGAATAAAATCCATCGGTCCAATCACACCGAATTCTGGATGAGTAAAGCGGAGTAATACTTCCGCCGCATCACAGACCTCGCTCTTCGTCTCCACGATCGGCTGCATTACAATACGGAAACCCTTACAGTCTTCCTCCACGCACTCCCGGATTGCCTCCTTCAGACGTGTCATATATTTCTTCTGTGCAAATAATTCCTTGCTGTAGAATACAACATCATCGGTATTCGTCAGCTTTGCATGATCAAGGGCGTAAAACAGGTTACTTTGAATCTGGTCTAAGAACTCCCCATCTTCAGGGAAGAATGCTGCCGCTGCCTTAAACCGCAGATGTACCACCTGCCCGGACACGACCAGATTCCGCATAAAGCTGTCTACGAACTTCTTGTATTCTACAATACGCTCCACACCTGCATCCTGCATGACAATCGCAAAATTCGCTCCGTCCATCCGAAATACATGACAGTTGTGGAGCACACCCTCACGCAGCTTCTCTCCGATCAAGGCGAGCACCTTATCACCATAAGCATAGCTGTATTCTGCATTGATCCGCTTGAAGTTCTCCAGCCCGATCATGAGAATTCCACCCCGCGCGCGGTCATCCAGCAGACGGTTTAACTCACTCCGGAACTGATGAACGGTCCACAGATTCGTGACTGCATCGATCTTTGTCTGATATCCCATATTCGTAACAAGACCACCAAACCACTCTGCTTTTCCATCCGCATCGTAAGTCATGTATCCTCGGCAATTGACCCACACATATTCTCCCTGTGCGTTCTTGATACGATACTCACAGTTATGATACGGCGTTACGCCATGGAGCAGCTCCATAAGACTATCTGTATATGGTTCCACATCCTCCGGATGAATCCGGCTGATCCACTCCCGCGTAGAATCCCCGAATATCTCCCCCGGTAATCCGAAATATTCCACTGCCGATGCAGACCAGCGTATCATGTCTTCTTTTAAATTGCCATAAAATAAAAAAGTTTTGCCCGGTGCTTTGGATACCAGGTCAAAATAACGTGACTCAAATTCTGATCTGTCCACTCATACACGCTCCTTCCCTCTTGCTTTTCATTTTCTTGTGTATGCATATCAGAATATTTACATTTTTTGCATATTCTTTCTTATCCCATTATATAGGATATTTTCCAAATAGGCAATACATACTGCCAGAATATGAAAACAATCGTGCAAAACCGTTCCGATTCCCTCCGGTTCTTTCCGATACGCGCGATAGAGACTGTTGAAGCTTGTCTGCGCAAAACAGGTTTCTACCGCTTCCCGCATATTGGGCAGGATTGCAAGCATATCCCGCATATAGATATGCAACTGCTTTTCGTATCGGATATGCGCAAAAAATCCACTGGTATAGCGCATTGTGTGCGGATACGTGAAGCGATCCGCCAGATAATGTGTCGCCTTCCCCAGCCGGTAATAATCATACACCGACAGCTTCTCCCGTTTCCGCAGCACGCGGTACATCCGGTTGACAAAAAAACGCGACCCTTCCGCTGTATGCCCACCGATCAGCATACGCCGATGGTCATTCAGTGACAAAGGTCCCGCATCTTTTTGTTGTCTGTATGCGCGCAGTAACTGAAAATATCCGTGGATGTAAGAACATTTGTCGACATCCGGCATGATATTTCCAATTACAAATGCGTATTTTTCTACCGGTTCTTCTATCTCAAATACACGTGCAAGATAACGCCCTAAGGCAAGATGATCTTTGGTTTGCATAAATCGAATCCCTACTTCTGTTCTTTTATTTCCAGCTCCGGCTGCATCGAAGCGACCTTCGTATTCGCCGGGATGGATGTCGTGACAAAAGAGTTTCCGGCTACAACAGAATTCTCACCGATCACAGTCTCGCCACCTAAGATAGTAGTATTCGCATAAATCACAACATTATTCTCGATCGTCGGATGACGCTTCACACCGGAAAGCAGCTGTCCCTTCCGTGTGGAGAGTGCTCCAAGCGTTACGCCCTGATAGATCTTCACATGATCGCCGATCGTCGTCGTCTCTCCGATGACGATTCCCGTACCATGATCGATACAGAAATATTCGCCGATCGTCGCACCCGGATTAATGTCGATTCCGGTCAGTCCGTGTGCATATTCCGTCATGATACGCGGAATATAAGGTACATTTAACTCATACAGGACATGTGCATACCGATATACAAAAATCGTGAAAATCCCCGGATAGGAAAGGATGATATCCTGGTGGTCCTTCGCCGCCGGATCACCGTTAAACTCCGCATCCACATCCTTTAAGATCATCGCCTGAATGTCCGGGATCTTCGCGATAAATGTTGATGTATACTCCTCCGCTTTCGCCCGGATCTCTGCATCGGCAAGCTCCTTGTTATCGAACTTCAAGGCGACACGCACCTGCTTAAACAGCCGTTCATAGAGGATTGCCAGCGTGCTTCCCGCGAAATTATCCTTGGAAACATATGCCATATTTTCAGAGCCGAAAAATCCCGGAAATGTGACCGTGCGCAGCCCTTCTATGATCGAAATGATTGCGTCCCGGTTCGGTACACAATCGCCGAGTGACATATCAAAAATCTTCTGTGCTTCGTAGTTTTCCTTCAGGCGCGCGGTTGCCTCCTGAATGGTTTTATTTACAATTGTTCCCATGACCTGCCTCCAATATCTATTCAAATCATAACCACCTCACACCCTCAGATGCATATGCCGGTCTGCATTTTATACCGGACACATATATTGCAATTCTGTTCATACTATATTATGATATAGAAAAATTGCGCGGATGTGCAATGACTATTTATATTTTCAATATTTATACTATACTATTATAAAACAAAAAAGTCCAAGGAATTTTTCGGAGGAACTATGAATAAGAAAGCATTGATCGCTATGAGCGGCGGTGTCGACAGCAGCGTGGCGGCCTTTCTGATGAAGGAGCAGGGCTACGAATGCATCGGTGCCACCATGAAATTATATCAAAACGATGACATCGTCATCAACAAGGAACACACCTGCTGTTCCTTAGACGACGTGGAGGATGCCCGTGCTGTGGCACATTCAATGGGCATGGATCACTACGTCATGAACTTCAAGGAACATTTCAAGGAACAGGTCATGGACAAGTTCGTGCATTGCTACGAATGTGGCATCACACCGAATCCCTGCATCGACTGTAACCGCTATTTGAAATTCGAATATCTGTACCAACGGGCACAGGAGCTTGGAATGGATTACGTTGTCACCGGACATTATGCGCAGATTGTACAGGATGAAACAACCGGGCGCTATCTCTTGAAGAAAGCAGTCGACGCAAGCAAGGATCAGAGCTATGTGCTCTATTCCCTGACACAGGATCAGCTTGCGCACACACAGTTTCCACTCGGCGGCATGCCGAAAAGCGAGACGCGTGCCATCGCGGAAGCACATGGTTTTGTCAATGCGAAAAAGCACGACAGTCAGGACATCTGCTTTGTGCCGGATGGAAATTATGCGAAGTTCATCGAACAGCATGCGTGCAAGACTTACCCGGAGGGCGATTTCGTTGATGTCCACGGCAATGTCTTAGGACGCCACAAGGGAATCATCCGCTACACGATCGGTCAGCGTAAAGGACTTGGACTGGCACTGAAAGAACCGATGTATGTCATGGATGTTGACATCGAGAAAAATCAGGTTGTCCTTGGTCGAAATGAAGATCTCTTCTCAAAACGCCTTGTCGCAGATGATGTGAATCTCATCTCAATCGGCCATATCGATACCCCGATCCGTGTCACTGCGAAGGTACGCTATCGTCATACGGAAGCACCAGCGACTGTCAATCCACTCCCGGATGGAAAGATTGAAGTCATTTTCAATGAACCACAGCGTGCAATCACGAAAGGGCAGGCCGTTGTTTTATATGATGGTGATATTGTAGTCGGCGGCGGCACGATCTGTGAGACAGAAAAACTATATTAAACTATTTTCTGCATAAAAAGAACTCGTAACAATTACATGCACACGCAAGCATGTTTGTTTACGAGTTCTTTTCTATTTCATTATACTTGATAGTCCTATATTGGAATTATAATTGACGTTCTGCATCTTCAACTCCGCCATATCCATACAGGCATGCCATATAATTCATGATGTCGTACGTCAGGTTGCCGCCTGCCTGTGCGATATCGGTCACAAATTTGCCAAACAGGATAAACGTCCGGTCTCCATAGGCAGCAATGTCTCTGCGCAGTGCCGATTCGATCGTCTCCTGTGCATCATTTGTATAGATAAAACGTACATAACCTGCCATCTTCGGATAATTCTCGATGAATTTCTGCAACCAGTCTAACTGGATTTGCACCAGATCCTCTTCGATGCCAATCCGTTTCTCACTCCGCTCTACCTGCAATGCATTTCCTGCCTTACAATCCTGCAGATAGCTTGCAAGCAGATCATTCGTCCAAGCCAGATACCGGCTCTTCCGCATGATGAAGAATGTATTCCAGTCGTCCGGATAGATGGTACTTCCAAACAACTTCCACTCCGCATCTATGATTGCCGCAATCGTTTCCTCGCGGTCAAATGGCGTTTCATTGCTCCATTCACGTGCCAGTCCCATCTCTTCTTCGAGGTCATATTTTGATTTTTCTGTTGTCTTTTCTTTTGCCGCCTGCTTCAAATCGTTTACATACTCGCGGTAGTTTGCTTCCATCTCGGCATCCTCCACAGCACCGAAATCACCGCGATCCACACGCTGTACCAGATCCTGCGCATATACATCAAGGAATGTATCTGTCCCTTTCACTACGCCCTGCATTTTAAGCTCCATCAACAGATATTCTGCAATATCCTCAAAGCAGGACACAATCTCGTCTTTATAATTCGTCTCATACGCGCTATACGTACGTCCTTCCCACGCAGCTGCCTGATTCGGAATCACTGCGATCCGGTCAAGGATCGGAGCCACGCTGTCAATGAGCGACAGGCTCTGCATGCCTTTCCGCATCCATTTATAATAAGGTGCATACTTCTGATTCAGCAGATAAATAATCTCCATCGTGTACTGCATGCCCTTTGCCACGCAGAGATTCGCGGTCACATAATCCTGTCTTGCCATCATACGTGCATAATTCGTCTGTGCTGTCTGCGCAAATCCATGCAGTTTCTCTGCCAGACGCATCATCCATACCTTTGTTGGATAATACTCAAGCAGACTCTCCCGTATCTTCGTAAATGCACCGGCATCATCGCGGAACACCATTCCATTGGTCGCCGCCGCCAGCTTCTCTTCTGAGATCTGCCGCCAGCTATCCGGGAGAATATAACCACCCTCTGCTGTTTTCTGTACCTTCACGCCAAGCAGATTCTCATAGAACTCGCGCACAGAGGAAACACCTCTTCTATGTGACAGCACCTTGTTGACCGAGTTTGTCGGTGCTTCAATTCCATTTTCACGTAAGAATTCATCGCCAAAATCAACCAGAAGCTGCTCATACGATTTCTGCAGCATACCTCCGATACTCCGGTAATCCTCCTCTGAAAGCCACAGACAGAATCCCAATGCAAAATCATGATCGCGCGAAATGGCATCGTCATAGCCAAAGCATTCCGAACCCTCTCCGACAAGTCCGACGGCAATCCGTGCCTCGTAATTCGGAAATTCCTCATGGATCATCTTCGCACCATGCAATTCATAAAAACGCTTGCAGATATGCAACCAGTTATTCTCTGCATTTGGCTGAACCGTATCCTCCGATAATGTATCCACATAATCGGACTGTCCCTGTGCCGCTTCCTTGGTCCCGATTTCCTGCGGCACTGTTTCCGCCTGCACTTCTCCCATATGCACAATATTCGTCAGATATTTTACAGAAGGATTTGTTTTCATATCCGCAGTCAAAACTGCCGTCTGTTCTTCTTCCTCTTCCTTCTTCATTTCCTCGGCATAATATTTCGCCTGCTTATAACGCTCTTCGATTTCCAGATATGCATTCGATTTTCCGACGTGCTTTTCCATTTCCTGCATCGCCTGCATATAATAATCCGCTCCCTGCACGTACGCTTCACGCATGCAAAGTGCATCGCCCATCATCGCAAGTGCTGTACTGTAATGGAAATCGCGTTTTCCATCCCATTCAAAGATACGGAGCGCACGCTCCAGACATTGCAGTGCTTCCTCATACATGGTGGATGCCGTTGTGCCATCTACCCGCTGTCCATTTGCGCCCATGGCGGCACCGCCTGCGAGCTGTAGCAATACCTGTGCCAGATTGCATCGAGTCGTTGCCTGCTCCATCCATGCATTCTGCTGTAGATCTACGACCGCAAGTGCCCGTCGGAATGTCTCTTCTGCCTTCTTCAGCTCGCCACTTCCCTGGTAGACAAACGCCCAGTTATTATAGAGTGTCGCGAACCGGTAATCTCCCGCAGAAAGCTTCTCCCGGTAAAGTACCTCCACACGTTCAAACAAATTCTGTGCTTTCATATAATAGCCAAAGGTACGATACGCATTTGCCACATTTAACAGGCTCGTTGCATATTCTACCGTGCCTTCCATACCCATCTTTACAAGTATGTCTTCAATATCCGCACAATACCGAAGTCCCTTTGCATTCTGATTTGTATCCCTGCATAACCCCATCATTTCATTCAGCAGAGAAAGTGCCGATGCATAATCCCGCTCATCCATCGCCACTTCAATATTGGTCGTCAGAAACTCCTCTATATCTTCCAGAGAATGTGTTCCAAACATATTGTCATAATCCATCAATACCTGATTGATATCCATCAGTCGTACCTCCTCTTTTCCCCGAATGTTCTTATGCACACGCTTTTTGCTGCATTGCATCCACAATGCGGTTTCGCACCAGCTTTGCAATCTGATCCGTTGTAAGCCCCTCATACTCTTCCGGATAAATCGCTGGCAGGAAATGTACCTGTGTCTTTACACGCCGCAGAGAATTGATCTCAAATGGTTTATAGGAATCTACCAATAACACGGGAACAATCGGACAATTTGCACGCACTGCACATTTGAATGCCCCCGGCATGAATTCCTTGATCGCATTCCGGTTATGAAAATACCCGCCCTCTGGAAATACAATGTACCGTCTGCCTTTTTTTACTTCTTTTATCACTTTCCAGACCGCCTCTACCTGACTTTTGATATCTGTCTTATCAATCCGGCAGCCGTCGATCAATGTAATAAACTGATCGACAATAATCATCTTCGAACGCTTCGCATCCATCATAACCGTACAAGGTTTCTTATGGGCGTCCATAATTCCAAGCGCATCGTATTTACCCTGATGATTGGCATATAACACATATCCGCCCTCCGCCGGCAGATTCTCCACGCCAGTCACACTCGTCCGAATCCTGCCATTTCGTTTCATGACATGAATCACATGAAGTGCCACGCGATAACGGTCTGCCTCGGAATAGCGTTCCGTATTTTTCTCTATATAACTTCCCTTCGCCAGATAGTAAATAATATATGGCAAAGAGATAATAATCACATACCAGAATCGTAGCATTTTCTTTCTCCGTCAAAAAAATAAAAGGATCTTGTCAAAGACCCTTTTATTGTAACACTGAATTGTTAGAAATAGCAAACCTTTTATGTATTTATTCGCTTTGTTTTGACTTATAATATTCATCAAACAGTTTATTTGCCGCATCCAATGTCTTGTTGCTGATATCCGGCAGATCTTTGCCCCATGCAGCAGTTGCCTGTTTAAAGCCTTTTTCCATTGCTTTCTGCATTTCGCGCATCTTGTCCTCATCGTCACCGGCGAGAGCACTTGCAAAATCAAACAATCTCTGCGAGGTCTGCTTCACGCCCCAATATCCATCGTCGGAGATATCTTCCTGTGCCTGTGCTTTTGTTGCTGCATCCACAGTGAAATTTCCGTTTGCAAAGATCTTCCAGATGGAATCGTCTCCGTTTGCAATTCCGTACATGCCAGCCTGCTTACCAAGCATCTGGGATACAAGATTTGTAAGACTGTTCTGTCTGCTTTCCTGATCCGCTTTGAGCTGCTTTACCAAAGCTGCGCGGTCTTCCTTGCTCATCTTGTTGATGGAATATGGTGCCTTGGCACTTTCCTGCGAGCTCTTCTCGTAAACCGCATCTTTCTCTGTCTCTGCAGAAGCCTTCTTCTCGGATGTCTCCGCAGCCTTTGCAGTTACACTATAATCAGAAACGGTTTCACTTGCAGCCTGCATACCTGCCATTGCATTTACTGTCATTCCCATGTTCTTTTGCTCCTTCCTTAGAATCATACGCACTTCCTTGTGCTTTTGGAGATGGAACCCCCATCTCTGTTTATATTATCGGTCATTTACCATGGATTGTTAACAATCTGTCCGCGAATTTATTAATGAAATGGGCGAATCCGATAGGTAACGCCCAGTTCGTCACAGATTGCCTGACATTTTGCCTCTTCTTCTCTCGTAATCGTCGTCTCCACGGTACTTAATACCACCTTCGGCACATACCTTTTCGCATCCTTTGCGAACTTCAGCATCGCCTCAAAGGAACCGTCCCCGAATTTACTCCGCACAATCTCCTGATACCGCTTGGCATCCGGTGTGTTAAGACTGATAGAGATTGTGTCGATCAGACCTGCAAGCTTCGGTGTGATATCTTCGTTCCAGATCAGATCTCCGAGACCGTTTGTATTGATACGGATTGGCTTATCATAATGTGCTTTCAGATATTTTGCGATCTCAAGCAGTGCATCCAGCCGTTCCGTCGGCTCACCAAATCCACAGAATACAATTTCTTCATACGGCGCAACATCCGTTTTCTCAAACTCTGCAATCACTTCTTCCACACTCGGCTCATGTTCCAGCCACAAAGGCGCATCATTTACCTCTGACACATGATCACGGGTCTGTCGTTCGCAGAACGTGCACGCACACGGACAACGATTTGTCAGATTCACATACAATCCGTTATGCACTTTATATAATATCGTCATTGCTTTTCTTACTTCACTACTCATTCTTCTCACCTGTCAATCTCACATTACTTTCAAACATACGGTTAAATCCAAGCCATTCCGTCTTGTCTTCATTCTCCCGGATAATCTCGGTAAATGTCTGCAACTTCGCATCCATATTATCGGCATGTGCGAGTGCCATCGCCTCGATCAATGCTGGTTTCTTCGGTGAACCATATTCCAGTTCCCCGTGATGTGCCAGGATGCAGTGCTTCAGCTCATTTGCAAGCTTCGGTGGAAATCCTGGAATCTCACGCACCTTATCCGCAATCATCATCGTACCCATCACAATATGTCCGACTAACTGTCCCTCGTCGGTGTAATCGTTCTGTGGAAAATCGGAAATCTCATCGACCTTACCGATGTCGTGACAAATCGCTGCCGTCACAAGTAAATCATGATTGACAACCGGATAATTCGCTGCAATATATTCACATAATTTTGCAACCGATAAAGAATGTTCCAGCAGACCGCCTATAAATCCATGATGAATGGACTTGGCTGCGGAATGCTTCTTGAACTTCTCTGCAAATTCCTTGTCTTCGACAAAGAACATCTCCAATAGTTTATGTAAATACTGATTTTTTACACCCTGAATCAGTCCCAGTAATTCCTGATACATCGTATCAATATCTTTCGTTGAACATGGCATATAATCTGTCACATTGTATTCGCCTTCATCCGCCACGCGCACACGCTTGACATTTAACTGCAATGCTCCGTTAAAGCTCGTTACCTGTGCGTCAACACGAATATAGTCCATCGGCTCGAAATGCGCAATCGCATTCGAAAGCTCCCAGATCTTTGCATCGACCGTTCCGGTCTTATCCTGAAGCTGCAAAGAGTAATATGTCTTTCCAGCCTTTGTCTTTGCTACCACTTTATTCTTACAGAGATAGATTTCCGATACCATCTCTCCATCACGCAATTCTTTGATATAATTCATGCTCTTTCTTCCTCCATCCTGCGCTTCACTCTTTCCTATTTATATCACTTATATATGCTTTTCGCAAGGGAGGATTTCTCCGCCTTCTTCGTCTTCGCACGTTCTTCCTGTATGTTCATTGGCTCCATATTCTCAAACCAGTTTCCCATGCTCCCGCCTCCGATCATAAACCATAGCATACAACTTCTGAAAATGTAAAGCGTAAGTTTGGAACATTTAGAAAAAGTGAGTAATTATGCGAGTTTACGGGCAAAAATATTTTTATTTATGTGTTTAATAACGTTAAAAACGAAAGGCGTACTTCGCTATTAAAGTACACCTTCCACATTTTTTATTCTTCAATTATATGATTATTACTTCTTGATATAAGCCTTTGTATTCACAGACTGAATATTCTTATAGTTGTTCGCCGGTGCCGCGCTTCCCTTCGGTACCAAAACAATCTGGATGCCTTCGAGACGCTTTGCATATCCGGCAGTTCCGGATTCTTCTCCGTTCTTCGCCCAGCCAAGCCAGCCGTAAGACTGCGCATGCACACGATAATAGACATCAAAATGGTTTGCCATCTCGCCATAAAGCTTGATCTGGATTGCTTCCAGCCGCTTTGCTTCTCCGCTTGTTCCGCTCATCGCACCATTCGTTACCGGATTCTGCCAGCCAAAGGACTGGACGTGAGTGCGGTAGGAAGTAGTAATTTTCCCCTCTACATCTTCAAATATATAGCCATATTCCTTGGCATAAGACTCTGCGTACGAACCAGCATATCCCCGGATAGTTTTAAGATTCACGCACCCCCAAAAAGCACTATTCTCTATTTTCGTCACGCTTTCCAATCGTTGTTACTCCATCTGGTATAACAGCATACTCCAATAAAGCGCAATAATAAAATGCCTCATCACCTATTGTTGTCACACTGTCTGGTATTACAATACTTTTTAATAATCTACAATCCGCGAACGCACACTCGCCTATTTTCTTTACACCATCCGGGATCTCTACCGTTTTCAATTCTGTCTTGCTTTGAAATGCCCTATCCCCAATCTCGGTACATCTGCTTGGCATTACGACATCTGCACCGTTTGCCTTATATTTTGTAATCTTCGTTCCATCCCACTCAAAATCTGCTTCACTCGTCTCAGCTATATCTGCAACTACCATTTCTGTCGGTTCTTCCGCCGACACCGTCCCCACCGGAACGTTTACCAGCAAACTCACGCCCATGCACGCCGCCAGCGCAAAGCCTGCAAATCTCTTTGTTCTTCTCATCTTTTTTCCTCCTCTTCTTCTCTCCATATACATGCTATCTCCTTGCCCTGCGTACAATAATTAGTAAAAATATTTACTAATTTGGATAGTACATTTCTTTACTATGCTATTGTGTAAACAAGGTGAAATTATGGATAATAAAAAATATATTGAACGAATCAAAAATTTAAGAGAGGATCATGACTACACGCAGGAATATGTCGCTAACTATCTTGGCACATCCCAGACAATGTATGCCCGCTATGAGCGCGGTGCCAACGAATTGCCAATCCGCCATCTTCTATCCCTGTGCAAATTGTATCATGTTTCCTCCGACTATATACTTGGACCGAGCAATAAACTCTAAGTCCTTGTTTTGAATCGTCAATCTGTCTTTAATTTTAGTAAATATATGTACTAAAGTCAGGTCGATTTCTTGTAAGTCTTCTAAATATATGCTATCTTAATTTTATACTATTTTTTAAGGAGCGTGATTCTATGAATTGTCCAACATGTGGAGCAACACTTACAGACGGCACAACGATCTGTCCTACCTGCGGAGCAGCGATCTCCCAGCCGGCAGATTTCAACCAAATGCAATATCAACAGCCTGAGACAAACTTCAATCAGGCACAGTATCAGCAGCCTCAGGCAAACTATAATCAGCAACCATACCAGCAGCCTCAGGCAAATTTCAATCAGGCACAATACCAGCAGCCTCAAGCAAACTATAATCAGGCACAGTATCAGCAGCCTCAGGCAAATTACAACCAGATGCCATATGCAAATTCTGCTGCCTATGCCCCAGCAGGTGCTAAGTACAAGCGGAAATTCAATGCCGGACATTTTGCAGTGATGGGCGGAAGCCTGCTCTGTCTGATCTCCGTCTTTCTTCCGTTCCTGTCTGTTTCCCTTTTTGGATACAGTGAATCAATGTCGTTATTTAAGGACGGCGAAGATGGCGTCATCTTTTTGATAACTGCAATCGTGATCATTGCATTGTCTATGCTGCGGGTAAATACATTGAATATTATCCTGACCCTGATTCAGGGAATTTTCGCAATTTATGAAACTATGAGCGCAAAAAGCGAACTTTCCGATTATGGTTCTATGGTTCAATATGGTGCTGGTTTCTATCTGCTTTTGATCGGTGGTATCGTTGCATTTGTCGGTGCCATTATCGGCTTGGTTCTTCATATCAATGCAAAGAAAGCATTTAATCAAGCCTAACATACTTTTATAAAAGGAATAAACCATGAACAAACGAAGCTTACGCATACTAGAGTTTAATAAAATACTATCTATGGTGACAGAATATGCGACCTCCCCTATGGCAAAACGCCGGGTGGACCGCATGAAACCCCAGCGTGACATCGAACAGATCCGAAAATTACAGGAAGAGACAAACGATGCACTGAACCGTCTGAACCGTCATGGAAATATCAGCTTTTCCGGGTTATGCGATATCGGTGCATCCATCAAACGGCTGGAGGTACAGGGTACCCTTACTTCTAAGGAACTTCTGGACATCGCAGCCGTCTTACAGGTTGCAAAAGCAGCCAAACAGTACGGCGACGGTTCCGATCTGACCGAAGCACTCGCCAGCCGGAATCAAGAGCCTGTTTCACAGACTACCTTCGATTCCCTGACCGAACGTTTTAACATGCTGCTGCCATTGGAGCACATCGCATCCGAGATCAACCGCTGTATCTTATCAGAAAATGAATACGCGGACGATGCAAGCTCCGGTTTGAAGAACATCCGCCGGGAAATCCGTCTCACCAACGACAAGCTGCACCAGCAGTTAGATAAGATCATCAAAAGTGACGCAAACCGTGACCAGTTGCAGGATTCTCTGATTACCATGCGAAACGGCAGATACTGTATTCCGGTCAAGCAGGAATACCGTTCGAAATTCCCGGGTATGATTCACGATCAGTCCTCGACCGGCTCCACGCTTTTCATCGAACCAATGGCAGTCGTCAATCTGAACAACCAGATCAAGGAACTTGCGAACGAAGAATTACTGGAAATCGAGAAAATACTGGAAAGCTTAAGTGCGCAGGCGGCTACTTATGTCTCTGACATTGCCTATGATCTGGAATTACTGACCGATCTGGATTTTATATTTGCAAAGGCGAAATTCGCCCGCGCAACAAACAGCACAAGACCGATCTTTAACACCGACGGTATCATTGATATCCGACAGGGACGTCATCCATTGCTGGAGAAGCACACGGTTGTGCCAGTCGATATCCGGCTTGGTGAGACATACAACCTGCTCATTATCACAGGTCCGAATACCGGTGGTAAAACGGTTTCCCTAAAGACACTCGGACTGTTTTCTCTCATGGGGCAGGCAGGTCTGCACATCCCGGCGATGGAGGAATCCCGTCTGGCTGTCTTCGACGATATCTTCGCGGATATCGGTGACGAGCAGAGCATCGAACAGAATCTGTCAACGTTCTCCTCTCACATGAGCAACATTGTCTATATCGTGCAGCATGCAACCCCGAACACACTATGCCTATTCGATGAGCCGGGCGGCGGAACCGATCCGGTCGAGGGTGCGGCACTAGCAGTTTCCATCTTAAATTATCTGAAAAGTATGGGTGCCCGCTGCATGGCGACGACACATTACAGCGAATTGAAAACATACGCCCTTTCCACCGATGGAGTAGAAAATGCATCGTGCGAATTTGATGTGGCAACTCTGCGTCCGACTTATCGTCTGACAATCGGTATTCCGGGTAAATCCAACGCATTTGCCATCGCAAGCAAGCTTGGTCTGCCAGATTATATCATCAACTCCGCAAAGGATCAGATTGACAGCGATGCGATCGACATGGAAACCCTGCTCGCGGATCTCGAAGCAAGCAAGCGATCCATGCAGGAGGACGAAAAGGCAATCGAGGCATATAAACAGGAAATTGAATCTCTGAAGGAATCCTTGCAGAAGAAGGAAGAAAATCTCGATACGAAGAAAGCCGAGATTCTGAAAAAAGCAAGGGAAGAAGCCAGAGACATAATCGATGACGCCAAGGATGTGGCGGATCAGACAATCCGCGATTACAACAAATGGCGCAATAACCCACACAAGGCCGACATGCGCACGATGGAAGAACAGCGCAGCAAGCTGCGAAGCAGGATCAAAGATTACGAGAAATCCGGTGCATCCGAGACAAAGAAACAGACCTCAAACCATAAAGCATCTGATTTCCATATCGGGGATACCGTGCAGGTACTCAGCATGGGAACACGCGGTACAATCACAAAACTGCCAGACAACAAAGGCATTGCAGGCGTACAGATGGGTATTTTAAATTCTATGTTGCCGATTTCCGACCTGCTGATTATCCCGGAAAGTACCGTATCAGTAAATGGAACAAAACAAAAATACAGCGGCAAACATGCAGGCGGAGATCATACATCCGTCAGCAAATCTATGACATTCTCTCCAGAACTGAACGTCATGGGGAAAACAGTCGATGAAGCATGCTTTGAGATTGACAAATATCTGGATGATGCAGTTCTGGCACACATTTCCCGTGTCACGATCATCCACGGAAAGGGAACCGGTGCCCTGCGCAAAGGCATCTGGCAGTATTTAAAGAAACATCCACTGGTGCAGTCCTATCGCTCCGGCGAATTTGGTGAGGGCGAATATGGCGTTACCATCGTCGAATTGTAGACGAGTTACAACCATACAACACACTTTTATTGGAGGGGAACATGGAGAAACAACGAATCCTGATCGTCGATGACGACGAAAATATCGCAGAGCTTATCTCTTTGTATTTACTAAAGGAATGCTTTGCAACTGAAATCGCATACACAGGCAAGGACGCACTTGCACTCGCAGCCACCTTCAATCCTGACTTGATCTTATTGGATATCATGCTCCCGGATATTGATGGCTATGAGGTCTGCACGGAAATCCGCAAGACACGCCAGACACCGATCATCATGCTTTCCGCGAAGGGGGAAGTGTTCGACAAGGTGCTCGGCTTAAAGCTCGGCGCCGATGACTATATGATCAAACCGTTTGATTCCAACGAACTGGTTGCAAGAGTCAAAGCGGTTTTGCGTCGTACCGTTATGACCCAGGCTGTAACCACTGCTGCACCTGTAAGCATCGCTGAAGTTACCGATCATCAGGGTGAATTCGTCGAATATGACGGCTTACTTATCAATATGACCAACTACACTGTAACTTTGGATGGTGAATCGGTGGAGATGCCGCCGAAGGAGCTGGAGCTTTTGTATTTTCTTGCCAAACGTCCAAACCAGGTATTTACACGTGATCAGCTGCTTGACCGTCTCTGGGACTACGAATATGCCGGAGACTCGCGAACGGTAGACGTCCATATCAAGCGTCTGCGTGAAAAACTGAACGAAAATCACAACTGGTCAATCTCTACGGTATGGGGCAAAGGTTATAAATTCGAGGTAAAGTAACATGACATTACGCCACTCTCTGTTTGATAAAATATTCATAAGTTTTTTGGTTATTTTTACGGTTTGTTTTGGATTTATCGTCCTCTATGCCTCCAACGTCACACGAAGCATGCTTGTCGATGACCGAACAGAAGTACTGACAAATGAAGCATTTTTAATCGCGGATCAGACAGTCGCAGGATATGTGCAGGGCGTTTACACCAAAGATGAATTGCAAGAAAGTCTACGCTATTACAGTGACAAACTGAATGCCAGCATCTGGGTTACCAACGAGAAAGGCATCATCTATGGATTTGCGAATGCGGATGGGCATCCAGATAACCCTAAAAATATTTTCCTCGTTGACCCGGATTTTGATATCTACACCGCGCAGTCTTTTAATGGCAAATTTTACAATACGTTCAAAAGCGACGTTATTTCTGTTGCCATTCCAATCCATATTAACAACCAGCCAAACGGTATGCTATTGATTCATTCTACGGTGGAACAGCTGCAGAATATTCAGGAAAAAATCGTAAAACTGATTTATGCACCATATCTGTTTATGATTATCATTTCCTTTGCCCTGCTCGGTATCATTTCTGGCAAGATCATGCGTCCGATCCGGAAGATCAACTCTGTGGCAGAGCAATATTCGACCGGTAATTTCGACACGTCGATGGATATTCATTCCAACGACGAGATTGGTCAGCTTGCATCCACGCTGGAATATATGGCTTCGGAACTGGAGAAGCTGGACGATTACCGAAAGGCATTTATCTCCAATATCTCACACGATTTCCGCTCTCCGCTCACCTCGATCAAAGGCTATATTGAGGCGATTCAGGATGGAACGATCCCGCCGGAGAAGCAGAGTCATTACCTAGATATCGTCGTGCAGCAGACAAACCGGTTGACAAAACTTACCTCCAGTCTTCTGGAGTTAAATAACTACGATTCCTACGGTATCTGGCTCGTATGCAAGGATTTCGATATTGTCGAGCTTGTCCTATCTGCGATTAACTCCTTTGAGGGGCGCTGTATCGAGAAGCAGATTGCGATCCGGTTAAATAATCACACCGAACATTCGATTGTTCATGCAGACAAGACAAAGATCGAGCAGGTCATCTACAATCTGCTTGATAATGCAATCAAATTTACGCCAAATGGTAAATCAATTTACGTGACATTGTCGGAAAAACATGATAAAATTTTTGTATCTGTGAAGGATGAGGGATGTGGGATTCCAAAAGAGTCTTTAAACCGTGTTTGGGTACGTTTCTATAAGGCGGACCGTTCCCGTGGCAAAGACAAACAGGGAACCGGACTCGGACTTGCGATTACCAAAGAAATCATCAAGGCACATAATGAGAATATCAATGTTGTCAGCACGGAAGGTGTCGGAAGTGAATTTACATTTTCACTGTCCAAGGCAACAACGGATTCCGAACAATCATAAGAATAACCGGTCTTATGCAAACCGCAAATTTATATGGCCGGATAAGGGGAGGTATTTATGTTTAGTATCAACAATCTTTTCAACAACGCCAACATGCAGTGTATCAACCAGCTCGGACAGTACCGTGTTTTTGAACACCAAAAGGATCTGTCAGTTTCTCCATACAACGCAGAAACTGCATATTTTTCTGCTGAGATGAATGTACGCCGCCGTCAGGTTTTGGTCGAGCTGAACAACACATCCTGCAAATTACAGGCAGGTGCCATGCAGTGGATGCTCGGAAATGTATCTATGCAGTCCGGTGTAAGTGCCGGTAATTTCCTCGGCAAAGCACTCGGAGCAGCTGTAACCGGTGAGACAATGTCCAAACCAGAATACACCGGTCAGGGTTATGTTATGTTAGAGCCAACCTACAAGCACATCCTGCTTGTCGATGTGGCACAGTGGGGGCAGATCGTACTCGATGATGGTTTATTCCTTGCCTGTGACAGCACATTGCAGCATAAGGTTGTCAGCCGTAAGACACTTTCCTCTGCTGCGCTCGGCGGAGAGGGCTTATTTAACCTGAGCCTTTCCGGACAGGGTATCGCTGTATTGGAAAGTCCGGTTCCACAGCAGGAGCTTATCATGTTCAATCTGCAGGATGACGAGGTTAAGATCGATGGAAATATGGCAATCGCATGGTCCGGCTCTTTGAATTTCACGGTTGAAAAATCTTCAAAATCGCTGATCGGTTCGGCTGTTTCCGGCGAAGGTCTGGTCAATGTATACCGTGGTACCGGCTCGATTCTGATGGCACCAACCGCATAAGGGGGGAGGGTACATATATGGTAAGTCAAAGCTTATTAAATAACACAAATGTACAGGTTACCTCTGCTCTTGGCGGCATGCAGGTACTGGAATATGTGCAGGATATGAGTGTCAGCCCATCTACCTCGAAACTGCAGTACTACATGTCCCGCATGAATGTGAACAAGCGTCAGCTTCTGCTTAATCTGAACGGAAATGGTTACACCGTTCAAGCCGGTGCCATGCAGTGGACGGCAGGTCAGATTCAGATGGAAAGCGGCGTCAAAGGTGTTGGCGGTTTCTTAAGTGGTATGGCTAAAGCCGCCGTTACCAAAGAGACGGTTGCCAAGCCTATCTACACCGGCTATGGTCAGGTTATGTTAGAGCCAACCTACCGTCACATCCTGCTCACGAATCTACAGGAATGGGGAGGCAGTGTTGTCCTGGATGACGGATTGTTCCTCGCCTGTGACAATACCGTTACACAGAAGGTTGTTGCAAGAAGTAACCTCTCTTCTGCTGTATTTGGCAGAGAAGGTCTGTTCAACTTAAGCTTGAATGGTACAGGTATCTGTGCTTTGGAAAGTATCGTTCCAAGAAATGAGATTATCGAGGTTGTACTCGACAACGATATGATGAAGATCGATGGAAATATGGCAATTGCCTGGTCATCCTCTTTGGATTTTACGGTTGAAAAATCTTCCAAATCTTTGGTTGGTTCTGCTGTATCCGGTGAAGGTCTGGTCAATGTATATCGTGGTTCCGGAAAAATCTGGCTTGCTCCGGTATTGGAGACCGGCGGTTCCGCAGGTGTCAGCAGCCCGCAGAATGCAGGTGAGACAGCTTCGGAAGGAAAGACCGGTTCCGCAGCTGCCCGGAATGATACGATGAGTAAGATTGAGAAGTTCGGGAAGTTTATGGATAAGTTTAGTTGATGCTCAACGGACGAAAAATCAAAACGCATCTGTATATTTAGAATAGAGTACATGTAGATGCAATGTATTGAACCTAAGAATTACTAAATGTTCTTAACAAACATATTCTCAAAATACGCAACCGCAGCCAATTCGCCATCCATGGCTCAGTGGCTGCTTACCTGAACATCGTGTTCAGGTATTGCTTACAAGAAGAAAGAACATTAAGTAATTCTAAGGCTCAAACATATCGCATCTTACATGAAGCTCTATTCTAAATATAGATGCGTTTTTATCTTGTCATACGATACCTCATATCAGAATTATAAATCCGCAACTCTTATATTATCCCGTTCACATCGCAATTATCTGTGTAACATCTGCCTTTCATACTGGTCTTTTTTCTCCTACCTGCTGGCTACATATATGAGTTTATCGAGTATCTGCAGCAGTTCTGCGAGTTCTTTGCGGCATTTCTCCCTGTATTCGTCCAAGCCATCGTTTACATTGATATCTTTCATTTCGAACAGGTCCTCATCATTGTATATTGCAGCAACGAGCTGATTTCCTGCGAATTCCAGATAGGTATCTTTCGGAAGCTGCAGTATTCTGAGGATTGCATCCGGTGGCAATATGCTTCCTGCAAGCTGTTCGTCGGTTGCCAAAGTCGTAAATCTCCGGTCAAAATCTGTATTTCCAAGCCGGATTGCTTCTGCCGGTTTCTTCCCGCCTTTCCGCTCAATGACATGGACGACACCGTCTATATTATGTGGAAGGACTATGGTCACAAATGGTCCCTGGAATCGCGTCACTGCAGAAGATGATCCCGGTCTGTCCGGATCCATGTTGTCGCTTCGCCACCTCAGGCAAAGATCGCAGTACGTGATCTCTGCACCTCTGTAGATCGCATGGAAGTAATCAGAGCCGGTCACTTCATTATATTCCGGCAGGAGTCTGCAGTTTTTCAGGAAATCTTCATTTGTATGCCCGGTCGGCATATATTCCAGTACCTGCATCTGTTCTTCCAACACGCCCCACACGGCACACTGTCCAATCAGCTCCTTCATCTGTTTCTCTATATTTGCAGCAATTAACGCTATGGCAAATCCAATCATAATGGAAACAACCGCAATTCCAGTCAGCCGGTAGGTCCACGTCGAATCTTCCGCCCCGCAGAATGCAGGAATAAACGGTGCTGCCAGCATAGGCAGAAAAACCCAGCAAAGCTTTGTCAATATCTTGTACGTTCGTTGTTTGGATTTGAGCTTTGCTTCCAATTCATTCCTGTTTTGACCTTCATCCGTTTTTTCGCTCATATCGTCTTCCTCCCATACTTGCAATGCTCCGCACACTTTAATTGGAGTTTTTCTCTTATTTCACTATTTTACCCCCAATCCGCTTGATTCTCAACCCTTTCCGATTGGAGCATCTCCCCTATTTCGCCACTTTTGCTCCTATTTTCCTGCTTCTCATAAATTTTCGGTTGGAGCATTTCTTCCTGTTTGAACATTTTTGCCCCAATCCGCCTGTCTCCTCAAAGTACAAAGGCGATATCAGAAGTGTATAAAGAAATCCTGTAGTAGCAATCATTCTTTTTATATGTTGAAAAAATAAAAAACGCATCTGCGATATAGAAATCCTTGCGGTATATGATACGATTGCAGATTAGAAGTTGTTCGTGTTCTGCTCGCTTTCAGCAATGCTTGAACAGGACGTTCAAGCAAGCAGCTACTGAGCCACGGATGGCGAATTAGCTGCGGTTGCGTCCATTAAAGCAATCTAAATCAGAACACATACAACTTCTTATCTGCAAATCGTTATATACTGCAAGGATTCTCTATATCCGATGCGTTTTTGTTTTTCTATATCCTCCATGAATGATTGCTATCCAAGGATTTTATAAATTACACTTTCTTTGTCATCTCCAGACGAAGCATCGCACGCTTCAGTGCAAGTTCCGCCCGGTCGATATCCTGTGAGTTGTCATGGATGCGGCGTTCCGCGCGAATCTTTGCTTCCTCGGCACGATGAATGTCGATTTCATCCGGCCATTCGACCGACTCAGCCAGAATCGTGACAGAATCGCCAAGGATCTCCGCGAAACCGGAATGCAAAGCCGCTTCCTTGTCACCACCATCTTCCCGAATCTTCAGGACACCCGGTGCAACAACCACAGTCATAGGTATATGTTTTGGGTACAGTCCGATGATGCCCTCAATCGTATTAAACTCAAGGAAAGAAGCTTCCCCTTCGTAGAATACCCGTTCCGGTGCAATCACACGAACCATCATTTTATTTTCTGCCATGTATACCACCTAATTTATTTCTACTTCTTGCACTTCGCAAGCACGTCGTCGATACTTCCCGCATTTAAGAAATAGCTCTCCGGAATATCGTCATGCTTACCTTCCAGAATCTCCTTAAAGCTCTGAATTGTATCAGACAGCGGAACGTATTTACCAGGAAGTCCTGTAAACTGCTCTGCAACATGGAATGGCTGTGACAGGAACTTCTGTACCTTTCTTGCCCTGGCAACGACGATCTTATCCTCCTCAGAAAGCTCATCCATACCAAGGATTGCGATGATATCCTGCAATTCCTTATACTTCTGCAGGATCTCCTGTACACCACGTGCCACCTTGTAATGCTCCTCGCCAACCACTCTTGGATCGAGGATTCTGGAAGTAGACTCCAGAGGATCTACCGCTGGGTAGATACCAAGCTCTACGATGGAACGGGAAAGTACCGTTGTCGCATCCAAATGCGCGAATGTAGTTGCAGGTGCAGGGTCTGTCAAGTCATCGGCTGGCACATAGACCGCCTGTACCGATGTGATAGAACCATTCTTTGTCGAAGTGATACGCTCCTGCAATGCACCCATCTCTGTCTGCAGGGTTGGCTGATAACCAACGGCAGAAGGCACACGTCCAAGCAGTGCGGATACCTCCGAACCAGCCTGTGTAAAACGGAAGATATTGTCGATGAATAACAATACATCCTTTCCAACCTGATCACGGAAATACTCTGCCATCGTGAGGCCCGTCAGACCAACACGCATTCTTGCTCCTGGCGGTTCATTCATCTGACCAAATACCATCGTTGTCTTCTCGATAACGCCGGATTCGATCATCTCGTAATACAGGTCATTTCCTTCTCTTGTTCGCTCACCAACACCGGTAAATACAGAATATCCACCGTGCTCTGTCGCGATATTTGTGATAAGCTCCTGAATCAATACTGTCTTACCAACACCGGCACCACCGAACAGACCGATCTTACCACCCTTCTGATAAGGGCAAAGCAAGTCAACGACCTTAATACCGGTTTCCAGAATCTCTGTCTCGGTTGACTGCTCTGAAAACTCTGGTGCTTTTCTATGGATTGGAAGGTAAGTATCTACCTTTGGAGCCGGTTTATTGTCAATCGGCTGTCCCAACACGTTGAACATACGTCCCAGTGTTGCTTCACCGACAGGTACAGTAATCGGCGCGCCGGTACCAACCGCTTCCATACCACGTACGAGACCATCTGTCGGTCCCATCGCGATACAACGAACGGTGTCATCCCCTAAGTGCTGGGATACTTCGGCGTACAGTGTGTCACCGCTCTTTGTGGCAATCGTTATCGCATCATGAATCTCAGGCAGTTTACCTTCGGTAAACTTCGCATCGATAACGGCACCGACAATCTGGGTAACCTTACCTACATTTGTATCTGCCATTTCCTTAATCTCCTTTAACTTATTGCATCAGCTCCGGCAATAATCTCCGTAAGCTCCTGCGTGATTGCACTCTGTCTTGCTCTATTGTACTTGAGTGACAGGCTTCCGATCATATCATCCGCATTGCTTGTCGCGGAATCCATCGCCTGCATTCTCGCACCATTCTCACTGGCTACCGCCTCTAACAGCGCACCATAAATAATGTTGGACATATATTTCGGCACGATCTGGTCTAAGACTTCCTCCTCCGACGGCTCGAAGTTCATCAGCAGCTTATTGTCACTGATTGGCTGCTCCGGTGTGAAATCTTCCTCCCGGATCGGAAGCAGCTTCATAAGCTTTGCTTCCTGTGTCACCGTATTCTTGAAATTCGTATATGCGATATACACCTCACCGATCTCGCCCTTGGAATACTGTGTCAAAAGCTGCTTCGTAAGCTCGGTCGCATCGTCAAACAATGGTGCATTGATGACCTCTGATTCATCCTGATATATGCTGTAACCTTTTCTGGTCAAGCCCTCAATACCCTTTTTTCCGATACCATAGATATAGGTATCCTCCTTCGAAAATCCGGCTGCAACAATCTCCTTTACAACATTGTTGTTGTAACCACCGGCAAGTCCACGGTTCGATGTGATCGCGATAACTGCCTTCTTGTCACTGCCGTTTTCCTTCAGAAATTTATGGTTTGGTTCTTTCGTCATTGCAAGGATGGAACATATCGTATCATAGAGCATATTAAAATATGGTTTGTTGCTCTCAGCTCTCCCGCGGGCTTTCTGAAGCTTAACTGTGGAGACAAGCTTCATTGCCTTTGTGATCTGCTGCGTGCTCTGGACGCTTTCTTTGCGCCGCTTAATGTCTCTCATGGATGCCAAGAAAGATCAACCTCCTCGCTCTATTTATTAGAATGTTTCCTTGAATTCCGTAATTGCCTTCTTCAAAGCGTCCTCTAATTCGTCGGACAGCTTCTTCTCCTCGCGGATCTTCTCGAAAATGTCCGGATATTTCGTGGAAATGTATTCGAACAATCCACTCTCAAATTCCAGAATCCGATCTACTTCGATATCAAGCAGATACTTTCTTGTTGCAGCGTAGATGATAACAACCTGTTTTTCAACCGGCATTGGCTTATACTGAGGCTGCTTCAAAATCTCCTTGATTCTTTCACCCTGTGCAAGCTGGTTTCTCGTATCTTCATCAAGCTCGGAACCGAACTGGGAGAATGCGGCAAGCTCGCGGTACTGTGCTAACTCCACACGAATTGGGGAAGCAAGCTTCTTCATGGCACCGATCTGTGCGGCACCACCAACACGTGATACAGAAAGGCCTGCATTTACGGCTGGACGGAAACCGGAGTTGAACATCTCTGTCTCCAGATAGATCTGTCCGTCTGTGATGGAAATAACATTTGTCGGGATATACGCAGATACATCGCCTGCCTGTGTCTCGATGATTGGAAGAGCTGTAAGCGATCCTCCACCGAGTTCATCCGACAACTTTGCTGCACGCTCTAAGAGTCTGGAATGCAGATAGAATACATCACCCGGATAAGCCTCACGGCCTGGTGGTCTACGGAGAAGCAAGGAGAGTGTACGGTAAGCAGTTGCATGCTTCGACAGATCGTCGTATACAACCAATACATCCTTTCCTTCTTCCATCCATTCCTCACCGATCGCACATCCGGCGTATGGTGCAATGTACTGTAATGGAGCTAAGTCGCTGGCGGTACTTGCAACGACTGTTGTGTATGCCATTGCGCCGTACTCTGTCAATGTCTTTACGATATTTGCTACGGTCGATGCCTTCTGACCGATTGCAACGTAGACACAGTTTACGCCCTGCCCCTTCTGATTGATGATCGTATCGATCGCGATTGCTGTCTTACCGGTCTGTCTGTCGCCGATGATCAGCTCACGCTGTCCTCTTCCGATCGGAACCATGGCGTCAATCGCCTTGATACCTGTCTGAAGCGGTGTGTCAACCGACTTACGAGAGATAACGCCCGATGCGACTCTCTCAATCTGTCTTGACTTCGTGGTTGCGATTGGTCCTTTGCCATCGATTGGCTGACCGAGCGCATTTACGACACGACCAAGCATCGCATCGCCAACAGGCACTTCCACCACGCGTCCTGTTGTCTTCACTATATCTCCCTCGTTGATATTTTTATGATCACCGAGAAGAACCGAACCTACATTGTCTTCTTCCAGGTTCATAACCATGCCGTATACTTCACCTGGGAATTCCAGAAGTTCGCCCTGCATCGCATTCTCAAGACCGTGAATACGTGCAATTCCGTCCGCTACCTGGATAACTGTTCCAACGTCGGATGTTTCCAGTTTTGTCTCATAGTTCTTAATCTGTTCTTTGATTACGGAACTAATCTCTTCCGGTTTTAAATTCATGGAACACGAACACCTCCTTCTTATGATTGTGCGAGTGCCTTTGACATCGTCTCAATCTTGGTTTTGATACTGCTGTCAACCACTCTGTCATCAATTCGGATCACAAGCCCGCCGATGATGGATGCATCTACCGTATAGGTTACTTCCATCGAAGCGAAATCTGTCGTCTCAAGCAGACGCTTCTCGATTGATGCCTTCTGTGCACCGGTAAGTGCAACCGCACTTGTCACACTTGCAACTCCTATATTTTTTACTCGTTTTACCTGTCTGATAAAATAGTGAAGCACATCTACAATCTTGCTGCCATGATCTTTCTCAACCATGATGCCGAACAATCCGACCATATCCTTTGATACGCGTCCTTTGAAAATGTTATCCACTATCTTCCGCTTCTCGTCCTTGTCAATCTGTGGATGCTTGAGAATGCGGAGCAATTCTTCGTTTTCCTGTAACACTGTCACAAGAGCCTGCGCTTCTTCGTAGAGCATATTCAGACTGCCTTCTTCCAAGGCAAGTTCCAAAAGTGCATCTCCATAGGTTGTTTCTACTTGTCTCGCCATGTATCATCACCCATCTCTTTCAGCGTCTCATCAATCAGAGAAGCCTGTGTGCTCTCATCGAGAGAGGATGCAACGAACTTTCCTGCCATCGCGGTTGCTACGCCGATGATCTCCTGTTTCACCTCATCCTTCACACGTTCTTTTTCAAGCTCGGCTTCGCTGTTTGCTCTGTCGATAATGCGTCCTGCCTCTTCCTTCGCCTCGGCAATGATGTTTTCCTCGTTCTTCACCGCACGTTTTCTTGCGGAAGAAAGGATCTCACCCGCTTCGCTGTTCGCATTTTTGATCTTCTCATCATACTCTGCACGAAGCTTCTCTGCCTCCGCGCGGTCTGTCGCCGCATGGGAAAGGTCATCCTTAATCTTGTTCTGTCTGTCCTCGAGCACCTTGCGCACCGGGTTGATCAGCACATAAGTCAGAAAGATGAAGAGCAGAAATACCGCAAGTCCCTGTATCAGAATATCGAACAGAAGCTGCGCATCCAGACCGAAGATACGGCCCGTCTCCTCTGACAGAAGCGCGATATTTGCAATTCCTGTCATATTTTACTCCTCCTAATTTTGTTCTTACTTGAAAGGCTTAACGAACATCAGAAGAAGTGATACAACCAGACCGTACAGACCGGTTGTCTCGGCTACCGCCTGTCCAAGAAGCATCGTTGACATGATGTCACCCTTTGCACCCGGGTTACGTCCAACTGCGGAAGCACCGTAACCGGCAGCGATACCCTGACCGATACCAGGACCGATACCGGAACAAACTGCAATACCTGCACCGATTGCGGATGCAGCGTTAACTATTGTTTCACCTGTAATACCATTCATGAAATAATTCCTCCGTTTTTCTAAATATTAAATCTTATTACCCTTCTACATTTCGCTTATTTGCAACAAATGTCATCGTCAGCATACAGAATACATACGCCTGGATCACACCTGAGAACAAATCGAAGTACACATGCAGTGCCGATGGAATACCAATCTTTACAAATATCGGCAGCATGCCATAGTAAAGTGCCATCATAACGGTTCCTGCCAGAATATTACCGAACAAACGCAGCGACAGTGATACCGGTGTGGCAAACTCACTGATCACGTTGATCGGGAAGAACAGGAATATCGGATCGAACAGACTCTTGAATGCACCCCATTTCTGGTAACGAATGGATGCGTACTGTATCATGACAAATGATACAAGTGCGATACAGAGCGTCGTTCCGTAATCCGCGGTCGGCGGCCGAAGCATAAACAAGCCGGATATGTTCGAAAAAAGTACAAATATGAACAAGGTTCCGATGTAATTGATATAATGCTTACCAGCTTCTTTTCCCATCGTGCTGTTGACGAACTTGATCAGTGATTCGATGGCAAGCTCGACTCCAGTGGCGAATTTACTTGGGTTATCCCGCGTCTTCAGCACACTTCTTCTGGCACAGATTGCTAAGATCGCAATCACCAGCAGTACAATGAAGGTGCAGACATGGGTGGTGGTAATATATACCGTCGTGCCAAAGAAATGAATCGGATACAGTTCGTGGATATAGAAATCTACATCTTCGGAGCTGTTACTGATTACTTGTATTCCAGTGGCAAACCCACTCCTCATACGCTTTTCCTCCTTTTTTAATTTTTGTCTTTATGTTCTTCCTCAGGTTCTTCAAGCCCAAGGCGAATCAACCATTTCCGCATCTGTGGTTGCAGATAGGCGCAGATCTTCGGTTCGATCATTCCAAGTGCCACGCCTGCAAATGCTGTGATTCCAAGAAAAATGGAACCCACCAATAAAGCAAGCGTCACGATCATCCGCAGCAGACTGTTCACGATCACCTTTTTCTTCGCACCTGCCTCGCCCATATCGAGTGCCTGATCGAGTACATCATAGATATGGTAAATGCGCAGTGCCCCGCCGAGATTGCCGACGAGCAGTGCAAGAGCAAAGATATAATATGGACGCATAAAAAATGCACCGATCGCCAGAAAGACGATCATACAGACAGCCATGCCGATATACATTTCCTTCAATATTCTGTGAACCTCTGCCATGCTATGCCTGTCTTTTTGCCTCCACTTACTTGTGTTTATTATCCGAATTATTCAGGAATTTCCGTATAAGAATATACACGGAGCGAAAACCCGCCAGCACACCGATCACGATAAACCATACCATAAAATCCTTCCCAAATATACGCTTTATCAGATATGCGATGCCCATGCTTATAAAGATCGTAACCACCATCGTAAACCCAATCTGCGTGATGAGATACAGCATCTTTAAGACCTGGCTTCTTTCTTTGTTATTCATTAAAACCCTTCCAATACAATCAGATATACACAAAGCTTATTATATAAGATTTTTCCTTATTTTTCAATCATTTATACACCGAATTAAACAGTATTTCAGAATTGTATTTTTCGCGAAAAGGTTGTCATTCCCTAACGATTGATGTAAAATAGCGGCATGGAAACGAAACTATTAAATGGAAATAACAAAGAAGCAATTGCAGAGGCATCGAAAATCCTGCAGGACGGCGGCTTGGTCGCATTTCCGACCGAGACAGTCTATGGATTAGGTGCTGACGCATTAAATGCAGATGCAGCCGCAAAGATCTACGCTGCCAAGGGACGGCCAAGCGACAATCCGCTGATCGTCCACATCGCAGATACCGATGCGGTAGAGAAGCTGGCAGATCTCGAGACGATGAACCGGACACACCCGGACATGGTGAAGAAAGCGCACATGCTGATGGAAGCTTTCTGGCCGGGTCCACTGACGATCATCTTCCCGAAGCTTGCCATCGTCCCGGACGGAACGACCGGCGGACTGCCGACCGTTGCGATCCGGATGCCATCCCACCCGATCGCACAGGAGCTGATCCGCACAAGCGGTGTCTCCATCGCAGCCCCATCTGCAAACACTTCCGGCAGGCCATCACCGACGACCGCACAGCATGTATGGGAGGACATGGACGGCCGCATCGAGATGATATTAGATGGTGGTGCCGTCGGAATCGGAATTGAATCGACGATCGTCGATATGACAGGCACGATCCCAACGATTCTTCGACCGGGCTTTATCACGAAGACGATGCTCTCCGAGATCGTCGGCGACGTGACGATCGATCCAGCTATTATCGAGCCGGACCCGAATCTTCGTCCGAAAGCACCCGGCATGAAATATACACACTATGCGCCACACGGAACACTCAGTATCGTGGAAGCTGTCGCAGACGAATCGGCAAACCGGGCAAGTCTGCATTCCGGTGTCAAGGTCTCCTACAACGCGACCGAAGCGGAAACATTGCGCGTAGCGGAGAAAATCAAGGCACTTGTAAATGAAAAGGAAGCACAGGGCTACAGGGTTGCGATTCTCACAACCAAGGAGCATGCATCCTTATATAAGAACTATTCGCATGTACTGATCGTCGGCGAGGGAAGCAAGGGACAGACGATTTCCGCACGGCTTTATGCCGCCCTGCGTGAATGTGACAGCGAACAGATGGAATATATGTACAGCGAAGCATTTGACCAGAACGAACTCGGTGGTGCCATTATGAACCGGCTGTTAAAGGCGGCAGGACACAGAGTCATCACCGTGTAGATATCATACATGCAAACCACATTAATGTATGATGTACATAATTACAATTCTAAAGCAGACCATCGAAGCACGCCGGCACTTAATGAGCGACTGATTTTGTCGCGAATTTAGTACCGCTGCGTGATGAGCTGAGCGGAAGCGCGTCTGCGTAGAATTCGTAATTATGTACATTCTTATATTTATATATGGTTTGCATGTATTTCATAAAATTACAGGAGGATTTAAGATATGACAATCGCAATTGGAAGTGACCACGGCGGATATGAACTCAAGCTGGAGGTTATCAAGCATTTGAAGGATCGCGGATTTGAAGTGACAGATTACGGCTGTGACAGCACAGCATCCTGCGACTACCCAATCTATGGAAAGGCTGTTGCAGAGGCAATCGCCGCCGGCAAGCAGGATCTGGGTATTCTCATCTGCGGTACCGGTATCGGTATGAGCATGGTTGCAAATAAGGTCGAAGGTGTCCGCGCCGCACTCTGCAGTGACTGTTTCTCTGCACAGGCAACCCGCGAGCACAACAACGCCAATGTACTCTGCATGGGCGCACGTACAATCGGACCTGGTCTTGCACTTATGATCGTGGACAAATTCGTGGATACACCATTCTCAAACGATGAGAGACATGTGCGTAGAATCAAGATGTTCTCATAAAACTGACCAAAGATAAAGGACTGAATACAAATGACAAACTTCAATCAGATATCGAAGAAATATTACCGCAAGGCAAAACATGAGATGCCTTTATGTTACGCAGAAAAGAAATTATATCTTGCAGAGTTATCGGAAACCCTGCATGCAATCGAAACAGAACATCCATACCATGAAGAAGGTACGCGGCGTCATCATTGCCGCTGCGGTTATGATCTCCTTTGTAGTTGGTTGTGCCGGTTATATGATCTCAAGCAAACTAATCAAATCACGTTACACCGTTGTAATCCACGAACCTGTGGTCGTTGAATCGCGGGCAATTCAGGAATAAGGCAGGACGAATATGCAGACGATTATTACAAACCTCAAACGAGCCTCTGTAGAAATCATCCTTCTCTCGCTGTTATGCGAGGAACCGATGTACGGCTACCAGTTGGCACAGGAAATTAAAAAGCGCAGCAATGGACAGTTCTCCCTTATGGAAGCGTCTATGTATCCCGTACTTGGACGGTTGAAAGAGCAGGGCGATGTTACGATGGAGACGGTACAGAAAACACCGAAGTCCAAGCGTGTCTATTATCATATTACCGAGATGGGGCGCAACCATCTGGCGCAGATGAAGCAGATCTTTGCAGATACTGTCGGAATCATCAATACGATCATTCAGGCATAATGTATTATATATTATACAGACGATCGCACAGAAAAAGCGGGTATGCATTTGGCATACTCGCTTTTTTTATCTTTTCTTATTTTGCTGGCTTCGGCGTTCCACAGGTACAGGTTGTGACGTATTTTTCATTTTTCTTCCTGCATTTTGGACAGATCCAGATTCTTCCAGACTTCACATCCTGACGGTAATCACGTTTGTTCTGTGCCAAAATGGATTCTGTAATCTGTTTTTGTCTCCGTTCTTCTGCCAGTTCTTCCCGCTCCTGCTGTTCAACCAGATCCATAGCCACATCCACCAACATCGGAGGCGGATCTACACGCAATGGTTCCGGTATAAACAAATGCGCAATCTTATCATCCAATGTTGTCTCTGTCTTGTACATGTAATGAGACGGTCTATTCAAGTTTCCTTTTTCGATTGGTTTCGGTGGTTTCGCCTTTATATTCGCAATCGTTGCTATCAACGATAAAACCACAAATACAGCTATCACAATCAAAATAATCATTCCATCTGACATAATTTCACCCCTGTCATTCTTCCGGTAGCTGCCAGTCTGCCAGTGCCTCCCGGTACACCGCAAGCTGCTGTTCATATATTTCTATGGACTGCTTTTGCTGTTCCGATGATGTCTGTAATTCTGCTTTTTCCGCCTGCGCAAGCAAAGCCTCGTAGCAGGCAACCAACCCCTCCAGACTCTTCTTTCCGCCGGCCTCTACATCCAGGATGCATTCCGTCTCGGAAACGGCATTCTGATACCAGACGATCGCCTCATCATAATCCATGCTATCTTTATAATAACAGCCAAGCTCATAGCAGATCTCCGCACACGGCGTATCAAGCATATCCCGGAGTGCGTATTTCATAAGCTCCGCGCCGTTCCCCTGCAGTCTTGCCAGATGTGCCAGCACGCAGGCTGCCTCTCTGCCCGCTTCCGCCATCGGATCTTTCTCCCATTCCATCGTGAAGAAATCCTCTGCCCGCTCAAAATCCGGCAGCTCACCACATTTTAGCAGTTCCTTCGCATACATCTTTCGAAGCTTTGGCGACAACGCACCATCCCTTGCATAGATCCGCTCACAGATCTCAAAATCCCGGCTGCCATGGACAGACAATGGCTTGTGTAAGATCTCGATCTCGCTGTCGAACACAACCGGATCTAACCGCACCGTCTCATGCACCGGGTCAATCCACGTAAACGTCCGAAGACGCTTAAAGAGCTTCGGGCGAAGCTCCCGTTTCACATTCATAACTGTATTGAACGCTTCTGTGACGTACCACATCTGCACGATCTCAATCTCCGGAAGCAGACAGTTCTTCAGATCAAGGAAACGCGCCCGGTTCTCCGCATCAAGCACCTCGTCCGCATCCGGCGCATAGATGTATTCCATCGTCGCCTTGGAGAATGAGAAATTCCGCGCCGCCGAGAAATCGCCAATCCACGTAAAATCATAGATCTGATCGGTATAGCGTGCCGCGACCTCCTTCGTGCGGTCGGTGGAACCTGTATCCACAATGATGATCTCGTCCATCAGGTCAGCGACACTGTCCAGACACCGCGCCAGAACCTGCTCTTCATTTTTCACGATCATACATAAACTGATGGTTGCCATTGCTACCCCCTGTCATTCGCATCATTTGTTTATCCGTACACATTCTTTTTTTATTATACCTGTTTTATATGTGGCAGACAAGTAAGATTCCTGCTCCTTTTTCGCAATTTTGCTTGACCTTCCAACGTAAAATGAGTATTCTATAAGGTGTGATATTTTATAAGAGAGGACTTCTACTATGAAACAGATTATTTTAACTGGCGATCGTCCGACAGGACGTTTGCATGTTGGACATTATGTAGGCTCTTTGAAAGAGCGTGTGAAACTTCAGAATTCTGGTGTCTATGATGAGATCTACATCATGATCGCGGACGCACAGGCACTCACAGATAACGCAGAGCACCCGGAGAAGGTACGTCAGAACATCATGCAGGTTGCACTCGATTACCTCGCATGCGGACTTGATCCGGAGAAGGCAACGATCTTCATCCAGTCTATGATTCCGGAACTGACCGAGCTTACATTCTATTATATGAACCTCGTTACCGTTTCCCGTGTGCAGCGTAACCCGACTGTAAAGGCAGAGATCCAGATGCGTAACTTCGAGGCAAGCATCCCGGTTGGTTTCTTCTGCTACCCAATCAGTCAGGCAGCCGATATCACAGCATTCCGTGCAACCCACGTACCGGTTGGCGAGGATCAGATGCCAATGATCGAGCAGTGTAAGGAAATCGTACACAAATTCAATACAGTATACGGCGAGACACTGACCGATCCGAAGATCGTACTTCCGGAAAACAGCGCATGTTTGCGTCTGCCTGGCATCGACGGTAAGGCGAAGATGAGTAAGTCTCTTGGCAACTGCATCTATCTTGCAGAGGAGCCGGAGGATATCAAGAAGAAGGTTATGTCGATGTTCACCGATCCGAACCATCTGCGTGTTGAAGATCCGGGGCAGGTGGAAGGTAACCCGGTATTTATCTACCTCGATGCATTCAGCAAGCCTGAGTATTTCGCAGAATTCCTTCCAGAATATTCTGGTATGGACGAGCTGAAGGAGCATTACACACGTGGTGGTCTTGGCGATGTGAAGGTGAAGAAGTTCCTGAACAATGTACTTCAGGCAGAGCTTGCTCCAATCCGTGAGCGTCGTAAGATGTGGGAGCAGAAGCTTCCAGATGTTTATGATATCCTGAAGGCTGGCAGCAAGAAAGCCAGAGAGACGGCAGGCAAGACACTTGAAGATGTCCGCCGCTCTATGAAGATTGATTATTTTGATAATGATAATCTGTTGAAGATGTAATTTTAATATAGATTAGTGTATTATGCAGAATGCAAAAAGGGGCGTTATAAAACGCCCCTTTTATTATCTTTATATCCTCTTCAATTTATTGAGCAGCTGCTCATCACTCATTCGAAATACATCATCGATGATCCAGATATGCATATCCCTTGCTCGCTGCTTGAAGAACATCGTGCCAGTCGTGTTATCACAGGCACGTGCTAAAACAAGTGCCTTTCTGGCATATTTGCCACCGAATTTTCGTGATACGGTCTCCAGCTCATGCAACGCACTGCCACCAGCCTTACCACTCTTGCAGGAGATAAAGATCGGACACACCTGCTTCATCAGGATCACATCGATCTCGTTCATCGTATCATATCCCTGGTTCATCGTGTCATGCACCTCACCATCCCAGTCAATATGCGCACCAATCACCGCATCCGAGAACAGGTAACCTTCCCGCGTCGCTACCTCATAGACATGCAGTTCCAGCATATTTCCTGCCTTTGCAATAATCTTCTTGATCTGATTATTCTTGAACCGAAACATCACTTTTTTCCCGTGTTCCTCATAATCCTTGAGCATACCGATTTCGTACAGATCCCGCAACAGACGGATGGCATCGCCAAGCTGATTGATGTATAACTCACTCCAACCTTCCCGCTGGTTCGGTGTGTTCTTGCGAAGTTCGTCAATGACTCCACAATGTTTGTTCCAATCTCCACGGTATCTACGGCACAGATCCCACATAATCCGGATATCCTCCCGGAACTGATCGGTAAATTTCCACTCCGAGATACTTCCCGTCTCCTTCGTGAGCAGACCGCCATGCAGCATGATATCTTCCGCAATACTGATATTGAAATGGTAATCCGAAGTAATCACCTTCGAACCACGGACATCAATTTCCTTTCCGGTAAATGGATCGATACGCAGCTTGCTGACTTCCATTCTTGCGGAAATACACCCAAGCGCGATCAGAAGCATCTCACTACCACCGGTCAGAGCAAACCGAATTCCCGGATATTCCCGGATAATGCCCGCCAGAGTTCCTATAATGTTATCGAGATCATCCTTTGGTACCTCAATAAATTCCAATTCCATATCTGGATATTTGTGGTCACGAAACTGCTCGATATCCCGGATCTGCTTCGTAATCATATTATCTTTGTGTCCGAGAAAAATCACGCGTTCCGGCATGTATTTCATCATCACCATCACATTCTCAATTGGTTCCTGCGAAAAGAATTTGACGATCGCTTTTGTTCTCTCCATGTAACTTCCTCCTATAAAAGAATTGCAAAAGTACCCACCCCTGATACTTTTGCAATGATTCATTCTCTATTCTTTACTGCATAGATGCAAATAACGCCGCAATCTCCTCTGGCGACAGTGTCCGGTTTGGATTGTCGTCCACTGGCATTGTCGGTGCTGGTTCTGCATCCATATTCATCGTTGTATCTGTGATATCCTGCTCTACTTCGTGCACTGCCTCTGCAACTTCCTCCGCATGTGCTTCCTCTGTGGACAGATCTGTCTGTCCCTGTTGTGGAAACGGGATCACATCTGCATTCTTCACATCCTCTGCCGGTTTATCTGCCTGCAGATTGCCAAGCAGAGCATCGATCATACTCTGATCTAACATACCTGTATTGGCTGCTTCTTCCTTGAATTCTGCCTCTTCCTTTAATTCCTTATCGGCACTGCCGCCAAACTGCGAGAAGAAGTCCTCCGTATTAAATGCAGGCTCTGGTTCTTCTGTTGGTGCAGCCTCTTCTGCAACCGCTTCTGGTTCTTCTGTTGATGCTGCCTCTACCTCTGCTGGTGTATCATCTGTCTGAGTCAGAGAATCATCTGCGATTTCTAGTTCTGCCTCATCAGCTGTATCATTCTCAATTCCACCGGGGATCTGTGACTCTGGTACATCAGTCTCAGTCGTATTCTCAACATTCGTTACCACTTCCGGTTGCTCATCTTCCGGCACTCGTTTTTGCACATCCGCGGTAACGGCTGTCGATGCTGCCTCTACTGATGGTGCTGCCTCCACATATTTCGGCATCTCGATCGCATCCACTGCCTCACGCAATGCAGTAAGCTGGGCTGTCACCTGCTGTAACTGGGCAACCACTGCCTGTACATCGCCTGCCAGCTTGCCAAACTCCTCCAGCACCAGTGCAGTATGATCCGGCTCCTTCTGTGCCTGCAATGCTGCCTGCATTTCCAGTTCCTTCTGCATCTGTTCCGCCTGCTGTACTGCTTCCTCTTCCTTCTTCCGATCATAATTGATCAGAATCTTGATCGTCTTTTTCAACGCCTCATCCAACTGCTCTGCCTGCGCAGACAGATAGGTGTTTGTCTTTCTCTGCTGCACATAGGAAGCCTTTGCCAGACGTTCCATATCGTTGAGGATCTCCGTATCCTCTTTTTTCGTATGTTCCTGCAAGGTCTTTGTCACATATTCCTGCATTGCCTGTTCTTTCGCCACTTTGATGTCGACAAAGGACAGAAGCAACGCATAGATACTTCCCACCAATACAAGCGAGATTATCGCAACATAGACTGCCTGTGAACGATATGCAAGCATGCAGTATCCCCACGCCAGAAGCGCCGTGAAACTGATCATGCCAAGTGTTACCATTCTCTTATATCGATTCCCCATCTGTTTTTTGCCTCCCTGCTTCTCGCCACAGATTACCCTTTATAATGCTTCTCCGGATCTGCAAACTTCGTATATTTTCCAATCCAACGAAGATCGACGCTGCCCGTCTCACCACTACGCTGCTTGGCAATGATGATCTCCGCGGTCTGCGGTTTTGTCGTTGTCTCCGGATTGTAATATTCGTCTCGATAAATAAACATAACCACATCGGCATCCTGTTCGATAGATCCAGACTCTCGCAAATCCGAAAGCACTGGCTTGTGGTCCGGTCTTGCATCTACCGCACGGGAAAGCTGCGACAATGCAATAATTGGAATCTTCAGTTCCTTCGCCAAGTTCTTCAATGCACGGGAAACCTCCGCGATAAACTGCTGCCGGCTCTCCACGGCACGGCTTGGGCTCATCAACTGCAGGTAGTCGATCATGATAACCTGCACTCCATAATTCTGCTTCCATTTTCTTGCGATTGAACGAAGCTCTGAGATTGTAACCGATGAATTTTCCTCTATGTATAACGGCGAATTAGCAACTGCCTCTGTACTTTCGATGACCTTATCCCAGTCATCATCCGACAGATCGCCGACCTTCATACTCTTGGAATCAACCATTGCATCTACCGCCAGAATACGGCTTGCCAGCTGTTCCTTACTCATCTCCAATGAGAAGAATCCAACCGGAATATGTTTCATAACCGCCAGATGATGCGCAATATTTAAGACAAATGCCGTCTTACCCATCGCAGGTCTGGCTGCTACAAGCAAAAGTTCTCCGGCATGCATACCAGTCAGCATATTGTCCAAATCCCGGAATCCCGTCGGAACACCGGTAACCTTACCATCGTTTCTTGCCGCTTCCTCCATCTCACGAATGACATTCATCACAATCTCGCGGATCGGCACTGTATCCTCGGAGCCGTTTCGGTTCTGCACGAGCTTGAAGATACTCTGTTCTGCGCGCTCCATAATGACTTCAACCGGTTCCTGTGACTGGTATCCATCCTTCTCGGTATTCTCACAAAGCTTGATCAGCTGTCGGAGTGCCGCCTTATCCTTGACAATCTTCGCATAGTCCTTCACCGGAGCATATAACGGCGCTGACTGCACTAACTGTGCCAGCGTCACTGTGTTTGCCACTTCTTCCGGGATATCCTTCATCCGCAGCCGTTCTACCAGCGTGATCGGATCAACACTTGCGCCCTCAGAGTACAGTTCAACCATGTTATCGAAGAGAATTCCGTACTGCTTATTGTAGAAATCTTCTCCTGTCAGCATATCCACCAGATCAGAAATCGCATCCCGGTTTACAAGCATTGTTCCCACGATTCCCTGCTCCGCCTTTTCATTATGCGGTTGTACACGTCTTATCGTATTTTCATCCATAAAATTAAGCTTCCTCAATCTTCACGGTAAGATCTGCGGTTACCTTTGTATGCAGCTTGATTCCAACCGTACGTGTGCCCGGTGCCTTGATGGCATCCTTCATAACAATCTTCTTTTTGTCGATGTCATGTCCAAGCTGCGACTTGATTGCCTCTGCAATTTCCTTGGAAGAAATGGAACCAAAGGTTCTTCCGTTTTCACCCATCTTGATGGAAAGCGTGATGCTCTCCTTCTCAATCTGTGCAGCAAGTGCCTGTGCATCTGCCAGCACCTCTGCGGCAACCTTATCCTCATGTGCCTTCTTCAGCTTCAAATCATTCAGGTTCTTTGAGGTTGCTTCCATACCAAGCTTCTTTGGAAGCAGCATATTTCTTGCATATCCATCGGATACTTCTACAATCTGATCTTTTTTTCCAAGGCTTTTTACGTCCTGCAATAAAATAACTTTCATGTCTGGTTCCTCCTTAATTCCTAAATATCGCCTTCCCGATACATCTCATCTAAAAGCGTCTTTAACTGGATCAATACCAATTCATTTGTACTATTTGTAAACTGGGCTCCGGCGATATTTGCATGTCCACCGCCACCCATTTTTTCCATAATAATCTGTACGTTCACATCGTCGACCGACCGTGCACTCATATAAACCGTGCCATCCTTCTCTGTCGTAACAAATGATGCACGGATTCCTTCGATGTTGAGCAGGTCGTTCGCAACCTTCGCCGCAACCACCGTCGGTGCATCGGATTCCTTCGGATCAACCGTGGAAATCGCAAAATGCTCCATATAAATCTCCGAATTGATGACGCCCTCTGCCAACTGGCGATACGTGTACATATCACTTCGAAACATCTTTCTGACACGAACAACATCCGCACCACTCCGGCGCAGATACGATGCTGCATCAAATGTACGCACACCCGTCTTGGTCAGAAAATTATCTGTATCAATCACGATACCAGCATACATGGCATCCGCCTCGATTGGACGAAGCTTTACCTTGCCCTCGATATACTGCAGGATCTCCGCAATCATCTCACATGCAGAGCTTGCATATGGCTCGATATACGAAAGTGTTGCATTCTCGATCACCTCGTCCGATTGTCTATGGTGATCAAATACCACGATAGACTTTGCCAGACTGAGCAGCTCCTCACACTCGGTCATGCTTGGTTTATTCACATCCGTTACGACAACCAGCGTGTTCGGAGTTACCCGGCTGATTGCTTGTTCACTGTTGATGATCATATCATCGCCGTAAACGCTGTTCCCCATAAATCCGCTGATGATCGGGCGGATGGCTGAGGTCACCTCATTCACTACGATATATGCCTTTTTATTTAACGTCTTAACCAGACGATACACGCCCACTGCCGAACCAAACGCATCCGCATCCGGTCGTTTGTGTGCCATGATAATAACACTGTCTTTACTTGTCAGAAGCTCCTGGAACGCCTGTGCCTTAACACGCGCCTTAACGGTTGCGGACTTCTCAGTTCCTGCACTCTTTCCACCAAAATACGTCGTCTTATCACCATATTTAACAACTGCCTGATCGCCGCCTCGTCCAAGTGCCAGTCCGATTGCGGTACGCGCCCGCTCATACGCCTGCGCAAAGCTGTCTGTTCCAGCACCGACACCGATACTTAACGTAACTGGAATCTCGTTTCCGACATTGATACTCTTTACCTCGTCCAGAATCGCAAACTTTGTCTCACGAAGCTGTGGCAGATACTGCTGCCGGAATACGAAGAAATATTTATCCTTCTCCAGCTTCTTTCCAATCGCGTCGATCGTGGAAAGATACATGTTGATTCGTCGGTCAACCAGTGCTTCCACCAGCGAATGACGAACCTCCTCTGTATTCTCCATAACCTCATCGTAATTATCAATATACAACAGTCCTGCGACAAGCTTCTGGTCTTCATTTTCCTTCTTGTAGATCCGAAGCTCTGTTTCATCATACAAATACAAAGTAATCATGGCATCTGCCTGATGATCGACCATCGCATCCTCATCCGAATCCACTAACGCCTCGGAAAAATCGATACGGCGCAACAATGCCCGATAGACACGGTCGTTATATTCCAGATCCATCTGCATTTCCTCGGACGATAACGCCTCCGCATCCACCGCCGGGAAGAATGCCGAAATGTTTTTCCGAATCCGCTTCTTGGATCCAACGCCAATCTCTTCGATAAACTTTGCATTGCCCCACAGAATCTTACCATCCGTATCCAGCAGCGCATACGGAATATCCAGCTCTTTCAAAAGCTCCTTCTGTATCTGCCCCTGTTCCAGCGCAAACCGGAAGACAACCGGCATGATCGCCGCCTTCATTACAATGAAAAATATAATCTCACATACAACGAAGATAAAAACTGCCGCAGCGGCAATCGCACCGCTCTTTTTGTCATGTACATACAGCACGATCACCATGCCAACCAGAAGCACAGTCAGTGCCAATGGCATCAGCAGATATTGTTGTATTTTCTTTTTTAAGATCTTTTCGTTATTCATCGATTCTCACCTGTTGCCGTTTCAAACAGCCTCTCCCAGTGACTATTTTGCGATATTCGCAAGTCTTTCCTTTACCTGCTCCAATGTCTCTGTATACTTTTGCAGCTTTGCACGTTCTTCCTCAACCTTTGCTGCAGGTGCCTTATCTACAAACTTTGGATTTGCAAGCATACCGGATGCACGCTTGATCTCTGCCTCTAACTTTGTCTGTTCCTTCGTCAGACGCTCGATCTCCTTCTCGATATCCACAAGCTCTGCAAATGGAATGTAGATCGCTGCATCATGGATCACAACCGATACCGCATCATCTGCGATTCCACTCTTATCTGCCTGTACATGTACCTCGTTTGCATAGCCAAGCATAGCGAAGAAATTCTTACTTGCCGTAAAGATTGCACGAATGTCTTCCTTCGGCGATACAACATAGACACTTGCCTTTCTGCTCGGTGCAACGTTCATCTCTGTACGCACGTTACGGATACCGCGTACAGCTTCCTTGATCTTATCCACAGCAGCCTCATCTGCCTTGAAATCAAATGCCTCGTCATATTCCGGCCACTTGGAGATCATGATAGATTCCTCGTCGGTCAGTGTACAGAAGATCTCCTCTGTTACAAATGGCATATATGGATGCAACAGCTTCAGACCGGTTGTAAGAACCGTCTTCAATGTCCAGAGTGCAGCTGCCTTTGTCTCGTCTGCGTCGTCCCAGAGTCTTGGTTTTACCATCTCGATATACCAGTCACAGAACTCCTCCCACAGGAAATCGTACAGCTTTGATACTGCGATACCAAGCTCAAATTTTTCCATATTGTCTGTGACCTCCTGAACGAGATCATTCATCTTCGACAAAATCCACTTGTCCGCAAGTGTGAAGCCGTACTGCTTCATCGCTGCATCGACATCAGCGGTCATGGCAGCATCAATACCTGTGATATCTGCCTTCTCAATATTCATCATGATAAATCTGGATGCGTTCCAGATCTTATTTGCAAAGTTACGGCTTGCTTCAACTCTCTCCCAGTAGAAACGCATGTCGTTACCCGGTGCATTTCCGGTAATCAGTGTGAATCGGAGCGCATCGGCACCATACTTGTCGATAACCTCCAATGGATCGATACCATTTCCAAGGGACTTACTCATCTTACGTCCCTGATCGTCTCTGACCAGACCGTGGAAGAGTACCGTGTGGAACGGAAGCTTGCCTGTCTGCTCGATCGATGAGAATACCATACGGATTACCCAGAAGAAGATAATATCGTATCCAGTTACAAGTACATCGGTCGGGAAGAAGTAGTCCAGATCTTCCGTCTTGTCCGGCCAGCCAAGTGTAGAGAATGGCCAGAGTGCAGAGGAGAACCATGTATCCAGTGTATCCTCGTCCTGCTTTACATTGTTGCTTCCACATTTTGGACAAGTGCACACGGTCTCCTTCGATACGATCGTCTCCCCACAGTCCTGACAGTAATATGCCGGGATACGATGTCCCCACCAGAGCTGTCTGGATACACACCAGTCACGGATATTATCCAGCCAGTTGTAATAGGTCTTGTCCATACGCTCCGGAATCAGCTTCAGCTTGCCGCTTACAACTGCTTCCTTCGCCGGCTTTGCCATCTCGCTCATCTTGACGAACCACTGTGGCTTTACAAGTGGCTCTACCGTTGTCTTACAACGGTCATGCGTACCAACCATATGCTTGTGTGGTACAACCTTCACGAGAAGTCCGAGTGCATCAAGATCAGCAACCATTGCCTTTCTTGCCTCATAACGATCCATGCCTGCATACTTGCCGCCAAGCTTGTTGATCGTAGCATCATCATTCATAATATTGATCTCTTCGAGATTATGACGCTTTCCAACCTCGAAATCGTTCGGATCGTGTGCCGGTGTGATCTTTACACAGCCGGTTCCAAAATCTTTATCTACATACTCATCGGCAATCACCGGAATCTCACGGTCCGTGAGTGGCAGCTTCAGCATCTTGCCAACGATATCCTTGTATCGCTCGTCCTCTGGATTTACTGCAACGGCTGTATCACCGAGCAATGTCTCCGGACGTGTGGTTGCGATCTCTACGAATCTTCCTTCCTCGCCAACAACCGGATAATTGATGTGCCAGAAGAAGCCATCCTGCTCCTCATGTACAACCTCTGCATCGGAAATGGATGTCTGACAAACCGGACACCAGTTTACGATACGGGAACCTCGGTACATATATCCTTTTTCATACAGCTTACAGAATACCTCTGTAACTGCCTTGTTATTTCCTTCATCCATCGTGAAACGCTCACGATCCCAGTCTGCGGATGAACCCATCTTCTTCAACTGGTTGACGATCTTGCCGCCGTACTCTCTACGCCAGTCCCAGACACGCTCTAAGAACTTCTCACGTCCAAGGTCTTCCTTGTCGATGCCTTCCTTCTTCAAAGCCTCGATAACCTTCACCTCTGTCGCGATGGCCGCATGGTCGGTTCCCGGCTGCCACAGTGCATTGTAACCCTGCATACGCTTGAAACGGATCAGGATATCCTGCATCGTATTATCGAGTGCATGTCCCATATGCAACTGTCCGGTAATGTTTGGTGGCGGCATCACGATGGTGAACGGTTTTTTGCTCCGGTCTACCTCCGCGTGAAAATATTTGTTTGCAACCCATTTTTCATACAGACGCGGTTCAATCTCCGCCGGGTTGTAGTTCTTCTCTAATTCCTTAGCCATGTCTTTCTTCCTCCATATATGAATGATGTCGTGTATAAAAATACACAATCAAACTTCTCTTGTTTTGTATCTGCAATCCGGAATTACAATTCCAGATTGTAGGTCGCAAGCAACTCCCGGATATAGCTTTCAATGCCCGGATTCGCTGCAATACTTGCTTTTAACGCCGCCGTGGCATTCTGCCGGATCTTCTCACAGCTTGCCATCTTCTCGCGGATCTTCTGCCGCCGTACATTCAAGCCATGCTTAATCTCAACCATCTCCCGCCGGTCGATCAGTGCATTTGTCTGATTCTTCCAGACCATCGGATCGGTCACGCCAACATCAGAAAGCTGTTTTACCAGCCTGTCACACGCAAGATAATAGCTCTCGCTTGCCTGTGAATATTTCTTTGCATCGCGCTGCATCTGGTTGTACAGATCCCAGCGGTACATCAGTTCCTTCCCGGAATTGACGTCGTATTTTTCATAGATATAATCTAATGTATTTGTATTATTGACATATTTTGCTTTGACTTTATTCAGTAACGAGATTGCCCTTTGAAGCTTTGCGTCGTTTTCCTGTACGCGCCGGTTGATATTTGCATACTGGATATAACACACGGCAAAGCAGATCACCGCAATCGTTCCTTCGATTGCCGCTGGCAATGTCACATCCTTCTTCGCAAGCAGCGCCACCGCAAACAAGGTAATGCTAATCAAAAGGAATAACACCAGCACCACGATCAAAACGCTTCGAATCCGGTATGCATTGTCGGTATCCTCCACACGTGCATATTTCAGATCTTCTTTTTCTCCCTCGAGATATCCCATGTCGTTTTTCAGCATAGAATCCCGCATCTCCATATCATTTAAGTTTTTGATCGTATCCGGAATGTCATCCTCCAGCCGCTGCATCGTACGATACTGCTCTGTTGTAAGCAGATTCTCTGACTGCTGATATTTACTACGGTTGCCGTCAAGACGTTCAATCTCCTTCGCCGTATCTATGATATCTACTGCAAGATTCACTGGCAGTTCCTCGATTCGCTGAATATCAACGAGATAATCCGTCACGAGTTTGTACTCCTGCTTCATATCCTCCATGTGATATTTCGTATCGACTAACTGTTCACAGAAATCGCCAACGGTCTTTCGCTCTCGATTCGACGATACCGTCTCTTTGACTTCCCGCCGGATCTCCGGATCAACACGTTCTTTCAGCACCGCTTTTTCCGCGGCCCGCTTCGCCTTTTCCTTATTTCGTTCTGCCCTCGACTGATTCCTGCGCTTTCTGCGTTCTTCCCGCATGCGTTCCTGTTCTTCAATCAAGGCGTCATATTTGGCATCATCTTCATTCAAGTATGCCTTGATCTTCTGAAACATTCCCATCAAATCGCCTGCTCTCTGAATTCATCCTTCAATTGTCCAAGTATAATATCCATTCGCTTGTCGTAATCGATCATGTCCTTATTCATACGGTTGTATACCGCACGTTGTAACATAGAGAAGATTGTCATCTCCCGGACATCCTCATTCGAATCTCCGATCTCAATCATCAAATTCTCAAAATTATCTTCATCGAGGTCAAACTTCCGCATTTCCTGCTTCAGTGTCGTCGCATCGTTCCCTGCCGAAAATACGATTAGGTAACTGCGCAGACTCTCCTCGTTGCCATTTAATTCATACGCTTTCATGAAATAGCTTTTTGCATCTTCCACATCCATGTTGTTGGCTGCTGCCACACCTCGGTTGTGATAGACATTTCCAAGAAATACCTTGTCTGTGATATCCTGCTGGTTGTCCAGAATCTCATCGTAAATCGATGCCGCCTTGATGTATCTGCGGTAGCCAAGATAGCTGTCTGCCTTTAATTTCTTACGCTGACTTGATGTCAGCCGACGATATTTCTGCCATGCTTCCACATAAGTTGCAATCTCGTCCGGTGTATAGTAATCCCCGGCATTTAAAATTTCAACCAGCAGATCCTGTGCAAATGTCGCCTTGTTCGAAAGTGCTACCAGCTTCGCTGCAAGCTCCGGCATATCCAGCTCATCCCGAATCCAGTCAAACAGCTTCTCAGACAGAGAAGACTTCGAGATCAGCACGGTATTATTGTAGATATAAAAGCACAGCTCCTCGTAGGTGTTGATCTCCACCTTCGTATTCAGAAAGATGAACGGATGCGATGCTTCTTTTCTTGTACATAAGATAATTTTTGACATTAAACATCAAACTCCTTACGATAAATCTTGTTCGTGGTCGGGAATAATTTTCCAAATCCAACATCCTTAATGATAAATGCGCCATGATGTGGATTCTCAAATTCCACCTCCACGGAGAACTTAGACGTCTTGTTCGGACGTTTCGGGATTCCGTGCAGCTTCACGACTTCCCGCTCTTCTTCTCCGGTCTTCCGGTTCCGGTATACCAAAGTCAGGGACTCTGTATCATCCAATATAATACTGATCTTTCCGTGGATGTTGTACCACTGTCTGCCGCCCAAGGCGATCGGAATAAACCGATCCTCCTCGTCCTCCGAAGAGATTCCGACATCAAAGATCACATTCTCCTTTGTCTCTACAAAATACTTCTTATAAAATTCGCCATATTCACCGCCGACTGCCTTGTAGCAGGCACCCTTGGTATAGATATTCTGTCCGGCAAATACACGTCTGCCCTGCGTCAGAAGCTCGCGTGATTTGTTCAGCCATTTCTCGGAGAATCCGAGTCCGGTCAGATAAATGGCCGAAATGTATGTTTTCTTTGTCTCATTTGCCACAATCTTTGCAAATGTAATATCCATCAGGATATTGTCACCGCCGAAGGCTGCCAGATTGAAATTCTCAGAATAGTCCTCATGTGTGACACTGATCGTGTTCAGTTCGTGTCCATGCGAGATATCAATTCTGTAATAATGCAGGCCATCCGTATTGTAATCAAACAATCCCACACTGTTTGTGCGCAGGCTTTCATCCTGATTAAAAATGTAATACAGACCACTGTCAAGATGGCTCGTGATCTCCACCTGCTCCTTCTCGACACCAAGCTCCTTGTAAAACGTTGAAAGTACACGGAACAGATCCTTGTTATATTCTGGAATCGTAATGACAAGCTTCTTTACCGTCGCGCCCTCATAACGATACAGGAAAGAATCGACATGCATTTTAAGCATCATTAAAAACAGCTTGCGATAACTGTAACGCGTATTATGCACCTCAACAGTCTCCTCACTGCGCGCATTCTGAAACAGCTCATCCAACACGATACCCTGCTCCTTGAAACGTGCCTCGGAAGCTTCGGAGCCAACATACCACTCTCCGGTCTCTAAGCCGAAGAAAAGGATGTTTGGCATCATATATGTTTCTTTGTTATTTAATTGGTTGACTGTCTCCGGCTCGCGCGAGATGTCGTTATAAAAACTAATCTGCGTGGAATCCGAACACAGATCCATGCCTATATAATACGCCTCTGACATGTCTTTTTCCTTTCGTACTTATATCTATTTCTATGCATTGCAATCCACAGGTTTCCCCGCGATATTACAATATACTCAAATTCTCTTCAAACAGATGTACCGTATTCAGGTAAACATCCAATGTCTCTAACAGCTCATTATCTTCCCGCATTTCCTGATTGACAAGCATGCTGTTGATAATCTCAAAGCGGTTCCGGTCTTTGCGGTTAAACGCTTTGGACTTCAGCGATTCACTCTCTACCACATAAGAAGTACCCTGCTTATCATCCGAGATTTCATAGACAAGGCGCTCGCCGTGGAACACGACATATTCCTTCACATACATGCCCGGAATCATCTCATCCAGAAGCTCTGTCTTGTAGATCAGATTCTGTCTGGAACCAGTATCAAATGCGTACTTCACTGTTACCTGTTTGCCCGGCTCGCTCTTGTAGATCAGATAGGTCTTGAGCATGACATCCTGTGGCAGCTTGATAAAGGACTGGAAGCTCTTGTAGAACGGAAGCAGCTTGCCTGCATCCATAAACTTGCCAACCGCATCCTTGATCCACGTCTTCTGCTCGCCCGTATAACGATCCAGCTTCGAGAAGTGATGCAGCATGGACATACGGGAAATCTCATCCTCGATATTGCCCTTCTGAATCTCCTGATACAGACAGTCAAAGACACCACTTGGAATCTGTGCATCTTTGATTAGATAGTTATAGCATGCAAACCGCAAGAACGCCTTTACGACCAGTCCACGGTTTCTGCCTGCATAATACGCGGTAAAGATATCGTAGATGTACTCGACATTTCCCATCGCGAACATCATCTGTGCCAATGTATTTTCTGCCAGCAGGGAAATATCTCTGACACGGTTACGCACCGTCTTAAAAATACCTGCCAATTCTTCCAAGTCACCCTTATAATGGTTGATGATATATACCAAAATCCGCTCATTGACCTTACCGGATTTGTACAGATGGATACAGATGGAAAGCAGATCCTCATTTAAGAAGCCATTGCTGTCCTCCACACCATAATCCGCCAGACGATACAACTCTTCACTGTCGATCTCATCGAAGCCATACAGCTTCACCGCCTGAAATGCCTTGTCGAACATGTTCATATCGACCATGTAAGCGATCATCACACGTGCATTTGCGTGATTTAAGTATTCGATATCCAATTTTTCGAGATACTTTGTAAGCACCTCGTTATCCAGATTCTCATGGTAATATTCAATAATATTCAGATATGCCTGCTGCTTGTAATCATAGGAGATCTCATCACAGTTAACAATATCTCGTGCAGCATTGACCTCGATTGCCTTCTTGAATGTGAAATCACCAAGCTGCTCATAGTTATGCAGCAGCACCCGGTAATCCCGCGGACTGTATTTACAGCAGATATCCATATATGCATTTTCATCTACAATACGTTCCAGTCGATACGGAATAGATCCCGCATACCGGTTCCCCGCGCTATCCTCGAAGATAATGGAAGCCGTGTTCGACAGAATCTCCACATATGCTTCGCCGTTTACGATCGGTACGCGCTGTACTTCCTCTAACTCCTGATGCGTCACGATCACGGCACGCACGCCCTTGTTAAAGCAGACAAGCTTCCGACGGAAGATAATGTTGATCAGCTTGCTCGCATAAAGCGGACTGACCGTCTCAGGCTCCAAGAACTCATCATAAAGCACAGTCAGATCATCGCTGACCTTGCCGCTGATAATCATATTCTCCATGAAATCCTGCATTGTTGTCGCATATTCATGGTACACCTTCATGTGCTGGGACTTGTTGTAAATTACGTTCGCATACAAGTACGCAAGCTCTTTTTCGGAAAGTGTATTCTTATAATTCAGATACATCAATACCGACTGCGGTATCAGATCATATCTGGAGAAATTCATACTCTTGACAAAGCACTCATTCAGCCCGATAAATTTCAGGTTGCGTTCCACTGCATCCCGGTAGAACCGATGGTACTTGTTATCCAGTTTTCCTGCGCTGATCAGCATCGAGCAGATACTTGACAGCACCTCGTCACTCTTTTTCTTGGAGTAAATGCTATCCATGATCTCGAAAATCTTCGCATCAAACTGACGGAATGATGCCGCAAGCTGGATAAACGCCTCGATTACTTCGTCCGACAGATACTGGTGGCGCAATCCCCATCGGATCGTTGTAACCTCAAGATCTGTAATATGCTTCAGCAGCAACGGGTTGTTGTTTAAGACTTCGCAAAGCTCCATGTACATAAGCGGGCTGTTGTATCCCTGCTCATACAGGTTTTTAACTTCCCGGTACAAAGCGGTCTGATCGTTATTATAGGTATCATCCACAAACAGCAGCAACCAGAAATAGAAGATCTTGTCATCCTCTGTGTGGTAGCTTCTGCGAATCAGTTCCTTTGCCTGTTCGGTCGCACGGCGGTCCTTGCCAACCATCGCCTTCAGATATGCATAATAACAACTCTGCTTGTTGTTCATTCCAGAGTTATCGACATCCGCCTCGATACGCAGGAATTCTTGTTCTACCTTCTCTGTCTCTCCCTGCATAATGTTCATATGCATTGTTCCCAGACGGTACAGATCTTCCTCTGGTACATAGCGTGCCAGATTGTTAAATGCAAATAAGGTCGTGCTAATGTATTCCCGAAGCTGGATTCTGCCCATGCGGTAATCCATATATGTCGTAATCAAGCGCACCTGATTCGACTTAATCAGATGTGTTTTGCTGCCCGGTTTGGACACTTTTATCTCTTTTTCTGTCGGCTTGGACAGGTTAATCTCAATCTCGATTGTCTGGTAGACATTCTCGATAATGATTCTGCCGGATGTCACGCCGTCCGGAATATTCTCCGGTGAAATCAGTACATCCAAAGCATACAGATTGCCATAAAAATCGGCACTTGTAATCACCTTTCTCGCTGGAATAATGAAATCCTCGGTGGAGCGTACCGTTGAACTGCTGTAGCCCCATGTGTTTTTGCTGATGTTAATCGAAATCTTGGAAAGCTCCTCCGGGAACTCCAGATTGATCTTCGCCTTGGATACTGACAATGTCAGCGCACGTTTCTTGTGTACATAGACGAGGAACTCCTCCAAAGCCTGATTGACCGACTGGCTTTCCATCAGACTGTTGTAGATCTGCTTGATCACCGGATCGCGGTTGATAAATGTACGCTTAAAATCATCGCGCACAAATACACGCGCCGCCTCTGCCCAGTTGCTCTCAGCGAGTGTCGCAAATTTGAAAAGATCATCGATCTTCTGATCTCCGTATTTTACATATGGTGTCGTGATGTCAATATCATACAGAATCTTAAATTCTCCGCCGTCCGTAATGACACTGATATGTCCTTTGTAATTTTTACCTGCTTCCAAACAGGTTGCATCGAATGTGAATCCGACATCAAAATTCTTCGCAATAAATGTATGCTGGTTGAACCGCAGCATATAGCGGCTATCATACACCATCGCTTTGATAACGTGGTCATTCGTGCTGTTCACCGTGAAGACACCTTCGTACAAAGTTCCCGATTCTATATTCAGTTTTAAAAACTTTTCTGATATCGCCACCTCAGGCCGGTCTACCTGAAATTCGCCCTTTGCGTAATGTTCTACTATCGCCTTCATGGTATCTCCTTTATTTCTCGGCTTCGTAATGAAAACCTACTTGTCATTCGTCTATTTAATAGGTATAATTATCGATATGAGGGTATAGTTCACCCACTATCCCCTTTTAACACATATCACATTATAACAAACCCCCTTTCTTTTTTCAAGACAGGGATATAAATGGTTTGTTTTCTAATTATTAGGAGGAAACTATGAGCAACGGACCACTTCGCATCGAACAGTATGAGACTGTGCGATATGACATAAATTGCAATCCACTCGGTGTCCCGGACAGCGTGACACGCGCGATCATGGAAAATATCAGCGCGGTCGGTCGCTATCCTGACACATACTACGACCCTTTACGGAACGCCATCGCTTCTTATGCCTGCTGTGCGCCAGAGCATTTGGTGCTTGGCAGCGGCAGCTCTGATCTGCTGCGTCTCTTTGTTGCACTTCTTGCACCAAAGAAGGCTTTACTGCCGATCCCATCAGCCACGGATTATGAACATGTATTATCCGTGTATGGTTGCGAAACAGACTTCTATGAGCTGGACATCAATCAGGATTACCATCTGGATATGGATGATTTTATTGCACACTTATCGGATACATACGATATTGTGATCCTCGGAAATCCAAACAATCCAACCTCCCAGCTTATATCAAAAGCAGATATCGAGAAACTTGCAGCCGCATGCAAGGAGCTTGGCATCGCACTTTTACTCGACGAAATGTACATTGAATTTACAGAGAACTATGAGCGTAACACTGCGATCTCTCTGGTAAATACCTATGACAACCTGATTATTTTGCGCAGCGTATCCAAATTCTTCTCTGTACCAGGACTGCGACTTGCTTATGCAATCATGAACAACGAAACAAACATGACGATCATCAATATGACCGCCACACCAAACAGCATTTCCTGTCTGACCGCAGCTGCCTGTACTGCTATGCTGGAGGATACCGCCTACATCCACGAATCGCACTCCCGCATCTTTACCGAGCGCAACCTGATCTACTCAGCAATGAATACAAACAAGAATCTGCGGTTGTTCAAACCGAGTGCAAACTTCGCGCTGATGCAGATTCTAAAAGAGGATGTCACTGCAAAATCCCTGCTGGCACATTGCAATCTGAAGGGCATTGTCCTTCGGAACTGCGAGAATTTTCACGGCCTGGATTCGCATTTTGTACGATTCTCAATCATGAATCCGATGCAGAACGACCTGATGGTAAATACAATTCTGGAACTGTTACGATAACACTTTTGAGCTTTCGCAAAACAAATTCACAGAAGCCAAAAGAGCAGCTGGAACACATATCTGTTTCCAACTGCTCTTTTTGATTGTTATCGTATTGCTGTTATTTGCCCAGCTCTTTCTCACTCATTGCAAGTGCCGATGCAATTACTGCATCCATATCATAATACTTGTACTCGCCAAGACGTCCGCCGAAGATCACATGCTCCTCCTGCTCGCCAAGCTCCTTGTACTGCTGATACAGCGCGCCATTTTTCTCATCATTTACCGGATAATATGGCTCATCGCCCACCTTCCACTCAGAAGAGTATTCGCGTGAAACAACGGTCTTTGGCAGATCATTGCCTGCATCATCCTTGCCAAACTCGAACCATTTATGCTCGATGATACGTGTCCAAGGCGTCTCAGCATCTGTGTAGTTCACTGCCGCATTTCCCTGGAAGTTTGGCTTGTCTAAAAGTTCTGTCTCAAACCGCACGGAACGATATTCAAGCGCGCCAAGCTTATAATCAAAATAAGCATCAATGGCACCTGTATAGACAACCTTCTCTGCCATCGCATCATACTCTGCTTTGTTTGCAAAATAATCGGTAGAAACCTTTACTTCAATACCAGCCAGAAGGTTCTCCACCATCTTCGTGTAGCCGCCCATCGGAATACCCTGATACAGCGCATTGAAATAATTGTTGTCAAATGTCAGACGGACTGGCAGACGCTTGATGATAAACGCAGGAAGCTCTGTACATGGGCGTCCCCACTGTTTTTCCGTATAGCCTTTTACCAGCTTCTCATAGATATCTGTTCCAACCAGACTGATTGCCTGCTCTTCCAGATTCTTAGGCTCCGTGATACCAGCTGCCTTTTTCTGCTCTTCGATCTTTTCCGCTGCCTCTTCTGGCGTTACCACACCCCACATTTTATTAAATGTGTACATGTTAAACGGCAGGCTGTAAAGCTCGCCTTTGTAATTTGCAACCGGTGAATTCGTGAACCGGTTGAACTCTGCAAACTTCGTAATATAATCCCATACCTCTTTGTTGTTCGTGTGGAAGATATGCGCACCATATTTGTGTACATGGATACCCTCTACATCCTCTGTGTACACATTTCCGGCAATATGCGGACGCTTGTCAATCACAAGCACCTTTTTCCCTTTTTCCTTTGCCTGCTGTGCAAACACCGCACCGTAAAGTCCGGCACCTACCACTAAATAATCATACTTTTTCATGTTTACCCTCCTCTTAGCCTTTAATCTCTTCGAAATATATCTCTTGTATATACCTTTTCCTGCACATCGTCCAGCTCTGCGCTGTAACGGTTTGCAAGAATTGCATCACTCTGTTTCTTAAACTCTACCAGATCATTTACGATCTTGGAGCCAAAAAATGTCGTTCCATCCGGCAGTGTCGGCTCATATACGATTACACTTGCCCCCTTCGCCTTCACACGTTTCATCACGCCTTGAATCGAACTCTGACGGAAATTATCCGAATTTGATTTCATCGTGAGTCGATAGACACCAATCGTAACTTTTTTCTCACTTTCAGCATTCCATTCATTGTTCGCGCCATAGCTGTAATAACCGGCTTTTTCAAGCACGCGACCCGCAATAAAATCTTTCCGCGTCCGGTTACTCTCCACAATCGCCGTCATCATATTCTGTGGCACACTGTCATAATTCGCAAGCAACTGCTTCGTATCCTTTGGCAGGCAGTACCCACCATAACCGAAGCTCGGATTGTTATACTGTGTTCCGATTCTCGGATCCAGGCACACACCATCAATAATTGCCTGGGTATCCAGCCCTTTCATCTCTGCATAAGTATCTAACTCATTGAAATAGGATACACGTAGGGCGAGATAGGTGTTTGCAAAAAGCTTGACCGCTTCTGCTTCCGTAAATCCCATAAACAGCGTATCAATATTTTCCTTTTCTGCGCCCTCCTGCAACAACCGTGCAAAAGTATGCGCCGCCGCATCTACTTCTGCATCCGACTTATCTGTACCAATAATAATACGGCTTGGATACAAATTGTCATACAGCGCCTTGGACTCCCGCAGAAATTCCGGAGAAAACAGAATCCGGCTTGTCTGATATTTCTTTCTTACTGACTCCGTATAACCAACCGGGATCGTCGATTTGATTACCATAAATGCTTCCGGATTCACCTTCAGCACAAGTTCAATCACGGCTTCCACCGCTGTGGTATCGAAGAAGTTCTTCTGACTGTCGTAGTTTGTCGGCGCAGCAATGATGACAAAATCCGCATCGCGGTATGCTGTCCCTCCATCTAAGGTTGCTGTCAGATGCAACTCCTTCTCTGCCAGATACTTCTCAATATAATCGTCCTGAATCGGAGAAATCTTATGATTGATCTTCTCCACCTTCTCAGGCACGATATCCACCGCTGTCACCGTATGCTTCTGGGACAACAGGGTTGCAAGTGACAATCCGACGTAGCCGGTTCCTGCAACCGCAATCTTTATATCTTCAAATGTTCTCATATTCGAAATCCTCCTGTAACACGTCTTTTCGAATAACTATTTACTCACTCCGCAATGCTTCCACTGGATCCTTCTTTGATGCTACACGCGACGGAATCAGTCCACCGATCATCGTCAGCACAACGCTGATGACAACCAAGAGCGCACCACCTGTAACCGGAAGCTTCGCAACGCCGGTCAGTCCTGCAAAATGGTGAATGACTGCATTGATTGGGATGTTCAGGAGCACGGTAACTCCAATACCGATCAAACCTGCCACGAAACCAATGATAATCGTCTCCGCGTTAAATACACGCGAGATATCCTTCTTCGATGCACCGATGCTTCGCAGCACACCAATCTCCTTCGTCCGCTCCAATACGGAAATATATGTGATGATACCAATCATGATCGAGCTTACCACGAGCGAGATTGCCACGAACGCCATCAGCACATACGAAATCGCATTGATAATCGTACTGATGGAAGACATCATCGTTCCTACCATATCTGTGTAAGAGATTTCCTTCTCCTCTTCGCCGTTTGCTTTCACCATATCGTTATATTCTTCGATCACGTCGATGATCTTTTCCTTCGACTCAAAATCGATCGGATAGATGCGGATGACCTTCGGATCATTCTCATAAGCGATACCAAGTGTGACAAGGTTGTCATCATAGGTCGCATTCTCAGCGGATTTCAGATCGGACAGCGACATGCTGTTTGACACACTCTGCGTCTGTTCCGTCATCGTCTGCATAAACTGCTTCAACTGATCTGCCGGAAGGCTCGCCATATATTCATACAGCTGATCCTCTGTCATGTCTGCGATTCCCATCTCGCTCATTGCATCCTGCGCCTGCTGCTCAGCTTCCTTCTGTGCCTCCTCGTTCAGATCTGCACCAAATTCATAGCCGGTAAATACATTCTTATCTGGATCATCCAGCTGCGCCTTGCCAACTTCGCTGTCTCTCGACAGATCCATCAACTTCTCCACCAGTGCATGCGTATAACCAATCGTTGTTGTGATCGAATGTACTGTTGCATCCTCATTCGGGCGGACGATACCAACCACCTTGATATCCAGACCATTTTTGATCTTATCTTTCAGGTAATCAGCATCATCGCTCTTATCCACATAACATTTCTCTGAATCATCGTATTCGTAAAAATCGGAAGATGGAATTACCTTATAGGTGAGGCTCAGCAGGTCATCATAGGTGTACGAGGTGTTTGGATACGTCTTCGTCTCACCCTTCAATGCCGCACGCATCATCTCCTGCATCTCGCTGACATCCCGGATGCCAAGCGAATACAACTCATAATCGCTGATCTCGTTATCCTTCGTCACGACCATCACGACTTCATCGTAATTCTCCGGCCAGCGTCCGGCTACAACATCATACTGGTTCTCGAGCAGCTCCTGATTGCTGATCATCTCGGACCAGACATTCGTCGTACTCTGCGTCCCTGTCATACCCAGGTTATCCATCTCTGACATCGAACCAAATCCGATACTGTCAAAGACGGTACTTGGATTGACCTGATAGACTTCTTTCTCTACATCACTTTTGTAAGCGTTAATCGTAATGCCATAGGTGTACATGATATCGCTGGTGTAGTCCTTCATCTTCTGACCGTCACCTTCCTCGATATAATCCTTGAAGGATACCATGTCGTTAACCTTGACTTCACCAAGCATATTCTTCATATAATTACCGACAAAGTTGTTTGAATACACCTTGTCCATATCATGCTCTTCTTCACTCTTCATCTCGGTGCCGAGCATAATTCCCATCATTGCGGACATGTCAATGGACTCATCCGTGATCTCCAGCGGGTAGGTAGAAAGAGTATCTTCCTCCACGCTCTTGATATAATTCCGGAATCCATCGGACAACGATAAGATCAGCGCGATTCCGATGATACCGATACTGCCTGCAAATGCGGTAAGCAGGGTTCGTCCCTTCTTTGTAAGCAGGTTGTTGAAGGACAGATTCAGCGCTGTAAAATACGACATCCGCTTATGCTTTAAGTCCTTCTTGCTTAATTCCTCATACGTTTCCTTCGCTGCTTCCTCATCGGAATACGGCATGCTATCATCTGTAATCTCACCATCCAACAGCTTAACAATTCGTGTACTGTACTGCTCTGCAAGCTCCGGGTTATGGGTAACCATAATAACGAGACGGTCTTTTGCAATCTCCTTCAGAAGATCCATAATCTGCACGCTTGTCTCTGTATCAAGTGCACCGGTCGGTTCATCCGCAAGCAGAATCTCCGGATCATTGATCAGTGCACGCGCGATTGCCACACGCTGCATCTGTCCACCGGACATCTGATTTGGCTTTTTATGGATCTGGCTACCGAGTCCAACCTTCTCGAGCACTTCCTTCGCCCGGCGTCTGCGCTCGCTCTTCGAGACACCCGACAAGGTCAATGCCAGCTCGACATTCTGCAGCACCGTCTGGTGCATGATCAGATTATAGCTCTGGAATACAAAACCAACGCTATGGTTCCGATAGGTATCCCAGTCCTTATCCTTGTATTTCTTTGTTGTTTTTCCCTTGATTATCAAATCGCCATCGGTGTACTGATCGAGCCCTCCCACGATATTCAAGAGTGTTGTCTTTCCACAACCGGAATGTCCAAGAATCGAAACAAATTCATTTGCCCGAAAATTAATACTGACTCCCTTTAATGCCTGTACCTTTGAATCGCCCTCTCCATAGTCCTTTACTATGTTCTTCAGTTGCAGCATGTCATCTTCCCTTCATTTTCTTTCACTATAACAAAAGCGATTTCTTCACCCTTCGGGTTCCCGAAATCGCTTTCATACTCTTACATCATGTATTCAATCATCTTGTTGACTGCTTCGCCAAATTCCTCTGACTTCTTCTGTGCATCATCGAAATCCTTACCGATAACGCCATAGTAGAATTTGATCTTTGGCTCTGTACCGGATGGACGGACGCAAAGCCAAGCGCCACCTTCGAGCTCGTAATATACAACGTTTGACTTCGGAAGTCCGGTTGGAACAACCGCCTTATTCTTCATGTTTGTCGCTGTATCGTTGTCGTAATTACGTGCCCAGAGCACTTCTAAGCCTGCAATCTCCTTTGGTGTATGAGACTTTAACTGATCCATGATACTCTTGATCTTCTCCAGACCTTCGATACCCTTTAATGTCAGTGTATGGATCGCATCTACATGATAACCATACTTCTCATAAATATCGATCATGGCATCCCACAAAGTCTTGCCCTGTGAACGGTAATATGCAGCTGCCTCACAGAGTGCCATCGTTGCTACGATCGCATCCTTATCTCTGGCATGTGTACCGATCAGACATCCGTAGCTCTCCTCAAATCCGAAGAGATATGTGCCATTATGTTTTGTCTCAAACTCCAACATCTTCTGTCCAATGAACTTGAATCCTGTCAGAACCTCTACGAGCTTCACGCCGTAGCTCTTCGCCATCTCATTTACAAGGTTTGTTGTAACGATAGACTTGATCAGTGCGCCATCCTTCGGCAGTCCCTTTGTCGCCTTGATCTGGCTGAGCTCATATTCCGCAAGCAGACTTCCCGACATATTTCCGGTCAGGCAGTGATACTCGCCATCCTTATCCTTTACATACACACCGAGACGGTCTGCATCCGGATCCGTTGCGAGAACGAGATCTGCGTCATGCTGCTTTGCAAGTGCAAGTGCAAGCTCGAATGCTTCTGCTGCCTCCGGGTTTGGATAGCTTACAGTTGGAAAATCGCCATCTGGCAATTCCTGCTCTGGAACAACATATACATTCTCAAAGCCAAGTTCACGCAGAATTCTTCTGGCTGGGATATTTCCCGTTCCATGCAATGGTGTATATACAATCTTTAATTCTTTTCCGTATTTGTCGATGCACTCCTGATGCAGTACAAGCTTCTTCAGCTCTGCCATATATGCATCATCGATTTCCTTGCCGATGACTTCATACAAACCTTCATGGATTGCTTCCTGCTTTGGCATTGTAATGGCATCCTGTACAGAGATTGCCTTTACCTCACGCATGATACCCGCATCATGTGGAGGTGTAATCTGTGCACCATCCTCCCAATATACCTTGTATCCGTTGTACTCTGGTGGGTTGTGGCTGGCTGTTACGTTAATACCTGCCACACAACCAAGGTAACGGACTGCAAAAGAAAGCTCTGGTGTTGGACGAAGAGACTCAAACACATATGCCTTGATACCGTTTGCTGCCAGACACAAGGCTGCTACATCTGCAAACTCTGGTGAACAATGTCTGGAATCATAGGCAATCGCAACACCCTTTGCCTGCTTCTTACGCTGTTTGATATAATTTGCAAGTCCCTGTGTCGCCTTCGCAACAATATAATTATTCATGCGGTTCGTACCGGCGCCAATAATACCGCGCAATCCAGCTGTTCCGAATTCAAGATCCGTATAGAAACGCTCTTTGATTTCTTTCTCGTCATCCTTGATTGCTGCCAGCTCCTGTCTTGTTGCTTCATCAAAAAACGGGTTTGTCAGCCATTCTTCATAAACCTTTTTGTAATCCATGTCCATGATGTTCCTCCTACTATTTAGTCCAGCACGGATATCAGATCCGCGTAGCTATATTCATCGTCTTTGCCGTTATCTTCGGCTTGTATTGTATAACTTTTTATCAAATAACCGGCTTTGTATAGCGTGATCGTATGTGTTCCCGCTGTCTTCCTGATCGACACCGGTGCGATTCCGACATAATCGCCGTCGAAATATACGCCCACACCTTCCGGTTTTTTAATCGTAATTTTATTACCCTGCTCCGCGGACTCCGTCGTCTGCCCACTCTGCGTCGTCGCAGTGGTCGTCTGTGATCCCTGTGTCGTTGCAGTCGTCTGCGTCGTAATCTGCCCGGATGCAGTTGTCTGTCCCTCCTGCGTCGTTGCCTCAGTCGTATCTTCCGTTGTCTCTTCGGTCGTTTCCTGCTGCAAGGTTACGCGCAAGGTTTTCATCGTCTCTGTGATTTTAAAGCTTCCACGGAAGCTGTCATAGCCATCCGCTGTAATGCTTAATTCATGATCGCCGTACAATCCGGTATACGTCCGGTTCGCGATCACCTCGCCATCAACCTTGATGACTTCATTCGCATCCTCCGGCGTCACAGCAAACGTTACCGTTCCGGATGGAATTGCAATATCTGAGATATCTACATTTAACTCGCGATCCTTTGTCACACGGATACTCTTCTCTCCGGAATATCCATTTTTACTGATACGAAGTGTATAATCGCCTTCCCCGACTGCTACCAGCATATCTGCAGTAACTGGAACAATCACATCTTTTCCAATCTCTACAAATCCGCCAACATATGTCCCCTGATTTAACAGCCGGACATACCCGTGCCCCTTCGTAATGATCACGGACACCAGATTGCCATTCCACAAGGACAGCGTCACCTCATCCTCTGTGTTTACATCCACGAGAGAAAGCGCCTGATCCCCATCAAATACCTGTGCATAATCCGATACCGGGAAACGATTTCCATTATAGACAGCGGTATGGTCATCCTGCCGGTACAGGAACTTCTTAATCTGTGTATATGTCTTCACCTTCGCATTCTTCGCGATACTGACCAGCTTCTCTGTATCCATATAATACACGATATCCACGACATTTCCACAGGCAACATTGTCAATGCCGATATCCGCGCCCGTCGTATCTGTCACGCGCACACCGCCATGATACTGCAATGTTATATCTGTACCATCCAGCACCGATACAAAATGCATCTGATTATTTTCCATGTCCATGCTCGTTATGATTGCCGTCATGGAAGCCTCTTCATGATCTGCCGTGACTTCCTCCGTGTTCTCATAGACCTTGACATCATTCTTCTTTTTTTGCCCACAGCCCACGAACACGAACGCAAGCATCAACACAACGATTCCATATTGTATCTTCCGCTTATCCATAAAACCACCTTAACCTCTGTATTATACAAGATTATTTTGCAAATGTGAAGATTATATATTCATTTTTTCGAGATATTATAGGAAGATAATTTTTCAAGCAACGTCTGCTTCTTCTCTTCCTCTTCCATGATCCGGTTCAACTTCTCGACCATTTTCGGAGAAATGCGTGTCTTCGAACCATTCATATATTGATTTGAGAGCTTATAGAATTTTTCAGGATACCGGTAGAGTCCACAAATATACGCAACGTCCATCTGTTGCAATGGGATTCCCTGCTGGTACCGTTCTAAGATCGCAGTGAGCAGTGCAAACGCATATCCATTTTTTTCCACGGTTTTCCGAATGAAATAATACAGATCCTGCAACTGGTTCCCGATATGATATTTTTCAAAATTAATCGTTGCGATATAGCGCGCATCGGCTGTCCCACATACAAGGACACTATGATGATTGTAAGTGCCATGACAATATCCCATATGTTCAGATTCGCCCGCCGTCCCCGCCTCTGCCTGTTCACAGTTCAGCCCCTGCTCATAAAAGTACGGAAATGCCTGCATAAACAAAGATTCAAATTCCCGTTTCGGACTCTGTTTCGCAATATAATTATGTACTCGCTTCATTTCCCGATTCCGACGCTTGACATCATTCTTCTCCCGGATCTGCATATCGCGATCAACTTCCTGCCAGACCGTACGTCCAGCCCGATGCAGGGCAACCAGATTATCAACCGCAAGCATGATTTCATTTTTGTTGCTGACACCCATCTCACGACCGTCAAAAAACATCCGCATCACAAACGGATTCCCATAACGATCGTATGTAATCAGTTCATCCTCCACATTTTTCACAAGCCGGTCAATATGTGGAAAGCCTGCCAGATACATATGCTCTTTAAAATCATACTCTGCCTGCAGCCGTTTTTCTCCGGCTGTCGTTGCCCGGATCTGGCGCACCCCCTTGTCCGTCTGCAGCAGCATCGCTCCCCGTCCCCGTCCTATGTGATCCAATCTCACATCGTACATCTCGAATACTTCCGACATTTTTTCAGCCACAAAAAATCCCCTCCCAACATCAGTCTTGTTAATTGTATGCCGGGAAGGGCGGATTCATTCCGATTGATCGTCCGCATCTATAGATACGATTCCTTTACAATCGCCAATAATTGTTCTCTTGTATTCAATTCCGGTTCTTCAAGTACCCGGTCCAGCAGTGCCTTCAAAATGCGTCCCATATCCGGCCCCGGTTTTACACCGATCGCGATGAGATCTTTTCCACTGATTTCAAGTTCCGACAGTTTCAAACATTGCTTCTGTTCTATGATCTCTGCATACATCGCTTCCATATGCGCGATCACCTGTCTGCGCTGTTCGAGATGATACGCACTCTGACCTGCCATATCGCCCTTTCGGATCTCCAGAAAATCTGCGAAATGCTCCGCGCCAAGCTGTGCCACAAACCGGCGGAAGCTCTTCATCCCCGGTCCGTCCCCGGAGAGTCCATAATCGTGATTTCTCACCAGTCTGCAAACCTGATCGATCGTATCGTTATCAAGCTTTAACCGACGCAGAATCGTGCGCGCCATCTTCGCAGAGAGTTCCTGATGTCCACAGAAATGATCGACTCCTGTTTCGTCTGTCGTCTTACATTCTGGTTTTCCAACATCATGGAGCAACGCCGCATAGCGCAGTACAGGTGTTGCTGATACTGCCCGCATCACCTGCAGCGTATGACGACCGACATCATACAGATGATACGGGTTATTCTGTGGCGTCTGCATCATCCGGTCGAACTCCGGCAGAAATATATTGGTGAGTCCCAGCTCGTACGCTTCTTCCAGCCGTTCCGGATGCTTCGAAACGATCATCTTCGTAAGCTCAGTACAGATCCGTTCTGCACTGATATCCTTCAGGAACTTTGCCTGATCGCGCATCGCTTCCCGCGTCTGATCTTCAATTACAAAATCAAGCTGTGCCGCAAACCGGACTGCACGCAGGATACGAAGTGCATCCTCGTCGAACCGTTCTGATGCCTCACCCACGCAGCGGATGATTCCTTTCTCCAGGTCCTCCTGTCCACCGAAAATGTCGATCACACCCTGTTCCGGGTTATATGCCATTGCATTGATCGTAAAATCCCGTCGTTTCAGATCCTCTTCCAGGCTCGCTGTGAAGCACACGGATTCCGGACGACGGTGGTCGGTATAAACACCATCCACCCGGTATGTCGTCACCTCAAATGCATAATCGGTATGACTGGCAGGCGATCCTCTTCCATCGTCCAAAATCTCGCGATCCACTAAGACCGTCACCGTTCCATGCTGGATTCCCGTATCGATCGTGCGGTGGAAAATTGCCTTGACCTCCTCCGGTTTCGCCGAGGTCGTGATATCCCAGTCATTCGGCTGCTTGCCGAGCAGGCTGTCCCGCACGCAACCGCCAACAATATATGCCTCATACCCATGCTTATTTAATTGTTGTAAAATATATGCCGCCCCTGTCGGAATTTCTATTTTCATGTATTTCACCCAAATAAACAACTACCCCGCTGATGTCAGCAGGGTAAATGTTCTGATTTCTATTTTTAGTATGCCTTTCCAAAATAAACCATGTGTTTCGCAGGCTTGCCACAATGTACACATACATCACCAAGCTTCTCCTGTGCAAACGGGATACATCTCGTTGTTGCACCTGTCTCGTCCTTGATGGCTGTCTCGCAGGCTTCCTCGCCACACCACATAGCCTTGATGAATCCCTGCTTCTTCTCCAGAATATCTGTGAACTCATCCCAGTTTGTAGCGACATGTGTATTCGCATCACGATGTGCCTTTGCCTTTGCATACATATCATCATGCATCTGTGCAAGCAATGCCTCACAGGTCTCTGACAGCTTGTCGAATGGTACGATGGTCTTCTCTCTTGTATCACGGCGGACAACAACTGCCTGTCCTGCCTCGATATCCTTCGGTCCAACCTCAACACGAAGTGGGATACCCTTTACTTCCTGCTCGGCGAACTTGAATCCAGGACTCTTATCGGAATCATCAACTTTCACACGGAAGTTGGATGCGAGCACGCTGCGAAGCTCTTCTGCCTTCTCGAGTACGCCCTCTTTTTTCTGCATGATCGGAACGATCATGATCTGTGTCGGAGCAACCTTCGGAGGAAGTACCAGTCCGCTGTCATCACCATGCACCATGATGATAGCGCCGATCATTCTCGTTGTCATACCCCAAGATGTCTGATGTACATACTGAAGCTTATTATCCTTATCTGTATACTGAACGCCAAATGCTCTTGCAAATCCATCCCCAAAGTTGTGGCTCGTTCCGGACTGCAGTGCCTTACCATCGTGCATCAGCGACTCGATCGTATAAGTTGCCTCAGCACCTGCGAATTTCTCTTTGTCTGTCTTACGTCCCTTGATAACCGGAATTGCAAGCACGTCCTCGCAGAAATCCGCATACACATTCAGCATCTGGATCGTTCTTGCCTCTGCCTCTTCTGCTGTTGCATGTGCGGTATGGCCTTCCTGCCACAGGAACTCTCTCGAGCGAAGGAATGGTCTTGTCTCCTTCTCCCAACGCACAACGGAGCACCACTGGTTATATACCTTTGGAAGATCACGGTAGCTCTCGATCTCCTTAGAATAAAAATCACAGAATAATGTCTCGGATGTTGGTCTGACGCACAGGCGCTCCTGCAGTTCATTCAATCCGCCATGTGTTACCCATGCAACCTCCGGTGCGAATCCTTCGACATGATCCTTCTCCTTCTCAAGCAGGCTCTCCGGAATAAACATTGGAAGGTATACATTCTCTACGCCGGTTGCCTTGAAACGCTCATCGAGATTCTTCTGGATCAGTTCCCAGATCGCGTAGCCTGCCGGTTTGAAAACCATACATCCCTTTACGCTTGTGTAATCACACAGCTCTGCTTTACGGACAACGTCCGTATACCACTGTGCAAAATCCTCATCCATCGCTGTAATATGCTCTACTAATTTCTTGTCCTTTGCCATTTCTCTTTTCCTTTCTATATCCTCTTTTCCGATTTGGCAATTGTGATACAATTTCTGTACCTCGGTATTCATCATACGTAATTTGCCGCAGACGCGCTCTCGCTCACTTCCGCATGTAACGGTACTAAACTCATTGCACCAGCAAACTGGCACAATTCGTTAAGTGCCGACATGCTCCAATGGTCTGCTTGCAAATTGGTATGTATGAATACCGCTATCCACATATTCTTTCACAATTGCCGAATCCCTTCACGTGATTGTGTATATCCAGTCACACGAGAGTTTCCTTATCTTATATTATTCAAACTCATCTAAATCAAGCACCTCGAAGGCCTCGCCCTCCGGTTCCTTCTTGATCACAATTTCCTCTCCGGTGATGGGATGTGTAAATTCCATCCGTGAGGAGAACAGACCGATCTGCTTATACTTGCGCTTCGTCTTCGCGAATTTCGGGTTATATTTCGTATCACCCCAGATACCACAGCCCCGGCTCGCAAACTGTGCCCGGATCTGATGATGTCTGCCTGTGACAAGCTCAATCAACACATAACTGAGCGTTCCATCGTCCGTATCCATGACATCAAGCACCTCATAATATAGCTCTGCGCGCTTGGCACCCTTTTCGCCTTTTTTCACGACTTTCGTTGTGTTCGTTTTTCCATCCCGCAGAAGATAGTCTACCATCTCGCCTTCAAAATCCGGAAGCTCTCCGGTTATGACCGCCTGATAATATTTCGCGATCTCACCATCCTGCTGCATGTCCGAAAGCTTTGCTGCTACCTCTGGAGTTTTTGCAAATACCATCACACCCCCTACGGGACGATCCAGCCGGTGAATCGCAGCTACATACGGCTCTTCCGCCTGCTCCGATTCCTCTTGGTCATACAGGTAATGCTTGATTTTCGTAATCATATCTTCATCGTTGCCTTTGTCGCCCTGTGACAGCACACCATACGGCTTCACGCAGGCAAGCAGATATGCATCCTCATATAAAATCTCTAACTTCATAAGTCCTGTCCATTTCCGATATAATTCCTATATCTTAGCTATATTTACACATAACTAAAAGGAATTATACAAGAGTTGCCATCTTTTTGCAACCAGCGGACACAGAAAGTTTTTGATCTTACCGGTGTTTTTTGAAGATTCCCTTTTTCGTTTTCGTTGCTGCTACCTCTGCATTTGCCTGCTGGATTTCCCGCAGCACCGTGTCCAGTCTCCGGTACCGTGCTTCCTCGCGTTCCTCTTTCTCCCGCATAACTGCATCAAACTGCCGCATCACATCCGCGGTCACTTCCTCCTTAATGGATGTCGTGATAATATCCTTGTTCTCGCGCAGGGCAGTTGCGATCACACGGTTCATCACGCTTTGCAGTTGTGCCTGCTTGAAGTCGACAACCTTATCCTCATCCCCCACCATCTTCTGCATACGTTCTAACATCGAATCCTTATCCTCATCCATCCGGGTATGTACGGGGCGAAGCTCCACCGACGATGTGCGCTTGATGTTCGCTTCCGGTTTGCATGGTTTATCCTCGTTGTCTGTTTCTTCCTGTGCTGTTTTTGCGCAATCGATGGTCTGCGCATTCCCCTCATTTTTTTCTTCTGTCGAATCCAAAGCATCCTCTTCAGATTTTGCACGTTTTGCACGAATGATCGCATTTCGGATATCCTTGAGCATCAGTCCCTCTTCCTTCATCGCTTTCACGCTCTCAAACAACCGGATATCGCGGTCATCATAATACCGATGTCCCTGCGCATTCCGCTTAATGTCGAGTTTTAATTCATCCTCCCAATATCGAAGTACATGTGCTTCCACATGCAGTTTTTTTGCAGCTTCCTTGATTGTCATAATTCCCATCTCTCCTTTAATTGTAAACATTTTTCCCCGTTCTTACCTTAACATAAATATACTTACATGAAACCTGCTTTCGTATACTTTATGTAGCCATTTTTCCTGTCCGTTCGACAGATGTATTTCTGTGCATTTTATGTGAAATATGCATCGGATGATTGCAGATTTTGATTATTTCGAGTATGATTATTTTGTATGTCTATCCAATTAAAGCAGATACTATACTATAAGATACAGGAAAACGGAGGTTATATATTTATATGTGGAAAAAATTTTACAAGAAGGCGACTGCGCTCGCACTTGTCTGTGCGATGTCCGTCATGCTGACTGCATGTGGTGACAGCAACAATAGCAGCTGGAACGCAGCAGCTTCGTCCTTAGAGGATTCTGTGGAGGACGCGATCGCCGCAGGAAATACAGAGCCGGAAGCATCTCCGATCGATGCCTCCTCCCTGGAAGATTGTGCCTATGCACTGCCGGATCCAACCGGAGAAGAAGCAGAAGCCGAGCAGGCACGTTTTCACACTTACCTTATGGATAACTTCAAGGAGAGCGTGACAAGCGATACCGTCACACTTCACTATACGGTTGCAAATCCTGCTGACTATGATCTGGATGTTCCACCTGCAACCTTTGGCGATGCGGAAATCTCCGAGGACGCCATTGCAAGTGACAAAAAAGAAACCGAAGATGAAATCGCGGAACTGCAAAGCTTTGACTACGATCTCCTGACCGGATCGCAGAAATACACCTATGATGTTATCAAGGATTATCTGGATCTGAATCTGGAATCCTATGATTACACATATCTATACGAACCATTTGCCTACACAAGCGGCTTGCAGACAAACATGCCGATCAACATGTCGGAGTACAAATTCTACAACGAAGGGGACGTTCAGGACTATCTGGCATTGCTTGGACAGTTATCCGATTATTATGGAAAATATCTGGACTTTGAACAGACAAAGATTGACAAAGGGCTTTTCATGAACGAGCATTCCGCCAGCGAGGTTGTTCGCCAGTGTGAAGAATTCATTGCAACTCCGGAAGAGAATCTTCTGATTGCAACCTTTGAAGATAAGGTGCGCGGTGTCGAGGGCTTGAGTCAAGAACAAATTCAGGACTACATTACCCAGAATCACGATACGGTTATCAATTCCGTGATCCCTTGCTACAAGAATGTAATTAACTTCTTTAATGCACACAAGGATGATGGACAAAACGATCTGGGTCTTGCCGGGTTTGAACACGGAAAAGAATATTACGCATATCTGTTAAAGGATAAGGTTGGCACTGACAAAACGCCAGAGGAAGTTATCGACTGGCTGGACAATGCCATCGATGATGTCATGTATGAATACCAGGCAACCGCGCTTGCCAACTATTCTGCTTATGAGCAGTACTTTAACGATTCCAGTGACAGCTTATATGCGGATAACGATCCGCTGGAGACGATCAACTACTTTAAGGATGCTTTTGCCGACCGCTTCCCTGCCATGCCTGACGTGCATTACACCATTGAAAATGTCCATGAATCCTTAGAAGATATCGTCAGTCCGGCATTCTATGTGACAACACCAATTGATGCCTACGACGAAAACTCCATCTACCTGAATATGGGCAGTGACGGCGCCGGTGATCTGTGGTCCACCCTTGCGCACGAAGGAATCCCCGGACATATGTATCAGTTCACCTACTACTTGAGCACGAACCCGGAACCAATCCGCTCGTTGCTTAACTTTAACGGCTACACCGAAGGCTGGGCTACCTATGTTGAGATGATGAGCTACGATATGTACAAAGATTATCCGGATGACAGTTATGCAGATTTCGAACGGATCAACTCTGAGTTGAACCTGCTTGTCAGTGCCCGTGTCGAAATCGGTGTCAACTATGAGGGCTGGGATCTGGAAGCAACACAGAAGTACCTCTCCGACAATGGTTTCAATTCTGATGGAGCCGAAAGCATCATGGATTACGTTATCGCCGAACCAGTCAACTACCAGATGTATGTGATGGGCTGGCAGTCCTTCCAGGAGCTTCGTGACTATGCAGAATCCGCCCTTGGCAACAAGTTCGACGAGCAGGCTTTCCACAAGGTTGTGCTTGATGCAGGTCCATCCCAGTTCTATCTGATTGAGAAGCTTGTCAAACAGTATGTAAAGGATAATTTATAATTTCATATATAGCAAAAGCAGCTCTTAGAGCTGCTTTTTGTTTTTACCAATACTTCTGTATTAACTGCTTTGCTTCTTCCTCTGTTTTATCACAAGATTCCACAAGGTTTTTTATTACATTCTCTTTTGTTCCATATACTTTTTTCATAAGATCCATTAGTGTTTTTTCCGCTTTATCCCGTTCTACTTCCGTCTTATTCAACTTCTCTTCTGCTCGATCCCGTTCCTCTTCTGCTTGATCCGCCCGTTCTCGTTCTCTCTTGGTATTTGCCCGCTCTTCCTGTATGTTCATTGGCTCCATATTCTCAAACCAGTTTCCCATGCTCTCGCCTCCGATCATCTTTCTCAAACAATCTGTCGCTTCAGAAACCGATACCTGCATCTTCATAAATAACGCCCACAACGAATTTACAATGATCTGCACGATATTCTCCGACGCCCATCTGCGACAATACATAAACCATAGCATACAACTTCTGAAAATGTAAAGCGTAAGTTTGGAACATTTGGAAAAAGTGAGGAACTATACGGGTTTAAAGGCAAAAAATAACGTAGGATGCATATGTCATTTTATACACATCCTACGTTTATCCATTCATATTCTATTTCAGATTCAAGATTTCATTCATAACCTGCGAGAATTCCCGGTACTCAGAAACCAATGCTTCCAATCGTTCTCTCCCCACGTCCTCCAGATGATAATACACTTTCACCATCCGTTCACCGGTCTGTTTCTTATAATCACTAATGTACTTCTGATCAATCATCTTATATAACGTCGGATACAAAGTACCCACCGACAACGAGATCTTATCTTTCGAAGCACGCTTTATACTTTTTACAATTTCATAACCGTAACAATCCTTCTCCGAAAGGAATTTCAACACAAGTAATTCCACATAGCCACGGTAAAACATATTTTTATTTTCCATATATCTGCCTCACAACGTATTCTATGTATCTTACCATTTTGGATTGTAAAAAACAAGAAATATATTCATTATATTTATTATTTTCGGTTTATATCAGATAGCATTGTTATAATCAAAAAATTTCATGCATGAGTATTAACTATAGGTATCTTACTATCTGAAAATCAAATTACATCTCCATTTGTTTTTATCTTAAATTGTCCCTTAAATTTAGCAGATTCTTTTGTCGACTTATTTGTTACCTTATAAGTAACTGTTGCATATGCTGGGTTTCCATTCTTCTTTGTTTCCGCCGTAAAAGTTTTGGTGCCCATTACCATTACCAGCGACAAAATTATAATACCCGCAATATGCTTTCTTATCTTTTTCATCTGTTACATCTCCTTCATCTTTATTAACATTTCAATTCATCTGAAATCTTGTGGTTAAAATATATGCTGAAAAATCACCATTTTCAGATATAGGATTTATTACCTTTAATACTACATTTCCATAGTCATCATAATAATTTCCACTATGACTAAGCAGTTCTTTTTCCAAGTCACTATAGCCCTCGTCAAAGTCTTCTTCCTCTGTATCTGCCACCTTGTCTCCAGCGGTGTCTTTCCGTTCGGTTCTTAAACTCGGTGTTGCAAATATAACAGCTCCGAACAATATACCGCACACGCCTATTGCCAACCCAACATGCTTCACCATCACTTTTCGAACATTCCGTATATCTGATATTTCAATTTCCTTCTGATAATTCAAGATCACTTCCTGCGGTTTTCCAAACTCATCCACCAGCATGTCATAAGTACATGGATCATGCTCTCGAACGAAATGATCTATGTCCTCAGCAATTGATACCAAAAACTTCTTCCTGCACGCTCTTCCATAAGGAAAATAGTTCTTCAACAATTTCATATATTTCCGCTTTGCCCTGTTCATAGGAATACCCCCTTTCGAATTTATTTGACTATATCATATGTATTATCGCTTGTCAAATGTTTCGTTTCCCGATATATTTCATTCTCCATTCATTCTTATATACAGTATGTTGAAAGCTCAGAAGTTCTTAATGTTCTGCAAGTAATCGCAGCCATGTTTGAACACGATGTTCAAACAAGCCGCCGCTGAGACAGGGATGTCGAATCGGCGGCGGTGGCGTATATTTTTAACATGTAAATCAGAACATTTAGAGCTTCTTAGCTTTCATACATTGTATATGGAATGAATCGAGAATGAAATATATGTTTGAGTACATCTTTATTTTGCAATGTCAGAAATTCTATATAGAGATACTTGTATTGAATGTCCATTATTAAGAACCATCCCCTACATAAAACAGGGTAAAAAATAACCCGCGTCAGCCGACGCGGGTTACCCTTATTTATAAGCGATTCAATTACTCAGCCTTAGGACCAGCAGCAACCAATGCCTTACCAGCATCGTTTGTTGTGTACTTCTGGAAGTTCTTCTGGAATCTCTCAGCAAGATCCTTAGCCTTTGTCTCCCACTCAGTAGGATCAGCATATGTGTCTCTTGGATCAAGGATTGCTGGATCTACACCAGGAAGCTCTGTTGGAACCTCAAAGTTGAACATAGGAATCTTCTTTGTAGGAGCTGTCTTGATATCACCTGAAAGGATTGCATCGATGATTCCACGAGTATCCTTGATTGTGATACGCTTGCCTGTTCCGTTCCATCCTGTATTTACGAGATAAGCCTTAGCTCCGCTCTTCTCCATCTTCTTAACAAGCTCTTCTGCATACTTTGTAGGATGCAACTCAAGGAATGCCTGTCCGAAGCAAGCTGAGAATGTAGGTGTAGGCTCTGTGATACCACGCTCTGTACCAGCAAGTTTCGCAGTAAATCCTGAAAGGAAGTAGTACTTTGTCTGCTCTGGTGTCAGAATAGATACTGGAGGAAGTACTCCAAATGCATCTGCTGAAAGGAAGATTACGTTCTCTGCAGCAGGACCTGCGGAAACGCCATTTACCTTAGATGCAATCTTCTCAATATGATCAATTGGATAAGAAACACGAGTATTCTCTGTTACGCTCTTATCGTCGAAATCAATCTTACCTGCTGCATCAACTGTCACGTTCTCAAGAAGAGCGTCACGTCTGATTGCGTTGTAGATATCTGGCTCAGACTCCTTATCAAGTCCGATAACCTTTGCATAACATCCACCCTCGAAGTTGAAGACACCGTTGTCATCCCAACCGTGCTCATCATCACCGATCAAAAGTCTCTTAGGATCTGTAGAAAGTGTTGTCTTACCTGTACCTGAAAGGCCGAAGAATACAGCTGTATGCTTACCTTCCATATCGCAGTTAGCAGAACAGTGCATTGAAGCGATACCCTTAAGTGGGAGGTAGTAGTTCATCATAGAGAACATACCCTTCTTCATCTCTCCGCCGTACCATGTATTGATGATAACCTGCTCCTTAGATGTGATGTTGAATGCTACACATGTCTCAGAGTTAAGACCAAGCTCTGCATAATTCTCAACCTTAGCCTTAGATGCGTTGTAAACAACGAAATCCGGCTCGAAATCCTTCAGCTCTTCCTCGGAAGGCTTGATGAACATGTTTGTTACAAAGTGAGCCTGCCAAGCAACCTCAACGATGAAACGAACTGCCATACGTGTATCCTTGTTTGCACCACAGAATGCATCTACAACATAAAGCTTCTTGTTGCAAAGCTCCTTCTTAGCAAGATCCTTAACAACTGCCCATGTCTCTTCTGTCATAGGATGGTTGTCGTTCTTGTAAGCATCTGTTGTCCACCATACTGTGTCCTTAGAATTCTCATCCATAACGATGTACTTATCTTTAGGAGAACGTCCTGTAAATACACCTGTCATAACGTTAACTGTATCTAATTCTGTGTTCTGTCCAACCTCATAACCCTCGTTTGAAGCCTTTGTCTCTTCCTCAAACAAAACTTCATATGAAGGATTGTGAACGATTTCTGTTGTTCCGGTAATTCCATACTTAGTTAAATCAATGTTTGCCATCTTAAAATTTCCTTCCTTTGCTTTTTATTAATTCAGGGCAGTTATCCACCCAAAACCACCGAAATTGTATCACTAAAAAGATATCCAGTCAACCAACATATATGAAAAATCGTTTAATTTTTCGTGAATTAAATGTTAATCCTCTTTTTTATCAATATATCGGTTGAGTGTCTCAACTACCGTGTTCAGATTATATGGTTTCGCAATATAATCATCGAGCTTGTTCTCTAAGATTCGTTCCTTATCACCAAACATGGCTCTCGCTGTAACTGCAATGATCGGAAGGCGCTTCTTATGCTCCTTCTGCTCAATCTCACGAATCTGCTGTGTTGCTGCGATACCATCCATAACCGGCATCTGTACATCGAACAGCGCTGCATCGTATTCCTTCTGCTTGAACAGCTCAATTGCTTTCTCACCATTCTCTGCAATATCATAAGAGAATCCTGCCATACCGAGCAGCTTACCGATAACCTGCTGGTTGACCGGCTCATCCTCTGCAACAAGGATACGCGCCTTGCTGTGTGCATTGATCGAGAATACTGCGGCATCTTCTTTTTCTTCCATGTTCTTGGCTGCTTCCACCTCGGCTGCCTTTACAACCTTCAGAGGAATCTCTGCAATGAACGTCGAACCGATGCCTTCCTTACTCTGCACACTGATGTTACCACCCATCAGCTCTGCAATCTGCTTGGAGATAACCAGACCAAGTCCGGAACCGCCATACTTTCTTGTATCGGAACCATCGACCTGTGAGAACCGGATAAACAGCTTATCCATGTTCTTCTCCGAGATACCGATACCAGTATCAGCAACCGCGATACGCAGGTTGATATTCTCTTTTTCTGCATCAATTGCGGCAATCTTTACTCTTACACTTCCCTCAGATGTGAATTTTAATGCATTGGAAAGCAAACAATTCAAAATCTGCTGGATTCTCTGTCCATCACCCTTTACAAGCTTTGGAATATTGTTACCAAATGTGCAGTCAAGGGCAAGTCCCTTGTTTGTCGCTGTCGGTACCTGTGCAGCTACCGTCTCCTCAATGGCTGCACGCACATCGAAGATTTCTTCCTTCAGATTATATTTACCAGCTTCCAGCTTACTGATATCAAGAATATCGTTGATCAGGCGAAGCAGGTTATCTGCACAGCCCTTTGCAGTGAGCAGGTTATCGCGGTAATCTGCCTGCAGATCATCTGCCATCAGCGTAAGCTGCAGCATACCAAGGATTCCGTTGATCGGAGTACGAATCTCGTGGCTCATGTTCGCGAGGAACTCTGCCTGTGTCTTATATGCTGCATTCGCATCTTCGATTGCTGCAGACAGCTTGTTCTCCGTCTCCTTCTGGTCTGTAATATCAATAACAACCATGTTGATATAGTCAGCCTCAGACTTGTACATAACTGTGTTAAATACCTTGCCAAGCTTCTCCATCGTGATCTCCACGTCCATGAAGTCGCCCTCTTTGGTTCCAGAGGTATTATACGCAGTAAACCATGCGTTAATATCCTGTAACACTTCGATCTTACTCTCACCAAGAATCTTGTCCTGATAATCAGATGCATCCAGATTGAAGTAACTTCCGAACCGCTCATTTGCTTCCTGAATGCAGTACCCAATGCTGTTCCCAAGTGAATCTGTGATGATCTTTGCCTGTGCAAATCCGATCGGAAGATTCATGAACAGCTTCTTGTATTTGTCACCCTTTGTGTGGCCTGCCACAACGCCGCCACCAAGCGCAAATACAATCACTCCCGTGACAGCCGCAGCCAGCACGCCAACGATGATTCCCGCCGGAACCGCCTTAAAGATCGCACCAAATATAATTCCGAGCACGATATCCAGCGCCGCTGCAATGATGATTAGTTTCTGCCACCCTAATTTTGCTAGTTTTTCCATGTGCATAACACCCCCTATTTATCAACATTTTACTATACATTTTCGAGATTTTCAATATCTGTCTCGACCTCTTCTGCAAGTTTTTCGCCTGGTTTTTCATTCTCTTCGCGTGCGTTCGCCTTCTCGATTCTCCGCACCTCCAATTTCTTCTCCACCTGCAGGGAAACCAACAGTAACACCATGCAGATCACGGATATCGCAATGCCAAAAAGCATACCCTGCGGCATATAGGAAAATTCAACCGTATGCGAACCGGCACCGATATCCACACCGATAAATGTGCCTGCCACCTTATAGTAATCCACCTTTTTTCCGTCGACCTTTACCGTCCAGCCTTCATCATAAGGAATGCTTGTGAACAGTGTCTTATCCGCCGGCATCTCGATCGTGCCATATACATAGCCATCCTTTACCGTTTCAACCTCCAGCATATGGTTCGTCAATTCCCGATATACATTTTCAAACACATCCTGATGGAAGGTTGCCACATAAAATGGTGCCACTTCGGAGCCACTGACATTGCTGTATTCGTATTCAATGGAAATGTAATCGCCCGCTTCCAGCTGTCCCAGATGGAAAATCTGGATCTGATAACGGTCATAAGCGATTTCCTGTCCGTTCTTATAAAACCGGATCTTCGTCACATAATTACCACGACAGTTCACGTAATAATCGCCTGCATGATCCGCAGTAAAGCTCAACATAAAATACATCGGTCCAGATGCATTTGCTGTGAAGCTGACCTGATTATTCTCATAGCTGACTTTCGCCGTATCACTCGTCACACTGATCGCCGGATACTCGTCCTGGAAGAATCCGCCATAGCCAGTCATGTCATATGCCAGTGTATTCTGCGCGATCATTGCAGAGTAACGGCTCTGATCCCAGTCCTTGACATTGTTGCTCACCGCAAATCCAATAGAGGTCGGGTATGGATTCTCATAGATGGATACATTATCCACCGTTTCTTTATAATTATAATCAAAATTATTCAAATCTCCCGGTCGTTCCAGCAGATACCGGATATTAAAGATTGCATTTGTAAATGGCGTATAGCCACGATACAAAAATTCATTTGCGCCTGTATAAAATCCAAGCTTGCCCATCGTGGTGACAACCGGTCCCATAACCGTTGAATTGAATGTGCTGACGCTCGGCATGTTATGCCAGCTTGCCTCATCCAGCACCGTGTAATTCATCAGTTCCGAACGATAAAAGCCTGCCTGTTCTTCCTCTGCCATCTCCCGCACGCGCACATTCGCTTCTGTCACTGCCGGACTCGTCTTGTAATATTTCTTGTAATGACAATACCCATTTTCCGAAAATCCATATGCTGCATTTGCCACAAGCTCGACCAGACAGACACTTCCAATCACCGAAATGTAAGTCGCATGCGTGATCTTCTTCGACGTCCGCAGACAACAGGTCACGCCGTAGATCACCAGCAGCACAAGACTCGCCGGCAATGTATATTTGCCAATTGTCGCGCCTGCCTGCTGTTTACAGGCAAATGCAAACGCACCTGCCAGTAAAATTGACGAAATCACAAAATAAATATCGATTTCTGTAATCGACTGCACTGCATCATATGCCATAACGAGCAACACAAAAATAAACACAAATGAAAACCGATTCGGGATTCCATACTGGTCATGCATGCCATGCCAGATATAGTTTAACGTCCCATGATTGAAGCTGATCACAAGCAGCACCAACAGCACATATTTGCGGAACTTCTTCCACGGATGTTCCTTCACAAACAGATACAGGAACATCGTCAGAACCGCCAGCATGCCACAGTACAGATTCACACCGCCATCAAAGATCTGATTCGTAATCGGCTTTGTAAATACAAGCAGCTGCCGCAGCATCACAAAGATATTTCCATACCATGTTCCTTTTGGGATTGCCATATCTCCCGCTGCCGTCGCCATGATTCCATGATATGCAGGAAGCAGGATAAATGCTGCCATACCACCGGATAACAGGGAATACACTGCAAACCGGAATCCATTTATGAAGAATCGCTTCACTGTCTTATGCTCATAGACAAAGAACCACAGCACAAGAAACAGGCAAATGATATATCCAATATAATAATTACAATAGAGCGCATAGAACAGGGACAGCACATACAGCTTTGGATCTCTCTCCTCAAGCATCCGCTGGAAGCCCAGCATGATAAGCGGGAAGATCATAATACAATCCAGCCACATCGTGTTCCAGTTGTAACCGATCACATAATTACTGAACGCATAGGCAACCGAGATCGCCACGATCAGGAAATTGCGTTTCTTCTCGCCATCCTTGTAGCTTAGGAAATGTACCATTGCAACGGCTGTGAGTGCAATCTTTAAGCACATCAGGAAGCAGGTAACCGCCGCAATCTGTTCCTTGCCAAATAGTAACAACAGCAGATTAAACGGGCTCATCAGATAATACGCCGCAAGCGATAAGAAATTCGAGCCAAGTGCTACATTCCATGTATAAAGAAGACTTCTCTCATGCAGAAGCTTGTCTCTGAGTTCTGAGAAAAACGGCAGATACTGATGCACACTGTCTACCAGCGTCAGGGAATTCTCTCCAAACGGTGCAATCTTTTCTGCGATACAGACAACCAGCATGACGACTGCAACGATTGCAAACGACAGATAATAGCACCAGTTATCCTGCATATTCTCGTGAAACGGTTTCTTTTCCTTGAACACAATCAGCTTGCTGAACACATAGTTCAATACCAGTACAATGACCTGTACAAGCAGCTTGGATGCCAGTTCATGGATCCGAAATGTATCACACAGAATCGCCAGTCCAAGAATTTCCACAACCATGGACACCAGACGGGCGCCTACAAACTGCACCGCCTCTACCAGAGTTGCATAAAATCCCTTCCTCTTACTCTGAAATACAAAAAATTTATTTGCAAAGTATGCAAAAGCAATAGCCATAGCGATCGCTATGGCATTGCATGTATTTCTTGAAATTGGTGTAATAACCCGCAGCAGGAAGAATGTTACCAGGTTGACAGCTGTCGTACAGCCTCCCGCAATCAGATATCGCATTTTCTCATTGGCAAGAATCTTCTTTATAAAACGAATCAATGTACTACCCTAATCCTTTTCTTTTAATTTAAACCTGTAAGCAGATAGATCAGTGGAGAATTCCAGTAAATCGTTACCTCATTACATGAATAGCACTGCTCATTATCTACATATGCACGTCCCGGTGCAATTCCGTAGAGAACGGCATTTGCATATGGATCGTTCAGATTGTTATTGGCACCGCCAACCAGCATACCCGGCATCGTCTCTTTCAATACCTGTGATGGTCTGTGGTGTGTTGCATTTGGTGTAAGGGAACCATATCCGGTCACATAGCAGTATCCGGTTGGGTTCACACCGAAGATATAATCACGCATCTTCTGCGCATATTCTGTATACTTGGCATCCCCTGTCAGGTTTGCAGCAGCCAGAAGCTCCATACCCTTGTTGGTGATCGTCATATTACTTCCCCAAGGATATGTCACACCCATACCTGTAAAGAAGCCCTCTGACTCTGCTTTCGAAAGTGTCTCATCCGCATCTGCAAGCAGCTTTTCCTTCGCTGTCTTTGACACATCTGCATCCACGCCCTCGGTCTTTGCAAGATCATACAGCGCATAGCTTCCGATATCTGCCCAGCCAAAACCTGTCAGATAGTTGCTGTCAAGTGCTGTCTTTGTCGCAGTTAAATATTTTGCATCCTTTGTTGCAATATACATCTCTGCAGAAGCCCAAAGTGTCTCGTCTGCAAGATGTGTATCATCGTATGCACCTGTTACAAGGTCTTCCGGATTCTCATATCCCTTCATATCCGGATTTGCCTCCAAAAATGCATACGCGTTCGTTGCTGCATCCAGACAGCTCTTTGCAAAATCTGCATCGTATTCTGCATAGAGTACAGATGCCTTTGCCATAACAGCCGCGAAATCAGCCGTTGCTGCATAGGAAATCGGCGCAAGCACCATATCATCCGTCTCATCAACCGCAAGTACCGTCTCCGGGAATACAAGTGCAGTTACCTTATGGTAGACGCCACCGCTTGCTGCATCCTGCATCTTGAGCATCCAGTCAAGCTCATACTTTGCTTCATCGAGAAGATCCGGTGTCTTGTTTCCGCTCTCTGGAATTCCAAGATCATCGGCAGTCTGACCATAATCCTCGTAAGCAAGGAAGAGATCCTGTACCGTCTTAGCACCAGACACAACATATCGTCCGTAATCACCGGCATCATGCCATCCACCAGATACATCAATCTTTGTTCCAGATGTATCTCCGTAAACAGTCGCTTCCTGCATATGACATGCCTCATGTGCGAAATCTCCAGCGATATCCTTTGTCACCTCTGTTCCGCATCGCTGCTTGTATAACATCAGTACAACATCCTTATACACATCATCATACAGATCGTCCCCGATGGAGAACTCATAGGATGCACCAGATGGACTGGAAATAATCTTGTATGTACCAGGTGTCTTAAACTCCGTGAAATCACCATGTCTTACGTTTGATTCCGCAGACTTGTCATACGAAAGCTCTCCGTATGCACCAACAAACATTGTCTCATCTGTCTTCGCATCTACGATCTTGAATTTCTCATCGTCCTTGGATGTCACGATCACTGTCTTTGTATCATCCGGCTTGTAACCGATCTGATTTACCTTTACCTGAATCGGCTGTGGTGCACCGACAATCTTCTCCGCATTGGAACCGTCTGTTACAAACAGGGAAATGTTGTCGAAGTAAATCTTATGTGCTTCTGTAACCTCAGTCTGTCCTTCCTGAGTTCCCATATTGACAACAAATCTTGGAGCCGGATCGGAATTTTCTTCCATCGTAAACTCCTTCGTAATCGTCTGTGTCTCTGGTCCAATTGTGATGAAATCACTCGCATAGGCATGGTAATCACCGCCATTTATCTGCACGCGCCACTGGATCACACGTTCAATATCACTTCTGACATCAAAACTCATCGTATAGACACAGCCCTTTGCCATCGTAAATCCATCGTAATAAATCTGGCAGCTATGCTCAAGCGGTCCACTCTTTGTAATGTCACAAACGAGTTCGCCATTTTCTGCGGACATTGTAAAGTTACCATTATTTATGTAACTCGTAAAACCATCTGTACCATCATCAAATGTCACGCCGATCGCATCTGCGCCTTCCACCGTCGTGAAACGGTCATCCTCCACAACTTCCTGTTCCGTCGTTGTCCAGTCTCCATCATCCTCGATGGTTGACGCTGTTGCATCTGTCACGGTTGCACCACCACCAGATGTCTGTTCTGTCGTCACCTTGTCTGTCTTTCCGCCACATGCACATAACGAAAGTGCAAGTGCTGCCGCCGCAACAACTGCGGCTGTCTTCCTGAATTTTCTCATAAACCCTCCTATCGTTTTTGTCCCTCTTTTTATCGTTTTATTGTAGTCCCACATGGGTACTACGAACAAAATTTCACAACCTCATCGTATGGTAATGCACCGCCGAATATATCCAGTGCACTTCCCACCGTCACATCAATGCGATCCTGTCCACATTGCTTCAAGCTCTCTAAATCATCAAAGCTTCCAACTCCGCCTGCATAAGTCATCGGCTGTTTGCCCCATGTGCCAAGCATGGTTGCAAGCTCCGTCTCAATGCCTGCCGCTTTACCCTCGACATCCACTGCATGAATCAGATATTCGCTACAGTATTCTGCCAGCTTGTCCAGCGTCTCCGGTGTAACAACTTCGTCTGTAAATTCCTGCCAGCGGTCGGTCACGATATAATACCTGCCATCCTTTTTCCGACAGGACAAATCGAGCACCAGATGCTCCGCACCGATCAGACTCGACAGCCGTTTCAGATTCTCGTAATTGATTCTTCCATCCTTAAATACATAGGATGTCACGATTACCTGCCGCGCGCCCATATCCAGAAACTGCTCTGCATTGTCTGCGTTGATGCCGCCACCGATCTGCAGGCCCTGTGGATATGCAGCAAGTGCAAGCTTCGCCTGTTTCAGATCTGCCTCATAGTATGTACTGCCAGCCGGATTCAGCAGGATAATATGTCCGCCGACCAGTCCGCTTCGGCGATACAGATCAGCATAGAAATCTGCCTTCAGCTCCGAAACGAAGTTATCCTTGGCAAAATCAGCCTCATCCTTCAGGCTGCCGCCGACAATCTGCTTGACTGCGCCATTATGTATGTCAATGCATGGTCGAAACCGCATAATACGTTCCTTTTACATCGGCAAATTTGAAGCGGAGAAACATCTCCTCCGCAATCATACATGGAACAATCATGAATACCCATAGAATGTATTGCAACCAGAAAGTACTAAGTGTTCTAATATACTCTTTTTCTAACGTACGGGATCGTCGCCGATTCGCCGTCCATGGCTCAACGGCGACTTGTTTGAACATCGTGTTCAAACATCCCTGATGACTTAATAGAACACTAAGTTCTTTCAAGGTTGCAAACATATCCTATGTTGTATTCATGATTGCTCCATGATAATTTGCGGATATACGCTACCCGACCACTTCAAATTGCCGATTGTCTTCCTTTTCCTTAATATTTCTTCAGACTACACTTGGTTCTTATCGTACCATATTTCCCTACCTTGTTCAATATATTTCGCTTTACGTGAAAGTGTTTTTGCGGTATCATTTACCCAAGGTAAATTGAACGAACACCTGTAAAACTTTTATGGATGTAGATGGAATTACGCATAATCACAAATTCATAAGCAGACCGTTGAAACACGTCAGCACTTAACGAACAGTGCCATAAAATGGTGCTGTGAGTTTAGTGTCTGCTACGTGTTGAACCGAGCGGGAGCGCGTCTGCGATGAATTGTGTATTATGTGTAATTCCAAAGCCAATACCTAAATCTTTACAGGGGCAAGGAGAAAATATGTTAAACGATTTGAAGAAAGAAATCACGGATTGCTACATGTACGGTGAGATCATCTGCCAACAGGGTTTTGGTCCAAAAACCGATATCTCCATGCATGACATGATCCGTTTTGATCTGCTGCAGTTTCTGGTGTATCTGACAGACAGCTCCGACGGCAGCCTGTACCCGGAGACACGCTTTTTACACGAATATCTCGGACAATATTTCACATTGGAATCTCTGATGCGCTTCAAGCAGGATCGCACAGCAACCCCCGAATTTGTCACAACGATTCCACGTTCCCTGACTTATTTTGTGGAAGCTGACCAGTCTGGGCTTTCTGCCTGCACGACGAAAGGTTTTTCAAAGTCAAGAAATCTGTACAACCTGTATGTCGAACTCGGTCAGGCATACATTTCCTGCAACAACCGGACAACCGACACAGAAGTCTCCGCGCTGACGGCTTATACCGGTATGATCGAGGAATACCTGCGCAAACTGAAACTGTTTGAGCCCGGCGAGAATCCGGCACTGAAGAATCCCCCGAAACCTTCCACCCCGAACAAGGCAGCCTCCGATGCCAACACCCCTGCCAAAAATGCATCGACCTCGCAGGCGGCTATGGCTGCTATGAAAGGCACTATCAACAAGCAGGAAGTTCCAGAGGAAGATATCAAATTAGATGATCTGCTAAATGAATTAAACGAACTGACCGGACTTTCTGAAGTAAAGAAAGATATTAAATCACTGATCAACCTGTTGAAGGTGAAGAAGCTGCGGGAAGAGCGCGGCATGAAGCAGCCGGAAATGTCATTGCACATGGTATTTTCCGGGAATCCGGGAACTGGTAAAACAACCGTTGCCCGTCTGCTCGCCAAAATCTACAAATGTCTCGGTATCCTGCCGGGTGGTCAGTTGGTCGAGGTTGACCGTTCCAACTTAGTCGAAGGCTATGTCGGACAGACTGCCATCAAGACAAAGGAAGTCGTGGAAAGTGCCTTAGGCGGCGTACTCTTCATCGACGAAGCTTACACACTTACCGCAGGCAAAGACGGAAAAGACTTCGGGCAGGAAGCGGTAGATACCCTGCTTAAAATGATGGAGGATAACCGCGATAATTTGATCGTGATTGTTGCCGGTTATACGGAACTGATGCAGGAGTTTGTAGACTCCAATCCGGGACTCCGTTCGAGATTTAACAAATACATCAATTTCGAGGACTATAGCGGCGACGAGCTTTATGATATCTTCTTATCCATGTGCAAAAAACAGGAATACGAACCAAACGCACAGGGAAAAGCATATGTCAAAGAGTTACTGAATATCTGGGCAAAATCCCACGATGAAAACTTTGCAAATGCAAGAGAAGTACGAAACTATCTGGAGCGTTCCATCGCCAGACAGGCAAGCCGTATCGTCGAGCTTGACTCTGTCAGCGACAAACAATTAAAGACATTAACCAAGGGGGATTTAACGGAGGGATAATACCTGTGACCACAGGATTTCAAACAAATCCCGCTCTGTACGTTCCATCTGCGCATCTACGATGGCAGCCTCGCGCACCTGTCTGACAGAATCAGGCAGATCGTGAAGCTGCCATTTTGCATGAGCAGCATTTACAATCCGATATCCATGCTCGCGTACACGCAGGCAGAAGTCAAGTGCGGAAAGCTCTGTCCGGAATTTATCCGAGAATCCACCCAACTGTACAAACACTGATCTTTTCACAAGCATACAATGTGCCGGCACAATCACATATTCGCGGTTCATTCCATAGTACCGCATCGCACCGGTCTCATCCTGCCGGATCTTCCGCCATTCTTTCCATGCATCAAATTGTGGTAATCCGCGATACGGATAGCGGTATAAATTTTTTATTTCCTTCAGATCAATCGCACGTTCTGTTTCCGCCTGCCATTTCTGAACCGGAGACTCATATGCCCCTGCGAATTCCAAGCCCGCGCAATACAGCCGATCCCGGTCATCATAGACCGTCCCGGCTACAATTCCGACGTCTTCACGCATAGCGATACCTAGCATTTCACCGAGTGCTGTCGTATCGCCAATCTCCATATTCGCATCCAAAAATAAAAGGAAACTGCCATTCGCATACAAGGTTCCAAGATTTCGGCATTCCGTGCTGCTTTTCCCAGGCTCTGCCTCCACCACAGCAATATTTCGTCTGCGGCTCTGCATCTGCTGGTAATATTTCTGCAATTCCTCATCTGTTCGGTCTTCATCTACAATGATAATCTCAAAATTACTGTACCGTGTTTTCTCGTAAAATGGCTCCAGCATCTGTTCCATCAACGAACGATTCGTATGCCCGGTTATGATCATCGACACGAGTGGATTGCCCGGTGTATCATATTTTACCGTATATACGCTTCGCTGATCAGTCATCATGACACGCGCCAGCAAATGTTCCCGCGACACATGTGCCTCCAATGCCTCTTTGCCCGCCAGATTCTCCTGTGCATGCTTTGCCTCCCGCTCCGAAGAAGTTCCATCATGAATCCGTTTGTGATACAACACGCGCGGAATATGACAGATCTCCCGGTTGCCTTCACAGCAACGCAGGATCATATCGTAGCCCTGCGCACCATCATACTGACTATGAAAGCCTCCGTCCGCCAGCATAAGCTCTCTCCGTGCCACAAACAAATGGGAAATATAATTATATGCTCGCAGCAGGTCGATATCGAATTCCGGTTTGAATCGCGGTTCCAGATAATGACTTCCATTTTCTGCCATCCGGTCTTCATCGGAATAAACCACATCATAGCGTTCTCTCTGCAAAGCATCCACCACCCAGTACAGGGCATCCTCCGTCAGGACATCGTCATGATCCAGCAATGCAACATACGCTCCTTTTGCCGCCTGCAATGCCCGGTTACTGTTCCCGGAAATTCCAAGATTTTCTTCCATTTTTATGTACTGGATTCGCGGTTCATTCTCCATATATTGCCAGATAATGCGCTCCGTCTCCAAACTATACACCTTCTCCAGCACCGACAATTCGCCATCCTCTGATACGCGCGCATCAAGAACCGGCGGTTCTCCCTTCGCCTGACTGCCATCGACCAGACACAGTTCCCAGTTCCCATAGGTCTGATGCAGCACCGATTCCAGCATTGCACGTAAAGAAAGCTCCGGTGTCATATACACCGGAACTACAATACTGATACAAGGGCAGTATGAAAACACCCGCTCCCGCTGTGTTGCAAGTGCTTCCTCATCTGCCTCTATATTTTCTTTAAAAAAACGATCATACGCCAGATCCAGCCCCGTCACCATCGAACGTGCCTTGGAAAGCGCCTCCGGGATTGCAGTCGAACGAATATGCGCAAAGCCTTTTTTAATTGTATCCGCATTCAAGTCTGAAAGTCGAAACTTCATCGCCACTGCCTCCCCTTTTTCTTATTTCCGCACAGAGAAATCAAACGCATCTAACGCCAGATTCATGTTGTAGTACGGATCTCCGGTTGCCAGAATATCCACCCATCTTGACTGAAACAACTGCATCTCGCTGTGGAATCGCTTCTGTTTTTTCACAGTATCTTCTTTACCTCTGGATTTTGATTCATAATGATACAGCTTTGCCTGTGGAACATACACAACCAATTTGCCAAGCTTTCTTACTTTCAAACAAAAATCCACATCATTAAAAGCCACCTGAAATTCTGGATCCAGTCCTCCAACCGCATCGAAGGTCTCTCTGGAAATCATCAGACAGGCTGCTGTAACCGCACTATAATCACACGCAACAGAAGTCCGAAGCTGATAGATGCCCGCCTGCTCATCCATTGCAGAAAATGCATGTCCGGCAATTCCGCCAATCCCAACAATTACGCCTGCATGTTGAATCGTGCCATCCTCAAAATACAACCGTGCACCAACAATTCCTACATCTTTGCGTTGACAATACCCAAGCATCTGAGTAATAAAATCCGGTGAAATCAGTTCGGTATCATTGTTTAACAACAAAATATACTTACCCTTTGTATGTGCAACACCAAAATTATTGATTTTGGAATAATTAAATTCCTCCTGCCAATACAACACCTGAATATGCGGATTTTCCACAAGTGATTCATAGTATGCAAATGTCTCTTGTTGCACACTGTTATTTTCTACTATGATAATCTCATAATTCCGATAAGTCGACCGTTGTTCAATCGCATCAATACATTTTTTCAAATCATCCACATGATCCTTGTTTGGAATCACGATTGACACAAGCGGTTCTCCCCGAACCAGATAACTCACCTGATAATACCCCGGAGCTGCTCCATCCACAACCTCCGCAGCCAGCCCCTGTCGCGCCAAATGCGCTTCTATCGCTCGTTTTCCAGCCTCAAACGCATAACGTTTTGCTGCCGGATCTTCCGCTGTCGATGCCGCATGTGCCCGCCAATGATACAGAATCTTCGGAATATGACAAATGCCATCTGCCTGCTCCGTGCAACGGAATATAAAATCATAATCCTGCGCACCATCAAACGCTGGATTTAACAACCCCACCTGATCCACTAAGTTTTTCTCTGCTACAAACATATGACAAATATAATTATTACAACGTAGCAAATCAATATTAAAATCCGGTTTAAAATTCGGTGCAAAGAAATAATCTCCTGTTTCATCCACCTTATCTTCATCGGTATAAATCACCTGCACCCGCTTCGCATTTAGCGACTCAACGCAGGCATAAAGTGCATCTGGCTCAAACAAATCGTCGTGATCACCAAACACAATATAATCTCCCGTCGCAAGCGTATATGCCTGATTCGTATTTTCGGCTATTCCAAGCGTTCCATCTTGTGAAGCTATATAATGAATTCTCTGATCCTTTTGCATATATACCTGCAAAAAATCATATAAACATTTTTCTTTTCTTCCTCCATCCGAGAAGCATAACTCCCAGTTTCCATAGGTTTGTGCCTGCACCGACTCAATTAACGCACGCAGAAAGTCACAATTGCTCTCATATAATGGCACCAAAATGCTAAACTTCGGATGATATTCAAAATGCCGTCCACATTGTTCCTGTCTTTCACTATCTGTCAGCCGATGACTATGCATCCATTTATTATAATCCACATAGTTGGAACCAAGATGCAGGTACTTTTTTAATTTTGCACATGTATTACGCCATCCGAATGTCTTTATATTGTTGATTACACGGATTGCATTTATATATATACGTCCCATATCTGATTCTCCTGCTGTTTTCTATATCATCTGTTGTCTCAGTATATCATACATACAAAAAAATCTCACGAAAATATCAAGATTTAGTTGTTATTTTCTATTATATTCGTGTATAATAGACACGTTATAAGGTTTACCATTACGAATACCATTCTTATATCAATCTTTCAGTAATTAACCATATACCTTATAACGCACGAAGAGGAACCAGCATCACCGGTTCCTCTTTTTTGTATATCCAATATCAAGGCTCTGATTCATCTTCTCCTGAATCAGCCTTTATCTTTATATTACTAGGCTCTTCTCCGTTTCCAGACAGCCGGGCAGAACAACAGCATCATCGGGAAAATCTCCAGTCTGCCTGCCAGCATATCGAACATCAGAATATATTTCGTAAAATCCGTAAAATGTCCGAAATTCGCCATCGGTCCAACCAGAGAAAGCCCCGGACCGATATTGTTAAACGTCGCTGCTACTGCCGCGAAGTTCGTGACCAGATCTTTGTTCTCAATCGACACAAGCAGTACGGATACCGCGAAAATAACCATATATGTCATAAAATAGACATTTGTCGCCCGCAGCGTCTCATGCTCGAGTGGTTTTCCCTCGATTTTGATCTTCTTCACGGAACGCGGATGCAGATAAGAAATAATTTCTTTTATAAATGACTTGCATGCAATAATAAACCGTGAGACTTTGATACCGCCGCCCGTACTTCCGGCGCAGGCACCGATAAACATCAAAAGCACAAGGATTGTCCTCGAAGTCTCCGGCCATAGATTGAAATCCGCACTTGCAAATCCCGTTGTCGTGATAATACTTGCTACCTGGAAGAACGCTTGCCGGATGCCTTCCGCCGGCGCATACAATGCAAAATGCCGCAGATTAATAAAGATAAACACTGCCGCTGCAATCACGATGATAAAATAAATCCGCACCTCTTCAAACTTCAGCGCATCTCGCAGCTTTCCTGTGAGAATCAGGAAATAAAATCCGAAATTCACACCGAACAGCAGCATGAAAATCGTAACGACCCACTGATTATACGGGCTGACACTGACGAATCCGTCATTCCAGATTGCAAAACCTCCGGTTCCGGCTGTTCCAAACGACGTTGTCAGAGCTTCAAACAGATTCATTCCTCCAAAGAGTAGAAAAATCACCTCTATCATGGTCAGGGCAAAATAAATAATATACAGATATTTGGCTGTCTGACGCACCTTCGGAACCAGCTTTCCAACCGAAGGTCCCGGGCTTTCCGCCTTCATCAGGTTCATGTGGCTGCCTCCCGCCATCGGCACGATGGCAAGCAGAAATACAAGAACGCCCATGCCTCCGATCCAATGGCTGAAGCTTCGCCAGAATAAGCTGCCCTTCGTCAGGCCTTCCACATCCGATACAACTGTCGCACCCGTTGTTGTAAATCCTGATATCATCTCAAAAAGCGCATCTGCAAAATGCGGAATATCACCATTGATCACAAACGGCAGACATCCAATCACAGACATCAGAATCCACGAAAGTGCTACCGTCACGAAGCCTTCCCGCAGATAAAACCGCATGTTCTTCGGTTTCCGCAAAATAATTGCTGAACCTGCAACCGCACTGCCAAGTGCCACCCACAAAAAAGCAAAGCCGCCCTTCTCACCATAGATCGCAGACACGATCCCAGGGAGAGCCAGAAATGCTGCTTCGATTTCCATGATCCAGCCTAATATATAAATAACCACAGAGTAATTCATAATTTATCTCCCACCAAACATTCGCCTTACTGCCATTTCAAAATATCACTGACATCGGTAAATCCGGTATGTGTTGTGACGACAACTACATAATCGCCCTCGCAGATGACATCCTGACCACGTGGAATAATAACCTTTCCATTCCGGTTCAGGCAGGCAAGCAGAAGGTTATCCTTCAGTTTCAGATCCATGATTGGTTTTCCAATGACCGGCGAATCCTTCTCAACCTTGAATTCCAGTGCCTCCGCGCGGTTATCAAAGATATGATACAATGTCTCGATATTGCTTCCGACCGAATTCTGCATCGCACGGATATACGCCAGAATCTTCTCTGCTGTAATATAACGTGGATATACGATACTTCCGATGTCCAGACTATCAAGCACATCACTGAATGTGCTCCGATTGATCTTCGTGATCACCTTTGTGTCAGAGCATTTTCTCGCAAATAACGTAAGCAGGATATTCTCCTCGTCAAGTCCGGTCAGCGGAACAAACGATTCCGTACTCTCGATGCCCTCCTCACGGAGCAGGTCTTCGTCCGAGCCATCGCCATGCAAGATCAGTGCCTTCGGAAGTAATACGCTCAGCTCCTCACACCGTTTCTCATCCAACTCCAGAATCTTGACCTCCACACCGGATGAAATCAGCTGTTTTCCAAGATAATACGAGGTTTTTCCTCCTCCAATGATCATGCAGTTTTTGACCTTATGTGTATCGACACCGATCTTCTTGAAGAAATCCATACTGTTTGTCGGTGTCGCAAGAAATGTCACGGCATCACCGCCACGCATGATGAAAGAACCATCCGGGATAATCAGGTTCCCATCCCGCTCGACACCACAGACAAGCATATCACAGTTTAACTCATGCATCGCCGAAATCGGCTTATCGTGCAGCAGATTTCCCTTCGGAATCTTGAACTTCACAAGCTCCGCATGTCCACGCGCAAAGGAGTTGATCTCAAGGGCCGACGGCAGACGCAGCAGACGTGCAATCTCGCGTGCAGTCTCCAACTCCGGATTAATGATCAGCGAAAGTCCAAGCTGATTTCGAAGATACGAAAGCTCCATACTGTAATCCGGGTTCCGGACACGTGCGATGGTAGCACAGTCACCGACCTTTTTCGCGATCGTACAGCTGAGCAGATTTAACTCATCACTTTCCGTCACGGCAATCAGAACATCCGCATCCTGAATACCCGCCTCAATCTGGATGCTGTAGCTCGCACCATTTCCGGTAAAGCCCATAACATCGTAGTCTTCCGTAATCCGCTGAATCACCTCATTCTTCTGATCAATGACGGTAATATCATGGGATTCCTTGCTGAGCTTCTCCACCAGCGTACTTCCAACTTTTCCGCATCCAACGATAATAATGTTTAAACCCCGTTCTTTTTTCTGCGTTTTCTTTGAAGATCTCATATCCTTAATTCTTACACTCCCCGTATATTCGCAATTCCTTATTAACAATAAAATTGAAACTTTATTGTACCATATTTACAGTGTTACTACAAGGGAATGTCACGCGGAACCGCGTTCCAAAATCCGGTCTGGTCAACACGTCAATCTGTCCATCATGTGCATCTACGATCCATTTTGCGATAGATAATCCAAGTCCCGATCCGCCCGTCTCACTGTTGCGCGCCTCGTCCGAACGATAAAACCGCTCGAAGATATGCACGACCTCAGATGCCTGCATGCCGATACCTTCATCCTGCACCTGATAATAGACGCCCCGCTCCGAACGCCCAACTGTAAAATGAATCGTATCGCCCCCGTCTGAATACTTTGCCGCATTCTGCACAAAAATACGGATGGACTGTTTCAGCATAGCGACATCGCCACGCACCATACAGCCTGGGCAGGCTGAAAATTCGTACGGATGCGTCTCATCAATCATCATGGATTCCTCGTACACCTCCTGCACAAGGTCATTTAAGTCCACTTCGACCGGCTTCAATGTATTCCGTCCACTGTCGCCGCGCGCTAAGAACAACAACTGCTCGATCAGATCCTTCATATGATCGGACTCATTCTTCAACGCTTCAATCGACTCATTTAACACCGCCTCGTCTTCCTTGCCCCAGCGGTCGAGCATGTTCACATAGCCCTGAATCACAGAGATCGGCGTCCGCAGCTCATGCGATGCATCCGACACGAACCGCGCCTGCTGCCGCTTGCTCTCCTGCATTCGCGCAAGCAGATTATTCAGTGCCACCTCGATACTCTGCAAATCCTTATCCCCCGTCGATATCCGTATATCATTCGCATCGACAGAGACGTTCGAGATTGCCTGTTCCAGATGCTCCAGATTCACCTCATCACTACTCATATTCGAAAGCGTCTCTGCACGCACAGCGAGATCATTCAGCGGACGCAGCTTCCGTCTGATATTCCGTATACCAAAGCACGCAGAAATGAGCATCATAAGTTCCACCGCGCCAACCACAATGAGCGATATAGCCGCATAATCCAGAACCTCATGCACCAGAAAATTATCCGTGTCCTTACCAACCTGTGTGGTCATCGTCCATGTGGCATATGAATCACCCGACCATGTAATATGCACCGGCTTCGCCCCCGACATCCAGTCTGAATCCGTCGTATCAAGCCGCCATATCAGTACCGTCGCAAACAACATTCCGAGTATCACGATATCGAGTCCCAGCAACGCAAAAAAGCGCCGGAACCAATATCCGACATGAATCTTCCGGGCGATAGACGTTGTCTTCCGATTTGTCCGTTCTTCTCTCATTCAATCACTCCTAGGACTCCTTGATGCAATACCCGACTCCGCGAACCGTCTGGATCAGCTTGATTCCAAAATGGTCATCGATCTTCGTCCGCAGATACCGCACATACACGTCAATGATGTTCGTCTCACCGACATAATCATACCCACAGACTTCATTTAAGAGCTTTTCACGGGTAAGTACAATGTTCTTGTTCCGCATCAGCGTGTGCAATAGCTCGAATTCACGGTTCGTAAGCTCCACATTTTTGCCCTGCACAGTCACCTCGTGGCGGTCTTCGTCTAAGCAGACACCCAGCACCTCCAGCTTATGTGTCGGTGCATCCTCTGTACGCGCATGCTTCTTTAGCGCGACGCGGATACGCGCCAGCAGCTCCTCGATGGCAAATGGCTTCGTGATATAATCATCCGCACCAGCGTCCAGCCCTGCTACCTTATCCATCACAGCGTCGCGTGCCGTGAGCATAATGACCGGCGTGTCCTTCTCCTGCCGGAGTCTGCGCAGCACTTCCATGCCATTTAATCCCGGCAGCATCACATCAAGTAAGATCAGGTCAAACGAACCGGAGAGGGCTTTGTCCAAGCCCTCTCTGCCGTCTGCCGCCTTCTCGACTTCATTTCCTTCATGTTTTAATTCCAGTTCGACGAAACGGGCGATGCCCGCTTCATCTTCAATAATCAAAATCCTGCTCATATCGTCTCCTATGATTTTACTTCTTGATATCGTCCTTTACATTTGTGCAGGCATCGGATGCCTTATCGCAGGCGTTGTTGATGTCCTGAACTGTTTTCGCGTCACCCTCGAAATGGTACCTGCAGTCGCAGAAGAGTCCGATGATCAAAAGTGGTACACAGATCCAGAATGCGAAGATCAAAAGCAGTATGAATATGATGATCGGCATCCGCATAAAACGCTCACCCTTACGCTCAATGATGAAGTTCTTCTCGCAGCCCTTCTTGATGATATCGCCTACCCACGCGAAGAACTCATCCATACGCTCACCGAATGTTTTCTTCTTGCAAGACTGCTCGTAGGCAGCCTGTGCCTGTGCCAGCTCGTTCGATGTCTCCTGCGGAGTCGTCGTATAAGTGCCAACCTCCGGTGCCTTGATCTTTCCAAGCTTCTCTAAATACACGATCGCATCGAGCAGATCATAATTACATGCTTCGAGTGCACTCTTGGCATCCTCATAGCTGACACCTGTCTTCTCTCTGATTTTTTCTACCTTTTCTAACTGATCCATATCTGATATCCTCCATTTTCTGTAACAGCGGTTTTGTGATTTGTTCTTTGCTGTTCTTGATTGTGTCCTTATCTTACGGCACCAAAATTAATCTATAAGGTAGGAAAGATTAAAATCAGATTAAAATTTCTATTATTTTCCATATATCTATCTGCACTTCTTCCTGTTCACATACTAACACAAGTGTATGCGTATGTTCATCTATTTTCTTCAGAATTCCGGTGTCCTTCACGTAGGCACCGCCCTCTTTTTTCGCATCCTTCACAAAATGTACGACCGCTACTTCCGTATCCTTGTGCTCCGCTAACCACTGCAGCTTCCGGTTTAGTTCCGCAACCTCATACTCATCAAGTTCAATCTCTTCCTCTGTCAGCCGTGCCGTCTCCCGCACCGCTTCATCATGTCCCGTAAGCGCTGCAAATGGGGCAAACTGCGCCGCACGCATCATCCGATCCATCGGCGGATGCTTCTTCGACACCGGGCGTTCCCGGTCGATGATATCACTGTAATCCCGTCTCACGCCTTATGTCCTCCGATCTGATTATTCCTGTCACGCGCCGTTGCGCCCTCGCGGAAATTCATTCCACGTAGAACTGCATTTTTACCGTATTTATGTTTGATTGCAAGCAATGCCTGCTGAATCTGCGCTTCTTTTGCTTCCTTTTCTTTCTCTGCTTCCTTCTCCTTTTCCAACGCCGCATAATCGGTAAATAAATCCATCTGTTCAAATCCAGAAGTCTCTTCCTTCACATCTTCCTTCCGGATCACATGATTGGCTACCACATACATCCGCCGCACAAGCAGATTCTCATCCACAATCCGGTCATATAAGCGAAGCACCGCCGCCTCAATCCTGCTTGTTGACGATGTATAACTGTCCAGATTCTCTGTCCCGTGTGCGTGCTTCGGCACCTTCCGCCCATAGCGGTCACGCGTCACCTCACCGTGATATCCATTTGCTCCCCCAGACAGATTCTCGATATCATAGCCAACTGTAAGTACCATCTGATTTGTGACAAGCCCCTTTTCAACCAGTTCCAGCACCAGTCCCTCTGTCATTTCCTGTACAACCACACGTGCTTTCTCACATGTATACGGGCATTGCAACACCTGCCCCGAACTAATGCTATTACTCTCCGGGCGGTACGCCTTAATCTCTGCGATCGTACACGGTTCATAGCCCCATGCATGGTCGATCAGCAGCTCTGCATTCACCCCGAAAAGCTTATACAGCAGATCTTCGTTATAGTAATCATCTTCTCCGCCCAGTGAACACCGGGCAATATCTCCCATCGTATACAGATCCTGTGCATGCAGCTTCTTCTGGTAACCCGCCCCCACACGCCAGAAATCCGTCAGCGGTTCATGGTTCCACAACAGTCTGCGGTAGCTCATCTCATCAAGCTCCGCGATCCGCGCGCCACGTTCATCCGGCTGCATATGCTTCGCCTCGATATCCATCGCAATCTTTGCCAGATACAGATTCGTTCCAATCCCCGCCGTCGCCGTGATTCCTGTCGTTTCATAGACATCCCGTATCATTGTCTCTGCAAGCTGTCTTGCTGTCATCTGATAGGTATTCAGGTATGTCGTCGCATCAATGAACACCTCATCCACCGAATAGACATGCATATCCTCCGGCGCGACATATTTCAGGTAGATATCGTAAATGCGCGTACTGTATTCCATGTAATGTGCCATCCGCGGCTTCGCCGCAATATAGTCCAGCGCCAGCCTTGGATCCGCTTTCACCTTCAGATTTTCATACGACGATCCGTTAAATTCCCGCCCCGGTGCAAATGCCAGCCGCTGACGGTTGATCTCTTTTACCCGCTGCACAACTTCGAACAAGCGCGCCCGCCCCGATATGCCATAGGATTTCAGGGATGGCGAAACAGCCAGACAGATTGTCTTCTCTGTCCGGCTCTCATCTGCTACGACGAGGTTCGTTGTGAGCGGGTTCAATCCCCGCTCCACGCACTCCACCGACGCATAAAATGATTTCAGATCAATTGCTATATACTGCCGCATACCGTCACTCCACATAGATAAATCCGTGTCTTATTTCACATACTGTTTTTATTTTAGTATAGAACATATGTTTTGTAAATAATAAATATTTCAAACAGCATCATAAAACCAGCGGATTCGTACGTTATTTATATAATCATTTACAAAATTATACAAACTATAAATATTTATTTTGCAACTTCGTTACACTTTTGATGCAACTTTGATGCAATTATTTGGTATGTTATGTTAACAGGGGATTTTAGGAAATCCGGACACATATTTTCAGGAAAGACAGGGAGATAAATGAACGTAAAAATAGACTCAAGAAAAATCGAAAAGGGCGACACTTTTGTGGCACTGCGCGGCATCGACCACGACGGACATGCCTATATCCGACAGGCAATTGAAAACGGCGCAGCGAAGATCATCTGCGAGGAAGGAAGCTACGAGGTGGAAACCTGTATCGTCGAGGATACCAGAGCATATCTGGTCAATTATCTGAAAGATACTTACTACGACAAAATCAGCAAACTCAAGCTGATCGGCATCACCGGTACAAACGGAAAAACTACATCAGCATTTCTGCTTCACCAGATGTTGAATAAGCTTGGCAGAAAATGTGGCTATATTGGCACAATCGGCTTCTACGTCGGCGAGAAGATCCGCAGTCTCGCGAACACGACCCCCGATATCTATGATCTGTACGCGATTCTGCTGCAATGCCTGTCGCTCGGCTGTGAGTATGTTGTCATGGAAGTAAGCAGTCAGGGACTTGCAAATCACCGTGTCGAGACGTTGCAGTTTGACTATGCGGTCTTCACAAACCTGACACAGGATCATCTGGATTTCCACAAGACGATGGAACGCTATGCCCTTGCAAAGCAGGAATTATTCCGCATGTTAAAGCCATCCGGCAAAGCGATCATCAACTATGACGATTCCTACAAGCACTATTTTCTGCTTGAAGAAAATGAGAATGTAACCTTCGGCTTTACCGGCGGAGATTTCAAAGTAGCTTTGGATGCCGCAGACAAGGAACATACAGAATTCTCGGTACAGTGCCCTGCATTTACCCAGAACTTCTCGACCAATCTGATCGGCACTTACAATATCTACAATCTGATGGCTTCCGTTGTGATTCTGACACTGGAGCAGTTTGACAGTGCCACCATCGCACAGGCAGCCGCAGCACTTACACTTCCAAAGGGCAGAACCGAATGTATCCACACAGGAAATAATCTGATCATGGTAGACTACGCACATACGCCAGACGCCATGAGCAAGGTTCTGACTGCCGCACGTGCACTTACCTCCGGCAGCATCTATGTCGTGTTTGGATGCACTGGTGAAAGAGACCGGGATAAACGTGCGAAGATGTCCGCGATTGCCTGCAAGCATGCTGATTACGTTATAATGACGCACGACGATCCTCATTATGAAGATCAGGCACAGATCTACCATGATATGACATCCGGGCTTTCTTACGATAACTACGAAATCGTGCATGACCGGAAGGACGCTATTCGAAAGGGAATCTCCCTGTTAGATACGGACGACATTCTTCTGATCCTTGGAAAAGGGCACGAAGAATTTATTGTTTGCCGGGATAAGCGGATTCCATTTAATGATATGAATGTCTCACGGCAATGCCTGTCTGAACGGAGGACTCCCACCGCAGCCAGGATCTGCCAATCCGCCTAGCGGTCACATGCACAATTAACATTTATGAACGCTAAAAGGGCGGCCACATCATGTGACCGCCCAGTAAGAGAGGGGAAACGAAAAATCGTCTGGCTAGCTATTTTAAATTATCCTTCGATGGCAATGAATTTCTTCTCTTCCACCTGTGGCTTTGCTTCCTTCTTTGGAACAGAGATCTTCAAGACACCATCTTCGAATTTTGCCTTGATATCATCCTGTGTGATCGCATCGCCCACATAGAAGGATCTGTTGCAGGAACCTTCATAACGTTCCTTACGGATATATTTGCCCTTGGCATCCTTCTCATCCTTAGAGTTCTTTGTAGAAGCCTTGATGATCAGGTAACCATCCTTCACTTCACCGGTTACATCTTCCTTCTTAAATCCTGGAAGGTTCATATCAATCTCGTAACCGTCTTCTTTCTCAAACACATCAGTACTCATCAGATTCTGTGCCGGTGCATCATACTTATAGACACCAAAACTTGGTGCATCAAAGAAATCATCCATAAAACTATTTGTAAATAAACTTGGCATTAACATAAGCCATACCTCCTTTTATACTTCACTCAGTAATTGCAATCTATGTTTCTTGACGGCATCCATTCACTATTTAATTGCAATTACAATATCAACTTTCCTTCCCACTCGGGTTCCCTTCTCTAGGTCTTCCCTCATGTTCTAGGTGTACTATAACATACTTATTAGCACTCGTCAATAGCGAGTGCTAATAAAAATTGTGAAAAAAGTGTGAAATCTTAATTATGCAAAAAACAGGTATGCCGCAACAATACAGCACACCTGTTTCAAAATCATGTTATTTACTTAAACTGATTCTGCTCTGCATGGCGTTTGAAGAAGTCCTTTGTCTCCTTCACAACCACACCACTCAAAGCGAAGATTGCGATCATGTTTGGAATCGCCATCAATCCGTTGAAGATATCGGCGATCGTCCATACTGCCTTTACCGTCATGTATGGTCCGATGAATACTGCCAAGATATATAACCAGCGATATACAAGGATTGCTTTCTTGTTCTTGCCTGACAGGTATTCCAGACAGCGCTCCGAATAGTAATCCCATCCAAGGATCGTTGTAAATGCGAAGAATACCAGACACAACATCAACAGGAACGCAGCTACCTGCTCGGAAATCGGAAGTCCCTCCTGGAATGCGTAGGTTGTTACCTGTACACCCTCTAAGCCTTCCTGCTGCCAAGCACCTGTCAATACGATAGAAAGTCCTGTCATCGTACAGATGATGATTGTATCAATAAATGTACCCGTCATAGAAACCAGACCCTGGCGTACCGGCTCCTTTGTCTTTGCAGCGGCTGCAGCGATTGGCGCAGAGCCAAGACCGGATTCATTTGAGAAGATACCTCTTGCAACACCCTTCTGCATTGCAACGATCATCGTACCAACCACACCACCGGTCACTGCCTTTGGATTGAATGCGCCCTTTACGATTGTTACGAATGCATCCGGAATCTCCTTGATATTGCAGATGAGAAGCACCAGACAAAGCAGAACATAAAGCACTGCCATAAACGGAACGACGATCTGGGATACATTTGCAATACGCTTGATACCACCGATCAACACAAGTGCCACGCAGACACTCAGGATCAAAGATGCAATAACTACCGTCCACGAATATGTACCGATTCCAGGAATCTCTACGCTCCATGATTCATTCGGATCAAAGAATCCCTCAACAGCCGATGCAATACCATTCACCTGTGAGAATGTTCCGATACCGAACAATCCTACACAGATACCGAAGAATGCAAAGATCTTCGCAAGCCATTTCCATTTTGTACCCATACCTTTTTCGATATAGTAGAATGGTCCACCAAGGGCATGATTATCTTCATCTACCACACGATACTTAACTGCAAGGAGTCCTTCTGCATACTTGGTTGCCATTCCGAAGAATGCAGCAAGCACCATCCAGAACAGAGCACCCGGACCACCGGCTCCGATCGCTGTTGCGACACCGACGATATTTCCGGTTCCGATCGTCGCTGAAAGAGCCGTACAGAGTGCACCGAACGAAGTTACCTCTCCTTCGCCCTCTTCCTCATTTTTCACCATCCATTTCAGGGCAAGCGGCAGTTTACGGACCTGCAGCACACCCATACGGATGGTAAGAAGGATTCCACCTGCAATGATCAAAATCATAAGCGGCGGACCCCAGACGAAATCATCTACTTTTGTCAAAAAGCTATTAATTGCTTCCCACATGTTTCCTACTCTCCTTTATTTTATTTTAACAACATGTTCTCTATATTACACAGTTTTCCAGCTTTTGACAACATTTTTCCCTCAATTTATAAAGTTTTTTACTGTTTTCATATTAAATATACGGGGTATAATAGAGTTTATGATATACTTTATATGTCCAAATATGGATTTTAAAAAAGAAAGGAATACATTTTTATGAATCTTATTAAGAATATTTCCAAATCAGAAGTACATGTATTGAAGGATCAGGTTACTTATCAGGAGGGACAGGTTGTCAGCAAGACACTCGCCCAGAATGACGCCGTATCTATCACATTATTTGCCTTTGACAAGGACGAGGCGATCAGCACACACGAGTCCGGCGGCGATGCATTTGTTACCTGCTTAGATGGTGTCGGCAGAATCACAATCGATGGTGTTGAATATATCCTGCACGAAGGTGAATCCATCGTAATGCCAGCCAAGCATCCACATGCCGTCTATGGTGCAGAACAGTTCAAGATGCTGTTAGTTGTTGTATTTTAATTATCTTAATTCTTAAAACGGAAAAGCCGCCGAGCCGGGAATCCAAGCCCCAGTCCGACGACTTTTTTTCTTTCTTCTATTCTATATATCGGCAGATTTCTATTACTGCTTTACATTAAATGCTTTCATTCCTGGATATACAGCGCTTGCGCCAAGGTCTGCAATCGTTGTATCCGCAGTCTCACCAGATCTGTGTGAGCTGATTGCTGTGTAACCAGCCTTGTATGCCATCTTGATTGCTTCCAATGTCTCAGAAACAGATCCAATCTGATTCAGCTTGATCAGGATTGCATTTCCGGCACCAAGCTTAGACTTGTCCTTTGTTCCATCTGCCAGATAAACCTCTGCCTCTACAGTTGGATTTCCTCTGGAATCCAAGATCTCGCGGCCAATAACTTTTTCAATTTCTAAATAATCCATTGTTATGTACTCCGTTAAAATGCAAGTGTATTTTCCATAACTTTTATGCAACTACAATACTCCCAACCATACAGGCATCTCCATCCAGCACAAGAGATACCTCATAATGCTGTTTAGGCAGATTCTGCTTTATAAATGCAGCCTCAAAACCGGCAAATGCTAACCTTCGCTTACCAAACGCATCCCGGACATCTGGCCTGTACAAGCGCTCGGATTTTACAATGTACTGCTGTTTATCCTGTCCAGTTAACACAACACTGAGAGCACCTGCCCGCAATGTTTTTCGATTCAAGGCCCAACCACTGATTTTAACCACTGCTTCATCTGTAAACTCTTCTACCTTGTATTGCAGACTTCCTTTTTCAACAAGCACCTGTTGCGTTTCCTCAGGCGTTTCGATTTCCTTTACTTTCAACAGCCGTAACGAGAAGTTATCACTGTTTCCAATCAGATTTGGGTTATAACACGGATCATACCCCTTAAATTCCGGATGACGATCATACAATTTTTTCATTTCCCGTTGCTGTCTGGCGGCTTTTTCTGGGGATACAGCGTCATAGCCACGGCTGACAGATTCATAATGGTATAAACGGACATCTGTTCGCACAACATTATAATATCCTGCTTCCACTAAATTAAAACATAAGTCAATATCGTTATATGCCACTGGTAACTGTTCCGAAAAACCACCCACCTGATCATATTTATTCCGGTCAATCATAAGACACGCACCGGTCACCGCACTGTAATTATATTCCAGCTTATTTCGTCCCCAATAACAATTCAAATCGTCGTTAATCCGTTGAAATGCATGTCCTGGTCCAACCATAAAACTGACAACACCTACATGCTGTATCAAATTCGTATTTGGGTAAATTAATTTACATCCAACCGCACCTGTATGTGGCTGCTGTGCATGTCCCAGCATCCGTTCCAGCCATTCCGCTCCCTCAACACGAATATCGTCATTTAAAAACAGAAGGAACTGTCCATCTGCCAGATGTGCCCCAATGTTGCACATCTTTGAAAAATTAAACTCCATTGGCGCGTAATGATATTTGCACTCCAATTCTTTACACATTTGTGTATATTTCGCATGTGTTTCTTCTGCACTGCCATTGTCCACAACAATGATTTCATAATTTTGATATTTCGTTTCCTTTCGGATGGACGTCAGACATTGCTTTAAAATGTCATAATTATCCTTAGACGGAATAATAATGCTTACTCTGGGATTTCCCACAACTTCATAAACCACGCGGAACATCACTATATCTTTAATATATTCCAGATGCCCTTTAACGCCTCTTCGCTCCAGGGCTTCGAGCTTCGCCTTCTTTGTCGTTTCAATAATATATGGCTTTGCCGATATATCATTTGCCGTAGACTCTTCACGTTCCCGCCAATGATAAAGGATTTTTGGCACATGCCCTATACGATTCGTCTTCTCCATCACCCGCAAAACAAGATCATAGTCCTGCGAACCTTCCAAGCCTACACGCAAACCGCCCATTTCGTCCAGCAAGGATTTGCGATACACCGCCAAATGGCAGGTATACATCAAAGACATAAATGTATCTGGAGACCAATCCGGCTTAAAAAACGGATTCCTTCTTTTTGTCCCATCCTCAGATAATTTGTCCTCATCGCTGTAAATAAAATCCAGTGTATGATCTTCATTTAGCTTTTTCGCAATTTCATACAGTGCATTTTCTGCATACAGATCATCACAATCCAAAAGCGCAACAAATTCGCCCTCTGCCATTGCAATTCCATCGTTTGTAGTTCTGGATATATGTCCATTCTCACTGCGGTATTTTATTTTAATGCGCTCCACTCCTTCAAATTGCCGCAAAGTCTCTCTGACACGCGCATCGGTTGAACAATCATCTACAAGGCACAACTCCCAATTATCATATGTCTGATTCTGCACAGATTGAATGCATGCCGTTAACATCTGTGGTTCCACATTATATACTGGCACAACAACCGAGATGAGTGGTTTATATTCCAACTCCTGTTCTGGCTCTTTATATTGCTGTTCATTTTGCAGCATCCACATGTCATATTCATTTTTCTTGTGTAGACGATGATTTAACTTATAACAAAATACATGCCATCCTTCTTTACCCAGACAGCGCATCATTCTTTTTGAAAAAGAAAGCACTCTTTTTATCTGACCCATATTTTTATACTCCTACTTCTTCTCTCATAGATTGAACTATACGTTGTTCACTGCCCGGAATATTGCTGTTATCACATACATCTGTAAAAACACCGTCCACATAGCAGCATATTGATCTGCATTTCCTGATACACATGTCCGTTTTGTCCGAACTGCAAGCAAACCAACCACAAGTGCCGGAAGGAAATATCTTCCCTGTACACCCGCTACCACAACAAATTGATATGGCGTCCAATATAAAAGCATCGCTGCAACTGCCAGCCCACTGACGCCGACAAACACCAAAAGCATCCAAATCCGGTCTCCCACTGTTATCAACTGTTCTTCGTTTTCTTTCCGCATAGAAACATATAACAGCAACAATAAAAATCCTATTACAAACACCAGTGGAACTTCAATATCAAGCCATCCAAGATAGCTTCCCAACATCTGCTGGATATGCTTTCCTGATTCATACCAAAGCGTATTGAGTAATATTTCAAAAAATTGGATCGGATTTTTTAAGAAATACCCCATTGTATACCCTTTGGAATCGGACCATGCAATATAAGTACTGTTAATATTTTCTGGTTGTAGCCAGCGCCGAACCACGAGAACCAGAACCATCACACAAGCCACTACAAATATACCTGCAATGACAATCATAAGCACCTTCATCCAAGGTTTAATTTTCTGTTTGACCGCATCCACCTTATCTTTGTGCTGTTGCAGAATTCGAGGGATCAACATCAACGGCAATACAACCAATGGCAACAGAGAAAAGCCTTTACATGGTAGCAATAATAAGCTGCTCAATACCATAACAATATTATTTACAAGCTTCGATCTCCGATTTGTTTCCTGTCCGTAAACTGCTGACATTGTTGTCGCTATTACAAGAATACATAAAGCAAACAACTGCGAATCATAGGAAAAAGAACATACCTGTTGCAATGTAATTGGCAAAAGCGCCCATACCATAACGATTCCTTTACCAAACGGAATCCGCTTTATCGCATAATAAGCTGCCGCTATAAAAGCAAGCAGATTCATCAATCGTCCAAGCAAATACAACATAGTTGTGCTCGCCCCTAACAACCGTCCAATTGTAATTCCAAGTCCGGATAAAATATACAGATAACGCGGAGACTGCGTCGAAACATGTGCTGTCTTTATCAGATTCGTTTTTTCCGGTCGCTGAAACAGCCCCTCATATTGACTATTGTAATCTTCCTTCGTAATACCACGTGCATTATACATATGTTCGTTATCCGCCTGCCGCATCATGACAGTTTCCGCATCGTGCGTTCCCATCATAACATCCGACATGTCATATGCTGTATATATGTGTACATACTCATCTGGAACTACCATAATCGGAATAATAAGCAAATACAAAAATCCAAGTACAATAATCATTGGCAGAAAAAGTTTCTCAAAAGAAGTCTTCCACTTTGTGCCAAACATCGCCTGAATGCTGACAAACGCCAACAATACAAACAACAATCCATATGCAATACAATGTAATATAAAATACGCATCCACACCGTTTGGATTGTCGATTTTGTGATATGCCACATTTATCATATACACACCCATTACCAAGGTAATCAATAGGAGTCCTATAATAACGCATAATTTGATTATTCTATTTGGATTTTTCTCTTTCACTTCCATTCTTATTCCCCTGTGTTTCTTTAATTTGATTTAGGTAGACAAAAGAGACTTTTATTGTAGGAATACAATAAAAGTCTCATGTCCTTTATAATCTATTATCGATTAGATGTTAAGCAGATCACTGAATACCTTCAACGCACCATCTGTCTCGTGTGCAAGTACCTTCTTTGCAAGTACCTTACCAAGCTGAACACCTTCCTGATCGAAGCTGTTGATGTTCCACAGGAATCCCTGGAACATAACCTTGTTCTCGAAATGTGCAAGCAGTGCACCAAGTGTCTCTGGATCAAGCTGCTCACCGATAATGATAGAAGATGGACGACCACCCTTGAAGTTCTTGTTGCTGTTCTCATCCTTCTTACCACATGCAAATGCTACGATCTGTGCAGCAACATTTGCGCAGAGCTTCTTCTGGCTTGTGCTTCCCTGAATCTCTACATCCGTGCCAATCTGGCTGTTCTTGAATGCGATAAACTGCAATGGAACAATGTCAGTTCCCTGATGCAATAACTGATAGAAGGAATGCTGTCCGTTTGTTCCCGGCTCACCGAAGAGAACTGGACCTGTTGGGTAATCAACCGGCTCACCAAAACGGTTCACAGACTTACCATTGGACTCCATATCAAGCTGCTGCAGGTGTGCAGGGAAACGGCTCAATGCCTGTGAATATGGAAGAACAGTTGTTGCAGGGTAACCAAGTACGTTACGCTCGTAAACGCCAATCAACGCATCAAGCATAGCCGGGTTCTTCCTGATATCTGTATTCTTTGCTGTCTCATCTTCTGCGGCTGCACCATTTAAGAAACGTGCAAATACATCCGGGCCAAATGCCAGTGAAAGTACAGCACCACCAACGGCTGATGTAGAAGAATAACGACCACCGATATAATCATCCATAAAGAAAGCTGCAAGGTAATCATCGCTCTTTGCAAGTGGAGATGTCTCACTTGTAACTGCAATCATATGCTTAGAAGCATCCAGACCTGCCTTTGCAAGCGCGTCCTTCACGAAGGACTCATTTGTAAGCGTCTCCAATGTTGTACCAGACTTTGATACAAGTACGAAGATTGCATGTGCTACATCGGTAGATGCAAGAACTGCTGCCGCATCATCCGGATCTACGTTGCTGATGAACTTCGCATCCATCTTGAATGTGCCGTTCTTCTTTGCCCAGTTCTCAAGTGCAAGATACATTGCACGAGGACCAAGGTCACTACCACCGATACCGATCTGTACAACCGTTGTGAACTTCTCGCCAGCTGCATTTGTGATCTCGCCATTGTGTACCTTATTTGCAAACTCTGCAATACGGTTCTGCTGCTCTACGTAAAATGTTCTCTTATCCACGCCATCTGCCTTGACTGGCTCGCCAAGCTGACCGCGTGTCATCTGATGAAGAACCAGACGGTTCTCTCCTGTATTGATAACGGCACCATTATAAAGCTCCTGGAACTTGTCAACAAGCTCTGCTTCCTTGGCAAGGGCTGCAAGCTTCTCCAAAACTGTGTCATCCACTTCCTTTGCAGCGAAGTTGTAAGTAAGCTTCTCTGCCATCGGTACGCTGTAATTCTTCGCACGGTCTGCACCGCTCTCACCAGCCATAACAGTTGTGAGATCTACACTGCCCTTACAAGCTTTGAGTGCCTTGTAAGAATCCAAAGTATCAAGATTTTTCCAATTTGTCATTTTTCTTTCCTCCGTAATCTATTTGGCGTAGGACGCCAGCTCGTTTTATTATAACCTCTTCGGCGGAATTTGTCACTTGTTTTATTCTTCGTCTGTACAAGAATTCTTTACGATTTTCTTCTCTGGTCTCGGTGTGCCACAGGTACAGGTTGTAACGTATCTCTCATTTTCAGAGGGACTCTTCTTCATGACAAAAGCTACGTCACCACAATATTCTTTATTTAACAAAATAATATCTTTATTTACGAAAATCATAATTAAGATATTTGTTTAGTATTGATAACCCACTTTGAAAAATCTCCAAACATTTATTTTTTTCATCAACATTAAAACCAGGATGATATTCTTCATTTTTTAGAAGTTTCAAATTACTTCCATAGAATAACTTATTATAAATATCAACAATTTCTTCATCATTATAATCTCCTACAAATTCTTCATTTAGTGATTTTGATAAATCACTAAATAAATGCCATGTATCTATTAAACTTTGACAATTTTGCGATATTTCTACATTATCTATTAACTCGGTAATTTTAGATAGATAAAAGACTGTTATTCCTTTTTCAAAAATAATATGTTCCTTATCCGCAAATATATTTGCTTCTTCGACACTAGAAAAAACTAACAGCCGTTGATTAAAAAGCAAGAAACCATCTTCATCGTTGCTATACCATATAAAAAAATAAGTTAATCCATTATAAATAATTTTTGTCAAATAATATTTCGTCATAACTTTGTTCCTAATTATTCCAAATCTTCTTTTGTTGGCAGTCTGCGGATTTCTCTTCCATCTGTGCATTTGCGCGGAACATCCGATATTCCGGCGGACAAGTTTTCAAATACTCGGATTGACAAATCATCTAATTCTGTTATAAAATGTATCCAAGAAATGAGTTTTACAACCGTACAGTTTTTACTCAAGCGGCTCACTCGTTTCTTTTTTTATTCATTTTCTTTATGCTCGTTTACAGAAAGATTTCCTATCAAATCTTCACCAATTTTGCAAGTGGATAACTTATCAATTGCCATTTGAACCTGAAACTCATTTAGTTCGATCTCAACATCGTAAATGTTTCCGCTTCTTGGCAGTCTGACATGCCATTCAGGGCTTTCAAAATAGCCGCCATTCATATATTGCGCCTTCGTCTCATGCGCTTTCATATCTGCTTTGCTTTCTTTACAATACGCATAGATTAAATATACAATGAGCATCGGACAAACAATACATGCCGCACACTTTCCAACCATATCTCCTCTGACAAAAAACAGGAATAATCCCATAAATACTGTAAAAACGATATATGCAACCAACGATTTCTTGGTCATAGCAAATGGAAATTTGTCATTTGTTTTCATGTAATTGTATTCCCCAACTACGAACTTCTTTCTCTACTTAGCAGGCACACCGCCTCACAATGTTCCGTCCACGGAAATAAATCCACAAGCGCAATCTTCTCCACCTGATACATCCGCCTGCTCTTTATGTATTTGAGATCCCGCGCCAGACTTTCCGGTCCGCAGGAGATATACACGATCCGCTTCGGTGCCAGCTTGCAGACGGAATCAAAGAACTCCGGTGTGCTGCCACTTCGCGGCGGATCTAAGAATACAACATCCACACCCGTTCCGGCTTCTGCCATGCCAACCATGAATTTCCCGGCATCACCATCATAGATCCGGACATTCTTACAATCGTTACGCTTCACGTTCGTGATGGCATCCTTCGCGGCTGCCTTGTTCAGTTCGACGCCGATCACCTGCTTTGCATGGTCACTTGCCACGATTCCGATCGTACCGGTTCCACAGTACGCGTCCACGACAACCTCTTCGCCGGTAAGGTTTGCATATTCCATCGCCTTGTTATACAGGAGCTCAGTCTGCACCGGATTCACCTGATAGAAGCTTGTCGGCGAGATCTTGAAGGTCTTTCCACACAGCTTATCCTCGATAAATCCTCTGCCGTACAACACCTGATTTCGCTCGCCAAGCACCATACTTGTATCCTTGTCGTTGATATTCTGCACGATCGTCGTGATCTGCGGATGTGCCTTGACAAGTGCCTTCGCGAAATTCTTCTTCGATGGGAAGATCGGCGACGCAGTCACAAGCACAACCATAACTTCTCCGGTCGCATGTCCGGTTCTAACCATCACATGGCGCAGCAATCCATACCCACTATCTTCATTGTAGACGGTAATCTTAAATGAACGCAGCAACCCGCGGATCGTCTCCACAATCTCCTGTGCCAGACGATTCTCGATCTTGCAATCGTCCACTGACAATACCCGGTGCGTTCCCTCTTCATACACGCCCGCCAGAATCTCGCCATTTTTCTTATGCTGGAATGCCGCATTGACCTTGTTCCTGTAATGATATGGTTCTTTCATGCCGATAATTTCATCCACGGAACCATATGGAGCAAGCAGCTTCTTCACCTGATCGGTCTTGATTTTTAACTGCTCTGCATAGGACTTGTCAATATACTGGCACCCACCGCATTTCTTCGAGATCGGGCAGACGGATTTATTTCCTGTATGTCCGTTCTCACTTACATGTACATGCTTCTTAGATTGTTCACCACTCTGCTTGTATCTTCCCTGCTTTGTCATCACTTACTCCTGCTTCATCTGTCGTTCAGCTTCATTGACACAATTCACTGCATTTAAACATCTCGGATATCCAATGTATGGCAGGCTCTGCGAGATCACACGCATCAGCAATTCCTTGTCATTCCCGATTTTCATGTTGCCCTTTGCATGTGCAACCACCTGCATATCGCAGCCTCCCTGTGAGAATAAGAAACAGAACGTTACCAGTTCCCGTTTTGCAAGCGGCAGACGGCTTCCCGGATAATCATTCCCGAAATAATTCTCCTTCAGCCATTTGTTGATATGGCTGTCCTTCCAGACTTCCTTCATATGCTCCTCGAAGATTCCCGCCTGCTCCGCAAGCTTTTTCTCCTCAGCAGCATCCTCACCTGCACCTGTAGTCTCTGCCTCATCCGAAGCAGCCTTCTCCAACCGCTCCTGTTTCGTCATGCCAAGGCGTCCCTGCTTGGCTCTTGTCGAATCCAAAAGCGGAAGTTCAATTCCCTTTGCTTCCATCACTACATTCGTGGCAACCAGAAACGGCCAGACTCTTCCCATACCAAGATAATCCACAGACTGATACACAATCTCCTTAATTACCATTGGTGACAAGCCACTGTCCAGTGCCTTCGCCACAATTACCTTATACGCATCCACGCCCTGACAACCGATCAGGGATGCGAGAATCGACATATACCGTGTCTCGTCATCCAGTTTCATTCCATTTTCATTTACTATCTCCTTGAACGCAAACCGTTCAAAGCGCTCCATAAATTCTGCATCTGTCTCATATAAATTCATAGTAACAACTCCTTCCCAAAAACCTATCTCTCATTATTCCATGTTGCCTGTTGGTTCCATAAAGTTCTCGTATTATGCCTGTATGTACAGACACCTCCAGCTATAATGATTATATCACATTTCACACGCAAAAAAAGTATTGCTTTATCAAACGAAAAAGCAATACTCTGTTCTTTTTATTCAGCACCTGCGATACCTTGCGATCGTCCGCAGCATCTTCTCCGTATTTAACGGCTTCGTAAGCTGCTCATTCATTCCCGCAGCTCTGGTTCGATGCACGTCTTCTGCAAATACATTCACACTAAGTGCCACAATCCCTATCGTGCGCGCATCTGTACGTTTCTGCCCACGGATAATCCGCGTAGCTTCCAATCCATCGATATTCGGCATCATGACATCCATCAATATCACATCATAGGCATTCTCCGGTGCGTCAAGATATGCCTCCACTGCCTGATACCCATCTGAAACTGCATGCACCTTCGCTCCTGCATCCTCCAGAATAAATTTCACGACATCCCGGTTTATATCATTATCTTCTGCAAGAAGGATCCGCATATTTGTTACATCCGGCTGCACTGTTTCTCTCTGCATATTTCCTTCAAACTCATCACGTGCGACCTTCTCAAACGGAATCGTGACAGTAAATGTGCTTCCGACATTTTTTCTGCTTTCCACACAGATATTCCCATCCATAAGGTCAAGAATACTCTTCGTTATCGTCATGCCAAGTCCGGTTCCCTGATAACTGCTACGCACATCCATGGCTTCCTGCACAAACGGTTCAAAGATATGGTCAATAAACTCGGGCTCCATCCCAACTCCATTATCTTCAATCGTGAATTCATACACAACACGAGCCACATTCTGCATCACGATGCGGGCTTTGAACTTTACCATGCCCTCATAACGATTATACTGAATCGCATTTGTAAGTATTTTTTCCAGCATTTGCCGCACATGTATCGGGCTTCCATACACGCGGGAATACCTGATATTTTCTGCAATATCCGCAGCAATCGTTATTTTCTTTCCTTCTCCCCGCGCCTGTGCAAATGCTATCATCTCTGCAATGACATCTGCCATATAAAATTCTTCCTGCACCAGCACAGCTGAGCCATCCTGAAGCTTACACATCTCCAGTGCATCTCCAAGCAGCTTCATCAGATAATTCGTTTCCGTCGTTGTCTTCACAAGGTTTGCTCTCATGAGTTCTATATCTTCATAGCTGCGCTCACTTATATCCATCATCCCTATGATATCATTTAAAGGCATACGGATATTATGCGACATACGGGATAAAAACTCCGATTTCGCAACATGCGCCTTCTGTGCCTCCTCAAATGCCTGTGCCAAAAGCTTCATCTGCCCGCGCTCTTTCTGCATAGTTCTATGATATTCACGAATATAACTGATATGCGTTCCCGCGTCCTGTAACAACTTTGCTGCCAGCTGTCCGAACTCCGTTCCGGGATTATCGAGTCCCATAAACCCATTCAAATGATTCTGCGACATGACCGGCACTACAATCGCTGTATGAACACCTCTCATCTGCAGCAATTCATACTCAAATGGCATTTCATTTTGCACATCATCTATGTTTGCAATCCATACACAGTCTCCCTGTTCAAATCGTTTTTGCCAACACGGTATCATCTGCACATAGATTTTCTGCATCCGTTCCTGCAGGGAATACACTCCCTCTTTGCACCACTCATATGTGTTTCGATAAATCCGGCAGTCCGGAGATGCCCAATCGAAAAAATACACACGATCGGACTGCGTATATTCTCCAATCTGCTCAAGTAACTGCGGAATCTGCATATCTAACTGCTGCTCTGACATCGAATGATCCAGTGTCAGAAGCTTTGCAAGCACCGTCTCCATATTCATTATTGTCTGCTTATAATCATCTCTTTTGTCCATGTACATTCTACCCTTATCAAATAAAAAGAAGCATTATACCTACCCTTATATGGCAATACAATGCTTCTGAAATAAACGTTACGTTATACGTCCGTGCAACTGGCTGCCATCTTACAGGCCCTATAGCTTTGCGTCGCAATCTTTCGATTGTTTTGCCAAATATTTACTTACATTATCGAAATAGTAACACATACTATTATTAATTGCAATTGTAGAATATTACTAGAATCTTACATCCATTTTTATGAATCTTTAAACATCCGGTAATCATCTATCTGTAATTGCGTTATATATTTCTTATATCCGGCAGGTCCACAGATCACCGATCTGCAGGCCTGCCATCCAAACTAGGAATTATTCTTTTTCTGAGGGTTTTCCTCCTCTTGTAAACTTATAAACATTCTGCTATGATAATTTTAAATCGTACCCTAAGGGACAAGTCAATGGGAAATTCGATTTTTCCAGACAGAAATCGCAAATAATTCGCGTTATCTACAGAAAAAACTTGATTGTATGGGGTTGATTATTCGGATTATATTTAGACAGAAATTCGCATCATCAGAGAAAAAAATACTGATTTTATCAGGAGGATTTCTATGAGAAAACAAAGTGAGCATCTATTTAAAATCGGCGAGATTGCCAAGATCTTAGGAGTGACACGGAAGACAATCCTTGTCTATGAAGAGATGGGACTGCTGACACCTGCAGTCAAAGATGAAGCAAGCAGCTACCGCTATTATACTGCGGATAATATGACGCAGATTCGTGCTATCCGCTCGTTGCAGACACTGGGACTTTCACTGGCGGAAATCAGAGAATATTACTATGATACAGAAAACCTTGACCGCTATCTTGACCGCCTCATGGATCTGCGGGCAACCTTGGACCGCAACATCCATCTGCTTCAATTGCGCGCGACAAAACCGGGAGACTTAAGCGTGCACCGCGTCCGCCTGCCTCGGCAGGTGTGTTTCTGCCGCAGATACCAGTGTACCGATGCGAAGGACGCCGCCATCAAATTGCGTGATACCTATATTGCCGCAGCAAGAACAGGAAAAATGTCCATGGGGAGCCGCATGTTTACTGTACGTGCAGGTTCCTCCTGCAAGGAACTCGATCTGCTATGCTGCATCCCTGTTTCAGAAGATTTTGTGGGTGAAGAGCGGATGGAGTTTGCGGAAATGTCTGCCTTGTGCATCTACTATCGTGGTGCTTACGAAGGAATCAATACCGCGATTGACGCCCTACAGGCATATGTACAGGAAAATAAAATTCAGGCAACCGGCGGATTCCACTGTATCTATCTCGAAGGGCCTCCTAACCGCGGAGACCATACAGAAGACTACATCACACAGGTTGCCCTGCCCTTCTCAGAGGATCTGGGGGATATTTATAGATAATTGCTTTTTACCCAAATCTTCTCTATATATTCAACTGCCTTTGGGGAAATTTGTGGATATTTGTATTTTTCCCCCATTACTTTTCTGTATTTCTTTATATTTGTTTGGGTATTTTTTTCATATAGACTTTTTTACCCAAATCACGGCTATCGTTCTACTTGATTATTGGGGAGTTTCCTGAATTTTTCAGTTTTCTACCCAATACCCCGCTGCGCTTTCCACCTGCTATTGGGTGAATTTCTGAATTCTTCAATCTCTCCCCACACATTCTATTTGCTGTTCCTTATTTATCAATTATGTCCACCTGGCAGGCGCGCATCGTCACAAGTGCCGCCGCATGTGCTTCCGGTGTCACACCTGCACAACAGCCTGCATCCACACGCACCGTGGCTTCCGGATACAAGGCTTTCAGTATAAGAGCATTTGACACGACACAGATGTCCGTGCAGACTCCAATCATTTCAATATCCAGATCCGAACCATCCGCAGTTTCACTCGCAAGGACTTCCTTCCAACCTAAAAAACCGAATGTCGGCTTGTCAACGGTCTTATATTCCGAAGTGATTCCATCGGTAAGCTCTGCACAGATCTGCCATCCATCTGTCCCTTTGATACAATGCGGAACCGGCAGATGTTTTCCCTCGTTCGTCTGCATATAATCTTCTCCATGTGTATCCCGCGTGAAAATAATCTCCTTACCAGCACGATCATACTCACTTATTTTCGCCATTACCTCTGGCAGAATCGCCTGTGCTTCCGCTGACGCAAGTGCACCTGTTACAAAGTCTTTCTGCATATCTACTACAATTAAAATGTTTCGCATCTGTGGACCTCCTTTTCCTTGATATCAATCTAAATTATATCTTACTATATTTACAGGTATTAACCAACTATCTTTTTCTATTCCTCTTTTTTTCATCACGCTTCGATACAACTCGTTGCTTGTCACATTCCTTTTCCAATAACATAAAATCCGGACAAATATGTCTCTTTGCAAATCGCTCTTCACTGCATATAATTCTATGTAGTTCTTGTGCCAAACGAAGAATTTCATTCCCGTGCAGGCGACACCACTTTAATTCCTGTCTGCATTTACGTTTATATGAAAGCTGAATTTGAGTATCCGTTGGCAGTTCCTCCAGTTCAAATGGTATAAGATATTCGTCCCTCACAGGTATCATATTATTTATATTCAGAATTCCTATCACATTCCCATCATCATCTCTGATTTTTCTACAAGTTATATTCTCCGACATGCTTTTATATTTTTCTTTTTCCTCAACAGAGCTTAACGGAATGCAATATTTCCTTTCATTCACCAATACCAAAATCCCTAAAAATGGTCTGCCTTGTTTATGCGTCTGAGTCGATACTGATAAAATCGTGTTTGTTCTACCTGTAGCCTTTTGCTCCACATTTTTTAAATTACGAATATATTTCATATTCACTTTATATAAATTCCATTCATTATCCATAAAAAATAAAGGCTATGCATAAACATAGCCTTTTCAGTACCCGTCGTAACGGAGATACTCTGTTTCATAAGTCCACTGATCGGCAGGACCCTCCATCTGACTATGATTATAACAAGTTAATCTTGTTTGTCAACCGCCATTCCTTTCTCTTTTAATTTCTTGTAATATGCTTTATATCGGTACGCAGTTCTTCTGCTGATATCACCTTGCTCTACAATCTCCATAATTGTCTTTCCCTTTTCATACTGTACTACAAACGCATTATAAGACTGCATCCATGCGCTATCGTGTTTCTTCCGACCCGCGTATGCACGATTTTTATATTTTTCTAATTCTGCTTCTAATTGTTTATTTTTTTGATCTAACTCATTGATTTTTTTTAATGCCTCTTCTAATGTTTGAATCATATCCTGCCTCATGTGCCATTTATATTTTGACACTATTATGTCATAATTCTCAAAGAGCGTCAATATATTTTTGGCACAAAAAAGAAGAGAACAAAAATCCTTTGTCCTCTTCTTTCAATCGATATATTTTCCTACACCTCACGGTGATCGATCACACGCTTCGCCTTCTTCTCTGTTCGCGGCAATGTTCCAACCGGCACAACATTGATCTTCGGTGTAACACTCATCTTCGACTTGAACAGATTCTTGATCGTCTGACCTGTCTGCTCGAAGTCCACACGACCTTCCGCCTCAACCGTTACCATGATGATGTCACGGTTATGCGCTTCATCATGTGCGATGTTAATGTTGTACTCGCTCGATACACCATCGACCATGCCGAGGATCTCTTCTACCTGACTTGGGAACATATTGACACCATGTACCTTGAACATATCATCACTACGTCCCTTAATTATATCAAGACGCGGATATTTGTTACCACATGCACATTCACCCGGAATAATTCTGGAGATATCATGTGTACGGAATCGCAGAAGCGGTGCGCCTTCCTTGACAAGTGTTGTTATAACAATCTCTCCTTCTTCTCCGTCCGGTACCGGCTGAAGTGTCTTCGGATCAACAATCTCAATATATACATAATCATCCCAATAATGCATACCCGAATTTTCATCACAGCTGATTCCGATGCCCGGTCCGTAAATCTCCGTCAGACCATAGATATCATAAAGAGAAACTCCAAGCTCCCTTTTAATGTATTCCCGCATCTTCTCACTCCAGCGCTCGGAACCAAAAATACCTTTCTTCAGATACAGCTGATCGCGGATTCCTCTTTTATTGATTTCCTCTGCCAGAAGCAATGCATACGAAGATGTCGCAGTAAGGACGGTCGATTTCAGATCCATCATCATCTGAATCTGCTTATCTGTATTACCCGGTCCCATCGGAATTGCCATTGCGCCAAGCTTCTCACAGCCTGCCTGGAATCCGATTCCCGCCGTCCACAGACCATAGCCGGCTGTAATCTGAATATGGTCTTTGTTTGTGATTCCTGCTGTTTCATAGCAGCGTGCAAACATAATCGCCCAGTCATCCACATCCTTTGCTGTATAAGGAATGATAACCGGCTTACCTGTCGTACCGGACGAAGAATGGATTCGTACCACCTCCTCATCCGGTACCGCCTGGATTCCAAGCGGATAAGCATTTCGAAGGTCCGCCTTGCTGGAGAACGGAAGCTGCTCGAACTCCTCCTGACTTGAAACACCTGTGATTCCTGCTTCTTTATAAATTCTGCCATAATAACTGTCTGTCTGGATCAGACGCTTAATCTGCGCGTCTACCTGCGACAACTGTAACTCTGTTAATTTCATAGTTGGTTCCTCCTCCAAATACGATTTATAATATCGACTGATGATACGTTATTTCCTCTATCACAACGTTTTTCCGCTTCCCACTTCAACACCTGCGTAAAATGCCGCTTTGTTTGTCTCTACATACTTTGACGGCACGCGTCTTTCAAGCTCTGCGAGCACGGTTTCCTTGCTGATTCCAAGCCGTCCGCTTCCAACTGCCACGCCCAGGATGGCAATATTGAAATATCGCGACGAGCCAAACGGTGCACAGATTTTTTCTGCATCGATTACGATACAGCTGCATTTCTTCTGCAGATACGCAATCATCTCTGTGCCGTCGTACCCGGTATCCTGCAAAGATTCTGTCACCGGTTTTACCGGTACACGATTCACGATCACGATTCCATCCTTTTTCAGATACCCTAAGTTCCGCACAGCCTCCGCCGGCTCAAATGCGAGAATCATATCTGCTGCCCCCTGTGGGATCAGCGGTGCATATGCCTCCCCGATACGCACATGGCTCGTCACCGAACCACCCCGCTGTGCCATGCCGATCGTCTCTGCCGAATGAACTGCCGAACCTTCATCCATCGCAGATGCCGCAATAATTTTGGATGCCAGCACGGTTCCCTGCCCGCCGACACCACAGATCAATATATCTTTCTTCATGATGTGGCACCTCCTTTTTGAGTATCGCCCCCAATGGCGTGAACCGGGCAGATCTGGCTGCACAAGCCACAGCCGGTACATAAGTTTTCATCGATCGTCACATTTCCATCTACGGTAATAAGTGCCGGACAGCCGATCTCACGGATGCATTTCTTACAATTGATGCACTGCTCCGAGATCCGGCATTTGCCATCTGGCTTGGAAATCGCGATACAAGGCGACTTGAAGATAATCGCTTTCACGCCCGGAAGCTTATCGCATTCCTGCACGGCAGCCACCGATGCAGCAAGGTCCAACGGATCGACGGTTATAATCTTATGCACGCCGATGCCCTCTAACACCTTCACGATGTCTACCTTATCCACGAACTGTCCCATCATATTCCGTCCGATTCCCGGATGCGGCTGATGACCGGTCATCGCCGTTGTCGAATTATCCAGCACGCAGAGAATCATATCTGCGTTGTTGTACACCGCATTTACGACACCCGTCATACCCGATGCGAAAAATGTCGAATCGCCCACGAATCCGAAGCACGTGCCTTCCCCATCAATCCAGTGGAAGCCCTGCGCCATCGTGATTCCGGCACCCATGCAGAGACATGTGTCAACCATATCAAGCGGCATCGCATTTCCAAGTGTATAACATCCGATATCGCCACAGAAATACGCTTTCTTTCCTTTCATCGCCTGCTTCACTGCATAGAACGATGCACGGTGCGGACATCCTGCACACAACACTGGTGGACGCATCGGAAGCGCCGGTGCATCGCTGCCATCATACCCACGCGCGAGCTTCTCCGTGCCAAGGAACCCGCTCAGAATATCTGCAACCAGATTCGAACTGTTCTCGCCACTTGCCGGCACCTTTCCATCTAATTTTCCTGACACCTTGATGGCAAGCGCGTGCTTCCCGACAAGCTTCAGAATCTGTTCTTCAATATATGGGCTAAGCTCCTCCACACAGAGCAGTTCCTCCACGCCCTCAAGTGCCTGAAGCAGAAAATCCTCCGGAAGAGGGTACGCAGTCGCAAGCTTGATGAGCTTGATGTCCGTGTGGTCTTTCAGATATTCCTTCGCATAGGCATAGCTGATTCCTGACGTAATTACTGCCTTCTTAGAATTTCCGCCTTCCACACGATTCCATTTATATGTAGAAAAATCTTTTCCGATTTCAACATTCCGCTGCTCGATCATCGCATGATTCATGTAGGATAACCGCGGGAAGATGACCCATTTCTTTGAATCCTTCACGAAGCCATCATATGCTTTTGGTCCATTGTTAACCGGATTCTCAATCGACGCATACGCATGGCAGACACGTGTCGTCGGACGGAACAGAACCGGTGTCTTATATTTCTCCGAATACGCAAATGCATCCTGTATCATCTCATACGCCTCTTCCGGCGAGGATGGATCATACACCGGAATCCGCGCGAAGTCTGCGAACCGCCTTGTATCCTGCTCGGTCTGGGAAGAAATCGGTCCCGGATCGTCCGCTGATACAACAACCATGCCGCCTTTCACGCCCACATACGCAAGCGACATCAGCGGATCGGCTGCCACATTCAAGCCCACCTGCTTCATCGTTACCATCGTCCGTGCGCCGCCATATGCCGCACTCGCAGCAACCTCCATCGCTGCTTTCTCATTCACTGACCATTCCAAATGCACCCCATCGTGTGGGTACTTGGATATCGTTTCCACAATTTCAGAAGATGGAGTTCCCGGATACCCGGACACAAGATTGACGCCTGCTGCCAATGCGCCGAGCGCGATCGCTCCATTTCCCATTACATATTCCTGCATGTAACTGCCGTCCTTTCTCTAACAAATATGTATATTATAGCAAATTCTACGTGATACGACTACTTTTGATTTTTTTGTTTATCATCAGAAAAAGCACAGTTCAAAAGCAAACTGTGCTTTTCTCATAAATATAGACAGAATTACCGCTTCTTTCCCGCATAGAGACAGCCCATTCCCGATACCAGCATCAACACGCAAAGTACAGGCAGATTCATATCATCCCCTGTTTTAGGCGAAGCTGTTACAGCATCTTTTGTTGCTTCTGTCGTACCACTTGTCGTAGCTTCGGTCGTATCCTTTGTTGTAGTTTTGGATGGATCTTCGGTTGTGCTCTCCGTTGTCGTTTCCTTTGTCGAATCCTCCGTCGTTGTCTCACTCTTCTTATATGCGACCGCATAGTTGGAAAATCCCTTTGTCTGGAACATCACAGTCTTAGTTGCAGAATCAAAGGACGCAGGAATAACCTCATAGGTTCCATCCGAATTCTCATGAATGACAATCAGATCATTGCCTTCAACCTCCATGTCTGTACCAAACTGAAGGGATACCTCTGCCGGATTCTTCAAAGCTGCTATATCATTTACCCACAGATCTGCTGCAGAATTCTTGTACAGGATCTGTGCCAGTTTAATATCAAAATACCCGACGATCTGATAATCCCCGGCCGCCTTTTCAAAGGCTTCCTGCTGTTGCTGTGTGAGAACCGCATCCTTAATCGTCAGTCTGCTGTTTCCTGAAGTAATCTCATTTTCTGCTAACTGAATCAATGCCTTTTTCACTTTATCTGTTTTCAGTTCTGTCTGATCCTCTGTCTTTGTAAATATGCCGTAGATATGAACATTTGCATCTGGCATCGTGTATGTGTATGTAGATGTATCTGCCAATGGTGTCAAAGACTGCCCATTGATGATGATAGAATCAAGCTGATACCCATATTCCGGTGTTACCCGGAGCGTTATTTCTGAACCCGGCACAATCCATCCATACCCATGGCTGGCGCTCTGGTTAATATCCTTTAATTCAACCGGCGTTCCATCTGCATCTTTAATACCAATAATCGCAATGCTTCCATGCTTTAATAATTCATTCTCTTTCAGACTTGTATTATTGGCATTATCACTCTCCCATACAATAATTCGCTTCTTAACCGTCGCTCCCTTTGTAACCTCGATCTTATATGCACTTGCGGGTGCTAATGCGAATTCCACCCTGTCCTCTGTGCCTTCCGGAAGGTTAATTGGCTTTCCATTTACCGTAACAGTTCCGATATTTCCATCTCCAAACGCCAGCTGAATCTGGATCAGATTATAGATTTCACCAGAGGCATATCCCTTTCCAGTCCCTTGTATCTCCTTACTCTCTTTTCCAATTCTCTCTCCATTTAGAGAAATCTCCATTCCTACTCCATCACAGCTTGCCGTAATCTGAATATCATCTGGATAAGCCGGCTTCGGTGGCGCAGGTTCGTATTCTACTTTGATATTCAGGTTACCGCTAAATTCGTTTGGATCCAGCTTGATATACGAATTACTGTCAATATTATACGATGTCTCATTGATATATACCCGAATATCCGAACTTGAAATACTCGGCATACCCGGCAGTTCCTCTATGGATGATGCTTCTAAAGAAATACCAACCTTCAAATAATACTCGTTCTCGAGCAGATCGACCTGCATGCCATTCCCACTGATTGAACAATCCTTATAACCATGCCATTCGTCTTTCGTACATAATGTCATTTTTGCTTTACAGCCCTCAGCAACATCAAAAACGGCCTTTTCTCCGTCAACGGATGCCCCTATAAAATACAATGCTACCATGTTTTGTGCTTTCGCCCTTACCGGTGTGCTGACCAATAACAGCAGGAGCATACTGATACACAACCATACACTTAGAAAAATCCCTGTTTTTTTCCTCATAACGTTGTCCTCCCTCTCTGCTTCCCTCCCAGGGAAGTTATTTTTGACATTTTATCATAAAGCACCTGACATCACAACAAAGTTTTCTTTAAAAATGCGTCGTCCGGTTTGTATCCGGTCTTTGCCAACCACACCGCAAATGGCGCAATCAGCATCGCGTAGATGTGCTCGCAATATTCAATTCTTGACTCGTCATCGAAACCACCACCAATCTCGATCTCATCGATGTCACTGATTTCGTAGCCGATTGTTCCCTTCCATGCACACGTCTCCAGAATCCTCCGGCTTTCGGCATCCGCATCCCCCAGACAGGCAATCAGATCTTCCGGTCTCAGGTTCAAATAGGCATCCTGCATCGCAACCTTTTTGCGCAGCTGCGCAGGAAAACTATCCTCGCACTGCTGTATACTTTCTATTTTCATGTCAATTTTCTCCTTCGTGAAAAATGGATACCGGTGATGGTTATCCACAATGTCTGACAACAGCCAGACCGCCTCCCGCGCCTTATCCTGCAATGCCGCATCCTTGGAATTCCGATACGCAACGATCAGATAAATCAAATCCTTCCACGTATCGTCAAGGCAGGACTCCGGTAATTCTAACACATCCAGCACCCGCTCCATCATGTAAGACCGCGGTTCCATGCCAAAGTGCTGCAGCTCTCTGTCATAAAACAGATAAAGCCGTGTATCCACGATCCACGCCATGATTGCAGCAATTACCTCCGGGTTGATTGACGCATCCTTCTGCGTGTTCGCAGCCATTTTATTCCATGGCAGTCTCCCTACGATTTTCCTTACATGTTCTCTTATAAATGTTAAAAATTTTTCCATGAAAAAAACACCCCTTTCCAAACAAGTTAACAGTATCTGCCTACAATAACATTCGTATTTGCTCGTTTAAAAATGGATGTTCGTTTTTCTCGTTGTATTTGTATTCGTGATTCTCGTTGATAGACGCCCCAGCCTCTTCGGCTTCGAGACTGGGGGTTTTGATTTTTGTTTGTGGTTACTGCTTTCTAAGGCCGCAGTATTCGCATTCCTGATGGGTAATGGCTTCGGTACGCTTGGTACCGATCTGTACTTTTTTTGTTCCTACCCATACAGGATGAGACTCTGCAACTGTAAATGCACATCTTCCAGCTGGGTCTGGGTCCGGACAATCCGGGAAGCAGCTGATACAATGTTGTGCACACCATCTCTGTTTTGCACAACCATCAGCTAATTCATCAGCATAACTGCCATCAGGCCATGTGTAGTGATCCTCATACACATCCTGCTCCTCATAAATCGGTGTTTCATGCGCTGGCTCATCTACAACCGTTTTCCACTTACAATCATGCGGAGTAATATATGGAAAAGCCGCTTTGCTCTTGATTCCATTTAGATCCGTCAAAACACCGTCGTCCTTTTTCACAAGCATGATCTGAATTGCCTCCAACCGCTTGCCAAGACCGCTCGTACCTGCCGCATCTCCATTCCACGCCCACGAAAGCCATCCGTAGGTCTGTGCATGCACTCGATAACAGATATTGTAATGGTTTGCGATTTCTCCTTTGAGACGGATGCGGATTGCTTCCAGTCGTTTTGCCTGCCCGGAAGTACCGCTCATCATACCGTTCGACACCTCATTCATCCAGCCATAGCTCTGTACGTGAGTAGAATATTCGATGCTTCCGCTATACTCATTTCCGGTCAAAGCAATCTCGATGCCTTCCAATCGTTTTCCTTCGCCCGTCGTGCCGCTAACCTGTCCCATCGTTTTGTACGATGTCTCCCAGCCATACGTCTGACGATGTACGCGGTACACCAGTCCCATCGTCTCAGACTTCGGAACCAGCTGCACTTCCAGACTTTCGAGTCTCTTCGCCTCGCCCTCAGTACCCGCGAGCGCGCCATCATACTGCCAGCCCTGACTCCATCCATACGTCTGGATATGCACCCGATAGCGAATCGAATAATGCTCCGCAATCTCCCCTGTCAGACGAATCTGGATTCCCTCCAGCCGCTTCGCTTCTCCTTTGGTGCCCGCAAACTGGTTGTTCTTCACCCAGTTTGTCCAACCATACGTCTGACGATGAACCCGGTATTCAATCGAGCCATCATACCCGGTCTGATTGTTGAACCTGATCTTGATCCGCTCCAACCGTTTCGCCTGTCCGGTCGTGCCAAGTATCAGCGTGCTGTTCCTGTAAACGCCCGCTCTGTCGCCGTATGTCTGCACATGCGCCTCTCCCTCGAAAGAATACGACGCCGCAAGCGTATCCATCTGCGTCACAGATGCCATACCCAGTACAATCACCATTGCAACTGCAATCGCAATCATCTTTTGTGCCATTTTTCTCATAATTCATCCTCCTCTGCTATACCGCACATCATCCGACTATGTGGGTACACCCTCGTCTCTGGTTTCATTGTACTTCAATGGGAAATTCGTATTTCTCGATCACTTGAATTCGTATTACTCGTTTAATTAGAAATTGGTAAACTCTCGAAATGGTGGCTCGAACCACCTGTAGTTGGTAGAGTACCGCATTCTAAATTGTTTGTCAAGAGGGAACTACCAATTCTTTTCTTCCCCATTTCTTTGCCCATTATAGCATAAGCGATTCTTTGTTGCAATATATTCTGTATTGCATCCTGCAATGCATACTTCATCTGTTATTTGCAATAATATAACTTAAACGGAGGTGTAATTATGGCATTTCAATTAAAACCAAATAAAAAAGAATCGGAAAACAAAACGATTCGTTTTCCAATTCCTTTAATTCACAAAATAGAAGCAGCGATTCAAAATCAGGATGTCACCTTCTCCAGCTTTGTCATCCAAGCTTGCGAATACGCGCTGCACGACCTGCAAAGACCCGATCACTCCAATGCAGAGCCAGAGAAACAGGATGGGGAGTAAAGTATAAAAAAGCACCGTTCATACCAATCTGCCTAAGGGAATTTACACATTACATCTGCCAGATCAGGTTGCCGGATGGATCAAGAGCCTCAATCCGATAGGTATGGGCTTTTAGGTCTGCAGACAGACGGGCAAGATAACCGTCCTTTTTCCAGGTGATATAAATGCCGGAAATTCTTTCCGGAATTTCAACATTTCAAGCTGCTTTTTATCAGTACGGATGGGAACGCTGTACACCGGCTCATCAGTTCGGGCCGGCTGCCAGAACCCACTATCTGTTTCATTATGTCATCTCCGGAACCGGACTTTTAATGGCGCAGGATCAAAAAGGAGAGACAAGAAATTATTCAATCAAAAGCGGACAGGGCTTTCTTCTGTATCCGGGACAGATCAGCACCTATATCGCAGATAAGACAAACCCATGGGAATATGCCTGGCTGGAATTTGATGGATTACGGGTAAAAGAAGCGCTGGACATTGCCGGTTTTTCAAAAGACCAGCCGATCTATCATGCCGTCTCAAAGGAATACCGGGAAATCATGATGAACGAAATGCTCTATATTGCCAATCACCCAGATGAACCGCCTTTTCACCTGATCGGCCATTCCTACCTTTTTCTGGATGCACTCATCCGTTCCACCTCCTCTACCCGGATGATAAAAACCGGTAAAATGAGCGATTACTATATAAAAGAAGCAATCAACTTCGTAGAGCAGAATTTTCCTTATGACATCTCTATCGAAGATATAGCTGCCTGTTGCGGCATCAACCGCAGCTATCTGGGAAAGATATTTCACAACTCCATTGGCAAAACGCCACAGGAATTCCTGATACACTATCGGATGTCCAAAGCAACAGAACTGCTGAAAATGACGAAATTATCAATTGCAGATATAGGAAATGCAGTCGGCTATCCAAACCAACTGCATTTCTCAAGAGCTTTTAAAAATATATATGGTGTCTCCCCCAAAAACTGGCGGGATCAGAATCACTAATATAGCATGAAACTCCGCAAGTCCGCATAACAGTTTTATTATTGTTCTAAGGTTTGACGTATTTTGCAATGGTAGCGGTTACTTCTTCCATGTCAAATGGTTTTGAAATATGTCCATTCATACCAGAATCCACGGAAGCCTTGACATCCTCCGCAAACGCATTTGCGGACAAGGCAATAATCGGAATCGAACTTGCGTCCGGTCGTTCCTTCTCCATGGCCCGGATCGTTTTCGCAGCCTGATGTCCGTCCATGTTCGGCATCATAATATCCATCAAAATAATATCGTAAGTGCCTCGCGGATGATTTTTGAATCGTTCGACCGCTTCCTTTCCATCGGATGCCCGTGTCACTACCATGCCTGCATCCTCCAGCATTACCGTAGCAAGCTCGGCATTCAGATCATTATCTTCTGCCATAAGAACATTGACACCCGTCAAATCACGATGCACCGGTTCTTCTTGCTTTTGATGAATATCCTGCTCTGTCAACTCCAACGGAATCTCCACTGTGAAAGTAGTTCCAATGCCCTTTTTGCTTTCCACGTCAATTTTGCCACCCATCATGTGAACATATTCCTTTGTAATGGCCATTCCAAGTCCGGTACCTTTATATTGTGTTCTGGCACCGCTATCATCTTCTTGCGAAAATGGTTTAAATAGTTTTTTCTGAAACCCTTCACTCATCCCAATACCGTTATCTTTCACAATATAACGGACTATCATATGCTTGTCATCCTCTCCCGGATGACTGCTGATATCCAGGGTGACCATTCCACCATCCTTTGTGAATTTCACAGCATTACCGAGAAGATTCGTCAGAACTTCCCGAATACGTGCAGCATCTGCAAGAACATAGGGATTCTTTGGTCTTTCGCGGTATACTTCAAACTTCAAATCTCTGTTATAAAGAAGACCTTTCATGATTGCCAGAACATTATCTGTCAGTTTGGTAATATCCACCGGTTCAGGAGAAAACACTGCTTTTCCGCTTTCAATACGACTGAGATCGAGAACATCATTCAACAACGAAAGCAGATGATTTGAGCTTTCCCGTACCTTTTCCAGACTTCCATGAATATCTGCAACAACATTCTGGTGCAATGCAATATTGGTAAATCCAATGATGGCATTCATCGGTGTTCGGATATCATGGCTCATGTTAAGTAAAAATGTAGATTTTGCCTGATTGGCAGCATCTGCTTTTTCCGCAGCCTCCAGCAATAATTGCTTTTGCTTCCGTTCTTCTTCCTTACTTTTCTGGTATATAAAATAGGTACTCAAACAGATCATCATCAACACCAATCCGACAATCGTGCCACAGATTACGGAAATTTTGTTTGTTTTCACTACCATGCCATACGCAGACTGCATATCCATTTCCATACAAAATGCACCTACAATATCTCCCGTTCCATCCAGATTTGAACGTACCGGATAACAAGCCGTGAAAATCGGTCCCCAGGTTGTGTCCACAATATCTTGGGAATACACGTTTTCTCCAGAGAGAGCCCTTTCAATATAGGGAACCATTTCATCCTCTATATAATCCCCAGGATGTCTTACATCCCCGGCATCTGGATCCAAACCGTCCACTACATAGATCAGTTTTCCCTCTTCATCTCTCGTAGCAATGTAAATATATCTTGTAGAATTCAATGTCCGGATCTCATTGAGGTAGCAGGAAATATCCTTATAAAACTGTGTTTCTTCATCTGAACGATCCTTGATTTGTGAAAAATCTTCCCCTCCAATTTTTCCATCCACCAGTTTATGGACTGCATCTGCACTTGCTCGATCACGGGAGATTTCTGTTTCCAGTGCGGTCTTAGTATAGGCACTTTGCAGAATAAATGTGTATGCTGCTATAGCCAGAATGATAGACAGTCCCATAAGAACAAAGATCTTTCCTGATATTTTTTGTTTTACAAACCTTTTCTTTTTCTTCAAATGTATCCCTTCTTTTATTTTCTTCTCCATACAACTCCACCCTTTCAGAAATGCACACCTGAACATGGCTTTTGCAATATCTTGGTTATAATACTACGCGACATTTTCCGTTGCAACAGATTTTTTACATTTCTGCTTGCTGTCGATATACATTCATGATAACGATGGATATCATTAAACTTCTTCGTGGATGCCCACTCGTCAAGCATATATACAATTTCATCCAATTTATTGCTCCTTCCAACAGCTATGTATTGGAAAAGGACAAAAAACACCGCCATGTTGTTTACACATAGCGATGTTCTTTTTAACATTCCTATTATTCAGTTGTTGTATCAATCAGCTTAATCAGACAAGGCCAATTGCAAATATACAATAAAAGAATTCATAAATGAATTGCCATAGGTATTTATATCTTTTTCCACTATCTACAAATTCACCAAAACCAATTAGATGAGGTATTAATGTCAGCAAAACCGACATTACAGTTCCAATTAGGATACCAACAATAATTTGCATTCCTATTTTCTCTTTGCTAAACCCATAATCTGTCAACTTGTCTTTATTAACAATCATAACTATGGCTGGAATCAATGCAATTAACCAGTAAGTCATAATCATACATACCATTCTTATTCCTATCGGTAATGACATCAATACGAACTGGTTAAATGACTCAACACCATACAATCCAGCCACAGCTCCCACAAAACCTATTATCAAAGAAATAATTTCTATTTTCTATCTACATTTTTTCCTGCTAAAAACACAGGTACATAATCTTCAAAAAAGCCCGCTAAGCCGCATAAAATCAAGGTCTCTTCGACAGCAAGCAAACCGTCTCCACATGACTTGTCCTCGGAAACTGATCGACGCAACACACCTTATCCACGTGGTACCCGCGACGAATGATCGTCTCCAAGTCACGTGCCAGTGAGGTCGGCTTGCAACTGATATAGACGATCTCGTCCACGCCAAATGCAAGGATTTTTTCCAACGCTTTCGGATGAATCCCGTCCCGTGGCGGATCGACAATGATCAGATCCGGTTTCTCATCCACAAGGTCGATTGCCTTTAACACATCACCTGCGATGAATTCGCAGTTAGAAAGTCCATTTGCCTTTGCATTTTCCTTCGCTGCCTCGACCGCTTCCTCCACGATTTCGATTCCGATCACTTTCTTCGAAACTGCTGCCATCATCTGTGCGATCGTGCCGGTTCCGCTATACAGATCGAACACGGTCTTGTCGCCGTCGAGCTTCACGCTGCCCCGCATGATATAATCGCGCGCCTTTTCATACAGCACCTCGCAGCCACCTGTGTTTGTCTGGAAGAATGAAAACGGCGAGATCTTGAATTTCAGTCCAAGTATTTCCTCTTCGATGTAATCCTGTCCATACAGAAGCTCCATCCGATCGCTCTGCACGACATCGCCCAAAGCGTCATTTTCCGTGTACAAAATACCTGCAATACTTCCCGCAAATGCATCGGACTTCTCTAATTCTAACAGCATTTCCACGAACTCCTGAAGCAACTGTTTTACATCAAATCCATATGTGTCCCACTGTGTCGATGTTACCAGATTGATCAGGAACTGCCCATTTGCACGCGACTGGCGCACAACCAGATTCCGCAGGATTCCCTCGTGGCGCATCCGATGAAAGAACGGCACATTTCGCCCGGAGAAAAATGCGAGTGTTGCCGTGAGTATGCGGCTCCAGTCTGCGCCAATGATCTCACATCCATCAACCGTCAGGATATCATAGAAGCTTCCCTTCTGATGTAATCCAAGTGCTAATGGGCCATCCTTGTAGGCATCGCCAAACGTGAATTCCATTTTGTTCCGGTACGCAGTCTGGCTCGGCGAACCAAGGATTCCTTCCCATTCATAATCCTTCGAATTGGAATCCTCCGCCAGAAGCACGCGGTCAAGTAATGCTTTCACCATGTCCGCTTTCAGCTTCAGCTGATTGTCATACGACATCGTCTGGTAGGCGCATCCACCACACGCACCAAAATAAGGGCAGGTCGGCTCTACATCCTCCAGCGGACTCCGCTCTAAGACTTCCAGCACCTTTCCCTCTGCCATACCGCTTTTCTTCTTTGTTACCATATATTTCACTTTCTGTCCCGGCAGGGCACCCTTGATCGTCACCTTGCGCTCGTCCACCTGAAAGCTTCCTTTGTTCGGGAAATCATAACGCTCGATGATTCCCTCGCATACATCACCTTTTTTCACTCGACTGTCTCCTCATCATTCGACATACCTTAATTCGTATGTCACTTCATCTTCATCGTCAATTTCCATCACCATATATGTGTAACGGTGATCTGCCTGCCGCGGCTTCGAAATGCTGCCCGGATTCAGGATTGTCACATCATCCGGATCCTCCTCCAGATATGGCACATGCGTGTGTCCATACATCGCGATATCGCAATCATTTTCCAATGCCGCAAACCGCAGCAGATCCAGCCGCATGTCCACCTGATACAGATGCCCGTGCGTTGCGAAGATACGATGTCCGCCAGCTTCGATCACATTTGCATTCAGAAGCTTCGCATCATAATCGGTATTTCCACGCACGATGTAGCATGGCACACCAGCCAGCGACTCAAGCTCCCGTGCATCCCCGACATCGCCCAGATGAATCAACATCTGGAATTCGCCGATTTCTTCCCGCACCTGCGCGATTGCAAGCTCCACGTTCTCATTTCGCCCATGCGAATCACTCATTATCAAAATCCGCAGCATAATTTCCTCCTTCGAGCCCTAACTACAGTACCTCGCGAATCTTTTCCAAGGCACGTCCACGATGGCTGATCTTGTTCTTATCTTCCGGTGCCAGCTCCGCGGTCGTCTTTCCATACTCCGGCAGGAAGAAGATCGGGTCATAACCGAATCCATTTTCTCCGGCAGGCTGATGTGCGATCATTCCTTCGATCACGCCGCGACGTGTTGTCACCGTACCATCTGGAAATGCAGCCGCGATTGCGCATACGAACCGCGCTGTCCGCTCTTCCTCTTTCGCATCTGCAAGGGCATCAATAATCATCTGATTCTTGATGCTGTACGGCGTATCCTCGCCCTGCCATCTTGCAGAGTAAATACCCGGCGCGCCATCCATGTAATCAACTTCCAGACCACTGTCGTCAGCAAGGACCACGCAGCCTTCCGCTTCCTTTGTCTTGCTGATAGCTGTCGCTTTGATGATCGCATTCTCCTCAAATGTCTTGCCATCCTCCACAATGTCTATATCTATGCCTGCTTCCTTCATAGACACAATCTCGTACCCACAATCCGCCAGAATCATGCGCACCTCCACCATCTTATTCGCATTACCAGTTGCAAAAATAATCTTCTTCATCTGCCTGTATCTCCTTTTTCCTTACTATTTCCGCTTGTTCGTAAACGCCTTCAAGCACACATTGCATTTCTCACTCGTCTCCGCCCGGTGCCACATCTCTCCATACAAACTGATGTAGCCCTCGCCGTCACTGATATCAAAGCTTGCCGTCCGCTCATCCGCATTGTACTCAATCGCGATCGGATGCACTGCGCCCGGCGTCTTGATCTTCACCACTACCGCATAACGTTCATTGTCATCGAGTTCGATTTCCTCCGGGAAATCCACCGTGTAATACCCGGCATACTGCATGCTGCCGGACGTCACAAGCTCCCGGTTCTTAAACGAGTCCACACCATCAAAATGCCGCACAACATACACTTCAAACTCCGTATCCTTATCCGTCGCATAGAAAGAAACAGCTGCCAGATTCTCATTTTTTCCTGCCTCGTAGACATTGGAAAAATACGCATCCTCCTTGGAGAAACCAAGCTGTCCAACCCAGCCAAGCTTATCCGTCTGGTAGATCTTATCATAATTATCCTTATCTCCAATCCGCGTGTAAACAACCGATTTCCGACAGATCTTCGTATCATAATAGGATACATAGAAATATCCATCATCGCCGAATTCCTCGCCCCAGCTGTTCTTGCAGATAAAGGCACCGTCGCCCTCCGGCTGGATCGTGAAATTCTCCTTCGGGAAATTATCATCCCAGCCAACGACAACAACATCATGGTTCGGCGTCTCATCACCATCATAATAATACGCCGCATACTCACTCGAATAATACATGGAATAACTGTCCACATATTCCAGCGCCGAATAAATCGATGTCTCGATCGCGCCATACCGGAAAATCGCACTCTTGATCGTCTCGTCCTCACGCCCGTTGATGATCAGAGCCTCCTCCAGATGCTTCTCCGCGGTAAGATTCGGATCACTCATGCCATCGCCATATGGATCATCCTTCTCCAGCACCGGTCCCTGCCAAGCCGCCAGATACGCGATACTCATCGTATGCTCGCCGCCACTGTTCACATCCAGCGCATAACTGTTACACATCGACATGTGATCGACTGAGAAAATATCCTCCTCCATCGGAAGCAGCGTTGTCTCCAGCGCGCCAAGCGATGCAAATGCCCAGCATGTACCGTACCGTCCCTGATCACGCACCGGTGACACGCGCCCATAATCACGCATATCGTATTTCTCCGGCAATGGCGTCTCATCCGGCAGCCGCGCCAGATCAACCCATTTCTGATCGACATAATAATCAACCTCGTAGCTCAAATACTCTGCGATCTTGTCAATCGGCACCATCAGCCTGTCCTCTGCCTCATCCACATAGACAGCATCGCCAAGCTCCACCTCGGTTTTCTTATTGACAGTTGCCTTGTCCGAACCCACGGCAAGTGAAATGCTGTTGTCACCCTTCATGATCAGGACATTACCATCCGGATATCGCTGCACGGAGCACAAAAGCAGACTGCGCAGGAACTCGCCTTCCACCATCAAGTGCATGTTGTCACTCACGTAAAATGTATAGCCAAACTCCTCCGTGCTTCCGCCGCCAACCGTGATGATCACATCATCCCCATTCATGCGGGAACGGATATTTGCCGCAAATGCATCGCTGCACGTCGCGAGCGCATCCGACTCATCAATCGTCTTGACTGGGTTCCTTCCTAAAAAAAATGTAATTGTCACCAGCACTGCAACCAGCACCGGGAAAATCCAAAATCGTTTCAATGCTTAACGCTCTTTTCTACTGTTCTTTCGGCTCCTTATTCTTAGGCGGCTTCGGTCCCATAAACTGATAGAAATAGGACTTAATCATGCCATTATAGATCTTACGGTTTCGATCTGCCTTTCTTCCAATATATTTCTCCGCATCCTCATACGAAGTAATCAGGTACATTGACCAGTCTGGAAGGTTCGCGAAGCTCTCGCCGATTGTCTTGTACAGTGCCGGTAACGCTTCCTTTTCCTCCAACCGCTCGCCATATGGCGGATTCGTAATGATAAATCCATAATGCTTCGGATGGCGCAGATCCTTCACGTCACGCGCCTGAAAATGAATATAATCTCCGACGCCTGCTGCCTTCGCATTCGCCATCGCACATTTCACGATCTCCGGGTCTAAATCATAACCCTGAATATTCATCTGCACATCGCGGCGGATCATATCCTCCGCCTCATCGTACGCGTTATACCACACCTTCTTCGGCACGACCTTGCCCCAGCAATCGGCAGTGAACTCCCGCATCATGCCCGGCGCGATATTGGCACCGATCATCGCCGCCTCGATTGGAAATGTACCGCTGCCGCAGAATGGATCGACCAGCACACGATCCTTGTTCCACGGTGTCAGCATCAGAAGCGCTGCTGCCAGTGTCTCTGAAATCGGAGCCTTTCCGACAAGTGTCCGATATCCACGTTTATGCAAAGAGGTTCCCGATGTATCCAGACCGATGGATACCTGATCCTTGAAGATAAACACACGGATCGGATACTCGTCCCCATCTTCCTCAAACCGCTCCACGCGATATGTCTGCTTCATGCGCTCCACAATCGCCTTCTTCACGATAGACTGAATCGCACTCGCAGAAAAAAGCGCACTCTTATTCGTTGTCGCCTTCGTCACCCAGAACTTTGCATCCCGCGGAAGAAACTCCTCCCACGGAATTGCCTTTGTCCCTTCAAACAGTTCGTCAAAATCCGTAGCCCGGAAGCTACCCATCTTCAGCAGAATACGCTCTGCTGTCCGGATAAATATATTTGCACGGGCAATCGCTGTGACATCTCCGCGAAATGTGATTCTTCCGTCCTCCACAGTCACGATCTCATAGCCCAGATCTAATATCTCACGCTTTAGCACCGACTCCAAACCAAAATGGCACGGTGCGATCAATTCATACATATTTTCCATGCTTGTATTTTTGCCCTTTCTTCCCCTGTTCCGATTTTTGAACATACTTAGTTGTATTGTAAATTTATCTTTGTACGAAGTCAACAAAATCGAACAATTTATTCTTACATTTTGCACATGTAAATTTTACCAAATCCTGCTAATGCCGGGTTTTTGTCAGCGCCCCACGATACCCGGAGATTCCCCCAACCGTGTTGATGACCTTATACCCTTTCTCTGTCAATATTTTTGCAGCCAGTGTGCTGCCTCCCCCGTTTGCGCAATAAACCAATATCACTTTTCCTTTCGGAAGAGAAATATTGCCTGCCTGTATTTCTTCCAGAGGCAGATTTATCGCCATCGGAATGTGACTTTTCGCAAATTCTTCGCTCGTTCGAACGTCAACGATGATTCCTCCATAGTTAAGAGCCTCACTCAGGATGTTCCGAATATTTATATTATGAAATCGCATCGCTCCGCCTCCTTTCTTCTTACTAATAGGATATGCGGAGCGTGCGGATTTGTGTCTGTGATTGCTTTCTGCTAGATGGTTTATTACAAAGAAAGAGGACCGCTAAACGGTCCTCTCGGAGGGGGTTTTTAGTAACAGTCTGTACTGTTACTTGAATTGTTTTTCTGGCTGTTCTTCTGACTATTCTTCATCTTGCTGTTTGAAGCTGTTTCCTTGTTTGTCTGATTGCTTCCTGTATAATTTGTCTGCTTGTTCTTCTGCTCGTTTGACTGATAATTTTTTTCTGCCATAACTAATCTCCTTTTTGCTTTGCAGGTTTCCCTGCATTTGTAATTGCTACATAGAGAAGTATACCCAGCCCACAGAATTTCATTCAGCCAAAATCAAGAAATTCACAAACGCAAGGCAAACACAGTTTCACGAATTACAATCCCTATCACAAACACAGGATTGCATCTAAGCAAACGTAAATCGGGTTGCGGATAATATTGATTTAATCGCAGACCATTGGAGCACAAGGCAGGAATAATTGCTTCAATGATTCGCTTTCAATAACGTAAATAGAGATGTCTATTGATATCAATTTATGCACAGACCGTTGAAGCACGCTGGCACTTAATGAGCGACGGTTCTCCGTCGCGAATTTAGTACCATTGCGTGCTGAACCGAGCGAAAGCGCGTCTGAGCATGAATTGAATATCATAGACATCTCTTTACCACTTTATTCCCTATGCGAATCACATTTATTGCAATTCATTCAAACTTGCAAACCGATACCCCTCTGCCTTCAGGTTTGCAATCACCTTTTCCAGCGCCCCAGCATTCGATGACGATACGTTGTGCATCAGAATGATTGCCCCGCTGTGATGATATTTATTGAAATGGTCGATCACGAAATCAACACCCGGCTGGTTATTCACATCGAAATCCATATATGCCATGCTCCAAAAAATAGTTTTGAAACCAAGGTCCTGGGTGATTGCCAGTGTCCGTGCGCTATACTCACCGCATGGCGGCCTTAAGTACGGGTCCATCGCATATCCCGTTGCCTCTTTCATATAATCCGCGCAACCATTGACCTCCTGCACAATCTCCTCATAGGACTTATCCGGCATGCATATATGGTAGATGGTATGATTTCCCACCTGATGTCCTTCCTCCTTCATTCGTTTTGCTATGGCAACATTATCCCGGATGTAGGTCTGTGTCACGAAAAAGCACGCCGGAACATCTTCCTTCTTCAGGATATCCAGCATCTGCTCGGTATATCCATTCTCATACCCGCAGTCAAATGTCAGATAGACGACTTTTTCATTCTTCTTTGAAGCATTCTGATCCAAATAGTACGCGTCATATTCGGAGATATCGATTGTGTCATCACAGCCGCTTGGTCCGTGGTTCATATCCCGCCGGAACCACCATGAAAGCTTGGTGTTATCAAGGCTTTGGTACGCCTCTTTTTCTTTCAAATGATTTTCAATCGGGTATGTCTGATACCGGCAGAAAACCTTCCTGCATTGGTCAAACATACTATGAATCGGCAAATCTCCATCCTCCTGCTCCGCATATCCTCCGGTTGTACCAGTCAACCCATCTTCCACATCACTCGTCGGATTCCCGGATGTATCCACTTGCTCTGATTCACTTCCATCCGCCTCCCCCGCGGATGCTCCATATGTAACAACACAAAAACTACCAACTACCAGAGAGATCAGAATCCCTGCAAGGCAAACCACTCCTTTCCATTTACAAACACAACGCGAACCATTTTTTATTTCATTTCCTACATTATAGTTTCCCATCAAGAAAAGAACTCTGCCAAAAAGCGATTGAGCGTCTCCTCACTGGCGGCACTCTCTTTCTCCTGCATTGTCCCGCCTTCGGACTCTTCCCCGGATGCATCTGTCTGCGGTGATCCATCGTTGTCGGCATGTTCCCCTTTCTCCGCCGACATCTCCTGCTTCACTACAAAGGGACGTACCGCAGCCGCTGTCTGCTCTCGCGGTTTCGGAATCCGTTCCAGGTACCCGCGGATATTCGCTTTCAGGATTTCCACTTTATTATTTATAACCAATATATGATCAAGCACGAGCAAACATGCACATACTAAAATACTATTCGCTAAGAAAAACTGCATGTCCGGACTGCCTCTCCAGCTTGGATCGTAATACAGATACGCTCCCGCCATCGTGCCACAGACAACAAGCGACAGCACGGTTCCGCTCCGGTTCCAGAATTCCATCGGGCGCGTCAGGAATTTTAACCCCCGCACAAAGCTTTCTGCATACGCCTCCTCATCGCCTCCGCACAGTCCAAAGCCTTTTTTGTTTTCATATTGCCGGCACATATTGCGAAGCTTCTTTCGTTTTGTCTCTCCCAGATTTGTCGATGCACGCACCATTTTACTCATGTAAGCATTTGCCAGTATCTTCATAAGCACTCCTAACACGCCTAACCCCCATAGTATGTAGACCCCGGTTGAAACTTCCATGATTTTTTGCAGCATACAAAATCCCTCCATTAAGATTTTTTGGACCGACAGCCTTTTTTCTCCTCACTGTCTGATGGCGATTATAGAGAAGGTGAACTTCAGAATGCAACCCCTGTTCGGTCGTAAAAATCCTTGTAAATGTGACAGAAAATATGGGTTTAAGGAACTTTATATTTATGCTATAATAGGAACGCGAAACGTATAATATAATTGTTACACACGAGAAAGGATGATACACAATGACATATAAGACAAAGGGAACCTGTTCCCAGATGATCGAGTTTGAGATTACAGATGGCAAGGTGCATAATGTGAAATTCACGGGCGGCTGTAATGGTAACTTAAAGGGCATCGGACAGCTTGTGGAGGGCATGGATGCAGAGGAAGTTATCAAGCGGCTGGAAGGCACAACGTGCGGATTCAAGAGCACATCCTGCCCGGATCAGCTTGCACAGGCATTAAAGCAGGCACTTCACGCATAGGTTAAAGGTATAAGTAGGAGGATCAACCATTCATGAAGCGTATTATATTAACCGGTGGCGGAACCGCTGGTCATGTAACACCCAATATGGCTCTCGTTCCAACCTTAAAGGAGCGCGGATATGATATTCAATATATCGGCTCTTATGATGGAATGGAGAAAAAACTGATTGAAGATATGGGCATTCCATATCACGGAATTGCAACCGGAAAGCTGCGCCGCTATTTCGATCTGCGCAACTTTTCTGATCCATTTCGCGTGATCAAAGGCTTCAACGAAGCGAAAAAACTGATGAAGGAGTTAAAGCCGGATGTTGTATTTTCCAAAGGCGGCTTTGTCTCTGTCCCTGTTGTTCTCGCCGCAAGTGCGAAGAAGATTCCATGTATTATCCATGAATCTGATATGACGCCGGGACTTGCAAACAAGATCAGTATTCCAAAGGCATCCAAGGTGTGCTGCAACTTCGCAGAGACAATGGAGAATCTTCCTGCAGGAAAAGCAGTTGTAACTGGTACACCGATCCGTCAGGAATTATTTGCCGGTGACGCTGTAAAAGCGATGACCTTCTGTGGCTTTACAGAGGTTCGTCCAACTCTTCTGGTAATCGGCGGAAGCTCTGGTAGCGTACGTGTCAATGAAGCGATCCGTTCATGTCTCCCGGAACTGACGAAGAAATATAACGTCATTCACCTCTGCGGAAAAGGAAATATCGACGAAAGCTATAACGGAACTGCGCATTATGTCCAGTTCGACTACATCAAGCAGGAGCTTGCTGACTTGCTCGCATTAGCAGATATCGTTGTCTCCCGTGCCGGTGCCAATGCAATATGCGAACTTCTGGCACTCCGCAAACCAAGCGTTCTGATTCCATTATCGCTTGCAGCGAGCCGGGGCGACCAGATCTTAAATGCACAGTCCTTCGACAAGCGCGGCTACGCCAAGCTGTTGTTAGAGGAAGACCTGACAAACGAGTCACTGCTTGCCGCAGTCAATGAAGTGTACGAAAATCACGATCATTACATCAAGGCAATGGAACTTTCCACGAAGTCCGACGCCATCACGATGATCTGTGATATGATTGATGAGTTAGCAAACAAATAAAAACAAAAGTCCCCTGAATGGCGCTCTGATCTGTTACAGTCAGACCCCGACTCAGGGGATTTATTTTTCTCACTCTTTTATACCGGCGTTCTTGAAAAACGCTCTTTTATCTTCTCAATTCCATCTATCACCAGACGATTTCGGAACAATATCATAATCGCGAAATATCCAATTGCACCAATTGAAACGGTCAACGCAATCGTCAGAAGATCCGAATACTGACTATGTGCACACCAGTTATAGCAACACACAATCGGAATACATGCAATCAAGCTTTGACCGAGCTGCCGGCCAAGCTTTGTGATCGGATACATATGCCGGGCTTTGATACTTGCATAAATGAAGATTGCCAGTTCCGCTGCAACCGTACTGGCTGCGGCACCGAATTTCCCATATACCGGAATGGTCAACGCATTTAAACAGACATTTGTGACTGCACCAATCACAACACCCATGGACGCCCACCGGTCTTTCCGGTGTATGATAAACAACTGATTGATCAGGAAGCTGTTAAAGGTTGCAACGATAACATTCAACATCAACACCTGCATCGTAGATGTTACACCCAGATATTTGCTGCCCGCAAACAAATGCAGCACCTGCCGACTCAGACAGAACATGCCAATCGCCATCGGAATATTAAAGAGCAATATAAGCCGCGCGGTCAGATCATTCAGATTCTCCGCCTGTTCCTCATCCCGCTCCATCATGTACGCGACGCGTGGACGAATTACCGCATATAACGCACTGAAGAATGACGTTAACACAGATGCAATCTTAATCGCTGCCGCGTAAAGTCCGACCTCGGTATCATCCCCGGTAATATAACCAAGCATAGAACGATCCATAACCAGATACACCGCCGACGCAACATCCAACAGGAAAATATACGACATCGGCTTCAAATGAATCCGCAGCTTCTTACTGATCCGCAACTTGAACTTCACGTATTTTCTTGCCCGGATAAAATTCATAATATTGGAGCCGACGCTGGAGATTACCATCGTCAACGCATATATCATGTAATCATCCTCTGATTTGACACATGTAAACAACATAACCACAGATATAATCTGAAAGATAAATGAACGAATCGTGATATACTGATATTCTTCGTATATATTATACAGCCACTCGACTCCGATGGTAGAAAGTATAATCGTCGTCGAAAAAAGCAGCATCAACGTCCGATATCCCGCAAGTTTGGGAATCGCAAGTGCAGCAAAAAAAAGCACATATGCAAGTGCAGAAGTCATCAGATTGATGGACAGCATATCACTCGCAAATTCATCCATTTTCTTTCGGTCATCCCGAATACGGGCACCCTCCCGGATTGCATAGCCGCCAATGCCAAACGCCTGCAACAACGTGAAGTATGTCATGTTCGCCTGCGCATAATCGACCTTACCGAGTGCCTCCGGTCCTAAAACTCTGGAAGAATACGGGAATGTAATGAGCGGTATGATCACACCCATCATCGTCCGCATCATATTAAATATGAAATTAACACCTAAGGATCGCTTCTTTTCCAACTTAATATTTCCCCTATCATCAATCTCTATAAAAAAGAAAAGCTGTCACATAAAACGTAACAGCTTTTTTAAAATAATTCCTTTTCCAACTGGAAGATGAAACTGTCAAGCAGTTGCATACGCTTCGTATATTCTGCTCTGGCTGCATCTGTCTTGCATCTTCGAATCTTTGGTTTGTTATTTCTATAATAATTCTTGATCCTGTAATAGGCTTTCTTGTAACTTGCCTCATCCTCACATGCTGTCGCCATCGAATCCCACAGCACACTGATTGCTCCAACCTCATCGAGCAGATCGGCATCCATCACAATCTTACATTCCAGCGACAGATCAGCATCCGAATCCTTGTCCTCGTGAATCATAATAATCTCTCCCACGCGTCGGATCGTCTCCGGATCAATTCCAATGCTATCCATGTATTCTACAGCAAGCTCTGCACCAACTTCTCCATGTGGACGTTCATCATCCCATCCAATATCATGAAGCAAAGCTGCAAGTACGATCACATCCAGATCTCCGCCAAGCTTTGACTGCAGCTTGATGGCCCATCGATACACACGCATCGTGTGCTCAAACCGGCTACGGAATGGATAGTTCGAAGGCCTGCCGTTCTCAGAAGTCATCTTCTTCACATATTCAATTACTTCTGCATAATTTACACTCATGCCGTTGTTTTTGCCACCCGATTCTTTTGTTCTTCCCAAAGTTAGGTATCATTTACCTATCTCTAAAATGATACCATTTTTTTACCAAAAATACCACATGTATTTTATATTTTTTTAACCGTGCGGCTGGTGTTGTGAAGCTCTCATGAGCGTTACCACGGCAGTTAACTCAGTCCCGGCTGCCTCGCGGCGCACAGAAGGTTCTACTTAGTGCTGCTTCGTTCCCGACCTGACACGGTTCATAGATTCCTGTCGCGCAAGACCAAAACATCAACGCCACTTACCATGGGCAGCCTCACAAGAAGACAACCCGAAACCAGCCATCACCCCCTCTGTAGCGGATTGAGGGTACAGGGCACCGCTATCTCCCCGGCTGCACGGAAATTTTATAACAAGTCCACGCATATCCATCGAAAAGTCTGTTTCTTATAAACCCCATATCGACAGATACCTCTTTAGTATATAAAAATAATTATGTAAAGTCAAGACATCCCATTATTTTCTTTTAACGCGGCTGCCTTCTTTTTTGCACGCAGCTCCGCGAAAAAACCGGACATCATCGCTGAACATTCTGTTTCCATGATTCCCCGTGTTACTTCCACCTGATGATTAAACTGCTTCATATCAAGCAGATTTAAAATGGAACCGGCACATCCTGCCTTCGGATTCATACATCCGATCACGACCTTCGGAATCCGAGCCTGCACGATCGCCCCGGCACACATCTGGCAAGGCTCCAACGTCACATACATTGTGCAATCCTCCAGCCGCCAGTCACCCAGCACCTTGGACGCCTTTTTAATCGCCATGATCTCTGCATGCGCAAGTGTCGTCTTGTCCACGTTCCGCCGGTTGTAACCACGCGCGATCACTTTTCCTTCATAGACGATCACACATCCGATCGGCACATCACCATTCGCCGCCGCCTTCTTCGCAAGCGTGATGGCCTGCCGCATATATCGTTCATCCTCACTCAATTTCCTCATATTGTACCTCATTTCCGTATCATTTTATTGTCTGTTCCCATAAAATGTACTATACTGACCTCATGGCTGCATGATACAAGAATCGTTCCTGTATTCCACAGTCACAAACGTCAGAAAGGAGACGCTCATGGGACCACTGATAAAATATACAAATCGCTTAATCCTGCGCGTAGAAAATGAATCAAAAGCCAAACAAGTCTTAGATCTCTATCTGCGCAATCGTCTCCCATTCGAGCAGTACGAGCCAACGCGTCCGGCATCCTTTTACACGCAGGACTACCACTGGTCTTCCCTGCACCGCGAATACATCGCTTACACGATGGGAACCTTCCTGCGTTATTACATCTATTTAAAAGACCGCCCGGATAAGATCATCGGCGCTATCAATTTCAATATTTTTCGCACCTCCCGCGAACCATACGCTGAGATCGGCTACAAAATTGACGTCCTCTATCAGAACCGCGGCATCGCATATGAAGCCTGCGAAGCGGCGCTCTATGTACTTGAACATGACTACCAGATTCACCGCGTCGATGCCCGCATCCACCCGGAAAATATTGCGTCCATCACACTCGCGACGAAGCTTGGCTTCCGTCCATTACAGTTTGAGCCGCAAAGTGCAAACATCTTAGGACACTACGTTGACCTGATGCGGTACACGAAGCTTCTCTGATTCTACAATTTCAGATACCCAATAACCAAAATTCCCGGTCAGAATCTTCGTTTTCCGCACCGGAATAAACACACGGAATCCAAACATATTCGCCAGATACCGTTCTTTGTTCGTGAAGATTCCAGGAACTCCGATCACATGCAATTCTGCCTTATTCATCTTCACCTTTCCAAGCATCAGATACTGATATTTGTAATACCCATGTGCAAGAAAACTGTTCACGCCCAGCTTCCAGTTCGCCATATCCAGCTTCCCGATATCCTGCGGTGCAATCTTCACTCCATCAACAATCTGACTTCCTGCAAAAAGCGGTAACTTTGGATATGTCGTAAGCATTTCCTCATACCCATTTGCCATGTCCGAAGGAAGTGGAATCTGTGGGATTTCCTCGACAGGTTCCTCCTGCGGCTTTGTCCCGGCACCTGCATATTCCAGCACCGGTTCTTCCTGTTCCACAAGCCCGTCCTGCCTGTCCGTCACCTGCACCTGCCGCAGATCATACCGCTCCGTCGACCAGATACCGGCTAAAATCTCACCGTCGTCACACACGAAATACACACCATCGTATTCAGGAAATGCTACACCATCTCCTAGCGGGTTGCTCCACGGAAGCTCCACACTTGTCAGGATCGTATCGCGTTCTCCCGCCGCGAACTGCACCGCTGTAAATGGCTTCGCCTGTCCATGCCACAGCAGATACGCATAACACGTACACGCATATTCCTTGTACATTTTCATCCCCATTCGTATTCTCGTCACATCCGTATCTTTGTTGCTGATTCTCTGTACCTTGATGAATCCGGCAATCTCGCATCGCACGAACTCGCGATACCGGTAAATATAAGACACCCATCTCCTCTGCTGCATCACAGACCACGCTCCCCCTTCATGCATTAATACGTACTATATATGTATGCAGAGGGTTGTCTGTTTATCACAAATTTTTTACGACATAATATACATTTATACGACGCCACACACCCACAGTATCCCCTGCGCAAATACCGCTATAACTGTGATCTACGCTACTCACACAACAGATCGGAAAGCTCTGCGAACTGCGCAAGTGTCAGTGCCTCGCCGCGGATGCTCTCAGAAAGTCCCATCTTCCGGAGCGCTTCTACAACCGCATCCTTGCCAATTGAGAGCTCTGCTGAATTGTTGATGCCGTTTTGCAGTGTTTTCCGGCGCTGATTGAACGACGCACGGATCAGCTTGAACATGAATTTCTCATCCTTCACGACGATTTTCGGCTCTGTATGTCTTGTCAACCGGATTACCGCAGAACCGACATTCGGACGCGGCATAAAACAGTTCGGCGGTACATTTGCCACGATATACGGCTCCGCATAATACTGCACCGCAAGCGACAATGCACCATAGTCCTTGCCGCCCGGACCTGCCTGCATCCGCTCGGCAACCTCCTTTTGCACCATGACCGTGATTGATGTTGCAGGGATATGATTCTCGAACAGTCCCATGATGATCGGCGTCGTAATATAATACGGAAGATTCGCCACGACCTTTACCGGTCTGCCGCCGGTTAATGCCGCGATATCCACCTTCAGGATATCTTCATTTACGACCGTCACGTTATCATACTCCGCAAGTGTCTCGGCAAGGATCGGGAGCAGATTCTTGTCGATTTCGACCGCGAATACTTCCCCTGCCGCCTCGGCTAAATACTGTGTCATCGTGCCGATACCAGGACCAATCTCCAGCACGACATCGTCCTTTGTGATCTCTGCTGCCCGGATGATCTTCTCGATCACATGCCCGTCGATCAGGAAATTCTGGCCAAATCGCTTCTGGAACGCGAAATTATATTTCTGTATGATCTCTATTGTAACCTTTGGATTGCTAAGCTTTTCCATTCTATCTCCATTTCTCTACTTCTAAATTTTATACATCTGGTGCGCATTCTTCCATGTCTCTGCATACACCTCATCCACCGGAATCTGCTTGATATCCGCGATCGCCTGTGCCACATAGGTAAGCTTCGATGAATCATTGCGCTTGCCGCGGAATGGCTCCGGTGTCAGGTATGGTGCATCCGTCTCAAGCACGATATTTGACAGCGGAATATATGCCACTGCTTCCTTTAATTTCTTCGCATTCTTAAATGTCACCACGCCACCAATGCCAAAATAAAATCCCATATTCAGGAAGTCTCGTGCACTCTCCTTCGAATACGAATAACAATGGATCACACCGCCAATCTCCTCTGCGCGGGAAGCCCGCATGATCTGAATTGTGTCCTGCGCCGCATCCCGGCTGTGGATCGCGATTGGCAACTTTAACTCGCGTGCAATATCCATCTGTCCGGCGAACCATTTGTGCTGCAATGCCTTGTCCGTTTCTTCATAATGATAATCGAGTCCGATTTCACCGATCGCCACGATCTTGTCATGCTTTGCAAGCTCCTTCAGACGCTTGACATTATCAGGATTCTCCAGTTCCGCAACTTCCGATGGGAATATACCAACCACACCGTACAGATTCTCGTATTTTTCTGTCATCCGAACCGTCTCTTCACTCGCCCTGATATTCGTTCCGATGTTCGTCACCGCGTGTACGCCCTGTGCCGGAAATCCAGCCAGAAGCCGCTCGCGATCGTCATCAAAACTCTCATCATCATAATGTGCATGTGTATCAAATATCTGAATCATTTCATTTATCCTTGCCTTACCATAATAATTGCGTTTATTTTACCCTACACCAGATGTTCGTGCAACCCCAGTCGTAAATATCTGTGCATCTATCCTCCGTCCTGCATAAATTCGCCACAATATTCGAGAATTTATTTGGTTCCGCTATTGAAATCCCTCTGTAAATTCGGTAAAATGAAGATTAGGTATATGTTACGCACAAGGAGGAGCATTTTATGACTATAAATGATTATTTAGATATGGAAGCACTTGATAACATCCTAGAGCAGTGGGCGGCTGCAACACACATGATCGCCGTTGTTCTCGATGATGAAGGTAACTTCCTTTCCAACAAGCTCGGATTTTCCAGAAATAATGTAGAAGCATTTGGCGAGAGCATCGAAGTCGATGACGTCGAGGTTGCAACGGTTGTTGGCGGTCCTTTGGATGAGGATACAGACGAAGAAGTTGTCGAAGCTGCTGCTGCCATTCTGGTTGCCGCTATCCAGAATCTCTTAGAGGCTGGCTACCGCAAGAAGAAATACGAGGAAGCAATCGCTTCTTTCAATGAAGAGATTGCTGGTGCTGCTGCCCTGATCAAGGAGCTTGCCGGAAAATCGCAGGGATTAAAGAAGATTGAGAATAAGCAGAATATCCTTGCACTGAACGCTTCGATTGAGGCTGCACGTGCAGGCGAAGCCGGACGCGGATTCACCGTTGTTGCGCATGAGTTTGGTAAGATGGCACATGAATCAGGTGTTATCAACGACTCCATTCAGAAGACATTACAGAAGCTTGATGCATCCATCAAGAGCTATGACGCTGAATAAACAGCAGGGATTTGAGGATGTGAAAACTTTTTCACAATTAGAACATATTTTAGACACAATTTATTGTTATAGTATGCATTGTAAGAGCTTTTCATATATTTGAATCCTCTCTCCCCTCAAACAAGTGGCGAATTAATTCCCTCCCCGGTTTTTCTCGCCACTTGTTTTCTGTTTATTCCTAATTCACTCACATTGAATTTAATTTGTGAAACGCACATGAATTTGTGTATATTATACCCGCCTCCGTTTCTGCAAATATACGATGTATTGGAACTAAGAAGTACTAGATGTTCTGATATACATATTATACCGTACGCAACCGCCGCCAATTCGCCATCCGTGGCTCAGTGGCGGCTTGGTTGAACATCGTGTTCAACCATTGCTGCATACTTACAGAACATCAAGAACTTCTAAGTCCCAAACATATCTATATTTACAGAAACGGAGACGGGTAAATACACAAATTCAAAGTGCGTTTTCACAGATAAATCAATATCATCAAAGAAAGGAAATATATCATGATTAACGAATTCTACAAGGATATGACAGGAAAAGGTTCCGTTATCCGCCAGTTCTTTGACTATGCGAATAAAAAGGGCGCTGAAATTGGCATGGAAAATATCTACAATTTCTCTATTGGTAACCCTTCCGTTCCTGTGCCACAGGCATTTACAAATCGCATGATCGAACTGTTACAGACCGAAGATCCAGTGAAGCTGCACAGTTACAGCCCATCGCTTGGACTTCCATCTACAAGACAGGCGGTTGCGGATTCTCTGAATAAGCGTTTTGGCATGAACTACACGATGGATCACATCTTCATGACGAGTGCAGCAGCCAGTGCGCTGGCACATGCGCTTCGGTGCGTGACAAAGGATGGCGATGAGGTTATCACCTTTGCACCTTATTTCCCGGAATATGTTCCTTATGTGACAGGAACCGGTGCAAAGCTTACCGTGATTCCTGCCGATATCACCACATTCCAGATCAATTTTGAGGAATTTGAGAAAGCCCTGAACCCGAATGTACAGGCAATCCTCATCAACTCTCCGAATAACCCATCTGGTATCGTTTATTCAACTGCCACGATCACAAAGCTGGCGGATATCCTGCGTGCAAAAGAGAAGGAATACGGACATCCGATCTACCTGATCTCCGATGAACCTTACCGTGAGATTGTATTTGCTGGTGTGGATGCACCATTTATTTCCAAGTTATACGAGAACACGATCTGCTGTTACTCATTCAGTAAGTCCGTGTCTCTGCCAGGTGAACGTATCGGTTACATGGCAGTGAACCCGGCCTGCGAAGACGCAAAGCTTCTCGTACTTATGGCTGGTCAGATCTCCAGATTTACCGGACACAACTGCCCACCTTCCATCATCCAGATGGCTGTGGAGTCTGTGCTTGACCAGACAAGTGACCTGTCAATCTATGAGACGAACAAGAATATTTTATATAAAGAATTGACACGCATCGGCTACGAGATGGTTGAGCCGGGCGGAACCTTCTACATGTTCCCACGCGCCTTGATCGAAGATGCAAATGAGTTCTGCTGGCGCGCAGCCAAAGAGCTGAACCTGATCATCGTACCGGGTGACAGCTTCTTATGTCCGGGACATTTCCGAATCTCTTACTGCGTGACAACGGATATGGTCGAAAAAGCCATTCCTTTGTTTGAAAAACTTTACAAATTATATAGATAATTTCCATGTTTTTCTGTATAATGAAGTTTGGTTTAATAGGAGATACATAATTAGGAGGACAAGAATATTATGGCAGAAGAAGCTGGCGCAAGTAAAAAGCCAAAGAAATACACGGGGATCCTGCTTCATCCAACCTCACTTCCGGGGCCTTACGGCATCGGTGAGCTGGGTGCAAGCGCTTATAGATTTGTTGATTTTCTGGAACGTTCGGGATTGAACACATGGCAAGTACTGCCACTCGGACATACCGGATTTGGAGATTCTCCATATCAGCCTTTCTCCGCATTTGCGGGACAGCCGCTTATCATCAGTCTGGATCATCTGAAGGAGTTACATCTTCTTTACGACGAAGACTTCCGGGATATGCCGGCATGGAACGCAGAGCAGATCAATTATGGTGAGTTGATTGAGTTTAAGACAGGGCTTTTGAAGCTTGCTTATTCCCGTTTTCACGACGAATCTTTATCTGATGGTATCCATGACGATCCGGAGATGAAGCAGGCGTACGATAATTTCTGCGAGACATCTGTCTGGCTGAAGGATTACGCATTGTTCATGGCAGGCAAGGACTATCATCAGGGCATGCCTTGGTACATGTGGGAAGATAACCTGAAGAAACCAACCAAGAAGCAGAAGGAAACATGGGCGAAGAAGCTCGATACCGAGATGGGCTACTACAAGTTCATCCAGTTCTTATTCTATTATGAATGGACGACCTTGAAGAAATACGCAAACGATAAGGGCATTTCCATCGTGGGCGATATCCCGATCTTCATGGCTTGGGACAGTGTGGATGTATGGGCAAACCAGAGCCTGTTCCAATTAGATTCCAAGGGGTACCCAACCGTCGTTGCCGGAGTTCCACCGGATTATTTCTCAGCGACCGGACAGTTGTGGGGCAACCCGCTATACAACTGGAAGAAGCATACCGAGACCGGTTATGAGTGGTGGCTGAACCGTATTCGTTACCAGCTGACACTCTGTGATTTCCTGCGAATCGACCATTTCCGTGGTTTCGATAAATACTGGGCGATCCCTTATGGCGAAGAAACCGCCATCAACGGTAAATGGGTAGAAGCACCGGGTGTAAACTTCTTTACACAGCTTGAAGCAACCCTCGGTTATCATCTTCCGATTATCGCCGAAGATCTTGGTGAGATCGATGATTCGGTTATCGAGCTGCGCGACAAATTCGGTCTGCCTGGCATGAAGGTATTGCAGTTTGCATTTGAGAATCCGGAGGAAAATGATTTCCTTCCACACAACTTTGTTCGTAACTGTGTCTGCTATACAGGTACACACGATAACGATACAACCCTCGGCTGGTACAAGCACGCATATGAAGCTTCCAAAGACAAGTTGCGCCGCTACTTCTCAACCGATGGTTATGACATCTGCTGGATTATGATCCGTGCATGCTTTGGCTCTGTTGCTAACATGGCGATCGTACCAATGCAGGATGTATTATGCTTAGATTCCTGGGCACGTATGAACACACCGGGTGTCGGCGAAGGAAACTGGGCATGGAGATACAAAGAAGACGCACTGACACGTGAACTTGAAGCAAGATTATATGAAACCTGTAAAATGTTTGGACGATAAGAGGTGTATCTATGAAGACATTGGGAGTTGGAATCGTATTGATGGTGGCACTGTTCTTCTGTCTGCCATACCATCTCTACATGAAACAATTATGGAAGAAAAATCCTGAGAAATCATGGGAAAAAGCACGCAGGTTTGTATCCGGCTTCTTCCGGTTTGAACTGAAACTGTCCGGATGCAAGGTGAACGTCATCGGAAAAGAAAATATACCGCAGGACGGACCGGTGTTATTCGTCGGCAACCACCGCAGTTATTTCGACATTCTGATCTATCATGAAGCAATCGGCAAGCCGCTTGGCTTCCTTGCGAAAAAAGAAATGGAAAAGATTCCGCTTCTCCCACTGTATATGCGGGATATCGGATGTCTGTTCTTAGACAGAGAAGATATCAAGCAGGGCTTATCCGTGATCAAGCAGGGAACGGAATACATGAAGCAGGGACATTCGATGGTCGTATTCCCAGAGGGAACCAGAAACCAGACCGACACACTTCTGCCATTTCGCGAGGGCGGATATAAGATGGCAGAGAAATCGAAATCCCCGATCGTTCCGGTATCGATCTGCCGTTCCGATCTGATGCTTGAATCTGCACCAAAGAAACGGATTCACAGCCATAGCGTAACGATTGAATTCGGAAAGCCGATCTATCCTTGTGAACTTCCTCCAAAGGAACGCAAGGAGCGATATGCAGAGTTTCCACAGCTTATACAGGATATGTATGATAAAAATAACATTTAGAGGAGGATTTGAACCATGCCTTGGTGGTTAATCATGATTATTGTCATCGTGGTAGCACTTGCGATCATGTTCGTGTTATACAGAGTCGGTGACAAATTACAGAAGAAACAGAGTGCACAGAGAGAACAGATGGTAGAGGCGGCACAGCCGATGAATATGTTGATCATCGACAAGAAAATGCTGCCAATGAAAGACGCCGGACTTCCGAAAATGGTGATGGAACAGACACCAAAGCGTTACCAGAAAGCAAAGCTTCCAATCGCAAAGGTCAAGGTTGGTCCACAGATTATGAACATGATCTGTGATGATGCGATCTTCGACGAGCTTCCAACCAGAGGCGAAGTAAAAGCGATGGTCAGCGGCATTTACATCATCAGTGTAAAGAGCGTCCGTGGCAAGAAGGTGGCTCAGGAAGAAGAAACTGGCAAGAAGAAGAAAAAGGGCAACTGGCGTACACGTATGCGGAAGCGTCAGGTTGAGATGCAGAAGCAGTTAAACGCAGAAATGCTCGAGAAAGCAAAATCCAAGGGCAAAGACAAACCTGTTGAAAAGTCCAAGGAAGAGCTTCGTCGAGAGAAAGAAAGAGCGAAGAAGATCAGTGACAAGATGTAAAAATCAACCGGCAAAATTGAAAGATATTATCGGTTCCTTTACACCGTTTCTGATTGCAGTATTTGCGCAGTATATATTGAATTTCATCGATGTTGCAATTCTGTTCTTCAAGAATATGCGTTCCGATGAGAAATCAAACAGCGAAAATACGATTGGCAAGATCTTACAAATGGATTATAACCAGCCTATGAATCAGGCGTACCTCGTGCTTGCACAGCATATCGTATTTCTGATTTGTTTCGGGGTCTGGTATTACCGCATATTTTATCGGGGAAATATCGTTTCCACAGACGAAACTTTCGAAGATAATACAAAAGGACGCATGAAAAATATTTTTTCATGCGTCTGTTCTATACGGACTCCATTTTTATTGCTTGCCGGTGTTGCAATTCAGATCATGGTGGACGGAATCCTGAATCTGGTAAGTCCCCTCTTCCCGGATACCTTTGCAGCCTACTATGAGCTTGTATCCAAGGCGGTCGGTGTGAACCGTGCAGTCCCGATGATGATCGCGACCTTTGTAATCGCCCCGTTCGGCGAAGAATTGTTCTTTCGCGGAGTGATCATGGGCTATGCGAAGCGCTACATGCCACCGGCTTTCGCAATCCTGTTTCAGGGTGTGCTTTTCGGACTGTATCACGGCAACATCGTACAGGGCATCTATGCATGCATCTTAGGATGTCTGCTTGGATTTGTGGCTTACAAAGCGAACTCACTCCTCGCAAGCATGATCCTGCATTTCAGTATCAACCTGAGTGTGCTCTTCATTCCATCCGTATGGTTTGAGGATACGGTACGATGCGGTATTATCACGGCTGGCGCGTTGGTGCTTACAGTGCTGTTCGTATGGCTGGCGATGAGAAAAAAGAAAGAAAAGAAAAATACAGAAAAATAAAAGAACCGGATGGATTTACATGATTGTCGTAAGTCCATCCGGTTTTCTATGCTTGCTTAATCATCTGTATGTCATACTTATTCCGCTAAATTATGTACATGCACCTTCATCTTCCGTTCCATCGGCAGTTCATTTCCCATCTCCATGGTATATTGCAGTGCAAGACGCAGGGAAAACTCCTCTGCCAGAACGGCCGCCTCATAATCGATACCCTCTGCCGTGTGCAGGAAATGCTTCGTCTGCAGGGTCACCGGAATCGAGCCATAGCCGGTCGCATATTTCGTATGATGCGTTAACCCATGCTCATATACGAAGTCCGAATTCAATTCGCCACTCCGCGTCACACGGAGCTGATTATTCGAGAAAATCATCGTACAGCGTGTCTTGTGTCCATCGCCGGACACATCCTCCACGTAGGTAAGCTTCATCCCCTGTTCGGTCATGCTTGCCAGCGCAGTTGCCTGCGAGCGCATCACTTCGCCGGTCTCCACATCTACATTTTCAAACTCAATGACTGCTTTCATTATGGACGTTCCTTTGCCATCTCGATCAAAGTCTCTACCAGACTCTCAATCGAATATCCCTTATCCTTCCAGAGCATCGGATACATACTGATAGAAGTAAAGCCCGGTAATGTATTGATCTCGTTAAATACGACCTCGTTCGTATCCTTCTCTAAGAAGAAGTCTACACGGGAAAGACCGAATCCATCCAGTGCATTGAAGATTGCAACCGCATCCTTCTGCACTTCTTCCTCTTTTCCGTCCGGAAGATCAGCACCGATTACAGTCTTAGACTCTGCATTGTTGTACTTGGCATCGAAATCATAGAATTCTGCTGCCGCAAGAATCTCGCCCACGCGGGATGCTTTTGTCCCCTTACCATAGCCAAGGACAGCGCACTCGATCTCACGACCGACGATCGTCTCCTCAACCAGAATCTTATAATCATGCTTTGCAGCTTCCTTCAAAGCAACAACCAATGCTGCACGGTCATCTGCCTTGGAAACACCCTTGGAAGAACCTGCCTTGGAAGGCTTTACAAATACCGGATAAGAAAGCTTTGCTTCCACGCGTGCTGTCACCTCGTCGATATCCTCCAATTGTTCTGCCAGCACCGGCACATAAACAGCCTGACGGATTCCAAGTGTATCAACGACCAGCTTTGTATAGAACTTATCCATAGATGCAGCCGAAGCAAACACGCCACATCCGACATACGGGATATCTGCCATCTCGAACAATCCCTGAATCGTTCCATCCTCACCATACATGCCATGCAGTACCGGGAAGATCACATCAATCGGCTGCACCTTCATCATATCGTCCTGCGAAATGATAAGTCCGCCCTTTGTATCCGGGGAAATAATTGCAGAAACAGGACTTTCCTTCCAGCTTCCGTCCTCAATGCCTGCGATATCCTCTACAAGCTTCCACTCACCGTCTTTTGTAATTCCGATCAGAAACATATTGTATTTCTCAAGATCTACTGCTTTGGCAATTGTAACAACTGACACGCAGGATACTTCATGCTCGGATGAGCGGCCGCCAAATATAACTGCTAGATTCTTTTTCATGGTTTTTGCCTTTCTTTATGTAATGGTTTTATTCCGCAATTTACGAGGTTCTAATTTATTCTCCGAGTTGGACGATAATACAAAATTCTACGCAGACGCGCTCTCGCTCAGAGAAACACATAACGGTACTAAATTCGCTGCACCAGCCAGATAGCTGGCACAGCTTATTAAGTACCGATGTGTTTATATGGTCTGCTTAAGAATTTGTATTATCTTTCAACTCGATATACATTTCTTCTCGTAAATTGCTATAAACAAACTAACTTTATATAGTATTCAAAATATGAATACATTATGTTTTATTATAACAACTTAGAAGGTATCCTGCAACCATTCAAGAATCTTTAACTTTACTTTGATATCACCGGGCTTTATGTCCCGCTTCACGAATAATTTCTCGTAACTTTCTTCGTCGAGTGCCTGTGCGATTTTCTCTGCATCTGCCGAATCGACGACTGCGCCCGCGTCCATCGTGTAGCACATCATCGGATACAGCATGCACCAGAAGTTCTCGCCTTTTGCCTCACCGATATCTATACGCAGTGCCCGGTAGGTTCCCGCTGGGAGTACCAGATCCCCATATTCCCGAATCGGGAATTCCTCTCTCGTAATATATGCTTTTACATCGTAATGATAGCCTGCCTCCTCGACAACTGCACGCGCAGTGTTGCGGATTTCCGATAAATTCTGCGCCAGATACAAGATTGCTTCACTGTCATTTTCTGCTTTCTGCAGATCTTCCGCAAGCAAGGCAAGCACTGCATCCCGCACCTCATATTTCAAAGCAAGATCTGTCTCACTGTCACTGTTTGCACGCACATGGAACCGCACCACAACATCTTCCGGGCTTTTTAGTGCATCCTCATAGACATCCGCACAGATACCGCTTTTTTCTGCAACATCATCCACATCGCCTGAAAGACTCTCTGTTTCACCGCTATCTCCAAACACAGCTTCAAGATCTGCCTGATCTTCATCGCTAATTTTCTGACCTGCAAATAGCATTTTCATATTTCCCTCGCGAAACAGACTGACGACATCACGGACATTCCCACCTCCTGCAATGTGCAGCACACTCGTAAGTAAGATCCCACCACATACTCCAAGCAGGATTCCGACCATTGCTCCTTTTAGAATCTTATACCCCATAACGAACTCCTCCATCGAAAGTTGATTTCGTTACAAGCTTTCCCTTCCGTAAGCAGCTTTAATCATTTCCCGCAAAATATATTTCGCCCCATCCGATTCCATCATGACCGGAACCGATTTGGGGATCCCCGGTCGGTGCCCAAGCTCCAGCAAGAGCGGATGTATCTCCTGCCCCGTCATATCTGCCGCGATCTGCTTCATATGCCCGAAATCCAACTGCCGCTCGTTCTCTCTCTGGTACAGCGCTGCCGCCATCTCCAGATTCTCTGCCTGCACATGGTAGAGCGTCTGATTGATGCTGTTTTCCCCTTCGTACCCGGCGATATCTGCAATCACAAATGTAAACTGATATCCGTCCTTCGCAGTTTCCACCTGCATTTCCTGCACATAATCCCGGTGCTCCAACGTTTCCTTTTTCTGTTCTATCGCAGTAAAATCATTTTGCACAAATTGTCTGCCAAGCTTTTCATCTCCGATCAATACACTGCCGATTGCAGCCAGCACAGTCAGACAGACAAAACCGATTCCCCATTTCACGCGTTTTTTCGTCTTTACCCACATGACGATCAACGGAAATACAATGCCGATCGCAAGGTCTGCATACAGGAAATACCGCATGCCATATTTTACGGCCGATTCAAACTGCATTCCATACGCAAACAGACACGCACCCGCGAACATCACCACAAATGTCACAACACGTCCACTTTTCTGCTTCACTTCACACAGCGAATACAGGAAGTCCCGAGTCTGATGCAGATAGCCGCTCACAACTGCAAACACACCGATAATCCAAAATGCCATCACCGGATAGTCAAGCCGCGCCACCGCCCCGCCAGGAAAAGAAGCCGCTTCCATTACATTGAACGATGCCGTCGTGTCGCTTGCCGTCCAGCCATAGCCAAGGATTGCCACGATGAACAGATACGAAAATACAATGGTAAATAAAATCCAGACAAGCAGCCAGATTCCCCCCATTCGGTCTTTCTCCTTCACGCATGGGCAACTGTAGAGCTGCAATTCCAGTGGCGACAATGCCAGAAGGATTGCGTATGCACCCTTGAACACGCCCGATACCTCCGACTGTGATGTGATTCCCTGCATGATGGCGCCGATATCAATATTCGATACCGAGAACACAACGATCAATATGAGTGGTACGACCATCCACCCAAACAAAAATTCAAACATCCGTCCGCGTCCTTCCATCGACTTGGATGCACCATACAATGTGATTCCGAGAAATGGCAGGAATATCCACCATACAGAGAAGCTTTGCAGCAGATACCGCTGCAAAATCATGGAGAAAAAGACCGCGATGAGCGTCGCACGCAGCAGATACCGTAAGGCATACAGCACATCTAATATACCGGCTGTCCATCCCATATGATTCCGGATTGCATTGATATAACCACACGGAACAAAGTCCGCAAGAAAAAACATCAGTGCACCATAGAACACGACAAATACAAGCCCCACCACCAGTGCCAGCACATGATATTTGCCCGCAAGTGACAATGTGATATACGGAATCATCATCATACTGATCGTGACACATTCAAGATAGCTCATGCGGAACCATTGCCGTTTGGAGATTTTACCGTCCGCCAGATTCATGATTTTCTTCCTCCTCTCCCGCTGACTTCGCCACATTGGGTTTCAGCCTCATACGTTCCTCCTCGCGCGCAAAGATCGGCCGTTTCCGCATCCACGAGATCGGTGCCCGCAGCACAAAATCCTGATTCGCATAGGCACGCTTGCCATTTCCGGCGACAATCGGATACATATACGGGATTCCGAAGCTCATCAGCCCCGACAGATGTACCGCGATCACCAGAAGCGCCAGAATATATCCATACAAGCCCCAGATGGCAGACGGAATAATCACGAAGAATTTGAGCAGGCGGAACACCGACGCGAACTCTTCATTTGGAATTGCAAAGCTTGCAATAGCAGTCAGTGCCACGACGATCACTACCATCGTGCTCACGATGCCCGCCTCCACCGCAGACTGCCCAACGATCAGGCCGCCCACGATACCAATCGTGTTGCCAAGCGGCCCCGGCAGACGGATCCCCGCTTCACGCAAAAGCTCAAACAGAAACTCCATCAGTAGCACTTCCACAATCACAGGAAAGGTGACCATGCTCCGCGCTGACGCAATCGCATACAGAAGCTTCGTCGGGAGAATATCACTGTGATACACAGTAATCGCGATATAAAGTCCGGGCAGGGACACCGCCAGAAATGCCGCGATATACCGGATGATCCGCGCAAATGTCCCAACTGCCCAGCGATTATAATAATCATCGGACGTCTGCAGCAGCATGTTCAAATTACACGGTGCCAGAATCACCTCCGGCGAATTGTCAAATACGATTGCCACTCTGCCTTCCGTGATACCGGCTGCCACCTTATCCGGTCTGGTCGTCGACTGAAACGTTGGAAACGGAGAATACCAATTTTCCATCAAATGCTGCGCCATCCCGCTATCATAGATGGCATCAATATCATAGCGATGCATGTCCTCCCGCACGCGCTTAACCAGCTCCTCCGACGCTACATCTGCCAGATACACAAGCGCATAGTCCGTCCGTGTGCGCTCCCCAATCGTATCCTGCTCCACGCGCAATTTTGCATCCTTGATCCGCCGCCGGATCAATGCGGTACTCTGCCGGAACCCCTCATTAAAGCTGTCCTTCGGTCCGCGCATGCCCGCTTCCGTATCATTTTCAGAGATTCCTCTAAGTGGTAATTTCTTCGACGATACGATCATTGACCTCGCATAACCATCAATGAAGATCGCCGTATCACCCTTCAGAATCGAACCGACGGTTTTATCAAAGGAGGTTTCCTCCTTGATATCCGCCGTCTGAACCTCCTGATATAAGATGCTGTCCCAGACATCCTTCGCCGAATTTCCGCGCCATTCATACGAAAGCGGCTTCAGGATTGTCTCCTCGATCATGCCGTTATTCGTCAAGCCATCGATATATACAACATGCATATACACCATGCCCTCCGCCCGCTCCATCGCGAAAGACTTCTGCACTACATCCCCACAGTTTTCAAACAGGATGCCGAGCACCTTTTTATTCTCAGCTAAGCTCCGCCGCAGAGGCACCTTGAGCTTATTGTTATCATCATACAGATCTTCTAAGTCCATAAAAAAACCTCCAAACTATACATAAGCTAGTATGTATGGTTTAGAGGTTTTTATGCAGAACCGCATGTGCCGTTGCTGTGTCAAAATAAACATGTTCCCGTAATTAACAGAATATCCAATATTGACATACTTAAGATTTCATTTTTAGGTCCTAGTACGACGGCTAAAGGTAGACCGTTTGTTAACCCTTTAGATAGACATAAAAATCAGGAGTTACTACATAAGATACAGTAAAAGAATCATCTGCAAGTGTTATTACATCTCCCTCATGCAATTCATACACCATGCCGGTCTGAATTGAATATCCATTAATTTTCGTTCCATTTGCACTTTGAAGATCTTCTACACCATAATTTTCATTTTCCATATGATGAAATTTACCAAGTATATACGCATCTTTACTAATGCAAAAATACTCCTTTTCATTTAAAAGTATTATATTTTTGGTATACATAATTCCTATCCTATCTACAGACGCTTTACTTTAATTATTTCATTCCGCAATTATTACACATCCCCGTTCTTCAGTTGCATACACAGGTTCTGTTTATAAACGTTCGCGTATCGGTTTTGCAGTTCCGCAAGAACAGATTGTCTCATATCTGTCATTCATCTTACCACACTGCGGACACACCCATACCTTTCCCGTAGATATGTCGCGTTTCATAGCTTGTGCCTTATCCTCTGCAATCCTGCGCTGTATTTCTATATCATCAAATTCAGGCTCTCTGGGTTTTATAAACAGTGTAATAATATATGCATATACTCCAAACAAAAATCCGAGCACATACCATGCCGATGATTCTCTTCGCTTTTTTTCCATCGCAGCGCCACATATATACGCCCACACGCATGACCATATCAGTACAAAGACCAATCGCATATTTCTTCCTCTTTTCCCTTTTTATCAAACTATTGAGATATACATTTTTCATTTTCTGATTTTTTCATGCCACAATTGCATATGAATACATGTCCGGAATTTTCCATACCGCAGTTATTGCATATCCACGTTTCAACAACCGGTTTTGCTACCGCGTGCGAAATAACCCTCGGAGGTTTCCGTTCCCCACACGGACATGCATATACTTTTGAATCATTCACGTTTCTACACACCGGGCATACCCAGACACGACCAGACTCAATGTCACTCTTCATTGCACGTGCTTTATCTGCCTGTACAATTCTTTCAATATCTACTTTGTCCACTTCTTTTATCTTAGGTTTTATAAACCACCACGCAACCAAATATGCCAATCCACCAAATATAAAACCAAGCACATACCATGCTGTTGGATCATAGTTCTTTTTTCTCACTTCTTCCCCACATACAAAGGCCCAAAAAATTCCTGCAATAACATCTAAAATTACAACTATCATTGACGTCCTCGCTCCTCTATTTCCTTAATTTTTTCAAATGCTGTACCCGCTTTTATAGTACTTGGACGCATTTCGTATTCAACCCCCATGTCGATTTTTGCAGATTGAGATGCAGTTTTTGCACAGGAACATCTTTTTTTCCAAAATATATATGATAAAATAGAACAAGTATTTTATTAAATTGAGTTATTAAAAGGAGACTCCAGACTATGTATCATATTGTTATTTGTGATGATGATACTTTATTTATAGATCATATGAAATGTTTATTGCTACGCGCAGGACTTCCCTTAGAAGCCTGCAAATTCTACAGCTATCTTTCAGCAAGTGAATTCGAAGCAGATTTCGAGAATTTCTATACTGTTGACCTGCTGATCTTGGATATTCAGCTCCCGGATGTAAATGGAACGGTATTTGCCAAATCTTTTCGTGAGAAATTCCCAAGCTCCACACTGGTTTTCTGTTCCGGGAAGCAGTCTCCAACCCCAGAGTCTTTTGAATCTGAACCATACCGCTATCTACTCAAAGCATGGACAGATGCACATATGGTAGAGAAGCTCACGCCTGTCATCGCGCATATCCAGACGGAAAAAGCAGAGCCCTTTATCCATGCCGGATGGTACAGCACACAACTGAAGCTCCCTGCCTCCGAGATAATGTATATCGCACGCGGACGTGGCTGTTCGAAGATTTATGTATCTAAGAAGAGCCCCTATTATACTTACAATGACAAGATCTTATGCAAAAGTTCTCTGAGTGATCTGCATGCTTTACTGCATGATTTTTATTTTGCGTATGCACATAACAGTTACTTAGTGAATCTCCAGCATGTAACATACCTGAATACAACCGAACTGACACTGTCGGATAATAGCATGCTGACGATCTCACGCTCCAGACAGAAAGAGTTTCAGTCAATGTTTTTCCGTTATATGAAATCACAGGATTAGGAGGCAGTATGGATTATATTATCTTGTTGTTTAGTTGCATTGCAGAATACCTCATATTTTCGGACTTCTTTGATGCCTTTTTAACCATTCGTCCGAATTTCCAGCCAATCCGGAACCGTATTTTGATAGCGATTCCTTTCATCGGCATTTATTTTCGTATCAACACATTGCAGCTTTCGTATCTGAATATGATTGCGTTCATCTGTCTGATACTTCTTTACTCTTTTCTTTATGAAGCAAGCTTAAAAGAACGACTGCTGTATATCGTATTTTTGTGTGCGATTTTCTTCGGCTGCGAATTTTTATTTGCAGTTTTATTGAATCTGCCTGCATACCTTTTTCATTCCAGCAGTGTTGCGAATCTGTCCACAATTCCTTGGCAGATATTTACACTGAAGCTCCTGACCTATCTGATCTGCTGCCTGTATAAGCAGACCTCTGTCCGATCCTCCGCCCGCATGGATCGAAAGATTTTCGCATGCTATTTGTGTATTCCAATTGCATGCATTGCAATGATGCTGCTCACATATTATTCCGGTCTGGACTTCGCATCGTCTCCACGCATGCGGATATTGCTCTGCGTATTTTTTGCGATCATGCAGTTTGGCAATATTCTAATCTTCCGCGCATTCCAGAGATACACGGAGCAGCTTAATCACAACCTGCAGAATAGCCTGATCATCTCCGATCAGTCGCTTCGCCTGAACTACTATCAGAAGCTGCTTACAATGGATGAACATTTGCAGGAGCTGGTGCACGATACGACACATTACATGAAAGCCATCCGCATACTGCTTGATGACGGACATCCAGATCAGGCACTTGCGCTCATTTCCGAATTGGATACAAAGTTAGATACAACCATCCTTACGCGCTATTCCAAAAACGATATTCTGAATGCAATTCTAACTGAGAAATCTGAACTTGCCCAATCGCAGAATATCCAGATGTCGATCGATGTACTCCCGGATATTACGTTTGCCGAATTACCGTCCGCGGATATCATATCCATTCTGTCGAATCTACTTGATAACGCCATTGAAGCATGTCTGGCGCGCGATAATTCTCGTGTTGTACAACTGACTATTACAAACAAAAACGAAAATAACTTCTATGTCATTATCGTGAAAAATACCTTTGACAAAGCACCGGTTTTACGCGATGGACAATTCGTCTCGACCAAGACGGACACGAAGCTGCACGGCATCGGCACCAAAAGCATCCGGCATGCAGTGGAGAACAATCATGGTTTTGTCAACTACTCGATTGAAGGAGGATTCTTCGTGGCAACTGTGGTATTACCAATAGCATTAAACGTGTAGGTTCCTTTATTCCACATCAGCCAAATACTATCTCAGCTTTACCGATACACGACCTCCTCCTGTGTCTCCCCGGTATTCCGGTTCCAGATTACCCGCATATCCACACCATCTTCATAATTGCCTGGTCCCAGATCATAGATAATGAAATCATCACTCACTACCAGCGATTTTATCCTCTTATTCTCATCCGGGTTAACCGTAAACAGTTCGCCTTCCGACTCACCATCGAACGATCTGTATTTTATGCAGACGACATCATCCACGCTCTGTGCATAAAAGGCATCTCCTTTATAAACATTCAGGCAATACACGTCAGACGCAATCTTCTCCAATTCCTTTTCCTCTTCATTCCAAACCTTTAATTGATGATCCAATAAAACTACCGCATTGTCTGATAGTTCATATCTGCTTCCATAAATAACGCCCTCATATAAATCAAAAATTTCCGTATCTACATTGAGCAAGTGCCGCATACGTCCAACCTCTATCGGCTGACTCCAGTCCCATTTATCCAGATTCAGACAGTAGTATTGGCGCGCTTTTTGAAGCACCAGATGATGATCCCGGATTCCAAATGCCAGCAAACCTTCACCCATATTCTCATAAATAATCTCCGCACGGGTTCCTTCTTTGTTGATACGATAGATTCGATTTCCTATCTGAATATAGAAATACTCATTATAATAATAGAGCTTTGAACGGACAGAATAATAGATTGCATCCCCATAATCAAATGTATAAAATTCCTCATATGTACCATCTGGAGACAACCGGTAAATCACATTATTCCCGCATTTTTTCAACTCATCTACGTGGTCATAATTTCCAAGGTTCACCCGGCTTTGATAGAAATACACATATCCATCCACAACGAGTGCCTCATTTGCATAATTTCCACTTTGCAGATCGATTTCCTGATTGACTCCGGAAAATGGATTCTCAAACAGCCGGTTCTTTGCCTTTTGTGCAGAATGTCGTTTGTAAAATACCCCGCCGCCAATAGCACAGGCAACAAGTATCATTGCAAATATAATTATCTTTTGTTTCCTGCTTAAAGACATCCCTTTCTCCCTTCAATCTATCGTCATCCAAATCCGATCACATACTTTTCCCTCCATTCCGGTATAGGTGTCGCAGAATGAAAAGATAATCGTGCAGGTTCCATATTCATAGTAAAGTTCCTTCATTGAACTAATCTCTTTTTCTTCATCCGGTTTTCCCATCGCTGCAAGTATCTCTTCATACGTGCTTGCCTGACTGAGTCCATTGCACAACATAAATTGTTCGTCGGACCATATCGTATGAATCGGACAATTCACAGCGGCTGTCTCCTTCGTGCCTGTATTGATTACCGATACATCAAACTCACTCTTAAAATCATGCGCCTCCATCTTGCAGATCGCTGTCTCATATGCCTTATATCCATCTATCATCAGAGAGGTTGGTTTTCCCAACATAATCTTCGCATCACTTTCATTCATGCTGTACCCTGCATCATACAGATCTGACGTTGTACACGGAAATGTCATAACCTTCCCGGCAATCGCAAATTCCATACTGGATACATCCTTCGTCGTAAATGGAATGTCCGCATAAGCAACCGGCGCTTTCTCTTTTCGAAGGCTTACCTTCTCCGATGCCTGAGGATCTGTCAGGAACCAAACGACAAAGCCAATTACTCCAAGTACGATCACAACCATGATTACTTCTTTGATCGTACTCTTTACCCGTCTTTTCTTTTTTGCCTGCAAGTCCTGCATAAACTGCTCATAGACTTCGTCTCTTTCGGTATTCTCTTCCATTGTTATTTCCTCCCATGTTTACCGGTACGCGATTGTCTGCTGTATCTCCCCTGTCTGCCGGTTCCAGATCACCCGCGTATCGACAGCTTCTTTCTCCTTTTTTGGTCCCAGATCATAGATGATATAATCATCACTGACAACGAGCGATTTTAGCGCCTTATCCGCTCCCGCATCGATCGTAATCAGTTCGCCTTCCTGCTTGTCATCCAGCGAATAATATTTTATGCAGATAGAATCATCCACCTTCTGTGCGTAGAACATGACTTTATTGTAAACATTCAGGCAATACACACTTCCTGCAATACTTACTTTTTCCTCCGCATCTTCATCATAGACACGTAAATCATGTAGATATACAAAATCATTGCCATATAACATATTGCTTTCAAAATAGACACCGACCGGTTCTTCCTTCTCCGTTCCGTAGATAACATTCTCAAAAAAGCAGATCAACTGATTTCTTCTGACCGCTTCATAAGAACATCGCACATTCACCAGATGCCGCATACGTCCAACCTCTATCGGCTGGCTCCAGTCCCATGTATCCATATCAAGATAATAGTATTCTGTCTGTTTTTGAAGCACCAGATAATGATCCCGGATACCAAATATCACGTAACTGCCATATCCGCCCACATTCTCATAGATCACCTGTGCCTCAGTGCCTTCTTTATTGATGCGGTAAATCCGGTTTTCAATCTGGATATAGAAATATCCCTCATAATAGTACAGTTTGGAACCGATACTATAATAGATCGCATCTCCTTCATCAAATGTATAAAATTCCTCATATGTACCATCCGGAGACAACCGGTAAATCACATTGTTTCCGCATTTCTCCAGCTCATCTACCTTGTCATAGTTTCCAAGCTTCACCCGGCTCTTGTAGAAATACACATAGCCATCTACAACCAGCGCATCATTGGCATAATTACCGCTCTGCTGATCAATGCCTGGATCAACCTCAGAAAATGGATTCTCAAAAAAACGGTTCTTCGCCTTTGGTTCCGATTGTTTTTTCTCATATATCCTGCTTCCAACTACAATTACACAAACGAAGAGTATCACCGCAAATATAACGATCTTTTCTTTCCGACTTAGAGACATTTCGTCCTCCCTTCGACACTAATCCCCCACGTCTACCCACATCACAGGTCGAACGCCGTTATAAGAATCTGGATAGTCCTGATCCCATTTTCCCTCGTATCCAATCACTAAGATCGTGTAATCCTTCATACCCGTTGACCGCAGCATCCACGGTAACCGCTCCGTACCATCAGGCAGATGTCGGGAATATGGATACATCGCTGGAAGCTCCTCGATTATAAGATCTGTAAATATCGCTTTCCGCTTCTGCAAAACTGCCCTCGATGGTCTTCGTCCAAGGCCAGATGCATCCGTTAAGCGATTCCCATAATATTGCTCCGCTTCCTTCCAGCTCAGCAGGAATATTTTATCTTTTGTATCCGGTCTGCTCTCCCGTACCTGTACATCCCCGGATGGGTCTACATGCGCAGCAAATCCCACCGTAGACGGATTCTCCAACGTTGTCTCCCGTATACTTGCCTGCTCTGTCTCGTCAAATGCCTCTGCATAGAACTCCTGATTCAGCCATGTCCGTATCTCGGAATCCTCCCATATCACACATTTACGGCTATCCGAAAATCGCTGATAGGCGATCACATCATGCGATATCAGCAACACTGCATCCCCATCCTTATCCAGCACATCCCAGCAGATCGGGTCCTCTGTCTCTGCATCTCCATCCTGTTCATACGTTCCCATCTGCACAATATCTCCAATTTCTGCATCTTTCAGTACCACTGTTTCCAATGCTTCTGTCGTAGCAGGTTCTGGTTCCTCTGTATTGGATTCCTCCGTAATTACCTCGGTTGACTCCGCCTGTTTTCCACACCCACTTAATAAAAGCATTGCAAATGCGAGCATGATATACCATTTTTTCATTCTCTATAACTCCTCATACCGAACCTGTCTACGTCTGTTCATTCTCTGATTTCTTCATTCCACAGTTGCAGATAAATATATGATCTGAGTCCTCTTATTTGTAACTAATAGATTTCCATTTCCCTGTATGCCGGTTCCATATTATACGTACATCCACATTCTCTCCATATTCATAATTTTGACCATACTCTGACGATCCAAGATCATAGATGATAAAATCCTCGCTAACGACCAACGATAATATCCTCAATTTTCCATCTGGATTCACCGTGAGCAAATCTCCCTCTTCATCTGACGTCAGAGCTTTGTATTTTATCGTGTACGCATGATCCTCGTCGTTTTTCTGCACATAATAGACGGCACCCTGATAAATATTTATGCAATCGATATCTGTCTCTTCTTCTATTGCTGCATTCGCATCCTGCAGCCGCTTCGGAGAATGCTTGGTAACACCACTGATCATCCAATTATAAAAAGTATCTGCGTCCAGCGCATACACATATTTCAAAACACGCATCTGGTCAAAGTCGATTGGCGTGCTCCAGTCCCATTTACGCATATCCAGATAACGTACTTCATTATGATTTGCCAGCAGCAGATAATGCTCCCGGATTCCAAACATCCGAAAAATACCATTACCTCCAGTATTCTCATAGATAACCTGCGCACTGCTTCCATCCTTTGTTATACGATACACCCGCTGACCGATCATGATATAGAAATGCTCATCATAATAATAAAGCTTGGAATTCACGTCATAATAGATGGCTTCTTCATCTTCAAATTCGTAAAACTCCTCATACGTTCCATCCGGGGAAAGACGATATATGACGTTATTTCCACATTTCTCTAATTTTTCTTTTTTATCATAATTCCCCAGCTCCACGACACTTCTGTACAGATATACATAGCCATCCACAACCAGCGCATCCGCCTTGTAGTTTCCATATTGATATTCAATCTCTTTGTTATTGTCGAAGAAAAAGATATCCGCATGGTTTTTCTGAAATACGATAACCACCACCAGCAACCATGCGAGTAAAACGATACTTACGACTGTAATAAGAACATATAGTTTTATTTTTTTCATTCCTGTAACGCTTGCCCCTCTCCGTTTTCATCACCTACATCGATCCACATAGCCGGACGAACCCCCTGATAGTAATCTGCCATACATTGTGAATAATACCCGTCCCCTCGAATAATGGAGATTTGATTCTGTGACTTTCCAGTTGACCGCAACATCCACGAAATCCCTTCCGATACATCTGGAACACTTGTCACGAATGGTACTTTTTCACGCACGCGCTGTTGCTCTATCTCTTCGTAGCGCTGTAAAACAGCCTTGCTTGGTTTGCATAAAAGTGCTTCTGCTTTTGGTAATTTGTGCCCATAATACTTCTCGATTTCCTTCTGGCTCAGCAGGAATATCCGATCCGTCGCATCACCCCTCGACTCATGATTTGCCTCATCTACTCCTGATGTGACGTATCCTTTGATACGCGCCTGTGTTTCCTTATCAAATGCGTCCGTATAAAACTCCTCATTCAGCCATGTCCGTATCTGGGAATCCTCCCATATCACACAATTGTAGCTGTCAGAAAACCGCTGATAGTCAATCACATCATGGGATATGAGCAGCATAGCATCCCCATCCTTATCCAGCACATCCCAGCAGATCGGATCATCTGTCTCTGGATTTCCATCCTGTTCGTAGGTTCCCATCTGCACGATATCACCAACTTCTGCACGTTTAAGCTCGACCGTCTCCAATGCTTCTGCTTCCACTGCAGCGACCGTTGTCGCCTCTGTGGATTCTGTGCTTTGCTGTGCACACCCGCTGAGCAGGCACAGAATCACGAATCCCAATACACCTGTTTTTTTCATACCTTTATTTTTCTGCCTCATACCGCTCCTTGAAATATGCAAGCAGTTCCTTATAATCCTGCATAGAATGATAGAAGCGAACCGTGTCTGTATATTCACTGCCATTCCATTTATATGCATACGTAACTACGAAACAGGCACCCGGATTCTTGAACTTCAGAATCTTCTCAACCGGCAAAGCCACCTGCTCAAAGGTACCGTTCTCGATCATCTCCTGAAAAACCGGCTTCTCCTGAATACGCTTCAACAGGAAATCCTTATGCTGAATCATCTTGATTGCTTTCTGCTCCATGTCTCGGCTATCCATTGCCTGTCCGACATGTGTTACACTTACCCCCTGCGCCTGGACAGTCTGAACTCTATATGCACCCAGTCCGGTTGCTCCCAGAAAAGCATCCTCATTCAAATGTACAACATACGCATGTTTGGCATTATCAATCAGCACCGCATGTAACACATCGGTATATGTAATAAGCTTTCTCTTATAATTTGTCTTGTAGATCAGACAGCAAAGCAGCACGACAAAGCTTACGACTCCCAGTATCGTGTTTACCTTTCCATCCTCATAGTCGCCAGTCACTGTCATCCATGCAGTATACAGAAGTCCGCCAATCGATGCCAGCAACAGCACCAGCCATGTCAGAAATCCCGGAACTGACATATTCCGTATCGTTCTCGGTGGATAGCTGTACAGCTTCATATCCTGTGCGCTCGCAGGTGTCTCCCATTTTCTCTGATCCCAATTCACATCAAATAGTTTTTCTTCGCTCATCCCGTTACCTCTTTTCAATGTTTTTTTCATTCTACCGTCTGCATAACATTTTTTCGATTCATTTTCCGCGAATCGAAGATTTTTTCCGTCAACCCCAAGTTTTGCATGAATCCCTGTTCATTACAATTCATCTGTCCGTTTTTGCATAATCAGATGCAATTTTTGCATGAATCAAGTCAAATTTTTCAACAGCCGATTAAAATGATTATATACTATATTTTGTCGCTATACAATAACACAAATATATTTTGTGGAAATATATTTGTGGGCACACAAAAAAAGAGGTGCTCTGCACCTCTCTCTTGTTTTCCTATTTACTTATGCTTCCTTCTGCAAATTCCGTATCACGATCTGCTCCTGATTATAAATATGTTCCTTCATAATCTTCTGTGCTGTCTCTACGTCGCCCTTCAAAATCGCCTCTGTAATCTGATCATGCTCCCGGATCAGATTCTCATGATACGAAAAATCCTTAACATATTCAAACCGGTATCGATACACCTGTTCCCGCAGATTCATCGCAATCGTAATCAGCTTCTGGTTCTTCGATGCCCGGTAGATTGTGTTGTGGAAACGTTCATCCCCCTCCACAATTGCCTGCACATTTCCTGATTTGACCGCTTCACGAAATGCCACGCATGCCTGTTTTATCTCTGTCTTATCATCCTCATCCAACCGCTCGCAGGCAAGCTTGACCGACAATGAATCAATTGCCATTCGAACCTCCAAGGCATCTTTTAAGTCACGCACTGTAATCTTCGCAACCTCCGCACCTTTCCGCGGAATCATAACAACCAGACCTTCCAGCTCCAGCATCCGGATTGCCTCACGTACCGGTGTCCGGCTGACACCAAGCTTGTTCGCCAGCGTCACTTCCATCAGACGCTCTCCCGGCTGCAATTCTCCCTGTATGATTGCCTTGCGCAATGTATGAAATACAACCTCCCGAAGTGGAAGATACTCATCGATATTCATATCCAACTTCATATCTGCTACCTCCTTACCTTCCTGTCAAAACTTATCCATTCAGATTTCCATTACCTTCTTCGTTCCCCATATACATCATAAATAATTTTATCGTGTATACAATATACATTACTATGCATAGACAAATATTTCAAGCATATTTTTTATTTCTACCAGAGTATTTTTCTCAAAAAGTATGATTATTTCTCACGATTCTGCAAAAATCTCAGCCAACTCTAACACGGCTGTGTCACATATACCTCGGAAAGTCCGTACTGCTGCCGGATTTTCTCTGCCGCCTGCTCTGCAGTCGCTTTCTCTGTATATAAACCAAACACCGTCGGTCCGCTGCCGCTCATGATCGCATTTTCGGCACCAGACTCTTTCATTGTCTGTTTGATCTCCTCGATCTGCGGATAAAGCTTCGTTGTGACTGTCTCCAAGACATTTTCCATGCGGCTTGCCACACCGGACAGATCTCCCTGCTTCAGCGCGTCCACCATACCCGCAACATCCGGGTGGTGCTGCAGCTCGTTCGCATGCAGGTTCTCATATACCATCTTCGTGCTGACCGATATCGTCGGTTTCGCCACAACGACAAAACAATCCGGCAACGGTGCCACCTCTGTCAGCACCTCGCCGATACCTTCGGAAAGCGCGGTTTTTGCCATAATACAATACGGCACATCCGCCCCCAGTTTCACACCGAGCTTCATCAATTCCTGATCACTGACGTCCAGTCCATACAACTCTCGCATCGCATGAAATGCCGCGGCGCAATCCGTACTGCCACCTGCCATACCGGCTTCGACCGGGATTCGTTTCACCAGCTCCACATGGACATGCCCGGTCAGATGATACGTTTCCCCCATCAGTGCGATTGCTTTGTAGATAAGATTACGCGCATCACACGGCACGAATGCTTTATCACACGCCAGTGTGATTGTCAGCGTATCCGCTTCCTCCACTGTAAATGTCAATGTATCATATAAGCTTAGATTCTGCATGATCATGCAGACATCATGATAACCATCCTCGCGTCTGCGCAAAACATCCAATGCCAGATTCACCTTTGCATATGCATTTCTCGTTAACGTTTTCATCCTTGAAAGCCTCCCGTTACAAACAATCTGTTTTTATTATACCAACGCAAGCGTTTCTTCACAATCTATTTATTTTCTCATAACGGCAGAAATCCATGCCGCATCTGCAACATGGATTTCCGTGATTTTCTATTTACTTTATATTATAGGAAGATCTAAGATTTCACGATCAGCAGCCGGTCACCCTCTGATACATAATCGGACTCCAGATTGTTCAACTGCTTGATGGCATCAATCGATGCATAGTATTTTTTCGCAATGCTCCACATGCTGTCGCCCTTCTGCACGACATACCCGACGATACCCGGCTGTGCCGCCTTCTTCGCCTCATCAATCGGCAGGATCTGCAGATCCGTCATCGCCTGACTCTCACCCTTTGCAAAGACGGAGATGTTCAGGTTGATCTGTGCCTTAATCTCGATTTCTTCACTATTTAATAATGACGCAGTAAGCTGGTCGATGCACGGATGGATACGCACCGAGTCCTCCTGCGCGAGCGGTACCGTATCCGCCGTATACGAAAATGGAATCTCCACCTCGACACTGCTCATCGGATCATCTCCGGTCGCAATATACAGCACACAGCATTTTACAACGCCTGTGATCTCTGCCCCATTTTCCCCGACAACAACATCATCAATATCGACATCGCCATACACATGACAGATCTGCAGCAGCTTCGCCTTATCTCCACCGATCTGTTTTCTGGCAGACACTTTTGCCTTCGCTGCATTGCGCAGCAGCAGGTTCTCATAATCCATCACCTCAAACTGCGGTACAAGCTCCGCGCTCGGCGAATACACATCGGACAGCATCCGGCATGAACAGTCCTCATACAACTTGATATTCATATCAATATTATAGTCACAGCCAAACACGCGATCCTCACCATCCGCATCCTGCCGGATTGTGATCTCCCCCTTGCCAAGCACATAATCGACATCCAACACCATGCCCTCTGCTGCACCACTGCAAGGCACCTCACGATAGAGCGACCGCACCGAGAAAATGGACTGTACCGGGAGCCGTTCCTCGCCCCCTTTATATAAGATGAAGATTTCGATTTCTCCACGCACCAGAAGCTTCTCATCCCCCGCCTTCGTCTCCATGTTCCGAAGTGCGACACATTGCCACAAAATCTCCTGGATATTCGGTTTGTTCTGCGGGATTTCCAGCTCCTCCCGCACCTTCAGGACATCGCGCTTGGCGAGCACGACCTGACTATATGTAACGTCGCGATACTGACAGGCAACGCCTTCCCCCTGCTCAATCCCTGTCGCCGCATCGATGCACATCTCTTCATACACATTAACACTTGTTCCAATCAGTCCGCGAACCTCCAGCTTGCGCGAATTGATCATGCTCACCGTCAGATCCTCCAACTGACTGTGGCAATCCACCTGACTAGAGGAAGACACGCCATCGCAGTTGACAACATCCTCAAATGGAATCTCACTCTGGAACTGGCACAGCCGCGGGATATCGCCCCCGGTACGATACAGCACACGCACGCAGACCGATCCGGTGATCCGCACTTTTCCATCCTCCGGAATCATGGACTCCAACAGAATATGACCTTCCTTGGCAACGATTTTTTCCATATCGCCTTTACTATCCGGAATCGTAAAATCATCATCGACTGTTATCTGTGAATATTTGGACTGCGTCAACACGCTTGTATGTATTTCCTTCTTCGAAAATTCCATAGCTCCCTCCACCAAACTAGATTCTTACCCTCTGCTTTATATGTATTCCAATGCTCTCTGAATTATGATAATTTACCGTAAATATTTTTCCTCGCATATAGAAGCCGTACTTACGATACATTCAATACCGGCAGCTCCAGCCGCGGCAACCGGATTACAATATACGGGTACATCGACGATGTTCCTGTCTGCCCGTCAGGCGTGTTGGAATCTGTCCCTGATGCAACACCGGAAATGTCCCCCTCCATCTCAGCCTCGGTCTTCAGATCGGTCTTTATATAGATTGCCCGGTCAGTCTTATACAGTTCCTCCACAACCACACACAGATTGGTACGGTCGTGTTCCCCATATCCAACCACAATATACAGATGATCCTTCGTCGTATAACTCATCTGGAATGCATGCAGCTTCTTCTCCTCTATGATCTGCCGCAGATCATCCGGCAGTTCTGTCTCTGCGCACACCGTAAAATCCAGATCCTGTCGTTCTCTCGCCTCCTGCTTGCGACACCCGGATGACACACACGCCAGCGCAACCAGAACCAAAATCATAAACTGCCTCCCGCTTCGCCCTTTATTCAACATTTTCTCATTACAATCCCCCATGATCCCCCATTTCTTCATCCGCGTTCTATCTCAAATCCTTGCAGATGATAAAACGTTTCATCTACGCAGGTTGCGCAAACGAAACTATTTTGCTAAAATATATGTGGTTTTTTCCGCCCTATGCGTAAAACCACAAATATAAATATAAGAGGCGTAATCATGTCAAAGAAAATTAACCGAAACGATCCTTGCTGGTGTGGCAGCGGCAGAAAATACAAAGTCTGTCATGAAATGTTCGACGATAAGATTGCAAAAATTGCACATCAGGGGCACATCGTTCCTACTCATAACCTAATCAAAAATGCAGAGCAGATTGAGAAGATCAAGGAAAGTGCAAAAATCAACATCGCTGTACTGGATGAGATTCAGAAGACAATCCATGAGGGTATGTCTACCGCAGAGATCGATAAGATCGTCTACGATATGACAACCGATATGGGCGGTATTCCAGCACCATTAAACTACGAAGGATTCCCATACAGTGTATGTACTTCCGTCAACGATCAGGTCTGCCACGGATTCCCATCACCAGATGTTATCTTAAAATCCGGTGATATCATCAACGTAGACTGCTCTACAATCCTGAACGGCTATTTCTCCGACTCTTCCCGTATGTTCTGTATCGGTGATGTCAGCCCGGAGAAGAAGAAACTCGTTGATGTCACAAAGGAAGCAATGCTCAAAGGTCTCGAACAGGTAAAACCTTGGGGCTTCCTCGGCGACATGGGGCAGGCAGTGCATGATTATGTCTATGCAAATGGATATTCTGTTGTCCGCGAAATCGGTGGACACGGTGTCGGCATCGAGTTCCACGAAGAACCCTGGGTAAGCTACAACTCTAAAGCAGGTACAGAAATGCTTATGGTTCCTGGCTTCATGTTCACGATCGAACCGATGGTAAACATGGGCAAGCCGGACATCTTCGTCGACGAAGAAAATGACTGGGAAGTTTACACCGAAGATGGACTTCCATCTGCACAGTGGGAGATTCAGGTACTTGTCACCGAGGATGGATACGAGATTATTTCCTACTAAAAATACGCGTAGTCGGGCTACAGATTTACACGACTACGCTTACTCTTTGGTTAAAATGATTTATCTATGAATGGCAGTCCGCGGTGTATATACGTGATGTCTTCTGCTTCATCGTACGTGAAAGCAATATTCACATTTACCTTGTGATCATTTTGATACACATATTCCGGGACATTATCACTGTAGCCGTAGATGCATAAGGTATCCTGCAGTTCAATCTCGTTTCGTTTCTTCGCATGCATCGTCTCCAAGAAATCCGCTGTCACTTTCTGCATCTCATCCTCGGTCATCCGCCCTTTTTCCTGACTGCACAGATAGAGATTGCTGCTGCCAGAAAGCCCCAGATCTGTGTAGATCTGATCGAGCTGTTCCTTACACCGGTAGATATTTTCTGTCGACTGATTTTTCAATGCAATCTCTGTCATCAGATAATTCTCCTGTATGGTCGAACCATCGGCGTTTGTCTGTTCCATCGAAATCAACCGGATTGTCGTATCTCCATTTTCACCCTTTTTCACAAACGTTGTCGAAGTATTTTCACCTTCAGTACTTGTAATTATGTCATAGCCAGATATGATTCCCAGCTTTTCTCCAACCCGTTGCAGGATTTTCTCTCGTGCGGCTTCGGTCATCGTCTCATCGCCATAATGCGCATACAGTTTTACCTCTGCCGCCGTCACATTTTCCACGCCATCACTCATGACCTGTGTCACCATCTGGCTCTCCCGGTCAATCCGCTTCGTAATAAAGATTTGCAGCGCAACTGCTGCCCAGATAAGTACAACAATATATAACTTCTTTTTCGTGCTCATAGTCCTTCCCCTTTTCAAGGTATTCCGCAACTTTGCTTCTGCGCCTGTTGTGTACTAGGAGTGTTGCCACGTTTTACCAGTCTTATACATTTAAATTTTTGCTTTACTTTATCGCGTTAAAGCGTTATACTGTTGTCGATGATTGAAGCTGTGCCAATCTTACCATATTTATTTGAATTACAGTCACAGCATGGAGGTATATTATGACAATCGGAATTGTTGGACTTGGACTGATCGGTGGTTCTTTTGCAAAAGCATACAGTGACAACGACGAACACAAGGTTCTTGCTTATAACCGCAGCAAAGAAGTGATTCAGGCTGCGTATAACGATAAAGCCATTGACGGCGAATTAAACGAAGGGAATATCAAAGACTGCGATCTGATTTTGCTTTGTCTGTATCCGCAGCTTTGCATTGACTATTTGACAAAGATGGCACCTTATATCTGCAAAGATGCGATGGTGATCGACTGCTGTGGTACAAAAGAGCTGATCTGCCAATCCTGCTACCCTATCGCCAAACAATATGGCTTTACTTTTATCGGCGGACACCCAATGGCTGGCCGTCATTTCTCCGGCTACGCATACAGCACAAAGACAATGTACAACGGAGCTTCTATGGTACTTGTGCCAGAAGATCTGAATGATACGAAATCCATCGAGCGCGCGAAGAAACTGCTGTCTCCGATTCATTTCGGTAAATTCACAATCTGCGATTACGACCGTCACGACGCGATGATTGCATTCACATCCCAGATGGCACACGTTGTATCCAATGCTTACGTGAAAAGCCCGACAGCAAAAAATCACGATGGTTTTTCTGCCGGAAGCTACAAGGATCTGACACGTGTTGCATGGTTGAACGAAACGATGTGGACAGAGCTTTTTCTGGAAAATAAGAAACATCTGATCAAAGAACTTGACTATTTTATCACGGCTTTGCAGGAATACAAAACTGCAATGGAGAACGACGATGCAGAAACATTAAAAAAACTCCTTGCAGATGGTAAACACTGCAAGGAGGAAATCGATGGAATCACTGGCGAATAATTTACGCCTGATGATTGGATACAAAGCAGCTGGCGATACCACTCACCAGCCCCGCTGCAAGCAGGTAGATGCCTGCCTGAAAACTCTTCCAGATCGTCGCCCCGGACACAGAAGAACCGGAGGATACCTGAGAAGAGATGAAACGAGCAAGCATCTTAGAGATCCATGCCGTTACATTTCCCATATCTACAAGCGCTATGATAATCATACACACAACAATCATACAGGGTATTGCCTTGAGGGGCGGTATCCTGACAAAGGATAAAACGAGCATCCCCACCGCGGCAATCAGGATTCCAATCGGAATTCCTCGCCACATATCAGAGATTAACCCCACATTTTCACAGATCTTCATAATGCTGTACCGGATCTGTACCTGTGCATGATATGCGGACAGATCAATAGCAGGTACAAATAGGCTCACTGTCAACAAAACTGCGGACAGGATGCCTAGCAGCATACTCGCTGTCACAAATTTACTTTTTCCATATTGATTCTGATTATCCATTTTTACGCTTCCGTTCCAAAAAATCTCCAACCGTTCCAAGTGTATAGATCACAAGACCTGCCACATAAAAGACCGGTCCAAGTCCCCTTCCGGCATCATAATTCGATGAGGTTCCAAGCTCTTTTGCCAGTCGGACATTGTCCTCTAACACACGCAGCGACTGTGTGTAATGCTTATTGTTGATCACGATAATAAAGATGACAAGCATCACAAGAATTGGTGCAAACCGCATAATCGGATTTGCCGCATATTTCCGCAACCACTTGATATAATCGCAGGCAGACAACAACAGCATCCAGACTCCGACTAAGATTGCAATGATACCAAGCACCAGCACAATGGTTTCTCCCATCGCCAGGATGCTTCCATCTTCTTCTACCATGGAGCTCTTCATACCGATCTCAAACAGATTTGCCTTACGCTTCACATCAAAAAGCTTCTCCCAGATCCAGTTCATAAACGGCGCCAGATATAACAAAATCGAACCGACAAACGCCAGCAACAGGTTCATATCTCCACCGATGGACTGGAAATATCCAACGATGTCGATTGCCTTGCTCGTATCGGCAGCTTTACGATGATGCTTTTTCTCTGGCACCTGCTTTACCGTATTTTTTGCAGCAAGCTTTGCCCGCTCCTTCGCCTTTACTTTCTCTTCCTTTTCTGCCCGCTTGATATCCTCTTTCGATACCTTCAGAACAATCGGTTCTTCCAATGGTGCACCGCAAGACTCACAGTAAAGCGCACCCTCTGGAATCTCTTTTCCACATTCCTTACATACCATGTTCTATCACCCTCCAGACCATCATATACAACGATGGCTGCCGAACCATACCGGCTCGACAGCCATTTTCTTACTTATGTATTATTTGTTTCCGATCTTGATTCCAAGCTTGTCTAACACTCTTGGAGCTGCGGCAGCAATCACACCAAGGTATGCAAAAATCACACCGGCTGAAATACCTACCTTAATACCATACTCCCTGAAGTTAACCGTCGTACCATCTGAATGTGCATAACCGTGACGAATTGTTGCGATCAATACAAATACAAAGATGACACCAAGAAGAATAAACTCAAAGTATGGAATCGCCTGTAACTTTGCTTTCACATTTGCAATCTGTGGAACAGGAATAAAATCTGCAACCTCCCATGCAATCAGTACCAATGAAAGCAGTAACACAATGATTGCGATGAAGCAGTTAAATCCACCTGCCTTAAACAGATTCCAATGCTCTGTAACACCCCAGTAAGTTGCATGTGCCCATGGGATTAAAGTTGCAAGGAACACAAAAAATGCTCCAACGATCTTCAGGATATTCATAGGATTTTCCTTCACATATCCAAGATATCCATTGATTCCTGCACCAAATGCCGCTGCGTTATTGCTTCTAGGCTGATAATAACCGCCCATCGGCTGCTGTGGCTGCTGGTATCCCATCTGTGGCTGTACCGGCTGTCCCATTGGCTGCTGGTATCCCATCTGTGGCTGCACCGGCTGTCCTGCTGGCTGCTGGTATCCCATCTGTGGCTGCACCGGCTGTCCTGCTGGCTGCTGATATCCCATCTGTGGCTGCACCGGCTGTCCCATTGGCTGCTGGTATCCCATCTGTGGCTGTACCGGCTGTCCCATTGGCTGCTGGTATCCCATCTGTGGCTGCACTGGCTGTGCATTATCTGCAGGTTGCTCTGCCTGAACTGGAGCTCCACACATTGGACAATTTGTCTGTCCGGTTGGTATAATCGCTCCACACATCGTACAATTCATAAATCTTCCCTCCTAAATAACCCTCTTAATTCTAATAAGAAGTGATAAAAAAATAATAGCATAAACCCCTCATTCATTCAAGGAATTTATGCTAGATTGTGACTATTTTATTACATATTTTACATAATCTTCTTTTTTAGAGATCATATTGAAGAACTTTACAATTTCCCAGATTAAACTTGAAAAAATCTTCATTATCCAGACTCTCAAAATATGAGTTGATCACCCGGCACACACCGCCATGACTGATCACCATGACCTTTTTATCCGCATAGCGCTGCTTGATATCATCTAGAAAATTATACACACGCTGTACAACTTTAAGCAGCGACTCACCCTCTGGATACTGGTAACCAAACTGTACCCACTGCTCCATGAATCCCGGCGTTCCCTCATAGGTTCCGTCGATCACGCCATAATCACGCTCTGCAAGGCGATCATCCACTTCTACCGGCACACCGATCGCTGCACCGACAATATCTGCAGTCTCCTTTGCACGCACAAGCGGTGATGAAATGATGAGATCCACATCCGTATCCTGCATGCTCTGTGCCAGCTCATGTGCCTGTGAGATTCCTTTTTCCGTCAGTCGCACATTTGCTCTTCCACAGATTCGAACCTCTATATTATACTGTGTCTGTCCATGTCTTGTTACATATAATTTCATAGATACCCTCTTCGGAATAATGCTATTTATATCCAATCTCCGTTATGATACCATAGGAACTTTCTTTTTTCAACAAAACAGCCACTCAAAAAGGCTTTCCTAACTTATGAAAGTTATTTTTTTATTTTATTTCTTTATTTATGAAATATGCCGTCAAAACATCCATAAAATAATATTTTTCTTCTGAAAATGGCCAGACGCACCCACTCCGATGCCGGAAAACAAGCTTTCCCGCCTTCTGTGCCTGCATCAGATGCAGTTCAAATTCCCGGCTGCCTGCAACCTGACAAGTAATGCCTTCTACATCCTCTGGCAGAATCTGTGTTTCTGTCTTTGCTGTCAGAAGCTGTTCCCATTCCTCCGTCCAGATCTGAGCATATTCTGCCAGCCGTTCTTCGCGCGCAGGCAACGCTGCATATATCTCGTTTGCCGCGAAAACAGCTCCGCTTGTTGTCACCATAATGGCATCCATCAACCGCCCTGCTGCCTGCACATTCATTTCCTTCATCATGGCAGCCGTCCTTGGCAGTCTGCGCAGATCTTTTCCATATAATTGCAGCAGCCCAGCAAACCGCGCATTTAACTGACTGGCAAGTCCACACACGACACTGAAATCAAATGCCTTTTCATATCCCGCAAATGTTGGCTGTTGCTCCGCCACTGACTCCATGACCTGACGCAGATATTCTGACAAATGCAGATCGTCCCCATTCGCAAGCAATGTCTCAAAAAACCGTTCCTCTTCCTCATAGATTTCCCAGAATCGCAAATCCACACAGACACACTGTGCTTCTGATAATCCATATCGCGCCCGTGCCGCCTGTATATCCTCCATCGTCCGGTCAATCAGTACAAACCGCACATAGGGTGCCAGCATTTCCAGATCCAGATCATTGCATCGACCGGCACCCCAGATAGCAACTACCGGTTTCGCTTCCAAAGGTACATCCGCCTCCAAAGTAAACGCCTGATCCCGCAATTTTCCCTGTCTTGCCAGATGTGCCCGCCGGTAATAGCTCTCAATCCCCTCTAAGACATAACTGGTCAATGTCTGCCGGTAATCTGTCCATGCGGTTCGCATCGGATCTGAATTTTCAGTTTCAATCATCTTTTCATAAATCATCTTCTACACGCTTTCTGCACTTACATTGTAAATTCTGCATGATTCTCTGCATTTCATCTGTGTAAAACCGAAAATACAAAAAAAACACCGACTCCGCAGCTTCTTCTGCAAAACCGATGCTTTTACAAGTGGGCCGCCGGGGGCTCGAACCCCGCACACCCTGATTAAGAGTCAGGTGCTCTACCAAATGAGCTAGCGGCCCGTAGTGAATTTTCACTTACCATGTGTTCTTCATCAGAACAATATGGAGTATACAACATTCATTTACAAAATGCAAGCTTTTTTTCACATTTTTTTCAGATTTTTTTCAAAAAGCCCGCAAACCCTTTATTTCCTTAACTTCTTGCATGCACTAATTGTCTCCAGCCGGTTCAGAATACAACATACTGTGTGTATATTGCGTCCAAGATTCATCAGTTTTCGATTCAGACAGGGATTCGAGTACACTGCATTTGTAAGTTTAAAACCACATTTTTTTCTTCCCATAAGAGACTCCGGCATGTATCTTACTACCATAGTATGCACCGGAATCTCTTTTTTTACACGTTTTTGTTATTTCTTTTTTGGTGGTTTGATGACCATGCGGCAGATTGGATTTCCCATCGCAGAAAACTTCTCTTCATACTCCGTCATGACATTACCCTCCGCATACTCGCTATGATGCAGGTCAAACGTATAGTTGACCATCTCCCAACCGGCAAGTTCTACCTGTTCCAGTGAGAAATCAAACAACGGGCGGTTGTCTGTCTTAAATGTAAGCCCTCCATCTGCTGCGAGGAAATTCACATACCGGTTCAAAAACTGCACCGATGTCAGGCGCCGTCTCGCATGACGATCCTTCGGCCACGGATCAGAAAAGTTCAGATAGATATAGGCAACCTCATCTTTTTCAAATACATTTTCGATTGCCTCCGCATCCATTCGGATAAACACCAGATTCGGAAGCTGCTCGATTGTCTGCTTCTCGATTGCCCGGACAAGCACACTCGAATATTTCTCAATACCGATATAATTGATCTCCGGATGCAGCTTTGCCATATCTATAATAAATCTGCCTTTTCCCATTCCCACTTCGATATGAATCGGATTTTCATTTTCAAAAAAATCATGCCACTTTCCCTTCATTGTCTCTTCTTCATGCACGACAAAATCATTTGTGGCAATCATTTCTCTGGAGCCTTTTACGTTTCGTAATCTCATCTTTTTTACCTCGTCCATCTATAATGTTTCTATATTAGCATTTATTTTAAATTTTCACAAGAATGTTGCATTTTATCTCTTGTTTTTTTCCCTGTTTTATATGATAATTAAGAAGATAATGTCAATCTTTACAGAAAAGGATTTTATAGCATGATCAAAACAGTGAAAAAAATTATTTCCTATATAATGGTGTGCGTGCTATTCCTCAGCATGTGTATTCCATGCGAGGCTGCACAGACAAGCACCGCAACTGCATCCGATGCAAATGCAACGACGGGATTTCCACAGATTACGTCCACATCTGCCATCATCATGGATGCACAATCCGGACAGATCATATACGAAAAGAATTCCCACACCCGGCAATATCCGGCAAGTATCACAAAGATCATGACTGCGTATCTCGCCATCAAAAACGGAGATTTAAACTCTACGATCACAATGAGCGACGCTGCCGTCTGGGGCATCGACCGCAACAGTTCCCATATCGCGCTCGATGTCGGCGAAGAGATCAGTATGTCGGATGCACTCTATGCCGTCATGCTCATGTCTGCAAATGAAGCAGCCTGGGCGATTGCAGAACAGGTGTCCGGCTCTCTGGAGAATTTCGTGCAGTTGATGAATGATACTGCACAAAGTCTCGGCTGCAAGGATACACATTTTACGAATGCAAACGGATTGCATGATCCGGATCATTATACAACTGCCTACGACATGGCGCTGATCACAAAAGAGGCGCTTACAAGCAAGACCTTTCGTGAGTATGCTTCAGAAACCTATCATGAGATTCCGCCAACGAACATGAACAATGAGACGCGTTATCTCACGCAGGGCAACCGGATGATGCTCAGCAATTCCGAATATTATTACCCGGCATGTCAAGGTGGAAAAACTGGTTATACTGATGATGCGGGTGGTACACTTGTCGTCTGGGCTGAAAAAAATGATATGCAGTTGATCTGTGTGACAATGGGTGCCCCTGACAACGCAACGAATTACACCGACAGCATTGCGCTGTTCAACTATGTATTCAACAACTACTCAAACACCACGTTGTTGTCAGACTATGAATTCGATGCAGAGGCTGCCACGACCGCGCAGAACTTCTTAAACGATTATTATGGTTGTAAAAATCTCGGAACCATGCATCTGTCCGTTGACAATAACCAGCCATTTATATTTGCGAACAATGCCGACAGAACCAAGCTGCAAATGAACTTTGTTCCATCCGCAGACCGGCTGGATGAAGGTTATATCGGTACTTTAGAAGTTTCCTATGAAGGTACGACCTGCCTGACACTTCCGGTCAGCTATTCCGGCTATGTCAATTCCAACGATGACGTTGCCGTAGCCGAAGCATACAAAAATGGCAGTATCCGCCCGGCGTTGATCAAAGAAAAGAAAAGCTATTGGAAATATATAATTGCGGCGGTCGTCGTTGCATGTATTCTTGGACTTTTTATTTATGCAAATGTGATCGAACCACGGAAACGGAAGCAAAACTCCCGTTCCCGCAGACGATAACAGGAAACCTTGCACCACGAAAAGAGGTACTTCAACTATGGAAGAATCAAAAGAGAATTTTAAGAAAATCAAATCTGCCAATCAGATGATGCTGGATTATTTCAACAAATCCTTCCTGTCACAATTGGAGGATATCCAGAATCTCAAAACACAGATTTTTGAAATTGACATCAAGATTGATGAGCTGGACAAGACGAAGGACATTTACGCCTTCAAGACCAACTCCAGAAAAAGCGTCTTTTCTCCTGTCACAAATGATGGCGTGGATACCGAGCGCAACAAGATCATTCAGGAGCAGATCAAAGACCTGCAATCCGTGAAGGAGACCTTGACGTTAAAGCTGCGCGGCATGGAATTACAGTTGAACAAGCTGCGTCAATACCTGGAAGCATTGAACAATGCAGAAGATGCACTTACCTCTTTTGAGCCTCGCTACACGACAGACGACCCTGATCATACCGATCACTACGGCTTTACATTTCTTCAGGAGGACGCCAAGGAAGACATCTCCTCGCATGGATATAATATCTTAATGCTGGATGCATACGACCGGGCACTCACACAGACGATTCTGGATAAGCAGATCAAAACCGGGCTGGAAGCTATGCAGAACAAACTGGATATGATCAACTATCTGATTGGAACAGATGTCGGACGTGCGAAATTAACCTTACAGGAAATCCTGCACAACGTAAAGCAGATGTCCCACTCGGTCGATGAAATCGCCGAGAACATGAACAGCTTTTCTTCTTCCGACAAACCGTTGAAGGAACAGCTCGAAGCTTACTTAAATGAGTTTAAGCAGAAACATACAAAGATCAAAATTACCGCATCTGTCGAAACACCAGATCCGAACATCAGCTATCATCCGGTGTTCAACATTAACTTCATGCGGCTGATTGCAATATTTTTCGATAACATCGCCTTACATGCAAATGCATCCAATGTATCCGTACAGGCAAGCCTGACGCCAAATATGGCAGAGGTCATTCTGACAGATGATGGTGTCGGCATCAAGGACACCTATATGGAGGACAGTCCTTGGTACAGCAGCCTGCACAAAGCAAAGGAAATCCTGTATATGCTCTGTGGCAAGCTGGATATCTCCGGGGATGTCATGTCGGGAACCACAGTAAAATTCAGCTTCCCGATCCAACAATAAAAGCAAACAACAATAAAGGAGTTTATATATTATGAAAAACAAGATTGTAGAACTGATTGCTGCAAACGTCGAAGGGTTAACCGCAGCAGAAATTGCAGACCTGATTGAGATTCCGCCAAAACCGGAGCTTGGTGATTTTGCATTCCCCTGCTTCCGCCTTGCGAAGACGATGCGCAAAGCCCCACAGATGATTGCCAACGATATCAAAGAAGCAATCGGCGATGTGGATTTCCTGCAGGAGATTCAGGTACAGGGTGCTTACTTAAACTTCTTCGTAAAGAAGGAATTATTTATCGAAACAATGGTAACAGCTTCTATGGCTGATGATTTCGGAAGTTCTACCGAAGGAAATGGACAGACAATCTGTATCGATTATTCTTCTCCAAACGTAGCAAAGAATTTCCATGTTGGACATCTTCGTACGACGATCATTGGAAACTCTCTGTATAAGATTTATTCCAAGCTGGGCTACAAGGTTGTCCGCATCAACCACCTCGGCGACTGGGGTACACAGTTTGGTAAACTGATCGTTGCATACAAGGCATGGGGAAGTGAAGAAGCGGTCAAGAAGGACGGCGTTGCCGAACTGATGAAGCTCTACGTGAAGTTCCACGAAGAGGCTGAGAAGAATCCAGAGTTAAACGACGAAGCGCGTGCATGGTTCGCGAAGATGGAACATGGTGACGAGGAAGCTTTAAAAATCTGGCAGTGGTTCAAGGATATCAGTCTGATTGAGTACAAGCGTACTTACGATCTGCTTGGTATGGACTTCGACTACTACCTCGGCGAGAGCTTCTACCGTGATAAAACCGACGATGTTGTAAAACGACTGACAGACGCAAATCTCCTGACAGAGAGCGAGGGTGCAAAGATCGTAAACTTAGACGCTTATGATATGGCTCCATGTCTGATCCTGAAGAACGACGGCAGCTCCATCTATGCAACACGTGATATTGCAGCGATCTTCTATCGGAAAGAAACTTACAACTTCGTAAAATGTCTGTATGTAACCGGACAGGAACAGAAGCTTCACTTCAAACAGGTATTCAAGGTTGTTGAATTGCTTGGAAATGAATGGGCAAAGGATCAGTTAGTGCATATTCCTTATGGACTTGTCAGCTTGGAAGGTGCCAAGCTTTCTACACGTAGCGGAAATATTATTTATGCCGAGGATATTCTCCTCGAAGCGATTGCGAAGATCAAAGAGATCATCAATGAGAAGAACCCGGATCTTCCAGATAAGGATGAGACAGCAAAGAAAATTGGTGTTGGTGCCGTATTGTTCAATGATCTTTATAACCAGCGTATCAAAGACGTATCTTTCAAATGGGAGAAGCTTTTGAACTTCGATGGTGAAACTGGTCCATACGTACAGTACACACATGCAAGATGCTGCAGTATCTTAAAGAAGCTGGATGGATTTACACCATCGGCAGATATTGATTACAGTGTATTGACAGATGTAGAAGCAATGGAGTTACTGAAAGAGATTAACCGCTTCCCGAAGGTTGTCAAGGATGCTTCCGAGCGTTACGAGCCTTCTGCCGTTGCCAGATTTGCAGTGGATGTTGCACAGGCATTCAACAAGTTCTACAATGCATGTCGTATCCATGTAGAGGAAGAGAATGTGCGTAACGCGCGTGCTACACTGGTATATATCACAAAGAAGACGATCAAAGATGCAATGGAATTGCTTGGTATTGATTGTCCAGAACAGATGTAATTTCATTATACATTCCATATGATAAAAACTGGTATATAATTACTAAGAAGTTAAGTAAGTCGGATGATTAAATCATCCGGCTTATTTTTATGAAATCGTCATATATTCATATGCTTATGTTTTACTCTCCTCTAACCTCACTATATTGTATCTCCAATTTTATAAATACAATATGTATGATTCCGCCCGAAGTTATCAACAATTTTTGTTTTTAGAATCATTTTTATCCACAATTATGTGTATAAGTTGGTGGATATTATATACTTTTCCACAATTATTGATGTTTATATATGTGGATAATCAGTGTTTCACGTGAAACATATTGATAATCGTGAATTAAAATTCTATTCTATATTCAATATAGATAACACATGCTCAATATAAATAGATAACAGTTATAATTCATTTTTATGTACATTAAAATTATACAGATGCATATTGTACTATAATTTATCAATTAAGTTTATTGTTGTTTTATAATTTAACATATTACACGTTACAGTTATTTATAAAACCAAAAACAGCCAGAAATAAATTTATCTAGTTATCTGTCGGTTCATCAGTTATTCATTTTTAGATACTCGTAGATATTTTAAATCATATATTTCAGATTTTATTTTCATTTTATGTAATGTATATGTTGCAAACAATGTTTCACGTGAAACATATATATTCAGATATTTTAAAACTAATGTGTCTATACCAAATTCAATTTTTATATCTGAAATACACTCAATTATTTATCTAAATCAAATAAGATAATATTCTATTATCTTTATGTACCCTTTATGTTACTTCTGATAGCACTAGAATTCACTCAGTCAATTTATAAAATGCTAAGTTCAGTTTGTTATCATCTATTATAGATTCATTCATAATTAATTTTTGAATTACATCTCCATATATCATAATCTCGCAACCATGTTTCACGTGAAACATAAACACATATTTATTTACTGAATAATATATACATCAACACACAAAATCAAATAGCGTATGTGATAAAAACCTTCCAATTCTAATATCAAATATAATTTCTAAGAATATTGGATGTTTCACGTGAAACACTAAAGTATTTATAATAACTAATATTTATTTTACGGTTTTTTACTTGATTTTTATGAATTTTTTTTTATTTTCCATACATATTGTAATATCCAAGCACTCAAATCTATATATTGTACACCAACAACAAATTTACCCATATTTTGATATAGCGAAACATGTCAGGTAGTGCTATAATGTTTATTATATGTGGAGGTTTTTATGGGTAGAATCATTGCAGTCGCCAACCAGAAAGGCGGCGTAGGAAAAACAACAACATCAATCAATCTCGCAGCATGTCTGGCGGAAAAAGGTAAAAAGGTTCTGGCTGTCGACATGGACCCACAGGGCAATCTGACAAGTGGCCTTGGTATCGATAAGAATACCTTGGAATACACCATTTATCATGCCATGAGTGGAGAGATTAACATTGGAGAGTGTATGATCGTTCATCCATTGGAGCATGGACTGGATTTAAGCGTTTTGCCGGCGAACCGTGATCTGGCAGGTGCAGAAGTCGAATTGGTCGATGCCGAAGATCCACAGCATATACTAAAGAACCTGTTAAAAAGCGTAAAGAAAAAATATGATTTTATTATCATTGATTGTCCACCGGCTCTCGGTATGTTGACGATCAATTCTATGACTGCGGCGGACACTGTCTTAGTGCCAATCCAATGTGAATTTTTTGCTTTGGATGGTCTCTCGCAGCTCATTTACACGATCAATCTGATTAAAAAGAAGCTAAACAAATCCCTTGAAATCGAAGGTGTTGTGTTTACGATGTATGACGCACGTACGAACCTGTCTTTGGAGGTTGTTGAAAACGTCAAGAATAATTTGGATCAGTTTATATATAAAACCATTATTCCGAGAAATGTACGGCTAGCAGAAGCACCTAGCTTCGGACTTCCTATCAACCTGTATGACAGCCGGTCATCCGGCGCGCAGGGATATCGGGATCTTGCAGACGAAGTAATCAATAATAAACTATACGCAAAATTATAAAAACACCTATTTGAGAGGAGAACGCTATGGCACCAAAGCGAGGATTAGGTCGTGGACTAAGTAATTTAATTCCGACAGACGATACAACCGAAGATGTCAGTCCAAAGGCATCGAAACAGACTAAAACAGGCGCTGTTACAAAAACAGAGGTTGTGAAAAAAGTAGAACAGACATTAAATATCAACCGGATTGAGCCAAACAAAAATCAGCCAAGAAAAGAATTCAATGAAGATGCATTGCAGGAGCTTGCAGATTCCATCAAACAGTTTGGTGTGATTGAGCCATTGGTCGTAGTGAAGCGCAAAGGCTACTATGAACTGATTGCCGGTGAGCGCCGTTGGAGAGCTGCCCGGTTAGCTGGTTTGAAAGAGGTTCCAGTTGTCATCAAAGATTACGATGATCAGCAGATTGTTGAGATCGCATTGATTGAGAACATCCAGCGTGAGGATTTAAATCCGATTGAAGAGGCACACGCTTATGAACGTTTGATTCAGGAATTCAACCTGACACAGGATGAAGTTGCAGAACGTGTATCGAAGAGCCGTACGACTGTGACAAATGCACTCCGACTTCTGAAGCTGACCGAGAAGGTACAGCAGATGCTGATTGATGATATGCTGTCGACCGGACATGTTCGTGCACTCATTACGATCACAGAACCTCAGTTACAGTATGAGACAGCAATGTATATTTTTGATAAAAAGCTTTCCGTGCGTGAGACAGAGAGCTACGTCAAGAAACTATTAAATAAGAAACCAAAGGAAAAGACATCCGAGAAAGAAGACCCGGAACTTTCCTTCTTATATAAAGCGATTGAAAACCGCTTAAAGGAATCCCTTGGAACAAAGACAACCATCAAAGCAAAGACCAAGGATTCCGGAAAAATTGAAATTGAATATTATTCACAGGAAGATTTAGAGCGCATTACACAGTTGCTCGCACAATAAAATCGAAAAGAGGAAAACTTCATGGAAGAGGCTAAGATATTTGGTATGAAAATGTCTTCTGCTGTCACAATCCTTTGTATTTTGGTTGTTTTACTCATAATTCTAATCATTTTTATCATTCATAAGATGAATGTGATGGCAAGAAAATATGAGATGCTTATGAGTGGCAAAAAAGGTGCGGATTTGGAGAAGATTATTCGGATTCGTTTTAAAGAGATGGATCAGGTCAAGGCAAATGCCAGACGTGTGACGAAGGAACACCGGCAGATCAAGAAACATCTGTCCTCCTGTATTAGCAAATATGCCCTCGTCAAGTACGATGCATTTGATAAGATGGCAGGAAAACTAAGCTTCGTCATCGCATTGTTAAACGATGAGAATTCCGGTATTCTACTGAACTCGATGCACTCGAGGGAAGGCTGTTTTACCTATGCGAAGGAAATCGTAAACGGCGAATCTTACATCCAGCTTTCATCGGAAGAAAAGGAAGCATTGGAACAGGCTAAGACGGTGGAAGAAGAGATTCAGGATCTGACAAAGGAAGCAGAATTCGAAGATGCCGATGGTAATCTGAATTTTGATGCATAATCAGGTCACAATATTATAATGATACAAAATTTTTGATATCAATTTTTTAACAAATATTTTAAACTACTATTATAAATAAGAAAGGACGACAATTATGTTAGACATTAAATTTGTTCGTGAAAACCCAGACGCTGTAAAGGAGAATATCAAGAAGAAGTTTCAGGATGCGAAGCTTCCATTAGTAGATGAAGTCATCGAGCTTGACAAGCAGGCAAGAGTCCTTCAGCAGGAAGCCGATGAGCTTCGTGCAAAGAAGAACGCTATTGCAAAGCAGATTGGTACATTGATGGCACAGGGCAAGAAGGAAGAGGCAGAAGAAGTTAAGAGGGAAGTTGCAAAGAACGCAGCCCGTCTGGCAGAGCTGGAGAAGCAGGAGCCACAGGTGCGTGAAGAGTTAAAGAAGAAAATGATGGTCATTCCGAACATCATTGATCCGACTGTTCCAATCGGTAAAGATGATTCTGAGAATGTAGAGCTGGAGCGTTTTGGCGAGCCAGTTGTTCCAGATTTTGAAGTTCCTTATCATACAGACATCATGGAGAAGCTGAACGGTATTGATCTTGACAGTGCAAGAAAGGTAGCCGGAAATGGTTTCTACTATCTGATGGGCGACATTGCAAGACTGCATTCAGCCGTTATCAGCTATGCAAGAGATTTCATGATTGACCGTGGATTTACTTACTGTGTACCACCTTTCATGATCCGCAGCAACGTTGTAACCGGTGTTATGAGTTTCGCTGAGATGGATGCCATGATGTATAAGATTGAGGGTGAGGATCTGTATCTGATCGGTACAAGTGAGCACTCTATGATTGGTAAGTTCATCGATACAATGACACCAGAGGAAGAGCTTCCTAAGACTCTGACAAGCTACTCTCCATGCTTCCGTAAAGAGAAGGGTGCACATGGTATCGAGGAGCGTGGTGTTTATCGTATCCACCAGTTTGAGAAGCAGGAAATGATCGTTGTCTGCAAGCCAGAGGATAGCAAGATGTGGTTCGACAAGCTGTGGAAAAATACAGTTGATCTGTTCCGTTCTATGGATATTCCAGTTCGTACAATCGAGTGCTGTTCTGGTGATCTGGCAGACTTAAAGGTAAAATCTTACGACGTTGAAGCATGGTCTCCACGTCAGAAAAAATATTTCGAAGTTGGTAGCTGTTCAAACCTCGGTGATGCTCAGGCACGTCGTCTTGGCATCAAGGTAAAGGGCAAGGATGGAAAATATTTTGCTCATACATTGAACAATACTGTTGTTGCTCCACCTCGTATGCTGATTGCATTCTTAGAGAACAACCTGAACGAAGATGGAAGCATCAACATTCCAAAGGTGCTTCAGCCATATATGGGCGGTAAGACAAAAATCTGTTAATCCATTTCCCATGCGGAAATGCTGGAGGTAGTATGCATACTTATCTACGTGCGATCGGTTTTCGCGAATGTAAAAATAGACAGCAATTGGAAGATATTTATCGTCACACGTTGAATACTCCAAACCGCAAGATAATGACGACGATCAGCGTCGATACGTCGCTGCTGCAGTTTGAAAAAGATTTTGGTAAGAATTTCGGACTCTCGCTCGTCGGTGAATATGACATCAAGGGTTCTTTATCCATTGAACATTATTTTCCTTATTTGAAGGGAGACCGGTTCATGCAGTTTGAGAACATCACGATTCAGAAACAGACCGACAAAGAAAGCTATGCGGGAGTCTGCGAAGATTACCATCTTGGTATGACGATTATCTTCTATGTCATCAATATCGCAGATTATGCAAAATCCAAATGGTTGAATTATTCCAACCGGCAGATCACGAAGGTCAAGTTTTCTGCTTTGTCTGTAGCTGGAACGGTTCTGCTTGGTATGCATCATTCCAAGCATCAGATAGCCGTCGAATCGAAAGGACGGAACCGCAGAAACCAGCTGCTCGATGCAGCGCGAAACGGTGATACCGACGCGATGGAACAACTGACCTATGACGAAATGAACACCTACACCTCTATTTCTTCCAGAGTCATCAAGGAGGATGTTCTTTCGATCATCGATACAAGCTTTATGCCTTGCGGTGTGGAATGCGACCATTACATGGTTATCGGAAATATCTATGCAGTGGAAAAACTGCAAAATATATACAGCAAAGAGATCGTCTATAACTTGCTGATTGAAGCAAATGGACTGATGATCAACGTCGGCATCAATGAAGCAGATTTACAGGGAGAACCAAAGGTCGGCAGACGGTTCCGCGGTGAAATCTGGTTACAGGGTGTCGTGACAATATAATATACTTTCAGGAAGGAGATTTTATGTATCTAGTATTTGACGTAGGTGGAACTTTTGTAAAATACGCTTGGATGAGTATGGACGGTAATATTCAGGAAAAAGGAAAATACCCAACCCCGACCAAGGAAGGAGAATCTGTACCAGAATTCGTGGAATCTCTCGGACAGATTTATGACAAATACAAAGATCAGGGTGTAGAAGGAATCGCCCTTTCTTTGCCAGGACTTATCGACGCAGAAAATGGTATCATCCGAAACGGCGGTGGTATCAAATATCTGAAAGACGCACATCTGGCAGAACTGCTTGGTGCGCGCTGTGACGGTGTGAAAATTTCCATGGAAAACGATGGAAAATGTGCAGCCCTTGCAGAAGTCTGGATGGGTAATGCCAAAGGCTGTAAGAATGCAGCTGTAGTCATCCTTGGAACCGGCATCGGCGGTGGTATCGTAATCAACGGACATGTGCATCGTGGAAAAGATCTGTCTGCCGGAGAATTATCTTATTTCTTCGCAGATACACTGACAAGAAAAGATGTGGATAAAATCTTTGATATTGATTCAATCAGCGATATGGAAGAAGAATACGAGAAGCTTCCTTATCTTTGGTCTACTTCGTATTCTACACGTGCTTTTTGTTATCAGGTTGCAGTGGCAAAAGGCATCAATCCAAAAGAATTCAACGGGGAACTTCTTTATAAGATGGCAGAAGAAGGCGATCCGGTTGTCCTTGATATGTTGGAAGATTTTTATTTTACAACTGCAAAATATCTGTTCAACATCTTTGCCATTGTCGATCCGGATATCATCTTGCTCGGCGGTGGAATCAGCGCGCAGCCTGCATTCGTGGAAGGTGTAAAGCGCTATGTAGAAAAGTTAAAGTCCATCAGTATGATTACAAATTTCATCAAGGTTGATGTATGTAAGTTCGGAAATGATTCAAATCTGCTCGGTGCGCTTTACAGCTTCCGACAGATGTACCTGGAAAATTAGACAATAAAAAAATGTTCCCGAGGCGATTCGAACGCCCGACCTACCGCTTAGGAGGCGGTTGCTCTATCCTGCTGAGCTACGGAAACAAATCGTTATCTATTTTATAATATTTTTGATAGGAGGTCAATATCCATGATTTTAAAAAAGCTGAAACCAATGCCAAAAGATTTTCTGTGGGGTGCATCTACCAGTGCATATCAAGTAGAGGGTGCAAACCTGACACATGGAAAAGGACCAAGTGTACAGGATATCAAGAAGGTACCGGAAGGCACCAGTGAATTAGATGTATGTGCTGATTTCTATCATCACTACAAAGAAGATATTGCTCTGATGGCAGAGATGGGATTTAAGACATTCCGTTTTTCTGTTGCATGGTCCCGTATTCTTCCGGAAGGAACCGGTGCGGTCAATCAGGAAGGAATTGATTTCTACAACAACGTCATCGACGAATGTCTGAAATACAACATTGAACCACTCGTTACGATGTTCCATTTTGATCTTCCAGCAGCCCTTGAGAAGAAGGGTGGATGGTCAAGAAGAGAGAGTGTTGAAGAATTCGTAAACTTCGCAAAGATTCTTTACGAGAACTATGGTGATCGTGTAAAATACTGGCTCACCATCAATGAGCAGAACGTATTAACCTTAAATGGAGAAGTGATTGGCACCTGTGATTTAAAGGGTGTGGATAACAAATATAAGAAACTGTATCAGGAGAATCATCATATGCTGCTTGCTCAGGCAAAGGCTATGGCTCTGTGTCATGAGATGGTACCGGGCGGAAAGATTGGTCCTGCACCAAACATTTCTCTTGTCTATCCGGCAAGCTGCAAGCCAAAGGATGTATTAGCAGCACAAAACTTAAATGCAATCCGTAACTGGCTGTATCTTGATATGGCAGTTTTTGGTCGTTACAACAATCTTGTATGGGCATTCTTAGAGGAACACGATGCAACACCAGTTATCGAAGATGGCGACATGGATATCATGGCGAGTGCGCATCCGGACTTTATTGGATTTAATTACTACTCTACAGCAACGGTAGAATGGAACGATGGAACAGAACCTGCTGGCAGAGGAGATCAGCAGATCAGTGGCGATGAGCCTGGCGTATTTAAGGCTTATCCAAATCCAAATCTGCTTCGTACCGAGTTTGGCTGGGAGATTGATCCGGATGGGTTCCGCGCAACGATGCGTGAGATCTACAGCCGTTATCATCTGCCAATGATCGTCACAGAGAACGGTCTTGGTGCTTACGATAAGCTCACAGAGGATGGCAAGGTACATGACCAGTATCGTATTGAATACTTGAGAAAGCATATCGAGCAGATCAAGCTTGCATGTTCCGAAGGTGTAGAAATGATGGGCTATTGTCCGTGGTCAGCGATTGACCTTGTATCAACCCATGAAGGTGTTGTTAAACGTTATGGATTTATCTATGTAAACCGGGATGAATTCGATCTGAAAGATCTGGCAAGATACAAGAAAGATTCCTTCTACTGGTACAAGAAGGTCATCGAAACAAATGGAGAAGATTTGACAGATTAAACCGGTTTCACGTGTAGAACGGAGGGTGTTACATGAACCGCAAATCAAGTACAACTCTTACAATCAGTGCTGTCGCTTTTATAGCGGCACTGCTGATTGACTTATATTTAATATTGGTATATCCTTCCATGATTCAGGTTATCATTGCAGTCTCTTTGATTGTCGTCGTTGATACCTATTTCTTAGTGGATGGGATTCTTGCGAAGGTCGATGAAATCGCAAACCTGAACCTCGATAAGCAGAACGAGCTTACCAAGGTAGAGAAAGGTATCTACTCAGTTGCAAAAAGAGAAGAGGTTTCCCGTACCCAGAGTATGTCCGCCATTCTTGATATGATGTTGGAAATGAAGGACGAGAATTCCAAGCTGTTGTCTGAGATCAAGGATGATAATTCAAAGCACATGAAAGATCTCATGGAACAGGATAAGCTGATGACAAAGATTCAGTTGAAGAAGGATGTAGACAATACCGACCGTGTGGTAAGCAGCACGGAAAAGATGGCTGTTTTGATTACAAAAATGGCAACCGCAAATTCACGTTCTTCCAATGAGACCATTGAAATTCTCAATGATATCTGCAAAGAACTGGAACAGCGTAACGGAAAAACAGAGGATGAGAACGACTACTCCCATCTTCGCATAATGGATAAGGCAGAATAAACATGAACTATATCATATTTGATTTGGAATGGAACCAGTGCTGTGGTGGCAGAGATATGGAAAACCCGCGCATGCCATTTGAAATCATAGAAATCGGTGCAGTAAAACTGGACAAAAAATTTAATATTATCGACACATACTCCAGTATTATAAAACCAAAGCTCTACAAGAAGCTGCAACCACATATCAAGACGATTTTAAATTATGATGAATCCACACTTCGAAAGGGACGACCGTTTGATATGGTGTATCGGGAATTCATCAAATGGTGTGGACAGGATGATTATATCTTTGGCACGTGGGGTTCAATGGACTTGAACATCCTTCAGACAAACATGGACTACTACTACTTAAAGCCGATGCCCGTGCCATTAAAGTTCTATAATGTACAGCAGATCTATGCAGATATGTATGACGAAGATGGTAAGATTGTAAAGCTGAAAAAAGCGGTCGAACATCTGAAGATAGAAGTGGAAGAGGATAAACCATTTCACAGTGCAGTGAATGATGCATACTATACCGGACTTGTGCTGAAAGCAATGTCTCCAAGAGATCTGGCAGACCGGTATTGTTACGATATCTATAACAACCCGAAGGATAAAAAAGATGAGATTATCTCCCATCACAAGCATTATTTAGAGCATATCTCCAGAGAATACCATTGCAAAGAGGAAGCGATTTCAGACGTAGAACTGATGGCTCCGATCTGCTATCGCTGTGGTAAGAAATTAGCACCAAAGGTAAAATGGTTTGCAAATACACCGAACTCCTATACCTGTATTGGAAAATGCTGGCACCACGGATTGGTGAGCGGTAAGATTCGATTCAAACAATCGAGAAACAACAATATATTTGTCATTAAAACGATGATTCCAACCGATAAAAAAGGTCTGGAAGCAATGAAAGAGCGACAGGACGAACTCCGGATAAGACGTCAGACAAAGCGTCATAATTAAAACAAACCCCTTGGCTATTAGCCGAGGGGTTGTTTGCTTGCAGTTCCTGCTTTCCGCGGATATGCTTTTGGTGTCTGTTTTTCTTTTCTGATAAATACAAAGCTCCGGCTGATATCCGAATCCGGAAGCATGAGTTTTTCTACTTTTTCAATCTTACCACCAAGAATCTGGATTGCCTTTTTTCCCTGTGTGATTTCTTCCTCTACCGTTCCTGTCTTATATGGGATAAAATATCCACCAGCCTTCACAAACGGAATACAATATTCCGAAAGCACTGCCATATTCGCAACAGCACGCGAAACTACAAAATCATATTTTTCACGCATTGCCTTATCTCTGGCACCTTCCTCTGCACGTCCATGCACCGCTGATATCTCATTCAGGTTTAACGCATCAATCACTTCCTGTAAGAATTTAATGCGTTTATTCAGAGAATCAAACAACGTTACCTGCAGATTTGGAAATGCAATTTTTAACGGAATACCCGGAAATCCAGCTCCTGTTCCCACATCAATGATCTTATACGGTTTTTCCCACATCTTCACATATCCGGCAAGTGCAAGACTGTCAATAAAATGTTTCAGAATTACTTCTTCCCGCTCTGTAATAGCCGTCAGATTCATCACCTTGTTTTTCTCAATCAGCATATCATAATACTGCTCGAATTGTGCAAGCTGTGCATCGGTCAAAAGCACCTGTCCCTCTGTGATCTGTTCTACATATATTCTAACTTTTTCCATTTTCTATATTCCTATGCCTGTTTCTTTGTCTCCAGATAAATCATCAACACCGACACATCTGCCGGCGATACACCAGAGATACGCGACGCCTGTCCGAGCGAAGTCGGTCGGATATTTGATAACTTCTGCCGCGCCTCTTTTCGAAGATTTGCAACATCGTCATAATTGATGTCATCTGGAATCTGTTTTTTCTCCATTTTCTGAAAATGTTCTACCTGCTGTTTCTGGCGACTGATATAACCATCATACTTAATTGCAATGTTGATTTGTTCTACCACTTCATTATCCAAAGTAATCTTATCTGTTGTATCAACGCCAAGCAATGCCCGATATGCTTCCTGTCTGCCAGTATCCAATTCTTCCAGTGCTTCATAAGAAAGCTCTGGTCTGCGGATAAGTTCTGCCAGCGTTGCGGCTGTTCCAAGTGAAGAGCTTCCATGCTTTGTCAGAAAATCCTGTACATGCTTATTTGCGCCAACTGATATCTCGTTCATACGTGCAATTTCCGCATCAATCTGTCTACGCTTCTCGCAGAATTTCTCATAACGGGCTTCATCAATCAGACCAATCTCATGTCCGATATCTGTCAGTCTCAGATCTGCATTATCCTGCCTTAAAAGCAGTCGATACTCTGCACGGCTCGTCATCATACGGTATGGTTCCTGTGTCTCCTTTGTTACAAGATCATCAATCAAAACACCGATGTATGCCTGGGAACGATCCAAGATCACTGGTGGTTTATTCTGCAGCTTCCGCGCTGCATTGATACCAGCCATAATACCCTGTGCAGCTGCTTCCTCATATCCAGAGCTGCCATTGATCTGTCCTGCACTGAACAGTCCATCCATATCTTTAAATTCCAGATTTGCCTTCAGGTTTGTCGCATCAATACAATCATATTCAATCGCATATGCATTTCGAACAATTGCTACATGCTCCAGTCCCGGTACTGTATGAATCATCGCATACTGCACATCTTCCGGCAGAGAAGAAGACATACCACCCATATACATCTCATTTGTAAATTCACCCTCCGGCTCAATAAACAACTGATGGCGGTCTTTGTCCGGGAACTTCATGACCTTATCCTCAATAGAAGGACAGTATCTCGGACCGGTTCCCTCAATAAATCCAGAGAAGAGCGGAGAACGGTCAATATTATCCTTGATAATCTTATGTGTTTCCTCGTTCGTATAAGTCAGCCAGCAGGAAATCTGATTCCGCTTGATATCTTCCTCTTTATTCGTAAAGGAAAATGGAACGATATGCTCATCACCTTTTTGCTCCTGCATCTTGGTAAAATCAATCGTCTTTTTATCCAGTCTTGCTGGTGTACCTGTCTTAAATCGCCGGATAAAGATACCTGCATCCCGCATGGAATCAGACAAGTGATTTGCTGCTGAAAGACCATTTGGACCCGTATAATTCACAACATCACCATAGATGCATCTTGCCTTCAAATACGTTCCAGTACATAAGATAACTGCCTTTGCATGATACACTGCACCTGAATACATACGGACGCCACAGATGATTTTCTGGTCTTTCATTTCATCGGTAATTTTGGTATCATATAAAAGCTCAGCGACCTCACCCTGACGGAGTGTCAGATGTTCCTGATTCTGAAGTGTTAAACGCATCTGCTTTGTATATTCGCCCTTGTCTGCCTGTGCACGCAAAGAGTGTACGGCAGGACCTTTGGATACGTTCAGCATCTTGCTCTGAATATAGGTCTTATCAATATTTTTACCCATCTCACCGCCTAAGGCATCAATTTCACGCACCAGATGTCCTTTGGAGCTTCCACCGACATTTGGGTTGCATGGCATCAGGGCAACGCTGTCCATGCTGATAGTGAACAGGATAGTTTCAAGACCGAGTCGAGATGCTGCAAGGGCGGCTTCACAGCCCGCATGGCCGGCACCAACGACGATAATATCATATTCTTCCTCTATATATTTTTTCTCCATAACTTTAAGATTCCTTTTTCTAAACGATTTTTATGATTTACTTTTTTCATAGAAATAATATAAGAATACACAATTTCACGCAGGCGTGTTCCAATGGTCTGCGTTAAAATTGGTATATCTTATATTATTTCATCTACATTATGAATCATGAAAATCGTTTATCTACATATTCAACTTTAACTAAATAATTATACCTTGTTGAATAAAAAAAGAAAAGGTATAATAGAGGAAATTGTGATTTTCCCGTATGTTGGTGCATTCACATGCGGGTACCTTATTGAAAGAAAGGTGTTTGATTATGGGTGAGACGATTGCTGCGATTGCAACCGGGATGGGAGATTCCGGCATAGGCATTATACGAATCAGTGGAGATACAGCGTTACAGATTGTAGATCAGATATTTCAACCGGTGAATAAAAAGAAAACAATTTTAAATATGGATAGCTATACCGCTGCTTATGGAAAGATCATCTACGAAGATGAAATCTATGATGAAGCAGTTGCACTCGTCATGCGTGCCCCAAAGACATACACAACCGAAGATGTTGTGGAACTTGATTGTCATGGTGGTATCACCGTATTAAAACGTGTGTTAGATCTCGTGATCCGGCTTGGTGCAAGACCAGCTGAACCGGGTGAATTTACGAAGCGTGCATTATTAGGTGGACGGATTGATATGTCACAGGCAGAATCTGTCATGGATCTCATTCATGCCAAAAATGATATGGCAGCAAAATCATCCCTGCTTCAGCTTCGTGGTGAATTAAAGACTGTGATTACAGACTTGCGTGATACTTTACTTTATAACATCGCATATATTGAATCCGCCTTAGATGACCCTGAAAATTATTCATTAGATAACTTTCCACAGCAATTACACACCACTGTGGATAACATGTTGATAACTGTGAATCATTTACTGTCAACCAGTGAGAATGGACGTATTATCAAAGAGGGAATCCGTACAGTTATTGTTGGACGTCCAAATGCAGGTAAATCCTCTGTTTTGAACATGCTGTTAGGCGAGGAACGTGCGATTGTTACAGAGGTTGCCGGTACAACGAGAGATACGCTGGAGGAACTGGTCAATATCGATGGAATTACGCTAAATATCGTGGATACAGCGGGTATTCATGATACAGAAGATATCGTAGAAAAAATCGGTGTAACCAAGGCTATGACAACGATTTCTGACGCGGATCTGATTCTTTATATCGTGGATGGAACATGCGCTCTAAATGATGATGATTACCGTATTATGGACGCTTTACAGGGCAAAAAAGTCATCACTTTGATCAATAAAAACGATCAGAATCTGGTTGTGGATAAGTTGGGGATAACTTCAAAATTAGAGACTAAAATACTGGAAATATCAGCGAAAGAGGGCACTGGCAAAGAACAGCTTCACGACCTGTTGAAGTCCATGTTCTTCAATCAGGAGCTCACCTATAACGACGAATTTTACATCACCAACCTGCGCCACAAATCATTACTCTATGACACAAGAGAGAGCCTGAACAAAGTCATAGAAAGTATCGACATGGGAATGGGAGAGGACTTCTTCACGATTGATCTGATGTCCGCCTACACATCGCTTGGCAAAATTATAGGCGAAGAACTCGAAGACGATCTCGTCAACAAAATATTCGCCGAATTCTGTATGGGTAAATAAAGGTCACTTATCTCGCAGAAGAAAATTATAATATAAAAAATAAATTCATAAGGAAAATAATAAAAATTCAATTATATTCTTAATATAAATTAATAATTGCAAAACACAATCAATACTTGAATTCATATATTTCAATATGAATTCATTCTAATATACAATATGTTTGAATCCTAGAAGTTCTTAATGTTCTGTAATTAGACTAGCCATGTTTGAACACGATGTTCAAACAAGCCGCCACTGAGCCATGGATGGCGAATTGGCGGCAGTGGCGTATTATATCAATATATAAATCAGAACATTTAGAACTTCTTAGATTCAATACATTGTATATAGAATGAACCATATTGAAATATATGTTCAATTACTACTGTGTTTTGCAGTTATTTCAACACACTAAAAAAGGATACTCGTAAAAGAGTATCCTTTTCTTTTAACTTTAATTAAGCATTTTTCTTCAAGTAGATAACAACCTTACGATAAGGCTCTTCACCCTCACTTCTGGTAGCTACATATTTATCATTCTGAAGAGCAGAATGGATAATTCTTCTCTCATAAGGATTCATAGGCTCTAAAGTAAAAGGTCTTCTTGTTCTCTTAACCTTGAATGAAATATTCTTTGCAAGGTTCTCGAGCGTATCCTTTCTTCTTGCACGATAATTTTCTGTATCGAGCTTGACACGGATATAAGATTCACTCTTCTTATTTACAAACAGACTGATCAGATACTGCAGAGAATCCAATGTCTGTCCACGCTTACCGATCAGGATACCCATATCCGGACCTTCCACGTCAATATCCATCGTTGCTTCTGCTTCATCGTAATCGATTGTAACCTTTGCTTCGATATCCATAGCCTTGAATAAGTTATCAAGGTATTCCTGAATATCATCTAAAAAGCTTTCCTTTTTCTTTGCCTTAATGACTGCCTGCTTTGCACCGATTCCAAGGAATCCTGAGGAACCCTTCTCGATTACCTCATAATCAAGCTCTGTGCTTGCACAACCGAACTCTGTAGATGCGAGTGTAATTGCCTCATCAACAGTCTTGGCCTTAAACTCTCTATATTCCATCTTAACTCCTAAATATTACTTATCCTTGTCATTGTTATAATTCTGCATGATATTTGCTTTGGAAGCAAGCGATCCTGCACGATATTTTGTTCCGGCATCATTGCCAGACTTCATTGTGTTAGAAGAATAACTCTTTAAACTTGCATTCTTTACGCCGTTTTCAACCTTTCTTTCATCTGAAGAGGAAGAAGATGCCTGTCCATAAGCAGCCTCCTGCATTTTCTCCATAAAGGATTTCTTGTTTTTCTTCTTCTTTTTTGCATTCTTCTTTGCAGCTTTTGCCATACTCTTTTCCAGTATCTTATCCATATCACAATGCTTAAAGTAAGCATTTGTACAAATCGTTGTTATGAATGAGATAAATGCACCAACTGCCCAGTAAAGACCAACACCACAAGGTACATTGACACAGACAAAGAATGAGAAGATTGGCATGATATACATCATGGTTTTCATAGTTCCCATTGTTGCCTGCTGTGTCGGATCATCAGAAGTCTGAACATTCGTTACCTTCATACTCAAAAACTGGAAGATGAGTGATAATATCGGAATAATAATAGCTGCACGAAATGCAAAACCTGGAACTTCTGTAAGATTTAATCCAAAGAAGTTATTTACATGATTGATGTTGTCAACGTTATTATTTACGAACATTGCATTTACAACATCACCTGTATTTCCAAGCGCATTTGCCAGATTATTCCACATTTTCTCGGAAAAATTAGCAAGCACGTCAATAACGGTATTTGTATTGTTATAATCAATGGAATTCATTGCCAATGCAACCTGCTTACCAGCATCTGCGGTTACAGTTGTTAATGCTTCCTGCGCTTTTGTGTTATTCTGAATTGCAACAGCAATCGGCTTATACATGTCATATACCTTTGGTACATAAGCAGGTATATTCTGAATTACACGATAAAGTGCTAAAAAGATTGGAAGCTGAATCAAAGATGTCAAACATCCACTTGTCATGCTTACACCATACTTACTCTGAATCTCTTTCGTGATTCGCTGTACTTCCATCATTGACTGCTGATCTGTCTTACCTCTGTACTTCTTAGTTGCCTTGTTGATTTCCGGCTGAATCATTGACATAATCTTGCTTGAACGATTCTGCTTATACATCAACGGGAATATGATCAAACGTACGATCAGCGTAAAAAGAATAATCGCAATACCGATTGATTCCACACCAATTGCATTCAACCCGCGATAGAGCAAACTAAGAATAGCTCCTAAAAGCCTCGAAATTGGCTTAATAATAAAGCCACCTGACTGTGTTAAAAACATACTGTCCTCCAATTAGTCGTGTAAGACCCTGTCTTACATATTAAGGAACTGGATCATATCCACCTTTTGAAAATGGATTGCATCGAAGGATTCTCCATACTGTCAGGGCTGTTCCTTTGAAAAAACCATATTTCTGATATGCTTCAATCGCATAATTGGAACAGGTTGGATAATATTTGCAGTGACCATAACGTTTCCAGGGTGAAATGTATTTCTGATACAGACGTATCATCTTAATACATGCCTTTTTCATTCCATCACCTCCGGAACAGTATCCTGCATCAAAATCTCATGTTTTTTCGCCAGATGCAAAAAAGCAGAATCTATCTCATGAAAAGATTTACCTTTTGCATTCATTCTCGCGACAACCACAAGATCATATCCCGGTTTTATCCGATATTGATTCAAACGATACGTTTCCCTGATCAGTCTGGTCAAACGATGCCTGACCACACTATTACCAACTTTCTTACTAACAGAGATTCCAATTCTACTGTAATCCAAGTTGTTGGCCCTCAGATACATCACTAAATACTTATTGGCAAACGATTCTTTTTGGTTATACACCTTGCCGAACTCTCTGTTATTTTTAAGTGTAACTATATGTCTCATACAATTCTCCACTTAATGAAAAAGGTCACAGTACCTGTGACCTACGCTGATAACTGCTTTCTGCCCTTAGCACGTCTTGCGGCCAATACCTTTCTTCCGTTCGCTGTGCTCATTCTCTTTCTGAAGCCGTGAACTTTAGAACGCTGTCTCTTCTTTGGCTGAAATGTCATTTTCATAATGAAAGTCCTCCTTTTCTATATAGTTATGCCCGAAAACTGCATACTCGCCTATTATATTGAAAAAATAAGCTTCCGTCAATAGAAGTTATCCACAAATATATAGGGATATACCCACCTAATTTACATAATGTTATCCACAAATTGTTATTAACTTGTGGAAAACTTGTATATTTCATGTTCATTTATCCTCAAAATGCCTATTTTACGTCATTTTGGATATACACAATTTTCCAAGTAAACCTAATTTTACTTTACATAACATCTTATATCACTCATTATTATTTTTCTTCCTATAATTATGTAGTAAAAATCTCCGAAATCCACGCCCAAAACTTGCTAAAATTCTGAATTTATTGTAAAATAGAATCCAAGTGTGCGGATAAAGGAAGCACGGTATTTAGGAGTTATGATATGAAAGAATTAATCGAATCAAAATGGGAAGAGATCCTGTCTCTTCTGGAAACTGAATATGACATTTCCAGTATCATGATCAATACATGGATTCGTTCCCTCAAAATATATGAGGTTAAAAACAATACGGTTTATTTTTATGTAGATGAAAAGCTCGGTGAGAATGCGCTCAAGTTTTTAAAGCGCAAAGAGTTTGACATTTTTTTACTTTCCTCTATTCGCGAGACATTAAATGACAGTACGATTGATATTGTGATTGACGAAAAGAAAAATCTGATTGAAAGCGACGAAGAAGCCAGAAAAGAGTCTGTACAAAAATCCGACTCTTACAAGGAAGCAGTCAGCCGCAGCAATCTGAATCCAAAATATACATTTGATACGTTTATTGTCGGAGAAGGAAACCGACACGCTCACGCGACATGTCTGGCAGTTGCCGATCTTCCGGGACAGGATAATTTCAATCCATTGTTCTTATATGGAAACTCCGGACTTGGAAAGACGCATCTCATGCAGTCCATCGCACATTACATCCTGCAGAAGGATGATAAGACGAAAGTTTTGTATGTACCATCTGAGACATTTACACATGAGATTATCGACGCGATCAAGAATCATACAACAAATGAATTCCGTGAAAAATACAGAAATGTGGACGTCCTGTTGATTGATGACATCCAATTTATCATCAAAAAGGAGAGTACACAGACGGAATTTTTCAATACGTTTAATGAACTTTATAATAATAAGAAACAGATTATTCTTTCTTCCGACCAGCCTCCAAAGGAGCTGCAGTCTTTGAATGAAAGAATCCGTTCCCGTTTTGAATGTGGTATCCCGATTGATATTCACGAGCCTGACTATGAAACACGTATGGCAATCCTCAAGACGAAAGCGGAGATGGATCATTTAAATGATATTCCGGAAGAAGTGTTCCAGTATATCGCTGAGAATGTAACCAACAACATCCGGGAGCTCGAAGGTGCGCTTCATAAGATAGGCATTTTCTCCAAGCTTATGAAGGAAGAAGTTACACTGGAAACAGCCAAGGAATCCCTAAAGGATCTGATCAACAAAGAGAAGAATGAAACAATTACCGGTGAGACAATTCTCAAGACGGTATCCGAGCATATGAATATCTCTCCAGATGATATTCGCTCCAAGAAGCGTAGTCAGGATATCGCGACAGCCAGACAGGTCGTTATGTACTTATGTCGAAAGCTTACCGTCATGTCTCTGCAATCTGCGGGTAATATCGTCGGCGGTCGTGACCATACGACAGTCATCAACGGCATTAACCGTGTTGAGGCGAAACGGAAAGAAGATCCGGCATTCAACAATACGATTGAGACGATCATCAAAAAGCTGGATACAAACGCATAGATTTACACATAAATTTGTGATTTGATTGAAGATAACCTGTTGACACTTTTTTGAACCATTCTTATGTTAACTTTAATGTGTGAAGTTATCCAGATGCTTCCACAGAGAGTGAAATGCATTTCAACATGGTTATAAAGGTGGATTTAACCAGCAGCCATCAATGTTTTTGAGGGTTATATACATATCCACAGCTACTACTATTACTACTACTAATTTATATTCTATATTTATGACTCAGGCACAGCCTCGAAAGGAGTTTCAACTAACATGAAGATAAAATGTTCAAAAGTAAACCTGTTAAATTCTCTTAACATCGTTTCAAAAGCAGTTTCTACAAAAACAACATTACCAATCTTGGAATGTATCTTAATTGATGTATATGCAGACAGCATTAAGCTGACAGCAAATGACCTTGAGATTGGTATTGAAACAATCTTAGATGGTGAAGTAATCGAGATGGGACGCATTGCGATTGAAGCAAAGCTGTTCAATGATATCGTTCGTAAGCTTCCAAACAGTGAAATCTTTATCGAAACAACACCGGATTATAATACAATCATCCGTTGTGAAAAATCAAAGTTTGTCATTCCATCCAAATCTGGTGAGGACTTTACAGAACTTCCTCAGATTGAGAAGGAAAAGAGTATTGAACTTTCCCAGTTTTCTTTGAAGGAGATTATCCGACAGACAATATTCTCTATCTCAGATAATGAGAATAACAAGCTGATGACTGGTGAGTTGTTTGAGGTAAAGGATGGTGTGCTTCAGGTCGTATCTCTGGATGGACATCGTATTTCACTTCGTAATCTGGCATTGAAGGGAAATGCTTCGAATGTAAGCGTTGTTGTACCGGGAAAGACACTCAATGATCTGTCAAAGATCATCACAGGTGGTGTCGATGATATGGTAACGGTTTACTTTACAGACAGACATATTTTATTTGAGTTTGAGAATACAATAGTAGTATCCCGTCTGCTTGAGGGAGAATATTTCAAGATCGTACAGATGCTTTCTATGGATCATAAGATCAAGGTTCGCGTAAATAACAGAGAGTTGTTTGATTGTATCGATCGTGCTTCTATCCTTATGCGTGAGTCAGATAAGAAGCCAATCGTTGTCAGTATCAAAAATGATAACCGTATGTATCTCAAAGTCGATACGATGATGGGTTCCATGAATGAAGAAATAGAAATCACAAAGGATGGAGAGGAAATCATCATTGGATTTAATCCAAGATTCCTGACAGATGTGTTGAAGGTTATTGACGATGAAGACATCTTTATCTACATGCGTGATGCAAAATCACCATGTATCATCCGGGATGATGCAGGAACTTATATCTATGTTGTATTACCAGTCAATATCAATGCGGGGGCTTATTAATCATGGGTGAGATGCATATTTTAAAGCTTCGCGAGGGCGAGGAATATATCAAATTAGGACAGGCACTTAAAGCGACTGGTCTTGCAGATTCTGGAATTGATGCAAAGGAAATCATTCAGCAGGGACTGGTTTTAGTCAATGGTGAGATTGATGAACGTCGTGGAAGAAAGCTCTATGATGGTGATGAAGTCGTGTTTGATGATAATAAGATCAGTATTCAGAAATAATTTCTGTGCAAATGAGGTGTAGGCATGTATATTGAAAATCTGGCACTGCAAAATTACAGAAATTATGCGCGTGCCGAGATTACATTTTCCGATGGTATCAACATTTTATATGGGGATAACGCACAGGGAAAGACCAACATATTGGAAGCTATCTACCTGATTGGAACGACAAAGAGTCACAGAGGAAGCAAGGATCGGGAAATCATACGGTTTGATGCAGATGAAAGTCATATCCGTGCAGAAATAAAAAAAGATGGTATGCATCGACGGATTGATATGCATCTGAAAAAGAGCAAATCAAAAGGAATTGCGATTGATATGGTACCAATCCGCAGAAGTTCTGAGTTGCTTGGCACGATGAATATGGTTTTCTTTTCCCCGGAGGATCTTTCTATCATCAAAAACAGTCCGGCAGAGCGAAGAAATTTCATGGATATGGAATTATGCCAGTTGGATAAGATTTATGTGAGTCTGCTGGCAAATTATAAAAAAGTGTTAGATCAGAGAAATAATCTGTTAAGGCAGATTAGCTTTGATAAAAGTAAAATGGATATGCTGCCAGTCTGGGATGACCAACTGGTAAAATATGGTATAGAAATCATTAAAAAAAGAAATAATTTTATTGATTTGATAAATGAGATAATTCCTGATATACATAGCAATTTAACGTCGGGAAAAGAACATTTGTGTCTGGTATATGAGAAAAATGCAGAAGAGGAAAGCTTTGCATCGATGCTTGCAGAAAAACAGGAGATGGACTTACGTTATCAGACAACACAGACCGGTCCTCACCGCGATGATATCGCGTTTTTGATCGACGGTATGGATGTGAGAAAGTTCGGTTCGCAGGGACAGCAGCGTACAGTGGCGCTGTCATTGAAGCTTGCAGAAATCGATCTGGTAAAGAGACTGATACAGGATAATCCCATATTACTGTTAGACGATGTAATGTCTGAGCTGGATCGAAGCCGGCAAGATGCGTTATTAGAGTCTATTCGAGGAATCCAAACGATTCTTACATGTACAGGATATGATGATTTTATAAAGGAACGGCTGACAATCGATAAAGTCTATAAGGTTGTTGCCGGAACGATACAGGAGGAGTTAGATGGGTAATCAAAATGAAAGCAATTATGATGCGAATCAAATCCAGATTCTGGAAGGTTTGCAGGCGGTTCGTAAAAGACCAGGTATGTATATCGGTAGTACCTCGACAAGAGGACTTCATCATCTTGTATACGAAATCGTAGACAATTCAGTCGATGAGGCATTGGCAGGATTCTGTACAGAAATCGATGTATCAATCAACGAAGATGGTTCTGTCACCGTTATCGATAATGGACGTGGTATTCCGACAGGTATCCACAAGAAGGCTGGTATTCCAGCCGTTGAAGTTGTATTTACAATTTTGCATGCCGGCGGTAAGTTTGGCGGTGGCGGATACAAGGTATCCGGTGGTCTGCATGGTGTAGGTGCATCCGTTGTAAATGCGCTTTCGAACTGGCTGGAAGTTGAAATCTCCAGAGATGGAAAGGTCTACAAGCAGCGTTATGAGCGCGGAAATGTAATTTACAAATTAAAAGAGATTGGCAAGACCGATAAGACCGGAACGAAGGTTACATTTATGCCGGACGATACGATCTTTGATGATGTTATCTTTGATTATAAGGTGCTTCGTACAAGACTTCGTGAGATGGCTTTCCTCACAAAGGGATTGAAGATTAATCTTGAAGATAAGCGTGAGGGCAAGGAACAAAGAGAATCCTTCCACTATGAGGGTGGTATCAAGGAGTTCATCGCTTATTTGAACAAGACAAAGACTGCGCTTTACGACAAGATTATCTATATCGAAGGTAACAAAGATGATATTTATGTCGAAGTGGCAATGCAGCACAACGATTCTTACAACGAGCTTACTTTGAGCTTTGTAAATAATATCAACACACCGGAAGGTGGTATGCATCTGACAGGATTTAAGAGTGCTATCACGAAAGTCTTCAATGATTATGCAAGAAGCAATAAGATTCTGCGTGACAAAGAAGAAAACCTGTCCGGTGATGACCTGCGAGAAGGTCTGACTGCTATCGTAAGTATCAAGATTCCGGAGCCACAGTTTGAAGGACAGACAAAGCAGAAGCTTGGTAATGCAGAAGCGAGAACCGCGGTAGAAGGACTTGTGACAGAAAAACTTACGTATTTCTTAGAGCAGAATCCTCAGGTGGCAAAGGCTATCGTAGGAAAAGCAGTTGTCGCACAGCGTGCCCGTATGGCAGCCAGAAAAGCAAGAGATGTTGCCCGTAAGAGTACACTTGAGACGAACATGGCGCTTCCCGGTAAGCTTGCCGATTGTTCGGATCCAAATCCAAAGAACTGTGAAATCTATATCGTAGAGGGAGATTCCGCCGGTGGTTCTGCAAAGACTGCCAGATCCCGTGCAACACAGGCAATCCTTCCACTGCGTGGTAAGATTCTGAATGTAGAGAAAGCAAGAATCGACCGGATTCTGGAAAATGCAGAGATTAAAGCCATGATTACTGCATTTGGTACCGGTATTCGTGAGAATTTCAATATTGAGAAGCTTCGTTATGACAAGATCATTATCATGACCGATGCCGATGTCGATGGTGCACATATTGCAACCTTGATGTTAACCTTCTTCTTCCGGTTCATGCCGGATCTGATCAAGGAAGGACATGTATATCTGGCACAGCCACCACTGTATAAGCTCGAGAAAAACAAGAAGACATGGTATGCATACAGTGATGAAGAACTGGCGGATATCTTAAATGAAGTTGGTCGTGACCAGAATAACAAGATCCAGCGATACAAAGGACTTGGTGAGATGGATGCTGAGCAGTTGTGGGATACAACTATGGATCCGGAAAAGCGGGTTTTATTGCGTGTAGCAATTGATGAGAACAGTGAGTCTGAGCTAGACTTAACCTTCGATACATTGATGGGTGAGAGAGTAGAGCCAAGACGTGAATTTATTGAGACAAATGCAAAATTCGTTAAGAATCTTGACATTTAAGTAGGAGGAGAACAATGGACGATAGTACAATTTTTGATAAAATCCATGAAGTGGATTTGAAGAAAACCATGGAAGAATCGTATATCGATTATGCCATGAGCGTTATCGCTGCAAGAGCTCTTCCGGATGTGCGAGATGGTCTGAAGCCTGTACAGAGAAGAATTTTACATTCCATGGTGGAACTGAACAACGGTCCGGATAAGCCACATCGTAAATGTGCCCGTATCGTCGGTGATACAATGGGTAAATATCATCCACATGGTGATAGTTCTATCTACGAGGCACTCGTAAAGCTGGCACAGGAATGGAATACAAGATATCCACTGGTCGATGGACATGGAAATTTTGGTTCTGTCGATGGGGATGGCGCGGCTGCGATGCGATACACAGAGGCACGTCTCTCCAAGATTTCGATGGAGATGGTTGCGGATATCAACAAGGATACAGTTGATTTTGTACCAAACTTTGATGAGACAGAAAAAGAGCCAGTCGTACTTCCAAGCCGTTATCCAAACCTGCTGGTAAATGGTACAACCGGTATTGCCGTAGGTATGGCAACAAATATCCCACCTCACAATCTGCGTGAGGTAGTAAATGCAGTTGTAAAGATCATTGATAACCGTGTGAATGAGGATCGTGAGACAGAAATCGAAGAAATCATGGAAATCATCAAGGGACCGGATTTCCCAACGGGTGCATCTATCCTTGGTACAGCCGGTATCAATGAAGCATATAGAACTGGTCGTGGTAAGATCAAGGTACGTGCCGTATCCGAGATCGAGCCGATGGCAAATGGAAAGCAGAGAATCGTTGTGACTGAGCTTCCATATATGGTAAATAAGGCAAAGCTGATCCAGAAGATCGCAGAGCTTGTCAAGGAGAAGAAGATTGAGGGTATTACAGCTCTCCGTGATGAAAGTTCCCGTGAGGGTATGCGTATCGTCATCGAGCTTCGAAAAGACTGCAATGCGAATATCGTGCTGAACCAGTTATACAAGCACACACAGATGCAGGATACATTTGGTGTAATTATGCTGGCGTTGGTTGATGGACAGCCTATGGTATTAAATCTCCTTCAAATGCTTGGATATTATATCAAGCATCAGGAAGAGGTTGTAACTAGAAGAACGAAGTTCGACTTGAATAAAGCGGAAGATCGTGCTCATATATTAGAGGGATTATTGATAGCCCTCGATAATATCGATGAGGTTATTCATATCATCCGTAGTTCAAAATCCGTTGCCGATGCAAAGCTTGCATTGATCGAGCGTTTTGGTTTGTCCGATGCACAGGCACAGGCTATCGTAGATATGCGTCTGCGCGCTCTGACCGGTTTGGAAAGAGAGAAGCTTGAGAAAGAATACAGAGAATTGATGGAACTCATCAAAGAGTTGAAAGCAATTCTGGCAGATGAGAAGCTGCTCCTTGGTGTAATCAAGGAGGAAATCCTGATCATCGCAACAAAGTATGGCGATGACAGAAGAACTTCTATCGGCATTGATATGGATGATGATATCACAGTTGAAGATCTGATTCCGAAGGAAAATGTTGTAATCGCTATGACAAAGCTTGGCTATGTAAAGCGTATGACAATCAATAACTTCAAGAGTCAGAACCGTGGTGGTAAGGGCATCAAGGGCATGCAGACAATCGAGGATGATTTCATCGAGAATCTGTTCATGACAACGACGCATCATTACATCATGTTCTTCACGAATCAGGGACGTGTATATCGTCTGAAGACGTATGAGATTCCGGAATCCGGACGTACTGCAAGAGGAACGGCAATCGTAAACCTCTTACAGCTCCAGCCGGATGAAGTGATCACAGCAGTCATTCCAATTCGTGAGTACCATGAGGGAAGATACCTGATCATGGCTACAAAGAATGGTATGATCAAGAAGACAAAGATTACCGAGTATGCAAATGTTCGTAAGTCCGGACTTGCAGCAATCACCCTGAAAGAGGGCGATGAGCTGATTGAAGTAAAGGCAACGAACAATACGAAGGATATCATCCTGATTACAAAGCAGGGTATGTGTATCCGCTTCAATGAGAAGGAGGTTCGTTCAACCGGACGTACATCGATGGGTGTCATCGGTATGAGTGTTGCCGGTGATGATGAGGTTATCGGCATGCAGCTTGATACACAGGGCGAAGCACTTCTGATCGTATCCGAGAATGGTCTTGGTAAGCGTACTCTTGTCGAAGAATTTACACCACAGCACCGTGGCGGTAAGGGTGTGAAGTGTTACAAGATCACAGACAAGTCCGGAACCGTTGTAGGATTTAAGGCGGTCAATGATGATAACGAGATCATGCTGATTACCAACCAGGGTATTGTAATAAGACTCCTGTGTAAGGATATCTCTATATTAGGCAGAATTACAACCGGTGTGAAGCTCATCAACATGGATCTGGAAAGCGATATTACCGTTGCAAGTATTGCAAAGGTTCGTCAGAAATCTGCAGATGAATCCGAGTCTTTAGAGATGATGGAACGCGAGATGAATGAGGCAGACAATGAAGAAGGTAATGTAGAAGAGCCGGAGAGTCCGGAAGATAAGTAAATCGTGAAAAGAGGGAAAAGCGATGAACGATAGTATTAAAGAGGGCTTGGAAGGTCTTTCCAAGATGGATGGCGTATCCAATTTCTTATATGCACTTATGTACTGGGTAGGTGTTATATTTGTATTGTTATTTGTGACATACATTTTTGTTTCGATTTATGTGCGTGCACAGAATAAGAAACGCGGAATTGATACGAAGGATAAAGACGACTATTTGGATGATTAAGAAAAGGGCTGCTATATGAGAAATCGTGTAGCAGCCTTAGTATGTTAAAAAGGAGTAAACCATGCGAACATTACACACAGACAAAATCATTGAAGCAGTGAAAGAAATGTGTATCTCGGCCAATCTGTATCTGGCAGATGATATGGATGGAAAGATACGTCAGGCGGCAAAAGAGGAAGACAGCACACTCGGCAAGCAGATCTTGAATCAGTTGATCGAGAATATGGAGATTGCCGGAGAAGATCAGACACCAATCTGTCAGGATACAGGAATGGCAGTGTTCTTCGTGAATGTTGGACAGAATCTGCACATTGAAGGAATGAATCTCACAGATGCCATCAACGAAGGTGTGAGAAGAGGATATACGGAAGGATATCTGCGAAAATCTGTCGTAAAAGATCCGTTGCAGCGTGAAAATACCGGAGATAATACACCGGCAATCATCCATTATGATATTGTACCGGGAGATCAGCTGGAAATCACGATTGCACCGAAGGGCTTTGGAAGTGAGAATATGAGTAAGGTCTATATGCTGAAGCCGGCAGACGGAGAAGAAGGAATCCGCCAGTCTGTGCTTGCAGCAGTGAAGGATGCCGGACCAAATGCCTGTCCGCCGATGGTAGTCGGTGTCGGACTTGGCGGTGATTTTGAGCTTGCGGCAAAGCTTGCGAAGAAAGCACTCACGAGACCGGCAGGTTCACACTCGGAGAAGGCACATATTGCGAAGCTTGAAGATGAGATATTGGAGCTTGTGAATAAGACTGGTATCGGTCCTGGAGGACTTGGAGGAAAGACAACGGCGCTTGCAGTCAATATTGAAACCTACGCAACGCATATCGCAGGTATGCCACTTGCAGTCAATATGTGCTGTCATGTAAACCGTCACAAGACAGTTGTGTTGTAGAAATATAAAGGATAGGGATGAAATGACAGAGAAAAATGTACAGGAGATTGGATGGATGCATGTGTAGGTTATAAACGAGAATCATGCGTGCCTGAAAGAAAGGAGATATGTACTTGGGAAAGGTTTCAAATTATATCAACCAGAATATGGCGAAATTCAAACAGATTTACATACGTTATGCTGCGAGTATTTTCTGTGCGTTTATCATAGCGGTTGTGAGCATCATAGCAAATCAGAAAAAAGGGTTTGATATAGAATCTATCGTGATTGTGTGTTCTATCTGGCTTGCCGGAAATTTTCTGGTTGAGAGTCTGTGGAAGAAAACAGCAGAAGAAGCACAGAAAAACAAACAGAAATGGCTGATCGGATATGGCATAACGTTTGTGATTGCAATCGTATTTGAGAATTTGTCAGAGATTTTTAAAGCACAGAAAGCGGATATACCGAATCTGATATTTGAAAGTATCCTGTATTTTTACATTGCATGCACGGTGCTTCTTGCAATTTATGTATTGCTCCGGCAGCAGAAACTGGATCTGCCACATTGTATCGGACGGATTATATTCGCATTGCTCCGGGCAGTTGGTGTCTATCTGGTGTTAAATATTGCGGTTATCCTGATTCTTGAAATTATTGATGCATTGCTTGTGGATATAGATACGTTCAGAGTGGAGTTGAATATCCAGTTAATGCTGAGTGCACTTGCGTATTTTCCAACCTGCCTGCTTGCTGTCTCGGACACAAGCGAAGATAACGCGGCATTTACGAAGAAATTTGTATCGTATGTGCTACTTCCATGCGTGTGGATTGCGATGTTCGTAATCTATCTCTATGTGGTAAAAATCTTCGTGACGCAGGAGGTTCCGAGCAACGAAATCTTCAGTATCTGTGCGAGTCTTTTCGCGATAGGTATGCCAATCTGGATGATGGCATCCGGGTTCGTGGAGGAGAAGACTTCACGTTATGCGAAACTTATTTCTATTACGAAATATATCTATGCACCATTTATCCTGCTTGAGATTTATTCAATGTCAGTGCGTGTCAAAGCATATGGACTGACGGAGCAGCGATATGCGGCAATCATGTTTATACTGCTTCAGATCATCTATATTCTGTGGAACCGGCATTATGAAAATCTGATCCTTGTATTCGTGGGATGTTTATTAATAGGACTTCTGCTTCCATTTGGAAATGCATCTTACCTGTCTTATCAGTCACAGAAAAACAGGTTTGTAAAGAATCAAACTTCGGATAAGGAAGTGGCTGCGGAAGCGTATGATTATTTGCGTGGAAATGCGTATGGCAGACGATACATAAAGACCAATCTCACGGAAGCGGAGCAGGATGAATTACATAGTATGATGTATGGTGGAGATACGCATGACAGTGAACAATGGGAATCTGTATATTTTTATGCAGATCCAATTGAAGAGAAAGGAATCATCATCGATGGATATGCAAAAATCTATACGATGACTGCACATTGGAACGAGGAAAGCACAATCGAAAACTATGAGAATAAAACGATTACAGTCGGAGACAGCGAATATAAGAATGTAGATTTTACTTCCTGTATTTCATATTATAAGAATCTGGAGGATAAAAGAGAAAATCAGAAGATAAACGAAAAAGACATAGTCTATGAAATACAAGTCAGTGATACGGAAAAGCTGATTATAACGTATATCAGCTTCGAAATAGACGAAAAGCAAGATAAGATAAACAGGATGTTTATGAAGGGATATATGTTGACAAAGTAAGTACAATAAAAAATAGTAGTGGAGGACTAGAACATGGAACGACATATTGCAGTACCATTTAGCGAAGAGGAATTAAAGGAGCTTCATGCAGGAGATTATATCTATCTGACCGGCACGATTTACAGTGCCAGAGATGCTGCACACAAGCGGATGTATGATGCTATCTGCGTGGAGCAGGAGAAACATCCGGAAGTAGAGTATAGCGGAGCAAAGCTGTATGAGAATCAGATTCTGCCACTGGATATTACAGGAAATACAATCTATTATCTCGGACCGACACCGGCGAAGCCGGGACAGGTCATCGGTTCTGCCGGACCTACAACAAGCAGCCGTATGGATAAATATACACCGCTTCTGCTTTCAAAAGGGTTGAAGGGCATGATTGGAAAAGGCAAGCGCAGTCAGGCAGTCATTGATGCAATCGTGAAGGAAAAAGCCGTATATATGGCAGCCGTCGGCGGAGCGGGTGCACTTTTATCCAAATGTATCAAGGAGTCCGAGGTAATCGCTTATGATGACCTTGGAACCGAGGCAATCCGTAAGATGCGCGTGGAGAATCTTCCGGTAATCGTCGTGATCGACAGCGAGGGACACAATCTGTATGAGACGGCGGTTGCAGATTATCTGAAGGAGCATAATTAAAAATATGAATATGAAAGTTGGGGTAGTAGATGAAAGAAAAAGAACATCAGTCGGTAGAATGGAAACAGGCATGGCGTGATGAATATTTGAAGTGGATTTGCGGATATGCAAATGCATATGGTGGAACAATATATATCGGAACGGATGATGATGGTAATGTTATTGGAATTGATAATGCGAAAGAATTGTTAGAACTGATTCCAAGCAAAATTACAGATACAATGGGAATTATTGCGGATGTAAATTTATTGTATAAAGATGGCTTAGAATATTTGGAAATAATTGTTGATAAATATCCCTCATTAATCAGTTTTCGAGGAAAATATTATTATCGTTCTGGTAGTACTATGCGTGAGATTACTGGAAAGGAATTAGAAAGGACATTGTTAAAAACACAAGGAAGAACGTGGGATGGAGTACCATTGCCTAAACTTTCGGTAACAGATTTGAAACAGGATGCAATACAGTTATTTAAGGAAAAGTCGGTTAGACGTGGCAGATTGACTCAGGAAGATGTAAATGTGTCTGATGAAGTGCTTATGGATAATTTGCATCTGATAGATGAAAATGGATATTTAATAAGGGCAGCTATGTTAGCATTTTATAATGATCCAGAAAAATGGGTTACAGGAGCCTATGTTAAAATTGGTTTCTTTGGAAAATCGGATTCCGATTTGAAATATCAGGATGAAGTGCATGGTCCATTGCTTGAGCAAGTGGATAAAACCATAGATTTAGTGTACACGAAATATATGAAAGCACGTATTGCTTATGAAGGTATTCAGAGGATTGAACAGTTTATGTTTCATAAAGATGCATTTCGAGAGATTCTTTTAAATGCAATTGTTCATAAAGACTATAGCAGTTGTAATCCTATTCAAATTAGTGTTTATGAGGATAAGATATATGTTTGGAATGATGGTGAAATGCCTCCTAATTTGGATACAACGGACAAGTTGTTTATGAAGCATTCTTCCAAACCATATAATCCGAATTTAGCAAATGTATTTTTTAAAAGCGGAATGATTGAGGCTTGGGGAAGAGGCTTTGAAAAGATTAAAGAAGGTTGTGCACTTTATGATGGACCATTGCCGGAATATGATATTAATGAGTCTGGAATTATGGTGTTGTGTCAGGCTTGTGATAGGTATTTGAAACTATTGGATAATTACGATTATCTTGGTCATAATGACCAAGATAGTGACCAAGATATGAAAAACAAAATTATTGAATTTTGCAGAATACCAAAATCAGCAAGTGAAATTCTGAAAGAATTTAATCTGGAACGATCTTATTTTAGAAGGCACTATCTGGATAGAATGCTTAAAATAGGAGAGTTAAAAAGGACAGAACCAGATAAACCTAAAAGTAAAAATCAGAAATATTATTCATAGACTTGGTCAGGAAGATGGTCATTTGACCATCTTTCTGACTAACAGTATGTAACAAATATAATGAAAAAGGCAGGTGTTAATATGGCAAAAAACAAGGTTAAAGTCGAATATGATGTAGATATGGAAAAGGAGCGCAGGAAGAAACAGCAGAAAAGTGAAAAAATAGGGTTTGCTATCCGCAGATCAAACATTCTTCTGTATGGGTTGCTGCTCGTTGTGGAAGTGTTGTTTTATTATTTCCTGACACCGGCAATCAATGTACATACCTCTGGATTCTGGACATGGGTGATACTTACGCTTGCGGCAATCGGATTCTGCTCCTTTGATTTCAAAGGTACACGCATTACTAAAAAAGGCAATATCAAAGAAGCCGTTGGTTCGACAAAGGTGGTAATGGTTTCATTTACAGCAATCCTTGTGTTGATTGTAGGATTGATTATAGGCGGGCTGGCATCTTCTCAATTGTTCCGTGCATCGAAATATGCAGGAATCATCAAGGTTGAGGATGGTGATTTTGCAACGGATGTACCGGAAAGTGAGAATATCAACAACATAGCACTGATGGATACGGACAGTGCGAGAATCATCGGTGATCGTTCGATTGGTTCCCTGTCTGACGTTGTCAGCCAGTATCAGGTGAGCGAGACATACAGCACCATTGATTATAATGGTGTGCCGATGAAGGTTGCACCGCTTGAATATGCGGGATTTATCAAATATCTGAATAATAAAGATGCCGGAATTCCGGGATACGTGCTTGTTGATCCGGTCAAAAATGAGGCAGATTATGTGAAGCTTGAAAAGCCGATTCAGTATTCTTCCTCTGCATACTTTGGCAAGAATCTGCAGCGGCATGTGCAGCTTTCTTATCCGACGTATGATTTCAACGGATATTATTTTGAACTTGATAATGAAGGAAATCCATATTATATCTGTCCGGTGTTAAAGCCGAATGCAGGGCTATTTGGAGCGAAGGACGTAAAGGGAATCGTGATCTGTGATCCATGCAGCGGGGATTGTGAATATATGGATCTGGGTGATATTCCAAATTGGGTAGATCGCGTGTATGATGGTGATCTCTTATGTGACAGGTATAACTGGTATGGTATGCTGTCAGGTGGATTCATTAACAGCAAGATTGGAAACAAAGGCTGTAAGGTGACGACCGACGATTATGGTTACAAGGTGATGGACGGCGATGTGTGGGTATACACAGGTGTGACATCCGTCAATGGCGACCAGTCGAATATCGGATTTGTGTTGATGAATTCAAGAACTGCAGAGAGTAAATATTTTGCAATCGCAGGTGCGGAAGAGCATTCCGCGATGTCCTCTGCGGAGGGACAGGTACAAAACCTCGGGTACACGTCATCATTCCCATCTCTGATCAACATCGGAAATGTACCAACCTATATCATGGTACTCAAAGATAATGCAGGACTTGTGAAGATGTATGCACTTGTCAATGTGGAAAAATACAGCATCGTGGCAACCAGCGCGACACAGAAGGAAGCACTTGCAAGTTACCGGAAGCTGCTTGCCGAAAACAGCATAACGACAAGTGGAAACGATGTCAGCGAAGATACATTGAGTAAGAAGATTACAGTCACACAGATCCGGTACATCACAGTAGAGAATGAGACATATGTGTATATTACAGCGAAAGATCGTTCTGTCTACAAACAGAATTTTGCTGAAAATGAAAGCCTGATCAAGATTGAGGAAGGTGATGTGATCACAGTTCATTATATGGAAGGTGACGATGGCGTGAATACGCTTCTTTCGTATGAATAATTTATTGGAATAAAATAATAAAAAATAGGATTATACTAAGGGTATATAATTACCTCTTGACATTTAGTACAATATTTGTTATTCTAATTTAGCGTGTTGACGCGGAACTAAATAACACCGATTGGTAAAATGTGTTTTTTAGGCATTGGAGATGTACTCAAGTGGCTGAAGAGGCGCCCCTGCTAAGGGTGTAGGTCGTTCGCGCGGCGCGAGGGTTCAAATCCCTCCATCTCCGTTTGTAGATTACGGTTGAAATATTAAAAATAAGTCTTGACTTGATTGGAAATATTTCATATAATCTACTTTGCGTTTAGTTAAATGCAACGATATATTCCTCGATAGCTCAATGGTAGAGCACTCGGCTGTTAACCGAGTTGTTGTAGGTTCGAGCCCTACTCGGGGAGTTTGATATTGTAAGTAGCAAAGCTACTTACTAATCATAAGAGATCTTCCACAAGCGGGTTCTTCTTATGATATATGGCGTGATAGCCAAGTGGTAAGGCAGAGGTCTGCAACACCTTCACCGCCGGTTCAAATCCGGCTCGCGCCTCTCTTAAATCCTTGATACAAGATGTATCAGGGATTTTTTTTATAGTTAATTATAATGATTGGATTGATTTTCGGAAAGAAAAATGCGAAAATTGATGAAAAAGGGAGGGGAAGCAGTTGAAACGTAGAATCTTAAATTGGGTGAGCATTGTTTCCATTCTGACGGCAATCGTGTGGCTATTCCTTGTCTCGCTTGTTCACGATATGGATCAAAAAGAAAAGGAATCACAGGAGATTATTGTGATTGAAAGGGAAGAGATTTTATAGATGATTCGAGTATTTCTGTGTGACGATGATCCTAGCTATTTAGAATATCTGAGTGGAATCGTTGGTCAGTTTTTTCAACAAAATAAGATAGAAGCAGGGATAAAGACCTTTTTGGATGGAGAGACACTTCTGGAAGAACCAGAGATGGCAGATCTGGTATTTCTGGACGTGGAAATGCCTGAAAAAAGCGGAATTGAGATCGGAAAGTGTATCAAAGAGAAGAATCCGTATGCGCTGATCTTTATTGTATCATTCACGGAACGCTATCTGGATGATGCGATGGACTTTCATGTGTTTCGATATATTGAAAAATCAACGTTGTCAGATCGAATTATGCGGAATCTGAGTGATGCGCTGGTGGCGTATAAGAATACAAATCCTAAAATCACGATCACGCAGAATGGAGAGACTATCGTTTGTCGGGAAGCAGATATTGTCATGATCGAGAACCAAAAGCGTTGTGTTCACATATATACGATGAATCACAAGTATGTAGTAAAGGGAAAACTGGAGGATTGGGAGCAAAAGCTGAATCAGATTCGGTTTTGCAAATCGCATACGAGTTTTCTAGTGAATCTGGATTATGTGAGCCGGTTTACGAAGAATGAAATAGTATTGGCAAAGGGAAAGTATACAGCGCATGTGTCAAGGAGAATGTATGTAAAATTTTGCAAAATGTATGAGGAATATCTGCGTCGCGGATAAGGGGGATATATGAAAAGAAAGGTATCTGAAATTCTATTTTTCATACAGGGGGGTGTAATCTTTTTCCTAATTGGATTTTTAATTGTTATGAATTGTATGGATTATGCGCTACCGTATGTCTGGACGTGTGTGACTGTTGTTGTGCTTAGTTTGGTAGTTATAAGTCTGTTATGTATCTATAATGTTGTATATAAGAAGGAGCAGATGGCAGAACAGGAACAGTCTCGATTGCAGAAGCTTCAGATGGTTTACGAGGAGAATCAGGCATGCCATGCAGTAATCCATGATACAAGACATTTTCTATACACAGTACAGAACTTGTTGGAGCATGCAGATATCGAGGAAGCCAAGAAGCTTTTGCAGGATTGCTCGGATGTGAAACTCACGAAGAAATGTTTTTGTAACCGGGCGGTGTTAAATGTCATCTTGCAATATTATCAGAGTGTATGCGATAAGGCAGGAATATCATTGTCGGTTGATATACGGGAAGATGTGTTATCAGATTTGAGTGATTCGGATGTGACAGTTTTATTCGGAAATCTGTTGGAGAATGCATATGAAGCGGCTGGTGGACAGGGATTTATCGAGTTACGTGTGGAAGTCAATGTGCGTTCTGGTATGACTATGATAGAAGAGAAAAATTCATATCTCGCAGACAGAGAAAAAGATGGGGATGGAAAGCTTCGGACAAATAAAGATAAAGCCGGACATGGAATCGGTATGCAGAGTATAGAGAAAATCGTGCGGAATTTTGACGGTGTATATCTTTATGATTTTGACAATGAAACACATATATTCTGGTCAAAAATCTCCCTACCTTACCAAAAGTGTTAAAAATTCGACCATTTGTGCTTAATGGCTTGCTATTCATGTAATGAAAGATATACTAAAACTACAATTAAAAATAGTTTATTATACAAGGGGAGGATAAAATGATATTCTGGCGCACATTAAAAAAGCACATACGGACGAACGGGGCAGTTACAGTATGGCTTGTGATTGGTGTGATCGTGTGCGCGTATTGCATCAGTGTAATGCTTGGAATGGCGACAGGACAGTATCAGTTAGCCACACGGAGCAACACAGAGGCATCGTTGACGATTGATATAGAAGATGCGGATATACAGGCGGAGGAAATTTCTGCATATCTGAACGATCTGGCGAAAAATGGAATGGTAAACGTTCTTTATTTTACACCCCTGAAAGAAAAGGATATCCTGATCGGATGGGAAGGAACGAAGGGGAGAACGTGGTTTCCAATTACGTCTGGTCGTTTTTTTGATGCGTCCGAGCAGGAGACAGGGGCTCTGGTAGGATTTGTATCGGACAATGTGGATCAGACAATACTCAATCAGGGGCATTTTCAAATAGGAGAGCAGTCATATAGTATCATCGGCATGGGGTGGGTTATACCGTGGTCCTTTGCTGCTGCAAAATCCGCATTATCAACCATGGATGTATTTGGCGAGGCTTATGGGGAAGAAACAAGATTTTATATCATACCATTTTCCAGATATCAGGAAGAATATCGACCAAGACAGGTTCTGGCTCAGTTTTATTATGCGTCATATAAAGATCTGAAGAAATACGCACAGCAGATAGAAGACAAATTCCCATCGGTAAGGGCATATCCACCGGATTCAAACTCCGACGATGTGCTAAAAGATAATCAGCTTCGTTACGGAATATTGGCAACACTGCTCTGTCTGATTGCCGGTGTGACGGTGATCCGGCTGATGGCAGAATGGATTCGGACCTATCAAAATGATGTCCACGTATTATGGCTGTGTGGGATGTCGAGGCGGCGGTGCATGCTGCTTGTCTATGGACATTGGGCAATCTATTATTGCGCGGGCAGTCTGGCAGCACTCGGTCTGCAATATCTGACATTTCCACTTTTGAAGTTTGTATATGGAAATGCATTTCCGATGACAACGACCCTGATCGGGATATTGGGGATGATGTTTGTCCTTTCGATATTATTTACGATCAAAGCGATGCGGACGATGCTTACTCTACATGCAAAGGAGGCGGTTGTATGAATTTTCTCCGGTTGTGCAGGTATTTATATACGAAACGGCTTGCAAACGAAATAATCCTGTTGATCCAGTTGGTGTGTATGATTGAACTGTCGTTTGTCGTGTTAAATCCGGTCGATTCTTTTCTGGCAGATCGTGCAAATGTGACACAGGCATATACGATTGACTTTAACGAGGTGATACATTTCAGCGAGAATAATGCGATGATGTCTGCGGATATACGAGGGCAAGAGATGCCGATTGACATCATCTATCAACGAATAAAGGAAACAGATGGTGTAAAAAATATCCTGTGTTTCGGATTTTGTAACGGACTTTATACATATCGAAATCCAGAGGTGGAAGAAAACGAGCAGTCAAATGCAAACCTGATCGTTTATTCGGAAGAGATGATGGATGCTATATCTCTGCAATTGAAGGAAGGAGAGAAAAAACAGGCAACTGATGGTCGTATGCCGATCCTTGTGAGTGAATCATTGGAGAATGAGTTACCAGTTGGAACGGTAACAGAAATTGAAATTTATAAGAATCAGAAAAAGCTTGTGTGCGAGGTTATGGGTGTCTTAGATCATGACAGTGCGATTCCGGTTGTCATGAATTATGCAGATGTACCAGAACTGGGGCATCTGGCAGTATTTCCAGAGGAGTATCCACAGGATGGATTCATTGTTTTTTACAGTGGAACCGATGCAATCATGGAAGAGGTTATGGGTGCGAATTTCCTGATCGAGCATGACGATTCGGTATCAACGCACGAATTGGTTGATACGTTGCAGGCACGCTTACAGAATTATGGAACGGTAAGTACACTTCAGACCATCGTCTCAAGATCTTTCTCCAGGGTTATAGAGCAATATGCATGGTATATGATGGCATTTTTGTTATTGACAGTAATTGCGGTATTTGGATATGGTGGATATATGTATCTGATGATCCGGCAGAAACGGCAGGAGTTTGCTGTGTTCTATATCCTTGGCATGACACGGAGACGGATGAGTGGCGTGTTATTTTTCTCAGGAGCCCTGCTGCTTGTTGCAGCATTCGGCATTGCGACAGCCTTGTATCCGTGGTTTGCGAGAACGGTGTTGAAATTGCAGACGAAGCATGCGGGAATATTCAGTTATGGTTTCTCCGCGGTGTTGCTTCTGTTGATATTGGTGGTCAGTATTGTATCTGGATTCCGGCAGAGTCGCAGACAGGCAGAGATTGAAGTGTTAAGGAGTGGTGATTAAATGATATGTTTGAAGGATGTCAGTAAAATATATAATCAGGGGAAAGCAAACGAGACGCAGGCGCTACAGCATGTGACACTTACAATAAAAAAGGGAGATATGGTTGCCATTACCGGACCGTCTGGCTCTGGAAAATCCACATTGCTGCACATTATAGCGGGCATTGATGCGCAGACATCAGGCGTATATGAATATGATGGAAACGATGTCCGGAAGATGTCAGACCGCGGGAAATGTGAGCTGCGGAATAAAAAGATTGGTATTATCCTGCAGGATTTTGGATTGCTTGGCAATGATACGGTGCTTCGAAATATCTGTCTGCCGGAAATCATCGCTGGAACTTATAAGAAAAGCTTTGATAAAAAAGTACGGGTATTGCTGCAGCAGGTTGGTCTGGAAGGACTGGAACACAAAAAGGTGAACCAGTTATCCGGCGGTCAGAGACAGCGGGTGGCAATTTGCAGAGCCTTGGCTATGGATGCAGAGGTGATCGTCGCGGATGAGCCGACCGGGGCACTGGATCTTTCGAATACTGAGAGTCTGATGGATCTGCTGGAACGGCTGAATAAACAGGGAATCACGGTCATCATTGTTACACATGATCCGTATGTTGCAAACCGGTGTACGATGGAATATGTAATTGAAGATGGAAAGCTTTCAAAGCATGCATGATCAGGCATAAATCTGATTAGACGTTCGCTTATATGGCGGGCGTCTTTTTTGTGAAATCTCTGTGAAAGTCATTGACGAAGCCCGCCCGCGTGTTAAAATACTTGACAATTCGAAAAATTGAAGAAGAATAATGAATATCAGGATTGGATATAGTTATGGAGGATGTTTATGAGACAGAAACTGATGGATTTTATGCGCGGTAGAAATGGAACGGATCAGCTTTCCATGTGTATGATGTGGGCGGCGTGTATCTTGGTTTTTATCGATATGTTTGTTAGAAGCAATATACTCAGCACGATTGCATTTGTGACCTTTGCATTTGCATATTTCCGTGTGTTCTCCAGAAATATTGGCAAGCGTCGGGATGAAAATACATGGTTCCTAAATAAGACGTATAAACTACGCATGTGGGGACGGAAAGAGAAAAGCCATATGACGATGCGCAAGACGCATCATATCTACCGTTGCCCGGAGTGTAAGCAGAAAATTCGTATCCCAAAGGGAAAAGGAAAGATCGAGATACGTTGTCCGAAGTGCAGCGCACGGTTTATAAAGAACAGCTAATGTATAAAATAGAAATAAGAAAGCCGTTTAACTCGGAGGTGGAACGATGTTTGGATATGTGACGGTGAACAAGCCGGAAATGAAAGTCAAAGATTATGAGCGGTATCGCATGTATTATTGCGGCGTCTGCCATGCACTCCGGAATACGGACGGTGCGATGGGACAGATGTCACTTACGTATGATTCAACATTTGCCGCGGTTCTTCTGACCGCTTTATATGAGCCGGATACGAAGATGAAGGAAGCAGCGTGCATGGTGCATCCGGTTGGAAAGAAAAAATATCTGGAGAATGAGATCATACAGTATATTGCAGATATGAATCTCATTCTAACCTACTACAAATGTCTCGATGATTGGGCGGATGACCGGAAATTTACCAGACTTTGTTACAGCAGTTTTATACGGAAGCGTGTGCGCAAGATCGGTCAGGTCTATTTGGAGAAGCTGGCGAAGATCCGGGAATCTCTGCGGACATTATCTGCCTGTGAGAGAAAAAATGTGACGAATCTGGATTTGCTTGCCGGAACATTCGGTGATATCATGGCAGAGATTCTTGCATATAAGCCATCACGCGGGATTGACTGGTCAGAGGAGCTGCGGAGACTCGGTTACCAGCTCGGCAAATTCATCTATATTCTTGACGCATACGATGACGTACAGGAGGATATCGAAAAGAACCGGTTCAATCCATTAAAGGAGTTATACCATGAGCTGTCAAAAGAGCAGTTCGACAATTACGTGAAGGAAATCCTCATGATGATCGCCACCGATATGGCAAAAATCTACGAATGTCTGCCAATCGTCGAGGAGACAGCCATCCTCCGCAACATTATCTATTCCGGAATCTGGGTAAGGTTTATGACGAAACAAAATGACACAGGAAATAAGTAATTTGTGAAACATTTCATAGAAGTGGATATAGTTTGCACATGAAACATAATTCTTAAGCAGACCGTTGAAGCACGCTGGTACTTAATGAATGGCAAACTTGTTTGTCATGAATTTAGTACCATTGCGTGATGAACCGAGCGCGGAGGGCGCTTATGAATCGAAGATTCATAATTAGGATGCGCCCGACAACCTACCACAGAGCGAAGCGATGTGGTGATACCAGAAAGCGCGTCTGCGTAGAATATGTTTCATGTGTAAACTGTACCACAGATGTATATATGTTTCACAATTACTCATTGAGAAAGGAATTAGCATGAAAGATCCTTATGAAGTTCTGGGGCTTCCGCATGGCGCCTCGGAAGAAGAAGTGAAAAAAGCATATCGAAATCTAAGCCGGAAATACCACCCGGATGCAAATATCAACAACCCAAACGCAGCGCAGGCAGAAGAGAAGTTCAAGGAAGTGCAGGCGGCATATAAGAGCATCATGGACGGAAATACAGGTTCCTCGTATGGCAGCAACAGTTATGGCGAGTTTGATGGATTTGGCGGATTCGGAGGATTCGGAGGATTCGGAGGATTCGGTTCGGATGCATTCCGGCGTGCCAGAAATGAAGGTGGTGGCATGAGTCAGGATGAGTCCCATCTGGCCGCGGCACAGAATTTCATTATGAACCGGATGTTTACAGAGGCACTTCGCACGCTGGAGGATATAGACGACCGGACGGGCAGATGGTATTATCTGAGTGCGGCTGCGAACTTAGGTGCCGGGAATCAGGCAACAGCGATGGAACATATCGATCGTGCAATCGCGATGGAACCGAACAACATGGAATACAAACAGATGAAGCAGCGTATGCAGGGTGGCAGCAACTGGTATGTGCAGCGGGGCATGGGATATGGAATGCCGGATGTGCGTTCCGATAACTGGTGCATGGATATGTGCCTGTTAAATTTGCTCTGTAATTGCTGCACGCCTTGTTGATAATGAAATTTAAAGGGGAGAACAAATGGAGAACATCATTTTAGCATCACAGTCTCCACGCAGACAGGAGATTCTGTCGCTGGGTGGATATGAATATAAAGTATGCGTATCTTCGGCAGAGGAACAGATTCCACCGGAAGAATTGGAGAATCTGACACCGCAGGAGCTGGTTGAAAAACTGGCGCGTGTGAAAGCGGAAGATGTGTACCGCAGAAACTGCAGTAAGAATATGGAAAAATCAACGACAGATAATCAGGCAGCAGATTCCGTGGAAGAAATCACGGTGATCGGTGCGGATACTGTCGTTGCTGTCGATGGATGTGTGCTTGGAAAACCAAAGACAGAGGATGAGGCGAAGCAGATGCTCGCACGATTGTCCGGGCGGACGCATGATGTATTCACCGGTGTGTGTATTCTGTGGACAGATTCCGATACGCAGGAAGAGATACATGGAAATACCTTCCACTGTCATACGAAGGTGACATTTTATCCGATGACGGAGGAAGAAATTGACAACTATGTCGCTACGGGTGACTGTATGGACAAGGCAGGTGCCTATGGTATCCAGAGCGGAGCCGCGAAGTATATCCAGGGCATCGAAGGCGATTACCTGAACGTGGTTGGATTGCCGTTGTCAAAAATTTATCACGTTTTGCGTGAGAAATTAATAAATCTCACAATAAAAATGTGATTGAAACTGAATGAAAATAAACGGAAACAAAGAAATTAGACGAAAAAACTGTCATTATGACTAAAAACAGAGATAAAATTTGTCTATTCTGCCGTTGAAAAAATATTTAAAAGTGCTACACTAATACATGTAGCAACAAGTTGGGTTGTTGCTTGATTTTTGCATATCAGCGTCATAGCTTCGTACAGGGGGAAGGGATACGGAGTGTGATGTTGTAATATACACGTGAGCATCAGAGCTCGAAGTTATGTGAAGGTCTTGTTACGTGTAGCAGTGGTATTTCCTTATGTGACAAAAGAGAGGGTGTTACATAAGGGAATATCATCCAAGGTGGTTATGAAAAGAGGTTGCTTGGCAGCCTCTTTTTTCTTGCAGAGAAAAGAATCTGTGCGTATAATATAGATAAGTATAGCGAAATTGACAGAGAGGGTAAGGATGTAGAAATGTGGAGTTTTCATACCGTAAAAGTGAAAGATAATAGTCGACGCATGTTTGATCTATGTATGCGTCGGGCACAGAGTATCGGGCGTGCGGATTATGTACGGACAAATGGACGGATGGATCTGGCACATACCTTCCGTACAGATATGCTGCATTTCCTGATATATCTCGCATATTCGGATGGTTCCGTCAACAAAGAAGAAATCAAATACATCAATCTGTTATTCGGAACACAGTTTGATGAGAAGATGATCCGTGATTATGCAGACCGTTGGGGACTTCGGAGTGAGAGCATCCGGGATCATGCGCCACGGTCGTTAAATTCGTTTGTGCGCTCAAATATCGGAGCAGAAACCGGGGAGATATCAGACGGTTATTATGATCTGTTACAGTTGTATGTTACAACCTTTAATTATATTGGAAATGATCTGATTGCATGCAACGAGGAGGTTGCGTCATCAGAGGTTCAGGCATTATCCTCGTATATTGAATTGATCACAGAGGAAATCAATCGTGTACGTGGGGATATGGAGGATTACAAGCCGACGATCGCATTTAAGCCCGGAAGCAAGGTTAAGCAGGAGGATAAGCCGGATTATTCGTATTGGTCCGATACGCTTGAGATGCGGCGGACGAAGATCTCTACACCGGAGCGTAAGGAGGAAGATTCGCCGGCAGTAAGTGATACAGACAGCCGGAGAGATATGGACACACCGGAGTATGTACGGGCAGCAGATACAGAAGAAACTGGAAAGCCATTCCGTATGCGGGTGGAACAACCGGATGCACAGACGCTGCCGGATCAGAAAGAGCGTAAAAAAGAATTTAATACGGAGATGGATATACAGGCATTACTTAAGCAGTTGAACGAGCTGACCGGCATGCAGAGCGTGAAGACGGAGATCAACAATATGATCAATCTGTTGAAGATCTGTAAGATCCGTCAGGAGAATGGATTGCAGACGCCGCCGGTTACAAATCACATGGTGTTCCTTGGCAATCCCGGAACTGGTAAGACGACCGTGGCAAGAATCCTTGCGAAGATCTATCATGGGCTGGGCGTGCTTTCCAAAGGACATCTGGTGGAGGTAGACCGGTCTGGTCTGGTCGCTGGATATATGGGACAGACGAGTGAGAAGGTTACGGAAGTAATCGAGAAAGCCAAGGGTGGCATCTTATTTATTGATGAGGCGTATGCCCTTGCAAATGGACAGCAGGGTGATTTCGGACAGGAGGCAATCGACATCCTGAATAAAGCGATGGAAGATAACCGGGAAGATCTGATCGTCATTGCGGCAGGATATCATGATGAGATGCAGGATTTCCTGGATGCAAATCCGGGACTTCGTTCCCGTTTCAACCGGACAATTGAATTTCCGAATTATGATGCGGCAGAGCTGTTGGAGATCATGACCAACCGGGCAAAATCACTCGATTATACATTGACGGACGACGCGGTGCAGTATGTGCAGGATACATTTACTAGGATACTTGCATGTCCGCCGGAGAATTTCGGTAATGCGCGTTCGGTGCGTAATTATCTGGATCGCGTGATTCACAATCAGGCTAACCGCCTGATCGCGGAGAATAATTTTAAAGAGGAAGATCTGACGAAGCTCACGCTTGCAGATGTGCAGTCAGAGACGCTGGAATAACATGCATAAACAATGGATCAAGGATGGGCTAAGTGAATATCTGAGTGATGCGCATGCGGTATGGCATATGCCGGGGCATAAGCGGAAAGCCTGCTATGGAGATTTTCAGGACGCATTTCTCGCATGGGATGTGACGGAGGTGCCGGGGACAGATGATCTGTATCTGCCGGAGGGATTTATCGGGGATTCACTTGCCATGCTGAAGGAAATCTACCAGACCTGTGGCACGTATTACGTGGTAAATGGTGCGACGGGAGGGATTTTTACGGCAATCGCGGCATGCACGAAGCCGGGCGATGCGATCCTGATTGCAAAAAACTGCCACAAATCGGTCTACAATGCGGCGGCGATGCTGCAGCGACAGACGATTTATGTGGAGCCGACATGGAAGAAAGAGGCAGAAGATGCCTTTGCATTTACATCATTTATTGATGGGTATGTCGATGCCGATGATGTTGAAAGGCTGTGTGAGTCTCATCCGGAGATCGCGGCGGTTGTAGTGACATCGCCGACATACGAGGGCGTCATATCCGACATTGCGCAGATTGCATGTGTGGCACATGCACATCATGTTCGGGTGATCGTGGACGAAGCACATGGGGCACATCTGCCATTTTTAAAACCGGAATATTCTGCGATCCGCATGGGTGCCGATGTCGTTGTACAGAGTCTGCACAAGACACTTCCAGCGATGACGCAGACAGCGGTGATTCATGTCTGTACAGAAGAACTGGTGAAACCGGTGGAGCAGGCATTGGAGATATTCTTAAGTTCTTCGCCGTCGTATATTTTCATGATGAATATGGAAGCGGCAATCTGCTATATGGCAGACCATGATTTTACGGAATATGAAAACAATCTGCGGGAATTCCGGGAGAATTGTGCGAAGCTTCCGCAGATCACAATGATAGAGAAAGAAGCCGTATGTGCAGCAGGTGCATATGGATATGACGAGACACGGCTTGTATATTCTGCAGCTGTGCCAGGACCGGAGCTGCTTGCGATGCTTGCGGATAAAGGGGATGTCGTCTGTGAGATGGCAGGCAGAAAACATGTGGTACTGATCTCGACGGTGCTGGACGGGCAGGAAGATTTTGAACAGTTATACCGGACACTGCAGATGTGCGATGTCGCTCTGACGAAAGAAGGGGATCATGAGAAGGAGCGATGTGCCGGGCAGGAGGAATTGCAAAAACTGGCGGGAACGCTGGCAAGAGCACCAATCTATGTATATCCGCCCGGAAGTTACATCGTGAATACCGGGGAGATCATTACGGCAGAGACCGTGGAGAAGCTTTGCGCATATCAGGCAGCAGGGCTGCATATCCGGGGCATTTAGAAAACAGGGGGATGAATGATGAGACAGGAGAAACGATATGAATGTATTGATATGTGATGATGAAAGACGCGACCTGCAGATGGTCCGACTGCATGTGGAGCAGTTTGGCAAAGATCAGCAGATCGATGTGAGTATTTATACGCTGTGGAATCCAAAATCTTCGGCGGAGATAATGGCAATGGCGGAAAAACATGAGATGGATGTCGCATTTCTGGATATCGACATGCCACATATATCGGGTGATGCGATTGCCAGTGCACTGACGGAAAAGTATCCGTCAATCCAGATTATATTTTTTACGAACCGGGGCGAGATGGTTTATGATATGCTCAAATACAAACCATTCCGGTTTATTCAGAAGGCGGAACCGTGGAAGATTGATACGGCATTGATGAATCTGTCAAAACAGCGGATGACGGATGGACACGTTTTGATCGAAAAAGCAAAGAATGAAGTGATGGATGCTTCGGTGGAAGAGATTATGTACATAGAGGCAGCCAAACATCAGATCATCTATCATACGGAGGATGAAGCGATCGTCTCGAAGGGGAGCATGGCAAAGATCGTAAAAGAGCTGTGGGAATATGGCTTTATACGCGTGCATGTCGCGTATGTGGTAAACATACGGTACATCAAGCAGATTGGCAAAAAGGAACTGATTCTGAGAGATGAAACTGTATTGCCGATCAGTGGAAGCTATAAGGAAGAGACGATGAAGAATTATAAGATGTTATTGGAGAGGATCAGGTATGGAGAATCTCGTTGAAATATTTGCAAATACATTAGATGCTATATTAGGTATCGTGTTTCTGACGATGATACTTGGGAAAAAGAAGAGCATGCCGAACTGGTTGTTTGTCGTTTTGGCGTTGATCGTCCCTGTGGCAAATGTTGTGTTGCAGAAAGTATTTCCGGATAGTCCGGAGAATAATATTGTCTATATTTTACTTACCATATTCTTTGGTTTTGTATGCACGAATGGAAAAATCTCAGAGAAGATCATCTATGTCGCAATCTGGAATATCCTGCTTATGGCATGTGGACTGATCTTTGCGTCAGTTTACGGGTATGTCGTGCGCGGGACAAATGGCATGGAATGGGAGATGGATGCGATACAGCGGCTGCATTACATCATGGGTTCGAAGCTGAATCTGATCCTGTGCACGCTTCTGGTCATGGTGATCCTGAAGAAAACGAAGATGAAATCCGCGATGCCGGTCATGAATGCTGTCGTGTTCGTAATCAGTATTTTGATCGGTATTATCTTAGATATTATGCTGGATTACCCGTATCTTGACAAAAAGGGAAAGATTGCGATCGGTATCGCGATGGTCGGAATTCTGGCGATCAATGTGTTTGTGTACGTGGCAACCTATCAATTAAATAAAAGCCAGAAGCTGCTGATGGAAAATCAGCTTCTCCGTATGTCGCAGGAAGAGCAGAAAGAGGGAATGGAGCGCATGATGCGTCTGCAGGAGAAGAACCGGATGCTTCGGCATGACCTGCGCCATTATTTCACGCTCTTTCAGGAAATGCTTGCGAATGGAAATGTGGAAGAAGCACAGAAATATGTGGAGGACGTCTTAAACACGAAGCTCCAGCCAGAAGGTGTCTATATGACAGGCGATGAAATCTTAGATGCTGTGCTCAATCATTGCGATGGAATCTGCCGGCAGAAACAGATCACGTTTCGGACAGAAATCAGTGCACATTTGCCGGAAGGACAGATGGAGTTTGCGATTGCACTGCTGAATCTGTTGGAAAATGCGATTGAAGCAGAGGAGCTGGAGGAAGACAAACTGATTGAGCTGCAGATCTACGAGAGTGCGGGCTTGCTGTTGGTAACTGTCCGGAACCGGATCAGTCAGTCGGTTATGGAGAACAACCCGGAGCTTCGCACGCGGAAGGCAGATGCAAGTCTGCACGGACTTGGAAGAAAGAGTGTAAAGAAGCTGATCCGGGATATGGAAGGTTCTTTCTATGAGGAAGAACGAAACGGGTTCTTCATCTCGAACATTGTCGTATAACGTCGAAAAAGTAAAAAGTATGCTCAAAAAACAACCAACTTTGCCAGACAGGTTGTAAAATGTCAAAAATCAGGTATTGTAGTAGCAGGAAATGAAGTGAGGAGGAAGTCCATGGAACGTCTTGCATATGCAATCACAGATCATCTGCTGCGAAGAGATGTGATCCAGAAAGAGGACTACGATATCTATGTATATGGATACGCAGTGTTTCTTGAACAGATGTGTCAGGTAATCGGATTTATTCTGCTTGGGATAGTCACGAAGAACCTGTTACAGACCGCTCTTTTTTTGGGAACATTTTACCTGATTCGCAGTGCATTCGGTGGGTATCATGCGGAGACGTCGCTGGTCTGCATGCTCGTCAGCTATGGTGGCTGGGGTGCGGTCATGATACTTTCACGGTACATGGAAGCATATGCGGAAGTACCACTCGTGCTTTGGATTGTGCTCGCCGCGGATCTGTGTGTATTTGCGATACTCGGTCCGGTTGCACATGCCAATAAGCCACTGACCGCAGTGCAGAAAAAGCGGAACAAACGAAACGGATTTCTCGTTTTAGGGATTGGCTCTTTGCTGGTATTTCTTTGGAGATCATGTGTGATTGTTGGCACTGTGTATATTGGAACTGTAACCTTTGTAGCAGTGTTGGCAATGATAGGAAAAAGAAAGGTAGGTACAAGGTATGAAGAAGATTGAGAAACTTGTAGCAAAGATCGGTTACAACACTGCAAAGAAGACTGTAAATAGCGCATCTGCATGGCACAGCCATCAGGTAAAGGAGCCGGCAGCCGCACGCGCAAGCCTGCTCAAGGAAGCTTCTAAGTAAGAAGCACGCAGAGAAGAAAGGGTAGATGTTCAGGTGCATCTGCCCTTTCTTTTCGTTTGCATTTTAAATATTGGTATGATAGAATAAGGCAACTGTGTGATATGGGAGGACACAGAACTCGAAAGGTAAGAACCTTAGCGCCTGGTCCTGAGGGGACGGAAAAAACTCAGGATGACGAGGAGAAACGTGATCGAAAGATTCGGCGGATGCGTTTCCGCACAAGCTGAGTGCGTATACAGAAAAAAATATGCGGGTAACTGCAAAACAAAGTTCTGTAATCAGTGACAGAGACATAGAAAATTAAAAATAGAATAGAGGTAGATATTATGTGTGGAATTATTGGTTTTACGGGGAATGAACCAGCGAAGGATATTATCATCGGCGGTCTGGAACGGTTGGAGTACCGCGGATATGACAGCGCAGGATTAGCACTATTGTCGAACGATCAGATTCAGGTGCGCAAGCGTACCGGCAAGGTAGAGGAGTTACGGAAGCTCTGCGAGGCAGAGAAAATGCCTGCTACTTGCGGAATTGGTCATACAAGATGGGCAACCCACGGCGGGGTAACGGACGTGAATGCACACCCACACCGTGTCGGAAAGGTCGTACTGATTCACAATGGTATCATCGAGAATTACCGTCAGATCGTGACAGAGTACGGACTTGCGGACCAGCTTGTATCAGAGACAGATTCTGAGGTCGTTGCAGCACTTTTGAACAAGTTTTATGAGGGTGATCCGGTCAAGGCAATCAAGAAGACGGTGAAGGTACTTTCCGGTGCATTTGCACTTTGTATTATGTTCCAGGATATCCCGGATACAATCTACGCGATCCGGAATGTAAGCCCGATGGTTGCAACGTCGTGCGAGAGAGGTTCGGTGATTGCTTCCGATCTGACCGCATTAATCGAGTTCTCAAAGGAGTATTTCGTAGTACCGGAGTATCACATTCTGACACTCAAAAAGGACGGTATTGATATTCAGGATCTGAAGGGAAACAAAGTAACCCCACAGATGTTGACTGTAAACTGGGATATCACAAGTGCACAGAAGGGTGGTTACCCATTCTTTATGCTCAAGGAAATCTATGAGCAGCCGGATGCAATCCGCAATACGATTGCACCACGTATCAATCAGGAACTTCCGGATTTCACAGAGGATGGAATTGACGATGCAATATTTAAGGATTGCAAGCGTATTTCTATTGTGGCATGTGGTACAGCGATGCATGCAGGTATGGTTGGAAAGCATCTGATCGAGAAGAAGCTTCGGATTCCGGTGCATGTAGATTGTGCTTCCGAGTTCCGGTATAAAGATCCGATTATCGATGAGGAGACTTTGACAATCGTGCTTTCCCAGTCGGGCGAGACGATTGATACGTTAGAGGCATTGAAGCTTGCGAAAAATCGCGGTTCCAAGGTGCTTTCTATCGTCAATGTGAAGGGAAGCACAATCGCAAGAGAAAGCGATTATGTATTATATACACATGCAGGTCCGGAGATTGCGGTTGCATCGACGAAGGCATATACGGTACAGGTCGCAGCGATGTATCTGATCGCATGCCGGATCGGACTGGTGAAGGGACTTATCACAGAGCATGATGCAAAACGCTTTATGACAAAGCTTACAAATGCATCAAATATTGTTGAGGAAACTCTGAAATGCGCGGATGATATCAAGCGCGTGGCAGATCATATCAAGTTTGCAACCGATACGTTCTATATCGGAAGAGGTCTGGACTACACGATGAGCTTAGAGGCGGCATTGAAGTTAAAGGAAATCTCTTATGTGCACGCCGAAGCATATGCGGCAGGAGAGCTCAAGCATGGAACAATCGCGTTAATCTCTGAGAATGTTCCGGTTATCGCGCTGGCGACCCAGGAGGATGTCTATGCGAAGGTCATCTCGAATATCCGTGAGGTAAAGGCAAGAGGTGCGTATGTTGTGCTTGTCAGCATGGATGAGGAAGTGAATGATCCAAGTATCTGTGACCAGCATATCCGCCTTCCGAAGATGGATAGTGAATTTACATCCTTTGCAACAGCGGTTGTATTGCAGTTAGTTGCATATTATACATCCGAGGCAAAGGGACTGGATGTGGATAAACCGAGAAATCTGGCGAAGTCTGTAACGGTAGAGTAATTAATGCTACATATATACAACCCCCATTCGTACTTCTTGTGCAGAATGGGGTGTTGTGTTTATACCAGAGAATATTTGTATTGTAAGGAATGAAGAAACAGGATGAAAGATTTGACAAAAGGCTACCCGGCAAAAGTGATAATTTTATTTGCCATCCCGATGATATTCGGCAGCATATTTCAACAATTATATAATATTGCGGACAGTAAGATTGTAAGTACATTTGTTGGCACCGAAGCGTTTGCGGCTGTCGGTGCCACAAGTGTTGTATCGAACACTTTAATCGGATTTTTGAATTCCCTGACACTTGGATTTGCGATTCCGATTGCGAACAGTTTTGGAGGAAAGGATTATAAGCGGATGCGCCGCATGGTGGCAGGTACTGTGTTGCTGACGCTGGCAGGGGCAGTTGTGCTTACCGTGTTAATCTTGCTTTTGATTCCTGCGATCCTGAAACTTCTGGCAACACCGGAAGATATTATGAGCCCGGCACTTGCGTATGTGCGAATCATTTTATATGGCATTATATTTGTGTCTGTTTATAACATGTGTGCAAATGTACTGCGCGCGGTTGGCGACAGCCGGACGCCGCTTTATTGTCTGATTATTTCCGTGTTCGTGAATATTGGACTGGATCTGCTGTTTGTGAATGGATTTCATATGGGGATTCAGGGTGCTGCCTGGGCGACAATCATCTCGCAGGCACTTTCGGCAGTGCTTTGTCTTGGTTATATCCTGCTTAAGTTCCGGGATATTATACCGGAGAAGGACGAGTGGAAACCGGTGGAAGGACAGTACAGTGAGCTTCTTACGACGGGGCTTGCAATGGGATTTATGTCGCTTGTTGTGAATTTCGGAACGATTGTGCTGCAAGGCGCAATCAATGGATTGGGAACGGCAATCGTTGCGGCGCATACAGCGGCAAGAAAAGTGTTCGATATATTTACGGTATCACTTTATTGTCTGGGAAATGCAATGACAACCTTTGTAAGTCAGAATATGGGAGCCGGGGAACCGGCACGTATTCGCAGAGGGATTCGTCATGCCGTTGTTATAGCAACGGGAATAACAACGGTACTTGTAATTATCTGCTTTGCATTTGGCAGACCGGTATTTACATGGCTTGCGTCTACCGATAATCCGACAATTGTAGATTCTGCGGTGATGTATTCCCGGATCAGTATTGTATTTTTCTATGTGCTCGGACCGCTATTTATTCTGCGGTGCAGTCTGCAGGGGATGGGGCGGAAGGTAATACCGGTGTGCTCGAGCGTTGTTGAGATGACAATCAAGGTACTTTCTGCAACGATTCTGGTGCCGCGGCTTGCTTATTTCGGTGTGGCACTTACGGAACCGATCAGCTGGGTCTGCATGACGATTCTGCTGACGGTGGCTTATTTCGCGAAGCCGCCGGAACAGATGTTGCGAAAGTCCGCTTAAAATGGTATAATAAGCATTATATAGGCTGTGTTCACACAAGCCGGAATAATGCGGAAAACACATTATAAATTCGTCAAAGAAGGTGAAACAGATGTCAAGACTGAAGACTCCGAAAAAACCGAAGAAGGCAAAGCCTGCGAAATCACTTTACAGAGAACCTGCAAAGCGTATGTCGCGCAAAGAGCGGAAGCTTAAGGAAAAACGAAGAAAGCAGATAAATAAGCATATTGATCATGCTATGGGATTTATAGCAATTGCTTTATGCACCGTTTCAGCAATCTTGGACGTAAAGAACAACAAAGACTCATAAAAAGAGGATGGAAGAGGAAAGGAAGAGAACAGAACAATGAAGAATTTTGAAGGATTACTTGAGCAGATTAAATCATGCAGCAAGAAGAAGCTTGCCGTAGCTGTTGCACAGGATGATGCAGTCCTTGAAGCAGTAAAGGCAGCAAAGGATAAAGATATCGCGGATGCGATTCTGGTCGGAGATGCTGATAAGATCAAGGAAATCGCTGCAAGCATGGATATGAGTTTAGAGGGTTTTGAGATTATTGACGTGAAGGATCCGACAGAAGCAGCCCTGACAGCAGTCAAGCTTGTACATGATGGAGAGGCAGATATGTACATGAAGGGTCTCATTGACACAAAGGGATTCCTGAAGAGTGTACTCAATAAGGAAGTGGGACTTAGAACCGGTAAGGCTTTGTCACATGTATGTCTGTTTGAGATTGAAGGCTTCGAGAAGATGTTCTTCCTGACTGATGTTGCATTTATTCCATACCCAACATTGGAGGACAAGGTGGATATTATCAGCAACACAGTTGCAGTTGCACATGCATGTGGTATCGAGTGTCCAAAGGTAGCTCCGCTTGCAGCGGTAGAGGTAGTAAATCCGAAGATGCCTGTTACAGTAGACGCAGCTGAGCTTACAAAGATGAATGAAGAGGGTAAGATTACAGGCTGTATCGTGGACGGACCGCTTTCCATGGACCTTGCAATTGATCCGGAAGCTGCAAAGCATAAGGGAGCAACGAACCGTAAGATTGTCGGTGATGCAGATATCTTACTGTTCCCGGACATTCACGCAGGTAATATCACATACAAGACACTGGTTCACACAGCAAAGGTTAAGAATGGCTGTATCTTAACAGGTACAAAGGCACCGGTTATCCTGACATCCCGTTCCGATACATTTGAGACAAAGGTAAATTCCATTGCCCTTGCAGCAATCGTAGCTGAGAACTTAAAGAAAAACAAATAAATTATAAGCATAAATAAGCAGGAGGATAATAAAATGAGTTATAAGTCATTGATCATCAATCCAGGTTCTACATCTACAAAGATTGGTGTATTTGAAGATGAGACATTGTTGTTCGAGGAGACACTGCGTCATTCGACTGAGGAGATTGCACAGTACGATTCGATCGTTGCACAGAAGGATTTCCGTAAGGATGTCATCGCTAAGGTTTTAGCTGAGAATAATTTCGATATTAAGACACTGGATGTTGTTGTAGGCCGTGGTGGTCTGCTTAAGCCAATTCCGGGTGGTACATACACAGTTACCGATGAGCTGGTAAAGGACTTAGTAGAGGCAAAGCGTGGTGAGCATGCATCAAACCTCGGTGGTATCCTGGCAAAGGATTTCGCTGATGAGCTTGGAATCCCTGCTTATATCGTAGACCCGGTTGTTGTTGACGAGTTACAGGATGTTGCAAGACTTTCCGGACATCCGGAGCTTCCTAGAACAAGTATCTTCCATGCATTAAATCAGAAGGCAGTTGCAAAGCGTTATGCAAAGGAAGTTGGTAAGAAGTACGAGGATTTGAACCTCATCGTTGTTCATATGGGTGGCGGTGTTTCCGTAGGTGCCCATACAGGCGGTAAGGTTGTAGATGTATTCAATGCATTGGATGGCGATGGTGCATTCTCTCCGGAGCGTGCCGGTGGTGTTCCAAATGGTGAGTTGGTTCGTCTGTGCTATTCAGGAAAGTACACAGAGAAGGAAATGATCAAGCAGCTCGTCGGTAAAGCAGGCTTCAATGCATACTGCGGTTCCAACGATGCAAGAGATATCGAGGCTATGGCAAAGAATGGTGACAAGCATGCACAGCTTGTATTTGATGCATTCTTATATCAGGTATCGAAGGATATCGGAGCACAGGCAGCGGTTCTTTCTGGTAAGGTTGATCAGATCATCCTGACAGGTGGTATCGCATATGGCAAGTATGCAACCGAAGAGATCACAAAGAGAGTACAGTTCATCGCACCTGTTACCGTATACGGTGGCGAGGACGAGCTTCTTGCTCTGGCACAGGGCGCACTTCGTGTATTAAATGGCGAGGAAGAAGCAAAGGTTTACTAAGCGTAGACATATAGTTGGAGGGATAGAATGGACGAAAATAACACACAGCAGCCGGGGGGATTCCCGGATACGACTGGATATGTGAATCCACAGCAGCCGGATACGACCGGATATATGAATCCACCACAGTCAGACATGACTGGATATGCAAATCCGCAACAGCCGGATATGACTGGATATTACGGACAACAGCCGGGACAGCCGGACATGACTGGATACTACGGACAGCAGCCGGGACAGCCGGACATGACTGGATACTACGGACAGCAGCCGGGACAGCCGGACATGACTGGATATTACGGGCAGCAGCCGGGACAGCCGGACATGACTGGATATTACGGACAGCAGTCGATGCAACCACAGACAGGCGGTAAGAAACCGAAGAAGCCAATGACAAAGGGCAAGCTGGGCGCATTGATCGGTGCTGGCGTTGCAATCGTTGCACTGGTTGTATGTGGCGTCATTTTCCTTCCAAAGCTTTTTAAGTCGGACAAGGAAGTCGTATTAGATGCGATGGAAGAGACATTTTCTTCCTACAGCACTGGCGGAGAGAGAAACGATGTAGTCGGATTCGATGAGGTGATGAAGGCGTATAATGAGAAAGGTGGAGACAGCAGTCTCAACCTGACATTTAACGCTGGTGAAGGTGAAAATGCTTACGCAATCGGTTGGAATCAGAATAACGCAGTGGATCAGAAAAATAAGAAGCTTTCTGCAGATGGCGCGATAACGATCGGTGGCGATGATCTTCTGTCGTATGAGGTTTTTGGCGATGAAGATACGATGACAGTCGGTATACCGGAGTTGCTTGCAGGTTATCTTGTATACCCGGCGGACGATCCGATGGGCGCGCTTGCGAATTCACCAGCCGGACAGTCACTTGGTCTGGACGCATCGGCACTTACCGGATACAGTTTAAACGCATTTGCATCTAGTTCTGATGGATCAGGTCTTACAAGTGGATATGTGAGTGCGCTGGAGACAATCTGGGATGCTGCAGAATTTAAGAAGCAGGGAAGTGCCAAGATCACAGTCAATGGCGAGAATGTAACAGCCAAGGAATATTATGTGACATGGGCAAAGGAAGATCTGCAGGATGCGTGTGTATCTGCGATCGATGGTTTGACAGAAGCGGTAACAGGTTCGCAGGATACGCTTGATCAGCTTGGTATGAGTGCAGACGACTATACATATTATATGGATCAGTTGAAAGCGGCTGTGCCAAGTGTCATTAAGCATGATCTGTGTGTGAAAGTATATGTGAAGGGCAAGAGAGCTGTTAAGATCACATGTAGCGATAAGATCAACATCTTGAATATGGTGAAGATCGATTATGATTTTTGGTTGGATGCTGGTAAGGATGATCTGTCAGGAAACTTAAGTTTTGACGTGTCAGACACTTCCGTTGGCGTGAAGTTCGAGGCACATGATATCAGCGGAAATACATATGGAAATGTAAAGGCATTTGCCGGTGACAAGGAGATTGGACTGGATTTCACAAAGGATGTTGTAGAGTCTGGTGATACAGTTACGACAAAGGTAAAGATCTCCGCTTCTTCGTACCTGTCTGTTGACTGGGAGAAGACATTTAACAAGGCGGACAATACATTTGAGAATACGGTTAATGCCAATATTGTAGGCGCAGATACCTATGTGTTTAATTACAAGGGTGCTTACAAAGACATCAACAAGGGTGTCGGCTATACTGTGGCGATTGATTCGTTCGAGCTGAAGGCAGCCAACCAGACGCTCTGCAATGGAAGTATTGATACAACGATCGATACATCGAAGATTTCTGTACAGGAGATGGATGCAAGCAAAAAGGTGTATGATCTTGCAACCATGACAGAGGACGATCTGCAGACATTTGGTGAAGAAAGCCAGAAGTTGATGGATGCTTGGGTAGAGCGTTTATCTGACAATACAGCATTTGTAAATCTGATAGATGCATTGAACAGTCTGTTTGGAACAAATTCCGATCTGCTTAATCAGGTGGAAGAGGATATCGACGAAGACACAGCTACCTATAGCGATGCAGATTTCAGCGACGATAATACAGATGAGATTACCCTCGATAATGCATCAGTTATGACCTATGATGGAAGTGCGAAATACAAGATCAAGGGATGTATCGACGGATTTAACTTCGAGTATGCGAATGAGTATGGTGTTATGTTTGAGACAGAGCAGGTATCTACGATACAGTATGGGTTATATACTGCAGAATCTGCATCTGACGCATTGGATTCTGTCTATTATGATATGTCCAACATCGACAGCTACGAGATTCTGGATACACAGTTAAACCAGACAGCGAAAGTAGAAGACAAGGATGTGCTTTATAACGTACAGACTTATAACGCATTCCAGATGAAATGTATGGATGTTACAGCCGTGATCGAAGTAGAACCGGGTGTGTTCCTGAGTATGGAAGCAAGCATCTATCTGGATGACGATGACTATACTGTGGAGCAGCTGTTGCAGGCACTGGAATCCAAGTACTATGAGAAGATACAGTAAAAATAGAGGAAAATTATATGATTCGTTATTGTAAGATCAAACATTGTATCATCGGCTTTGACCGGCCGAAGATCTGTGTGCCGCTGGTCGGACGGTCGGCGGAGGAGATCATAGCGCAGGCGGATCAGATAAGACAGTCACAGAGAAGCTCTGCCATTGATATGGTGGAGCTTCGTGGCGATTATCTGGATATTTTGCCTGACTATGAAGTGTTAGATAGATTGCTTGCGAAGGTAGCAGAGATTCTGCCAGAAAAAGTGTTGTTATTTACGATCCGGAGTGAAGCGGAGGGCGGCGAGAAGCTTGCCTTTACCACGCCGACGATCTACGAGATCAACCGGCACGTGATTGAAAAAGCAACGGCAGATATGGTGGATATCGAGTTATTCTCCGGGGCAGAGCAGGCAGAGGAAATGATCGGGATTGCAAAGGAAAAAGGGGTAAAGATCATCATGTCAAATCATGATTTCCAGACCACACCGGATGCATCCACGATCGTGAACCGGCTGCGCAGTATGCAGGATCTTGGCGCGGATGTTGCAAAGATTGCTGTGATGCCGGAGAATAAAATGCATGTGGTGAATCTGCTTGCTGCAACGGCTATGATGCAGGAAGCGTATGCAGAGGTACCGGTTGTCACGATGTCGATGGGGAAGATGGGGGCAATCAGCCGGATCAGCGGTCAGGTGTTCGGCAGTGCAATCACATTTGCAAGCTTTGCGGAGGCATCGGCACCCGGGCAGATTCCGGTTGACAAGATGGACGAAGCACTTACATTGATAGAGAAATATTGTAACTAGGGGACAAGAAAGCAGAAAGACAGGAGGAGGTTTTTCTGCTTTTTATTTACGAGGGGGAGAATGTGTTGAGGGAAAGAAAAATTGTGTTGTTTGTCATGGGGGATGAAGAGATATTAGAACGTAGTCGTATGGTTGTAAGTCAGTTAGCGCTGGAATATTCTGTGAAGATTGTCAGAAATTATAGTGCGGCCTATAAGATTATTGTAGAGCATCAGGTTGATGTAATGGTGTGCGGGCCAGCGGAGGAGCAGTTTCACCAGAATATTGTAGATGCATACCGGTTTATGGAGTCCGCGCGCAGGTTGAAGCGTTATCGGGATACGCCTATGATATTGATATCTGACGTGGAAGATCCGAATGGTTATTGTGATAGGGAGCTGTGTTGTTTTGCGGTAATTGATACTTTGTCGCTCGAACATCGGTTGTGTGAAACACTTGTACAGGCTCTGGAGGAACTCTGGTGCACGAGTCCGCACACATGTCCGATGCTGCGGCAGGATAAAATAGAGGCACGCATGCTGTATATCCAGAACCAGAATGTGATATACCCGATCCAATGTGCCAAGGTCAGTCATATACTGGCATCTAACCGGTCGATGGAGGTCTGTCTGAATAATGGTGGGAAATATCCTGTGAGATATGTTACCCTGCAACAGCTTCTGGAGGCTGCCGATGTATGGTATTTCCTGCAATGTTCCCGCAGTGGAATCATTAATGCAAACTATGTACGCAATATTGATTATACAAACCGCGTTATTACGATGTGCAATTCGGATCAGATTGCAATTGGATCGACGTATGTGAGGTCGCTGCATGAACAGTTTCCGACGATGCAGGAGTTATGGCAGCGGAGACAGAATCGTTGTATGTTTTTTGAATGAACCGGCAAACATATATATGAATGGAAATTAAAACACCGGACAAGGAGAAGCGTTCTCTCTGTCCGGTGTTTGTTAAATGTGCGCCTGGCAGCGTGCGTTACTAACGGAAATGATTATTCCATCGGATATTTGATCTGCCATGTATTTCTCAGTGAGTCGCAGATCTGCATGATGCGGAGTGTCTCTGCATGCGGCATCTCCGGGCATTCGGTCTGACCAACGATGATGGCATCTCTGGCAGCGATAAACTCGAATTCATAACCGGTTGTCTGCTTGTCCGGTTTCTTTGTCTCAAGCACAAGCTTGTGATCCTGATTGTAAATACGGAATGTCTCCGGACAGTTGATGTTGTCAATCTCGATATATCCGCGGTCACCATAGATTTTTGCATTGTTGTCAGGCTGGTACATCATTGTGACAAATGCGTTTGCACATCTGCCACCTTTGTATGAAATCTGCAATGCTTCCTGCGCATCCACGCCTGTGTCAAGCTTGGCACAGGTAGAACCGATCATCGGAGGTTCGCTGCCATAGATCATGGAGATCAGATTGAGCGGATATACACCAAGATCAAGCAGTGCACCACCGGCAAGCTCCGGCTTGGTCAGCCGTTCTTCTCTCAAAAGGGAATAACCGAGGGAACAGGTAATGTTGTTCACACGTCCAATCGCACCCTTCTGGATGTACTCTGCCATCAGGCGGTACATTGGCATGAAACGAATCCACATTGCTTCGCCGCAGAACAGGTTCTTCTCTTTTGCAAGGTTCAGAACTTCCTCGGTTGTAGCGGCATTGTAAGAAAATGCTTTCTCGACAAGCACTGGTTTTCCTGCATTCAGACAAAGTTTTGCGTGCTCTGCATGATGGGAATGAGGGGTTGCGATGTAGATGAGTTCGACATCCGGATCCGCCACAAGTTCCTCATAAGAACCATAGTATTTTGTAACGCCATGTTCTTTGGCAAATGCTGCTGCTTTTTCTGTATCGCGGGAAGCAATCGCGTATGCTTCGAATGCATCCAAATCCTTTAATGTATCTGCAATAACACCGGCAATCTTTCCGGCACCCATAATTCCAACTTTAAAATTGATCATATGAAACTCCTTCCGTGTCAGCTTTTGACGATCTGCGTTTATTATACCAAAATTACAGTCGTATGTCATTTCCTTTTTACAAAAATGAAGGAGCAAGTTTTCACGGAATGGATAACAAAATATATTTATAACTGGCGGAAGTGACATGGCAGGGTTTTATTGACATTTTCGTGGGTTATGCGTTATACTGAAAACTTGGATAGGTCTGTGAATCAGACGGAAATCTATTTTTATGACAGATACAGATATGCATGAAAATCAAACATAATAAGAAAGGAAATATAGAAGTATGTACGAAAAGGTTTCTACAAAGCTGGACTTCACCAGCCGGGAAGAAAAAGTACTCAAGTTCTGGAAAGAGAACGAGATCTTCGAGAAGAGTATCGAAGAGAAGAAAGACCTGCCGACCTATACATTTTATGACGGCCCTCCAACTGCAAACGGCAAGCCGCATATCGGCCATGTGCTGACACGTGTGATCAAGGATATGATTCCGCGTTATCAGACAATGAAGGGACATAAGATTATCCGTAAGGCCGGATGGGATACACATGGTCTTCCGGTTGAGCTTGAAATCGAGAAGGAGCTTGGTATCGATGGCAAGGAGCAGATCGAGGCGTATGGCTTAGATCCGTTTATCCGCAAATGTAAAGAGTCCGTATGGAAATACAAAGGTATGTGGGAAGAATTCTCCAACAAGGTAGGATTCTGGGCAGATATGGATAATCCGTATGTCACATATCACAATACATTTATCGAGTCCGAATGGTGGGCATTGAAGAAGATCTGGGACGACGGACTTCTCTACAAGGGATTCAAGATCGTACCTTATTGTCCACGTTGTGGAACACCGCTTTCGTCACATGAGGTAGCACAGGGGTATAAGACAGTCAAGGAACGTTCCGCTGTGGTACGTTTCAAGGTGATCGGTGAGGATGCGTATTTCCTTGCATGGACGACAACACCTTGGACACTTCCAAGTAATGTGGCACTCTGTGTGAATCCGGATGAGAACTACTGCAAGGTAAAGGCAGCAGACGGCTATACTTACTACATGGCAGAGGCTCTGCTTGACAAGGTACTTGGCGGCATGGCAGAGAAGCTTGTCAAGGAAGAGAAGATTGCAGAGGGAACACCTGCATATGAAATCCTCGAGACCTATAAGGGTAAGGAATTAGAGGGCAAGGAATACGAGCCGCTCTTCGAGTGTACAAAGGAGTATGTGGCAAAGCTTCCACAGAAGGGACATTACATTACATGCGATTCCTATGTAACGATGTCCGACGGTACCGGTATCGTTCATATCGCACCGGCATTTGGTGAGGACGATGCAAACGTCGGAAGAAAATACGACCTTCCATTCGTACAGTTTGTTGATGGCAAGGGTGATATGACAAAGGAAACACCTTATGCAGGATTGTTCGTAAAGGATGCAGATAAGCCGGTTCTTGTCGATCTGGAGAAGGCAGGACTTCTGTTCGACGCTCCGAAGTTCGAGCATGAGTATCCACACTGCTGGAGATGTGATACACCGCTTATCTACTATGCGAGAGATACATGGTTCATCAAGATGTCCGCAGTGAAGGACAGACTGGTGAAGAATAATAATACTGTAAACTGGATTCCGGAAGGTATCGGTAAGGGACGTTTCGGCGCATGGCTGGAAAATGTTCAGGACTGGGGATTATCCCGTAACCGTTACTGGGGAACTCCACTGAATATCTGGGAGTGCTCTTGTGGCAAGCGTCACGCGATCGGTTCCATCGAGGAACTCAAATCCATGAGCAAGAACTGCCCGGATGATATCGAGCTGCACCGTCCATACATTGATGCGGTAACAATCACATGTCCGGATTGTGGCGGCGAGATGAAGCGTGTGCCGGAGGTTATCGACTGCTGGTTCGATTCCGGTGCGATGCCATTTGCACAGTGGCATTATCCGTTTGAGAATCAGGATATCTTCGAGGACAACTTCCCGGCTGACTTCATCAGTGAGGCAGTTGACCAGACAAGAGGATGGTTCTATTCTCTGATGGCGATCTCCACATTGCTGTTTGACAAGGCACCTTACAAGAATGTAATCGTGCTTGGCCACGTACAGGATAAGGACGGACAGAAGATGAGTAAGTCCAAGGGGAATGCGGTTGATCCGATGGATGCCCTGAACAAGTACGGCGCAGATGCGATCCGCTGGTACTTCTACAGCAACTCCGCACCTTGGCTTCCAAACCGCTTCCATGAGGATGCAGTGGTCGAAGGCCAGAGAAAGTTCATGGGTACACTCTGGAACACGTATGCATTCTATGTACTGTATGCAAATATTGACGAATTTGATCCAACGAAGTATACATTGGAGTATGACAAGCTGTCCGTGATGGACAAGTGGCTGTTGTCAAAGCTTAATTCTATGGTGAAGTCCGTAGATGATAATCTGGGCAACTACCGTATTCCGGAGGCAACTAAGGCACTCGCGGAGTTTGTCGATGATATGAGTAACTGGTATGTCAGACGTTGTCGTGAGCGTTACTGGGCAAAGGATATGCCACAGGATAAGATCAATGCGTACATGACACTTTATACGGCACTTGTGACACTCTGCAAGACCGCAGCACCGATGATTCCGTTTTTGACAGAGGATATCTACCAGAACTTAGTACGTACGGTAGATAAGAATGCACCGGAATCTATCCACCTGTGTGATTTCCCAGAGGTGAACGAGTCCATGATCGATCCGGAGCTTGAAGCAAGCATGGATGAAGTACTGAAGGTCGTTGTATTTGGACGTGCCGCAAGAAATACTGCGAACATCAAGTCCCGTCAGCCGATTGCAAATATGTACATCAAGGCTGCCAAGACACTGGATGATTATTTCGTAGATATCCTGCGTGACGAGCTGAATGTGAAGAATGTAGAGTTCAAGGAAGACTTGTCTGCATTTACCGCATACTCGTTCAAGCCACAGCTTCGTACCGTCGGACCAAAGTATGGCAAGCATCTGAACGCAATCAAGGAATACCTTGCAAATGTCGATGGCAACAAAGCGATGAGCGAGCTCAAGGCAGACGGTGTGATCAAGTTCACAGCAGATGACACAGAGATTGCACTCGCTGAGGAAGATCTGCTGATCGATGTAGCGAAGATGGAAGGCTATGTGACAGAGGGCGATAACTATGTAACGGTTGTTATCGACACAACCCTGACACCGGAGCTGATAGAGGAAGGCTATGTGCGTGAGGTGATCTCCAAGATCCAGACGATGCGTAAGGATTCTGACTTCCAGGTAACAGACCGCATCAAGGTCTATGTAACCGGCAATGCGAAGATCGCAGACGTGATGGAGAAGAACGCAGACGAGATCAAGCGTGTCGTACTTGCCGATGCATTTGTGATGGATGCAGCCTGTGACAACTCAAAAGAGTGGAACATCAACGGCGAGAAGGTTACGATCGGCGTGGAAGTAAGTAAATAAAATAATAAGTAAAGTTCTGCAAATCAAACAGAGGATTTGCAAGCAAATTGTATAAAATTTTTTGTTAATTCACACATTCATGGGCAGATGTAACGAAAAATACATTTTTCATTGTATCGTGTAATTATGTCTGCTACACTGAATGTGTTGGAATGGGGCTGGGATGCCCTGAAATGACATGTCTGCGACGGGAGAGTATCGCGTAGAGAATTAGGATTGTATGCCGGATGATGGTGTGCTGCCGGATAAGCTACGATAACGGTAATGAGAGGATTAGCAACGGGGATGATATGGACATGTTACGTAAGATAAGTGTGGGCATTTTTGGATGCACATACGCACATAAACAAGGAGGATTAATTCTATGAAGAAGATGGCTGATTTCGATAAGGAAAGCTTCAAGAAGGACGTCATTAACAACGTCAAAAACCTTTTCCGTAAGACTATCGATGAAGCAACACAGGAACAGGTATTTCAGGCAGTGTCCTACGCAGTGAAGGATCATATCATTGATCGCTGGATCGCTACGCAGAAGGCATACGAGGAGAAGAATGCAAAGACTGTTTACTACCTGTCTATGGAGTTCCTTATGGGCCGTGCACTTGGTAATAATATGATCAACCTCACATGCTATGAGCAGGTGAAGGAAGCATTGGCAGAGCTTGGCTTTGACTTGAATGTGATCGAGGATCAGGAGCCGGATGCAGCACTTGGTAATGGTGGTCTTGGCAGACTGGCTGCATGTTTCCTGGATTCCCTTGCTACATTGAACTACCCTGCATATGGTTGTGGTATCCGTTATCGTTACGGTATGTTCAAGCAGGCAATCGAGAATGGTTACCAGATCGAGAAGCCGGATAACTGGTTGAAGAACGGCAATCCATTTGAGGTAAAGCGTCCGGAGTATGAAGTAGAGGTTAAGTTCGGTGGCTATGTAGCGACAGAATGCAGAGAGGGAAAGAATTACTTCGTACACAAGGATTATCAGGCAGTTCGTGCGATTCCATATGATCTTCCAATCATTGGATATGGCAATAATGTTGTAAATACACTCCGTATCTGGGATGCAGAGCCGGTACAGGAGTTCAATCTTAATTCATTTGATAAGGGTGAGTATCAGAACGCAGTGGAGCAGGCAAACCTTGCCCGTAACATCGTTGAGGTACTTTATCCAAACGATAACCATTATTCAGGTAAGGAGCTTCGCTTAAAGCAGCAGTACTTCTTCGTATCCGCTTCTGTACAGAGAGCAATCCTGAAGTTCAAGGAGAACAACGCAGATATCCATGATCTTCCAAACAAGGTTACATTCCAGCTGAACGATACACATCCAACTGTAACAGTAGCAGAGCTTATGAGAATCCTTGTTGATGAGGAGAATCTTGAGTGGGATGATGCTTGGGATATCACTTGCAGAACATGCGCATATACAAACCATACAATCATGGCTGAGGCACTTGAGAAGTGGCCAATCGACCTCTTCCAGAAGCTTCTTCCTAGAGTATATCAGATCGTAGATGAGATCAACCGTAGATTCGTTCTTAAGATTGAAGATATGTATCCGGGCAACCAGGATAAGGTTCGCAGCATGGCTATCCTCTATGATGGTCAGGTTAAGATGGCTCACCTTGCTATCGCCGGATCTTACTCCGTAAACGGTGTTGCTAAACTTCATACAGAAATCTTGAAGAAGCGTGAGCTTCGTGATTTCTACGAGATGCGTCCGGAGCAGTTCAACAACAAGACAAACGGTATTACACAGAGAAGATTCCTTCTCCATGCAAACCCATTGCTTGCTGACTGGGCTACAAAGAAGGTCGGCGACGGCTGGATCACAGATCTTCCGGTACTTGAAGGTCTGAAGAAGTACGCAACAGACAAGAAGGCTCAGAAGGAGTTCATGGACATTAAGTACAAGAACAAGGTTCGTCTGGCTGAGTACATCAAGGAACACAATGGTATCGATGTAGATCCGAACTCTATCTTTGATGTTCAGGTTAAGAGACTTCATGAGTACAAGAGACAGCAGCTTAACATCCTTCATGTTATGCATCTGTACAATGAGTTGAAGGCAAATCCGGATATGGATTTTGAGCCGACAACATTTATCTTCGGTGCAAAGGCAGCAGCTGGTTACAAGACAGCAAAGCTTACAATTAAGCTGATTAACTCTGTAGCAGACGTGATCAACAATGATAAGTCTATCAAGGGCAAGATCAAGGTTGTATTCATCGAGAACTACCGTGTATCAAACGCAGAGATCATCTTCGCAGCAGCAGATGTATCGGAGCAGATCTCAACAGCTTCCCGTGAGGCTTCCGGTACAGGTAACATGAAGTTCATGTTGAACGGTGCTGTTACACTTGGTACGATGGATGGTGCAAACGTTGAGATCGTAGAGGAAGTTGGTAAGGAGAACGCATTTATCTTTGGACTTTCAGCTGAGGAAGTAATGAAGTACGAGAAGGATGGCGGTTACTATCCAATGGACATCTACAATTCAAATCCAAAGGTTAAGAAGGTTCTTGACCAGCTGGTAGATGGCACTTACTCAAATGGCGATAAGGAATTGTTCCGTGACTTATATGATTCTCTTGTAATGAAGGACGTATACTTCACATTGAAGGATTTCGATTCTTATGCAGATGCACAGAAGCGTGTAAATAAGGCATACAAGGATAAGGCTAACTGGGCTAAGATGGTTATGCTCAACACTGCTTGTGCAGGTAAGTTCTCTTCTGATAGAACAATCGAAGAGTATGCACAGGAGATCTGGAAGCTTGAGAAAGTAGAAGTTACATTGTAATTTTTGTAATTTTATAGATAGGAATATATGAGCGGCTGTGCGTGCATATGCCGGCTATATGGGAGAGGGCTGTCACCGATGGTGGCAGCCTTTTTTGGAGTAAAGCAAGCTGGATTAGGAAGAAAATAGTAGAATGGAGGGAATTCCCCCATTTATGCGGTGCATTTGACGACCGCTAATCAGAGCAAGATGCGCAGAGCGCATCTTGTCTCTGTGGATATTGGGGCGGATTGGGTAGAAAGTGGCAGAGCGGGAGAAAATCCCCAACCGGAAGGTAAAGAGAAGCAAGCAGGTTGGGTAGAAAATGGCAGAGCGGGAGAAAATCCCCAACCGGAAGGTAAAGAGAAGCAAGCAGGTTGGGTAGAAAATGGCAGAGCGGGAGAAAATCCCCAACCGGAAGGTAAAGAGAAGCAAGCAGGTTGGGTAGAAAATGGCAGAGCGGGAGAAAATCCCCAACCGGAAGGTAAAGAGAAGCAAGCAGGTTGGGTAGAAAATGGCAGAGCGGGAGAAAATCCCCAACCGGAAGGTAAAGAGAAGCAAGCAGGTTGGGTAGAAAATGGCAGAGCGGGAGAAAATCCCCAACCGGAAGGTAAAGAGAAGCAAGTAGGTTGGGTAGAAAATGGCGGAACGGGAGAAAATCCCCAACCGGAAGCTACAGAGAAGCAAGCAGGTTGGGTAGAAAGTGGTAGAGCGAGAGAAACTCCCCAACCGGAAGCTACGAGAAGTAGTGCTCGATGATATGTAGGACAAGTTCAGAATCAAGTGGCGTTTGACGCGACTCATATGTAAGAATCAAATTGCCGTCAGGATAGATATTGTTCCGGCAATAACGTCGGATTTTCGTTAAGGCATTGTCGAGATAGTCTTCCTCCCCCATCATTCCTAAGTGCTCCCAATAATATATTTTCTTTGTGACAGGATGTCGGATCGTGAAGTCCGGATAGACAGTATGAGATCCAAGTTGCAAACATGCTTCATATCGAAAAGGAATTTGCTTTGAAAATAGGGCATTGGCAATAAGAACTTCTGATTTGGAACGTACCAGAATCCCCGCATAAGTATTATGAATTAATTTTTCTGGATAGTTATTGGATCTTTGATAGTCGGTTGTTGACCATGAAACTTCATCATTGAAAACTGCTGAAAGTAGAAGATTGTGATAGGAAGAATCTGGAGATAGAAGTTTGTCAATTCTTCGTGTGTGTGGTGGTGCAATTTTCAAGCATTTTTTTAGAAATGTAATTTCATCCAAATCATCTTTTAGACGGGCGAGATAGTATTTTTTCTGCATTAATTTATTGGCTAATTTCTCTTGTGAGCGTGGCAGATAGTTTCGTTTCCCTTCAGATATTAAGTACCATCGAATGTATTGTTTGTCGCGTTCACAAGATATGTTTTCCTCTGGTAGATTCTTTAGCTTTTGCTGTATCCAGTGTACTTCAGCTAATAAATGTTCGAGTTCCTTTTGCATTTTTTGTACGTCCATAAAAACCTCCGTTGTTAAATAAAATAATTATAGTTTTTGAAATTGACTAGGAACATGACAGGAAACTGATAGAAAATGTCCCTAGTCAGAAAGAAAAATATGGGACCGGGGGAAGTAGAATCCGGGTCAGAAAAAGTGTTATGACATGACATAGTTTGATACAATTATGCCTGTTTCGTTATAATGTTCATTATGTAATAAAATAATGGGTAAAAATAAGAACATGTAGATAAATTCACTTTAGAAATTAAATGAATTAACCATATAGACAATAGCATGGATTATGATTGCTTGTAAAGAACTTTTTGAGTAAAAAATGCAAGTTTAGGAGATTTGCACAAATTCAAGTGGGAATATGCTGGGGGAAAATGGAGAAAATATAAGATTTGCACTAAACGAAGAACGAGTGATGAGGTTGCAACAGAGAAAAATCAAAAATATGTGATGAAGTTACAATATAGTAAATCCCAAAAGTATGTGACAGAGTAGTGGTAAAGTAAACCAAAAGGGAAAAAGCTCCAAATTGTAAGGAGTTTAATTAGGTTTATTAAAGTAGGTAATCTGTCAGAAACAAACTTAATTCCTTAAAATGGAACGCTCAATTATTCGGATAGAATTGGTTTCATGGACGCCGACATCATGCAATATCCAGATATATTACAATCGTATAACATGGAAACATTTGCATCTGAAATTCCACCGATGGCGTACACTGGAATAGAAACAGCATTGCAGATTGACTTCAGCCAGTCAATACCTCTTCCCGGAAGCCCTTTTTTACAATCCGTTGTAAAGATATGTCCGGCGGTGATGTAATCTGCACCATGTGATTCTGCAAAGACTGCGTCCTCTACACTGTGGATAGAGGTTCCGATCCTTTTGATGTGCGGATATTTTCTTCGGAAGCCGTCAGAAGATGTTGTTGCGGATGTAGTATTCTCATGGGACAGACCATTATCTGAAGTTATAACAGAGGTACCATGAGTCAGATCGTTATTTGAAGTTATAACAGAGGTACCAGAAGCATCAGAAGCCAGGACAGAACTATTAGATAGGGAATTCTGAAAATTATTTTGTCCTGAATTGCCTGATTGACAAAGTAAATTCGTAAACATGAAAAATGGCAGATGCAGATCTGTACCAAATTCTTCGGCAACCGCTGGAAAATTGTGTACAATGATGCGGGAGGACATTATGTTGAATCCATCGGAGCATATTGATTTTGTGAGGGTAGAATTATCTGATCTTGAGTTAATGGTGAGCGGATTCTTTGGAGATGTACAGTTATTGGAGGTCAAGTTAGTTGCGGAGCGATAGGAATGTTGGGCAGAGAAAATATCAGCGATAAATTCATGATATTCCTCTACGCTTAGATCCTTTTCACGAACTAGAATTTTATCGTAAGAATTATTGTTTAGAAGCACACGAATCTGGCGGGATAAGCAAGTGAGCGGTGTGTCCTCTGCACTTGCTAAGCCTGCCTGTTTGTATAATTCATAACATATAGTCCGGTTTGTTACTGCGATTCGTGTCTGTGTCATCATATTCTGTAATCCTTTCGAAAATATCATTTGATAATTGTAAATATTCCCTAGTCTTGATATGTCCGCTATGGCGTAGGTTGGGGGGGAGAAATTCATATTATAGGAAAAGTCCCCCAACAAGTAGGCGATTAAGCCATGGCAAATTGGGTAAAAAATTGAATAGTGCAAAAACCCCCCAATAAATAGGTAATTAGACTATAGCAAGTTGGGGAGAAAAACCGTATTGTAGGAAATCTCCCCAACAAGTAGACAATTAAATTAAGGAAACTTGGGTAAAAAATCTAAATAGCTAAAATTTCCCCAACCAATAACTAATAAAGCCATGATGCTACCAGTCTAAATTAGAATACCCAAAACCTAATTATGATACTCCTCCGTGTACAAGTAGTCGTTCAATACCGGCTGCATGCCCTGGGCGCGGATGGCATCGTAGATTTCCTCGAAGCTACGGTTGTCAGCAATCTCGAACTGCTCATCACCGGCATCTGCAGCATCAACCTGTGAACCGTCATTTACGCATGCGTGAGCAGCATCAGCCTGTGAACCGTCATTTACGCATGCGTGAGCAGCATCAGCCGGTGAACCGTTATTTGCGCATGCCAGACCGTCGTCTGTCTGTGCGCTATTATTCACACTTTTCTGGACAGAATCTATCTTTGTTACTTCGTGTGCTTCGTACTTTTCCTTGTGATCGCCGATACCAGTCGATACACCCGCGGAAATCTTCGTTGCGGCGATGCGGATGATGCCGTCACGGAAACGCGCTTCCTCACGGGAAGAAACGGTGATTGCTGCAAATGGCAGGAACAACCGGTAAGCACATAAAATCTGGCAGAGGACATTTTCGTGGACATCCTTTGGGTTGATCTTGTCGTTGTTGATGATCGGGCGCAGACGCGGACAGGAAATAGACATTTCTGCATGCGGGTATTTCCGCTGTAAATAATAGACGTGCAGGGCTGTCGCAAGCGCATCTGTGTGGTAGTCATCAAGTCCGAGCAACGCGGAGAATCCGACACCGCGCATGCCACCGCGAAGCGCGCGTTCCTGCGCGTCAAAACGGTATGGCCATACACGCTTGTGTCCCATCAGATGAAGCGTCTCATACTTGTCTGGGTTGTAAGTCTCCTGGAAGACAGTGATGTAGTCGGCACCGCACTCATGCAGATAGTGGTATTCGTCAGTATTGACCGGGTAGATCTCCAGACCGATATTCCGGAAATATTTCCGCGCCAGCTTGCACGCTTCGCCGATGTATTTCACGTCACTTACGGCGCGGCTCTCGCCGGTCAGCATCAGTATTTCCTCAATGCCGGAATCTGCGATGACCTTCATCTCTGCTTCCATTTCTGCTTCGGTAAGCTTCTTTCTGTGAATGTGGTTGTAGCAGTTGAAACCGCAGTATACACAGTAATTCTCGCAATAGTTTGCAATGTATAGCGGGGTGAAAATGTATACACAGTCGCCGAAATGTGCCAACCGCTCCTTCTGTGCCAGAGCAGCCATTTCCTCCAAATGTGGAAGTGCGGCAGGGGATAAAAGTGCTTTGAAATCTTCAATGCCACAGTGTCCCTGCTTCGCATTTGCAAGGGCTGTGCGGACATCTGCGTCAGTGTAAGCGTTGTAATCATAGGACTGCATGGCTGCGCGCACCTTGTCCTTGATATCAGAATCCAGCACTTCCATGCCGTCCATATATTCCATATGGTTGGTGCGGGATGCCGGGTTTTCCTCCAAGTCCTTCTTGCGCTTCTGCGCTTCCGGGGAGAGGTAGGAATTATCTATCGTATATTCTTGTTCCATTCGTTATTTTCCTCCTATCGCAAAAATCCGGTCAGAGGATCGGAAGCTGCGCCGCCCTTGTCGAGTACGCGCCCAGGTCCTGCCAGATAAGCTTTACGACCGGCGATGATTGCATCCTTAAATGCGCTGGCCATCATCGGGATATCACCGGCAGTTGCAATCGCGGTGTTCGCCATAATGGCAGCGGCACCCATTTCCATTGCTTCACAAGCCTGTGAAGGGCGTCCGATACCGGCATCGACGATGATCGGGAGGTCGATCTCATCAATCAGAATCTGGATGAAATCCTTCGTTGCAAGACCCTTGTTGGAACCAATCGGCGATGCGAGCGGCATGATACAGGCGGCGCCTGCATTTGCCAGATCACGGGCAACATTCAGGTCTGGATACATGTAAGGCATAACGACAAAGCCTTCGTTTGCGAGGACTTCGGTCGCTTTGATCGTCTCCTGATTGTCAGGAAGCAGGTATTTGGAATCGCGCATGATCTCGACCTTGACGAAATCAGTGCCAGCCATTTTACGGGCGAGGCGGGCGATACGGATTGCTTCCTCTGCATTTCTTGCGCCGGATGTGTTCGGCAGCAGCGTTACGTTCTTCGGGATAAAGTCCAGAATATTCTCTTCTGGTCTGGTATTGGCACGGCGCAGGGCGAGCGTGACGATCTCGGCATCGGCATATTCGACTGCCGCACGGATCAGGTGGGAATTGTATTTTCCGGAACCCAAGATAAAGCGGGAATGAAACTCATGTCCGCCAAGCATGAAAACATCGTTGTTATTCTCCATATTTGAAACCTCCGTTTATAAAATATCAAAAAAGCCACGCGAAAAAACCACACCCGTGGTGGTGTGCCCCTTCGCGCAGCCATATATGACAAACACTCTGCTATTATTATAGACATTATACGGAATATGTCAAGCCGGAAGCAATCGCGAGCACACATACAAAAATACAGCATGCTGCTCCGCGTTTGTACATATAATAAAACGAGCAAGAAAAGGGTTGTTGTATATGAAAGTATTTCCATATATTTTAGTGGCGGTTGTCTGTGCAATCGTGGTGCCGTGTCTCGTCACATTCTGCGTGAATGGAAAGCAGGGGGACGGGACTGCCTCGCTGGAACGCATTTCAACCGGGAGAGATGTGCTGGTGCAGACGAAAGCGGGAAATGAGCTGGTGGATGTGGAAAAATATGTAGCGCATATCATGCCGGGAATCGTGGATGCAAGCGCGGATGACAGCTATTTGCAGGCACAGGCGGTCGCGCTTCGGACGAAGGTGTATTATGCGATGGGAGACGCGACCGTAATACAGGCGTCAGATCTGGAATTTCAATATTATACGGAAGGAGATTATATCGCAAAATGGGGCAGGGAGAATTACAAATCCGTCAAGGCGCGTTATGAGCGTGCGGTGATCGCCACCAAAGGAAAAATAATCGAGCAAAAAGAAAATAATTGAATAAAAGGAAAATAATGTGTCCATACTAGCATTAGCAAATCAAAAGGAGGCAGAGTATGGACCGATTCAAAGAATTTTTGCGGACAAAGGGACTGTATATTGCGATAGGCACAGGCGTTCTGGCGTTCGTTGGTCTGATGGTAATCTATAATTACAATACTTACAAAAGCGAGTTTGGAGTAGACAAGCAGACGGTGGATCTGAATGCACCAGAGGTAACAGAAACAACGGAACAGGTTGCTGAGACAAAGGTGGAGATGCCGGAAACAGCAGAGGCAAATTCCGATGAAGCAGTTGCTGGTGATACCGATGCGGACAATCAGACAGCACAGGAAATAGCTGCAAATGAAGATGCACAAAGTGTGGATACAGAAAACAGCGCAAATGAAAGCGCACAAAATACAGATGAAAGTACAAGTGACAGCAATGCATCATCTGAAGCGACTGCAGAGACAAGCAGTGATGGCGTGATCGTCAATGAAGATGGTGTGGTTGTTGCGAATGCCTACAACGAAGGTGGCACGCTCGTATGGCCAGTAGATGGAAAGGTCATCTTGCCATACAGCATGGACACAACCGTATACTTCAAGACACTTCGTTCTTATCGTTGCAATCCGGGTATCCTGATCGCTGCAGATGAGGGAGAAAATGTATTGGCAGCCTATGAGGGCGTTGTCGAGTCTGTCAGCGAGGACAAAGAGCATGGAACGACGGTGACTGTAATCATGGGAAATGGATTCAAAGCAATCTACGGACAGTTGATGAATGTCACTGTCGCCGAGGGTGATACGATTACAACCGCGCAGAATATCGGCGAGGTTGCTCCTCCAAGCAGTTACTATACCGAGGAAGGTACACATGTATTTTTCAAGCTGATGAAGAATGGCGTGCCAATCAACCCAATGATTCTGATGCAGTAGTACTGATTATTGGGTGACTGTTGGGTAAAAAATGCAGTAGAATAAAAATTCCCCAGTTGGAAGCTGGCTAGAAAGTGGCTGATTGGGGAATAAATTCATATAACAAAAAATTCCCCAACCGGAAGCTGCTTGAGAGCGTAAATGGTTGGGGATTTTTTTGTTTTTACGTATAATTTACCCAGTAAAACAGACACAGAAGTCAAATATTGGGGAAATTGTTATGAACCGGCGATTTTTCATCAATTACAGTTCAACACCAATTATGATTTATCACCCATCAAAGTTCATCGTCGACACAGTCTGCGCACTCTTCACACAAACCAGTAAACAATACAGATACGCCATCCACGCGGCATGGTGAGATTTCTGCAGCCTGTGCAATCAGATCATCCTCGAAATTCATATGGATATCACGCACGGCACCGCATTTCGTACATAAAAGGTGGGCATGTGGGTCGGTGCAGGCGTCGTAGTGATCGGTTTTTCCGTCTACATGCAGACGCAGAATCCTGCCGGACGCTGCCATCTGGTTTAAGTTCCGGTAGACCGTACCGAGACTGATCGTTGGGAGGTCGTTCCGCAAATACTGGTAGACAGCATCCGCAGTCGGGTGATCGGTTCTGCCCGTCAGAAAGTTTATAATTGATTCTCGTTGATGACTATATTTGCTTGTTGCCATAGATACCTCCGTTACTATATATACTAATACATTGTATGCACAATATATGAGCTAACACACTCTGAACAATATATGAGTTAACGTACTCTGCACATTATCTGTATACGAATAGTATTGATACTATATCATAAAATAGTAATAATTCTTATTATTTAGTATAGTGAATAATACACATTCTGTCAACCAAAAAATTATATAAAACGAGGAAAAGAATCTAGTAAAAACATAGAAAATCACAAGTATTTGTAAGTATTTGACTGATTTCGATTGACATAAAATTCCATCATTGTTATAGTAAATCTGTGTTGTTTACTAAATAAATATTTACCTGATAAAAGGAAGCGAATATATGAATTTCGGTATGATAACCGATGAATTAAACATGCAGGAGACGAAGCAGGTCATTCACTCCATTTTAAATGCCGGATGTGAGGCAAGCATCGTCATTGACCGTTCCAGCTTTGAGATTCTGTATCAGAATGACAAGGCGATTGAATTGATGGGAAATCGTGTCGGCATGATTTGTCATGAGGTGCTTTGTACGAAGGAAACTCCGTGTATGGACTGCCCGATGCAGCATATCAAGACACAGGCACCGCTGGTGCGGGAGCGTTATGAGGAGCTGCTTGATGGCGTGGCAACGTGGCGTTATCATGATATTGCATGGTTTGACGGTAGAGACGCTGTGCTTGCAACATTGGTCGCACTTGGCGACAATGAGCAGGTAGTTATGCAGAATATGATGGAGCAGGCAGTCAAGCTGATGAACCATACACCAGACGAGGTGGACAAGCTGACTGGCATTTCGAACCGGATTCGGTTTTATGATCAGACGCAGGTTGCGATTCGGGATTTATACAATAATTATGCAATTGTGTTGTTAGACATTGAGCGTTTTAAGAATATTAACGATATCCACGGTATTGCGGAGGGCGATCAGGTGCTCCGTTTTGTAGCGCGGGTATTGCAGGAGACATATGGCAATCAGAACAATTACGCAAGATTGCATTCGGATATGTTCGTCTTTTATATGAGCTATGATAAAAAGGGCGAGATCATCAAAGAGATTGAGAAGCTGCGCAAGAAGATCAGCAACAATCCATTCCAGTATGATATCGTGACAAAGTTCGGTATTTATCTGGTGGACGACCGAAGTATTCCAGTGAATCTGATGTGCGACCGTGCGATGATGGCAGAGCGTACCGTAAAGGGTAATATCATGAAGTTCTGTGCATTTTATGATGAGCATTACCGCGAGGAGATGCTGCGTGCCGGACAGATCGAGCAGGATATGGAGAAGGCGCTGACCGAGCATCAATATCAGATGTATCTGCAGCCGAAGTATCGTTTGAAGGACAACTCCCTGTGTGGTGCCGAAGTGCTTTGCAGATGGCAGCATCCAGAGAAGGGCTTGATCCCGCCGAACGATTTCATTCCGTTATTTGAGAAGAACGGCTTTATTTTGAAGCTGGATGAATACATGTGGGAAGAGGCGTGTAAGAATATCCGCCGCTGGTTGGATCAGGGACGTTCGGTTGTGCCGATATCCGTGAATATATCGAGATATCATATTCAGCACAACGATCTGGAAAAGGCGTTGATGGAGCTGATCCACAAATACGATCTCACACCGGATATGCTGAATCTGGAGATTACAGAATCCCTGTTTTTAGACAAGCCGGAGGAACTGAATTGTGTGCTTGACCGTCTTCAGAAGCTGGGATTTAAGCTGGAGGTGGACGATTTCGGTTCCGGATTCTCCTCATTGAATCTGATTCGAAATATCTCGGTCGATACGATCAAGATCGACAAGGAATTCCTTGATAGTGAGATCGCTTCGGAGAAGGGCAAGATTGTGGTAAATCACACCATCGGTATGGCGAAGGATCTGCATTTGCAGGTAATCGCGGAAGGCGTCGAGACAAAGGCACATGTGGATTTCCTGAAGAATTCCAACTGTGATATCGCGCAGGGATTTTATTTTGCAAAGCCAATGCCTGTACCAGAGTTTGAGCGGATTGCTTTTTAGCCACACTTATTAAAAATACGAATACTAGCTTGACATATAGTATAGGGCTGTTGTATATTTTCTGTATGAGAGTCACTTAGCCGATATGCAAGTGCAGTTATAAAATGAAATGTAAAAGGAGACTAATAGTATGTTAGAAAAGTTAAAGGAAATTATTGCAGACCAGCTTAGCGTTGACGAGAGCGAAATCGAACTCTCAACATCTTTCAAGGATGATCTTGGCGCAGATTCTTTGGATCTTTATGAGCTTGTTATGGCTTTGGAAGAGGAGTATGGTTGTGAGATCCCTGCAGATGACGTAGCTGCTATGGCAACTGTAGAGGATGTTGTTAATTACCTTAAGAACAACGGTATCGAGGACTAATCGAGACCTAGAACCGAATTTCTACATATGAGGGCATCACCCAACGGGTGGTGCCTTTTTTATGTGATTATGAAAATGTATCCATTGCATACAAAAACAGCGGCTGCACATCGTGCAGCCGCTGCTATTTTTACCTGTGAATTGTTTCGTTAGTTATCAATTAACCAAGAACAACCTCAACCTTGTGAGCCTTGCCATCACCAGCAACAGGGATTACATTTCCGTCGATTGCCTTGCCATCAACAGTCATGCTCTTAACACCCTTGCATACGTGATCTGGGTTCTTAACCTCGATATCATATGTGTCGCCACGGAACTGACGGGAAGCCTTCAAACCATCCCAAGCAGAAGGGATAGAAGGATCAATCTTCAAACCGTCGAAGTCAGGCTGTACACCAAGGATGTACTGGGAGATAGCTACCATGTTCCAAGCAGCAGTACCTGTCAGCCATGAGTTCTTACCCTGACCGAAGTTCTTACCTGTCTGACCGATATCAGAACCAGCATCCTTACCACCGATCATCTGTCCATATACATATGGCTCAGTCTTGTGGATATCAGATGTCTCTTCTGTGAATGCAGGAGCGATCTCTGAGTAATACTTGAATGCCTGATCACCCTGACCAGCGTAAGCTGCTGCACAGATGATCCATGCATTGTTGTGTGTGAAGATACCAGCGTTCTCCTTGTATCCGCCCGGATATGTAGAGATCTCGCCGTACTGGATGTAGTACTTTGTATAAGCAGGGTTGTTCAGTACAAGACCATGCTTTGTATTCAGTCTCTCATCGATGGCTGCAAGTGTCTTCATATCACAGCCCTGATCCTTACCGATCTCAGACATGATTGCGAAGCCCTGTGGCTCGATGAATATCTTACCTTCTTCACATTCCTTAGAACCCATCTTCTCGCCGTTTGCATCGTATGCACGGATGAACCAGTCGCCATCCCAAGCGGATTCCATAATGTTTGCTTTCATCTTATCGATCTCAGCCTGAGCAGCTGTTGCCTCGTCATCCTTGCCAAGGTGCTTCAGGATAGATACATAGTTAGGACCTGCATATGTGAAGAGTGTAGCAACCATAACAGACTCAGCAACCTTAGAGTAACCGCCTTCAGCAGCGAACTTAGGGTTTGTATATGTCTGGAAGCTCTCACCTGGTGTGTCAGAGTAACATGACAGGTTGATACAGTCATTCCAGTCTGCACGCATTGCAAGTGGAAGTCCGTGAGGTCCAAGGTTATTTACGATCTTGTAGAAGGAAACCTTCAGGTGATCAAGCATTGGCTTTGCCTTAGACTCGTCGTTATCATAAGGAACCATCTCATCGAGGATACCCCAGTCACCTGTCTCCTTGATGTAAGCGGAAACAGAAAGGATCATCCACAATGGATCATCGGAGAAGTCACCACCGATATCGGAGTTACCCTTCTTGGTCAGTGGCTGATACTGATGGTAGCAGCCGCCATCCTCAAGCTGAGTTGAAGCGATATCAATAATTCTCTCTCTTGCACGGTCCGGAATCTGGTGAACGAAACCAAGGATATCCTGGTTTGAATCACGGAATCCCATACCACGACCGATACCTGATTCGAAGTAGGAAGCAGAACGTGAAAGGTTGAATGTAACCATACACTGATACTGGTTCCAGATATTAACCATACGGTTAACCTTGTCATCTGGTGTGTCAACATTTAAGATTCCAAGGAGATTATCCCAAGTAGCCTTCAGCTCTGCAAGACCAGCAGCAACCTTCTCAGGTGTGTTGTACTTGTCCATCATAGCAAGAGCCTTTACCTTATTAATAGTCTTACCATCTGCTTCGAACTTCTCCTCAACTGGCATCTCTACATAACCAAGGATGAAGATGAGTGTCTTAGACTCGCCCGGAGCAAGTGTGATCTCTTTATAATGAGAAGCGATTGGTGACCAGCCATCTGCAAAGGAGTTGTTAGCCTTACCAGCTTCAACTGCCTGTGGATTGTGGAAACCATTGTACAAACCGATGAATGCATCACGGTCTGTATCGTAACCGTCGATTGTGTCATTTACAGAATAGAATGCATAATGATCACGTCTGTCTCTGTACTCAGTCTTGTGGTAGATGGTAGAATCCTTTACCTCTACACGACCAGTACTGAAGTTTCTCTGGAAGTTTGTGCAGTCGTCCTGTGCATCCCACAGACACCACTCAGCAAATGAGAAGAAGGAGAATGTCTTAGCCTTGTCGCTCTCATTTGTCAAAACTACCTGCTGTACTTCTCCGTCGTAATTCTGTGGTACGAAGAAAGTTACTTCAGCCTTCAGATCGTTCTTCTTACCTGTGATCACTGTGTAACCCATACCATGACGGCACTCGTAAGCATCCAGCTCTGTCTTCACTGGAGACCAGCCCGGGTTCCAGATTGTACCGTTCTCATTGATATAGAAATAACGTCCACCCATATCAATAGGTACGTTGTTGTAACGATAACGAGTGATTCTTCTAAGACGAGCGTCTTTGTAGAAGGAATATCCTCCGGCAGTGTTGGAAATAAGGGAGAAGAACCCCTGTGTGCCTAAGTAATTGATCCATGGATATGGAGTTCTAGGCGAAGTAATGACGTACTCACGATTTGCGTCATCAAAGTAACCAAATTTCATGTATAATACCTTCCTTTCATAAAACACTGCCCTCATTATATAATAAAAATAGTCAAAGCACAACAAAAATTCTCGCATTCAGGCAACAAATTGCACAAACGGAAAATGCAGAAAGTATGCCAGAAAACTCCCTATTTACAAGGACGAATACCAATTATGACAGATTAAGTGTCAATTTTGCAAGGTCTATTGCAATTCACAAATTGCTATACTATATTTTTGGAGATGAATGGTAACAAAAGATGAAATTTCCGGGCGTGGCGTCCGGTGACAGGGAGAAATGGGAAACATGGGAGAGAAAAAGTTCAAAATTCAGCACTGGCATATTGTCGCAGTGATGCTTATGGTGTACGATACAATTGTAGTTAATTTTGCGTATGCGGTTGCATTGTGGTTGCGGTTTGACTGCCGGTTCTCAGCAATCGATATCAAATATCTGGAAGCGTGGATCGCATATATACCGGTTCGAACGGTTATCACGCTGACAGTCTTCTGGCTCACAAGTATGTACAAACGAATATGGCGGTTCCTTGGCATCCGTGAATTACTGCCAATGACGAACGCGACATTGATCGCAGGACTGATCAACCTGTGTGGAATCACGATCTTCCTGCAGCGTATGCCGATTTCCTACTATATATTAGGATTTGTTCTGGAATATGTATGTGTGATCGGACTGCGGTATTCGTATCGTATCTTTGTCACAGAACGAAACCGGGCACATGGCAAGCAGGTGGACAATGTCATGGTTATTGGAGCCGGTGCGGCAGGACAGACGCTGATGCGAGAAATCCAGCGGTCATCCAAGCTCAACAACATGCGTGTGAAATGTTTTATTGATGACAATAAGAACAAGAATGGACGTTTTATTGAGGGTATTCCGGTAGCAGGAACAAGAGACGATATATTTGCTGCTGTGGAGAAATATAAGATCGATCAAATCATATTTGCGATTCCAACGGCAACAAAGGATGAGCGTCGGGAGATACTTAATATATGTAACGAGACAGATTGTGTTGTGAAGACCGTGCCAGGTATCTACCAGATTGTGGATGGTGATGTGAAGCTGAGTAAGCTCCGGCCGATCTCTATGGAAGATCTGCTCGGAAGAGAACCGATCAAGACAGATCTTGCCAGTGTAACCGGCTATATCGAGGGCAAACGTGTGCTGGTAACCGGTGGAGGCGGCTCGATCGGAAGTGAGCTGTGTAGACAGATCGCGGCAAGCCGGCCGGAACAGCTGATCATATTTGACGTCTATGAGAATAATGCGTATGATATCGAGCAGGAGCTGCGTCACAATTTCCCGCAGTTAAACTTGCGGGTGCTGATCGGTTCTGTGCGTGACAGCCGCAGAATCGAGCGTGTGTTTGAAGAGTATAAACCGCAGATCGTCTACCATGCGGCGGCACACAAGCATGTACCTCTTATGGAAGGAAGTCCTTGCGAGGCGATCAAAAACAACGTATTTGGTACTTATAAAACCGCACTTGCGGCAATCCGGAATCACTGCGACCGTTTTGTGCTGATCAGTACAGATAAAGCAGTCAATCCGACAAATGTCATGGGTGCGAGCAAGCGTATGTGTGAGAAGATCGTGCAGTCGATGGACATGGTACAACGGCAGGGAGCCTATCATTTCATTGAGTACAGCGGTCATAATGAAGATGGCGACGAACTTGATTTTCAGGAGGCGGCAGCTACGACAGAGGAACACAGAACCGAGTTTGTAGCGGTTCGTTTTGGAAATGTACTTGGCAGTAATGGTTCGGTTATCCCGCTGTTTCAGAAGCAGATCGCGCATGGAGGACCTGTGACTGTTACACATCCGGATATCATCCGGTATTTCATGACGATTCCTGAGGCAGTCAGTCTGGTGTTACAGGCTGGTGCATTTGCCAAGGGAGGAGAGATCTTCGTACTGGATATGGGAGAAAGTGTGAAGATTGATACATTAGCCAGAAACTTGATCAAGATGTCCGGGCATGTGCCGGATGTTGACATCAAGATCGAATATACTGGACTTCGTCCGGGTGAGAAACTCTATGAAGAAAAGCTCATGGCGGAGGAAGGTTTGAAGCGAACAGAGAACAAGCTAATCCATATCGCAAAGCCGATGGATTTCGAGTATCAGGAGTTCCTCGATGGTCTGCAGGTGTTGCAGCATGAGGCAAATGATAATAACGAGGCACGCATCTATTCGCTTGTAAAACAGCTCGTACCAACGTATATTGGTAAGCAGACAGAGTAACTATATCTATCCGCAGATTATGTCTGCGGATACTCGCATATTCACAGAAGAAGCAATCGTCGCCGCGTGCGCGTTGCAGAATCGGTGATGCTATACAGAAGATACGAATCGGGGATGAAAAATAAAGAAACTTTCCCGGATGGCGAAGCATACCCTTTTTGGAGGAACCCTTTATGTATTACGTAATTTGGACCTTGACCGGCAAGGAGGAAATCGTGCGCGACGAACTCTACGCGCAGATCGGAAGAGATAATTGCAAAGCAATTCACATCCTCACGCGGGAGCGTAAGCAGAAGTTCCGCGGAGAGTGGCAGATGCGGAAAGAAAAGCTTTTCCCGGGGTATCTGCTGATCGACCTGGAAGAAGCGCAGGTGGAACCTGTACGACAGGCACTCCGAGGCGCAACAGAGCATGCAAAGGTATTAAGAAGTGGTGAGGAATTCTTCCCACTCTATGAACAGGAAGAACGTTTCCTGCGCAGGATGACCGGAGATACAACGAATGTGGCTGTCTCTATCGGTGTAATCGAAGGAGATCAGATCGTCGTAAAAGAAGGTCCGCTGGTCGGCATGGAAGGAAAGATTAAACGGATTGATCGTCACAAGCGTATGGCAATCTTGGAAGTCGAGCTTTTCAACCGGGTATCCGAGATGAAAGTCGGACTGGAAATCGTGGAGAAAGCGTGAAAAAAGCTATTAGAATTGGTCTTGACGTATAAATCATTTTCAAATATAATCTAAATAAAGTTAAACACGGTTAACTTTATTTAGATTATATTTGAAATGGGAGATCGTATGAGCCATTTTTATTGTAGAGAACAGGAATTGAAAAAGCTGAATGCGCGATATGAAGATGCGGATTTTGAATGTGCAATCATCTATGGGCGCCGTCGGGTTGGAAAAACCGCATTGATCAATGAGTTTTGCAAGGGAAAGCCAACCATCTTTTATTCTGCATTAAATACAACAGAAAAAGAAAATCTCGAATCGCTCTCCAAGGCGATTATGAGCTATGAGCATCCGGAGATGGAGAGCGCTCCGGTGTTTCGTGATTACGATGCGGCTCTTGCAGAGATTACCGCGTTGGCGCAGAAGCAAAGGCTTATATTTGTGATTGATGAATATCCGTATCTTGCGAAAGCGAAGCCTGCGATGTCAGCCATGCTGCAGCATCTGATTGACCATAGATGGAGTGATACGAAGTTATTTCTCGTTTTGTGCGGGTCTTCGATGAGCTTCATGGAGCATCAGGTGTTGGGACAGGAAAGCCCATTGTATGGAAGGAGGACCTGTCAGTTTAAGATAGAGCCTCTGGATTATAGAGATACGGCGGTTTTTCATCCGGAGCTGTCATTGGAGGACAATGCGCTTATCTATGGTATAACCGGCGGGGTACCGCACTATATCAACAAATTGAATGTGAAAAAGGACGTACAGGAAGCTCTTCGGACGAATCTGTTCGATCGTTCCGGATATCTGTATGAGGAACCGGCGAATCTGTTAAAGCAGGAGCTTCGTGAGCCGGCTTTCTATAATGCCATCATCAAAGCGATTGCGGAGGGCGCGTCGAGATTGAATGAGATTGTATCGAAGGTCGGAGAGACCAGTAGCACCTGCATGAATTATCTGAAGACTTTGATGGAGCTTGGAATCGTCAGGAAGGAAACACCAATCACGGAGAAGCCGGGAAAAAAGACGATTTATATGCTGGCGGATAATTTCTTCCGGTTCTGGTATCGGTTCGTACCGGCGAATATCAATGCGATTGATTCCGGGCGTATCGAGGATATATATGAGGTGGCAGTGCAGCAGCATATTCCACATTATATGGGCTTAATATATGAGCAGATGTGCCGGGAATACCTGTTATATTACGCGAAGCAGCTCCCAATTCCGCTTGCCGAAGTCGGACAGTGGTGGGGCACGGATTCTGTGAAGAAAAAACAGGTGCAAATAGATATCGTGGGTGTTCCATCCACCGGGGACGAATACATCATAGGATCCTGCAAATACCGAAATGAGAAGATCGGTGTTGATGAGCTGGAGCTGCTGCGGGAGTATGCAGAAGTCTTCGGCAAAGGGAAAAAATATGATTATTATATATTCTCCAAGGGTGGATTTACCGAAGGGCTGCAGAAGGCAGCTGCGGAAGGTGAAGTAACGCTGGTTACGCTGGAAGAGCTGTATGCGGAATAAAAAAATAAATAAAAACAAAGAGTCTTAGAGAAATCTAAGGCTTTTTTGTATGCATAAATATAGAGAAGGGAGACCGGAAACATGTTTAAAGATAACGGAGATATGAAACCATTTGCATCAAAGGTATGGCTTGCAAGCCCTACGATGCACGGAGAGGAACAGAAATATGTAAATCGTGCATTCGAACTGAACTGGATCACAACAGCCGGAGAGAATGTAAATGAAGTAGAACGAATCACAGCGGAATACATTGGCGTAGATCAGGCAGTTGCGCTTTCGGCAGGTACAGCGGCTTTGCATCTGGCTATGAAATTAGCTGGTGAGGAATTATACGGAAAGCCGAAAGTAGGCGAAGGCACGTTGGCAGGACATAAGGTATTCTGCTCGGATGTAACTTTTGATGCAACCGTAAATCCGGTTGTCTACGAGGGTGGCGAGCCGGTATTTATCGACACAGAGTATGATACATGGAACATGGATCCGGAAGCGCTCACGAAAGCATTTGAGATCTATCCGGAAGTAAAATTGGTAGTTATCGTCAATCTGTATGGAACACCGGCAAAGTTGGATGAAATCAAAGCAATCTGTGATGCGCATGGTGCAATCCTGATCGAAGATGCAGCGGAATCCATGGGAGCAACTTATAAGGGGAAGAAAACAGGAACATTTGGTAAACATGCGATTGTAAGTTTTAATGGGAATAAGATTATAACAGGCAGCAGTGGTGGAGCGCTTCTGACAGACAGCAAGGAAACTGCGGATAAAGTAAGAAAGTGGTCGACGCAGGCGAGAGAGGCGGCGCCTTGGTATCAGCACGAAGAACTCGGCTATAACTATCGTATGAGTAATATCATTGCAGGTATTGTTAGAGGTCAGTATGAGCATCTGGAGGAGCATATCGCGAGAAAGAAAGCAATCTACGAGCGATATAAAGAGGGTTTCAAAGATCTTCCGGTTCAGATGAATCCCTATGTCGAAGGCGAGATGGAGCCAAATTTCTGGCTTAGCTGTATGATCATCGATGAGGATGCAATGTGCAAGCAGGTAAGATCTGAGAAGGAAGCAATGTATGCACCAGAAGCAGGAAAAAGCTGCCCGACTGAAATCTTAGAGACAATGGCAAAGTATAATGCTGAGGGACGTCCTGTATGGAAACCGATGCATATGCAGCCAATCTACAGACTGAATCCATTCATCACAAAGGATGGAAATGGAAGAGCAAGAAGTAATGCGTATATTGCTGGCGGTGTAGCAGATGTCGGTATGGATATCTTTGAACGGGGATTGTGTTTGCCGAGTGATATCAATATGACTGTGGAGCAGCAGGATATCGTGATTGAGATTGTGAAAAAGTGTTTTGAGTAGAAAGATGAGATAACGTATGTATGCGAAATGCTTTAAGAGAGTAATAGATTTTGTCTTAAGTTTCATAGGTTTGATTGTATTATCTCCAATATTTTTAATCCTGATTGTGTTAGGGGCAATCTTTATGAAGGGAAATCCTTTCTTCACACAGAAAAGACCAGGTAAGAATGAAAAGATATTCAAGCTGATCAAATTCCGTACAATGGATAATCGAAAGGATAAAGATGGAAATCTGTTGCCAGACGAAGTAAGACTGAATAAATATGGCAGGTTTCTTAGAAGTACATCTTTGGACGAATTGCCTGAACTTTTTAATATTTTGAAAGGTGATATGGCGATTGTAGGTCCGAGACCATTGTTAGTAGAGTACCTTCCATACTACACAGAAGAAGAATTGCGTAGACATGAAGTTCGTCCGGGTTTGACGGGATGGGCACAGATAAATGGCAGAAATGCGATAGATAGTTGGGAGCAACGATTTCAATTTGATATTGCGTATATTAATAATGTTTCATTGGTGTTTGATATTAAAATAATATTATTGACCATATATAAAGTGGTTAAGCGCTCTGATATTCAGGTTGGTAGTGAGATAAAAGTTGGACGTTTAGATAAGGCAAGGGAAAAAAGATGACGGTGTTAGTAAGAAAATTTGAAAGAAACGATATACCTAATAAGGTAAAATGGATTAATGATCCCAAAAATAATAAATATTTGCATTATGACATTCCATTAGAAATTGAAAAGACAGAAAAATGGTTTGATAATAATATTAATAATAGCAATCGTTATGATGCAATTATTGAGGTTGATGGAATCTCTTGTGGAACCATTGGGTTGATTAATGTGGATCGGAAAAATCATAAAGCTGAATATTATATAGCAATGGGTGAAACATCCTTAAAAAGGAAAGGAGTTTCTGCTCAAGCTAGTGAGCTGATTTTGAAATATGCATTTTTCAATCTAGAAATTAATAGAGTTTATTTATATACAGAAACTGAAAACATTCCAGCGCAAAGATTGTTTGAAAAATTAGGATTCGTCAAAGAAGGATGCATAAGGCAGGATTTATTTTCTAATGGAAGATTTGTTGATAGATTTATATATGGAATTTGCAAGAGTGATTATATAAAAGGGGTTTAAGGATGCAACATACACCAATTCAATATATTTGTAAAAAAAATGGAAACAGCATTTATATTAAGCGTGATGATTTAATACCATATTCGTTTGGAGGTAACAAAGTAAGAAAAGCTTTTTTGTTCTTTGATGAAATTGATGCTGGTAATTACGATTGTGTTGTAACATATGGAAGTAGTCATTCTAATCATTGTCGTGTAATTGCTAATATGGCAGCAGCGAGAAAAATGCCGTGTTATATAATTGGTCCAGAAGAAGTTTCGGATGCTACTTATAATAGTAAATTAATGAAATTGTTTGGCGCTTATATTTGTTCTGTACCAATTGAATATGTTAATGAAACAATTCAAAATGAAATAGAAAGACTAAAAATGGAAGGAAAGAAACCTTACTTTATTCCAGGAGGTGGGCATGGGAATATTGGAACAAGAGCATATGTACAGTGCTATAATGAGATTGCAGAATACCAAGAAAGACATGCATTAATCTTTGATTATATTTTTTTAGCGTCAGGTACAGGAACTACGCATGCAGGACTTATTTGTGGACAAATTATGCAGGAAAGTAATGAAAAAATTGTAGGCATTAGTATCGCGCGACAAAATCCACGCGGAAGAAATGTTGTAATTGATAGCGTAAAAGAATATATGCCGAATGTTCCAGATGATATTATTCAAGATAAAACAGTTTTTATTGATGAATATATTGGAGAGGGATATGGAAAAACGAATGAGGATGTAGAGGATACTATTAAACAATTGATTATCAATTATGGCATTCCTATGGATAGTACATATGTTGGAAAGGCGTATAATGGAATGGTCAAATATATTGAAGAGAAAGGAATAATAGATAAAAATATATTGTTTATTCATACAGGTGGTACACCACTTTTTTTTGATGATTTGAGGTGAAATAATGAATATTTTTTATAAATATGTAAATGAATTGCCTAAACTAGTATGGGTGGCAGAGATAGAAAAAAATAGAGTTAATGTGTTACATGGAGCGGATGTTGAATGCAATGATAATTTCTTTGTTGAAGGGGCATGGAATGGAGACTTTCATAAAGGTGATTTTTGTGAGAGTAATTGGTTTTGTGGAACTGGGGGGATTTTGAATGATAGGGGAATATGCTTCTCTACTCCATCACATATAACATATGGATTATATTATTATATTGATCAGAAGATATATGTTAGTAATAGTTTATATTGTTTACTTTCATATATTGATGCGACATTGGACTCAGAATATGAGGGATATGAAGTTGATTTTAACAGTATTCGAAAGGGAATAAATAACTATAAAAATAAAATTAGAATAAAAAAGGACAATAAATTATTAAATGTTAATGTATTGTTTTATTCTTATTTATTTGTTTATGATAATGGAGAATATGAGGTAAAAAAGAAAGAAAAAGAAATAGATTTTGTTGATTTTTCCGATTATTACAATAGGTTATTTGATGCAATGAGAGGAATGGTCAGAAATGCAAAGGATGTACAAAGAAAAAAGCAATATGGACTGGTAACTACGATTAGTAGAGGGTATGATGCGCCTTGTTGTGCAGTTATTGCAAGAAAATTGGGAGCGACTAAGGCATGCACGTTTAGCCCAGTGGGTAAACATAGTAACGATTGTGGAGAGGCGATTGCCAAAAAATTAGGATACGAAAATATATTTTTGAGAGATCCAGATGATTATAAAAATAACGATAATATGTTAGAAGCAGAAGTTGTATGTTCGGGGGAGTTAGGTTCAGAGATTAGCATGGCCTCATTTTATGATGTTTTTGCAGAAAACATAGTTTTTACAGGAGAAAGGGGAGATTCTGTTTGGGACAAAAATCAATTAAGTTATGCAAATAATGAGTATATGTTTCAATCTAGAGATGCAAGTTTAGGAAGTTCAGAAAGGAGATTATGGGTTAATTATATTTCGTGTCCTTTACCGTTATTTGGTGCTACTGCATGGCCAAGTATTTGCAAAATTTCAAATGGCGAAGAAATGAAGCGGTGGACATTGAATAATGAGTATGATAGACCGATTCCACGAAGGATTATAGAAGAAGCGGGTATTGGACGATGGGATTTTGGAATAAAAAAATATGGGGCTGGTTTTAGTTATAGTTATGATTGGAAAAATAGAATCATGAATAGGATGTCTTTAAAAAGTGCTAGGGATTTTGAGGAATATCTTAAGGGCAATAAAAAACAACATTTATTTAGTTGTATAAAATTTTATATTAAAGTGAAAAACGTGTATCTAAACCGAATGGGATTAAAAATGTTTAAAATTGGAGATTATTCAGAAATAAATAATCCTACAGTTGTGCGATATTTGATTCCGTGGGCGGGAGAGCAAATGATAAAAAGATACAATTGCGCATTTGAAAAAGTTAATACAAACAATAATTTTTAGTATGTGAGGGAAATTTATGATTAATATTTTGATATTGAGTGCAGGTACACGTAATAAAATAATTCAGTATTTTGTAAAAGAACTTGAAAAAACAGGGAAAGTAATAGCTACAGATATGAGCGAATTAGCACCAGCAATTTATGAGGCACATAAGTATTATATTGTGCCTAAGATGACAGATCCAGGCTATTTAGATGTAATACTTCAAATTTGCGAGAAAGAACAAATCACAGGTGTATTATCTTTAATTGATCCAGAATTATCTTTACTAGCTCAGAATGAAGACAAATTTAAGAATGTTGGAGCAACAGTTATCGGATCGTCATATGAGTTGTGTGAAATGTCATTGGATAAATTTAAAATGTATAATTGGCTAACTTTTCATAAATATAATTGTGCAAAGTCATATATGGATAAGGATATATTTTATAATGATGAAAAAAAGGGGTTGATATCTTATCCTGTATTTGTAAAACCTGCAAGAGGTAGTGCAAGTATTTCAATATCAAAAGTATATGATAAAGAGACTATTGAACTCTTGTTTGCACATGATGATGGACTGATGATACAGGAGTATCTTGCTGGACAAGAAATTGGGGCAGATGTTTATATTGATATGATTTCAGGCGAAGTTATTTCAATTTTTACAAAGAAAAAATTAAAAATGCGTGCGGGCGAGACAGATAAATCTGTGTCTTTTAAAGATGAAGAATTATTCAAGTTGATAGAAAAATTTGTGAAAGAGGCAGGATATAGAGGACAGATAGATATTGACATATTTGATATTAAAGGTAAATATTACATATCGGAGGTTAATCCTAGATTTGGTGGGGGATATCCACATGCATATGAGAGTGGTGTGAATCACATGAACTTGATAATGAATAATTTGAAATCCATATGTAATAAGAGTCAGATAGGAAATTATAAAGAAGATATTTATATGATGAAATATAATGAAGTGTGTATTAGAGGTAAGGTATGAGAAAAGCATTAGTGGTTGCATCAATATGGCCTTTTTTTAATTTTGAAAAAAAGGATATTATATTGTTACAAAATCTTGGATATGAGGTTCACTGTGCAACGAATTTTGAAATTGGAATAGATCATGAGGTTAAAATTGATAATATAAAGAGGCATCAGATTGATTTCTCGCGTTCACCATTTTCAATTAAAACAATAAAGGCATTTATGCAGCTTAATCAATTGCTAAGAGAAAATGATTTTAGTATTGTTCATTGTCATACACCAGTGGCAGGAATATTAACTAGAATAGCAGCGAAAAAATTTAGAAAAAAAGGAATGAGAGTTTTATATACATCTCATGGATTCCATTTTTATAAGGGAGCTCCAATTAAAAATTGGATTATGTATTATCCAATTGAAAAAATTTGTTCTAGATATACAGATGCAATTATCACAATAAATCAAGAAGATTATGAATTGGTTTGTTCAAGATTCAAAGCTCAAGAAAATATCAGGATTCCAGGTGTTGGTATAGATTTAAATCAGTTTTTTCAAGAACATAGTGCAAATGATACTATGAGAAGCGAATTAGGAATTGCAAAAGGAAATAAAATAATACTTTCTGTAGGTGAACAGAACGATAATAAAAATCATAGATTGATAATTTCTTCTTTGGCTAAACTAGGAGATACAAATATTCATTATGTCATGGCTGGTTCTGGAGAGGCAGAAGAAAGAAATAGAATGTTAGCAAAAAAATTGGGGATTATAAATCAGGTCCATTTTTTGGGATATAGGACAGATATTCCAAGGCTAGATAATGTTGCGGACATATTTGCATTTCCGTCAATTCGTGAAGGGTTAGGGTTAGCAGCAATTGAGGCACTTGCTTGTGGTACACCTGTAATAGGAATGAATACGCGAGGAATAAATGAATACGTTAAGGATGATATTACGGGCTATTTATTTTGCAATGACGTTGATTCATGTTGCGAGGCAATAGTTAAGTGTTTGAAATTAAAAGATGATACTATGTTACCTGTACGCTGTATAGAGGCGGCAAAAAAATATGATGCCCAGCATACGCAACTGATTATGAAATCATTATATGAAAAGTATAGTTATACTGAATAAACGATATATAACCTGCAATTAAAAGTAGGATTGAAATTATAGGAAGGATAAGTATTATATACAGATTAATTATATGAAGACGATTGCATTTTATTTACCACAGTTTCATAGAATTCCTGAAAATGATATGATGTGGGGAGAGGGTTTTACAGAATGGAATAACGTGAAGGCGGCGAATCCATTATTTTCCAATCATAATCAACCACGTGTACCTCTAAATAAGAACTATTATAATTTATTAGAGGATGATGTTTTAAGATGGCAAGTTGATTTGGCTAATCAATATGGTGTAGATGGATTTTGCTTCTACCATTATTGGTTTAATGGAAAAAAACTTTTAGAAAGACCAGTAGAAAAGTTTTTAAATTTGAAAACTTTGGATAAAACTTTTTGTTTATGCTGGGCAAATGAGGCATGGACAAAAGCATGGGTATCTAAGGAAGATGATGTTCTGTATCCACAGGTCTATGGTAATGAAACGAGTTGGGAAGAACATTTCCAATATTTGTTACCATTTTTTAAGGATGCAAGATATATTAAGGATTCTGGAAAACCACTGTTTATTATTTATCGACCAGAATTAATTGAATGTTTAAATGATATGTTGGATTATATGAATCGAAGAGCGGTAGAAGAAGGATTTGAAGGAATTTGTTATGCTTATCAACAATTAGCGTACGATTTACAGCCAAATAAAGATGAGAGTAGATTTACATATAATATTGAATATGAACCAGCGTATAGTATGAATGATTTAAATGAGGGTAAGCATGCATATAATTTTTTATATAGTATCGCAAAATCAATTGATAAAATATCACTGAAACTTATCAACAAAACACTATCAAGTATGTATATAAGGAAAGTTAGAACGATTGACTATGATAGTTTATGGAAAAAATGTATAGATAGAATTCCAGAAAATGAAAAGCATGTAGCTTGCATTTTTACTGATTGGGATAATACACCAAGAAGAGGTAAAAAGGGAATTGTTGTAACCGGAGCCAATCCTTTGAAATTTAAGAAATATATTGCTATGAAAAAAGAAATGATAAAAAAGTACTATTCAAATGAGTATGTATTTATTTTTGCGTGGAATGAGTGGGCAGAGGGTGGATATTTGGAACCTGATGAAAAATATCAATATGGATATTTAGAAGCTATAAGGAGTGTATTTAAAGATAATGACAGTATTGTATATTAATCATGAAAAAAATCTAGGAGGAGCAGCTCGTTCATTATTAGGTTTAATAGATGAAATGATTCCCAAAGTTAACATTCTTGTACTTACACCATATAAACAAGGCAAATTTATTGAAGAATTAAAAAAACGAAATATAGAGTATATTGCAGTACGTTATTTTATGTGTATATCATATAATAAATATAATGGAGCTTTTGAATTGTTAATGCGTGTGTTAGGATGTATTTTAGCGTATTCATACAATTTTTTTGTTGCTATGATATTAAGTTTGAAGCTAAAAAATAGAGGGATTGATATTATACATTCCAATAGTAGTGTAATTAATATTGGGCTTTTTTTGGCGAGGTTTATGAATGTGCGATATGTGCAACATATTAGAGAATTCATAGAAGAGGATTTTGGATGGGTTCCGTTGCCAAATAGAAAGATGTTTGAAAAGAATATTGATCGACATAGCGATGCTATTATTTTTATTTCCCAAATATTGATGGGGAAATATAAAAACAAATTTGATTTGCATAAATGTGAGTGTATATATAATGGTGTTGATGGAGTAAGGCATCAAAAAACATATAATAAAAACAGCAATAATTTTTTAATGGCCAGTAGAATTGTTCCTGGTAAAGGGCATAGTACAGCTATACATGCGGTCGATTATTTGGTAAAAAAATTGGGAGTAAAAAATTTTCGGATTGTTTTTATGGGAGGAGGAGATCAAGAATATATTAAAGAATTAAAGGAAGAAGTTATAAAGCTGGGAATTGATAAGTATATAATATTTTATGGTTATTGTGACGATATGGAAATGGCAAGAACTAATTACAAATATGAACTTGTTTGTTCACAATGTGAAGCCTTTGGAAGAGTTGTTATAGAGGCAATGTTAGCAGAAAATATTGTTATAGCATCTAATTCAGGTGCAATTCCGGAGTTGATTGTAGATAAAAAAAATGGATATTTATATGAAAAAAACAATTTTGAACAATTAGCGTTTATCATGAAACAATGTGTACAGAATTCGGATGATCAAAATATACGTGAATACGCATTTAATTATGCAAAAAATAACTTTAATAGAAAAAAAAATGCAATGCTGATTTATGATTTATATAATAACATTTTAAAGAATATTACGGAAGGATAAGTATGATATATAGTCATACAAGATAAAGTGAAAATATATATTAACAAAGATAGGATAATATTGTATTTACTGCTTTTTATATCGTTTATGCCACGATATTTTTATTCTTTTAGTATTGGTAATATAATTACCAAAATACTACAATTTATTGCAGTTTCATTTATATTTGTATGTGTTATTAAATCTCAAAAAATTAGTAAGTTTGCCATCATATTAATTTTGGTGGAAATAATATGTTTAATTTCAACATTGATAAAGACTCCAGAATCTATATTTAATTGGTTGTATCATATAATGATGTTGTTTTGTATATATGGAACATTCAGTATTTATATTGATAAATTGAAGAAAGAATTTATAGATGTAATTGCAAACTTATTTGGAATCTATGCGTGGATTAATGAAATACTCATTATTTTGTTTCCTTATGGAATATGGCAAGATACTTCTCGGAAATTAACCAGTTATAGATATGGATATTTTTTAGGAATTGATAACCAAATGGCATATATCTTAATTCCAACTGCTATTTTTGTTTTTTTGAATTATTGTTTTAACGAGAAGAAAATATACTATTTAATTTTTATGACGGCTCCTGTCATATTATCAATAATTACATTATTTCCTGCAACTGCGGTGGTTGCTATAACAATTTTTGTTTTGTTGGCAAGTCTTGTTCTGGTGGGAATAAAATGGATTAATTCTTTTATAAATGAAAAAACCATTGTTTTATTGATGGTTTTTGTATTTGTTTTATTGATTTTTATTCAGTCCTATAATTCCATAGTCACTTATGTGGTGGAAAGGGTACTGGGAAAAAATATGACATTTACAGGAAGATTCGAATTATGGAAAGCAGCAATAAAAGGTTTTTTGGATTCACCGTTGATTGGAAATGGACAAAATAATACGGGAACATTAATTGTTGATGGGATGGATATGGGGGCATCTGCACATAATGTAATACTTCAATTTATCTATGAACATGGTATTGTTGCAATTATAATCTTTTTATTAGGGTGCAAAGATGTAATTAAAAAAATGAAAATATATAATAATCAAAAAGAAATGAAAATTATATTGCTGGGATTGTTTTCAATTTTTGTTACATTTATGATGGAAGTATATTCTACATATCTTTTAATAGGCTTACTTATTGTGGCCTATAAATATAATGAATTAATTGAAACAAAGCATGATTATTCTGAGACTCTTTGAGTGAACAGCCAAGACTTTATATGTTATCTAGAAATGAAAGCATGTATTTCTGCAGGAGTCTTGTTTGATTTAGAAATAAAATTAAACGTACTATTTAGTATGTGTAAAAAACGGCAGATAAAATTATGCTAAATTATCGAGAAATCTAAGCTAAATATAATTAGTGGAATACAAAATGTGGGATTTTTATGAAAAATAGTACTAAACTTAATTTTATATATAACAGTCTTTATCAGCTATTAGCTATTTTTTTACCTCTAGTTACTACTCCATACTTATCAAGAGTTTTAGGAGCAGAAAAAATAGGAATATATTCGTATTCTTATTCAATTGCATATTATTTTTCTATGTTTATAATTTTGGGATTAAATAATTATGGGAATAGAACAATAGCTATGGTGAAAGATAATAAAAACGATTTGTCAAAGTCGTTTTTTAGTATATATTATATGCAACTTACATGCGCGGTCGTGGTAATAGCGTTATATATGTTATATGCTTATTTTATTTCGAATAAAGTTATAACATGGATTTTATTAATCTATATTATGTCATCAGCGATAGATATTAGCTGGTTTTTCTTTGGATTAGAGCAGTTTAAGTTGACAGTAATTCGTAATACAGTAATAAAAATACTTAGTACGATAGCTATTTTTTTATTTGTAAAGAAATCTACAGATATATACATTTATGCATTTATTTTATGTGTGGGATACTTTTTGGGTCCGCTTATGCTTTGGCCGTTTGTAAAGAAAAATGTGTATTTCTGTAAAGTATCAAAGCAAGATATCATTTCTCATTTCAAACCTAATTTAATTATGTTTTTGCCAGTAATAGCAATAAGTTTATATAAAATGATGGATAAGATTATGCTGGGGAAAATGTGTAATATGTCACAAGTTGGATATTATGAAAACGTTGAAAAAGTGATGCAGATCCCCCTTGCATTAATAGGTTCCCTAGGAACAGTGATGCTCCCCAAAATGTCAAATTTAATTGCTAATGATAAGGGGCATGAGGTTGATAGAATTATTGAAAAATCAATTATTTTTGTAATGGTTATATCTTCTGCCTTATCTTTTGGAATAATGGGAGTGGCAGATAGTTTTGTCCCTTGGTTTTATGGGGAGGAATTTTATCCATGTGTAGCTCTTTTTAGAATATTAATGCCAAGTTGTTTATTTGTAGCGTTTGCAAATGTGATACGTACGCAGTTTCTTATTCCTAACAAAAAAGATAGCATATATATTTTTTCTGTTTTTCTTGGGGCTGCTGTTAATTTATTTATAAATTTAATACTTATACCGAAATATGCATCAAATGGAGCTGCTATAGGTACCTTATGTGCAGAAGCTGCAGTATGTATATATCAGATTTTTAAAGTTCGAAATCAGTTATCAATAAAGAAATATGTTTTTAATATTATTCCATTTATAATTATTGGACTAGTAATGTATGGCATTATAGTAAACATTCCGCAGTTATCAAATGCATATTTAGTTGATATATTACTAAAGGTTTTAATTGGGGGGCTTATTTATGTATCTTTTTCAAGTATATATTTAATTAGGCACTCAAAAAAAATTGAAAGATTATCCTAATATTCTAAGAGTGAAAGTTTTTATTAGGTATGAAGTTAAATTTGAATCAAAAGGCAAATAATTTTGTGATTAAAAATAGTACGATAATTTAAATACACAGGAGAGTGACACACTATGAAGATTGCAGTAGCAGGAACGGGATATGTTGGATTATCAATTGCAACACTTTTATCGCAGCATCATGAGGTGATGGCGGTTGATATTATTCCAGAGAAAGTAGAGAAGATCAATCATCACATAAGTCCGATTCAGGATGAGTATATTGAGAAGTATCTGGCAGAGAAAGCGTTAAATCTGACAGCTACATTGGATGCAGAGGCGGCTTATACGGGGGCAGATTTTGTTGTGATTGCGGCACCGACAAACTATGACAGCAAGAAGAATTTCTTTGATACATCTGCAGTGGAATCGGTCATTGAATTGGTAATGAAGTATAATCCATCTGCAATTATGGTAATTAAGTCTACAATTCCGGTGGGATATACGAAATCCATCCGGGAGAAATATCATTGTGATAATATTATTTTCAGTCCGGAATTTCTGCGGGAATCAAAGGCGTTGTATGATAATTTATATCCAAGCCGTATCATTGTTGGAACGGATATGGATGATGAGAGACTAGTTGCGGCGGCACATACATTTGCGGGGCTGTTGCAGGAAGGCGCAATCAAGGAGAATATTGACACGCTGATCATGGGGTATACGGAAGCAGAGGCGGTCAAGCTTTTTGCAAATACATATCTGGCGCTGCGAGTATCGTATTTCAATGAGCTCGATACATATGCGGAAATGAAGGGCTTGGATACGCAGCAGATCATTAATGGTGTGTGTTTGGATCCGCGAATCGGCACACATTACAATAACCCAAGTTTTGGTTATGGAGGATATTGCCTGCCGAAGGATACAAAGCAGTTGTTGGCGAACTATCAGGATGTGCCGGAGAACCTGATCGAAGCGATTGTGGAATCGAATCGGACGAGGAAGGATTATATTGCGGACCGGGTGCTGGAGATTGCTGGAGCGTATGGACCGAATGCGGACTACGACGCTTCGAAGGAAAAGGAAGTTGTCGTTGGTGTTTACCGCTTGACGATGAAGAGTAATTCGGATAATTTCCGGAAGAGTTCAATCCAGGGTGTCATGAAGCGGATCAAGGCGAAGGGGGCAACCGTGATTGTGTACGAGCCGACTTTGGAAGATGGCAGCACATTCTTTAGCAGCAAGGTTGTGAATGATCTGGCGCAGTTCAAGGAGATGTCTCAGGCAATCATTGCGAACCGGTATGATGCCTGTCTGGATGATGTGGTGGACAAGGTATATACAAGAGATATATTTAGGAGAGATTAGGCTGAGATTGAAACCGCCAGGAGTTTGATGCTCTCGGCGGATTTTTTTAAGTCTAAAACCGAACATATATTCGGAAAAAGATTGACGAGATTTGGTGAATATGGTAATCTGTTTTCATAGATTTATGAGAGTGAATGAATTTTATTATGGGGATGGAGAAATGAGGTATGATGAGTAAAAAAGAAAAAGTTGAGCAGTTATATAGTATATATGGGTTTAAGAAGACAGATGAAACAGAGTGTATTCTTGTGTTTACATATAGCAATGGATATTTCCATAATGTAGAAATTGTTCGGTTTAAAGAGAATGAAAATGTAGATGAAATAAAACGAGAATATGAAAAATTAGGGTATTCCGTCAGAATTATAGATTATGTATCGTGTGAAGAAACGCAGAAGTTATTATTCAAAGGCTTTTTTGATGTTGATAATATACATAAGCGTCTCATGCAGGACTATAATAATTTTTGTGAATTACAGTCTAAAAAATTGTTCGGTGCCCGATATGAATATGTACAGCCGACATATACCTGGGATAATTCGACTGGAGATGGGAAATTGTCCAGTAATATATTGGCGCAGTTACAAGAAGATGGTCCGCAGTTGATCATATTAGAGGCGGCAGCTGGTTATGGAAAGACGTGTACTTCGTATGAAATTGTAAAAGAGATTGCGGAGAGAGATAAGGATTATGCACCAATTTTTACTGAGTTGTCAAAAAATAGAAAGGCGGCGTTGTTTCGGTATGTTTTGTTAGATGAGATTGATCGGAAATTTACTACATTATCTTCGGATTTGGTTATTGCAGAGATTCGTAATGGTAACGTTCCGTTGGTAATAGATGGTTTTGATGAGCTGATTTCACGATCAAACAAGGATATGGGATATGATGACAGTGTTGCAGACGATGATTCGAAAACGATGTTGGATACAATTGCGGAGTTGTATTTGGAAGGATGTTCTACTAAAATTGTTTTGACTTCTAGAAAAAGTGCAATTTTTACAGGGGATATATTTGAAGAATGGGCTAAAAAGCATCTTCCTTTTTGTAATATAACCAGAGTTTCAATTGAAGAACCGACAATTAAAGATTGGATCGGTTATGATAAAGCAAATTATTTGGAAAAGCAGCGGATTCCGTTTGCAAGCATTGTCAATCCAATTTTGCTTGCTTTTATGCGAAGTATGGATGATGAGAAATTTAAGGAAATCTGTAGTGATGTTGAACGGGTGATTGATTATTATTTTGAGTCCCTGCTTGAACGAGAACGAGAACGTCAGGCTCTGCAATTGTCTGTCGATGAGCAGTACCAGATTATGGAACAGCTTGCGTATGAGTTTATAGATTTCGATATAGTTTCGGAAGAAATATCCTTTATCCGTGATTTGTTTATAGATATTATTCATGATAAGTTCAAGACGTATCGTGAGAGGTATATTTCTATTGAGGAACGACCGACAGAAGAAGAGTTTGCAACAAAACTTGCAGGGCATGCCCTTCTGAATCGTGTTTCTCCACGAAAGAATGAGATTGGTTTTATTAATGATTTTATTTTTGGAATTTTAATTGGTGATGATATAGTAAAGAATCCATCTATTTTGGAAAAGATGGATGGTAAGTATGTGGAAATAGCATGTACGGCATATGCTAGCCGCTCAGAGGAGAAGAGGGATAGACTTTTAGAATTGGTTATGCCGTATATTACGCGATTGAATTATGAACAGCAATTGGAAATTGAGTTAAAGCTTGCGTGTACGATTAAAAGAGATTATGAACGGCATTATTATTCAAATAGAATTTTTAATCAGGATGTTTTCTTTGATGGCACATACAAATTTCGAAATTGTACCTTTCGAAATTGTACCTTCAAGGAGTGCATTATAATGACAAGTGCTTTTGTCAGTTGCCAGTTTTACGATTGTAAGTTCTACGATATCATGGTGGAGCGGGATACTACGGAAAATTGTCAATTGGTATTTGCTGGTTGCAGCGGACATGATGAGTTTGCGGAGTTGGCCTCATATGAGGATGAAATCTGTTATGATGAGGATTATGAAAAGACCGTGTTAAGTAGGTATTGGGGAAAAGGTGAACGATATTCCAAGGGTAAGTTACCGGAGATGTTGCTGATGCGGACGCATAGTGCGGAAGAAAGAACAGGGACTGAAAATGCGTTGGAAAGTTTGAAAAGAAAAGATCTTATTTTTAAAGAGGGACATTATTGGTACCTGAATAAAGATAAGATTAAGGAGATTAAAGAAATTTTGGGGATGCAATAATGAAAAATTATACATGTGAAGAATTGAAAAAGGATATTGACAGGATTTCTGTATCGATTATAAGACCTCTTGAAGTGGAACTACGTAATTATTTGGATAAATGTGGATTATTCTATAAGGTGTTTATGCGTATAAAAAAGTCAAATTCAATCATAGAGAAATTAGAGAATCGCAGACAGAATGAAGTAGCGGGGTATAAGCTTCAGGACTTAGTGGGAATTCGGATTGTTTTGTATTTTAAAAGTGATATTGCGTTGTGCGAGAAGTTGATACAGCAGCATTTCAGCGTAGATAATAAATCTAAAGACGATCAAGATGCAGAGAAGTTTAAAGCGCAGAGAATTAATTATGTCTGTTGGCTGCCAGAGGATGTGAAGAACCGTTTCGATACAAGAGTATGGGAGTATCCGATAGATGCTACGTTTGAGATTCAGATAAGAACCATTTTTTCGGAGGGATGGCATGAAATAGAACATGATTTTAGATATAAGTGTTTGGACGAATGGGATGATTTTGAGGATCAGAGCAGAACGTTAAATGGAATTCTTGCGACATTGGAAAATTGTGATTGGGCAATCTCAAGTTTGTTCGAACAGATGGCGTATAAGGATTATAAGAATGCAAAGTGGATTCCTATGTTGAAGAATGTGTTTCGAATACGCATAACAGATGTGGACGATATGCAAGAGATATTAGCATATTTTGATGAAAATAAAGAGGCTGCGAAAGCGTTCTTCAGAATTGACCGCCAAGAGTTTTTACTTCATTTGTCGGATATAAAAATTGATGTGCCGTTAAATTTGAAAAATGTAGTATGTTTGGCGAATATTTATCAGGTCAAAGATAAGTATATACAGGGCATTACACCAAAATCGTTGTTAAGGATACTTGAAGTAGAGTAGATCTGGCAGTTTTAGAACAGGAAAAAGATAGAGCGATTGATTTGCCACAATTTGGAAAGTTAACGGGATTTGATAAACTATATAGTATTAGACATCCAGAATCCAGGAAAAATGTAAGAGTACTTTATACGATTGAAGATGACACCATAATACTGCTTACTGCCTTTTTAGAGAAAAATGCTGGAGATTATCAAAGAGCAATTGAAATTGCTCAAAAGAGGCTAAAGTGGTTGTTTAGTTAATTTAAAAGGATTATAGATGGAGGATATGAAAATGGGAATTGCAGAAAAGATTGCAAATGCAAAGAAGTCAAATTGGGTTTCAGAAGGTATTTCTAAGTCTGAAGTAAAAACGATTGTTGAGTTAGCAAAGATTTCTGCGCAGATTGAAAGATGCAGACTTGACATGGGCATGACACAACAAAAGTTTGCTGAATATATGGGCGTAACGCAGGCGATGGTTTCTAAGTGGGAAAGTAGGGAATATAATTTCACGATAAGAACATTAAATGAAATTTGTCAAAAGACAAACTTGAAATTATGTGTTAGCTTGGATAAACCATGTGTAAAATCAGATTATAATATTGTGGAATGGGAGAGCGAAAAGGTAGGAAAGAAAAGGCGGGATAATGGTTATTTACGACTTGTATATGATAAGGGGGCGATTGCATAATGGAGTTAAATCGAATTGCAACGGGAATAAAATTAGTTGGGACAACAATTAAAGAGATTTCGGTTGAAAATAATATAGTGAATGTTCAAAAAGAGGCAAAAAGAAGTTTTGGGCTTAATATTAATGAACCTAGTTTTGAAACCATTGACGAAGGCTTTTTTGCTCAAATGGCTATAGATTTTGAAGTAGAGATAGAGCAGTCAGAAGATCGAAATTTTAAATTAGAACTATCTTTAGAAGGAGCATTCCTGTCAGAAAAAGATACTGAGGAAGAAGATTTTAAACAGCTTGTGATCATAAATGGAGCTGCAGCTTTGATTAGCATTGCAAGAGGAAAAATAGAATCGATAACATCTAATATTTTTGACAGCGGAAAAGTGGTTATTCCGTTTGTAAACGTAATTGATTATTATAAAGGTTTGCCAGAATAATATTTGACTAAGCTATAGGTCAAGACACATCAAATTAAAACAGTAACGCAAAACACCGTGTGGATTCCCCAATCCACACGGTATTTCTATATAAAACACACATCTGAGCTGCTTCCGAACATCAGCAACTCATCCTCTCCCCAAGATGTCCAAAGGTGTTTGCTTTGAACACATTTATCGTAACATAAGTGGAAGAAAAAACAAGGGGGTTGGCACAATTGACGCGCTGGAGAGCATACTTTTTCACTTTCGTGCATTTTCTGCTATATTTCATGCAGAATCGCCAAGTCCGGTTTTTGTAATTTTGATAAAAAATACAGGTTATATCTGAGGATAAAAACTTGTGCTATACTACACAAGGAAAGGGGAAACATATGGATCTCAATCAGATATTTATAAAATATTATCCAGAGTGGACCGCGTTTGAAGCGGTTGTATTTTTCTCGGTTTTGATAGGAGTAACAGCCATTTTATTGATACAAGTGCTACGCAAGCATATTCGTTGGGTGCAGGCGGTTTCTGTGTTATTGCTTGTGACATATCTGATGCTTGTATTTGGTTCGACTGTGTTTATGCGGCAGCCAGGGACAAGGCAGGCGGAGTATGAATGGTTCTGGTCGTGGAAGGTAGTGTATCATGCCTTCGAAGAGGGATATACACATAGCTTGTTTTGGGAGATTCTGCTGAATATTGCGTTGTTTGTTCCGATTGGTGCATTGCTGCCGCTTGCGAGTGGACGGAAACGAGGTATTTGGCTGGCGTTGGTTACTGGAATTCTGATTTCTACAAGTATTGAAGGCTTGCAGCTTTGGCTGTGCCGGGGCTTGTTTGAATTTGATGATATCTTTGATAATACACTTGGGTGTGTGTTGGGACAAGCAGTGATTGGAAATCCTGTTACATATCTTCTTATGAAAATTTCCGCCCCACCCAAATGTAAAAATTAAATTATTCCAATCAAATACCCCCAGCTATTTTATTGTAGCTTCACGTATTCCAATGGATCAACAACCTCATCATTCACCCGCATTTCAAAATGCAGATGTGGTCCGGTGCTGTTTCCGGTGTTGCCGGAAAGTCCAAGTAGATCGCCTTGTGCGACGGTCTGTCCGACTTCGACAGAAGTTTCAGACAGATGTCCGTAACGGATGACCATGCCATCGCCGCAGTCCACATAGACACTGATGCCGTAGCCACCGTTCCAACCGGATTGTATGACGGTTCCGGCGGTGCTGCTCTTGACAGGCGTGCCGACATTGACCGCGAGGTCGATTCCGTTGTGCGATCTGCCCCAGCGCGGACCGACGTAAGAAGTGATGACGTAATCATCGACTGGAATCAGAAAGTCCGGTCGCTCCTTTGTTCCGACATGTACCTCGCGGGCAATCGCGGGCGTGATGACGCGGGAATCGATGATCTCCTCGGACACAGCGTGTCCATTTAAATAGGTGATCAAAGCAGTTGTTTCCTGCTGGCCAGCGGTGCCTTCCTGTGTGACGACGATCTCGCCCTGATAGAGGGAATCATCGTAGACGGTGTTGCAGGAATCATAATAAGGAACGATTTCCTTTACACTTTGCAGGGATGTTCCGGTTAGTCGGTATTCTTTTTGCGGTAATTTGATCGATGGAAATTCGCGTGCCTGACTCATCAGACAGACGAGCAGACTGCTTCCCACCAAAGTAAATGTCAGTAATTTTTGTCTTTTGTAGGAAAACTGAAATTTATGTTTCATGATTTGCTCTCCTACGGAATATGTACTTGCAGTCAGTGTTCCCATATATGGCATACGCTATTCAAATATATGGAAAATGTGACGATATATTGAAATGTACGATAACAAATTCGTAACAATTTTATTGTAGTGTTACAAATCTGTGATGTAAAGAAAATGCGTGTACAAAATTCTGACAGACAGCGGCAAAATTCTTGTTCGCGCATGCGCTTTGTGATAAACTAAAACATGAGTGAGTACAGAAGATGGATGCTGGAAATGCGGCATTGGATTACGACAGAGGGAGTTGCAAATGGCAAAAAATTTGATTGATATAGAAGATATTCCACCACAGCTTGCGAACAAGGTCAAGCAGGATCTGCGTTTTAAGACGGGGAATTTTGTGTGGCGCGTGCGGTTCAATATTCCGCTGGACCCGCATACGGTGAACAAGGATACGATGTATGTGACGAATTCGCAGAACCAGAAGCTGCGATCCTATATCCGTTATGATACGAAAAATGAGATTATCGAGGTGGAACCGCTGGAGCCGTATTCGACGAACGAATACTATTTCCTGACGATCACAAAAAATGTGAAGTCGAGAGGCGGACAGTCGTTGAAGGAGCCAGTGCAGATCAAATTCAAATTATAAAAGTACAGATAATAAATTACAGGGACCGAAACAAATCGGTCCCTTTTTATAAAAATGCAACCGCGCGGGTGGTATCTTAGCAAGGGGGAGAAATGGATGGTAAAACTCGAAAAGACTTGTGAATAATCGGTTGCATGCGTGCCTATCCATATCATACGCAAAAAGCATGTCTTGTGTTCTTTTTTCCTAGACATAGTATGGTCGATGTGCTATTATTTTATGTGATTTGAAATGAAATTTTTTGAGTGAAACTGCACGAAAGGTGCAGTCTTGAAAAGGAGGAAAAAACAATGAGTTATTCCGCAGAGATTATTGATTATAAAGGGAAAGAGGCAGTTGCACTGACAGCAGGAAAGTACAAAGCAATCGTGGCACCTTTTTTAGGCAGTAATGTCATCCGTATGCAGGATGTTGAAAATGACATTGAGATTTTCCGTTATAACGAATCCCTTTCTGTTGAGGATCTGAAGAAGAGCCCGGAGGTGTATGGACTTCCGACCCTGTATCTTCCAAACCGCCTTGCAAATGGCGTGCTGAAGGTAAGCGATGCAACCTATCATTTTCCATTGAATGATCCGCTTGGCAACCATATTCATGGTTTCCTGCATAAGCGTGAGCATACACTTGTGAGTGCAGCCGTGGACGGCAAGAAGGCAATCGCAAAGACAGAGTACATATATGACAAGAACGATGAATTTTTCGAGACATACCCAGTCAGCTTCAAGGCAGAGTTCACATTTACTTTGTCCGATGACGGTCTGGAGTATGCATTTACGATGACGAATACATCTGACAAGCAGATGCCATATGGTATGTGCAACCATACAACGATCAACGGACCGTTCACAAAGGATGGAAATGGTCTGGATATGCGTCTGTATATCCCGGTTGGCGAGAAGTGGGAGCTTTCAAAGTCCTGCATTCCGACAGGTGACATGCTCGTACAGACAAATCACGACAGACAGTATCTGACTGGTTCACAGGTTCCAGTGCTGCATGATATTGACAATGACGTATTCTTTGCAGAGGAAGGAAGTCTGGATGGCAAGCCATTCTATGGCGCAGTGGCAACGGATGCTGCAACAGGCAAGCGTATCTGCTATGAAGTATGTAAGGACTTCAAATTCTGGGTTGTATGGAACGATCATGGAGACAAAGGATACTTCTGTCCAGAGCCTTGCACATGGATCATCGATGCACCAAACCAGCCAATCCCAGCAGAGGAATCTGGTTACAAGGAGCTTGCACCGGGTGAATCTCATACGGTGACGGAGAAGATCTATACCGCGTAAGCGTGTGGTGACAAGGGAGGGTTATTTATGAATAAGAGAAGAGTATGGGCACTTGTGCTTTCAATCGTGATGGTGCTGTCTGTATTTGCATATGTCCCGGTTCAAAATGTGGAAGCCGCAGGGGTTTCGGTACAATACAAATCACACGTTCAGACATTTGGTTGGGAATCTGCATGGAAGCGTGATGGAGAAGCCTCCGGAACAAGCGGAAAAGCAAAACGGCTGGAAGGAATCCGGATCACAGTCTCCGGAGATAATCTGGGGGTCCGTTATACAACACATTGCCAGACATATGGCTGGCTCCCGTGGGTTTCGAATGGTGAGATGAGCGGAACACAGGGCGAAGCAAAGCGTCTGGAAGCGATTAAAATTGAGTTAACCGGTGCAAATGCACAGAATTACGATATTTATTATCGTGTGCATGCACAGTCATATGGCTGGCTTGCCTGGGCAAAAAATGGACAGGCAGCCGGAACAGCAGGGCTTGCTAAGCGGTTGGAGGCAATTCAGATTGTTGTTGTCGCAAGGGGAACAACGGTTCAGAATAATGTCAATGGTATCGTAAGCAGGTATGGGAGAAACTACGTATCGCTCAATGGCGCCTCTGATGTGAATGTCGGAGGTCGGGAGACGACCAACATTACATATCGTACGCATGTACAAAGCTATGGCTGGCAGGGATGGAAGAACAACGGAGTGATGGCAGGTACAAGCGGACGTGCAAAACGCCTGGAAGGTATAGAGATAAAACTTACCAATCAACAATATACGGGAAATATTGTGTATCGCACACATGTACAAAGCTATGGCTGGGAGTCCCGCTGGAGAATGAATGGCGAGATGTCCGGAACAAGCGGGCAGGCAAAACGGCTGGAGGCAATCCAGATTTACCTTACTGGAGAACTTGCCAATCACTATGATGTTTATTACCGCGTACATGCACAGTCGTATGGCTGGCTTGGATGGACAAGAAATGGAGCAGCTGCTGGAACGGCCGGATATGCAAAAAGGTTAGAGGCAATCCAGATCGTTCTTGTTCAAAAGAACGGGGCGGCTCCGGGAAATGTTGCAGGTATCGTATCTACAGTTGGAACGGGTTTTGTGAACCGGCCTGAAATTGCTTTGCCGGAAAATCCGGTATCAAACGGAAGCACCGGTTCAAACGGAACATCGGGTTCAACGGGCTCAACCGGAGCAAACAAGAACGATGTTACCAGATATTCATATGAAATCGTTCCTCTGCTGGAGCCTTTCAATGAGTATTTCTATGTGAAGACGAATAATCCGGATGTTTCCTATGTTCGTTTTGAGGATAAAAACAGTAAGTATAAGGCCGGAAAAGGAGCTTATCTTATCCCGACGACCCGGAGATTTTTCGATGTCAAATACGAGAATAAAGAAACCGGACGTGTGAAGGGCGGATATATATTCGAGATGTCTGAATCGGGTTCCGATGGCGGAGCATATACATTGCAGCAGGCTGATCGTGCCTATAAAGTCACTTATTCGGGAAATGTGTCGTATTCAACAATGCCGGTTTATACGGATACACCGGTTCAGGTTTCCTGCAAATCGGTGGAGAGTCTGACCGATTATCTGATTAACAATTACACGGATAAATCAAAAGGCTTGTTCGACAATCTGCAAAGTGTGAACTCAGCGTTGGGGCGGCTTTCTGTCTATCCGAAAAACATCGTTGACACATCGAAGCCGGATCCGAATCGCCCGTATCCGCTGCTGGCAACATCTCCATACCCGGAATTGTCTTTGAATGAACACTATTCGATGTGGCAGTCGGCGGATGAGATGATGTTCCTGGAATACCTTCATCCGATGGTGTTGTCATCCGTAGGAGTTCCGGGCGTTATGGCGAATGTAGCGAAAGCGTTGCAGCCGGATTGTACGGTTTCGTCAGGCTCGGCGCATTATCTGGTCGATGTAACATGGAACGGAACAACGAAATCATATGGTGGTGCCGGAAACGGAAATACGGATCCGGTTATGTCCAAATATATTGAAAGTTTATTTACCTTTGACGGTGGAGCGAATGATTACGCATTTTCTTCGTCCCTCGATAAACTGGAAAAGAAAATTCATCAATATGAGAAACAATCGACCGATGAGTTACAGACATATCGGAATCAGTTGTCCGGAGATGAATTTGAGAAAAAGATTGGCGCAGGCAATTGGCTGAAGGTTGCTGCTGAGGGCTGGGGATATGGAACGGCATATACGTATGTGAGTGCATATACAGGTGTTGGAAACGGCGTCCACCATATGGAGGATGTATGGGTGGACGGAAGATATGTCAATAAGAATAACTGTATTGACCTGAAGGCAACTTATGCACAGCATCCGACTTCGGATATTCTTGTCCGGAATAAAACATTTACAAATGCATCCGGCAAAACCGTCACACAGGATGTCCTGTATGAATATGATGCGCAACGAGGTGGCTGGTATGCAGTGAAGTCGTATTACGGAAGAAACTGGTGGCATTCAGATTCATATGATAAGCTTCCGGCTGACATGAAACTATCCAAAGAACAGGTCGCAAATATGCGGGTTGATAGCAACGCAGGGAAGCTGCCGGAAACCGGTCTGATCTATGATGGGACGGTAGCACCCGGGACACCATTTTTCAATTAAATGATGAAATATTATACATGTGCTTGTACCGGTAAGCAGTGACAGATGCGCATGAGATAGTAATGAAAAAGCATGGTTGGTTCATAATGAGCCGTCCATGCTTTTTGCATTTAATCTTCATGCAAACACCAAGCATTGCGTCTTGGACATTGCGTTTCAGACATTGTGCTTTAGGCATTGCGTCTTGGACATTGTGCTTCAGACACCATGCAGCTTCTTAATGATTGGGCGGACTGTGCCGATATAAAAGACAGAGAACCAGTTCGGGCAACCGGAACGCAGGATCGGAACGATGCAAGATAGGAATAATATCATACAAATTAATGATGCAAGGAGCATTTTATGCAGAATATCAATATCAAAAATTCACAGGATGCCATCAAAGCGTATAGTGACAGTGCAAATGCTTACAGTGGAACAAAGATGAAGACTGCTTCGGTCGATCAGCTCGATGCCTTCGAGAAGGTCGGGCAGGTGCAGTACGACAGGAATTCTTCGGTCGACACGAATGCGCAGACGGTCATGGATAATTTCAATGAGTACCGCAAGGACATGCAGGAGAAGGCGAAGCAGGAACAGCAGGAAGAGACAAGCGACGAAGAACAGGCGCGTGCAGATGCACGGGAGATTGCGCGTTCCCTTACTTCCGAGGAGATAAAGAAGCTTCGTATGATGGGCGTGGATGTCGCTTCGGCATCGCTTTCGGACATAGAAGGGCTGGTTACTTCCATGCGTGCAGATGCGCGTAAGGACGCGCTTGTAAATGTGCTCGCACAGGCGCAGATCGAGGAGGGAGACGTCTCGAATCTGTTTTTTACAAGTAGCGGGGCGCAGATAGCCGGGACAGATGTGAAGCTGCAGGTGGGGAACAAGGACATTCTGTACCTGTTGAAGAATCGGCAGCCACTCACGCAGGAGACACTCTACAAGGCGCATTACAGTGGACAAAGAGAGATTGCCGCGGTGGATGAATTGGGAGGAGACACCGCATATGCGGCGAAACAGGCTGCACAACAGACAATATCCAGGCCGCAGCAGAGCGCTGGACAATCGGTGTATGCTTCGGGTGAAGATGGAAATGCAGATTCCGGCTTGCAGGCGCAGCTCGCACATGTGATCATGCAGGCTGGATTTGTCGTGGATGAAACAAGTATGGCCGGGGCAAATCTGCTTCTGGCAAATGATATTCCGGTCACGACGGATTCCGTGCGGGCTTATATGCAGATGCAGGCGCAGATCGGGAAGGATATCGGTGAACTGCCGACGGCACAGCAGGCAGAGAAGCGGCAGACACAGGAGCTTGAGACGAGAGCGGCAAAGCTCAGACAGGATGCAGCTTCGATTACAGCAGAGGATGTGGCACAGGCAGTACGTACAGAGCGGCCGCTTACAATCGCTGCGCTGGTGGCGGCGCATTATGATGGGGTACGGGATGGACAGACCGGTGGACAGCCGGTGGGAGCATACGACGAAACCGCGGATAAGGGTACACAGTTACAGGATGGCCGGAGCGCAGGTTCCGACATACAGAATCAGACGCTGCGGGAGGTAACGGCACTGCGGCAGTTAGAGGAGATCCGGCTCTCCATGACACAGAGTGTTGCGGTACGGATGCTCTCCGTGGATATCAATATTGATACTCGTGAACTGGCGCAGGTGGTGGCGAAGCTGCGAAATGCAGAGGCACAGCTTACGCAGGAGATGTTTGCGAAGCAGGGTGTTGCGCCAACCGAAGAAAACAAGGCAATCTATCAGCAGATGCAGGCAGATCTGCAGACGATTGGCACGGCACCGGCAACAAGGCTTGGCGTGTTGGCGGGTACGGACGCGCTGCAGTCGGTGACGGTACATGGATTTGCGAAGCTTGTACAGGAAGAACACCAGATCGGTGGACAGGCGGGTGATATGCAACGCCGGATGTCCGATAACAATGTGCCGGATGGGGTGGCAGATATATCGACACAGACGATCCGGCGTTCCGTTGATTTCGCAGCGATGGAGCGCGGATATGAGGCACTTGGTACAGCCCCGCGTGCGGATATGGGAGATAGTATCCGCAAAGCATTTTCAAATATCGAAGATATACTGACAGATATGGAGCTGCCGGTGGATGAGGAACATACACGAGCGGTACAGATTCTCGGGTATAACCGCATGGAAATCACGGAGGAAAATATCGCACAGATCATAGAGTATGACAGAGCGGTCAATGATATGCTTGCCGCATGCCATCCGAATGCGGTGCTGTCTATGATCCGGGATGGTATCAACCCGCTTGATATGACAGTCGATGAACTCAATCAGACACTGCGGGACAAAAATTACAAAGCAGGTGTGAAGGAGACAGACGATTTTGCAACGTATCTGCGTGATGTAGAGAAGCGTGGACAGATCAGCAGCGAGGAACGCGCAGGATATATCGGGTTGTACCGGGTATTTAAGCAGTTAGAGAAATCCGGCGACCGGGAAGCCGGGTATCTGTTCGCGAACAACAGCCGGCTTACCGTGCGTAATCTGATTACTGCGATGCGAAGCCGGAAGGCCGCCGGGATGGAGGCTGTGGTCGATGATTCGTTCGGTATGCTTGCGGATCTGCAGACACGTGGGGAGAAGATGGATGATCAGATCGCGCGTGCATATGCGGGACGGGTTGGTGCGGATGGTAACTGGACCGGACAGCTCCGCATGGGAGAGAAAGATGAATATATGAGCCGAAATGAACCGATGGCTGCGCAGGAAGAATATAAAAACCCATGGGAGAAAATCTCTGATTCTCCGATGCTTGCACAGGCAGAACAGCTTCTGCAGGCAAATGATATTGAAGAGAGCGCACAGAATCTGGAAGCGGCGGATTATATACTGCAGGGAATGTCGGTAGGACCGGAAGCAGAAGCTGTCAATCATCAGGCGTCCATGAATTTCTATACATTTGCATCACAGGTATGGAAGCAGATTGGATGGCAGGACCATACGAAGGAGGATGCAGTTGACGCAGAGACGGATGCTATGGTGAAGTCCCTCACAGGAGAGGAGATTGCGTTGCCGTTTGAATCGGAGATGCTGCTGAAACAGATCGAAGCAGACGCAGATCTGGCGCAGATGTATGCGGATATCCGGCAACAGATGGTAGAGCAGATGTATGATCAGGCAGAAGAAGGAAATATAACATCAGATCAGCTGCAGGGCATGAAGGTCGTGCAGGCAGGATTCCGAATATTGGGAGCCATGGCGGGCAGAAGGCAGTATCAGCTCCCGGTTGAGACAGAGTCAGGTATGAAGGTAGTGAATCTGACGATGCAGACGGGCGGAGTAGAAGCCCGCGGCATCACGATCCGGATGGCGGCAGGGGTGCATGGTATGCTGCAGGCGCAGATCCGGATGGACGAAGCGGGAACATGCACGGGTGAGATTCTTGGCGGTTCCTCGGAGGCGAATACATGGCTTGCTGGACAGACGGATGCGTTCCGGGAACTGCTTGCCGGAAGTGAATATGCGGATGCGGCAGTTGCGCTTGGAGAAAGCCGTACAGCGGCGCGTGGAACGAACGGGGGAGCGGACACACAAAAACTGTGTCGGGCGGCAATATTCTTCGTTAAGGCTATGGCGAAACTTACCGATATATAACATAGTAAAACCGGGATGCGGACGTATAATGTGCCGCGGACATGATGTCGGATAAGAAGCAGACATTTGGATAGCTGAAGCATAACGAACGAGTTTAAGGAGGCAGACCATGAGAATTAATTATAATGCGCTGGCGATGAATGCCACGACGAATTTCGGTAAAATAAATAATAAAGTTGCAAAGTCGATGTCCAGACTTTCTTCTGGTTATAAGATTACAAGCCCGGCAGATGATGCGGCAGGACTTGCGATTTCAAAGAAGATGAGTGCACAGATCCGGGGACTTGACCGCGCGGCTTTGAATTCTAACGATGGTATCTCTGTGATCCAGTCCGCAGAGGGCGGCATGGAGGAGATGCACAGCATTTTAGGACGTATGCGGGAACTGGCTGTGCAGGCGGCAAACGATGTCAATGATGAGGTCGATCGTGATGCGATTCAGGAGGAGATTGATTCCCTGGCGGCTGAGCTGACACAGATTTCCGATACGACCGCATTTAACGGACAGACACTGCTGAATGGGGATCTGACGAGACGTTCTCTGTCCAGCGTCAATGGTGTGAAAGCAACATACATTTCATCAGAGGTAAGCACGGGTGTTTATTCGATCAATGTCACAGCCGATGCAGAGCAGGCATCTATGACGACAGGATTTACCTATTCTACAGCCGTGATCACAAAAGAGCAGGCAGGAACTTTGAAGGTAAATGGATTTGCAATCGAGATCGAGGAGGGCATGACGATGGAGGATGTATATGGAAAGATCCAGACCAGCCTTGCCAAGATCAATATTGATGTCTTTGCGTCGAATGACGGAACGACAGAGGAGAGCTTTGACAGTGGAGCACCGGTGGTGTTCCGCACAAAGGGATATGGCAGCAGTGAGAAAATCAGCATCTCTGTGGGAAATCCGGAGCTGGCAGCGGTGTTTGGAGTGACAGATGGCACGATGATGCAGGGCAAGGATTGTCAGGCAGCTTTGAACATCACAGAAGATGGATTTTCTACGACTGCAACTTTGAAGACAAATGGAAATAAGATTGAAGTCACAGACCGAAGCGGCTTCTCTATGACGATTGAAGCAGATCCGGGCGCTGTTGCCGAAAATGGTGGAGCTGTAACAGCAGAGATCGAAGTGCTGTCGGCTGGAACGATGGTAATACAGACAGGTTCCAACGAGGGTGAGCAGTTAGCCATCGACATTCCAGAGCTGAATGCAAAATCACTTGGCGTGGATGAGTTGATCATGTACACACATGAATATGCAAGTCAGGCAGTTGATATCATTGATGAGGCAGTGAAGAAAGTTTCGGCTGCACGTTCGAAGCTGGGTGCGTATGAGAACCGGCTGGATGATGTGCATTCGAATCTCGAAGTGCAAAGTGAGAGTATCACGGAGGCTTATTCGCGGATCATGGATACGGATATGGCTGAGGAGATGACAGAATATACGCAGCAGGAGGTTTTGTCGCAGGCGGCAATCTCCATGATGCAGAAGGCGAACGACAGACCGGAATCGCTGTTACAGCTGCTGCAGTAGGCGGCGCAGACCGGATTGGGATAATATGTATAAGACAGGAATATGAGGAAACCACCATGACACAGGAACAAAAACAGGAATTTACACGACGCATCAGTCAGGAGAACCACAGCGGTCTGATTCTGGTGCTATGTGATATATTTCATACATACGGCATGGATGCGATGGCAGCGTACGAAGCGGAGAATATGACCACATACCTGCAAACGATTGGGCAGGCGCGGCGTGCGATGCAGGAGCTGATTGAATGTTTCTCGAAGGAAGATCCGCTTGGAAGAAATGTGATTGCCATTTTGCGATTTATCTATGGGAAGCTTGTGCGCTCGGAAGTACGCAGACAGCCGGATGAACTGGATCGATGTGTGCAGATGGTCGATGACTTACGTGCCGGATTTGTACATTTACACGAACTTGACAACGAGGGCGCTGTGATGCAGAATGTACATCAGGTGTACGCTGGACTTACCTATGGGAAAGGAACCCTGAACGAGAGTATACAGGGTGTAAACTACGAAAAACGTGGATACCAGGTCTAAGAGCAAAACGATGCCATGCTTTATCAGAAATGGTAAAGTATAAGTAGTTAAAATAAAAAGGAGTAAGTAAAGATGAAAAAAGATGATTGTATTTTCTGCAAGATCGCAAATGGAGAGATTCCATCTGCAACGGTATATGAGACACCAGAGTGCCGTGTAATTCTGGATCTGGCACCAGCCAATCAGGGACATGCGCTGATTCTGACGAAGGAGCACTACGATAATATCTACCAGCTTGATGAGGAGACTGCAGGCAAGGTATTTTCGCTTGCAACCCACGTTGCGAAAGCGGTACAGGAAGAGACTGGCTGCGAGGGCCTGAATATCGTGCAGAACAATGGCGAAGTAGCCGGTCAGACCGTGCATCATTTCCATATGCATGTGATTCCACGTCACGCAGGGGATGACGTACAGGTGACATGGAAGCAGGGCGAGACAGAATCAGAATCCTTGAAGGCACTGGCAGATGCAATCAAGAAGCATATCTAAGGATAAGCAGACGCAGTCGGGGAGGCTGTCGAAACGGCAGATTGTGTTTCTTGTATTGTCGGTACTGTTCGCGATTATGATCTTCTGTTTCTCTGCCAGAAATGGCGAGGAATCGACGGAGGACAGTTATACGGTCGGTATGGAGTTTGGACGCATTGTACATCCGGATTTTAAGAACTGGTCGGAGGAAGCACAGCTTGCGTTTGCAGCGAAGGTCGATCATCCGATCCGAAAATTGGCACATGCGATGGAGTATGCCGTCTTTGCAATGCTGCTCTGTGGTGTATGGCTGGATGTCCGAAGAAAACGAAAGGTGTCTGCGTTATTCGCGTGGGGAACTGCGACGGTGTATGCGGCGACGGATGAGTTTCATCAGTTGTTTGTTCCTGGACGGAGCGGACAGGTAAAGGACGTGCTACTCGATAGCTGTGGCGCAGCAGTGGGCGTGCTGATTCTGATGCTTGTTGCGGCGCTGATTCGATTTATCCGTAAAAAGCATGAAACACAGGAATGAAAATCGCCAGAATATGCGCAAATACAACGAGATTAGCAAATAAAACCATTGACAATTAGAAATATATGATATATGTTAAACATGTCTCTCTTATTCAGAGTGGTGGAGTCATAAGGGACGAAGAAGCCACGGCAACCCCGGAGACGGAAGGTGCCGACCTGAGCGATACTTAGATTAAGTTGTCGAGCAATAAGAAGATTTGATAACGACTTTCAAATCCGGTTGCTTGCAGCCGGATTTATTTTTTATGAATTGCCGCTGAAAAAGAGACAAAGAACCATAGACAAATGCATTCCAAAGGAGGAACAAATGGAGAAGTTATTATTTACTTCAGAATCAGTAACCGAAGGCCATCCTGACAAAATCTGTGATCAGATCAGCGATGCCGTATTAGATGCGCTTTTAGCGCAGGATCCTATGAGCCGTGTTGCCTGTGAGACAGCCGTAACAACCGGACTGGTACTTGTTATGGGTGAGATCACAACAAAGGCACAGATCGATATTCAGACAATCGTACGTGAGACAATTCGTGAGATCGGTTATGACCGTGCAAAGTACGGATTTGACTGCGATACCTGTGGTGTGATCGTTGCACTTGACAAGCAGTCAACCGATATCGCAATGGGTGTTGACAAGGCACTCGAAGCAAAGGAAAATCATATGTCCGATGAGGAGATTGAGGCAATCGGCGCTGGCGATCAGGGTATGATGTTTGGCTATGCAACAAACGAGACACCAGAGCTTATGCCATATCCAATCTCATTGGCACACAAGCTTGCAAGAAAGCTGACAGAAGTTCGTAAGAACGGCACACTTCCTTATTTAAGACCAGATGGTAAGACACAGGTATCGGTAGAGTATGACGAGAACGGAAAGCCTTGCAGATTAGAGGCAGTTGTACTTTCTACCCAGCATGACGAGAATGTATCGCAGGAGCAGATCCATGCGGATATCAAGAAATATGTATTTGATCCAGTCCTTCCACAGGATATGATCGACGATGAGACGAAGTTCTTCATCAACCCAACCGGACGTTTTGTTATCGGTGGACCAAACGGTGACTCTGGTGTAACCGGACGTAAGATTATCGTAGACACTTACGGTGGATATGCACGTCACGGCGGCGGAGCCTTCTCTGGAAAGGACTGCACAAAGGTAGACCGTTCCGCAGCGTATGCCGCACGTTATGTAGCAAAGAATATCGTAGCAGCCGGACTGGCTGAGAAGTGTGAGATCCAGCTTTCTTATGCGATCGGTGTTGCAAGACCAACTTCCATCATGGTAGATACATTTGGCACAGGTAAGCTTGCAGATGATAAGCTCGTAGAGATCATCCGTGAGAACTTCGACCTGCGTCCGGCTGGTATCATCAAGATGCTTGATCTGCGCAGACCAATCTACAAGCAGACAGCCGCTTATGGACATTTCGGAAGAACCGATATCGACCTTCCGTGGGAGAAGACCGACAAGGTAGACGACTTAAAGAAATATTTGTAGAAAACAGGAGGAAGATATCATGAAGAATATGTTGAACTTCAAGAATTTCTCTGCGGAAGAGCTGCAGAAGATTCTTGATCTTGCACTGGATATGAAGAAGAACCCGGAGAAGTACAGCCACGCATTGGAGGGCAAGAAGCTCTATACGTTGTTTGAGAAGACAAGTACCCGTACATTCCTTTCTTTCACGACAGGAATGACAGAGCTTGGCGGAACCTACTACAACCAGCTCTGGAAGGACAGCAACTTTGTTCTTGGCGAGCCGGTTTCTGAGATCAAATATGTATGCCGCAATGTGGACATCATCATGGCACGTCTCGTGAAAAATGAGACCGTTGAGCTGTTCGGTGACAATGTAACGGTACCATTTATCAATGGCTGCGATAACTCGTACCATCCTTGCCAGATTCTGGCAGATGCACTGACGATCATCGAGAAGTTTGGTAGTCTGAATGTCAAGTTCTTATATATCGGTGCAAAGAACAACGTATTCAATTCACTGGTAGAATTCTTCTCCAAGATGAAGCAGGGAACTTTGTACGGACTTACCCCGCTTGTAAATGATACTGCCTGCGGTCCAGACTTCTATGAGGAAGCAAAGAAGACTGGTTACTATGTAGAGCTTGATCCGAACATGCCGATGGACGAAGTGAAGAAATATGTCAAGGATATGGATATCTGCTACACCGATACATGGCTTGACATGGAGTTCTTTAACGATCCTGCATATCAGGATAAGAAGAAAGAACTCATGGATAAGATGATGCCATATCAGTTGAACGATGAGTTCTTAGAGGGCAGTCATGCACTTGTCTTCCACGACATGCCAATGCATGTAGGCTTCGAGATTTCGAAGGACGTGGAGATGAAGAACCTTGATCATATTCTCGATCAGGCAGAAAACAGAAGACACGCAGAAAAAGCTGTCATGTATACATTGATAAAAGGAATTTAAGTGGTATAATATATGGATGTGTGGCTTTCGGTACTGGCGTTTGTGCTTTTCCTTGGCTTTGGTACGGGCGCGCTTGTCTGCGTCTCTGCCGTGAAAAAACAGTCTGGGATCGTCATAAAGAGCCGGCTGCATCACAAATTAAATATCTCTGAGGTCGTCTATGCGAACCTTGGACTTGTGGGACTTGTTGTGTTGGTATATTTTAAGATCTACATATTTGTGCCTGCGGTATTGATGTTTGTGTTGTTCATCGTGCTGTCCACCCGGATACAGAGTGGCATCACAGAAGATGGAGTGCTGGTCGGAACCACATTTATCGAATGGGAATTCATGCGGTCTTTTCTCCTGGAGAACCAGGGGGAGGACAGCAATGTAATCGTACTGAAGATTCGTGCGAATCGAAAAACATATATCCTCGTTTGCAACCGGGAAGACCGGTTTGCAATCGATGAGATATTCCGAAAAAACAACGTGCGTTCAATGGGAGGAAACCAGAAATGAAACATGTAATTGATTCAACAGACCTGACCGTAGAAGAAATTGATGGCATTTTGAAGCTGGCACAGGATATCATCGACGACAAAGAAGCGTATAGCGAAGCGTGTAAGGGCAAAAAACTTGCAACATTATTTTTTGAACCAAGTACAAGAACAAGGCTTAGCTTTGAATCAGCAATGATGGAGCTTGGCGGAAATGTACTTGGTTTTTCTTCGGCTGATTCTACGTCAGCAACGAAGGGCGAGAGCGTGGGCGATACAACAAGAGTGGTAAGCTGCTATGCAGATATCATCGCAATGCGTCATCCGAAGGAAGGTGCGCCGATGCGTGCTTCCATGGTGAGTGGCGTGCCGATTATCAATGCGGGGGATGGCGGACATAACCATCCGACACAGACATTGACAGACCTGCTTACAATCCTGCGGGAGAAAGGAAGACTGGATAATTTCACGATTGGTCTGTGTGGCGATCTGAAGTTTGGACGTACCGTACATTCCCTGATCAAGGCATTGTCCCGTTATGAGAACATCAAATTCATCCTGATTGCACCGAAGGAACTCCGCGTGCCGGAATACATTATTTCCGAAGTGCTCGAAGCAAAGAATATTCCATATGAAGAAGTAGAGTCGATGGAAGAAGTGATGAGCGAGCTGGATGTGCTTTATATGACAAGAGTACAGAAGGAACGTTTCTTCAACGAGGCGGATTATGTCAGATTGAAGGATACATACATTCTTGATGGAAAGAAGCTGAAAAATGCAAAGTCTGACCTTGCAATCCTGCATCCGCTTCCACGTGTGAACGAGATCTCTGTGGAAATCGATGACGATCCACGTGCCTGCTATTTCCGTCAGGTTATGAATGGAAAATTCGTGCGTATGGCACTGATGCTGACACTGCTCAAGGCGAATGGTGCGAAGCTGAATCTGTCTGCGGACAAGCTTGCCAAGATCCCAGAGTAAGGAAATGGATTTGCATTAAGGAGGAAAAATCATGAAGATAGATAGTATTCAAAATGGTATTGTGCTGGATCATATTACTGCTGGCAAGGCACTTCAGGTATATCACGACCTCGAACTTGACAAGCTCGACTGTTCCGTTGCCATCCTGCAGAACGTCAAGAGTAGCAAGATGGGCAAGAAGGACATCCTGAAGATTGATAAGGAGTACGATGTGAATCTGGATGTGTTGGGTTACATCGATCCAGATATCACAGTCAGCATCATCAAGGACGGACAGACGGTCGAGAAAAAGAAGCTGGCATTGCCCAAAAAACTGATCAATGTGAAAAAATGTAAAAATCCTCGCTGTATCACATCGACAGAACCAGGAATTGTGCATATATTTAAATTAGCCGATGAAAAAAATCGTATTTATCGATGCATTTATTGTGAGGCAGACAAGTAAAATGCTTTACAAAATAATGGAATGTGTTATAATTATTAAGATTATGGGCTAGTAGCGTAAAAAATAACTGGCAGCACAGAGGTGTGAAATGGAAAAATATGTTATAAAAGGCGGCAATGTTCTGGAAGGTGAAGTTTCGATTGCCGGTGCGAAAAACGCCGCACTCGGTATCCTTGCAGCAGCAGTCATGACAGACGAAGAATGCATTATTGAGAATGTACCATATGTAGAAGATACAAAGACATTACTTCGTGCAATCGAGACAATTGGCGCTAAGGTAAAATACATTGATAACCATACAGTTTCTATCTGCGGCGGAACAATCAGAACCGGCGAGGATGTCTGTGTGGATGATGAATATATTCGGAAGATACGAGCATCCTACTATCTTCTTGGAGCTTTGCTTGGTAAATACAACTATGCACAGGTTGCTTTGCCGGGCGGCTGTGATATTGGACTGCGTCCGATCGACCAGCATATCAAGGGCTTTGAGGCACTTGGTGCGAAAGTAGAGATTGTAAATGGCGGTAAGGTTGTTGCGAAAGCAGACCAGTTGATTGGAAATCATATTTATCTCGATGTGGTAACGGTTGGTGCAACCATCAATATCATGATGGCAGCCGTGCTTGCAGAGGGCAAGACGACGATCGAGAATGCTGCGAAGGAGCCACACATTGTAGATGTAGCGAACTTCCTGAACAGTATGGGTGCAAATATCAAGGGCGCCGGAACGGATGTCATCCGTATCCGTGGTGTTCAGAAGCTGAGAGGAACGGAGTATTCGATCATTCCGGATCAGATCGAGGCGGGAACATTTATGACGATGGCGGCAGCGACAAAGGGAAATGTTCTCATCAAAAATGTAATTCCAAAACACTTAGAGGCAATCTCTTCGAAGCTGAATGAGATTGGTGCACGCGTAATCGAATACGATGATGCAGTTCGTGTTATGGCGGACGGCAGATTCAAGGCAACACAGATTAAGACACTTCCATATCCGGGATTCCCGACAGATATGCAGCCGCAGATGGCGGTAACACTTGCATTGTCACAGGGAACGAGCGTGATTACGGAGAGTATATTTGAAAACCGGTTTAAATATGTAAGCGAGCTTTCCCGCATGGGAGCACGCATCAAAGTAGAAGGTAATTCCGCAGTGATTACTGGCGTGGATGGATACACAGGCGCGAATCTGGTAGCACCGGATCTGCGTGCAGGTGCCGCACTTGTCATTGCAGCATTGGCAGCGGAAGGATTCAGTACGATCGACGATATCAAGTATATTTTGCGTGGTTACGAAGATTTCGATGGAAAGATCCGTGGACTTGGCGGTCAGATCGAGGTAGTTGATGACGAGCGCGATGTCCAGAAGTTTAAATTAAGAGTGGGTTAAAAACAAAAATAAGGGAGGGGTTTCATATGCCTAAAAAACCGTACTACATTACAACCGCAATCGCATACACATCTGGTAAGCCTCATATAGGCAATACGTATGAGGTTGTACTTGCAGACAGCATTGCCAGATACAAGAGATACGTCGGATACGACGTACGTTTCCAGACAGGAACTGACGAACATGGTCAGAAGATCGAGATTAAAGCATTTGAGAATCTCTCCACACCGAAGGAATTCGTGGATGAGACATCGGCTGAGATCAAGCGTATCTGGGATCTGATGAACACTTCTTACGACAAATTCATCCGTACAACGGACGATTATCATGAGAAGCAGGTACAGAAGATTTTCAAGAAATTATACGATCAGGGCGATATCTACAAGGGTCAGTACGAAGGCATGTACTGTACACCTTGTGAATCCTTCTTCACGAAAGCACAGCTTGTGGACGGCAAATGCCCGGACTGTGGCCGTGAGGTACAGCCGGCAAAGGAAGAAGCATATTTCTTCAAGCTCAGCAAATACGCTGACCGTCTGATCGAGCATATCAATACACATCCGGACTTTATCCAGCCGGAGTCCCGCAAGAACGAGATGATGAACAACTTCCTCCTTCCGGGACTGCAGGATCTGTGCGTATCAAGAACATCCTTCAAATGGGGTATTCCTGTAGATTTTGATCCGGGACATATCGTATATGTATGGATCGACGCGTTGACCAACTATATCACAGGTCTTGGCTATGATGTGGATGGCAATTCGGACGAATTGTACCATCGTTACTGGCCTGCAGATCTGCATCTGATCGGCAAGGATATCATCCGTTTCCATACCATTTACTGGCCATGTATCCTCATGGCGCTTGGCGAGCCGCTTCCGAAGCAGGTGTTCGGACATCCTTGGCTCATCCAGAGTGATGGAAAGATGAGTAAGTCCCGTGGAAATGTAATCTATGCAGATGATATGGTAGATTTGTTCGGCGTGGATGCGGTCCGCTACTTCCTGTTGCATGAGATGCCATTTGAGAACGATGGTGTTATTTCATGGGAGCTTGTGATTGAGCGTATCAATTCAGAACTTGCAAATACACTTGGAAACCTCGTGAACCGTACGATTTCCATGTCGAATAAATATTTTGATGGCGTTGTGACAAATGCCGGTGCACATGAGCCGGTCGATGATGACTTGAAGGCTGTTGTAACCGACACCAGACTCCGTGTAAATGCATGCATGGACAAGCTCCGCGTGGCAGATGCGATCACAGAGATCTTCGCTTTGTTTAAGCGTTGCAATAAGTATATCGATGAGACAATGCCTTGGGCACTTGCCAAGGATCCGGAGAATGCAGATCGTCTGAACACCGTTCTTTACAATCTGGTAGAGAGCATCGTGGTTGGCGCAAGCCTTCTGGAGCCATATATGCCGGAGACGTCTGAGAAGATCTTAAAGCAGCTCAATGCAGAAAAGCGTCGTGTGACAGAACTTTCGAACTTTGGCCTGTATCCATCCGGGAATAAGGTAACGGATCAGCCGGAGATTCTCTTCGCAAGAATCGATGCACCAAAGATGCTCGAGGAGATCGAGAAGCGTTTCCCATCCAAAGTGGTTGAAGAAGAGCCAAAGCCGGAGAAGAAGGCAAAGAAGGAAGAAAAGGTTGAGATTCCTACACTTGATGCTGTAGTGAAAGAAGAGATCACAATTGATGAGTTTAGCCGTATGCAGTTGCAGATGGGTGAGATCATCTCCTGTGAGGAAGTTGCAAAGTCCAAGAAGCTGCTTTGCTCACAGGTAAAGGTACAGGGCAGAACCCTGCAGATCGTATCAGGAATCAAGCATTACTATACACCAGAGCAGATGGTTGGTAAGAAGGTTGTTGTTATCACGAACCTGAAGCCGACAAAGCTTGCAGGTGTGTTATCCGAAGGTATGCTTCTTTGTGCAGAGGATTTCGATGGAAATCTGGCACTGCTTACCGCAGAGAAGGATATGCCGGCTGGAGCAATGATCAGCTAGGAATAATAAAATAATATATCAAAAACGACCGGTTGGTTTAAAACCAATCGGTCGTTTTTATATGTTGTTTCATATATTACCTGCATGCTTCATTATTTAATTCGCATCTGTTGAAGTTGCAGTCTCAGTCACGATTGCGGAACTGATCATAGCAGCATCAATCTGCATGAAATCGCGGTCGCTGATGTAATATTTATTTCCATCTTCAATAATTTCAACAGTTATAACTTGCGGGTCGGCATAACTCATATTTTCACAACCGGCATTCAGGATGTCAATCAAGCCCTGCGAGAATAATGTTTCGTAATCAGTGAGAGAATAATCGTTATAAGTTCCAGCCTTCACATCGTTGTTAAATGTGTCGACATAAGCAGTTACTTCAGAAGAGGTCTGTGCGAACAGGTTGATCGGGTAAATCGTGACATCTACCAGATAAACACTGCCGTCTTTTCTTGCTTTATCTACCTTGTAATTAACCTTGCTGTAAATATTTTTGGCAAGAGACTCGAACTGCTCCCGCATCTCTGGCGCATCGTCAATATTCACACTGTAATAGGTGAGGATATTGTCAGTGAGCAGGTCAATGTTTGCCTGATAAAGGGCATCTGCATCCTCCTGATTGGCACCGGACGCCGCAATGTAATCCTTGGTTGCACCAAGATAATTGATTGCGATCAAACTCTTGATGTAGGTCTGATACCGCTTCTCCACATTCGCTGTACATGCGGTTAATGAAAAAATTAACAGCATACAAATCGGCAAAAGGGAAAATCGTTTGTATTTTTTTGCATGAATTTTCATGAAAAAGTTCATTTAAAGATCACCTCGTAATAATTTCTATATGATTAAACATACCCTTAGTGTATCATAAAGTGAAAGCAAATATCAATACACACATACTTTTTATTAAACCTTTTAATGCGGTCCCGGAGTGAACCATTATCGTCAATTCAAACGTCCGTTAAAGTAATTTGTATATAGATTGTTAATCATAAATCCCGTGTAAAAAAATGATGCATAAACGAAGTTCTTATGATATAATTAAGAAACATATTGGATAATGGACATTCGAAAGGAGAATTGCAGAATGGATGTAACGTTGAAGACCACATCGTTTGGTGGATATGACAAGAAGGCAGTAGAAAATTATATAGACGAATTGACAGCAGAACACGAGAAAGAGGTTGCAGATTTAAAGGCAAACGTATTGAAGCTGTCAGAGACAGTAAAGAATCTCCACACGATGAGAGAGGTTAACTTGAACGAATCTTCCAGCACGATCGAGAACCTCAAGAAGGTAAACGATGAGCTGCAGGTAGAAGTGACACAGCTCCGTGACAAGATGACAGCGTACGAGACAAGAGAAGAAGAGTCAGCGAGCCGTTACGAGTCAATTTCCAGAACTTTGCTGGAGGCACGTGAGAGTGCAGATGCATTGACAAAGCAGACACAGAAGGAGTGCGGGGAGCTGCGCGCAAAGACAGAGGAAGAATGCGACAGACTGACACAGGAGACAAGTGATGCCTGCCGTCAGATGTCAGAGGAGACAACCGCAGAGTGCCAGCGTATGCATGCAGAGACAGTTGCAGCCTGTGAGAGACTCGATGCAGAGACAAAGAGCAAATGTCAGGAGCGCAAGGAATCCACATATGCAGAGTGTGAGCGCGTGAAGCGTGAGACGAGAGAAGAGACAGACAACCTGCGTGCAGAGACGGAGAGCGCATGTCAGTCTTTGAACGATCATACAGAGGAAACCTGTGCAAATATGCGCGCAGAGGCAACTGCAGAGTGTGAGGAGATGCGGAATCAGGCAAGAACAGAGGCATACAATACACGTATGTCTGTGAAGCGTGAGTGCGAGAGTGTAAGCGAATATATGGCACAGATGAAAGCAGCACTTGATAATGTAGTTATTTCCGTAGACAATACGATTAAGGTTGCAGATCAGGCATTCCCTGAGATCAGCAACAATTAGTCCGATTCAGAAAGCAGTATAGACGGGGCTGTCGCACATTGCGTGTGACAGCCTTATTAGATACCGAGGCTTTACGATACGATAAGGGGGCGAGTGGCATGGTAATTGAAAACAAATACCTCAGAAAAGCGATTGAAAAGACAAAATATATTGTGCTTGTAAAACGATATATCATCGATATGCCGGGTTCCAGTCTGGTATATGTTTCACCGAACGCATCCGAGATTGGTATGAATGTCGAGATGCTGAACAAAGGAATGAAATTGTCCGAGGATTATATCTATCCGTCGGATCGTGAGATGGTAATGAAAACCATTCATAATGCGATTGACAATCGTGTTCAGGATTACGTGCACGAATATCGTATGGTTGGAGACGATGGGGTGCTTCGACAGGTGCGGGTCAATATCTGTATCGAAGTTGTGTCAGAAGAAGAAAATACATATGAAGTAGAGTTTTATATCCGCGATATCTCTGCGGAGAAGGAAGAAGAAAAACAGGCGGAGATCAAACGGGCGATTGAAGAGCCAAACAGACGCATGCAGATTTCGCCGACGGGATCCCTGGTAATCAGCAAGCTGGATAATCCGGGCATGATTCCGCAGATTCAGAAGATGGAAATGATCATGAGTGGATTTTCACAACTCACTAATTTGTATTCTGTGTTTCTTGATGAGAATGGCAAGGTGGAATCTACACCAGTCGGACCTGCGACGGATCTGGGTGATTTCTATGATCTGTTTGAGACGCCAACCTACAAAGAGTTTTTCAAAACGATGAAGGAAGAGGTACTGGCAGAGATGAAGCCACATATCTTTGACCGCGAGGAAGGCGGTTATGGAAAGCTGGCAATGGCACCGATCTTCGTCGGTGATAATTTGCAGGGGTTCTGGGTGCTTGGCTCTTATACACCGGATGAGACAGAGCATCTGGAGGAAATTTACGAGCTTCATTGGACGACAGCAGAACTGGTATCGGATTTCCTGCTGCAAAGCTATAATTCTATTGTGGAATCTGCGAAGTCACGTGGCGCGGGCAAGAAGCTGCGTGAGGAGCTTGCACGACAGAGCATTGTCAACAATGCATTGTCGAAGATCAACAGCAAATTAAGCGAAGATGTAGAACAGGTCATTGGCGAGACGTTGCGTGAGGTCGCGCTGCATATGGATTTGGACCGCATGTTCTTATATACATTTGACAAGGACAATCCAAAAGCATTCAGTCTGCGAAGTTATTTCGATGTATCCGGTGAGATGCCGAGTGACGATATATTGACTTTGCTTCCGGAGCGTTTGTATCTTGTGGTAGACGCGATCAAGCGCGGCAATGGCTGTTGTATGCTTGACCGTACCAATATGACACAGCGCGATGTAATCAACCTGATGCGGTATAATTTCCGGGCGGAGATCGCATATCCGATTTATCTGGAAGGAAGATTGTACGGTATTTTGATTTTTGCAGAGTCGAAATCGGAACGAATCTGGACAAAAGAAGAACTTCGTTTCTCACAGAGTATCTCTCTGCTGATCCAGAATATGCTGGAAAATGCAGATGGCGATGATAATGTGCGAAATGTGAATAAACATCTGATAGAAACATACAATAGTTTCCATGAGGGCATTTTTATCCGGGATCTGTACACGGGTTATGTATTCTTCTCCAACAAGGCACTCAATGACATGCTTGGATATGATCTGACTGGTGGCGACAGCCGCAAGATCCTGAAGAATCTGCGCGATAAATTTGAGCATATGGATGGTGTCCGCAAGGATATTGCCGGACGGAAGATCACAAACTGGTGCAGCTATGTGCCAGCATTGGACGAGATCATGGATATCACGGAAGTGCCGATTGAATGGTTACAGGGAGGCGCTGCAACCATGATTATTATGAAAAAAGCTAAGGATAATTAGGAAATTTCCGATATATAGATAGGAGGAACAAGACGTGGCAAGTTCAGACATTGGAATCGACTTAGGAACCGCCAGCATATTAGTCTATGTCAAAGGAAAGGGCGTCGTATTGAAGGAGCCGTCCGTAGTTGCCTATGACAGAGATACCGAACAGATCATGGCAATCGGGGAAGAGGCAAGACTGATGCTCGGAAGAACACCTGGGAATATCGTTGCGGTGCGTCCGCTCAGACAGGGTGTTATCTCCGATTATAAAACGACAGAAAAGATGTTGAAATATTTTATCCAGAAGGCAGTGGGCAAGAGCTTCTTCGGTAGAAGACCACGTATTAGTGTATGTGTGCCATCCGGTGTTACGGATGTAGAGAAGCGTGCTGTTGAGGATGCGACCTATCAGGCGGGTGCCAGAGATGTCTATATCATTGAGGAGCCGGTTGCAGCCGCAATCGGAGCCGGTATTGACATTTCCAGACCATGCGGAAATATGATCGTAGATATCGGAGGCGGTACTTCGGATATCGCAGTTATTTCACTGGATGGCGTGGTTGTATCATCGTCCATCAAGGTAGCGGGCGATGATTTCGACGATGCGATCGTTCGTTTTATGCGGAAACGTCATAATCTGTTGATCGGTGAGCGTTCGGCAGAGGAGATCAAGATCAATATTGGAACCTGTTACAAACGACCAGAGAATATCTCCATGGATATCCGTGGACGAAATCTGGTAACCGGACTTCCAAAGACGGTAACGGTATCTTCGGATGAGACCGAGGAGGCGCTGCGCGAGGTGACATCCCAGATCGTGGATGCAGTACATTCGGTATTGGAGCGTACACCACCAGAGCTGGCAGCTGATATCGCAGACCGTGGAATCGTGTTGACTGGTGGCGGTGCATTGCTGCACGGACTCGAAGATCTGATCGAGGAGAACACCGGAATCACAACGATGACAGCCGAGGAACCACTGACTGCAGTGGCAATCGGTACAGGTAAGTATATTGAGTTTTTGAGTGAGCGAAAGTAGAAAGTAGGAAAACGATGGTAAGAGGGTTGTACACGGCATGGACCGGACTTCGCAACGAGGAAAAGAGAATGGATGTTGTGACAAACAACATGGCGAACGCGGATACGACCGGCTACAAAAAGGTGGACGTTACATCGCAGTCTTTTGACCGCCAGCTGGCAGTCAAGATTGACGATCCAACGATCGGACCGAACATAAAGCAGGGCATCGGCGGCGTGAACCTCGGCGTGAAGATCGGAGAGACGTATTATGATATGTCTCAGGGAAATTTCAGACAGACAGAAGACCAGTACAATTTGGCATTATCCGGCAGCGGATTTTTTACCATCAGCACAACAGACAAGAGTGGAACGACAACGACACGCTACACGCGCGATGGCGATTTCACTGTAACCAGGGACGGTTATCTTGTGACAAAGGATGGCGATTATGTGCTGGCGGAAGGCGGTAATCGTATACAGATTCCGAATGCAAATCTGGTCAAGATCAGCGTAAATCAGGCGGGAGAAATTTACTCTGGCAATACGTATGTTGCGAAATTGCAGTTGGTTGATTTTCAGAGCTACGACGCATTATCCAGCTATGGTGAGAATATGTACGAAGCCGTGGATGGCGCCGTACAGACACAGGCGGATGCAACAGTCAATCAGGGATATCTGGAAATGTCAAATGTCAATATGGTCACAGAGATGGTTGATATGATCGCGGTCACAAGAGCGTATGAGACAAATCAGAAGATGGTTCAGACGATCGACCAGACCTTGGACAAGGCAGTCAATGAAATCGGACGGTTATAGTGGAAGATAATAGGAGGTAGTAGCGTATGATGCGATCACTTTGGACGGCTGCATCCGGTATGCGGGCACAGCAGGTCAATGTAGATACAATTGCAAATAACGTAGCAAATATTAATACGATTGGTTATAAATCACAGCAGGCGAGCTTCAAGTCACTGCTGTATCAGAACCTGCAGTCGACATCGACGAACAATGCAGGCGAGAACAAGCCGGTTGCGGCAGAGGTAGGTCTTGGCAGCCGTGTGGCAGCGATTACAAGTACATTTACACAGGGAAACCTGACGCATGTGGAGAATCCGTTCAGTGTAGCGCTGGAAGGGGATGGTTTCTTCCAGATTCGCACGGAGAGTGGAGAATTGCAGTACACAAGAGATGGTTCGTTTGAAATCTCGCCGGTTGCAAATGGAAACATGCTTTGTACATCTGACGGAAATCCGGTTCTGGATGCATATGGAAATCAAATCATATTGCCATCTAATCGTGTGGCAACGGATCTGGTAGTTAATCAGGATGGCACTCTGGCATTCCCGGATGGTACAGGGAACCCAGCAGTGATTACAGATGCGAATGGACGTCCGGTCAAGTTTGGTATTTACCAGTTTAATAATCCGGCAGGTCTTTCCAAGGAAGGCAGCAACAATTATTCGGTAACCGTCGCAAGTGGCGCGGCAGTTGCGGAGAATGGAAATGCGGCAGTGAAGCAGACAAAGACGCATCAGTATTACACGGAGGCATCGAATGTCGATGTGGCAAATGAGATGGTTAACCTGATCGTGGCACAGCGTGCATACGAAATGAATTCCAAAGCAATTCAGGCATCCGACGAAATGATGCAACAGGCTAACGCTCTTCGTTAGGTAGAGGAAAGGTGACCTTATGGAAAACATCACAAACCTTACAAATAAAGATTATTCATCCTATGTGACACAGGCACAGACGAGCAACTTAACCAATCAGATCAAGAAATCAACCTCCTCGGAAGCAACTGATGAGGAGATGCTTGCGGCATGCAAGGAGTTTGAAGCATATCTGGTCGAGCAGGTGTATAAGCAGGTACAATCCACGATCAAGTCTGACAGCGACGAGGACGACAACCCATATGCAGACTACGCATATGACCTGCAGGCACAGCAGTATGCAAAGCTGGTCAGCGATCAGGGCAAGCTTGGTCTGGCACAGCAGTTATACGAATCCATGAAGAAACAGAACGCGGCAATCACGCCGGAGGAACTGCATGAGCAGGAACAGGCTGCGGCAACTACGCAGACACAAAATGCATAAAATACAAATAGGATCATGACATGATTAGAGAAGGCTACATAGAAAAAATCGTATATAAAAGCGACGAAACGGGCTATTGTGTGATGTCCGTGGAAGGCGAAGAAGGTGAAGAGATCTTCGTTGGCACCCTGCCGGGTGCCGGTGAAGGTCTCTATGTGATTGCAGAGGGAGAATACGTGAATCATCCGCAGTATGATATTCAGTTCAAATTCTCCTCCTGCGAGATTCAGATGCCGAAGGATACACTTGGAATCGAGCGGTATTTAGGCTCTGGTATCATCAAGGGCATTGGCGCCGTTTTGGCGAAGAAGATCGTCAAGAAATTCAAGGATGACACCCTTCGGATCATCGAGGAGGAACCAGAACGTCTTGCGGAGATCAGCGGAATTTCCGAGCGAAAGGCACAGGCGATTGCTACTTCGTACATGGAGAAGAAGGAATTTCAGGAGGTTGCCATTTTTCTGGCACAGTATGGAATTTCGGTGAATCTGGCAATTCGCATCTTCAATACATATGGAAATAAAGTTTATGATATCCTGCGCGGCAATCCATATAAGTTGGCGGAGGATATTTCCGGTATCGGATTCCGGATCGCGGATGATATCGCAAAGCGCATGGGAATTGCACAGGATTCTGAATTCCGTTTGCGGTCGGCTGTGCTGTATGTGCTGAATATGGCAGGCGGCGAAGGGCATATGTACCTGCCGAAACAGCTTTTGCTGCGTCGCTGTGTGGAACTGACGCGTGACACGGCGACGGATGTCGAGGGCATCTATGGACAGTCAGCACTTGGCTATGCAGAATACGCAGACGCGACAAGTGCGGAATCGGCGTACGAACAGACGGTTTCCCTGTTTGAACAGCAGTTGATGGAGCTGCTGATCGCAGGCAAGATCATGATCAAGCAGATCGATGAAGAAGATGTCGTCTATCTGGCATCGAATTATTATGTGGAGCTGAATTCTGCAAGACTGCTTACCGATCTGCAGCTTCGCTATGATATGGAACAGGACGAGCTGGAACGAGAAATTCAGAAGATTGAAAAAGAAGAAAAACTGACATTGGATGAGCTGCAGCGGACAGCTGTAAAATCGGCGATCGAAGCCGGGGTGGCAGTTATTACCGGTGGTCCCGGAACCGGAAAAACGACGATCATCAATGTTATTATCAAATATTTCTCCAAGAAAGGTATGGAGATCAAGCTTTGTGCACCGACCGGGCGCGCAGCGAAGCGTATGACCGAGTCGACCGGATGGCCGGCACAGACGATTCACCGTCTGCTGGAAATCAGCGGTGCGATGGATGAGGACAGCAAAAATCAGGACGATCACGGCATGCATTTTTCACGAAATGCAGACAATCCACTCGAATGTGATGCGATCATCGTGGATGAGATGTCGATGGTTGATGCGTATATCTTTTATTCACTCGTGCAGGCGGTTCCATATGGAACGAGACTGATCTTCGTCGGGGATGTAAACCAGCTTCCTTCCGTGGGTGCCGGAAATGTGCTGAAGGATATTATCAATTCGGGCTGCTTCCCGGTTACGACGCTGAACAAGATCTTCCGGCAGGAGGATGGCAGCGACATCGTATTTAATGCGCATAAGATCCAGCGTGGCGAGCATCTGATCCTGACGAACAAGAGCAAGGACTTCTTCTTTATCCCACAGCGGACAGCATCGCAGATCATCGAGGAAGTACAGACACTCACGATGAAGAATCTGCCGAATTACTATGGATTTTCACCGCAGGAAATCCAGATCCTGTGTCCGATGCGGAAATACGAAGTCGGCGTGGAGAATATGAATCAGAAGCTGCAAAACCGTCTGAATCCGAAGGCGAAGGACAAGCCCGAGCATGTGCGTGGCGATGTGACCTTCCGAAAGGGTGACAAGGTCATGCAGATCAAGAATAATTACCAGCAGGAGTGGAAGATTTACGGTGTTTCCAAGACGGGTACCGGCAGAGGCTATGTGCTGGATGAAGGTGTCGGTGTATTTAACGGAGATATGGGCGTGATTACCGATATCAGTGATTACGATGAGGAGCTGACAATCCTGTTTGACGACGGACGAGAGAGTGTTTATAACTATAAAGAGCTGGATCAGATCGAGCATGCATTTGCCGTGACGATTCATAAATCACAGGGTAGTGAGTATCCGGCAGTTATCATTCCGCTGCTTGGCGGAAACCGGAAACTGATGAACCGGAATCTGATTTACACAGCAATCACGCGTGCGAGACAGCTGGTTATTATCGTCGGTGATGTAAATTTGGTAAACCAGATGGTTGATAATTCCGAGGAGCAGAAGCGGTACACGTCGCTGGCACTTCGGTTAGAGGAGTTAAATGAGAGTATGGAATAAACTTGTGAATTGGATATATCCGCCGACCTGTCCGCTTTGTGGCGATGTGACAGGGAGACAGGCTGGACAGGTGTGTGACGAGTGCAGACCGATGATTGATTATCCGGCACAGCCAGTTTGCATGCGGTGTGGGTGCGAGATCACTGATGAGGAAGCGGAGCTGTGTGAGGATTGTACGCGGCATACACGGACATATATACAGGGCTTTCCGGCGATGAAATACCAGTATCCACTTGATGAGAGTCTGGCGCGGTTCAAGTATCACAATCAGCGTGATTATGCAGCATTCTATGCAGGACAGATCGTGAAACGGCATGGACTCACATTGCAGAGTCTGGGGATTGATGCGCTGATTCCGATCCCAATCCATAAGCGCAAGCTGGAGAAGCGTGGTTACAATCAGGCGGAGCTTCTGGCAGATGTACTGGGAAAGAAGCTGGATATACCGGTCGAACGGGAACTGCTTGCACGCGTGGTCAATACGGAACCACAGAAAAGTCTGGACCCCGAGCACCGCGAGCAAAATTTAAAAAAGGCTTTTCAATGTATAGAAAAAAGTGTAAGCTATAAGAAAGTATTGTTGGTCGATGATATTTACACGACGGGGGCTACGATCGAGGCATGTACGAAGAGTCTGCATGCGGCGGGAATCCCGGATGTTTATTATACAAGTGTAGCAATCGGAACCGGAAGATGAAAGTGATATAGAGATTGTGTCAGAATAGATAGAGGGAGGAACAAATCATGGAACTGATGAATTGCAGAAACTGTAAGAAGTTATTTAATTATATTGCGGGCGAAAAGCTGTGCCCTGCATGTAAAGAAAAGCTGGAAGAGAAGTTTCAGAAAGTAAAGAAATATATCGAGGAGAATCCACGCGAGAATATCAATCAGGTAGCGGAAGCGTGTGATGTTACGATCAAGCAGATCAAATACTGGGTGCGCGAGGAACGTTTATCCTTTACAGATGATTCTCTGGTTGGTCTGGAATGTGAGCGCTGCGGCAAGATGATCCACAGCGGAAGATTCTGTAAGGAGTGTGCAGGCGGACTGGCAGATGCGATGACAAACGCTTACAAGCGGGAACGCCAGCAGGCGGTTCGGAAGAGTTCCGCTGGTAAGATGCGATTTCTTGACTAATCCAGTGGATGAAAAGCAGGCAGGGATTGCTTCTGTATAAAATACATAAAACAGAGAAGAGACATATGCACAAATGCTGGTGCATGTGTCTTTTTTTACATAAAAAGGGTTATGATACAGGGAAAACTTCCGATATTCATATTGAAGAATCGTAATTGCAGGAGACTGCGGCTTGCGAAAGATAAGAAAAAGGAGGGAGAAGCAATGAGAATAGGAACCTATAATATGATCAGTCAGATTTATGGCAACACAGGCACCAAGAAGACGAAGACTTCTGGAACAACCGGATCAGGAAGCTTTTTGGATCAGGTATCTTTCTCAAGCATGGGAAAAGATATGCAGACAGCAAAGACAGCACTGGGCAATACACCAGATGTCAGAGAGTCCAAGATTCAGGATCTGAAGCGCCGGATTGACAACGGCACATATGATGTGAGCGTGGATGATTTCGCACAGAAATTACTGGACAGTTACAGCAAGACAAATATCTAAAAGAGGATGCGACATGGCAAGTATAATTGAGAATCTGATTACGGAATTGAATGATGAGTATGCATTGTATGAGCAGCTTCTGCAGGTGTCGATGGAGAAGACGGGTGCGATTGTATCGAACAATCTTGACCGTCTGTCTGAGACAACCGAGAAGGAGCAGCGTCTGGCAGATGCGCTTGCAAGCGTGGAACACAGACGGCGCGAGACAATGACAAATGTAGCGAATATCTTAGGCAAACGACCAGATGATGTCAAGGTGATGGACGTTGTTACATTTCTGGAAGGACAGCCGGAATTCCATGATCCGCTGCTTGCGATCAACGAGAAGCTGGCGAAGCTTGCACGGAAGGTGCGGGAAGTAAACGGACATAATCAGAATCTGATTCAGGATGCACTTGAAATGATCGAGTATAACATCAATCTGATGCAGAATTTAAACCGGGCGCCGGAGACGGCAGAGTATTCGAAAGAGATGTTCAAGAGCAACGCTGCATATGCAGGCGGTGCCGATGTACCGGGCAGATTTGATGTACAGAATTAACGGGAATAAGGGAGTAAACGTATGGCAGGAACGATGGGACGGTTGTCCGTTGGCGTAACAGGACTTCAGACAAGTCAATATGCGTTAAATGCAACCGCACATAATTTAATAAATACACAGACTGAGGGCTATACCAGACAGCAGGTACTCCTGACAGACCAGTCATATAACAGAGTCGCAACGGACTCATATTATATCAATAACGTAGGTATGGGAGTTGTAACGGCGCAGATCCGACAGGTGCGCGACCAGTTTGCAGATGATACCTACCGCACAGAGAGCGGGCGTATGAGCTACTACAAGGCGCAGTATGAAACCGTCTCAGAGATAGAGAATTATTTCGGTGAGTTAGAGGGTAAGGATTTTAACACGACGTTAAACGATATGTGGACATCCATGCAGGAGCTGCAGAAGGAGTCGAACAGTATCGTAACGCGGAGCTCCTTTATCTCCAATGCACTCACCCTGATCGATCGTGTGCAGACGATACGTTCCAGTCTGATCGAGTATCAGCGGAATCTGAACACGGAGATCAAGGATCAAGTCAAGACAGTCAATGATCTTGCATCTACCATCTATGAACTCAACCAGCAGATCCGTGCGGTTGAGGCAGGAAATGTGGAAAAAGCAAATGACTTAAAGGACAAGCGGAATCAGGCACTTGATAAGCTTTCTTCTATTGTGAATTCCGAAGTTGTAAACAACGAAGACGGTACGGTAGAGGTGTATCTGGAAGGACATACACTGGTTACGCTTGGAAGAACCTACACACTGACGACACAGAAGGTGTGTGAGAATGAGAAATATCAGCAGAATTACGGATTCACAGGTTCTTCGACGGACTTCCTGATGCCGGTATGGGAGCAGGATGGCGATCCTTTGTTTAATATAAACCGGGTACCGACCGCGGACAGTAACAGCGATATCGGTTCTCTGAATGGTCTTATGATGTCGCGGGGTTATTTTATCAGTAACTACACGGACGTACCGACAAAGCCGACGAAACCGCTGGAGAAAGATTTTGCTAACAATGCGGATTATCAGACGGCGATGGCGCAGTACGAGCAGGACGTCAAAGATTATGTAAAAGATCTGGAATATTTTAATACGTATGTGGAACCATACACGATTACGAATCTGGAGGCACAGTTTGATGTGCTGATTCATGCGATGGTGACACAGATCAACGATACGTTGTGTCCGAACAAAACCGTGACGCTGGCAGATGGTTCTACCGTAAAGGTGTTGGACGAGGATACTGCAGGTATCGGCATGGGTTCAGGTAATGAGTATCCGGGCACCGAGTTGTTTACGCGAAACAGCGTGGAGCGGTACACAGAGCGTACACTGACGTTGGCAGATGGAACGACACAGACGTTCAAGGTATATAACGAAGAAAATCCGGACGATTTCTATTCGCTTTATACGATCGGAAACCTGAAGGTGAACGAGAAGCTGTTACAGAATCCGTCCCTGCTTCCACTCTCCCGTGTATCGGGTGAGGAGGCACAGACGATCGCAGATGAGTTGCTGGCACGGTGGAACGATAAGTTCGCAACGGTCAGCCCGAATTCTCTGGTGCAGTGCAATTACAAAGATTATTACAGCGGTATGATGGATGATCTGTCAGACCGTGGTTACACATACAAATCCATGATGGAAACCGGACAGCAGGCAGTGTCCGACGCCGAGAATACGAGACAGCAGCTGCTTGGCGTATCCTCTGATGAGGAGTTATCCAGTATGATCAAATTCCAGCATGCATATAATGCGTCCTCCCGATACATCAACACCGTATCCGAGATGATTGCTTATCTGATCGAGAAGCTGGGTGCATAAAAGAAACGATAATTCGCAATTGACAAAGAAGGAGTGGAAGCGATGCCATCTACATTTTTAGGACTCAATACAGGTCTTTCGGGACTGACATATTTCCAGACGGCGCTGAATACAACCGCGCACAATATATCCAATGCGGATACAAAAGGATATTCCAGACAGAACGTGCAGGCTTCCGCATCGGACGCCTTACGCCTGAACAAGACGTATGGTATGATGGGAACCGGTATTACCGCTTCAGCCGTAGAACGTCAGAGAAATGCATATTACGACACGAAATACTGGTCTGCAAATTCCAAGTACAGTCAGTACAATTCACAGCATGCCAATCTCGAACAGTTACAGACGTATATGAACGAAATGACTTCCGAGGCAGGCTATACAAAATGGATGGCAGAGATGTCCGATGCCATGCAGGATCTCTCGACAAAGCCAGCCGATTATACAACGCGAATCTCCTTTGCGCTTACGGCAGATTCTTTCACAGACATGGTGAATGAGCTTGCAAGCAATTTCCAATCGACGCAGAAGACGATCAACGATGAGGTTGAACTTGCAGTCAGCGAAGTGAACTCGCTTGCAAAGCAGATCTACGAGTTGACACAGGAGATTATCACAGTCGAATTAAAGGGTGGAAATGCAAACGACCTGCGTGATAAGCGGGGCGTATGTATCGACACATTATCCGAATATATCAATGTTGATGTGGACGAGCGAAGCATCATGTATGGTGTGGGAAATGATCAGGTCGAAGCAAATGCCAAGACTCTGACGATCCGTATTAATGGTGAAATCCTGGTCGATGAGCTTGGTTACAATGAACTGACCATAGTTCCACGGGAGCAGAAGGTGAACCAGAACGATCAGGATGGTCTGGTTGATATTTATTGGAAGAACGCGGATGATACTGCGGGAGAATTCTTCAATACGGCGAATACAACCGGAAGAATCGCAGGTCTGTTCAACATCCGTGACGGCAACAATGGTGAGGTATTTTCCGGAAAAACAACTGCTGTATCGGACAATCCACCGGAAGTGACAGTATCGCTTGCAGAGAGTGTTGCCATGAAAGATCTGAACATTCCAAGCGAGGGAACAATTACCCTGAACGGTAAAGATTATCTGTACGACGGCTGGACGGCCGAGTATGATGCAGCCGGAAAGCTGAATAACTTTACATTTAAAAATATGACGATGATTGATGAGAAGAATGCGGAAGTAACAGCTATCTTCCCGACAGGTATCGACGGACGTCAGGCACAGATTGGCGTCAAAAATATGACAAAGGGTATTCCGTATTATCAGGCAAAGTTAAACGAGCTGGTGCGTGTATTCTCCAAGTACATGAACGACCTGACAAGCGCGGGTGCCGATGCCGATGGAAATCCGGGACTTGATGCATTTACCGCACAGGCACCGGATGGACACGATTTCGTATTGAAGGGCAGCATGCAGGGAACTGGAACGATTTCTTCCGGCGACGACAGCTATTACCGTCTGAACGGACTGAACTGGGAGCTGAACCAGCAGTGGAAGACCGATCCGAAGAAGATTGTTGTGTCTTACAAGGAAGATATCGATCAGGGCAACATAGAGGCAAGGGGCATCTTAGAAAAGATGATGGCTGGACTGACGGATACATCGATGTTCCAGCAGGGTAATGTCTCACATTTCCTGCAGGCAATCACAACAAACATGGCGGTCGATACAAAGAAAAATGAGGTATTTGCAGCAAATCAGGATGATATCCGATACACGATTGATAACCAGAGAGCATCTATTTCCGGTGTCGATAAGAACGAGGAAGGTTCGAATCTGACGAAGTTCCAGGAACTGTACCGGCTGGCATCTAAGGTAATATCTGTATTGAATGAAGTATATGACAAACTGATTAACGAGACTGGTGTATAAGGCTGACGCCTTGGAGGTAGGAATATGAGAATTACAAATCAGATGATCTCCAATAACTCTCTGCGGAATATGCAGAAGACGATGGCAAATGTGGACAACCGCACAACGCAGATGGAGACGGGAAAGAAAATTACAAAGGCATCCGAAGATCCGGTTGTTGCTGTGCGTGCTTTAAAGCTTCGTACGATGGTAACGCAGCTGGAACAGTACAAGGATAAGAATATCGGTGATGCAGAGTCGTGGCTGAAGATTACGACAACCTCTCTGGACAACATCACTTCACGACTCGAAGATATCCAGAGCTATTGTACACAGGGCTCGACGGATTCGTTCAATACCTCCGACCGAAGCGCGATCATTGATGTGTTAAAAGAGATGCAGGATATGATCAACAGTGAGGGAAATTCAACCTACGCTGGACGTTATATTTTCTCTGGCTATAAGACGGATCGTTCTCTGGCATTTAACGAGACAGAGGATATCAAGAAATATTCTTATAAGATCACACAGCATCTGAATGCGGATGATCTGGATATGAAAACGGTCGTATTAAACGGCGTGAACAATGAAGATGTAGATGGGATTCTGGCAGGCACAAGTACCTATGTAAAGCCGGACAAGGAACAGGTCTATCGCCTGAATCTGGCATATGAGGGCATTTCAAGTAAGGATAGTCAGGGCAATGCAGCACTTTCCCTGAAAGCACTGGACGCAAATGGTAACACGATCGATCTGAGTGGATTTACCCAGACGGTGAAGACAACGGCGGATGCAGATACGTATTATCAGGTTGGACCGGATGAAATCAACATCATCGAGGAGACCGGCGAGATTATCTTCGGTGAGAACGTGTATAACACACTCAAGCAGGCAGACGATATCGTAGTTGACTACGCGAAAAATAAATTCGAAGCAGGCGACCTCCGCCCGGAGCATTATTTTGACTGTACGCAGTACACCGAGCAGTCGGATGGCAGCATTAAGACGGTAGATTATGATACCTATGACCGGACACAGTCGATTTATTATGAAGTGAATTTCAGCCAGAGTATTCAGGTTAATACGGAAGGCAAAAATATTATCAACGATGATATGAGCAACAACATCAACGATCTGATCTATACGCTGCAGGAGTTAGATGCAGCGGAAAAGACAGAGAAGAAGTTAAAGAGTATGCTGGAGGACAACCAGTATGCATCGAATGATGATGCGGTAAAGCAGATTAACGCCATGCTGGAAGATATCAACGTTGAAATCGCAATCAAGAAAGAGACGATGCAGAAGACATATGCGAAGAATATCACGAACTTCCAGGGCTATATGGATCAGGTATCTGCCATCCAGTCCGATGTCGGAAGCCGGATGACAAAACTTGACATGATCAGAACTCGCGTGACAGAACAGTACAGCACATTCAAGGAATTGAAGTCTGAAAATGAGGATGTGAGCACGGAAGAGGCAGCATTGAACTTTAAGGAAGCCAATGTCGTATATGAGGCGGCACTTGCTGCTACGAGCAATCTGGTCAGAGCATCGTTGATTGATTATTTGTAGAAAATAATTCCGTCATGCAAATAAGCAGCGAGACTGCTTGCAGGCGGAGCTGCTTATTTATATGACGGATAACAGACATAAGCATGTAGGGCGATAGCCCGGAATGCGCATGGCTGTTACGATTTCGAGAGTTCGAAGAACGGAGAAATCGTTATTATTGTATACATATGATGAGGAACGATTTCTAATTTTTGAGGAGGGATAAAGCATGGTAGCAGAAACAAGATTATTTGGCACAGTCGACATCGCGGAGGACAAGATTCTGGAGTTCCCGATGGGACTGATTGGCTTCGAGAACTTAAAGAAATTTGCAATTATTTATGACAGCGACCGCGAGGAGCGTTCGAAGATCAGCTGGTTGCAGTCCATGGAGGAGCCTGCATTGGCACTTCCGATCATCCATCCATCGGAACTGATTGATGATTACGGTCCGATCGTGGAGGACGAGCTGATGAAGAACATCGGTGATCCTGCAGATGCGGATATTCTGATGTTTGTCACATTGTCGATTCCTTCGGACTTAACGAAGATGACAGCGAATCTGAAGGCTCCGATCATCATCAACACAGAGGGCAGAAAAGCCATTCAGGTGATCGTAGAGAACGAAGATTACAAGGTGAAATTCAATGCCTACGAGGCAATCCAGAAGATGAAAGAAAAGGCAGGTGAGTAATATGTTAGCACTATCCAGAAAACAAGGCGAATCTATCGTGATAGGCAATAACATTGAGATCACTGTGCTCGAGGCGAAGGGCGATCAGGTCAAGATCGGTATCTCCGCACCGAAGAGTGTGCCTGTCTACCGCAAGGAAATCTACGCACAGATTCAGGAAGAAAACCGCGAAGCTGTGGCGAATCTCGACGTAGAAAGTTTGAAAAAACTCTTATAAAGTGGTAAAGTATGAGTGATTAGTTGACGATACAACTAATAGGAAACTATAGGCGTATGCCGTTCATGGATGGAAGGCATACAAGGTTCACGCAAGGAGGCGTATAGATTATGGGAATGGATGGAATCGGAGGCGTAGGAGCCTTAAATGTAAGTTCACAGACAAGAGTGACACGTCCGCAGTCTGAGACGGTGGATGTGAACACAGGCAGTACTGCCGGGCAGCAGCAGGTACAGGTTGCAAGCTTACCGCCGATCGGTGGAAAGGGCAACAGCAATAACAACGGCCAGCCGGGACAGCAACAGGATCGCGGTGCGGTACAGACGGATCAGGAAGTGGCACCGGACAAGATCAAGGCAGCAGTCGATGATCTGAACAAGACAGTGAAACAGGCAAGTCCAATGCATCATACACAGCTCAGCTTCAAGTATCATGAGGATACAAACCGGATTTCCATCACCGTTACAGATAGTGACACCGATGAAGTTATCCGTGAGATTCCGCCGGAGAAGACACTCGATATGCTTGCAAAGGCATGGGAGATGGCAGGTCTTCTGGTTGATGAGAGAAGGTAGGGGGCGATACCCTGATTAGGAGGTATTTGTTATGGCAATGCGTATGACAGGCCTCGTATCCGGCATGGATACAGAGAGCATGGTAAAGGAACTGGTCAGCGCCAGCTCTGAAAAAGTAAATAAAATCAAACAGAAGAAGCAGGACGTCGAGTGGAAGAAAGAGATCTGGAGCGGATTAAATACGAAGATTTATAACTTCTACAAGACGCAGCTTTCTGCATTTAAGACGGTCAGCAACTATAAAACGAAGAAGGCAACGGCCAGTGATGAGACAAAGGTATCCGTCAAAGCCGGTTCCGGAGCGACAAATGGTACACATTCGGTTTCCGTCGAGCAGACAGCATCGTCAGCCTATCTGACCGGAGACAATATCAAGGCATATGGCAAGTCTTACACAACCTATAATGATGCCGGACTGTCTACGAAGTTTGCGGACATGGTAGATGCACAAGGGGCGAATCTAGGTCTTGCAGGTCAGAAGATTACGATCTCGGCAGGAAACGATGTGATTCCTGCTCTCGAACTTGAGCTTGGAGGAAGCGGAGATAACGGAGTCGAAAGCATCAGTGCATTGAATGCAAAGCTAAAAGCTACTTCCGGATATGAGAATCTTCAGGCGAGTCTTAAAGATGGTAAGCTTGTCTTTACAAATAGTTCAGAAAAGACACTGGATGATGGTACAAAGGCCGGGGAGATTTACACGATTGAAAGCGCAGCACTTGGTATGTCTGGAGAAGTTGGATATGAGAAGGGTGATGCGGACAGCAATACAATGAGTGCCGGCTTCACGGCAAAGGTAAAGCAGGACTTTACAAGTACCGATATCTCAACCTCGACCAAGCTTGCAGATCTGGGTATTAAGGTTGGAACAACATTCTCAGTCAATGGCAAGGATTTTGTTGTAGATGACAAGTCAACCATCAATGATTTCACGACAGCACTTTCTAAGATGGGTGTCTCTGCAAGCTTCGATGCATCCCATGGAAGATTTTATCTCAATGCGTCGAAGACCGGTGCTGCGAATGATTTCAATATCACATCCAGTGACAGCAGTGCATTGGAAGCTCTAGGACTTGGAAGCAAGGCAGAAAAGGTAGACGCAAGAGATGCGATTATCTACTATAACAATGTAAAATACACGAGTGACAGTAATACATTGACAGTCAACGGTCTTACGATCACAGCAAAGGCAAAGACAGACTCTGTAGTCAATGTCGAGGTTGCTGCGGATGTTGACAGTGCATATAACACAATCAAAAATTTCATCAAGTCATATAATGAACTGATTGACGAGATGAATAAATATTATAACGAAAAAGATGCCGGCTATGATGCCTTAACTGAGGATGAGAGAAGCAAGCTGTCCGATACGCAGATCGAGAAGTGGGAAGAGAAGGCAAAGCAGGGATTGCTGCGACGGGATTCTACATTGCAGACACTGCTTTCCGGCATGCGTACGACCTTGAATCAGGGCGTGCAGGTAACAATGGCAGATGGAAGTACGAAGACGATGACCTTGGCTTCCCTTGGTATCGTGACCGGTGATTATACAGAGAACGGCAAGCTTCATATCCTCGGTGATGAGGATGATGACCAGTACTCTTCTGAGACGAATACGTTGAAGAATCTGCTGGAAAGTGGAAGTGATATCGTAGGACAGGTGATCGGCGGAACTACGAGTACCTCTGGTGTTGGTACACAGATGTATGATTATCTGCGGAAATCCATGACACGTATCGAAGGTGTGCGAAGCACACAGACGTTCTACAATGACAAGACGCTGGATAGCGAGATCGATGATTATGATGATGACATCGATAAGTGGGATGAAAAGCTCCAGAATCTTGAAGATAAGTATTATGATCAGTTCTCGAAGATGGAATCTGCGATGGCAAAGCTGCAGAGTCAGCAGTCATATCTGTCATCCTTGTTCGGAAGTGCATCATAAATAGACGGAGGGGTTATATAAATGGCATATAACACAGCAGCAAAGGCATATGGAAACAACCGTATCGAGACAGCAACACCGGCAGAACTTACGTTGATGTTATACGAAGGCGCGGTTAAGTTCTGTAATATTGCAATTGTGGGACTTGAGAAGAACGACTATGAGAAAGTAAATACGAACATCCAGAAATGCCGGAATATTATCGTGGAACTGACATCGACGCTGAATATGAAATATCCGGTTGCCGAGGACTTCAAGCGTATGTATGATTATATCTTTGCACTTTTGACGGAGGCAAACATGAAGAAAGACATGGAGCTTCTGGAGAGAGCGTTAGAAGAGCTTCGTGGCATGCGGGATGTGTGGAAGGAAGTTATGACGAAAGCCAAAGGACCGCAGCTATCACTGAGCTAGGAGGTAAGATATGGATCAGACCGGAACTTATGTGAATATCATGCGTGAATCACTGGAACGGAAACAGCGATATCTGACAGAGATTTGGAAGCTTACAAATGAGCAGTCAGTGATTGCCACAGCGGAGAAGTTTGACGAGGAACAGTTTTCGGAGCTTGTTGAGAAGAAGGATGTTTTGATCGACAACCTCAATGAGATCGATAAAGGGTTTTCTTCTGTCTATGATCGTGTACGGATTGAGATCCAGCGGGATCCGGTGGTTTACAGAGATGAATTGCTTGCAATACAGAATCTGATTCGTACCTGTGTGGATCTCGGTATGCAGATCGAAGCCGTGGAGGAGCGGAACCGGGCAGTGATGGAACAGGTATTCTCCGCGAAATTCCAGGGCGTGCGCCAGATGAAACAGTCCAAAACAGTGGCAAACAAGTATTATAAGTCTATGGCAAACGGCATGGTGAATGACTCTTTGCTCTATGACAGAAAAAAATAAAAAAACTTTATAAAAAGGGTTAAGGATATAATTTCCAGTCCGATATATAAGGTGTAAGGAACAAACAAGACAAGTTCCTACAGATTCAACCAAGGTTACTACCCAGAACGGGTTCTAACATACATACTATTCACGGGGCGGTGCCCCAGTACTTCTCGCAAGGATGCGGGAATAAATTCAAGGAGGAATTATTATGGTAGTACAGCACAATTTGCAGGCAGCAAACACAAACAGAATGTTGGGCGCTAATGTTAAGGCAGTATCTAAGTCAACTGAGAAGTTGTCTTCCGGATATCAGGTTAACAGAGCAGCTGATGACGCAGCAGGTCTTTCCATCAGTGAGAAGATGAGAAACCAGATCAGAGGTATCAACCAGTCAGTTAAGAACGCTGAGGATGGCGTATCTCTTATCCAGACAGCAGAAGGAAACATGAGTGAGATCCACAGCATCCTTCAGCGTATGGGTGAGCTTGCTACAAAGGCAGCCAACGATGTAAACGCATCTGTAGATCGTAAGGCAATCCAGGATGAGATGGGCGAACTTGCAAAGGAGATCGATTCTATCTCTACAAAGGCTGCATTCAACGGTACAAAGCTTTTGAATGGTCACTTCTCTGGAAAGCAGCTTCAGGTTGGTGCCGTTAAGGGCGAGAACATGGAGATCACAATCAAGAAGATGAGTGCTTCTATCTTGTTTGGTGCGAAAGGTTCTGTAGTTGCAGGAAACACATCATCAGCTGGTAATGTGTTGAACATGTATACACATTCAAAGGCTTCAGAAGCTATGTCTCTTATCACTTCAGCTATCAAGGTTGTATCTGCTGCTAGATCTGAACTTGGTGCTAAGCAGAACAGACTTGAGTACACAATCGATAACCTCGAGAACTACTCAGAGAACCTGACATCTGCAGAATCACAGATTCGTGATACTGATATGGCTACAGAGATGACCAACTACACGAAGAATAACATTCTTCAGCAGGCTGCACAGTCCATGTTGGCTCAGGCAAATCAGTCTACACAGGGTGTACTTTCATTACTTCAGTAATTTCATATTATTGACAATTTATTGGCTGGCTCGCTTGCGAGTCAGCCATATTTTGTATAAGGAGGTTTTTATGGAACAGGAATTAATACAGGATACAAAAGAAACATTGCTTACGATTGCAGATATCTTATATCAGGGGCGTGTATCGGATGGGATAGCTGCGATGAATGGTGTGATTCCAAACTTATCGCTAATTGCGTCAGGTATCCAGGATGAGGCATTGCAACAGCGGTTAATTACGGATGCGTTGTCACCGATTTTGTCAGCGATGGAAGAAGAGGATGGTACGTTGCTTGCGGATTTGATTACGTACGAGTTGGTAGAGTTATTAGATATATTGTAAAGATGCAGGGATGTAAGAGGGTATAAAATGAACACTATATACGAGAACAATTTAAAAGCATTAAAACAAAAAAATGAAAAATTATGGGAGGCATTTTATACCTATGCGAAGCAACAGAAGGAAAGTCGGGCTTTTACTGCGGTAGCGAAAAACGGGGAAGTTATTATTGGGTATCATGGTAAGGATCGGGACTTTAATTTGAATTCTACGTACAATCCATCTAAAGAAGCAGAAAAACTTATGGCGGAGTATGATACAATTCCAGATAATGCGTTTTTGTGTATGTATGGGTTAGCAAATGGTATATTTGCAAAAAGATTTTTGGAGTGTAATCCGCATGGAAATGCGATTTATGTATATGAGCCAGATCTGGACATATTTATGACTGCAATGCAGGAGATTGATCTGACAGAACTGTTAAATAATAATCGTTTTTTCATAGCGGTAGAGTCATTGAATACCGATGATTTTGGCGATTTTTTACTTAGTTATATCAGCGAAATAAATGAATTAACGAATCGATATATGGCGCTTCCAATCTATCAGACACGATTCCCGGAAGGCTATGATCGATATAAACAGATAATAAAGGATAAATACGAATATTATAGAATACAGACAAATACGTTGATCAAAGTGGGTAAACAAATTGGTCTTGCCAGTATTTCTAACATGCGATTTCTTCCAAATTGTCGGAGTGGCGCAGACTATAAAGATTACTTTCCGGAGGATGTACCGGCGATCATTGTAGCGGCAGGACCGTCATTGCAAAAGAATGTGGATCTGTTGAAGAAAGCGAAGGGAAAAGCAATTACGATCGTAGTGGATTCGGCAATCAATACAGTCATGGCACATGGGGTTATGCCTGATTTTGTAATTACGGTCGATACGAACAAAGAATTAAAGAATTTTACGGCAGAAGGACTTGCGGATGTATTTTTTCTTGCAGATGCTACTGCAAATACAGCCGTGTTGGATATGGTAAAACCAAAAAATCTGGTGTTTTATTCTACGGATTCTGGAACATGGAGCCGGATGTTTTCGGATGCCGGAAGTTCACTTGGAGAGATTTTTGCGGGCGGATCAGTTGCGCTGGATGCAATGGCGCTTGCGATAGATTGGGGATTTAAACGAATCATTATGATCGGACAGGATCTGGCAATGACGGGAAATAAACAGTATGCCGATGGTGAGAATTTGAATCAGAATACATCGTTTAACAGTCCGACCTTATATGTGAAAGATATTTATGGAAACGATGTGCTGACGAAGAAGGATTATTATACATTTATTCGCAGTATTGAAGATCTGGCATATCGGAATCCTGATATAGATTTTATAGATGCGACAGAGGGTGGAGCATTGAAAAGGCATACTCGAATTATGACGTTGCAACAGGCAATTGATCAATATTGCAAAAATGTTTACAACATAACAGAGATGATAGAAGCGATCCCTCGACGTTTTGCAACAAATGGAAATGAGCTTGTAAAACAGGAACTACAAAAGATGAAAGAAAATATAGAACTGCTTATAACTCGGATGCGGGAGGGCGCAGAGGTTTGTGATAAGGCAGCGTATATGTTAGAGCATAAACAGTATGACAAAGATAAATTACGGAAGATAAATGAAAAAATTCGAATTTTGGATGAATGGTATGCGGACATGGAGGAGCATAAGCTGATAAAAAAAATAACATGTCAGGCAAATCATGATTATGAGACAACAATATATCTGACCGAAAAGGACAGTGTTGCAGAATCAATCCGTATATATAAAAATAGTGCGAAGTTATATATTGGCATTGCTGATGGCGTTGCGGATATTATAAAAACGATTGAACAATGCGAAAAAGAAATATAGGCATTTGACTAAATGGAGGGTGCGCAGTGGGAGATATACAGAAGATTTTGATGATTCAGGGAGAGTCGCAATATGATGCAATCTCTTGTTTTATGAATGATCTTGCAGATGGTTTTCGCCAACTTGGGTGTCGAGTGGATATTTTGGGTGGTATCACAAAGGATGCATTAGATCGAACGATCTATTTCGAAGAGTATGATGTAGTCTTGTCCTTTTTTGGGATCACCTCTGTATTGTATGATGCAATCAATCGAAATCCCAACACATTATTTTTCTTGTTTCTAGTGGATCATCCATATTATAGATATGACTGGCTGGCCGAGCAACATAGAAATTTGATTGTGTCCTGTATTGATAGAAATCATTGTAATTTTTTACAGAAATACTATAAGAACATTGATGCGGTGCAGTTTGTGCCACACGGAGGAAATTTATCAGAGAAACCTCCGAAGCCGTTTGCTGATCGGGAGATAGATGTTGCTTTTTTTGGTACATGCAGCGCTTCAAATGAATACAAATCAATTGTGGATCAAATGTCGGAAGACATTATGAAAATCATGGATGCTACAATTGCGCGTGTTATGCAGGGGGAATGCATACCGGCAGAGGAAATTCTAATACAGGAACTTCGATCCGGAGGGATTGAACTTTCAGAAGCACAGTTATTGGAATTGTTTGTAGTACTTGCGTTTGCGGATACATATATTCGTGCGAAACAGCGGGAAAAACTAATACTACATTTGGCAAAGTTAGGACTGGAAGTGCATGTCTATGGAAACGGCTGGGAGAAAGACGAATTGGCGCAGTATGAAAATATAAAGCGTCATGGCGCAGTTTCTTATACAGAAGCACTGGATATTATGACAAACACAAAAATCGTGATCAATAAGATGCCATTATTCTTAGACGGCTCACATGAACGGGTGTTTACTGCGATGTTGAACGGGGCTGTTTGCTGTACCGATGAAAGTGGGTATTGGAAGCAGGAATTCATAGATGGAGAAAGTATATGTTTTTATGATTTTCAAGATTTGGATAATCTCGAAAACATAATAAAAGAATTACTTTTAAATCTGGATAAAGCAGGAAAGATTGCTCAAAACGGATATGATATTGCAATCCATAAACATCAGTGGAAAAACCGGGCGGAACAGATTCTGGAAATATGTAACAAGGTGTCCCGTATTGAGGATATAAACTATGTATTGCCGGGTACGAAAAACGCGTACGCATTTAACCGATTTCTTGATTATGCCAATGATAAAGATATAGAGATGCTTGTTCAGAAAACAAGGATGTATGAAAATAAGCTTCAATACCAGAAGAATGTGTATCATGCAATGGAGACCTATTATCAAAAGAATTACAGAGAGTCCATGAATCATGCAATTGTGAACAGAATCACGAGTGTTAAACATGCGTTGGGCGAATATGCATGGTTGTATGGACAATGTGAAGATAATTTGTCAAAATGTACACTTGCGGGACTGTTGAATTATTGGATCAGTATGGAATATCGACATGTGAAAGATGTCGCAGATCATAGATATAAAGCGTATGCAGATTGGGACATATTAGATATGGAAGAATTCTCTCAGGCAGTATTTCTGGGAGCGGAGCAGGCGGATAGTATTCAGGCAGTTGTTGATTATAACTATGATTTGTTAGATGCGATCGAGGTTTTTGCGCCAAATCAAATGACAAAGGAAAGAATTTGTGGTGCACTTCATTCATCGGATATGGAAGTTATGGTTTGCGAACCGGATATACTAAAAACAATCAATTTGGATGAGGTTTTTGATTCAAGGGTCAGATTTATTGCGCTCATGGGTGCCAGATATGCAGAAGAGATTATCAGAAATATGGAACAGCATATTCGAGCAAATAAACCGCAGTTGGCGATCCGAGTAAGTGTAGAGTATGACAACTTATGGAAACTGCCGAATGTATTATATGATTTTCGGGAAGATTACCGTCTTTATATACGGTATTATGATGATGGAATTGTGAATGATACTTGTGTGCTTTATGCGGTTTAGAAACAGAGTTGAGGTGTTTATATGGAATTTTCACACGAATATTTTGATGATGAGGTACGAGAAGATTTTTATGTATCTGGATTGATGAAGCGTTTGTGGGCAGCAAATCTTGAAGTTATTTCGGATGTTGCGAAAGTGTGCGATAAATATAATATTCGGTGGTTTGCAGACTATGGAACATTGCTTGGTGCTGTTCGTCATGGTGGATGTATTCCGTGGGATGATGATTTTGATATCTGCATGTTGAGAGGCGATTACATGAGGTTTTTGGAAGTGGCAGAAAAGGAATTGCCGCAGAATTATTCGGTGTTAAATTGCCACAATGAATATGAGGACTTGCTTACACGGGTTATCAATACCCGACATCCAACTTTTGAAGAAGATATTTTACAAAGATATCATCAATGTTATCTGGGGGCAGGTATTGACATTTTTCCGCTTGATTATATGGCGCCAACAAAGAAAGAACAGGAGGCACATAAGACATTACTTCGAGCAATCTTAAGCTTTGAACCGATATTGTCAGATGAGAATCTGGATCAGGCAATGCTGGATCAGGTGTTATCACAGCTGGAACAATTATGTGGTGTGAAGTTTGACCGGCAAGGGAAGCTTATAAAGCAGATGTATGAAGCAACAGAGGGTGTGTGTGCACTATATGGACCAGAGCAGGCAGATACCGTTATGCTTGCTCCAATCTGGGCGAAATACGGGGTAAAGACATATCCGTTGACTTGTTTTCAGCATGCAATCAAGGTGAGATTTGAGAATATTGATATCTGGATATCTGCAGAATATGACAAGATGTTACAAAACGAATATGGCGATTATATGCGGATTATTAAGGGTGGAGCATCTCATGACTATCCTTGCTTTGCGGAACAGGAAGCGTATGTGCGGGAGCATCTGCCAAAGTATCCGTTTGAATATACGTTTGATAAAAAGGATATAGAAACGGAAGAACGTCTGACGGATAGTCGCTCACAGGAACGCGTACGGGGTATTTTAAATTATGATAATCGTGTACAAATCCAGATACAACGGGAAGTTTTGATTTTGCCGTATCGTGCTTCCTCGTGGAAGAATATCGAAGCTGTGTGGAGACAGGAATGCGCGGATAAAACCTGTCATGTGACGGTGATCTTGCCGCCATATTATGAGAAGACAGCATTGGGTGGATTTGGCGAAATGCATGATGAAAGTGGGTTATTGCCTGATTATGTAGAGGTAACACCATACGATGCATATGATTTTGAACATATGCTGCCGGATGTGATCTATACGCAGAATCCATATGATGAATGTAATTATACGACAAGCGTGCATCCGTTTTTCTATGCAAGAAATCTGAAGAAATATACGGACAAGCTTGTCTATATTCCGTGGTTTACAATGCGGGATGTAAATGTGGATAACGGAAAAGTCAACCAGACGATGAAGTATTTCTGTACAGTTCCGGGTGTTGTTCTTGCGGATGAGGTATGGATGCCATCCGAGTCTGCAAAGGAAGCGTATGTCAGAAAATTGACAGCATTTGCTGGGGAAGATACAAAATGTGTATGGGAAGATAAAATTCACGTGCATGAGGTTCCTGTATGCAGTTTAGATTATTCAAACATATTTGAAAAATTGCCAATTACGTGGAAGCAAATCATACAGTCGGGAAATACAATACGAAAGCAGATCATATTATATGATATATCTGCGGCAACCTTTGTTCAGGGAAGGAAGCTTGCACTGCAGAAATTGAAAGAAACATTAAAGTTCTTTGAGGAAAAACGAGAAGATATCGCACTAATTTGGCGACGTAATACTGTGACAGAGGATGTACTGTCAGCTTTGGAACCGGAAATGTACGAGCAGTATAAAGAAATCGTGGAGGAGTATAAAAAGGCTGCGTGGGGGATCTTTGACGAAGATTTTTCCTATCAACAGGAAGCGGAGCTTGCAGATGCTTATTGCGGGGATGCTGGGTATGTGTCGCGCTATGTGGAGACACTTGAAAAACCAGTATTGCTACAGAAAATGGGAATTTCCAGAAATGTGGATGGGCAGCCACTTGTTCAAATGCTGAAAAATGAAGAAGGAAATTATCCGTATCATATTCGGGCGTATGCAATTGTGGATGATAGTATGTATTTCATTCCGGATGAGATGAATCTGCTCTGTACGATGCGACTCGAAGAGGGAACGGTTACGATTCTGAGCAGCATCCCGGAGGAAAAAATCAACCAGACGGGACTTTCGTTGAAGCTGGAATGCTATGATGGGAAAATCATCGTGACTCCATACATGGCAAAGACAATATGGAGCTATGATATTCAGTCTGGGCGTTGGCAGAAGATCGGAATTCGGAATGAAGAACAGGAATGTAAGTTTGTTTCTTCGGTTATATACAAAGATAAACTATATCTTATCCCTGCGCTTTATAAGTACATTGTACGTGTGAATCTGAAGACATATAGCGTTGCATATTTGGAACACATCTATGCGGAATATGCAGCATTATCTTCCGAAGAAGCATGTCGCTTTGCTTGTAATTATGCCAGATGCAGGGAGGTGTTATATATAGCAGAACAGCAGACGAATCTTATGTTACGGTTTGACCTTGCAACCGAGAAATATACATGGCTTCAGATTGGAAATCCAGGACAGATTTGGTTGGCAAGTGCATGGGATGGGACCTATTTTTATTTTGTGCCATTGACGCAAGGCCGTTTATTGCGCTGGGACGGACAGGATGAATACGTGGAGTATGATTTTCCGGATGATTGTATATATGACCGGTATGGACCGGTAAATGCGAACATCATAAATGAAAAACTTGTGTTACAGGGGTATAACTGCGATACGATCCTATATGATTTGGAGGATATGTCTTGCCATACGGAACAGGCGCGTTATGATTACGCCTATAAAATCCGGGAGGATTTTTATACCGGATATGATATGGCGACAGACCGGTTTGTAATACAGGATGGTGCCAAAAGATTGGAATATACCTGTGTACTTGATGAGCGTGATCTTCAAAAGTATTTGCAGCAGGCAAGAAGCGCAGGGAAAATAGGACTTTCAAGGGAAGCAATCAAAGAAGATGACGCGATTGGAATCGGATATTTTACAGATTGTCTCTGCGATAAATCTGAATGGAAGCAAGGCGAGAAGGGGAAGAAAACAATCGTATTTCTCCCATACAAGGCAAGCATGTGGGATAGTCTGGAAAGCATCTGGCTTGCAGCAAAGGAAGATCCTCGGTGTGAATGCTATGTTGTGCCGATCCCATATTATGACAAGGATTCGCACGGAAGACTCACAACCTATCATTACGAAGGTGCACAGTTCCCGGAGTATGTGCCGATTACGGATTATCGAGACTTTGATCTGGCGAGCCGAAATACAGATATCATTTATATACATAATCCGTATGATGATGGGAATCATGTGACAAGTATCGATCCGGACTACTATTCAGCAAAGTTGAAGACGTATACTGACAAGCTTGTGTATGTGCCATATTATGCAACTTCCGGGGGCATGGGGGAGGATCAGTCGTTGTGTAAGGCGTACATATATGCGGATTATATTATTGTGCAGGCAGAGGGTCATAAGGATTATTTTGATACATGTATCCCAAGGGAGAAGCTTCTGGCACTTGGGTCTCCGAAGTTTGACCGGGTTGTGAAGCTGTGTGAGAATCCACCGGAAGTGTCAGAAGACTGGAAGGACAAGATGAATGGAAAAAACGTGTATTTTTTCAACACCAGTCTTGGCGGTATGCTGGCAGATACAAATGCGTTCCTGAAGAAGCTTCGGTATGTATTTGATTGCTTTGAAGGAAGGAAGGATGCCTGTCTGTTATGGCGACCGCATCCGCTTCTGGATGAGACATTTACGACTGCAAGAAGTCAGTACAAAGAGGAATATGAGCAGTTGAAACAGGATTTCCTGACAGCGGGTTGGGGTATCTATGATGCAACACCGGATATAGAGAAGACGATTGCGCTGAGCGATTGTTATATCGGAGATGCAGGAACTTCCGTGACTGCCCTCTTCGGAATCGCTGGGAAACCGGTTTATCTGCTCGATAATTATATTCACAGAGAACCGGCGGACGAAGATTGGAGCAAGGAGATGATCACACCGTATTACCCTCAGGGAGAGGATGCATGGAAGGTTACACCGGGCAATCAGTTGTATCATCTGGAGGCTGGCGGCTATCGATTCTATTGCAAGCTTTCGGAATACTCTTCGGGTGGTTATTATCGGATGGCGGTTGAACATGGGGAATATGTATATGTATTCCCTGCGAATGCACAGGAGATTCTGGTAATTGATGACAAACGAAATATTACACGGATCAAATTAGAGCAGAAAATCAGTCAGCCGGGCGCATTTGCGAATGTATGGTTTGAAGGAAACTATGCATTCTTAATTCCATATAAATATCCGTATATTGTACGGTTTGATATGGATACGCAGGCAATCGACTATGTCGATGGATGTCAGGAATTCCTTGTATCAAACCATGCGGGGGCAGACCGGGTCGGCGGCAGCGGAATCTGGAACGGATATCTGATGCTGGCGAATCCGGCTGATAACCGGGTTGTTGCAATCGAGTGTGAGACGTTGGAATTACAGGTATTGTCAGTCGATGCAAGATACTATCGAGGAGCCTGTGCGTTGCAGGCGGACGAGGATACGATATGGCTGTTTCCGTATACAGGAACGAATGTCGTACAGTGGAATCCGATGACAGGAGAAACAGTTTCCTATAACTGCCGTGTGCTGGGATTTATCTGTAATCAGTACCCGACAGGCAAGACGTGCATGGAACACGCGTTTGGAAGCATGGCACGCAGAGAAAACCAGGTTGTGCTGGCACCGGTCTGGGGAAATCAATTTGTGTTTATCAACACAGAAACAGGCGAAGTAAAACCGTTTCATACGGAGTTAGACCTTACATTCCGAGAAGATCAGAGCTATTGCATGTCTGGAGGAAATGGCGGATTTGTGCGAAGACTTGACGAAGCGCACGCTTTATTCTATCATGAACCTATGAGAAAACTGTATCGTGTAAATCTTCTCGATGGTAGTGTAGAAGAAGAGGCTATCGCTTATGAACAATCGGATGTATGGCTGCATGCACCGGGCTACGCGAAGTTATCCAAATGGGTGCGATATGGCTGTGAGGAACGTGCGATTTGCAGTCTGCCGCATATGCTGGAGAATCAGGGTGCAGGAGATTCGTTCGACCGCCAGGCTTGTCTGGAAGCATATGGTGAGATTGCGATGTATGCGGATGGCAGGAGTGGACAGAAGATTCATGCGTTTATGATGGATGAGTTGTGTGAGTAGAAGTATATATAAAAACTGTGTATGCAGAGGAGAAGGCATATGACAAAAGTAATTACATACGGAACCTTTGATCTGTTCCATGAGGGACATTACCGGCTGTTGCAGCGTGCAAAAGCATTGGGGGACTATCTGATCGTTGGGGTGACAACTGAGGAATATGACAAGGCACGAGGAAAATTAAATGTAGTAGATTCTCTGGTGACCCGGATAGAGAACGTGAGGAAATCCGGGTTTGCGGATGAGATTATTATAGAAGAGTCGGGCGGTCAGAAGTTTACGGACATTAAGAAATATAATGTAGATATATTTACTGTCGGATCGGATTGGGTTGGATGCTTCGATTATTTAAAGGATTACTGCAAGGTTGTATATCTGGAACGTACGAAAGATATTTCCAGTACGATGCTTCGACAGGAGAACAGTCATATCCAGAGAATCGGCATCATTGGAACCGGGCGGATTGCTTCACGGTTTGTTGTGGAAGCAAAGCTGGTCAGCGGTGTGAGTACGCAGGGTGTTTACAATCCACACACGGAAAGTGCAAAGTCGTTTGCAGATCGATGGGAAATTAATTGGTATGCGGACATGGAACATTTCTACGCAGATATTGATGTGGTCTATATTGCAACACCGCATGAGACACATTATTCTTATATTAAAGATGCGCTGAATCATGGAAAGCATGTAATCTGTGAGAAGCCAATGGTTTTAAAGCGGCAGCAGGCAGAGGAACTTTTTGAGCTGGCAAAAGAAAAGGGATTGATTCTGTTTGAAGGTATAAAGACAGCATATTGTCCGGGCTTTCATAAGTTACTTGGAATCGCTGCAAGTGGAAGTATCGGCGCGATCCGGAATATTGAAGCCTGCTTTACAAAGCTGGAGAAACCGGATACGAGAGAGTTGACAGACATAAACTATGGTGGCAGTTTCACGGAGCTTGGCAGTTATATTATGCTTCCGGTATTAAAGCTATTAGGAGAAGAATATACGGATTACCGTTTTGAGAGTTTGCGTGGCGAGAATGGATTGGATGTATTTACGAAGGTAAGCTTTACCTACCCGCATGCATTGGCGACACTCACATGTGGTCTGGGCGTGAAGTCGGAAGGACGGTTGTTGATCTCTGGCACAAATGGATATATTGTGGCAGAAGCTCCGTGGTGGAAAACCTCGTATTTCGAGGTACATTATGAGGATGCATCCAATGTACAGAAGTATTCGGATACCTATCTGGGAGATGGACTTCGTTACGAGATCAGCGATTTCCTGACGAAGCTTCGGGGAAATGAAAGCAGCAACTTCAAGCTGACAGCAGAGGATTCTATCTTTATGGCGGATATGATGGAAAAGTTTCTGGTGGAACAGGGACGGAAAATATAGGAGGCATTCTATGAAGATATGGGCACATAGAGGCTGTAGTCAGAACTACCCGGAGAATACAGTGACGGCTTTTGAGAAGGCGTGCGCAATTTCCAGACTTGCTGGAATCGAGACTGATATTCAGATATCGAAGGATGGTCATCTGATGGTGTTCCATGATGAGCGGGTAGACCGAACAACAGATGGAACTGGATTCCTGCGGGATTATACATATGAAGAACTGAGGCGCCTGCGAATCGATGCCGGAGATGGAAAGAGTGAGCAGATCCCTTGTATCGAAGAACTGTTGGAGCTGATTCAGGATAAAGTGCACGAGGATGCCGCATTCAAGTTAAATATTGAATTGAAGAACTCCGTATATCCATATCCGGGTATGGAAGAGAAAATAGTAGATTTAGTTCAAAAAAGTGGATTACAGAAACATATCGTATATTCTACATTCTATGCAAAATCATTGGAGAAATTAGCAGGGATTGATTCGGAAGCAGAGCTTGGAATTCTGGATGTGCATGTATCCGATTGCCTGTATAAGATCAAAGGAGGGTGTAAAGCGGTGGCAGTGCATCCGTTCTGGAGAGGGATAGATGTTCCGAAAGAAGAATTGAGAGGAATTACAGTTCGTGCATGGATGTCCGGACATCTGTATCCGGAGAAGCCGACGGGAAACAGGCTGGATTTTAAACCATTAGAGGAACAGGGGATTACGGATATCATATTGAACGAACCGGAAGTGTATCTGTAATTTGTGATCGGAAGGCGAGTATGAAATAGTGGAAACCGATTGAAATTCGCGAAAATAACTAAATATTTTAATGGCGATATCCGATATAATATATGAGATATTACGTGTAATGTGAGCAAAACGGAATTTGCTCTTGTGCGAACGGAGTCGCGGATACAGAAGAAGTTAGGAAAAGAGTAGACCCTCGCATAGAATTATGCGGGGGTTTTTATATAGAGGAGTTAAAAATGGATTTGTCATATCCTTATGAAGTTACAGATAAAAAAGAACGTGCATACATACGAAAAAGGAAAAGAGCCGCATTTTTACATAGTCTATGCTTTTATGTTTGTCGTCTATTTCCAATTAAGAAAAATCTGGTTTCGGTGTGTACGTTTGAAGGACGAGGCGGATTTGGATGCAATCCGAAGTATGTTGTACAAGAACTGCATAAGCGTAATCCCGATTATGAGTTTGTCTGGTTTGTAAATGATATGAATAAAAATTTTCCTGACTATATTCGTAAAGTTCCAAATACTTTATGGAGTCGGGCGTATTGGCTGAGCCGTTCAAAGGTTTGGATAGACAATTATCGAAAGCCCTTAGGTACAAAAAAGCGTAAGGGACAATATTATCTAAATACGAATCATTATACATTGGGAATAAAAACGGTTGGGCTATGGAGAGGAAAAGGTTTCTCGAAAATGGCATATCTGGTAAGTAAAAATGATTCCGAAATGATAGATGATTTGATTATAGATTCGAAATTCTGTGAGGAAATGTGTCCGAAGGGATTGATATATAGCGGATCTTATTTGAAAACAGGAGCACCACGATGTGATGTGTTGTATGGAAATCGTGAAAAGTATAAGAATGCATTTAGAGAGAAGTATGGCTTAGGAGAAGATACCAAGGTGGTTATGTTTGCACCAACATTTCGGGAAGGGGCGAAAAACGGAGTAAGAATGGTGTACTCGCAAATATGGACAATTGATTTTGCAAAGTTAATTCAGTGTTTAGAAGAACGATTTGGAGGAACGTGGTATATTTGTGTTCGTGTTCATCCACAACTAGCAGAACAATTCCATGGATATACAGATGAACATTTGCAAAAACGGATTATAAATGAAAGTCAATCAGATGATATGTATGAGATACTTGCAGCGATGGATGCATATATAACAGATTATTCGAGTGCCGTTTTTGAGGCATGTTACTGCAATATGCCTGCTTTTTTGTATGTGGATGATTTAACAGAATATAAGGACTCTAGAAATTTATTTTGGAATTTATCAAATAATGAAATAGAGCATGTCAGTAATAATAAAAAGATAACGCCAGGAATTGATGTGGAGTTACCTTTTGATATTGCCAGAAATAATGAAGAGTTGAAAAAATGTATTTTGCAATTTGACAAAACAAGGTATATAGACAATGTTATGAAATTTAAAAGAAATATACGATTAGTTTTTAATGGAGATGCAAGTGGAGAAGTTGCAAATGTCATAATAAAAAAGATGTCAAGAAAATAGAGGGCTAATTATGGGAAGATTAAATGGGCTAAATTTAGAACAATTAATTTCGCTGGTAAAAAAACATAAGGTTGCATGTTTTGGTCTGGGAATTCAAGGTAGAAGAATGGCAGATTTTTTTTCAAACTGGAACATTCAAGAACAGTTAGTGGCTTATATTGATAATAATAAAGCAAAAATAGGAGATTTTTATTCGCATGACGGGTATAAGTATCCAGTTTATTCGTTTGACGAGGCTCATCAAGCGTTGGATGAAAATGTCGTTATTTTGATTACGTGTTTAGACTATAACGAAATATATAAGCAACTAGAATCGGATGTGATAAGAAAATGGGATTATATTGCATTTGCAGAAGTATCAGATAATGAATTAATTTCTTCAAACTATCATGAGGTGATTAAGGAAACTATCAATCCCGTAATTCCTAAGAAAATTCATTATGTATGGTTAGGTGGTAAAAAAACCTTATTAATAAATGAAAATATAAAGCAATGGAGAAAGATATGTCCGGATTATGAATTTTATGAGTGGAACGAGAAAAATTATGACATTTCGAGTAATTTATATATGAAGCAGGCATATGAACGAAAAAAGTGGGGCTTTGTTTCGGATTATATGCGACTAGATATTATATATAAATATGGAGGGATTTACTTGGATACAGATATCGAAATGATTAAAAAACCAGATCAACTGTTATATCAGGAATGTTTCGGATGTGTGGATTCTTCAATGACAATGAATTTAGGATCAGGATTTGGTGCAATACCTAAAACAAAAATCATACGAGAACTCAGAGATTATTATGATGGAATCACATTTATTAAAGAAGATGGTTCCGAAGATAATACTTCTTGTAATAGTCATTCATATCATGTTTTAAAAAAATGGGGAGTAATGATAAACGACCAATTGCAAAATGTTGGTGGGATGAATATTTATCCTATGATTTTTCAAGGAGCAAACCAACATACAAAAAAGATATATAAAACAGATAAAACATTTTGGATACACTATGGAAATATGTCGTGGTTTAAGAGAAAAAGTATGGAAGGAACGGATGAGGTATGCGGTTAACAGAAACTTTTACAAAAGAGTTTTATAATAGTGAAAAAAAATTATTAATATATGGTGCTGGCAATTATGGAGAAATTGCACTTGGAGGATTAAAGGAGATAGGCCTTACTCCAGATTATTTTGTGGATAAGAATCATGCAGGGGAGCTATATCATCAGATTCCAGTTATATCACCACAAGAAATTAATAGGTTTAGTCAAGATGTTTTTTTGGTTGCATCTTTGAACTATTTCGGAGAGATAGTTGCTACATTGATAAAAAATGAGGTTGAGATATTTTATGATATAGAATATTTAATTGAGATATGTCCGGATGAATTTTTGAATGAATATACGCTGGATGAAAAAAGAAATATTGATAAATATAAAAATGTAATTAATAACTATAATAAAGACGAATTAATTGTAGGACATGTTGAAGTCGTGTTGACAGAAAAGTGTACATTGCGATGCAAAGATTGTGCTAATTTGATGCAATATTATGAAAAACCGGAAAATTTAGAAGTAAATGGAATTATACAATCGTTCGATAAATTTTTGACAACTATAGATATTCTTTTAGAAATGCGACTTTTGGGTGGGGAGCCTTTTTTAGTCAATGATATGGATAAATTGTTATTGCATTATATAAATAATAATAAAATAAAAAGAATAACTGTATATACAAATTCAACGATTATACCTAATGAAAAAATATTGCGAGTGTTAGTTGATAAAAAAGTTTCGGTACATATGTCAGATTATGGTTTGGTTAGCAGAAAAGTAAGAGAATTGTCGGATTTATTTGATAGAAGCAATATAAAATACTATGTTCACAAGTATAATGATTGGAAAGATTTAGGGGGATTAAATCTTCGTGGATATACAGATGATGCGTTAAAAAAATTATATGCCGATTGTTTAATGTCAAAGTGCTATACGTTTTATAGAGGAATATTATATTTGTGTCCGAGAGCCGCGCATGGAGAACGTTTGGGTTTTTTCAATAATTTAATGGATGAATATATTGACTATAATAATATGTCAGATCCAAGAATCAATAGGAAGAAATTATTAAAAGTTATTAATAATACAGAAAGTTTGACTGCATGTAAATATTGTAATGGCTCCTGCGTGAGATCAAGAAGTATTCCTGCAGCGATTCAGAAAACAAGGTGAATTTATGAAGCTAATTAATAAAAACTTATCAGAATTTATGGAATTAAATATTGATAAAAGTATAATTTGCTTTGGAGCGGGAAAGTTATTTCAAGATATGTTTATTACAATGGACAATTGTTTTTTAGATAAGATTCAATGTGTGGTTGATTCAAATTTAAAAGATGAGAAAATAAATTGTAATGGATATTGGATTCAAAGAATTAATTTTGGAAATATATCAAATATTAATTTTAAAAATTGTGTCTTTTTAATTACCACGATGTATTGTTATGAGATGATTCTGAAATTAGAAAATATATTTGCAGACTACGATGTTGATTGTTATATATATCCGATAATGTCAATGATGGTGAATAATAAAAGAAGTGATTTAATTTCTCCTGTTAGAAAAGATATTATTCCCAAAACGATACACTATTGTTGGTTTGGAGGGAACGATATACCTGAAAAAAACAAAAAATGTATTGATAGTTGGAAAAAGATATGCCCAGATTATGAGATTTTGCAATGGAATGAATCCAATTATGACGTTAAAAAAAACAAATATATGTATGAAGCATATAAGCATGGAAAATGGGGATTTGTCCCAGATTATGCAAGGTTAGATATATTATATAAATATGGTGGAATTTACCTTGATACGGATGTAGAGATGCTAAATAGACCAGATATGTTGATGAAATATGATGGTTTTATGGGGTTTCAAAGAAATTACTGGATTAATTTGGGGTTGGGATTCGGCGCCAAAAAGAATAATAAATTGATTGGTGAACTCAGAGACGAATATGATAAGATTTCTTTTGTTGATGAGAATGGTAAGTTAAATATGATTGCTTCACCATATTATCAAACAGTTCACTTAAAAAAATATGCCCTCAAATGTAATAATGAAGTGCAGAATATTAATGGTAATATAATATTACCTACGGATTGGTTAGATCCTCAAGGTTACAGTGGGGGAAGTGTAAAATTAACTAAGAATACAATTAGCATTCATCACTATGATGAGTCTTGGGTAAGTAATAAGGATTTGAATAATAGTAAATATTCTCAAATTGAAAATATAATAAAAGATTATGCTATTTTTGATAAGAATTAAGGGGGTAATGCAGTAATAAAAAATAACCGTTGTTGAATTAGGAGTAATGGAGATTAATAAGTATGGATAAATTATTAACAGTTATTATACCAGTATATAATAAAATCGCTTATCTTAAACAGTGTTTAGATAGTGTACTAAGTCAAAATCTAAATAAAATAAAAATAGTAGTTGTTGATGATGGATCTACGGATGAAAGTGAGAAAATATGCGATAGATATAAACAAAAAATGACGGTGATTCATCAAGAACACAAGGGACTAATTGCAGCAAGAGAAAGAGGTTTAAGGGAAGCGGATACGAAATATGTTACGTTTGTGGATGCAGATGATTTTATTGCGGGTGGAATGTATGAATATATGCTGAGCAAGGCGGATGAGTATGACGCAGATATCGTGACTTGTGGATGCATAAGATATTGGAATGAAGATGATTATGCTTATGACTTATGTTCTGAATTTCAAGAAGGAATATATGAGAAAAAGGAAATTGAAGACTCTATAATAAAAAAAATGTTATGGAGTAAGGAAAAAGATGGCTGGTGCTTAGATCCTTCACTCTGTATGAAAATAATTAAAACAGAGCTTGTAAAAGAACAATATACACAGATAGCCGGAAATAATTTTTTGTATGGTGAGGATTCGGCGATTATTTATCCATTAATTTTTAGAGTGAATAAAATATATATCTCAACGGCTCCATATTATTATCATAGACAACGAGAAAGAACAATAACGGCACCGTATTTTGTGGAAGAAGATTTTTTTGAGAAGACATTTAAATTATATGAATATTTGAAAATGCAATTTCAGCAATTAGGGGTAGTTTCAATTATGGAAGAGCAGTTGGATATGTTTTATATGAATTCAGTCCAGCTTCACAGAAAAAAATACAAAGGTATGATATCCAATAATTATAAGTGGCTTTTTCCATTTGCAAATGTGGAAAAAAAATCTCGCATTGTGTTATATGGTGCCGGTGCTGTTGGTAGAGCATATTATGAGCAGGTACAAAAAAGTAAGTATTGCGAAGTAATATTATGGATTGATAAGTATGTCCAGGAAGAAAACATTATATATCCTATTGAAGATATACTGAACATTGAATACGATTATGTTGTGATTGCAAGAGTAAATGAATCAGCAAGAATAGAAATGAAGAATGTTTTAATGAAAATGGGAGTTTCAGAACAAAAAATAATATAAAGAGGAAAAAATAAGCGATGAAATGGACAAATAGAGGACATGAATTCGATGAATTTTCTGCTTCTATAAAAGATGAGTTTCACAGAAATATTTATATTTTTGGAGCGGGACAAATTGGCGAAAATACCGGACGCTGTATTAGAGCATTTGGGATATTAGGAGGATTCATCGACAATAATAAAGAACGACAAGGACAGCGGCTGTTAGGACATACAATTATGTCATTGGACAAGTATATATCTGAAAATTTACATAGTGCAATTGTTATAGGTGTTTCAAAAAAATATTCTCTTGAAATTGCGAAACAGCTTGAAAAGGAGAATTTAATCCACGGAAGAGATTTCTTTTTTGACGATGAATTTCATAACAAAATTCTTCCAGTTTGGCAATATCAATGCCTACATAAATTTTCATGAGGTTGTACCTCCCTTTCCTAAAGGTCTGATACCATGATGTCCACCATCGATTATCATCGTAGACTTGATAGAAATAAG